>ERZ808051.14-NODE-14-length-230091-cov-9.430091_pt1 | contig 230091 bp, 211 predicted proteins | sample MGYA00380199_ERZ808051 | MGnify/ENA primary metagenome ERZ808051 (study PRJEB31490, sample SAMN06133391) | mouse gut metagenome | isolation source: J11 | host: mice | place: China: Chengdu | collected 2015-05 ... | reverse complement strand
CCCTGAAAGGGGCAGCTGAGAATGTGGTGCAGTTGGCAGACCATCAGTGCGCCTTCCGGGCGCAAGCAGGTAATAGCTCCTTATAGGGGCAGAGCAGGCTACCGGCTAAGCCGGTAGTCCTGACTGTGCGTTCATGGCCGACACGGGGATTGTGCTTTGCATAAAAGCTGTTATTCTTTCGTGGTATCTAACACTGCGAAGTGATGATCGAACAGCAGTCCGTTTGTGTCTATGATGGTCATGTTCCGCTGTAAGGCGAACAGGATCAGCACATCACGTTCGTCTCTGGCGTACAATTCCCTGTTGCCGGATAGTTTTAACATATTTTGTGTTTCTTCATCAGAAAGCCGCATACCAAAGGCCAGAGCGATCAGTTTGTCGCGGGAAGGTATTTTCTGGCCGGCAAAGATTCGGTAGACATAAGCTCTGCCCAGAAGAGATCCGCGTATCACGTCCGCTCTGCTGAGATTTTTCCGGGAAAGCAGCGTATGCAGATGTTTGGACAGGCTTTCTTTTATGAGATGTGCGCTGTTGGCCGACAGAAAGTCTTCGATATCTGTCACCTCTTTGATTTCATTTCTTAGTTCATTGGTTGATTTTTCGTCCATTTTACACCTTATTTCAATTGCTTTATCGTGTGGGATTTTTATTGATTCCAGGGCTGCGGCAGGTAGTTTTCCCAGCGGCAGACTTCCTTGTTTATTATACTTGTTTCCCCAAAAAGTAACAACTTTTTTAAAAAAGTCTGCAAATAAAAATACCAAATGTCTACCTGCGGTAGACCAAAATCGACACTATAATGCCTATAATAGCAAATAGATTTCAGGTCAGTAGATATGACAGCAGGTACGGTCTGTGTGTCAGGGGGAAGTATGGAGAGCTGTATGAAGTACGATGGAAGAAGACAGCCAGGGCAGAGCGGCATAAAGAAAGCTTACTTTGAGTGGCTGCGGTGCATCGCCTGTTTTCTGGTTATTTTTAATCATCTGAAAGGTTACCGCCTGTTTATGGATGCATCCGGTATTAAACAGATCTGTTACATGATCCTGTCAGTGCTGACCAAAATCAACGTGCCAGTTTTTTTTATGGTCTCTGGTGCCTTGCTGTTGGAGAGGCAGGAAGACTTCCGCACGGTTTTCAAGAAGCGGATCAGCAGGATCGGATATGTTATCCTGCTTTTTGAGGCAGGAATTTATATAGAGTGTATGCTGTATGCGCGTGCACTGGGAAAACCCGTTGTGTTTACGATGAAACACTTTTTATATGGAATGCTTGCCGGGAATTTGGAAGAGACAGGGGTGTACTGGTATCTTTATGCGTATCTGGGATTTCTTTTTATGCTTCCTTTTCTGCAAAAAATTGCGAAACAGATGGACAGACAGGATTTTTATATATTGTTTGCGCTGCATTTTGTGCTCTTGTCTATGCTGCCCATGTTGAATCTTTATTTACGGATAACTGGAGGGGAAAGCATTGCGTTTGCGGAATGGTTTTCTGTTCCGCTTGCTTCTCATTCGCCCTTTTTTTATCCTCTGGTCGGATATTACCTTGACCACAGGGTCGATATACGCATGCTTTCCCGAAAGAAATGGACGGGCATGACAGCTGCCGTTTTTGCAGGACTCATCCTGTCCTGTCTGTGTATTCTGGGAGAGGGGGCGGCCGGGGAGAACTATCTTACATTGTTTGATTATCTGTTCGCGGCCGCGACTTTCTTATTCGTTAAATATATGGTTACGGTCAGATTTCCGGCATTGTCGGCCGGGAGGTGTGGGAAGGCAGTCTGCTTTGTAGGGACTCTTACATTTGGTATTTATCTGCTCGATCACTATTTTAAACTGATCTTGTATCAGCCGTATGAGACATTCATGAACAATCGGATGCCGTCAGTGTTTATTTCTTTTGGATGGTGTGTGGTCAGCATGGTTTTGGGAGGGATGGCAGCCTGGATCCTGCAAAAAATTCCGGGGCTGGGAAGACTATTGTAAGTGATGCGGTAAAACCAGTCATCAGGAAAAGTGCATTGTAGAGTTCAAAACTGACTGCTATAATGATAGCAGCAGCTATTGTGTTAAAGGGACATAAAAGTATGGAATACGAAGTCGTAAAATTACTGAAACAGAGTGAAAAAAGTACCGTGCATCTTGTTCGGAAACAGAATGAGGGACAGCTTTTTATCCGAAAAGAATTAAAAGGGAAACATCCGGTCTACGCGGCATTGCAGACCCTTACTTACCCTTATCTGCCCCGATTGTACGAGATTATCTTTTCTGACGGATCCACGACGGTCATCGAAGAATATATAGAGGGATCAGCAGTCGGCAGTTTTGAATTATCCAACAAACAGTTTTTAAACATTGTTAAGGAACTCTGCTGTGTATTGGATTTTCTGCACGAACAGGGAATTATCCACCGGGATATCAAACCTTCGAATATCCTTCTAGCAAAAGACGGTCACATCCGTCTGATTGATTTTGACGCGGCGCGTATGCCAAAGGAGGATCTGGAACAGGATACCATACAGCTTGGCACCCGCGGATATGCGCCGCCGGAACAGTATGGATTTTCCCAGACCGACGAGCGGGCGGACATTTACGCCATGGGTATTACGATGGAAAAGCTGTTGGGGGAAAATGCAAGAAAACCGCGCTATAAAAAGATCATTTCCAAGTGCACCAACCTGGATCCGAACAAACGATACCGGTCTGTCAAGCAGGTGGAAAATGCTTTTTCCCATACACGTTATGCTGTTTGGGGAGCGGTTTTGGCGGCGTTTGCGGTTGGTGTCGTCCTGTTGTGGAATGTTGCGCCAGAGCAGAGCATACAGCGGGAGACTGCACAGGCGGAGAATTCAAACCTGACTGTATTGCCTGCACCTGCCGATCCCCACTGGGATGGGGAGACAGGCATTGCACTGTGGGGAAATGTACCGGAATCGGGCGAAGGCAGTGAAGTGCATTATAAGTGGCGGTTGTATCGGTGCGATACACCAGAACCACCGGATCTTAACCGGAGCGAATGGGGAGATGAAAGCGACATGCGAGGCGGTATCGGAGATGAACCGTTTTTTGATCTGAACCTGTCATGCGAGTTTTGGGATAATGGTTACTATTATTTTGCGGTGTGTGCCGTCGGGGATGGTATCACCTACGCTGACAGTCCCTATGTCTTGTCGGACGCGTTTGAGTATACGGGAGAAGATGCGCGCAGACTGCCCGCACCCAAAGACCTTACATGGATCATGCGGGAAGATGTTGAGATGGATTCCAGGCTGTATTTTGCATCTTTCAGCAATTGGGACGACTATGATGATAAAGATTTTTTCCAAGTTTTTGTCTACGATGAAAACGGAGAATATATTATGAGCAATATCCTTTCCAAGGAAGACATGTTAGAGAGAGGCTGGCCGGGAATCCGTATCCGGGGAGAGTTTGTAAATGAACCAGACAAGGCATACCGCTTTGCCATACAGATCACGAGTTCCCGTCCGAACGAATTCAGAGCCAGTCCTGAAGTTTATCCCTGGCCTGTGGAGAAGACGTATTTAAGCCCATGGCTTCGAAACTGAAAGTTTTGTTTCAAAATATAGTATGTTTTGCTTGTAGAAATAAGAGATAACCAGATAAAGGGAAAACGTCAGTACAACTGAAGTAGCTTTTGTGTAACCATATTTTACAAACAATCTATTCAAAGCAAAGCCTCTCTAGCCAAATTCTTCATTTAGCGGATCGGAAATAACCTTTTTTCATTCAGACGATCTTGTACGATTCTTAGAGATAGTTTCTTTTCTGGGCTGTTTTTGTATTGGGATTGATGGTAATATAGATACAGATTGCAAGGAATGACAACTTATGAAATAAAATAAGACGCAGTTCAAACTGTGCAGGCGGATTATATAAAGAGAAGAGGTATAAAAACGTGAAAAAAGAAGGAAGTTCTCTGAAACAGGGGATTGGTTTATTGTGTGCGGCCAGTATACTTTTAGTTGGTTGCAACGGGAAAGAGACTGGGTCAGAACAGTTCAATATCGAGCCAATAGAACAGACTGGTGGAGAGAGCGGGAACACGTTTGTTGAAGGAACAGAAACTCCTGAATTGGAGGGAACAGGTGTACCTGACAGTGCAGATACGGGAAATGCTGACGAAGCAGCTACAGAGAATGCACAGGTCCTGTATGCGGCGCAGGTCAGACATTATTACGGCGGCATTCTTTCTCAGATTTCGGCGGCATGGCAGCTTCCGGATGGAGAGTTAGACACTTCTTCTTTGGAAAACGGGTTTGGTCAGATGAGCGACAATCGTTTTGCAGTAGCAGATATTGATGGGGACGGCAGGGAGGAACTGATCGTCTGTTATGCCAATGCAAGTATGGCAGGCATGATGGAAATTATCTATGACTACGATCCGGTTCTCGGTGAATTAAAACGCGAGTTTACGGAATGGCCCATGCTTACCTATTATGACAATGGTATGATTAAAGCGGAGGCTTCCCACAACCAGACGCATGGAGAGTTCTGGCCCTTTGCGCTTTATCAATATGAAACGGAGAGCGATTCCTATAAGCAGATTGCCTATGTGCATACATGGGATAAGGAAATTTCCGATGAGTACGAGGGTCAGCCTTTTCCAGAAGAATTGGATGTGGATGGGGACGGGACTTTGTTCAGCATTTCGGAGGGTGCGGAACCATCCTACGAATATGAAAGTTACAAATATAATCAGGCGGACTATGAAAAATGGTACAATGAAATAATGGATGGCGCACAAGAAATTACTATTCCCTATCAGCCTTTGGAATATGAATCTTATGCGGATTTTGTGTCGGACTATTTGAAACTGAAAGCGGAAGAGGCGGGCAGGGAACGAACCGATACGGCGGACGATCTGGGATTGTTGATTTTAAGTGAGGATCGTTTTCTCAACGTGGCACAGACCCTTCTTTCGGAAAAATACGGTGTAGAACTGGAACAGCCAGAACCGAATTTTGAGGAGTATACGGTTGGGTTGATTGATGGGAGAGAGGTCTTTTCTTTCACAGCGCTTGATGCGGGAGATCTTTCCTATTCCGGCGAGAAAGTGGGGGATGTAACGGTTTTCGGCATTTATCCCGGGATCAGCATAGACGATGCGTGGAAAAAGTTAAGCGCCTATGGGTTTTACTCGTCCCCCTACGGGGAAGTGGAGAACTGCCTCATTACGGGGGAGGGATTCGGCAATATCAGTATTTGGTTTTCGGCGGAGGAGAACAAGGTGACACAGATTACGGTTATGCCTTTTTGTGCTTTTGCGGGGTAGTTGAATTCGATATGGAGAGGAAAGCATTGGTGATTGAAGAGATAACCGAATTAGGGGAAAGCACCGGTCAATAATGGCTGATGCTTTCCCTCTTTTAAATTCGCTTAAATCAGTACGGTTCGTTCTAAATAAGCCACTAATTTTAATGACCTTTATTTCGTGCAGTCAAAGCCCGGATTAAATGCATAAAAGTTCTTGCTGTTTAGCCGGTCTTGAACGATGCGCAGGGCTTCCCCAAACCTCTGGAAGTGCACAACCTCTCTTGCACGCAGGAATTTGATCGGCTCGCAGACTTCCTGATCGTGAACGAGTCTCAGGATATTATCGTATGTGGTACGTGCTTTTTGTTCTGCGGCCATATCTTCACACAAATCTGTGATAATATCGCCTTTTGACTGAAATTCACATGCATTGAATGGAACGCCGCCCGCCGCCTGTGGCCAGATTCCAACAGTGTGGTCAGTATAGTAATTGGCGAAACCGGATTCTTCGATCTCTTCCATGGACAGATTTTTGGTCAATTGATGAACGATCGTAGCCACCATTTCAAGATGTGCCAGTTCTTCCGTACCGATGTCGGTCAGGATTGCAGAGACTTCTCTGTATGGACATGCGTATCTTTGAGACAGATAACGCATGGAAGCGCCCATTTCTCCGTCCGGGCCGCCATATTGGCTGATGATGGCCTGAGCCAGTTTTGCATTTGGAGCTGTAATGTTTACAGGGTATTCAAGTCTTCTTTCATAATTCCACATTAAGCGCATCCTCCTTCCCAGGGCATAGGCAGGGTTGCCCAGTTCCACTCGCCGCAGTCAGACGTATCGGCAAGCGCGATTGTCAGAGGGCCGAATTTTTCAGAGTATTCTTTTTTTGCCTGATTGGTCATACGATTATAGTGATTGAAATATTCCATGGCGTTCCTGTCGGTCGGATGTGTATCCAGATAGAGGGACAGCTCTATGACAACAAAGTCCAGAACGCCGATATCGTGGAGCAGCTTTTCCTGCTCATTTGCAAAATGCTGATTCATTATTTACAACATCTCCTTCCGGTAAATGGTTTGTCGAGTTCCGGGAATATGGTGCCGGCATGATATGCTTCTTCCAGATTATCGTAGATTCCGTTGAAACGCTGCCATGGGACATATGCCATTGCAAGCGGAAATTTATCGCAATTCTCTTTGTACATATAATCTTTCATAAAGATTCCTTTCTATTTTTCAGATGTTTTTAATAATATATTATGTTATAATCATTGCGGTGTGTTCGCCGGAATTTATGTGGAAAAGCAGTAGGATTGCCGATGCTTCGGCTTTCTGTTTCATGTGAATGGAGAGAACACATAATTTTCACATTTTCATTAAAATTGAAACACAATTATCCGTTAGATTGATAGAAACGCCTGCAACGGCAGTCACGGGTGGTATGCGATACATATGCAGACGGTGCGTGCGCGCAGACAGGAATCAGGTATGAATAGATCAAAAGTTTGAAAGGGGATACGGAGTTTGATACAGGTTGATCATTTGGCAAAAAAATATGGCGGACATACAGCGGTGGATGATCTGTCTTTTACGGTGGAGAAAGGGCAGGTCTATGGGTTTCTGGGACCCAACGGCGCTGGCAAGTCCACGACGATGAACATTATGACAGGATATATTGCCGCAGGCGGCGGTACGGTAAAGATAAATGGTCATGATATTCTGAAAGAACCTGAAAAAGCGAAGAAATGCATTGGATACCTGCCTGAAATACCTCCTCTCTACACAGATATGACTGTTTGGGAATACCTGATTTTTGTGGCAGAGCTTAAGAGAGTTCCCCGCAGGGAAAGAAAGACACATGTGGAGGAGATTCTTAGGAAAATGCAGTTGGAGGATGTGCAGGATCGTATGATCCGGAATCTGTCCAAAGGATATAAACAGCGCGTTGGGCTGGCGCAGGCGCTGGTGGGGAATCCGGAGGTACTTATTCTGGATGAGCCCATGGTTGGACTGGATCCGAAACAGATCATAGAAATGCGGAGTCTGATCAGGAGTCTCGCTCAAAGGCACACTGTCATTTTAAGTTCCCACATTCTCTCTGAAGTGAGCGCAGTGTGCGATCATATTATGATCATTTCAGAGGGCAGGCTGGCAGCCAGCGGTTCACCGGAAGAGCTGCAGGAGATGATGCATGTCAAGGTGGAGCTGGAACTGACAGTACTTGGAACGAAAGAACAGGCGGAGGAGATCATAGGGACGATCGAACAGATCGAATCTTATCGTATTGCGGACGGCGCAGAAGACAATACGATTGAAATTACGGTAAATGTACCGGAGAATACAGATGTCAGAAGTGAGCTTTCGACGGCGCTGTCCGGGGCCGGTATGGCGATTCTGTCAATGAACCGGAGAGAGAAATCTCTGGAAGATATCTTCCTTGAGCTGACGGAAAATGAAACGGAAGAAGAGCGGGAGGAGGGCGAAGACAATGACAGCGATTTATAAGAGAGATCTGAAGGCTTTCTTTCATTCTTTTATTGGCTGGCTCTATGTGGCAGTCATGTTGTTTATGATGGGTATCTATTTTACGATCTACAACATGATGATTGGATGGCCGACGATATCCTACGCCCTGCAGAGCATTGTATTTTTGATCATTATTACGATTCCGATCCTTACGATGCGTACTTTGGCAGAAGAGCGGAAATACAAAACGGATCAATTGATTCTGACGGCGCCGGTCTCGGTCGGCAGGATTGTGATCGGCAAATATCTGGCGCTTGTGACAGTGTTTGCAGTTCCTGTTGTGGTTATGGGAATTACGCCGCTGTTTTTGAGGATGGCGGGAGCGTTTCAGACTGGATTATCATATACTTCGTTATTGGGATTTTTCCTGTACGGATGTCTGGGACTGGCGATCGGACTATTCCTGTCTTCATTGACAGAGAGTGTTGTGATCGCGGCGGTGTTAACGATGATCGCATTGTTTCTCGGCTATATTATGTCAGGAATCAGCAGCATCATTGCTTCCTATGGAACAGGAGCGTTTGCCGAATATGTATCAAAAGTATTATACTGTTTCGATATGGTAGGGCGTTTTGATGCGATGTCCGGCGGTTATTTTCAGGTGGAATCAGTTGCATATTTTGTGACGGTTACACTGTTTGTTTTATTCTGCACGACACAGTCCATTCAGAAACGCAGATATGCGGTGGCGGGCAAAGGGATCAGGCTGGGGGCATACAGTATATTTAATGTACTTGTTGCGGCAGCATTGACGGTGATCGTTAATTTGGGACTGAACTATGTGCCGGACCGATACACTGCCATAGATGTAACTGCCAATAAAATCTATACGCTTACTGAGGAAACAGTAGAGTCGGTCAGCGGACTGGCGCAGGATGTGACAATTTATGTTCTGACGGATGAGGCATCCAAAGATGGTGACCTGGATAAAACGCTGCAGCAGATAGCACAGCTGTCAGATCATATCACAGTAGAATATATCAGTCCTGTTGCAAACCCGAAGTTCTATTATAAATACACGGAGGAGGAACCTGAGCGAAACAGTCTGATCGTGGTGGGCGAAAAGGACAGCGTGGTTGTAAACTATGATGACATATATGCCTACGAGCTTAATTATGCAACGTATAATTATGAGGTTACAGGCTATGACGGGGAGGGGCAGGTCGTTGCGGCCATCAATCGGGTCATCTTTGGAGAGCGTCCCCAATTTTACATGATAGCCGGTCATGGAGAACAGGGATTTGACGAGAAATTTGCCGGTGCACTGGAGAAAGAAAATGTGGACTGTGAGACACTGAATCTGTATGCACAGGATGCGATTCCGGAGGACGCGGACGGCATAATCATTAATGCACCCACAAGCGACTATTCGTCTGATGATGCGGATAAGATTCTGGATTATCTTGATCAGGGTGGTAACGCATTTATCATTCCCACATGGACGGGAACGGATATGGATAATCTGGACCGGATCATTGCGTACTATGGGGTATCTGTGGTGGACGGCATTATTGTGGAAGGAGACAGTGGGCATTTCTATCAGAGTCCATACGACCTGTTTCCGGATATTGTAGAGGGTACGCTTACGGAGAAAATAACAGACGGCGCCGTCTTTGCACCCTTGTCCAGGGGACTTCGCTATGACGAAGCATCCGAAGATATTGCCTATGATCCTCTGCTCATTACAAGCCTTGATTCTTTTAGTAAGACAGAGATATACAGCATAGAAGATTACAGCAAGAGTGACGCTGATCCGGATGGACCTTTTGTAGTCGGAGTGAAAGCGGAAAAGCCGACGGCAAACGGAGAGATATCGCAGGCAGTCATAGTGGCTTCCGGTCAGATATTTACTTCCCTGGCAGACGATGTAGTGCCGGGTTATAATGTGAAATTGTTTGGCAGTATACTTGCAAGCCTGTCAGAACGTGAGGTTTCCGTTTCAGTACCTGTCAAATATTACGAGATAGGAAATCTGGCGTTTAGCGCCAGAACAGTCTATATGGTGGAAGCCGTGTACGTCTTTATTCTGCCGATAGGATGCCTGCTCGTCGGATTTATCATCTGGTTCAGACGGCGAAAGAGATAACCGAAGTTCCGATAAATTGAACCTGAAATAGACTTGATTTCCCCGTAAGTTTATGTAAGAATAGAAATGATAACTTACGGGGATTTTATAATGAGAAAGATTGTGAAAATATTAACATATACTCTTTGCACCGGGTTACATGGGAGCGGAGCGTTTATGCCCAAGGTACATGACCGGAGCAGGAATGGAGGATCATATGAGAGGAATTGATACGCAGGTTCGGAAGAACAGGCGCCGTATTTTTAAGGAAGTAGCCAATCTGGCTTATCATTCGGATAATCTGATAGATGATGTGGAGGCTCTTCCGTATAAGATTGTGGATTATGATGAGTCAGAGTACGAGAGCATATATCGGGAACGGGCGATCGTGCGTGAGAGGATCAGACTTGCCATGGGATTGTCCTTAAGGCCGGAGAATCGGTTGGTGCATCTGACTCAGGGGCTGGAGGAGAGCAATATTTCAGAGAAATATTATGAGCCGCCGTTAATGCAGGTTATTCCGTCGGCGTGTAACGGCTGTCCGGAAAACTGCTATCATGTAACTGACTTATGTATGGGATGTGTGGCACATCCATGCCGTGAGGTATGTCCGCGCGGCGCCATAACCATGAAGAATGGCAAGTCAGTGATCGATCAGGAAAAGTGCATTAAATGTGGTAAATGCAAGGCAGTATGCCCCTATGATGCCATATCCCATCAAGTGCGTCCCTGTGCCGGAGCCTGTGGTGTGGCCGCGATCAAGAATGATGAAAAGGGCAGGGCAGTCATCGATAACGATCTGTGTGTTTCCTGTGGACAGTGTATGGTAAACTGCCCGTTTGGTGCGATTGCGGACAAATCCCAGATTTTTCAGCTGATCCGTGCCATGCAGTCAGGGCATATGATCATCGCGCAGGTTGCACCGGCTTTTGCGGGACAGTTTGGTCCGAATGTGACGCCGGATATGTTAAAAACGGCATTGAAGGAGTTAGGGTTTTATGAAGTATATGAGACGGCGATCGGTGCAGACCTTGGGGCGATCGCTGAGGCGGAGCATTATGCCACGGAGGTAGCTACAGGAAACGTGCCGTTCAGCTTGACATCCTGTTGTCCGTCATGGTCCGTACTGGCCAAAAGATTTTTCCCGGAGACGATTGACAAGATTTCCAACGCCTTAACGCCTATGGTGGCAACGGCACGGATCATCAAGAAAGCGCATCCGGATGCAAAAGTAGTTTTCATAGGGCCCTGCGCGTCCAAGAAATTGGAGGCGTCAAGAAGAACCATACGTTCCGATGTGGATTTTGTTATTACGTTTGAGGAACTTGTGGGAATTTTCGAGGCAAAGGGTATACTGCTCGATGAGATTCAGGCAATGGATGAGCTGAAAGGAGCCACCGGCGCAGGACGTGGTTACGGTGTGGCAGGCGGTGTGGCAAGCGCTATTGAGGAATGTGTGCGGGAGTATTATCCCGACGTGGAAGTCAACATCGAACATGCGGAGAGCTTATCGGAATGTAAGAAAATGTTGATGCTTGCCAAAGCGGGCAAAAAGAATGGTTGCCTGATCGAGGGCATGGCTTGTCCGGGCGGCTGTGTGGCAGGAGCAGGAACAAATATCGCAGTACCGATGGCTGCGAAAGCGGTCGGTGCGTTTAAGGCGGCAGCGGATCAGAAGATACCGGGCACAGAATAGACGGAAGATATGAAGAAGTGATATAGAATACTATTTTGAAATATGGAGATATAAATCATGAGTCAGAAGATTAGAACAAGATTTGCGCCCAGCCCTACGGGAAGAATGCATGTAGGGAACCTCAGGACTGCGCTTTATGCCTACCTGATCGCCAAACATGAGAAAGGCGATTTTATCTTAAGAATAGAGGATACCGATCAGGAACGCTACATGGAAGGCGCTGTGGATATTATCTACCGCACGCTGGAAAAGACAGGATTAAGACATGATGAAGGACCGGATCAGGACGGCGGGGTAGGTCCCTACGTACAGAGTGAGCGTCAGAAGCAGGGGATTTATCTGCAGTATGCTAAGCAGCTCGTAGACAAGGGAGAGGCCTATTATTGTTTTTGCGACAAGGAGCGTCTGGCGTCCCTGACGCAGACAGTGGCAGGCAAAGAGATTAATATATATGATAAACACTGCCTGCACTTATCCAGAGAAGAGGTGGAGGCTAATCTGGCTGCTGGTATGCCTTATGTGATCAGACAGAATAATCCCACGGAGGGAAGTACGACATTTCATGATGATATTTACGGAGATATTACGGTAGACAATGCGGAGCTGGATGATATGATCCTGATCAAATCTGACGGTTATCCTACTTACAATTTTGCCAACGTGGTAGACGATCATCTTATGGGAATCACCCATGTGGTGCGGGGCAACGAATATCTGTCCTCATCTCCGAAGTATAATCGTCTTTATGAGGCTTTTGGCTGGGAGGTTCCGGAGTATGTACACTGTCCGCTGATCACCGACGAGAACCATCAGAAACTGTCTAAGAGGTGCGGACATTCTTCTTATGAAGATTTGATCGAGCAGGGATTCTTATCGGAAGCGATTGTCAATTTTGTGGCGCTTTTAGGATGGAGCCCGGAGGACAACACAGAGATTTTTACGTTGGATGAGCTGATCGAGAAATTCGACTATCATCATTTGTCTAAATCCCCGGCAGTGTTTGACTATACGAAATTGAAATGGATGAACGGGGAATATTTTAAGGCAATGGACGCGGAACGGTTTTATGAGATGGCGGAGCCTTATCTTAAGGAGGCGCTGACAAAAGAGTTTGATCTGCGCAAAATTGCAGCTATGGTCAAGACAAGAATAGAGATTTTCCCGGATATCAAAGAGATGGTTGACTTCTTTGAGACATTGCCGGAATATGATGTGGGGATGTATACCCATAAGAAGATGAAGACGAATGCGGCTTCTTGTCTGGAAGTGCTTACAGAGATACTGCCGCTTCTGGAAGAGCAGACTGACTACAGCAATGATGCACTGTATCAGACACTGTCTTCTTATGTTGAGCGCAAGGGCTGTAAGAACGGGTATGTGATGTGGCCTGTGCGGACGGCGGTATCTGGCAAACAGATGACGCCGGCGGGCGCGACGGAGATCATGGAAGTGCTCGGCAGGGAGGAGTCGCTTGCCAGAATCCGTAAAGGAATTGAGAAATTACAGAATGCCTGAGATCACAGGGAATCCTGATCAGGCGAGAGCTATTATGCACACTGCCGGGGCGGCGCAGGTTTTTGCGGGGCCCGGCAGCGGCAAGACTTACGTCATTGTACACCGCATCAAACATCTCATCACACAGGCGGGAATTGACCCGTCACACATTCTTGTCATCACATTCACGAAAGCGGCGGCGGCAGAAATGCAGGAACGCTTCTTTCACCTTATGGAACCGGAGAGACCACCGGTCAGGTTCGGCACATTTCATGCCGTATTCTATCATATTCTAAGACAGTCAACGCAGTATCGCAGCTATACCATTATTACGGAATCTGAAAAAAGAAAATTGATTCGTCAGATCATATCCATGCATAAACGATTTGCCGCTCTTGCAGAGGAAGATATGGACAGAGTCATAGCGGGGCTTGGAGCCTGCTTTTCAGAAAGCGGGTGTCTGATCCGGGAAAATGTACTGCCAGATATTGCGATCCGGAAGATCAGCGCACAGGATATGCTATTTCTTGCCAAAGAGTATGCGGCATATTTAGAAGAATGGAAACAAATGGATTTTGACGGGATTATGAGGAATTGTCATCATCTGCTAAAGACAGATGCGGGTTTTCTGGCATTGTGGCAACAGCAGTTTCAGCATATTCTGATCGACGAATTTCAGGATATCTCGCCGGATCAGTATGCGGTCATCAGGTTGTTGGCCGCGCCCCGGAACAATCTCTTTATTGTGGGAGATGACGATCAGTCGATCTATGGGTTTCGTGGGGCAAGTCCTGACAGTATGCGCTATTTTATGCAGGATTATCCGGATGCGGACAGGATATTTCTGGGGATTAACTATCGATGCGGCGCGCGGATCGTGGAGGCTTCCGGAAGAGTTATCGTTGAGAATCGTAACCGGATCGATAAACCCATTCAGGCAGTTCATGAGAGAGGGGAGGGATTTGTTTTCCGGATGTTTGAGACAGCGCAGGAACAGGAAGAGCACATAACGAAAGAGCTTGAGCAGAAGCTTTTGCAGGGACAACCTGGCCGGTGTGCGATGCTGTGTAGAACCAACTATGAATGTGCCATGTGGGCACAGAGCTTTCATAAGCGTGGAATTCCTTTTTCCATGAAAGAGGTTCCCAAAAGCAGGTTTAGACATTTCGTGATCAGAGATATAATGGCATATCTGGCATTAGCGCAGGGAGAACGGGATCGAAAATATTTCCTGCGCATCATGAACCGACCGGTACGGTATCTGAGGCGGGATTGTGTGCCGGAGGAGATGATCTGCAGGGAAGAGCTGCTGAATTATTACAGGGATGTCCCGGCGTTACGGGAAAGTGTCCGGAAACTGTTTGATGATCTGGCCTGTATGGAAAAGAAAAAACTGAATCTGCAGATACATTATATCTGTAAAGTGATCGGATATGAACGGTATCTAAGGGAAAAATATGATCCGGATGAGGCCCGGGAGCTGATTGGAATTGCAGAAGAATTTCGGGTGTTTGCGAAAGATTTTGCATCCTGCAAAGAGATGAATGACTATATAAGTCAATATGAAGAAACATTGCAGGAACTGCAGCATAAAATGACAGACGGTATGGTAAATGGAATGAAAGGAGAAGAGGAGAACAGAGGTATTTGTCTGATGACAATGCACGCTTCCAAAGGGCTTGAATTTGACGTCGTATATATTCCTGATTGTCAGGAGGGGAAGATACCCTATGCCAGATCACAGGCAGAGGCAGAGATCGAAGAGGAGCGCCGCATGCTGTATGTGGCGATGACAAGGGCAAAAGAAGAGCTGTATCTTTCCGCCTATCATGGTAAGAGCGGGAAAGATATTCCCTCCCGCTTTATAAGATGTTTTTATGAATCTTCGTGCTCCATCAACTCGTCAAATTCCGCCGAGTCCAGATATTCATCGAAAGCGTCTGCCACAGCCTCATATTCATCATCATCATCGATATAGGAAAGCTCCGGTTCTTCGTTGGGATCGTCGGGATTTTCGCTGTAACGATAGAACCAGACTTCTCCGTCAGTATTTTCTCCGTTTTCATCGAGGGGGAGAAGCACAATATAGTCATGGTCGGATACCGTCAGGATCGTTACAATGGCACAGGTGACGGATGTGCCGTCCTCCAGCTCCAGTTCCACGGTCATTTCTTCCGCATCATAGCCATGATCGGTATTCTGATTGGAATTTTTGCTCATTTTAATGCCTCCTTTATGTAATGGAATAGTTATATTTTACTCAAAAGAAGAGTGATATTCAATGCGCAAATAATTTTTTTGTTTGGAAAATTTGCATTCTATGTTAGAATATTTCTATAGAGACGATAAACAGGCTTGAATTGTCGGAGGATTTAATGCATAAAGATTTTGAAATAGTAAAGGCACAAGCATATCCTTTGGGCGCGCATTTTGTGTCAGATGGCTTGCAGATTACAGCCGTCATGGAACAGGCGCACAGCGATCACGACGAATCTGAGTACGGCGTGATTCTTTTTGACAGGAAATACAAAGACGGAATCAGAATACCGTTTCCCAAAGAAAGCAGGGTTGGCGCTGTCTGTTCCATGCTGCTTAAAGGGTATCATAACAGAATATGCAGTTATCTGTTTTACTGCGGCGCCCGCATATGGCAGGATCCTTATTGCCGAAAGATAGAGGGCCATTACAAATATGGAACGCCGAGGGAAACGATGCCTCGTTGTATGGTGTCGGAGGACAGATATGAATGGGAAGAAGACAGAGGACTGGAAATTCCTTATGAAGATGTAATACTCTACGCACTTCATGTCAGGGGATTCACGAAACACAAGTCTTCCGGTGTAAAGCATAAAGGAACTTATGCCGGGCTTGTAGAAAAGATTTCTTATTTAAAAGAGCTGGGTATCACTTCGGTTCTGCTTATGCCCACATATGAGTTTGATGAGATTATGGAACCGGTCATCAGTTCTCCTGCCATGACGATGGAACAGGCGGCGGCGTCTTACAGGCAGCTGCCGGAACAGGCATCTTTTTCCTATAGACAGCCCGGACAGGCTGTGGTTTCCCACAAACAGCCCGGGATGGAGGATTCTGGCAGAACCTCTGGGCAGAGCAGGACAGGGGAAGATAGGAAAGAGAACATCTGCAGAATTAATTACTGGGGTTATCAGAAAGGGTTGTACTATATTCCCAAGAGCGGATATGCGCACAGCAAGGATGCAGTCGGGGAATATAAAGATATGGTGAAAGAGCTGCACCGTAACGGAATAGAAGTCCTGATGCAGTTTTATTTTCCGCCGGAGATTTCACCGATGGAAATGATTGATATTCTGAAATATTGGGTGCTGGAATATCATATCGACGGATTTCAGGTGATGGGGGTAGATCTGCCCATGGGGCTGATTGCAAGGGAGCCTCTTTTATGTGGAACAAAACTTCTCAGCAGGCAGCATTATGATCCGGCACCTACGGATTATGCGGCAGATACGCGGTGTATAGGATGGCTGAGCGACAGTTTTCAGTATGATATGCGCAGAGCGGTAAAAGGTGATGATAACATGATCAACCAACTGATTTTCCATGTGCGCAATAACCGTCCGGAGACAGGGATCGTCAACTATATTGCGGCCTGTGAAGGGATGCGGCTGTCGGATCTGGTGACCTATGACCGCAAACACAATGAATCTAACGGAGAGGATAATCAGGACGGTACGGACTATAACTGCAGCTGGAACTGTGGAGTGGAAGGGAAGAGCCGCAGGAAAGCTATTGTGGAACTTCGCATGAAACAGATGAAAAATGCTTTGACTTTTGTTTTTCTTTCTCAGGGCACGCCGCTTCTGTACGGCGGGGATGAGTTTGGCAATACGCAGGAGGGCAACAACAATCCATACTGTCAGGACAACGCCGTGACATGGATCAAATGGAACCAGACGGAGACCGGCAGGGAATTGTTAGCGTACACGAAACTGCTCATTGAACTGCGTAAGAAACATCCGATCCTGCACAGCAAGGCTCCCCTGAAAGGAATGGATTATCTGTCCTGTGGTTATCCGGATATTTCGTATCACGGCAGGGAAGCGTGGCGGCCTGATACGGGTCCTGCAAGCAGGAGCATAGGAATTATGTATTGCGGATATTACGGAGGGGCTGCCGGTCATAAGGACAATACGCTCATCTATATCGGCATCAATCTGCACTGGAGGATGCAGCGGCTTGGAATGCCGCAGCTGCCGAAAGGAAAAGAGTGGATACTGTATGCTTCCACCGGGCAGGAAGAACCGGATAAAGAAAAGAGTGATCAGGACGTTATGAGCGGGAGCAGTGTACAAAAAGCAGAGTTTATGCAGAAAATCTGTGTTGCGCCGCGGACGATCGCAGTCTATATGGCCAATGATCTGCCGGACATACCTGATCAGGGGAATAAGTATCAGTAGAACATGGAGAAATAGATTTTAATGAATAAGGCATGGGAGCATTTAAAAACAATTACTTTTCATAAATGGCTGGTCATGATGGGGTGTTTCAAAGTAGGGCTTTACAAACAGGGTATCCTGCATGATCTGTCCAAGTTCAGTCTGACGGAATTTAGCGTGGGCGCCAGATACTGGCAGGGGAACAGGAGCCCGAACAATGCGGAACGCGAAGATATCGGATATTCTTCGGCGTGGCTGCATCATAAGGGTCGCAATAAACATCATTATGAATATTGGATAGATTACAGCGCACAGGATATCAAAGGAGGTATGGCGCCGGCGCCTATGCCGCAGCGCTATATCATAGAGATGTTCATGGACCGGATTGCTGCCAGCAAGGTATATAACGGCGCAGCATACACGGACCGGCATCCGTTAAAATATTATCAGTCATCCAAGACGCCGCCGCCCCTGCATCCGAAGACAAAACGGCAGTTGGAATTTCTGCTGCATATGCTTGCGGATTATGGTGAGGAAAAGACATTTCGCTATATCAGAACAAGAATGCTTCGAAATCATAGAAGATGAGTGACCCGTGCACTCCTTTTTGCATAGGATATGGTATGACAAAAAGGAGATGAGAGAATATGAATTGTTGGATCATTCTTTGGTTTTTACTTTGCTGCAATCAAAATGGCAGAGGGGGAATCGGTAATCCAGGATGCGGATGTGAGCCGATAGAACCGCCGAAGCCTCCCTGCCGCCCCAGAGACCGTAACTGTGGATGTGACAGAGACCGGGATCGTGACCGTGATTGTGGATGCGATAGAGATCGTGACCGCGACTGCGACAGAGACCGGGATCGCGACCGTGATTGCGGATGCGGCAGAGACCGCGACCGTGGCAGAGACTGTGATCGCAGCGTAGAGCGTGATTCCTGTCCGTGCGGCAATGATCGCTTTGAGCCGCGTTTTGAGGGAAGACCTTTTGGTAATCCTGGATGCGGATGCGACGATAAATAATTGTCATGACTTAGCCCTTTCTTTTCGGTTGACGAAAGGAAAGGGCGATGTTACACTGTTTTCTGATACAAGTTCAGTAATATTTAAGATACACGTATTCCTGTGTTTGGCAGGTGTTTCGGATTGGAGGAAAAATGTTAGACGGAAATAAAGTTTTGTTCAGCGGTATGCAGTCGACCGGTAACCTTACGCTGGGAAATTATCTTGGGGCTCTGAAGAACTGGGTCACCTTGTGTGATGAATATATGTGTTTCTATTCCGTGGTGGATCTGCATTCCATTACGGTAAGACAGGATCCGGCAGAACTTCGCAGGCGCGCCAGAAACCTGCTGACGCTGTATATTGCGGCAGGGATCGATCCTGAAAAGAACTGTTTGTATTATCAGTCCCATGTATCGGGACATGCGGAACTATCCTGGATTTTGAACTGTTTTACTTATATGGGAGAGCTGAACCGCATGACACAGTTTAAAGATAAAGCGGCAAAACATGCGGATAATATCAATGCAGGCCTTTTTACCTATCCGGTGTTGATGGCGGCGGATATCCTGCTGTATCAGTCTGACGTTGTGCCTGTGGGCAAAGATCAGCTGCAGCATCTGGAGATCACAAGAGATATTGCACAGCGTTTCAATGCCGTATATGGAGATGTGTTTACGATTCCGGAACCTTATATCGGCAAGGCGGGCGCTAAGATCATGAGCTTGCAGGATCCTGCAAAGAAGATGTCCAAGTCTGATGAGAATCCGAATGCCAGCATATACTTGATGGATGATCCGGATACGATCATACGTAAATTTAAGCGTGCAGTGACGGATTCGGAGGCATGTGTCCGCTATACGGACGCCCAGCCCGGCATCATGAATCTGATCGATATTTACAGTGCGTGCACAGGCAAGTCACCGGAAGAAATTGAGCATGAATTTGACGGCAAAGGCTACGGTGATTTCAAAATGGCAGTGGGAGAAGCGGTTGTCGGCGTTTTACAGCCCCTGCAGGAGAGATTTAACGATCTGTCCAAGAATAAAGATTACATTGATAAGATCATTAAGGAGAATGCGGAGAAAGCAAATCATTATGCCTTAAAGACACTCCGCAAGGTGCAGAAAAAAGTCGGCTTTCCGGAGCGGATACGATAGAATACAAGAAAACGCCTGTGGCAGGTTATCTGTCATAGGCGTTTTAAGGTTATCCCTGAAATACATCCGTGAAATATCCCGCAGTGGAGATCGGTTCGCCGCCTCGGATCAGATGCGACGTGTCACCGATGACCTGTGCCCGGAAAGCCGCAATATCGTTTCTTCTTTCTTCCGTGGCAAGGATAGTCACGGAGGTGGGCGCCAGGTAGAGGCTGTGGAACAAAAGGGCGGGTGAGATGCCGAGCAGATGACTCATCATCACACAGGTAACGCCCAGGTGGCAGAAGATTACGATCGTATCATCGTTTGATGCATCGCTGTCCGGAAGCTGCCTGCCTGCAGCATGGGTATTGATGTAGTAATTATGATGCCTTTGATAGCCATATTCGGCGAGCATGTTGTCAAGACCGTCACAAACTTCCTGGTATGCGGGCAGAAGCTCCGGATTGGAGCGATAGATATCAGTTTTCTGCCAGTCTTTGCGGTCGTACATCTGGGGAATTTCTGTCCAGTATTCGGGCATAAAATCCCAGGGAACGCCAACGCGGCCTGTGGTAGGATCCTCAATATAGTAGGCAAATTCTTTCATCCAGTCATAGGTAATGGCTTCGCGGCCGATTTTTTCCAGGGAGTAGGATGCAGTCTGCTTTGCCCTGCCAAGGGGAGAGCAGTAAAAGTGCATCTTGGCTGTGGGCCACTCAGAGAGCCTCTGGGACAATAATGTTGCTTCTCTGACGCCCTTTTCCGTCAGGGCGTCATTGGCGTAATCGGGGTCACCATGTCTGATAAAAATAATTCTCATATTTTACTCCATTTCTGCGTTGATTCTTGATTCCTTGCTTTGGCTGATAATTGATTTTTAGTAAAATTTAATTAGTTTTTCCATCCATTGTAGTATATAATAACATAGATGCCACATATATGAAATCATTTTTGTGGATACGGAGGACAAGCGATGTTTGGTGCAAAGAAGAGAACTGACAATATGTTTCGTAAAATAAACGGCGGGAAAGGGACAACAACTGCTAAAATCGTGGTAGTGGTTGTCATTTTGCTGCTGCTTGCCAAGGAATCTTACTATTCCATACAGGAAGAAGAACAGGCGGTAGTATGTACCTTTGGTTCGCCCAAAGCGGTTACTGCACCGGGACTTCATTTTAAGATTCCCCTGATTCAGACAGTGACTAAGGTCAATACTACGATTCAGGGTTTTTCCATCGGATATCATGCCACGGGAGAAGAGGCGGATGCGCTGATGATCACGTCCGATTATAATTTCATATTTGTAGATTTCTATGCAGAGTATAGGGTGACCGATCCGGTCAAAGCATTGTATGCTTCACAGAGTCCGGAATTGATCCTTAAGAATATTGCCCAGAACTGTATCAGAACAACAATCGGTTCTTATGGTGTGGACAGCGTGCTGACAACGGGTAAGAATGAGATCCAGTCTAATATTAAACAGATGATTTTGGATAAACTGGAGAATTATGATATCGGTATCCAGCTTGTGAATATTACGATCCAGGATGCCACGCCGCCCACTGCGGAAGTGGAGAATGCATTTAAGGAAGTGGAGACGGCAAAACAAGGCAAGGAAACAGCGCTGAATAACGCTAACAAATACCGCAATGAGCAGATTCCGGGCGCGGAGGCTGAGGCGGATAAGATTCTGCAGGATGCTGAAGCAGCGAAACAGGAGCGGATCAATGAAGCCAACGGTCAGGCAGCGCGTTTCAATTCTATGTATCAGGAGTATGTGAAATATCCGGAAGTGACCAAGAAGAGAATGTTTTATGAAGCGATGGAAGATGTTCTTCCCGATGTAAAAGTAGTGATCCAGAGCAAGGACGGCAGCACCAGTACAATCCTGCCGCTTGACAGTTTTGTGTCGGAGGATGGCTCTGCAAACAATGCGTTTACCGAATCCACGCAGGAAAACGATGATTTGGATGAAACGTCCCAAACAGAGGAATAAGTGCAGCAGGACCTGTTTTCTAAGGAGAGAATGACTATGACAGATTTTAATCAGAATATGAATCAGACAAATAACGCTTCGGAATCTTTTGAGCGGTTTAACTCGGACGGTACAAGGAAGAAAAGCAAAAAGGACAGGAAAAAAGGCACTGGCATTCTTTTTGTGCTGTTGGCGGTGGCTGTATTGATCATTTTTGGCAATTCCATGGTGGTTACAAAGCAGAATCAGTTTAAGCTGGTTCGGCAGTTCGGGCGGGTGCAGCGCGTCATTACACAGGCGGGGCTGACTTTCAAGATTCCTTTTGTGGAATCGGTGGATACGATTCCCAAACAGCTGCTGCTTTATGACCTTCCGGCATCCGATGTGATCACATCGGATAAGAAGACGATGATCTTGGACAGTTATGTGTTGTGGCATGTGACGGATCCGCTGAAGTTTGCACAGACTCTGAGTTGTTCCGTGAACAATGCGGAGAGCCGTATTGACGCCATCGTGTACAATGCGACGAAGAATACGATCTCCAATATGAAGCAGGACGAGGTGATACGAAGCCGTGACGGGAAGATGACGATCACAGTAAATGAAGAGAACCCTGATGTGACCAACAATGATCTGATCTTGTCTGGAGAAAAAGAGGAAGTGATCGAGATTACTTCCCTGACAGAGGAAATCATGGGACAGATCAATCATGTGGAGGAGCAGTATGGAATTGAGATCGTGGTGGTGGATGTAAAGAAACTGGATCTGCCGGATGATAACAAGCAGGCAGTATATGCCCGCATGATCTCCGAACGTGAGAATATTGCGGCTCAGTACAGGGCAGAGGGCCGGTCGGAAGCGAAAATGATAGAGAACACGACGGATAAGGAAGTATCCATTATGTTATCCGATGCGCAGGCGAAAGCGGAGGCTACGATCGCGGAAGGTGAAGCAGAGTACATGCGCATTCTGTCGGACGCCTATGCGAGTCCGGAGAAGATGGATTTCTATTCTTTTGTCCGTGCTCTGGATGCGGTCAAGAATAGTATAACCGGAGCTAACAAGACGATCATTTTATCGGATGATTCGCCGGTGGCTCAGATTTTTAACGGACAGTATTAGGAAGCATAGAGGAGCGTTGCGTGGGATGAATATAGAGAAGTTTTTTGAGACATTAGATTCTTATTTTGCAAGACAGGAGCTTGACCAGGTGGATCCTTTTCTTATATCTTCGCTGAACCAGGCTAAAGAGGAAGAGGATTACGGGGCATATATCTCCATCTGTAATGAAATGATCGGCTTCTACCGCAGTGTGTCTGCCTTTGATAAGGCCTATGCGGCGGCGGAGGATGTACTGCTTTTGATGGAAGAATTGCAGATGGAGCATACCGAGCATTTTGCCACGACACTTTTAAATGCAGCTACGGCATATCGTGCCGCAGGGGATTATGCCACGGCGCTCCGTTTCTATAAGCAGGCGCTGCAAATATACGACGGCATCTTGCAGCCTCAGGATTACCGCTATGCAGGACTCTACAACAATATGAGCATTCTGCTCGAGAAAATGGATCAGAATGAAGATGCCATCGCATATGCGGGCAAGGCGCTGGCGATCATTGAGACGCTGCAGGGCGGCGAGATGGAGACGGCGACAACACTGACGAACCTGGCGCTGCTTCATTTTAAGATATCACAGGCAGAGACGGCGAAAGAGCTGTTAGAGCGGGCCCTTTCTCTGTTTGAAAAAAGCGGAGAGAATACGGATGCTCATTACAGCGGGGCACTGGCAGGGGTTGCCGAAGCATGGTACCGGATGGGGGATTACAGCCAGGCACTGGCATATTATGAGAAAGCGCTGACGGAAGTAAAAGCTCACTTCGGAGAAAATATGAGCTATGCCGTTCTATGTGAGAACTGTGCTGCAGTCTGTGAGCAGTTAGGAGATAAGACAAAGCAGGAATCTTATCTGAATAAGAGCAGGGCAGTCAGGGATGCGCTTATGAAGCCCCAGTGACACTCTTTTTTCAAGAAAGGTATATTGACAGGAGAGGATAGATAAGATGATCAAGGGTTTGGAATTGTCACGGAAATATTATGAAGCTTACGGAAAGGAGATGCTTGAGACACAATTTCCACAAATAGTTGGACAGACTGCCGTTGGGCTTGTGGGACAAGGGTCTGAGTGTTTTGGGTTTGACGATGCGGTATCGATGGATCATGATTATGGTCCATCGTTTTGTGTCTGGCTGCCAAGAGAAATCTATGCACAGTATGGGGCGCAGATGCAGGCTGCATACGAGTCTCTGCCCCAGGAATTTATGGGGTATTCCGGACGGGTATGCGAAGCACAGGGCATGGGAAGGGTCGGTGTATTGTGTCTGGAAGATTTTTATCGAAATATACTGGGCCGCGATTCGGTGCCGGAGACAGACCAGGAATGGCTGGCCCTTAGCGAGGGGGATCTGGCAACGGCTGTCAACGGAGCAGTATTCGAGGATCGTCTTGGCAGATTCAGTGAGATCCGTGAGGGTCTGGCAGAGTACTACCCCCGCGGGGTCTGGATCAGACGGCTTGTGCAGAGTCTGGCAAAGGCGGCACAGGCAGGACAGTATAATTATGCCCGTGCAATGAAACGGGGAGAGCGGATTGCAGCGGAGATCGCCCTGACGGAATTTATCCGGGAAAGTATGAGGGCGGTTTATCTTTTAAACAGGAAATATGCACCCTATGACAAGTGGATGCACAGAGGAATGCAGGAGTTGGCGTCGGGATCTGAGATTGGCGACATGTTGAATCTGCTCTATACGATTGATCCGGCAGAGGCCTGGCAAGGCGTGTCACCCACGGACTATCTGTATCATTTGAATACCAATGACGGCAGGATTCTCGTAATCGAGGCCGTGTGCAATATTATCGTACAGGAATTGAATGCCCAGGGATTATCAGATCAACAGGACAATTTCCTGCAGAATCATTTACAGGCGGTGTTGGAGAAAATATAGCGGCTGCTGATCAGGATATGCTCATTCTTTTTACAGCATATGAGTATATGGGAAAACACGGCTTGAAACATATGTTCGAGTGTGCTATGATGTTCTCATGGGGAAACGGAGATTGGAACGGAATGATAAAGAAATGATGAGTAAGAGTGCGCTGCGGTTTATGCGGAAGGCAGATTATGTGCTGATCGTATCATGTCTGGCCTGTGCGGCAGCGCTTGGGCTGTTTCTGACACTGCAGGCGGGAGCAGGCAGTGCAGCGGGCATTTATTGTGACGGTGTTGAGATCTGCAGGATAGACTTAAGAGACAGTTATAGGAATAAAGAGCCGCAGTATTATATGATCTGTTATGAAGATATACATGAGAAGAGTGAGGCATTGATGATATCCGATCTACAGGCAGCGGATGCCAGGATACATGAGACGGCCGATGGGCAGCACATACATATCATGCATTATGATCAATTTCCGTCTCTGCCTGCTGCGCAGCAGTACAATCTTATTTCCGTTGCGGATGGAGCCGTCACAATGGAGGCGGCGGACTGCCGGGATCAGATCTGTGTACGGCACAAGCCTGTGGCTGACGAGGGAGAAAGTATTATTTGTCTGCCGCACAGGCTGGTAATTGAGATCAGTGGAGAAACCGGCAGTAATGCGCTCGACGGGGTGGCTGGATTATGAGAAAGACTGTTGAACTTGGTTTTTTTCTGGCGCTGGCATTGATTCTGGCTTATGTGGAATCACTGATTCCTTTTTCTTTTGGCATTCCGGGTATCAAACTGGGTCTGCCGAACCTTATTGTGGTGCTTTTACTATATCAGCATCATAAGGAGGATAACAACTGGAGTCATGCCGGTGCAGATTGCAGGAAAGCGTTTGGTGTGAATATGCTGCGTATCATCCTGGCAGGTTTTTTATTTGGTAATCTGTATGGAATCCTGTACGCGCTTGCAGGGGCATTGCTAAGCTATGGGGCGATGCTGTTTGGCAGAAAGGCAGGATGTTTTTCCATGATCGGTGTGAGCGTTTTAGGCGGCGTGTTTCACAATATCGGACAGATTGTCGTTGCCATGTTTGTGGTGGAAACAGTATACGTTGGATATTATATGCCTTTTTTGATCGTGGCAGGTACGGTGACGGGAGCGGTACTTGGACTTGTCGCCATGGAACTGATGCCATATTTAATGCGGTATGAGGACAGGCGTGCGGATTAGCCGTTTATGAAGACGTCGGCAGATTATAGTAACCTATGACGGGAGATATTTCATGTATGCATATATCAAAGGAACATTAGAAGAGATCACAGAAGACAATATTGTGGTGGAGACAGGGGGCATTGGCTACAATGTCAGAGTTTCCACCACGACGGCGGATCTGCTGCCGGGAATCGGCAATGAGGTAAAAGTATATACGTATACGCTTGTGCGGGAAGATGCGCTTTCTCTATACGGTTTTTTGACAAGAGACGACCTTGCCATATTTAAGAAACTGATCACGGTGAATGGAATCGGGCCTAAGGGTGGTCTGGCGATCCTGTCTGTGATGAATGCAGATGCCCTGCGGTTCGCCATTATGGCGGGCGATGCAAAGGCTATCGCGAAAGCGCCCGGTGTGGGCAGTAAGACTGCTGAGCGGGTGATTCTTGATCTGCGGGATAAGATATCGTTGGAGGACACGCTGAGCGGATTCGGAGAACCTGTGTCTGGACCAGGAAGTCTTTCTTCCGGGTCAGGGCAGGATAACATTATGAAGAAAGAGGCGATAGAGGCGCTTGTAGCACTGGGCTATTCGGCTTCCGATGCTGCCGCTGCCGTTAAGAAAGTAGAGGTGGCAGAGGACACAACTGTGGAGAGTATACTGAAAGCGGCGCTCAAACATATGTTTTAGATTGTTTTTTTAAGATTGCACTGCGGTACCGGCTATACGGATCTTTGTATATAGATGAGGGGAAACCATATGGGAAACCGGATGATTGAGACGAATTTAATAGAAGAAGACATGAAAATAGAAGGCTCTCTGCGGCCTCAGACTTTAGATGATTATATTGGTCAGTCTAAGATCAAAGAAAATCTCAAGATATATATTGAGGCGGCGAAGCAGCGTCACGATGCCTTGGATCATGTTCTTTTCTATGGCCCTCCGGGGCTTGGCAAGACGACTCTGGCGGGTATTATCGCCAATGAGATGGGCGTTCATATGAAAGTCACCAGTGGCCCGGCCATAGAAAAGCCGGGAGAGATGGCGGCGATCCTGAATAATCTGCAGGAGGGAGATCTGTTGTTTGTGGATGAGATTCACAGACTGAACCGTCAGGTAGAAGAAGTGTTGTATCCTGCGATGGAGGATTATGCGATCGATATTATGATCGGCAAAGGAGCTTCGGCACGGTCGATCCGTTTGGATCTGCCTCATTTCACATTGGTCGGCGCAACCACCAGAGCAGGTCTTTTGACGGCTCCGCTCAGAGATCGGTTCGGCGTGATTCACCGTTTGGAATTCTATTCCGTGGAAGAGCTGAAAGTCATCATTCAGCACTCGGCAGTCATTCTCGGTGTAAAGATTGAGGAAGAGGGAGCAGTGGAGCTGGCAAGAAGAAGCCGCGGAACACCGCGGCTTGCAAATCGTATTCTCAAGAGAGTCCGTGATTTTGCCCAGGTGAAATATGATGGGATCATCACGCGGGAAGTCGCTAACATTGCGCTTGATCTCATGGATGTGGACAAGATGGGACTGGATCACATAGACAGGAACATTCTCTGTACCATGATCGATAAATTTAAAGGTGGTCCGGTAGGGCTTGATACGCTTGCAGCAGCGATCGGTGAAGATGCCGGAACGATAGAGGATGTCTATGAGCCGTATCTGATCAAGAACGGTTTCTTAAACAGAACGCCTCGAGGCAGGGTGGTGACAGAGCATGCCTATCGTCATTTTGGATTGGAAGTTCCGCAGGTTAAGCCATAACGTCCATGTTTGCGCCGGCGACATCCACCGGGGCTTCCATATTTTCGACGGGGATATCCACACCGCCCAGTTCCAATGATACGGCTGCGGGATTGTTTGCTGCATTGGAAGATGAGTCGTTAGAGCTGCCGCCAATACCGCTTGATCCGGATTGTTTTTCTTTGGCATACTTGTCGAAGAGCGCCTTGAGATATTCCATGTCTGCTTTCATAATATCGCGCAATTCTTCAGAACGGTGTTTTTTCTTCAGAAGCTCCAAGTCGCCAGGATCCATTTCCTGACTTGCGCCGGACACAAATTCTTCCATCAGGTCCTGAGAGTTCATAGCTTCTTCCAATTCTTCCTCAATCCGTTCCATCTCTTCCTGAAGTTCCTGCATGAGCCTTTTCATTTCTTCTTCGCTCAATCCGGTGGTATCCAGGATTTCTTCCTCCTCTTTGTCATTTTCGAATTCTTCAGGATCAGTCAGTCCTTTGCGGCCAGTCTTTTCAATGCTTTCTTCCTCTTGAAGATGTTTGAGACGTTTCTTTGCAACTCTGGCTATTTTTTCTGCGTGCGAGAGGGCGCTGTGTATTTCAATATAGTCGTAGTCGCCGCTGATTATTTTCATGCGCAGGTCGGCAATCTGGAATTTGGTCTTGGTGACGACCTGTTTGGCGTTAATAGGCGTTTTGGTGCGCATGATCTGATTTGACAGACGCTTAAAATTATAATGGAGTTTCTTTATTTTTTTTCCATTTGTCTTAGAAGTCTTGCTTGTGCTTGGTTTCGGTCTTCCGGTTGAGACCGTCATTGTTCCCATATAAGAACCATCCTTGTTTCTCAGTTCGATTCTTGTTACATTTGTATTGCGGCCGCCAACCATCATACCCATATTGTTCCCCATCCTTTCCTAAGCTGCACTTGATTATGATTTAGAGTTGGATTTCGGCATGACAATATTTCCAGAGCAGGATAATGACAGACTAACGGTAGTAGTATAAAGCGGGTTCAAGACCGATCATAAGACGGCAGATTGAATCACAAACACTAAGAGTCCTTATAGAAAGTCCGATCCATGAACATTGTTGGGAAATCCGTTTCCAAATTATCTATAAGTTTACTGATTTATATGAAATATTCTATTTATTATATCGGCGGATATGTGGGAAATTATAACATGTTTCATGACATCATTTGTGCATTTGAGTACAATGTATGCCTGTATTATGTCAGGGGCTACAGTGCGGCGCAGAAAGCAGGCCGAGTAATAAATGAATATTTTAGTACACTCTGATGCGAAAAAAGGCTTGAAATTAGGACACAAGCTATATATAATAGATATTGTATTATATATTTACAGTGGGTGGCATATTTTGTATTGGAGGAACGCTCTATGTCAACAAAAACGGATACCGAGGTAATTATCGCCGGTAAGGTTTTTACCTTAAGCGGTTATGAGAGTGAAGAGTACTTACAGAAAGTTGCCTCTTATATTAATAACAAGGTGGCGGAGTACAATAAAGTTGACAGTTTTAAGAGACAATCCCTTGATACACAGAATGTTTTGATGCAGCTCAATATTGCAGACGATTACTTTAAAGCTAAGAAACAGATCAGCCTTTTAGAAGAGGAAATACAGAATAAAGAAAAAGAGATGTATGATTTAAAACATGAACTGATCGCTTCGCAGATTAAATTGGAGAATACGGAGAAAAATGTGCGTACCCTTCAGAATGAAGCCAATGAGAATGCCAAGAAGATCGTTCGGTTGGAAACCGAGCTTAAAGAACTGAAAAAATAGGTAAACAGGCCCTGTCAGAGAAATCTACAGGGCTTTTCATGTAAGGGAAAGAGTCTGATAAGCGAGCGTGGAGGAGCATAATGGGGAGAAGAGTAGAATTGCTTGCGCCTGCGGGGAATTATGAAGCCTTTCTGGGCGCCGTAAATGCAGGTGCGGATGCGGTTTATCTGGGTGGACAAAAATTTGGCGCCAGGGCCTATGCAGATAATTTTACGATGGAGGAGATCTGTCAGGCGATTCATACAGCTCATTTTATGGGAAGAAAAATATATCTGACTGTCAATACACTGTTGAAAGAAAAAGAGTCGGCACAGTTGTATGATTATCTTTTGCCATTTTATGAAGCGGGTCTTGACGGCGTGATCGTGCAGGATATAGGAGTTTTACGTTATATACGCAGGCATTTTAAAGACTTGGCGCTGCATGCCAGCACCCAGATGACGATTACGGGTGAACGTGGAGCAGCCATGATACAGGAATCAGGCGTAGAGCGCATTGTGCCGGCAAGAGAGCTGTCTCTGGAAGAAATACAAAGAATCAAAGAAAAGACCGGATTGGAGATAGAGTGTTTTATCCATGGGGCGATGTGTTATTGTTATTCCGGACAGTGTCTTTTCAGCAGTATTCTGGGAGGCAGGAGCGGTAACCGGGGCAGATGCGCACAGCCCTGCAGACTGCCTTATCAAATTTATGATGGAGCCGAAAAGATCGAGGGGGTGGAATATCCGCTCAGCCTGAAAGATATGTGTACGCTGGCATATATTCCCCGGCTGATTGAGGCGGGGATTGATTCTTTTAAGATCGAGGGCCGTATGAAGAAACCTGAATATGCGGCAGGCGTAACGGCAATCTATCGCAAGTATATTGATCTGTATGAGCAAAAGGGTGTCGGCGGCTATCGTGTAGAGGAAGAAGATATTGAAAAACTGCGCAGTCTGTATATGCGCAGCGAGATTCAGACTGGATATTATGAACGGCATAACGGCAGAGAGATGGTTACCCTGCATAAGCCCGGATATGCGGGAAATGACAGCGTACTTTTAGATCAGATCAGAGAGCAGTACGTGCATGAACCGGACAAGCATCCGGTTAGAATGCATGCCCTGTTGAAAACAGGAGAACCGGCAGAATTGACGATCAGCGGAATATGTATGACGACAATCGGACAAGAACGTCTGCCACAGGAAATTACCGTTACCGTTCAGGGGGCAGTTGTGGAGGCGGCGCGGAAGATGCCGCTGGAGCAGGAGCATATCAGGAAACAATTGCTCAAGACAGGTAACAGTCTTTTGACCGTCTCAGAATGTGAGATCATAACAGAGGGCGGTTGCTTTTTGCCTGTGAGCGCCCTCAACGAGCTGCGGCGTATGGGAACGGAGGCCTATGAGCGGCAGTATATTATGGCGATGGGGCTGACGCCGGGCAGAACCATGATTTCCGATGAGAAGCCAGAGGAATATTTCGAACAGATATACAGTATGGGGCATCAGACGCCTGTTAAAGGCCTGGTCGATATTACGGTATCTACTGTCGAACAACTGACTGAGTCAGTCAAGTTTCCGTGCCGCCGCATTTACATTGACAGTGATCTTTATATAGCGCATTATGAGCAGATTACCGCATGTATGCGGGAACATAATGAGATTGAATATGGGTTGGCGCTTCCTTATGTGCTGCGTGCCAAAGATGCGGCATATCTGCAGCGCCTGTCTAAACTGCTTGGCAGGGAAAGAAATGTTGACAGGCAGGAAGAAGCGAAAGGACGGACAAGCGCAGATGCCCGGATAATGGGTTTTCTTGTTCGTAATCTGGAAGGGGCTTCTTATGTAAAAGATCTCGAGGATTCCTATGAAATCGTTCCTGATGCGGGACTGTATGTGTTTCAGAAAGAGAGTGTTCGTTTTTGGGCACAATACTGCAGAGAGTATACGCTTCCTTATGAGTTGAATCAGAAAGAAGCAGGACAGCTTGTTCAATTTGGGGACAGCATTGGTATGAACACGGCCTTAATTGTATACAGCAGGATCCCGATGATGGTTACGGCCAATTGTTTTCGCAAGACTGCCGGGCGCTGTATGGCGGACGAAGATATGCCGCAAGAATATGCCAGAGGAAACAAATTGTGGATCAGGGATCGCTACGGAACGGATTTTCCGGTGTTGACGAACTGTACCCATTGTTATAATATCATCTATAATTCTGTGCCATATTCCCTGCATTTGCAGGAACGTGAGATAGAGAAGATTGGCGTAGGGATCAGGCGTTACGATTTCACCATGGAGTCGGCCGGGGAGTGCGGACGTATCCTTGCGGGTGATACATTCCCTTATGAGTCGTATACGACGGGACATTTAAAGAGAGGCGTAGACTGAGGTTTTGTATGGAATTGTATATCACCGAACTTTCTAAGTATTTTATTACATTGTTTATTGCATTATATACGTTGGAATGTTTTCTTGTTTTTCGATTTCAGGATGAGGAGAGACGTAACGGCGGGTACATCCGCCAGAATCTGCTGATGTTTCTGGTTCATTTTTCGTGTTTCCTCGTCATCTGTTTTGAGACAGGCAAACTGGAATACCTGCTGTTTTACATTCTGCAGCAAATACTGTTATTTGCGACGATCGTTCTGTTTCGGATGATCTATCCGAAAGGAAACAAGTTGATCGTCAATAATATGTGTATGCTCCTTAGCATTGGTTTTGTTATTTTAAGTCGGTTGTCCTATGAAAAAGCGATTAAGCAGTTCTTTATCGTGACTGTTTCCATTATCACAGGAATGTTGATTCCGTTTTTTATTCACCAAATGAAGTTTCTCAAGAGCCTTACATGGATTTATGCTGCTGCAGGCGTTGCGGCCCTTGGCATCGTACTGATCCTTGGATCTACCACATATGGTTCCAAGATATCCTACTCGGTGGCGGGTGTGACTTTTCAGCCATCGGAGTTTGTCAAGATTATTTTTGTATTTTTTCTGGCAAGCGCACTCTGTGAGTCTCATGACTTGCTCCGTGTGTCTGTGACAGCGGTGCTGGCAGGGATTCATGTCCTTATTCTGGTGGCATCCAGGGATCTTGGCAGCGCCCTGATCTTCTTTATCGTATATGTGATGATGGTATTCATCGCTACCGGCAGCTGGGTGTATTTGTTGTTGGGCATAGGCGGCGGGAGCGGCGCGGCAGTGCTTGCCTATCAGTTCTTTTCCCATGTACAGGTGCGTGTACAGGCGTGGAGGGATCCGTTCAGCTGTATCGATGATGCGGGATATCAGATCACCCAGTCTCTGTTTGCCATTAGCAGCGGCGGATGGTTCGGACTTGGGCTGTTTCGGGGCACGCCGGACTCTATTCCTTTCGTGGAGGCTGATTTTGTCTTTTCTGCGGTTGCAGAAGAACTGGGTATTATTTTTTCTATGTGTATGATACTCATATGCATTAGCTGTTTTATCATGTTCATGGATATATCTGTACGGCTTAAGGATAAATTCTATCAGCTGACAGCATTCGGACTTGGCGTCACCTATATTTTTCAGGTATTTCTGACGATTGGCGGCGGCACGAAATTTATACCGATGACAGGCGTTACGCTGCCGCTCATTAGTTATGGCGGGAGCTCAGTGCTGACAACGTTAGTGATGTTTTTTGTGATAGAGGGATTGTTTATCATCAGACAGGAAGAGGGAGCCAAACGTGTCAAGAAGAAGAGAAGACGAAGAATGGAAGAGGAAGACTTCCGGGAAGAAGGGGAAACGCAGGAAGAGGAATAAGCAGATCATGGCGGTGACCTATCTCTTTGTCATCGTGTTTCTGGGAATGATGGGGTATACGTGTTATTATGCGATCACAAACCAGCAGGAGCTGATCAATAATAGTTATAATGGCAGGCAGGAACTACTCACAGCACAGAATACGAGAGGATCTATCTACGCTGCCGGCGGGCAGGTGCTGGCCGAAACGCAGACGGATGAAAATGGCAAAGAAAAAAGGGTATACCCATATGAAAATCTGTTTGCACATGTGGTGGGATATGCTTCGAACGGAAAATTCGGCATTGAGTCTTTGAGCAACTATTATCTGATCAATTCCAACGCCAAACTTGCCGATAAAGTTGCAAACGATGTGGCAGGAGAGAAATATCCTGGCGACAGTGTGATAACGACCCTGGATGTGGGCGTGCAGGAAGTGGCTTTTCAGTCGCTGGGAATCTATAAAGGTGCGATCATCGTCACGGAACCGTCCACTGGCAGAATAATCGCCATGGTATCAAAGCCGGACTTTGATCCGAATCATATCGATGATATCTGGGATGAGCTGATCGGAGACAAAGAGAGTACGGTATTGTTGAATCGGGCTACACAGGGTCTGTATCCTCCGGGATCTACATTTAAGATTGTGACGGCGCTAGAGTATATTCGGGAAAATCCGGACACTTACGGACAGTATACGTACCAGTGTAACGGCAGATTTTCTCTTGGGGAGGATAGGATTAACTGTTACCACGGATCTGTTCATGGCTATGAGGATTTTACCAAGTCCTTTGCCAAGTCCTGCAATTCTTCTTTTGCCAACATAGGGATGAAGCTGGACCGCACAAGGTTTGGCGATACATTGGGGAGTCTGCTCTTTAACAAGGATCTGCCGGTTGCATTTTCCTATAATAAGAGCCGGCTGGAAATTGATGAAGATACTTCCGATTCCGATGTCATACAGGCGTCGATCGGGCAGGGAACTACGCAGATCACGCCTCTGCATGTGAATATGATCACATGTGCCATCGCCAATAATGGCGTGTTGATGAAGCCCTATCTGGTAGACTGTGTAAAGAATAACGAAGGAAATATTATTAAGCAGTTCAGCCCGGATACTTACAGGAAACTGATGTCGGAGGAAGAAGCGGCGGCGCTGAATGAGCTGATGCAGGAAGTGATCACAAGCGGAACGGGTACTAAATTGTCAGGATTGTCTTACACGGCGGCGGGTAAGACTGGATCGGCGGAATACAATAGTGTGAAAACGGATTCCCACGCATGGTTTACGGGATATGCGCCGGCGGAGGATCCGGAAGTATGCGTGACGATCATCATAGAAGGCGCCGGTTCCGGCGGCGATTATGCGGTGCCGATCGCAAAGCGCATTTTTAACGAATATTTTGGTCTGTAGGGCAGGAAGGCATGGGGTGTAAATGATTGAAGCGGTAAGCTGCGGCGGAATTGTAATCTTTCGTGGAAAGATTCTGGTACTCTATAAACATTTTTATAATAAATATGAGGGATGGGTTCTGCCGAAAGGAACGATTGAGGAAGGGGAATCCCATGCGGAGACTGCACTTCGGGAGGTATATGAAGAAACCGGCGTGCAGGCCTCTATCATGAGATACGTCGGTAAAAGCCAGTATACATTCAATGTACCGGAGGATGTCGTGTCTAAGGATGTTCACTGGTATTTGATGATTGCCGACAGTTATTACAGCAAGCCCCAGAGAGAAGAGTATTTTACGGATTCCGGTTACTATAAATACCATGAAGCCTATCATCTCCTTAAATTCCCTAATGAAAAGCAGATTCTGGAGAAAGCATACAACATCTATCTGGAGCTGAAAAAGAAAGAGCTATGGTTCAAACCGCTTGCATAAGACTGCAGGCTGCATCTGTAAGCATCCTGCAAAAAGTCTGTTAATAGATTGCGGCAATGTCCAGTTCCGGCTCTTTTGCCAGGTCGATTTCGGTTTCGCCTGCCCGCAGCAGTGGTCTGGTAAGATGATCCGGATTGATCTGAATGATCTCCGCCTCCGTATCGTTAGTCAGACGGACGTTAAAGCCTAGCTGGGTTGCGGCGATGTGGGACAGAAGTGGACGCAGGATCGTCTCATCATATTTTACATAACCGTCTTTTTCGAAGTTGGCAATCACCTGGAAAGGATTCAGAGACTGCCGGTATGTCCTGGCGGATGTCATCGCTTCATAGGCGTCTATGATCGCTATGTATTTTGCAAAGATATCAATCTTTTCTGAGCGCAGTTTGGAGGGGTAACCGGAACCGTCACAGCGTTCGTGATGCATCAGGGCGGCTTTCAGGACATGTTCGTCCATATCCCTGTCTTTTAACATATCAAAACCGAGCATGGTATGCGTCTTTAATTTGGTAAATTCCAGGTCTGTCAGCTTGCCGGATTTCCAGAGCAGATCCTGGGGCAGTTTGAGTTTGCCGATATCATAGAAAAATCCACATTGAATCAGCAGGACGATGTCTTTTTCGGACAGATTGAGCCAAGTGCCGAACACACCGGCGATCAGAGCGGAATTGAGACAATGGGCGTGGGTCATGTCATCTTCGCAGGGAAGCATATTGTATAGGAAGTCAAGAAGCTGTTCTCCGCTGCGTGCGCGGGACGAGATCTTGGCATACAGATCCATCAGGGTGTTCATTTTAGGTGCGTTTCCCTGTTCCACGAATCCGCGCATTAACTTGCGGTAGATTGCCATGCAGTTGTTATAGGTGAGTTCAAAAGATTTAAATTCAGGACTGAGACGCACTTTCTCAAAATGTGTTGTGGCGTAGTCAATTTCTTCTTTGATGGCAACACACATGATGGAGTGTCTTGCCAGACGGGCAATGATGGTATCATTCACTTCAGTGTCTTTGGGATAGAGCAGTTTGCCCTGATAACTGTAAACGTCTTCACCGATTACCATTCCCTGTTTAAGTGCCATGCGCGCTACGTTTTTCATATGAATTCCTCCTTCCGGCACCGAATTATCTGATAATAGTATAAAACTTCCGTGTAATACGTGTCAATAATTTAAGAAAGGGATTGCTTCTACGGAAAGGCGGGCGGTCAGTCTGCTCTTTTTATTTCAGGGAAAGTATGGTAAAATAGCATAGATTCATAAATTATCAGATAAAAGAATAAGGTTAAGCCGGACAGCGTCATGAAATTTTATAAAAATCTTTATATCGGGGATACTATAACAAATCCCGGTAAGGTCAAAAGAAAACTGAAGAAGTACGCAAAGCTGCAAAATGTCTATGTAGTCGCGTATATGGCGGAGAATCATCAGCTTGAGATCTATCACAGTCTGATGATGCAGCAGAGCTACTACAAAGATAATCCGCCCTGTATTGTGGGGATTGCCGGCAGTCAGGAAGAGGCGGTGCAGTTAGTCTGCCGGATTGCGATGGAAGCTGTCGACGCAACTGGCAGTGCGGATCTGATTGCTTATCTTTTCGGGAAAATGGAGTAGTCCGGACAAGCCGGGCAGAAGAAGGAAACATTCGTAAAACATATGTTACATATCATTTTACTCATTTTAAAAATTATAGGTATTATCCTGCTGTGCATTCTGGGCATTCTTTTGTTTTCCATTTTATGCGCACTCTTTGTACCGCTTCGGTATCGTGTCAGAGTGACCGGCGAAGCGGGAGGGGAGAAGCCGTCGGTGGTGGTTTATGTCAAGCTTACATGGCTTTTGCATCTGGTCAATGTATTGGTCCGCTATCCCGCTGAGGTCATCTTGAGGGTGCGTATCATGATATTTACGCTTTTCAGGATGCCCCGCAAAGAAAAACGAAGCGCCCCAAAAGAGAAGCAAAAGAGGAAGATCCGTAAGCAGGAAGAAGACGAGGCGGCAGGCGGGGTTGAACAGACAATGTCCGCAGACAATGAAAAGAGTGCCGAAGTAAAGGAAGATGCGGCTTCATATTATGAAGCGTTTGAGAGTGATTTTATTGCGATGGATCAGGAGTCCGATGACGCAGGAGGAGATGAGGACGGAGCGGCAGATGGTGGTCGGACAAGCACCGGGAAGATAGCTGGATGGTTTGCTTCATTGATTGCGAAAATCAGGGAAATCATAGATAAAATCAAGCTTATCGTCAAAAAAATAAAGGATTTCTTTACAAATATACAGTACACAATCCATAAGTTCTGTGATAAAATAAAAACTGCGTTAGATAATATACAGTATTATCGTGAAGTGATGGAGAGCGAACCTTTCAGACAGTCGCTGAATCTGTGTAAGAATGAATTAGGGCTGGCTCTCAGGAAGCTGAAACCGGATAAATTTGAGGCGGATCTGACGATTGGAATGGAGGATCCTGCGACAATGGGACAGATTCTTGCCATCTATGGAATACTATATCCGTTAATCGGCCAACATGTCCGGATAGCGGGAGATTTTGAGAGCGGACGTACTCATATAGAGGGGCAGTTGTATATCCGTGGTAAGGTGAGGGCTTTTACGTTTGTGAGAGTGGCAGTTAAGGTGTATTTTAACAAGAATATCAAGAGATTGATCAGGTTATTGAAAAAGGAGGCTGTGTAGATGGCAGATAATAATTTTACCGGAGTGATTGAGTCGTTGATGAAAGGCATGAATGCCGTGCTTGGCACGAAGACGGTAGTGGGAGATGCTACCCAGATCGGAGATACGATCATTCTGCCTTTAGTGGATGTCAGTTTCGGTGTCGGAGCAGGAGCCAGTGCTGCCGATAAGAAGAACGGCGCCGGCGGCGGCTTTAGCGCTAAGATGTCTCCCAGCGCAGTCCTTGTGATCAGGAATGGCTCTACCAAACTTGTCAATATCAAGAATCAGGATACCGTTACCAAAGTACTGGATATGATTCCGGATATCGTGGATAAGTTTACCGCCCCCAAGGAAGAGATGATGGAGGATGAAAAGGCCGTGGATATCGCTTTTCCCGAGGAGAAACAGTGAGAGCATAGAGCGCGTTTTGGGTTCCTGGAACCGGAAGTGAGTTGAAAGCGGAACTATTTTGCAGTGTGATTCATATACTATAGCAAAGAGGCATAAACAGGGATGGTATATGAAAAAATTAATTGGTCTTATTGCTTTTTGCATTGCTGCCGGCATGTTGTTTATGCTTTTTTTGGTCAATCGCTTTGTGGGATTGGTGCTTATCGTATTATTGTTACTGATTGGTTATAATTTTTTTTGCTGCGATTGATACGGTCTGCGGCAGAGGTTGATCTGATGGAAAATAAAGAAGAAACATTTGAGGAAACATTAGTGCACGGTTCGGAAGAAGAGCTGCAGGAATTAAAGTCCTGGCTCTTTCGGGAGAATATACGTCTTGTGACGGCATCTAAGGAACTGGAGCATATGCAGGAGCAGTTTCTTAAAGAGAAAGAACAGTTCCAGGAGGAAATGAAACTGCTGAATCAGAAGATGTCCAGTGAGCGGCAGCGTCTGAAAGAGGACAACCTTTTCTTTGAGAAAAAGATGGAGATTCTGCAGAGTGGATTCAGCCAGTTAGATATTGACCGCCGCCGGCTTGACAAGGAATGGGCAAGACTTGCAGCGGAGAAAGAGCTGATGGGAGAGCGAACTGTCTATGACAGTCGTTTTGACGTGTCCGTTTTCTTTCAGGGTGTCTGCAATCCGCTTGCATTAAAGAAGCGATACAAGGATCTGATCAAGATTTTCCATCCTGACAATCTGGCGGGAGACAAGGACGTTATACAGCGGATCAATCATGAATATGAGAACCTGAAAAGTTCCTATGAGAATTCCAAACAGGCATAGGCGCTGCAGGATGCGGGAGAGCGGTATTGCAGCGATTTGATCCTGGATGGTCAGATAGAAGAACACAAAAAAGAGTCTGTTAAACAACAGACTCTTTCATTTCTGCATGATTCAATCTCAGAATTAAGCTCTCTCTACTTTACCGGATCTTAAGCAGCGTGTGCAAACGTGCAACTTCTTGTTAGCGCCGTTGATTTTGCATACAACATTCTTGACATTAGAATTCCAAATTCTGTTAGATCTTCTATGAGAATGGCTTACGTTATTTCCAAAATGAGCGCCTTTACCACAAATATCACATTTAGCCATCTTTGCACCTCCTAACGATACAATCGATTCTTAATTTGCTTATCATAAGCATCTGCGATGAGCCAATCACTCACACAACATTTGTATAATAGCAGAAAGTAAATCGGAATGCAAGCAAAAATTACAGATTTTGGACATAAAAATATATTGTCGGTAAATTCTGGATATTTTTTGTTTCAATTTTTGTTATATCGGGTTATAATATCAATGTATATTCAGAATAATAAGGAGGTAACTTATGAAAGTTTCTTCAATGGACACGCATATGGGGAATATTTCTATCGATCAGGAAGTCGTTGCGCAATACGCCGGCACGGTGGCGATGGAATGTTTTGGTGTAGTCGGTATGGCGACTATGAACGTGAAAGACGGACTTGTCAAACTGCTCAAGAAAGACAGTATGACACGGGGCATACAGGTACTTTTGAACAATAATAAGCTGACGCTTAATTTTCATATTATTGTATCTTATGGGGTGAGCATTCTTGCGGTATCGGATAATCTGATCAGCAATGTCAAATATAAGGTAGAAGAATTTACCGGAATTGAAATAGAAAAAATAAACATCTTCGTTGAAGGTGTGAAAGTGATTGACTAAGGGAGGACAGTGAGGTGGTTTCAAATACGATTGATGCGGGAACGATGGCGAAATTGTTCCTGGCCGGAGCAAAAAATCTTGAGAGCAAGAAAGAATGGATCAATGAATTAAATGTTTTCCCGGTGCCGGATGGTGATACCGGTACGAATATGACTCTTACGATCATGTCGGCGGCAAGAGAAGTGGCGGCTTTGCATGATATGGGAGATATTGATATGCAGTCGCTGTGTAAAGCGATCTCGTCCGGTTCCTTAAGAGGTGCAAGAGGTAATTCCGGCGTTATTTTATCTCAGTTGTTCCGTGGATTTACAAAGGTTGTTAAGGAATATGATGAAATTACGATTCCGGTAGTGGCATCTGCTTTTGAGAAAGCGGTGGAGACAGCTTATAAGGCGGTTATGAAGCCGAAAGAGGGTACGATCTTAACCGTTGCCAAAGGGGCGGCGATCAAGGCGCGTGAACTGGCGGATGCCGGTGCGGATGATATGGCGGATTTCCTGGCACAGGTTATTGAGCGGGCAGACGAAGTATTGGAGCAGACGCCGGAAATGCTTCCCGTATTGAAGCAGGCAGGGGTTGTTGACTCTGGCGGTCAAGGCTTGATGCAGGTATTAAAAGGTGTTTATGATGCTTATATGGGCAAGGAAATTGACTTGACCCTGCATACGTCAGGCGGCACTCAGGGAAGCGGTATGACGGGAGGCGTCAATTTGGAAGCCCAGGCGAATGCGGATATCAAATTTGGGTATTGTACCGAATTTATCATTATGTTAAGCAAGGTATTCAATATTAAGACAGAGATGGATTTCAAAGCATACCTGGAATCAATTGGCGATTCTATTGTGGTAGTGGCGGACGAGGATGTGGTCAAGGTGCATGTACATACCAATGACCCGGGTCTTGCTATCCAGAAAGCTTTGAAATATGGCGCTCTGTCTAATATGAAGATTGACAATATGCGTCTGGAGCATCAGGAAAAACTGTTTAAACAGTCACAGAAAGAGGCTGCAGCGGCAGAGGAGACCAAAGCGGAGCAGCAGCCGAAGAAAGACGTAGGATTTATCGCTGTGTCCGTCGGCGACGGTATCAATGAGATTTTCAAAGGATTAGGCGTGGACTATATTATCGAGGGCGGGCAGACCATGAACCCCAGTACGGAAGATATGCTCAATGCCATCGATCAGGTCAATGCAGATACGATTTTTATCCTGCCAAACAACAAGAACATCATTCTGGCAGCTAATCAGGCGCAGTCTCTTGTCAAGGATAAGAAGATTGTTGTGATTCCAACGAAGACGGTGCCTCAGGGTATTACTGCAGTCATCAATTACGTGCCGGATTTGAGCATAGAAGAGAATACGGAGACAATGACAGGAGAGATTGCCAATGTGTCCACCGGTCAGGTCACCTATGCAGTCAGAGATACGAGTATTGACGGCAAGGAGATCAAGCAGGGTGATTTCATGGGAATTGGTGATGCTGGGATCCTATCCGTGGGAACTGCTATTTCCAAAGTGACGATGACGATGATCGATGAGATGATGTCTGATGAGATGGAATTGATCAGCATATATTATGGCTCTGAGATCACGGAAGAGGATGCGGAGAGTCTCCGCACACAAGTCGAGATCAAATATCCCTCTTGTGATATTGAACTGCAATATGGCGGACAGCCGATCTATTATTATATTGTGTCAGCCGAGTAATGAGATATATGTCCGGAAGAATGCGGGCACCCCGCTGCTTTTCGGACAGTGTAGCGAACGATTCCTTGATGATACCAGTTATCGTCAGGGAATTTTCACGATATGGTAAACAATGCTATGTCAGGCAGAGAACAGGATATGTCATCTGCCGTTTGCTTTATACGCAAAGAGGTTTAACTGTATGGATATCACATCCCTCAGGGGAATCGGCGATAAGACGGCCGTCCTGTTTCACAAACTGAATATTTATACTGCGGAAGATCTTGTGCGTTATTATCCGAGAGATTATGAACAATGCGCTCCGCCGGTGGAGCTGTCCTGTGCAGAGACGAACACGATCGTTGCGGTATTTGGCAGTATTCGGGGAAATATATCTACCAGGCATGTGCGTGGCCTGAGTATTACCTCTTTTGAGCTTGCCTGTGTGGGCGGAGGGAGCCTGCATATGACATATTTCAACATGCCATATCTCAAAAGCAGTCTGAAGCGGGACACACAGTACATTTTCAGGGGCTGCCTGGAGCTAAAAGGGAGCCGCTATGTAATGGAACAGGCCAGAATCTACAAGCTGCAGGAATACGGCCTGATGATCAATCGTATGCTTCCGCGTTATTCCATCACAAAAGGACTGAGTAATAACGCGATTACCAAGGCGATGAAACAGGCCATTGCCGCGGTAGACTTTGAGGAGGATTACCTGCCTGAGAAAGTGCGGGTAGACAACCGTTTCTGTTCTCTTAAAGAGGCTGTGAAACAGATGCACTTTCCCGACAGCAAAGATACGTTGGTTAAAGCCAGGGAGAGGCTTGTATTTGATGAATTTTTTCTTTTTATGCTGATGATCCGCAAAGTGCGGGACGGCAGTAAGGAGCTTGAAAGCCAGTATCCCATGATAGAAGTCGCGCAGACCGGACGCCTGATCGAGGCGCTTCCCTATCGGCTGACAGATGCCCAACATAAAGTCTGGAAAGAGATTGAGAATGATCTTATTTCCGGCCATGTCATGAACCGTCTGATTCAGGGGGATGTGGGATCAGGCAAGACCATTCTTGCATTTCTTGCGCTGCTCATGTGTGTTTCCAATGGGTATCAGGGCGCGATGATGGCCCCCACAGAAGTATTGGCGTCACAGCATTACGAGACGCTTATGCAGATGAAAAGACAATATCAGCTTCCGATCGAACCGGTACTGTTAACCGGATCGACTACGGCAAAGGAACGCAGAACGATTTATGCACAGATTGAGAATGGCGGGGCCAATATCATTCTCGGCACTCATGCGCTCATACAGGACAAGGTCATTTATCACAATCTGGCTCTCGTGATCACCGATGAGCAGCATCGGTTCGGCGTAAGACAGAGGGAGCGGCTGGCGCAAAAAGGCAATGCCGCGCATGTGTTGGTCATGAGCGCTACGCCCATTCCGCGGACTCTGGCGATCATTCTCTATGGTGATCTGCATATTTCCGTATTGGATGAACTGCCTGCCAATCGGCTGCCGATCAAGAACTGCGTGGTTAATACTTCCTACCGTGAGACTGCTTACCGTTTTATTGAAAAAGAGGTGGCGGATGGCCGGCAGGTATATATTATCTGCCCGATGGTCGAGGAAGGGGAGACGGACGAACTCGAAAACGTAGTCTCATATGCGGCGAGACTGAAAGGCATCCTGAACAGCTCCGTTCAGATCGCATCGCTTCACGGTAAGATGAAAGCGGCGGAGAAGAACCGGATCATGGAAGCTTTTGCGTCCCATCAAATAGATGTTCTCGTTTCCACTACCGTGATCGAGGTGGGGATCAATGTCCCCAATGCCACCGTAATGATGGTAGAGAATGCGGAACGTTTTGGTCTGGCACAGCTTCATCAGCTTCGTGGAAGAGTAGGACGCGGGGGCGCCCAGTCTTACTGTATCTTTATGAGTAAGTCTGCCAGGCCGGAGACAATGGACAGGCTCAGGATTCTAAATGAATCCAATGATGGATTTTATATTGCTTCGCAGGATCTGAAACTGCGCGGGCCAGGGGATCTGTTTGGCATCAGACAAAGTGGTGATCTTCGATTTGTTCTGGGAGATATCTATCAGGACGCCGCTATCCTGCAGAGGGCCAGTGACTGGGCCGATCGGATACTTGATGAGGATGCGGCATTAGAGGCTGACGAGCATGCAGCGCTGCGCAGGCATTTGGAACAGGCGGCAATAAATGAGGTTGACTTTAGAACTATCTAAAAGTAATATGGTTATTAGGGCATTTTATTGCTCCATATGAATGAATAAAAGGGGAGTGCGAAACATATATGGCTAAGAAGATTGCAGTCGTTACCGACAGTAACAGTGGCATTACGCAGGCACAGGCAAAGGAACTGGGAATTTATGTGCTGCCGATGCCTTTTATGATCAATAATGAAACTTTTTATGAGGATATTACACTGACCCAGGATGAGTTTTATCGTCGCCTGGCGGAGGGTGCGGATGTCATTACCAGTCAGCCCACACCGGATTCCGTAATGAAGCTGTGGGATAAACTGCTGCAGGAGTATGACGAGATTGTGCATATTCCCATGTCAAGCGGTCTGAGCGGTTCATGCCAGAGTGCGGTTATGCTGGCGCAGGATTATGATGACAAGGTGCAGGTAGTCAACAATCAGAGAATATCGGTGACCCAGAGACAGTCAGCATTAGATGCGTTGATGCTCGCCAGACGTGACATGGATGCACGGCAGATCAAAGAGGCGTTGGAGAATGACAAATTTAATTCCAGCATTTATATTATGCTTGATACTCTGTTTTATCTCAAAAAGGGAGGACGGATTACTCCGGCGGCAGCGGCTCTTGGAACCATTTTGAAGCTTAAGCCGGTGCTGCAGATTCAGGGCGAGAAATTGGATGCTTTTGCCAAGGCGAGAACCGTTTCGCAGGGCAAGTCCATTATGATCAATGCGATTCGCAATGACATGGAGAAGCGTTTTGGAGGTGTTGACCCGGACGGAATCTGGCTGCAGATTGCTTATACTTACGATCTGGATGGGGCGAAGCACCTTGAAGATGAAGTGCGGGCACAGTTCCCCGGATTTGAGATTCATATGGATCCGTTGTCTTTAAGTGTTGCCTGCCATATTGGGCCTGGTGCGCTGGCGGTTGCCTGCTGTAAGAAGATGAAATGACCGTAAGGAATCATTTTGTGGAATATTTTTTATGAGACAGCGATAAGATCAAGAGTATTGATGATGACAGATATGGGATAGAATGGATGACTTAGTTGCTCTGAGATATTATAAAATAATTTCTTAGTGCAACTTCGTTTTCGTTTGGACAAATAGAACAGGTTAAACGGAATATAATAGAGCAGATTAGGATGATAAAGATATGGCGATGCGGTATACAGCTACAAATGACGAGAAAGAGACAATTCTGCAAAAAGAGTATATGGAGAAAGCGGCCGGATATGTGGCACAGCTTGAAAAACAGCTCGGGAGGCTTCCTCGGTGCTGTGTGACAACTTTTGGGTGTCAGATGAATGCCCGTGACTCTGAAAAGCTGTTGGGCATTCTGACACAGATTGGATATCAGCCGGTGGAACAGGAAGAGGATGCTGATTTTGTCATTTACAATACCTGTACGGTGCGGGACAATGCCAATCAGCGTGTTTACGGAAGACTGGGGCTGCTAAACAGCCTGAAACGCAAAAAACCACATATGAAGATCGCCCTGTGCGGCTGTATGATGCAGGAGGACAGCGTCATTGAGAAGATCCGGAAGAGTTACCGGTTTGTAGATTTGATTTTTGGCACTCACAATATTTTCAAATTTGCCCAGCTTCTTGTGACAATGTTTGAGAATCAGGACATGATCGTCGATATCTGGCAGGAGACGGATCAGATCGTGGAGGACTTGCCTGTCAATCGTAAGTATCCTTACAAATCGGGAATCAATATCATGTTTGGGTGTAATAATTTCTGCAGTTACTGCATCGTGCCTTATGTCAGAGGACGGGAGAGAAGCCGTGATCCCGGGGAAATTCTTCGGGAGATTGAGCGGTTGGTGGCCGATGGGGTGGTGGAGGTCATGCTCCTTGGACAGAACGTGAACTCCTATGGAAAGAATCTGGAAAATCCGATTACTTTTGCCGAACTGCTTAAGGAAGTGGAAAAAATTGACGGGCTTAAACGCATTCGTTTCATGACGTCCCATCCGAAAGATCTGTCAGATGATCTGATCGAAGTGATGAAGAATTCGGATAAGATATGCCGGCATCTTCATCTGCCGGTACAGGCAGGCTCCAACCGGATCCTGCAGGCTATGAACAGACGCTATACGAAAGAAAGCTATCTGGAATTGGTGGATAAGATCAGGACAGCAATGCCGGATATTGCCATCACCACCGATCTGATCGTCGGTTTTCCGGGCGAGACGCTGGAAGATGTGGAAGAGACGATTGATGTTGTGCGGCGTGTACAGTATGATAACGCTTTTACTTTTATCTATTCAAAGCGGACAGGAACTCCGGCCGCGGGGATGGATGATCAGGTGCCGGCAGAGATTGTCAAGGAGGGATTTGACAGACTCTTAAAAGTAGTGCAGGATACGGCCAGAGAACGGGCGGCGCTCCTGCAGGGCAGCGTTATGGAAGCGTTGATTGAAGAGGTAAACGAGCAGGATAGTTCTCTGATGACAGGGCGCTTATCCAATAATATGTTAGTGCATTTCCCGGCAGGTGATACGAAGATCGGCCAGTTAGTCATGGTTTCTCTCGACGTATGTCATGGATTTTATTATACGGGACATGTAGTGGAATGATTACGTGAAATGTATAGCAGGGAATATCATAACAAGATAGAATATGCATTTGAAATATAGAAACAAAATACGGAAAGATGGTTTAGATAAATGGCAGAACTTACACCTATGATGCAGCAATATCTGGAAACAAAAAAGGGATATCAGGATTGCATCTTATTATATCGTCTGGGTGATTTCTATGAGATGTTCTATGAAGATGCGTTGTTGGCATCTAAGGAACTGGAGATTACGCTGACAGGCAAAAACTGCGGACAGGAAGAGCGCGCGCCGATGTGCGGCGTTCCCCACCACGCGTTGGAGGGATATCTGTCCAAACTGGTATCCAAAGGATATAAAGTAGCCATCTGTGAACAGATGGAAGACCCCAAAACGGCAAAGGGAATCGTCAAGCGGGAAGTGGTCCGTATTGTGACGCCGGGCACGAATCTGAACTTGCAGACTTTGGAGGAGACGCGCAATAATTATCTTCTATGTATCGTCTATTTTCCAGGTAAAACAGGTATCTCCGTCGCAGACGTCACCACGGGGGATTACTATCTGACGGAAGTGGAAGATATCAGGAAGTTACAGGATGAGATCAATAAATATGAACCATCAGAGATTATCTGTAATGAACAGTTTCTGGTCAGCGGGTATGAAATCGATGATCTGAAAGACCGACTCGGTATTACGGTATACTCCCTTTCTTCTCATTATTTTGACGAGGATAATTGCAGGAAAAGCCTGATGAAACATTTTCAGGTGAACACGCTGTCGGGACTTGGGATAGAGGATTTTCCTACGGGACTGATCGCAGCGGGAGCGCTTTTGCAGTATCTGTATGAGACGCAGAAGACTTCTCTGTCACATTTTACGCATCTGTATCCGTACCTGACGAGTAAATACATGCTGCTTGACGGCGCCACCAGACGGAATCTGGAACTTACGGAGACGCTTCGTGAGAAGCAGAAAAAGGGTTCGCTGCTCGGCGTACTCGATAAGACAAAGACTGCAATGGGCGGGAGACTGTTGCGTAAATATATTGAGCAGCCTCTTATTGATAAAGCAAAGATGGAGAAGCGGCTGGATGCGGTGGAAACACTCTGTAAAAAGAGTGTGGACCGGGATGAACTCAGAGAGTATCTGAATACGATATACGATCTGGAAAGACTTCTTGGCAAAGTAAGCTATAAGACCGCTAATCCGAGAGATCTGATCGCTTTCCGCAATTCCCTTGCCATGCTGCCGTCGGTCAAGACCGTATTGGGAGATCTGGATGCCGCCCTTTTGCGGGAGATCAATGAGCGCATGGATGCCCTGGAAGATATCTATCATCTGATCGATGATTCGATCATAGAAGAGCCGCCTATTTCCATCCGGGATGGGGGCATGATCAGAGAGGGCTTCAGTGAGACGATCGACTCTCTGCGCAGCGCTAAGACAGACGGTAAGAACTGGCTTGCAGCGCTGGAAGAAGAAGATCGGGAGCGCACCGGCATCAGAAACCTGCGCATCAAATATAATAAAGTTTTTGGATACTATTTTGAGGTGACCAATTCCTACAAAGATCTGGTGCCGGAAGATTATATCCGTAAACAGACGCTCGCCAATGCAGAGCGGTATACAACGCCGCGCCTGAAAGAGCTGGAGGATTCTATCCTGAACGCGGAGGATAAACTGTCTTCGCTGGAGTACGATCTGTTTTGTGAGATCCGGGACGCTATCGCGGCGCAGATGGAACGGATTCAGAGGACTGCCAGGGCGGTGGCACAGCTTGATGTATTTACGGCGTTGTCCTATGTAGCGGAGCGGAACCAGTATATACGGCCGTCCCTCAATGAAAAGGGAACGATTGACATTAAAGGTGGACGGCATCCCGTGGTGGAGCAGATGATCGATCATGATATGTTCATCGAGAATGATACCTATCTGGACAACCAGAAACATTGCATTGCGGTGATCACGGGCCCCAATATGGCAGGTAAATCCACTTACATGCGGCAGACTGCGCTGATCGTCCTGATGTCCCAGATTGGTTCTTTTGTCCCGGCCAAAAAGGCGAATATAGGCATTGTGGACAGGATATTTACGAGAGTGGGAGCTTCCGACGATCTTTCCAGCGGCCAGTCGACGTTCATGGTGGAGATGAATGAGGTGGCTAATATTTTGCGCAACGCTACTTCAAACAGTCTGTTGATCCTGGATGAGATCGGCAGGGGAACTTCTACTTTTGATGGACTGAGTATCGCGTGGGCTGTCATAGAGCATATCAGCAACCGCAAGATTCTGGGGGCCAAAACGTTGTTTGCAACGCATTATCATGAGTTGACAGAGTTGGAAGACAAGATGGACAACGTAAATAATTACTGTATTGCCGTCAAGGAAAAAGGCGATGACATCGTCTTTTTGCGTAAGATTGTTAAAGGCGGAGCTGATAAAAGCTACGGCATACAGGTGGCCAAGCTGGCAGGCGTGCCGGATATGGTCATAGACCGTGCCAAAGAAATTGTGGAACAGCTCAGCGACAACGATATTATAGAGAAAGTACAGAATATCGAAGTCAACATCAAGAGTGAAAAGCGAAAGCCCGTCAAGTATGATGAGTTGGATTTGGAACAGATGTCCCTGTTCGATACGGTCAGGGATGAGGACATCGTTAAAGAACTGCAGGAGATTGATGTAGGACATCTGACCCCGATCGATGCCCTGAATACATTGTACCGGCTGCAGAATAAGCTTAAGAACCGTTGGTAGGATGATCTGCACAAACTTAAACGGTAAGGGCGGCAGATAGAAGGATATTATATGGCAGTCATACATGTACTGGATCACCAGACAATTGATAAAATAGCAGCGGGCGAGGTGGTAGAGCGTCCTGTAAGCGTAGTTAAAGAACTTGTGGAGAACGCCATAGACGCAGGAGCGGATGCTGTCACAGTGGAGATTAAGGACGGCGGCACCTCCCTGATCCGCGTCACGGACAATGGCGGCGGCATTGAGAAAAGTCAGATCAGCCATGCTTTTTTGCGCCATGCGACCAGTAAGATTTCATCGGCAGAAGATCTGACTGACCTGGTCAGTCTGGGATTTAGAGGGGAAGCTCTGGCGAGCATCGCAGCGGTTTCGATGGTAGAATTGATCTCCAAGACGCCGCAGGATCTGACAGGAATCCGTTATGTGGTGGAGGGCGGTGTGGAAAAAGAACTGGAAGAGATCGGAGCGCCGGAGGGAACGACGGTTCTTGTGCGGAATCTCTTTTATAATACGCCGCCACGAAAGAAATTCCTGAAGCAGCCACAGACGGAGGGCTCCTATGTGGCGGATCTGATGGAACATCTGGCGATGTCAAATCCGTCCATTTCCTTTAAGTATATTATGAACGGGCAGACAAGATTCTACACTACGGGAAACGGCGACCTTGCCGAGATCGTTTATCGTATCTATGGGAAAGAGACCGCCTCCGAACTGGAGCCTTTTCAATTTGCACAAGAAGGCGTGGCTGTTAACGGACTTCTCGGGAAACCGGTCATTAACCGTGCCAATCGTAATTATGAGATTTTCTATATCAATGGCCGATATATTAAGAGCACATTGATCAGTAAGGCGGTCGAGGAAGGATATCGGGAGTATGTGATGCAGCATAAATTCCCCTTTTGCGTGCTTCATTTTCAGATTGATACGAAACGGATTGACGTAAATGTGCATCCCACGAAAATGGAGGTGCGCATAGCGGATGAACCTGCCTTTTATGATACGGTCAGAGATGCGGTCAAAGAGGCGCTGCGCGCTATGGAAATAATCCCTGAGATTTCCTTTGCAGATGAAAAGGAAAAGAAAGGGGAGGAAGCTGCCAGGCAGACAAAAGTATCTGTTCCGGAGCCTTTCGAACAGCGGCGGATCGCAGCCAGGACGATAGAAAGGCCGGCCAGATCAGAAGCCATAGAGCGGCTGTACCAACAGAATCAGCCGGAATATGTGCAGGCGGCAGAGGGAAAGCCGGCAGTGGTGGAAGATCATGTTGTGCGTGAAACGACAGAGTATATGACAGGGCGCGGTGCAAGCATGCCGGAATCGGCTCCCGTACAGGCGCCTGTACAGATGCAGCTCTTTGATGACCATATTTTATCCAAAGACGCCAGGGCCCGTTATGAACTCATTGGACAGTTGTTCGATACTTATTGGCTCATTTCCTATGAGGATAAGCTCCTCATCGTTGACCAGCACGCCGCCCACGAGAAAGTGAAATATGAGAGGCTGATGAAGCGCTTTCGGGAACAGGATGTTCTGTCTCAGACACTCAATCCGCCTCTGGTTTTGACAATGAGCGGCAGAGAACAGGAATGTTACCTGAAACATGCCGATGATTTTGCGGCGCTGGGCTTTGTGATTGAAGAATTTGGCGGCAGCGATTACGCTGTCCGGGGTGTTCCGATGGATCTGTATGGATATGCACATAAAGAATTTTTTCGTGAGATCATGGACGAACTGACAGAAGAGACGATGAGTGGCACGCCTGAGGGAATCAGGAGCCGCATTGCCACGATGGCGTGTAAGGCGGCAGTCAAAGGTAATATGCGTCTTAGCAGGATAGAGGCGGAAGAGCTGATCGACGAGCTGCTGACCCTGGATAATCCATACCATTGTCCCCATGGCAGACCGACGATCATATCCATGACAAAATATGAACTCGAGAAGAGGTTTAAGAGGATCGTAACTTAATGAAAGAGACAGCAAAGCAACCGCTCATTATTCTGACCGGCCCTACGGCCGTCGGTAAAACAGATCTTTCCATCGCCCTGGCAAAGCGGATAGAGGGCGAAATTATTTCTGCCGATTCCATGCAGGTGTACCGCGGCATGGATATTGGATCCGCCAAGATCATGCCGAAGCAGATGGGAGGGATTTTACACCATCTGATCGATGTGTTAGAACCCACGGAGGAATTTAATGTGGCGGCATTTCAGCAGATGGCGAAACAGGCATTGCCGGGAATCTATGCGAGAGGGCGCATACCTGTCGTGGCGGGAGGAACCGGCTTCTATATTCAGGCGCTTTTGTATGACATTGATTTTACAGAAAATGATGAGGATATGGCTTTGCGGGAAGAACTTCAAACAATCGCACAGACGAAAGGGTGCGATGCGCTTTTTGAACGGCTCCGCCGCATCGATCCGGAATCCTGCGGAATCATTCATCCCAACAATGTAAAGCGGGTGATCCGGGCCATTGAATTCTATGAAAAGACAGGGAAAAAGATATCCGAACACAATAAAGAGCAGCATCAAAATGATTCTCCCTATCGCTTTGCCTACTTTGTACTGAATGACGACAGGGAGAAGCTGTACCGGAAAATAGAGGCTCGGGTGGATCACATGATGGAGCAGGGGCTGGTAGACGAAGTTGCGAAGCTTGCCGCCTCCGGCTGTAACTGCAGTATGGTTTCCATGCAGGGGCTGGGATATAAAGAGATTCTTGCCTATCTGGAGGGACACTGTACGCTGGAGGAGGCAGTATATCTGATCAAGCGTGATACGAGACATTTTGCCAAGAGGCAGCTCACGTGGTTTCGCAGGGAACGGGATGTTATCTGGTTAGAGAAGCAGAAGTATGGTGGGGATGAGAGTAAGATCCTGGATGATATGATTGCCATTCTGCATGACAGGAAGATCCTGTGATCCGCCGGAAGCAATATCTGCTAAAATATCGATGTATGAACGGACAGAAACGGGAAAGGAACGAAACATATGATAGATTTATCAGCGCAGTACAGACAATTTGGCATCTCTGATGCCGTATATGCATACGGGGAAGAAATTCTGGATTCTCTGCGGGGGCGTTTTGCGCAGATTGATGAGACGGCGGAGTATAACCAGTTGAAAGTCATTCACGCCATGCAGGAGTGCAGCGTCAGCGAGGCCTGTCTGCTGGGCACTACAGGCTATGGATATAATGATCTGGGGCGGGACACGCTGGAGAAAGTGTATGCGGCTCTTTTTCATACGCAAGACGCTCTGGTGCGTCCGCAGATCACCTGCGGCACACACGCCCTCGCCCTCGCCCTGATGAGCAATCTGCGTCCGGGAGATGAACTGTTGTCTCCGGTTGGGAAACCCTATGATACATTGGAGGAAGTCATAGGAATCAGACCCTCTAAGGGATCGCTGAAAGAGTATGGCATATCTTACAGACAGGTAGATTTGTTAGCTGACGGCAGCTTCGATTACGAGGGAATCCGCGCCGCTGTCAATGATAAGACCAGGCTTGTTACCATTCAGCGGTCTAAGGGCTATCAGACAAGGCCCACGCTGTCTGTGGCAAGAATCGGAGAACTGATTGATTTCGTGAAAAAGATCAAACCGGATGTCATCTGCATGGTGGATAATTGTTATGGTGAGTTTGTGGAAACTATTGAACCTACCGATGTGGGAGCCGATATGGTCGTAGGATCTCTGATCAAAAATCCCGGCGGCGGATTAGCTCCCATCGGCGGCTATATTGCAGGCAGAAGAGAGTGTGTCGAGAATGCGGCTTACCGGCTCACTTCCCCGGGACTTGGCAAGGAGGTGGGAGCGTCACTTGGCATCCTGTCTTCATTCTACGAGGGATTGTTCCTTGCACCCACCGTTACGGCAAGCGCGCTGAAAGGAGCCATTTTTGCAGCAAATATTTATGAGAAGATCGGCTTTGCGGTGGTGCCGGATGGCAGGGAGAGCAGACATGATATCATACAGGCGGTCACTTTTGGTTCGCCGGAGGGTGTCATAGCGTTTTGTCAGGGTATTCAGGCAGCCGCATCCGTGGACAGCTTTGTTACGCCGGAACCATGGGACATGCCAGGATATGACTCTAAGGTGATCATGGCGGCTGGCGCTTTTGTATCCGGTTCTTCCATAGAACTCAGTGCGGACGGGCCGATCGCGCCTCCTTATGCGGTTTATTTCCAGGGTGGCCTGACATTTCCCCATGCGAAACTGGGAATTCTCAAGACTTTGCAGAACCTGGTGGACAGACAGCTTATTTCAACGGATTTTCACCGGATATGATCTGTGCCGGCTGTCTTTTATTTGTGAATCATTCATGATTCTTTTATTAAAATTTACCATTTTTTGTATACATCAAAAACCTGTTGTGATAAAATGAGCGTTGGGAAAGGAGATTCTCTTTTGTATGCACAAAAATAAATGGGCTTGTTTTCTGTTGATTCTGGCGGGCATTGTGGTTGGCGGTTTTATCGGCAGTCTGTTCCCTGATACATGGCTGAATTACGGACAATCTTTCGGCTTGTCTTCACCGTTGATTCTGGATCTCGGAATTCTGAGCATTACATTTGGGTTATCCATCAAGATTACGATCGCAGGCATCGCAGGCATTGCGGCGGCAATCGTTATATATCGTTTTATTTAAAGAGGCCTGTGCCCGTAGTTCAAGGAGAGAGAAGCTGTCGGGAAAGAGGTTGAATGAAATCAGGCAAGTGTGAGAACAATGATTACTACAGGATGCAAAATCTTCCATATGAGAAATTTATTGCCTATGGAAGCAAGGCGCTGACAGATTCGGAGTTATTGGCGATTCTTCTGCGGACCGGCACCCGCGGCATGAATGCGAGGATGCTTGGGGAGAGAGTGCTTGAAGAGACGAAGCAGTATGGCAACGGGCTGCTTGGGCTGTATCATATCCCGCTTCGGGAGCTTCGTAAGATTGACGGAATCGGAGAGGTAAAAGCCATTCAGCTTAAGACTGTGGCTGAGCTGAGCACCAGAATGGCGCAGTCCAAAGCCAGGGGAAGCCTGTCTTTCCATAACCCGGCTTCGGTGGCGGATTATTATATGGAGCGTTTCCGACATGAGAATGTGGAGTATATCATGCTCCTTTTACTTGATTCAGGTCTGCATTTGATCGAAGAACACATTCTCTCCAAAGGAACGATCAACGCATCGCTGGTGTCTCCCAGAGAGGTGTTTATCCACGCGCTGCAGGCGCAGGCCGCCGGTATCATGCTGCTGCATAATCATCCGGGCGGTAATCCGGCGCCCAGCGACAATGACATCAGGATCACAAACAGAGTGGAACAGATCGGCACATTGGTTGACATTCCGTTGTATGATCATATCATCCTGGGCGATAATAAATTTTTCAGTTTTAGGGAAAGCAGTTTGATGACAGATATGTTGACATAGGACAGGGAATATATGTCGATCCATATTCTGCATTCTGCAATGCAATAAATGTAATACAGGAAAGAGAGGGGCAGCTGTCTTGGCTAACAATGCATTTGGAATTGATTTAGGAACGAGCAATATCAAAATATATAATCGTGCGGACGACGATGTTTTCGTTGAGAAGAATATGATTGCCATAGAAAACAAGAAAAATCTTTTCGCATACGGAGATTCGGCTTTTGAGATGTACGAAAAAGCACCCAGCAACATCAGTATATCCTATCCGCTCAGCAATGGTGTGATCGCGGATATTCAGAATATGGAGATGCTGGTCAGGTATTTCCTGACGGATCTTATGAAAAATAATCTTCGTCCGGCAGACTATTATATTGCTGTACCCTGGGACGTAACAGAGGTTGAAAAGCGCGCGTTTAAGGATTTGATCAAGGAATCCAATGTTAAGGCCAAGAAAGTCATGGTAGTGGACAAGGCGGTTGCAGACGGCCTGGGGCTTGGCATAGATGTAAAGAATTCCCAGGGTGTTCTGGTTGTCAATGTTGGTTTCGATACGACGGAGATTTCTATTTTGTCTCTGGGCGGTATTGTGCTGAGCAAACTGATTAAAGTGGGTGGACGCAAGTTTGATGATGCTATCAAGGCTGCGATCCGCAGGGAGTTCAGTCTGATCATTGGAGGAAAGACTGCGGAGACGGTTAAGACATCGCTTCTTGATCTGGAAGAGCAGCGGCTTGGTGCTCTTGTATACGGCAGGGATATTGTAACAGGTCTGCCGGTAGAACGCGAGATACCTACAGCTCTGGTTGATGATTGTCTGACGGAGCATTTTAATACGATCATAGATAATATCAAAGTGATTCTCGAGCGTACTCCGCCGGAACTTGCTGCCGATATTTACCGCCATGGAATCTATCTGACAGGCGGCGCTTCACAGGTAAGCAAGCTCGCGCATCTGATGAGTAAAGGAACGGGACTTAAGGTCAATGTTTCCGAGAATCCGGTGACAAGCGTAGCGCTGGGACTTGCTAAGATTATCAATGAAGATAATTATAAGACGGTCGCTTACGCAATAGAAGGAATGAGTAAATGAGTCCAATCGTAAAAAGAAAAGGAGAGAAATTTACGCTGCCAGGTAAATATCTCCTTTTTATTTTAACAATCCTATGCACCGGCATGGTGCTTCTTACTTTTAATACCACCGTGTTCAGCGGGCCTTTGAGCGCTGTGGCGGGTTATACGGTCGTTCCTTTTGAGGAGGGGATCAGCGCTGTGGGAAGCTGGCTTGCCAACCGCTCGGATGAGCTTGTCCAGATCAGGGATCTGATCGCGCAAAATGAGGATCTGAAGAAGAAGGTGGATGAGCTGACGATAGAGAACACACGGCTGCAGCAGGACCGCTATGAATTGACGAATTTAAGGGAGCTGTACGGTCTGGATGCACAGTATGATGAGTACAAGAAGACCGGAGCGCGTATTATAGCCAGAGATTCCGGTAACTGGTTTCATTCTTTTGTGATCAATAAAGGTTCCGAGGACGGTATTGCGGTCGATATGAACGTCATGGCAGGAAGCGGACTGGTAGGGCGTATCGTAGACGTAGGACCGAACTGGGCCAAGGTAAAATCAATTATTGCGGATGATTCCAATGTGAGCGCCATGGTTTTGTCCAGTTCCGATAATATGATCGTGTCCGGTAATTTGAAGCTTTATGCCTCCGGTGTGATCGAGTTTGAACAGTTGGTCGACAGCGACAATGTCGTGGTGGAGGGAGATAAGATCGTAACATCCAATATCAGCGATAAATATCTGCCGGGGATTCTGGTCGGCTATATCAGCAGGATCAATCAGGACGCCAATAATTTGACAAAATCCGGAGATATCACGCCGGCGGTAGATTTTGAGCATCTGGAAGAGGTGCTTGTGATCATGCAGCTCAAACAGACGATTGAGGAGTAGGTGGTGTTTGTGAAGCGGTTTTTTCTTACAACCATTTTAATTTTTATATGTTTCTTATTGCAGTGCACTGTTTTTCATGCTTTGGCATTTGGAGGGATCGTTCCGAATCTGTTGATCGTGTTGACGGCGTCCTTTGGCTTTATGCGCGGTGAGAAGACAGGACTTTTGATCGGATTTTTCTGCGGCCTGCTGGTGGACATATTTTTTGGTAATTCGATAGGGTTTTATTCCCTGCTGTACATGTATATCGGTTATATGAATGGCAAATTCTGCACGATCTTTTATCCGCAGGATATTAAGCTTCCGATCGCACTCATTCTTGGAAGCGATTGTTTTTATGGATTGACGTGCTATGCGATTCTCTTCCTGCTCCGCAGCAGATTTGATTTCAGTTATTACTTTGTGCATATTATTCTGCCCGAGATTGTGTATACAATCGTGGTCACAATATTTCTTTACCCGCTCATTCTCTGGATCAATACCGGACTGGAGCGCAGTGAACTAAGGAGTGGTAAAAAGTTTGTTTGAACATATATGGGAACAGTTTAAAGAAAATTTCATTAATATGGTCACTTCCAGACTGCTTGTTCTCTTATGCGTTCTTTTTGGAATGGGCGGTTATCTGATCTACACGCTTTTTCAGCTCCAGATCGTGGAGGGAGAGAACTATTACAATAATTTTCAGCTGAGTATTACAAGAGAGCGCACGATCCTGCCCACCAGAGGCAATATTCTGGATCGGGACGGCAATCTGCTGGCATATAATGAGCTGGCCTATTCCGTTACCATAGAGGATGTCTATGAGTCCGGCAGGAAAAAGAATGCAAATCTGAATGATACGATCTATAAACTGATCAACATGATCGAAAAAAGCGGCGATGAGATCATCAGTGATTTTCAGATCGTTTTGGATAAAAATAATAATTATCAATTCAGTGTGGACGGTACACAGCGTCTTCGCTTTCTGGCAGATATCTATGGACACCCCCTGATCGATGACCTGAAGCAAAAGGAGAGGACGGCAACGCCCGATGAAGTGATCGAGTATCTGTGCGGTACTTCTCCGTCGTCCCATTATGGGATTGGAGCATGTACGGTGGAAGATGACTCGGACACGTTTGTGCCGGGATATGGTTATACCAAAGAAGAGGTGCTTAAGATCATAACGATCCGGTATGCCATGAGCGCTAACAGCTATCAGAAATACATTGCGACTACGGTAGCTAATAATGTGTCTGAGAAGACGGTTGCCGTTGTGATGGAGAATGCGGATGTACTTGAGGGCGTTTCCATTGCCGAGGGAACGATCCGCAAATATAACGACAGCATTTATTTTTCACAGATCATCGGATATACCGGCAAAGTCGCCCAGGAAGAGTTGGAAGCGCTGCAGGAGCAGGATGAATCCTATGACTTGAATGACACAGTTGGTAAATCCGGGATCGAGGCATCCATGGAGATGGAACTTCAGGGGCAAAAGGGTTCGGAGACAGTCTATGTGGATAACCTTGGCAAGGTTATCGAGACAAGCGACCTGGTCGAATCTACTGCGGGTAACGATATATATCTGACCATAGATTCGGAACTGCAAAGAGTCGGATATCATATATTGGAATCTAAGCTTGCGGCTATTCTCCTTGATAAAATCGAAAATATCAAGGAGTACCATGTACCGGAGGGAGGCAGCGGCGGCAATATCCCGATTCCGATCTATGATGTCTATTTTGCATGCATTAATAATAATGTCATCGATACTTCCCATTTTGAATCCGCGCATGCAGGGGAGACAGAGAAGGCTGTCCGCGAGCTGTATCTGGATAAAAAGGCAAGGGTATACGCTGCGCTTCGGGAGGAAATGCAGGAAATCTGTACGCCTTATGAAAGCCTGACAGAGGAATATCAGAATTATCAGAGTTATATTGTTTCCATGCTTTATAACAAAAATATCATCATGAAAGATTCCATTGACCGCAATGATGAGACCTATATCGCATGGACGACAGACGAAGTGATCAGCCTGAATGAGTATCTCAATTATACCATCGCGCAGAACTGGATCAATGTATCGGCGTTGGATATTGATGCGCGCTACTCTGATTCCGTGGAAATCTACCGCAAGATCATGGATTATATTTTTGATCAGTTGGATATGGACAGCGCGTTTGATAAGAGAATGTATCGGTATATGATCCTGAATGACGAGTTGACCGGACGTCAGATCTGTCAGCTTTTGCTGGAGCAGAATGTGGTGGAGATCCCGGAGGATGAGCTTGGCAGATTCGAGGCAGGCAATGAGACGGCATATCTTTTTATGCGCAACCGTATTGAGAATCTTGACATCACGCCGGCTCAGCTGGCGCTTGATCCCCATTCCGGCTCTATCGTTGTTACCGACGTAAATACGGGAGATGTACTGGCGTTAGTTTCTTATCCGAGTTATGATAACAACAAGATGGCAAACGGGGTCAATGCTGCCTATTTTGCCAGCTTGAATAACGATCTGTCCAAACCGCTTTTGAATTATGCCACCCAACAGCGGACGGCGCCGGGATCTACGTTTAAGATCGCTTCTGCTACAGCAGGATTGACTGAGGGAATCATCACACCTACGGAGACGATCTCCTGTGTGGGTGTATTTGATAAAATTGCTCATCCGCCTAAATGCTGGATTGCCCAAAGCGGCGGTGCCCATGGCGCTTTAAATGTCACAGGAGGGCTGCAGCACTCCTGCAACTGGTATTTTTATGAAGTTGGATATCGTCTGGGAATCGTGGGCGATACGTACAATGATAATGTGGCGCTCAATAAACTGGCGAAAGCGGCGGATATGTATGGGCTGTCAGATCTTTCGGGAGTAGAGCTGGAAGAATATGAACCTGAAATATCAAGTATGGATGCCGTTCGTTCCGCCATCGGACATGGTACGAACAACTATACTACCGTGGGACTTGCGCGATATGTTACAACTATCGCCAACAGTGGAACATGTTATAATTTAACATTAGTAGACAGAATAGACGACCGCGGCAGTGAACAGGTCACGGATCATCATGCCGAGATACGTAACAATATTGATATGGATTCCGAGTATTGGGATGCCATTCATGCCGGTATGCGCAAAGTGGTGGAAGGCAAAAGGTATTTTTCGGATCTGGACGTAAACGTAGCTGGCAAAACCGGTACTGCGCAGGAAGACCGCAATAGACCAAACCACGCGCTTTTTATCAGTTACGCGCCCTATGAAGCGCCTGAAATATCTGTGGCAGTCCGCGTTTCTTTCGGATATACATCAGATTACAGCGCGCAGATTGCCAAGGACGTATATGAGTATTATTATGGTCTTAAGGAAGAGAGTGAGATCGTTACAGGAACCGCCAGCGAACTGGAAGGCGGTGCGATCAATGCGGATTAAACATAGTCAATGTACAGATTGATATTAGATGGAGGATTATCATGAAAAATCCGGTTATCATTAAAAGTTTTCAAAACGGGCTGTCTATTTTTCTCGATGAAGAGATGCCCTTTGAACAGCTTCTTGAAGAAATAGCTTTCAAATTTAAGGAGTCCGCGCATTTCTTTAAGGATGCCAGCATGGTGCTTTCTTTTGAGGGACGTGAGCTGTCCGATGAAGAAGAGCGTCGGATTGTGAATGTCATCACAGCCAATTCGGCACTGCATGTGGTTTGCATCATGGGTAAGAATGAGGAAACTAACAAGAACTTTGTCAAGGCGCTGCAGAAGCTTTCCTATCATCAGCAGATCATGGAAAATGCGGGACAGTTTTATAAGGGAACGCTCAAAGACGGACAGACGCTGGAGACGGAGAATAGTGTTATCGTGCTGGGTGACGTATATCCCGGCGCGTGTATCATATCCAACAAAGATATTGTTATCCTTGGCGGTCTTTATGGACAGGCTTATGCCGGAGGGAACGGCATGGAAGGACATTTTGTCGTTGCGCTTGAAATGTCACCGGAGAAATTAAAAATCGGTGATTTCAAATATAAAACATCAGAGAAACAGAGCAAATGGTCGATCAAGCCTAAGATTCAGCCCAAAATTGCTTACGTGGAGGACGGAAGAGTCATAATGGAACCGATTACCAAAGAATTACTGAGCAATCTGCCGGTATAATGCCGGACGGAGGCGGGATACAGGAACGCGGCATCATGTGCCGGATCTGCAGGGCAGATCCCGCAAAGATAAATTATCTTTTGATCAGGGGACGATAATGCATCATATTCAGGAGGTCAACAAAGATATGAGTGAAGTAATTGTCGTCACATCAGGTAAAGGCGGAGTAGGCAAGACCACTACGACCGCAAACGTTGGTACAGGTCTGGCTGCCATGGGCAAGAAAGTTATTTTGATCGATACTGATATTGGTCTGCGCAATTTGGATGTTGTGATGGGATTGGAAAACCGGATCGTATATAATCTTGTGGATGTGGTGGAGGGAAACTGCCGCATCAAGCAGGCGATCATCCGTGATAAACGTTATCCGACCCTGTTTCTGCTTCCGTCTGCTCAGACGAGGGATAAAAGCTCTGTGAACCCCTCGCAGATGGTCAAGATGATCAGTCATCTCAAGGATCAGTTTGACTATATTATCTTAGATTGTCCTGCAGGCATCGAACAGGGATTTCAGAACGCTATTGCGGGCGCGGACCGCGCGCTTGTTGTTACAACACCGGAAGTCTCTGCAATCCGGGATGCAGACCGGATCATAGGGCTTCTGGAAGCGAATGAAATACATAAGATTGATTTGATCATCAACCGTATCCGCTATGATATGATCAGGCGCGGAGATATGATGTCATCGGAAGATGTTGTCGATATCCTTTCCCTGCCATTGATCGGATTGGTGCCCGATGATGAGAATGTGGTGATCGCCACCAACCAGGGCGAACCGCTCGTTGGCAGCAATACATTGGCGGGTAAAGCCTATCAAAATATCTGTCACAGAGTTCTTGGACGGGAAATCCCTTTTCTGGATCTGGAGAAAGGAATTTCTTTCTGGGCAAGAGTGTCAGGTATGTTTCATAAGGGTTAGGGGGGATGACTGTGTTTAAAAATATATTAAAACGGAAAAGCTCCAGAGAGATAGCGAAAGACAGACTGAAGATCCTGCTGATTTCCGATCGTGTCAATTGCTCTCCGGAGATGATGGAGATGATCAAAAACGATATCGCCAAAGTGATTTCCAAGTATATGAAGATTGATACAAAGAGCATGGAGATACAGATCACCAAGACCGGGAGTAAAGGGCACAGCCTGAAAAACCCGACACTCTATGCCAATATACCGATTTTAGATCTAAACCATGACTAAAATACTTATGAAAGGAGCCGCCATATGTTACGGCAATATCATATTAGAGATTATGATTTCAAACTGATCATTTTGGTAGTGGCTCTTACCTGGATTGGCATTTTTGCCATTGGAAGCGCGCAGGAATCTTTGCAGACAAGGCAGATTGCCGGATTTGTATTTGGACTTTTTCTGATGTTTGTCCTTTCTTTGTTTGATTATTCCATTATTCTGCGCTTTACATGGCTCTACTATATTGCGAACCTTGTGCTGTTACAGCTTGTCAAACAGCAGGGGGTGGAAAGAGGCGGCGCGCAGAGATGGCTGAACATTTTTGGCATTCAGTTTCAGCCGTCGGAAACAGCCAAGATCATTCTGCTTCTATTTTTTGCACAGTTTATTTTAAAACATAAGGATGAGATGGGATCGATCAAAATTATTGGCATGTGCGTGCTGTTTTTTATCCCGCCGATCGCACTCATTTATAAACAGCCGGATCTGTCTACCAGTATTATGGTAGTCCTGATGTTCTGTGTTATTCTTTTTATCGGAGGGATCAGCTGGAAGTATATTATCATGGCGGCGGCAGTGGCCATTCCCACTTTCGTTATCCTGCTCACGCTGATCTTGCAGCCGGATCAACAGATCATAGAACCTTTCCAGCAAAAGCGTATTTACGCATATCTCTATCCGGAAGAATATGCCAATGCCGAAGCCTATCAGCAGAATAATTCTGTGATTGCCATCGGCTCGGGGATGCTGTATGGCAAAGGATATAAGAATAATGAATTCAGTTCCGTAAAAAGTGGAAATTTTATTTCAGAACCCGAAACTGACTTTATTTTCGCGGTTATTGGGGAAGAATTCGGATTTGTTGGAGGATGCACCGTAATTGTCTTATTGATTTTAATTGCATTTGAATGTATTATGGTAGCTAGGAGGGCAAAAGATTTGGCGGGAGCGATCATCGCCGCGGGGGTGGCATCGTTGATCGGCTTCCAGGGAATTATCAATATATCAGTTGCAACCCGTGTCATTCCTAATACGGGAATACCACTGCCATTTGTCAGTTATGGATTGACTTCGTTGGTCAGCTTATATATTGGTGTGGGGTTCGTACTCAATGTACGGCTACAGTGCAAAAAATAATATGTATAAGAAGGGTATAAGGGTGTTTCTATGAACATTGCACTAATTGCGCATGATGCGAAGAAGAAACTGATGCAGAATTTCTGCATCGCTTATAGGGGGATTTTGAGCAAAAATGAATTGTATGCGACCGGGACAACCGGACGGCTTATTGAGGAAGTAACCAATCTGACTATCCACAAATATCTGGCGGGTCATCTGGGCGGCGCTCAACAGATCGGCGCACAGATCGAGCATAATCAGATTGATCTTGTCATATTCCTGAGAGATCCGTTGTATCCCAAATCACATGAACCGGATGTCAACAATGTGGTAATGTTGTGCGACAGACATAATATACCGCTTGCAACTAATCTGGCCTCAGCGGAACTGTTGATCAAATCACTCGATAGAGGAGACCTTGAGTGGCGTGAAATGTACAAATAGAATTCCAAAGCGGAAGATGTGTGCCGTATTCCTTATTGCTTCAATCGTTCTATCCGGCTGCGGCAGTACGAAATACGATATGGCATACAAACTGAATAACGATGTGAGCAGTTACCAGCTGTTAAATATAGCGAATCAGGAAACGCTGGAGCCTTTTGCCTCCGATTTGTGCGTTGCAGGCAAGGATGTCAAGCTTCCCGGCGTCAACTTATCTGAAGTGGGTGCCGCTGGTTTGTTCGATATCAAAAATCTGGATACAATTTATGCGAAAAACGTAAATGTCCAGGTTAATCCGGCCAGTCTGACCAAAGTTATGACAGCGCTTGTCGCCATGAAATATGGCACTGCAGATCAGATGCTCACAGCGTCAGAGAACGTGGTGATCACTGAATCCGGAGCGGTGTTATGCGGTATAAAGCCAGGGGACCAGATGACGTTAGATCAGGCGTTACATATTCTGCTCATACAGTCTGCCAATGACGTGGCCGTTTTGATCGCAGAAGGAGTATCCGGCGGTTCAGTGGAGGAGTTTGTTGCTTTGATGAACAAGGAAGCGGCTGAACTTGGAGCGACAAACTGTAATTTTACCAATCCTAACGGACTGACGGAAGAGGGACATTATGTTACGGCGTATGATATGTATTTGATCTTTCAGGAAGCTTTGAAATATGAACTTTTTAATCAGATCATTCAGATGAGCTCTTACAGTACCGTATATACGGCCAAGAACGGAGAAGAGAAATCTCTGGAGATTAAATCGACCAACCAGTATCTGAAAGGAACTTATGAGATGCCTGCGGGGATTACGGTGATCGGCGGCAAAACGGGAACGACCAATGCTGCGGGGCACTGCCTGATCTTACTGTCCAAAAGCAGTGATGGAACGCCATACATTTCTGTCATTATGAAAGATACTTCCGGCGAAAATCTTTATAAGGATATGTCGAATCTGCTAGGGGTGATCAAATAAATTTTTCCGGCTGTTTTTTTAGTTGTTTTTTTAATGTCTTTCCCTTATAATATGGATAGACGAAGTAATACATAGAATTATACTAATATTTTACTTTAGGAGGGTTTCACAATGGTTCAATTAATCGTAGGCAATAAGGGAAAAGGAAAGACCAAACATTTATTGGATAAAGTGAATATGGAAATAAAGACGGTGCAGGGTAACGTAGTTTATTTGGATAAGAGCACCAAGCACATGTTTGAATTAAACAATAAGATTAGATTGATTGATGTTTCGGACTATTTAGTATCAAACAGTGATGAGTTTATAGGGTTTATCTGTGGTATTATCTCACAGGATCACGACCTGCAGCATATGTATTTTGATAGTTTTTTGAAAATTGCCTGCCTGAATGAAAGTGAAATCGGAACTACGATTGCAAAATTAGAGACCATCAGTCAAAAATTCAATGTAGAATTTGTACTGAGCATTTCCGTTGATGAGAGTGAATTACCTGAAGAACTGAAATCCAATGTTATTGTTTCTTTATAAGCGATACATAGTTAATAAATTTGTAATTCCATAAAACCTCGGGGCATCCGGGGTTTTTGCATGTTAAAGGAGTCTTGTTTTGGCAGACAATGGTAAGAAGATAACTAAATACAAGCGTCCTGCTAATCTGAATATTGGCATGCTTATTTTTGCGTCCATTTTTGTCTATGTAGTCGTCTGTGTGGTCACATATTTCAGAACCGATCATATTGTCGCCTATAATGTCAAAGAGGGTTCTTTGTCCTCTAACAGTATTTTTGAGGGCATCGCACTGCGTTCCGAAGAGATTGTGACAAGTAATGATGCAGGATACGTAAATTATTTTGCGAGAGAAGGAGAACGTGCGGCGGCGGGTAATCTGATCTACACGATCGATGAGGCGGGACGTTTGTCTGACTATATGCATACGAGTGAAACGGGGGAAACTTCCTTGTCTGATTCAGACCTTTCGGAGCTGAAAACAGAGATTACTTCTTTTACAAGCCGCTTTGACAGGAGAGAATTTTCGGATGTATACAATTTTAAATATGGTGTGGAGGGAACTGTCTTAAAGCTTTCCAATTACAATATTCTTGCTAATGCGGATGCTTTGAACCAGAATTCCGGTGCAACACTGATCAATTATCGGTATTCCCCCAAGAGCGGTATTGTTACATACTATATGGATGGTTATGAAGATCTTAAATTGGAGGACATGACCAAAGAGCATTTTGACCAGAAGCAGTATGAAAAGAAACATCTTATGAATAATGAACTGGTGGCCAGCGGCGATCCGGTTTATAAGCTGGCTACGGATGAAGACTGGTCCATTGTCATCATGGCTGATGAAGAGCTTGTCAGCGAACTGGAAGAGAGTGAAACCAAGTATGTGGAAGTGAAATTCCTCAAAAATCAATATACATCATGGGCTGAAATAGGTACGTACACAAATGAAGCAGGGGATGTCTTTATTTCCCTGATGTTTACGAACTCCATGATCACGTTTTGTAATGAACGCTTTATTGATATTGAGCTTTTGCTGGAGGATGAGACAGGGCTCAAGATTCCCAATTCGGCAATGGTGAAGAAAGAGTTCTTTATCGTACCTAAAGAGTACGTTACGAAAGGCGGTAACAGCGGCGAGGATGGCGTGCTTTTGGAAACATATGACGAGAACGGCAACGCCACGACGCAGTTTGTTCCGACGACAATTTATGACGCTACAGATACGGAATACTATCTGGATGATTCGGTTTTGCGCGTCAACAATAATTTGCTGAAGCCGGATTCGACAGAGAAATATGTGGTCCAAAAGACGGGAACGCTTACCGGGGTATACAATATCAATAAAGGATATGCTGATTTTAAACAGGTGAATGTATTGTACGATAACGAAGAGTATTCTATCGTGAAATCCAATACCGTATATGGCTTGAATGTTTATGACCATATCGTTCTGGATGCCTCAATGGTCAATGACAATCAGCTGATCTATGAGTAACACGTTTGTAGGAACTTACCAAGTCTCACATGACATATAAAAGCGGAGGAATGAAAAGTATCATGATTCAGGACAACCTGCATGCAGTAGAAGAAACGATCAGGGAGGCCTGCGGCAGAAGCGGCAGAAAGCGCGATGAATTGACTTTGATCGCTGTCAGCAAAACGAAACCTGTCGAGATGCTTCAGGAGGCTTATGATCTGGGATGCCGGGACTTCGGTGAAAATAAAGTACAGGAATTGCTGGATAAATATGACAGACTGCCTAAAGACATCCGGTGGCACATGATCGGTCATCTTCAGCGTAACAAGGTAAAATACATTGTGGACAAAGTATATATGATTCACAGCGTGGATTCTCTGCGGCTTGCGGAAGAGATCAGCAAGGAGGCTGTCAGGAAAAATGTGACGGTATCGATTCTTGTGGAGGTTAATATTGCCGGTGAGGCAAGCAAATTCGGAACTGACGAAGCAGAAACGGCCTCGCTTGTGGAAGAGATTGCCAAGTTACCTAATCTGATCATCAAAGGACTTATGACAATAGCACCATATGTTGAGAATTCGGAAGAGAACAGACTGTATTTTGCAAAATTAAAACAAATATATGTTGACATAATACATAAAAACATTGATAATGTTTTTATGGAAGAACTTTCTATGGGTATGACCGGAGATTATGCAGTCGCAATAGAAGAGGGCGCAACGTATATCCGGGTTGGTACGGGTATTTTCGGAGAAAGACAATATACAGCCGTTTAGTATACATAAGTTATTTAGATGAAGAAACAGATCATGTGACGGAGGTTATGGTTTATGAGTGTAATGGATAAATTTTTGAACGCCATGAAGTTAAACGATGAAGAAGATGAATATTATGACGACGATTTCTATGATGATGATCCCGAACCAGTTAAGAAATCAAGTTCGGCGAGAGAAGATTTCTCCATGGATGAAGATCGGATCATTAAGAAGACCGCCCCGAAAGTGACGCCTATGCGCCAGATGAAAAAGATGCCCGGTACCGGCATGGAGGTATGCGTCATCAAACCCACGACAGTGGAGGATGCCAGGGAGATCACGGAGACACTTCTGGCAAACAGGACGGTAGTCTTGAATCTGGAAGGCCTGGATGTGGACATTGCACAGAGAATCATCGATTTTACATCGGGATCCTGCTTTGCAATCTCAGGGAATCTTCAGAAGATATCCCACTATATCTTCATCATTACACCGGCAAGCGTTGACATTTCCGGTGATTTTCAGGAAATCCTATCCGGTTCATTTGATGTACCGATTAACAATGGAATTTAAGATGTACGAGACGACTTCCTGACAGTACTGTCAGGAAGTTTTTGTCGTGTGAGAAAGGCATGGTAATCGATATGGCTAACAGAATGACAATTAATTATGAGAAGAAACCCTGCTACGATATTGTGTTTACCGACAGCTTTGATCTGCTCGTCGAGGAACTTCAGGCATTTGATGTGGATAGCAGGAGAGTGGCAGTCATTGCGGACTCCAACACAGCGAGACTGTTTGGTGATGCGGTATGTACCGCCTTATCAGGGCATTGTAAAAAGGTGCTTCTGCATACTTTTACGGCGGGAGAAGTCAATAAGACGTTAGATACGGTCAAAGAGATCTATAAAGAGCTTATTGATTCTGAATTTGATCGGAAAGACTTATTAATCGCCCTTGGCGGCGGCGTGGTAGGCGATATTACCGGTTATACGGCGGCAACTTATTTAAGAGGCGTGGATTTTGTACAGATTCCCACGACGCTGATCGCGCAGTCAGACAGCAGCATCGGCGGCAAGACAGGCGTGGATTTTGACGGCTACAAGAATATGGTGGGAGCATTTTACATGCCCAAATTAGTTTATATGAATACCACAGTCCTGCAGGAGCTGGATGACCGGCAGTTCTATGCCGGTTTTGCCGAGGTTATGAAGCATGGATTGATCAAGGATGCGACATTCTACGAGTGGCTTTTGGAGAATATGTATGAGATACATGACAGGGATGCGGACATACTTGAAGAAATGATCATGAGAAGCTGCACAGTCAAGAAACTGGTAGTGGAGAAAGACCCAAAAGAACAGGGAGACCGGGCACTGTTAAATTTTGGGCATACGATAGGGCATGCCATTGAGAAAGCGATGAATTTTGAGATGCTGCACGGCGAATGCATTGCTTTGGGAATGGTGGCTGCTGCTTATATCTCATGGAAACATAATTGGCTGTCTATGGAAGAATACTATGAAGTGCGTGATATGTTCGTACCATTTCAACTGCCGATCAGCATTGATTCCATTGACCCTGAAGAAATTTTGAAACTGACCAGGTCTGACAAAAAGATGGAAAAGGGCCAAATTAAATTTGTACTGCTTAAAAAAGTCGGTAAGGCTGTGATCGACAGAACCGTAACGGATGATGAGATCCTGGCAGCGATCCGTGAAATTTATTTTAGCGATGAGGATGCAAAAGAATGAGCATAAAGAAAAAATTGTTGATTTTCTTAGATTTGGTGGCTATCTGTGCCCTGGTGGCATTAGACCAGTATACGAAATATCTTGCCGTGATCCATCTGAAGGATAAGCCGGCTTTCAGCATCATTAACGGAGTGCTGGAATTAAATTATCTTGAGAATAAGGGCGCCGCTTTTGGAATGCTTCAGAATCAAAAAGTATTTTTTATTTTTGTGGCGGTCGTAATCTTGAGCGTGATCGGTTATGTGCTCTTCAAAGTGCCGGACAATAAGAAATACCGCATTCTGCATTTATTGCTGAGTCTGATTGCCGCAGGAGCCATCGGAAACATGATCGACAGGATCAGATTGGACTATGTAGTTGATTTTATTTATTTTGTCCTGATCAACTTCCCTATTTTTAATGTGGCAGATATCTATGTGACAGTTTCCACGGTAGCGCTTGTGGTACTTTTACTGTTCTTTTATAAAGAAAATGACTTGAATTTTATCAGCTTCAAACAGAAACGCTATCGGGAGATCAAATAATATAAAGAGAACCGCCTATGGAACAGTTTACTTATCAGATTGGGTTGGGAGAAGATGATGAACGGCTGGATAAATGGATCAATACCGCCTTGCCGGATTTGTCGCGATCTTATATCCAGAAGTGTATTAAAGAGCATGATGTTTTAGTCAATGGCAGCCCCCAGAAAGCAAGCTATCGTCTCAAGGTGGACGACGAGATTGTTTTTCATATTCCTGAGGCTGTGGAACCCGATATAGAAGCAGAGGATATTCCGCTTGCCATTCTATATGAGGATCAGGATATCCTGGTGGTAGATAAGCCGAAAGGAATGGTGGTACACCCGGCGCCAGGGCATTACAGCGGCACGCTTGTCAATGGGGTGATGTATCATTGCCGGGATCAGCTTTCTGGCATTAATGGGGTGATGCGTCCCGGTATTGTGCATCGGATTGACAGAGATACTACCGGCTCCTTGATCATCTGTAAAAACGATCATTCTCATAATGCCATTGCCGCCCAGTTGAAAGAGCATACGATCACACGCAGATATCGTGCGATCGTACACGGTGTGATCGCACAGGATAACGGCACTGTGTGTGCGCCTGTCGGCAGAGATCCCAAAGACCGCAAAAGAATGGCGGTAAATGAAAATAACGGGAAACCGGCAGTGACACATTATACGGTACTGCAGAGGTTTCAGGATTATACTTATATCGAATGTCAGCTTGAGACGGGACGTACCCATCAGATTCGGGTGCATATGGCCAGCATAGGGTATCCGCTGTTGGGAGATGAGATATACTGTCGACGAAAATGTCCTTATGCGCTGCAGGGACAGACGCTCCACGCGATGGTGATCGGTTTCATTCATCCTGCTACAGGAGAGTATGTAGAAGTAACCGCGCCGCTGCCAGAATATTTCGAACATCTGCTTCGCATTTTATAGGAGCTCATGTTTTCCATAAGCCGGCAGTTTATCATAATATACAATTCTATGCATAATTATGTATTGGTATCGTGTTACATATATAGGCGGATTTCTAAATATTTTATAGATATTATTGTTTTTTGTCGATAAATATGGTAAATTTTTATTAGTGTGTTGTGGATGATAATATCATTGTTTGACGAGAAAACTGCATATTATTTACAATATAATACAAAGGAGTATTAGAATGGAAGTGAATACTTCTGATTATCTGGATCAACTGCTGCGCAAATATTCGGGGACATTTGATATCTATCAGCCATATGTCATTCATGGTAAAGAGTATCCTGCGTATGGGTACTTTTTTTCACATGTGGAGAAGTATATTCTGGTAAGAGAAGCCAATATGTGGTCTTCGGACAGTTACGAGCATATTCTGTTTATCGAAGCGGACAGTGTGGATCAGGCGCTGCTTGACGAGGCATATTCTATAGTCAAAGAGTATATGGAGCCAGTTCTTGTCCGTAAGGGGGAAACATTCCCTGCCGAGGGCCATATGTACAGTTATATGACAGTCAGCCTGCTTGTCAACAAGCCGCTCTCGAAAGAAATACAGCGGGCGGTCAGACGTTTCAAATATGAAAAAGGGTACCGGTTTAATATGCGGGGATTTTCACAGGCTCATATCGTATGTGTCTCTATGGAAGATGAGAAAGTCTACACAAATTATGTAGGGCGCAAATCGGCCAGAATGTACAGAGATACCTTTCAGGATATCAAAGCTGGCAAGCCCGGATTTAGCCGGATCATAAAAGATTCGGATGCTGATGTGTTTCATCAGCCGCCATGCTTATAGGATAGAGCAATCTATTTCATATAAGATTGGCAGTTATATGCTGCCGCACCAAAGAAATTTTCAAAATAGGAGGGATTTGTGTGAACTCAGTAGTATTAATTCTATTGGCTATCGTAATCTTTGTCGTAGCATATCTTACATACGGCAGATACCTGGCCAAGACTTGGGGAATTGACCCAAGCCGCAAGACGCCGGCTCATGAGTTGGAGGACGGTGTCGATTATTGCCCTGCCAAAACTCCGGTTCTGATGGGACATCATTTTTCATCGATTGCCGGTGCAGGCCCGATCAACGGACCGATTCAGGCAGCGTTTTTCGGATGGCTTCCTTGTTTCTTATGGATTGTGATCGGCGGTATCTTCTTCGGCGCGGTTCAGGATTTTGGTTCCATCTTCGTATCGATTCGTCACGAGGGTAAATCTCTCGGAGAAGTAATTGAGGAGAATATCGGACATAAGAGCAGAGTTCTTTTCACCGTATTTGCATGGCTCGTATTGCTCTTGGTTATCGCAGCTTTTGCAGATATCGTGGCGAACTCCTTTACAGGCAGTGAGGCAAACGGCTCTGTTGCGACGGCTTCTATGTTGTTTATCCCGCTTGCGATCGCATTCGGTTTCTTCGTATACAGGAAGAATGCACCTATGGCGGTGGCATCCGTGATCGGCGTTATTTTACTGGCAGCCTGCGTGGCTCTCGGTCTTGCTTTTCCGATCGTTCTGTCCAAGAACTTCTGGCTCGGTTTTGTATTTGTTTATATCATGATCGCATCCGTTACACCGGTATGGATCTTGCTGCAGCCCAGAGATTATTTGAGCTCTTTCCTGCTTTATTTCATGATGATCGCAGCGATCGTTGGTATTTTTGCAGCGCATCCTGCAATTGAGATTCCTGCTTTTATCGGATTCCACGTGGGAAGCAATTATCTGTTCCCGACACTGTTTATTACCATTGCCTGTGGCGCGATCTCCGGTTTCCATTCCCTGATCGGTTCCGGTACGACGTCCAAACAGTTAGACAATGAGAAAGATGCACTGATGGTAGGTTACGGATCCATGTTGATCGAATGTGTGCTTGCAGTGATCTCTCTGATTGCAGTCGCTACACTTACATCTGACGGACAGTTTGCAGCGGCAGGCTACGGTTCACCGACGGTTGTGTTTGCAACGGCTATCTCCGGATTCTTTGCTACGATTGGATTCCCGGAGGGGGCGGTAAATGCTACCTATACCATTATCTCTCTTGCAGTTTCCTGTTTCTGTCTGACCTCTCTGGATACAGGTACGAGACTTGGACGTTTCATGTTCCAGGAGCTGTTTGCAGGCACAGAGCCCGGCAAGAAGATGAAACTGGACAATATGTATGTGGCAACCATTATCACAGCGCTTTGCGGTTTTGCACTCTGTCTGGCAGGTTATCAGAAAGTATGGCCTTTGTTTGGCGCATGTAACCAGTTAGTTGCGGTTCCTGCATTCCTTGCTGTAGGTACATACTTAAAGAGACACGGCAGAAACAACAAGATGCTCCATATTCCGATCATCTTCATGTCCTGTGCAACACTGGTATCTTTGTTCTTCTCCTTTAAGAACAATCTCGTTGCACTTATGGGCGGCGGATTAGACGGCACTGCAATCTTTACAAATGTATTGCAGGATGTCATCATTGTTCCGATCGTGATCCTTGCAATCATCCTTCTGATCGATGGCGGTAAGGTATTGTGGGGCAAAGAAGCGAAATAGTAGATTTATAGAATAGTGAATCTTTTGATTTGAAAGGCACATCCGCTTTGGTTTAAGGCGGGTGTGTTTTTTGCCATTTAACTGTCTGTTTCTTATTTCTATTTTTTGTTTGAGAATCAAGATAATGTACATACAATTCTTAGCATTTTATATATTTTGTATAATATATATACAAATTAATTGCTTTCTGTATCAAAAATGTATATAATAGACATATACTTATTCGTATATGATAAATTGACAGCAGAAAGGATGATGCTTTATGAATACTATTATAACAATCGGTCGCCAGTTCGGCTCCGGCGGACGTGAGATCGGAAAAAAGGTTGCAGAATATTTCGGAATTAAATTTTATGATAAAGATCTTTTAACAAGGGCGGCTAAAGAGAGCGGTTTCTGTGAAGAGATGATACAGACTCATGATGAGCGTCCGACAAACTCATTTTTATATAATCTGGTAATGGACACTTATTCTTTCGGTTACAATTCATCATCTTTCGTGGATATGCCGATCAGCCATAAAGTTTTTCTCGCGCAGTTTGATACGATCAAAAAGATTGCCGGAGAGGGACCCTGTGTTATTGTCGGCAGGTGTGCAGATTATGCGCTGCATGATTATCAGAATTGTCTTCACCTTTTTATCCACGCAGATCAGAAGTGTAAGATCAAACGCATCATGGAACGTTACGAGGATGTGACAACAGAACAGAAAGCTATCGACATGATGAACAAGAAAGATAAATCGCGCCAGAGCTACTATAATTATTATTCTTCCAAGAAGTGGGGCCGCTCTGACAGTTATGATCTATCTATCAACAGCAGCGTTCTCGGTATTGACGGATCAGTAAAACTGATTTCTCAGTTTGTGGAAGATTTCGAAACAAGATAAGCAGCACGATCATCAGTGGATCTATGTAAGATATTTGAATCACATAAACAAGTAATATATGTAAAAGGGCAGAAGCGATATTGTGCTTTTGTCCTTCTTAAAATTTTATAATTTGTCGTGCGATTTTATGAGGACATCCGTATGAAAAAAGAAGAACAAAACTGCACTGCCTATTATCTTTGGACAATACTCTATGTGTTGTTCATTCCACCCGCTGTGCTCATTGCATTAGTCACTATCAATAATATGAATATGTTTGGCAATAGATTGGGTATTTTCGCGAGTACGGATTTCTTTCTGGCTGTCGCACCAGTGATGGCTGCACTTTTAATGTTTCTCTATGCATATCTTTGTATCGGACGGTTTAAGCTATGCAAACCGGAAAGATTATTCGGTATCTATCTGCCGATTCTGGTGAATTTTGCATGGCAGTTTCTGCTATGGATTCTCTTTAACTTACTTGGTGATAATAACAGCATGCTTCTCATGGCGATTTTATCATTCAATCTATATGGAATTTCAGCAATCAATTTTATGAATCTGCAGATATCACAGCTTGTAAGCTGGATTTATAATGCGGCGGTCTTAGGTGGTTTTATAGCAGGAGAGAGACTTGCTGCCCGCAAGAGCGGTATCATTCCTATACCCTTTAATCGAAAGTATGTATGGAGCATCACAGTCGTATGTGCCTCAGGTTTATTATTGAGTGAAGGTGTATGGTTTTACGGGCGGAGAAATATTATTGAATTGGAACCAGAATCGCATGGATATGGATTTGCTTATGAAGATGGACTGTCAAGCACCGACTTGGAACCCTACTATGTGGAGAACGAAGACAATATTTTGGCAAAATTGGATACAAAAGCATCTTTCACGATTTCGGATGCGGAGCAGATGCCGATATTGGACGGGGCGGAGGCTGCTTATCCGATTTATTCAGCCTTTGCAAATACATGCTATGAGAACATTGACGGCATACAGTCCGCGGCCAAAGAAAGCGGACGTAAATACAGACAGAACAATAATATCATTATGCCCATTGAATTTAACAATTCCGTCATTGCTTTCGAACATTTACTGGAGGGAGAGTGTGATATTTTCTTTGGAGCCAGACCATCTGCGGATCAGCAGGAATTAGCGGCGCAGGCAGGCAAAGAGCTTTTGCTGACGCCGATCGGCAAAGAAGCGTTCATCTTTTTTGTAAACAGTGACAATCCTGTGGACGGACTGTCGACAGATCAGCTTCGGCAGATTTATTCCGGACGTATTAATAATTGGAAGAAAGTAGGCGGCGAAAATGCGCGTATTCTTGCTTTTCAACGTCCCCAAAATTCCGGTTCCCAGACAATGATGGAATATTTCATGGGTGACGCTGTATTAAAGGAGCCCCTTGAAACGGAGTATGTCGGCAGTATGGGGGATCTTATCATGCATACTGCAAATTATCAGAACCGTTCCACCGCACTGGGATATTCTTTCCGGTACTTTGTATTGATCATGGCCAGGGATAGTGCCAATACGTCACAGATCAAGCACCTGTCTGTAGACGGCGTTTATCCGGATGTGGATGCGATCCAATCCGGCGCGTATCCGCTTACCACAGAATTATATGCCGTTATGACTGCAGATAATCCAAATCCCAATGTAAAGCGGTTTATTGACTGGATGACAAGCCCGGAGGGCCAAAAGATCGTATCGGATACTGGTTATGTGGCGCTCGAATAAAACAGCGGAAAATTTATATGGGATATAGTTTGGAAACTTAGTCATGGTAATATGAATATTAGAACTATGCGCAAAACACAAGTTTAACGAATAGATATATGTCATGGATATGTTATCAGATTTGTATTACAGTTCTATATATTATGTGTTTAAAGCCTTGCTTTCGTCATCTTTTTTCAGATATGAAGTAAGTTCTTTTAGTTCTTTTTCTGTGCAATGCATGCGTGCATAATCTGAACGTGCAAAAAGCCATGATGCACGGGTTTGTTGATCGTCCTTTCGTATTAGTCTGCGTATTTCTTCATGGGTATATTCTGAATCCAATATTAAAGTTCGATACCATTCATAACGCTCGTGCACGTAACTGTGCGCAATGATATAAACCCCAAAACTGGTTTTGGAAAGTTTACGGCCAATTTTTGTGCTGATTTTTATAGCCGATTCCTTATATTTTTTCATAGTGTGACCCTCGATACATTTTCTATAATTATATTTATAGTTGCTTGCTATATAGTTTTATCTATATATGTAGAGGTTACTGCCATAAAAATTCAATTCATAAAGCGCTTTAAACTAATTTGTGAGAATACCATGATTGTAGTTAGTATCGACAAACAATCTCATACTTTCATTTATCATGCATAGTATCGACCGTTTATATAATTATATGCATCATATAATGAATTTATGCATTTTTTGAACTATTCTTATGAACAAATCACATCCGAATCCAAACAAATCGTGAAAGGGCCATCATTGACAAGGGATATTTTCATATCGGCGCCAAACTCTCCATGGGCAACATGGGGAACACACTCCTTGCATTTATGGATGATATATTCATACAGCGCCTTAGATGGTTCCGGTTTACCGGCGTCCAAAAAAGAGGGTCTGTTACCATGTTTACAATCTGCATACAAAGTAAATTGTGAGATGATCAACATCTCACCGCCCACAGCGGATAAATTCAGGTTTGTCTTACCATCCTGATCACTGAAAATGCGGAGATTGACCAATTTATGGATCATTTTATCGGCAATTTCCGTCGTATCGCTGCCGGAAATGCCGACAAAAACACAGAAACCCTGTTTGATCTCTCCTGTAATCTTCTCTTCGATCTCTACGCTGGCGCTACTTACGCGCTGAATCAGAAGCCTCATGACTGCTATTCTCTTCTTTCTTCTTTTTCTTCTTGACGGGCGGAATATATTCTGTGAATACTTTGGATTCATCAATCTGTCCCACCGTCATATATGGCTGAATGTCTGTAGGCAGATCTTTCTTGCGCAGCATTCTGTTTACAGAGGCTCTTACGCCTGCATAGAATACTGCAAAAATCGGTACACCGACAACCATGCCGGGAACACCGAACAGACCGCCAAAAATCGTGATTGAAAAAATAACCCAAAATCCGGATAATCCGGTAGAATCTCCAAGGATCTTCGGTCCAAGGATATTTCCATCAAACTGCTGGATCACCAGAATCAAAATGATAAAATACAGGGCTTGCATCGGATCTACCATGAGGACAAGCAGTGCACTTGGCACTCCGCCGATCCATGGGCCGAAAAACGGAATCACATTGGTCACGCCTATGATCACGCTCACCAGGATGGCATAAGGGGTACCGATCACACTCGTACATACGAAGCAGATGATTCCAATAATAATGGAATCCACGATCTTGCCGCCGATAAACCCGATAAAAGTACTGTGGATAAAACGGAAATTTGTAATAATTTCGTTTCCGGCCTTGCGGTCAAATAATGCGTAGGCAATCTTTTTGGCCTGTCCGGCAAACTTCTCCTTGCTTCCAAGTACGTAGATCGAAATAATAAATCCGATCACAAAGTTCCATAATGCCCGAAAAACACCAATGACACTCAGTGACAATGTTTTGATCAGGTCATTGATATGAGGGAGAAGGTTACTGTTAAAATAGTCCAATATTTTGGAAGAATACTGGGCGATCATTCCATTGACGACCTCTTCCAGTTCAGGGTTATTCTTCATAAGCCCTAATGCCCAGTTACTGAGATTATTGATATAGAGCGGGAATTGAAAAATAATGCTTTGAATGCTCCGCACCACTTCCGGAATGATCAATCCAAAAAATTCATACAATATGATCAGGATTAATACGATGGTCACCAGTATTGAGCATCCCCGCATCCTGCGTTTGCTCTTGGGTGTCATCGGTACTTTGGCTTTCTTATACAGGGGACTTATAATGCACTTTTCAATCTTATTGAGAACCGGCGTCATCAGATAAGCAAGGATGAAGCCGTCAATGATCGGCATGGATATTCTGATAAAAGTTTTGATGCCACTTGAAAAACTGGATCTGTGGAAAAGTATATAATAGAACAAAATACTTGCAATGATCACGAGAAATGCTGTGAGTCCCCAGTAAAAATATTTCTTATCAAATTTAAACTTCATTTGGTTAAACCTCACTATATTTTATGTACATTTTCATATCCGTACATCACACTGCAGTAAGAGGATATGATATATCTAGTATACCATTTTTTTCATATTGTGCATTATAAATTTAAAATTTTGATGCTAAGAAAATGAAAATTTTGTATAATGAACATAGTGAAAACGAAAGGAATCAATATACATATGAAATTACAACAGGTATACAGCCTGACGCGCAAAGCCATAGATGATTACCATATGATCGCACCCGGAGACAAGATTGCCGTCGGTATTTCCGGCGGTAAAGACAGTCTTACGCTTCTTTATGCGCTGCAGGGACTGAAACGTTTCTATCCGGCTGAATTTGAACTGTGTGCAGTCACGGTAGATTTGGGATTTGACAACCTTAATCTGGATAAGATCCGGGAATTATGTGATTCGCTTTCTGTGGAGTATCATATAGTAGAAACTGATATTGCCAGGATCATCTTCGATGACCGCAAAGAGTCCAATCCCTGTTCCTTGTGTGCAAAGATGCGCAAGGGTGCGCTTAACGACGCGATGAAAGCAGCCGGATGCAACAAAATCGCCTATGCGCATCATAAGGACGACGTGGTTGAGACGATGATGATGTCCTTGATCTATGAGGGACGGTTTCATACGTTTAGGCCGGTAACATATCTTGACCGCACTGATATCACAGTGATTCGTCCGCTGATTTACATGAATGAGGCTGATGTGATCGGCTTTGTGAATAAGTACGATGTTCCCGTAGTAAAAAGCCCCTGCCCTGCCGACGGACACACCAAGCGGGAATATATTAAGCACCTTGTACGGGATATCAATCTGGATGCGCCTGGCGTCAAAGAAAGAATGTTTACTGCCATTCAAAGCGGCAGGCTGGAAGGATGGGAATTATAGTGGAGACTGGAAACAATAACTATCATGATCAGCAGAATATCGGTAATGTCCGCAAAATGAGAGAGGTTCTGGATACACTGCCTCCTTTTTGCAGGCAGTTTTTTCGCGGCATCAGCGAATACACTTCCGCCAGAACAAGACTGGCGTATGCATATGATATTCGCATTTTTTTTGAATATCTGCATGACACTAACAGCGTCTGCCGACGTATGGATATCCGCGATTTTCCACTGACGATCTTAGAACAGCTCACGAGAGAAGATATCGAAGAATATATCGAATATCTCTCCTATTATGAAAAAGACGGCAAAACCTATATGAATGACGAGAGGGGCAAGAAACGTAAGCTGGCTGCCCTCCGGAGTTTCTATAATTACTATTTTCAGGCGGAACTGATTGAAAAAAATCCTGCCATACTTGTTCCCCTGCCCAAACTCCATGAAAAGGAAATCATACGCCTGGATGCCGACGAAGTCGCTATTCTTCTTGACCAGGTGGAGGATGGTACGGGATTGTCTTCTGCCCAGAAACGGTTTCACAAAGTGACCAAGACAAGAGATGTGGCAATCCTTACGTTGCTGCTTGGAACCGGGATCCGTGTGTCAGAATGTGTAGGACTGGATATTGGAGACGTAGATTTTAAAAACAACGGTATTAAAATTCGTCGAAAAGGTGGTTATGAAGCCGTTATCTATTTTGGTGAGGAAGTAGAGAATGCACTGCATACCTATCTGGATGAGCGTCATCACGTGATCCCCCAGTCGGGTCATGAGAATGCCCTCTTCTTATCCATGCAGAACCGCCGGATATCTGTACGTGCAGTGGAGAATATGGTTCGGAAATATTCGTCTACGGTAACAAGCCTTAAAAAAATCACGCCCCATAAACTAAGGAGCACCTATGGCACTTCTTTATACCGCGAAACCGGCGATATTTATCTGGTGGCTGATGTGCTGGGGCATAAGGATGTCAACACGACCAAAAAGCATTATGCCGCTTTGGAGGATGAACGCCGCCGCTATGCTGCCGATAAGGTGAAATTACGGGAGAAACGCGATTGATCTGTGCGTGATCGAACAAAATGGCTCAGAAATGTGAAGATATAGATAAATATACGAAAAACGAAAAGACCCTCAGCATTTACAAATGTGCAAGTGCAGGGCCTTTTCTCATTCTCTCCCCCGTCTATCCATTTACGGTCACGGGATGCATTTTAGCTGGATACTATTTGACAGAGTTTAGCAGAGTCTGGCAGAGGTTTCTGTCTACTTGGCAGAGATGCTGCTATCATCTTCTACTTTGCAGAGACTTCTGCCTGGCTTTTGTCTATTTTGCAAAGACTTCTGCCTGGCTTCTGCTCATCAGCCTGTAAACTGACTATCATAATAGGGAACAATCAGATAATCTCCATAATGAATGACATCATCTGTCAGGGTATTCATGCGCATAACCTCAGCAATATAGTCATCAACCGAATCATAATGATCTTCATCCATATATTCATCGGCAATAGACCATAATGTATCCGTGTTGGAGACGGCGATGCTCTTATAGTATTTATATGAGACTGATGTGGAGTCGTCCTGTGCATTGGAGCGGAAACCACTCAGTGAAACGGAACAGACGACAATCAGACACAATGTTACGGTAAATAGCAAGAAACGCTTCTTCATCTCCTGCTGTCTCCTGATTCTGTTCTTGAGAATTCTACGCTCACTTCTGATATCTGCGCCTCTCATGGCACGTTCTGTCATTCCTGTATTCATGCTGTTCACCTTTCCCTTTACAAAACGAACAAATGTTGCGAACAAACGTTCCTTACGAATTGTATTATACCGAACATATTTTCGTATGTCAATACTTTCGGCACAAATAATCGAACAAATATTCTGAATATATGTTTGCTTTTTATGTCTTTCTATGGTATGCTTATATTAGTTTATTAATTTCCATTTCAGAAAGGATAAGGATATCATTTATGGGATATGGTAAGATTACCGCGAAACAACAGCAGATACTTGATTATATTAAAGAAGAGATTTTGAAGAGGGGTTATCCGCCGGCTGTACGGGAAATCTGTGAAGCCGTAAATCTGAAATCCACCTCATCCGTTCATTCTCATCTGGAAACGCTTGAGAAGAACGGTTATATCAGGCGTGATCCTACGAAACCGCGTGCGATCGAGATCTGTGATGATAATTTCCAGATGGTGCGCACAGAGATGGTTTCTATTCCGGTGATTGGACAAGTGGCGGCCGGACTGCCCATTTTGGCGGAACAGAACATTGAGAGCTACTTCCCCGTTCCGGCGGAGATGGTGCCGAGTGGTGACACTTTTGCTCTTAAGGTGAAAGGTGATTCCATGATCAATGTCGGCATTTACAGCGGAGATCAAATTTTTGTTAAATGCTGCCAGACAGCCAATAACGGGGACACGATCGTAGCATTAATTGATGATTCCGCCACCGTTAAGACTTTTTATAAAGAAGACGGACATATCCGTCTGCAGCCTGAGAACGATTCCATGGAGCCGATCATCGTTGATGACTGTCAGATTCTTGGGAAAGTTTTTGGAGTATTTAGATTATACAGACAGTAACGAAATACATGTATATATGTTTTTCATGCTTCACGCGTTTAATTTCATATATTAATTTTATGTGTTTCATATATTAATTTCATGTGTTTAATTTCCAGTATAGCAGTGATAACATAAGATATACTAATAGTAACTGTCCAACATGTTGTCGATCGATTAAATCAGTACAGCGTGCAGGTGGATCATACCGCCTGACATTGACAGTTACTATTATGCTTTATAGAGTTTCTTATTATGATAACGGAAATTTTAAGGAGCAGAGGATATAGACTTGAATGTTCTTATGAAAGGGGAAAAAACATGAAAAATAAAGGTTTAGATTGTCTTGCCCTGACGATTGCTATTATCGGCGCTATCAACTGGGGATTGATCGGTCTTTTCAGTTTTGACCTTGTGGCATTTGTCTTCGGTAATATGTCATGGTTCTCAAGAATTATTTATGCATTGGTAGGTATCGCAGGTCTTTATATCATTACGTTCTACATGTATACAGGCGGAGAAACAGGGAAAGTCGATTCCTAGTCAATTGGTTCATGTAGATGCAGAAAATCCGGCGTTCGTTTATTTACGGCGCCGGATTTTGCATGTCATATGGTTTTGGTTCATAATGGAGATTGTCAGATTACAGGTTTTCTTTCCCGATCATTCTGCCGTCTCTCCAGATTCTTTCCAGATCATAGAACAGTCGATTCTCTTTATCAAAAATATGGACGATCACATCACGAAAGTCGAGAAGAACCCAGTTTGCATTGTCATATCCCTCTACCTGACGCAGGGGAATGCCTGCTTTACCAAGCGTCTCTTCTACATTATCGGAGAGCGCCTGTATCTGGCTGCGGTTCGTACCGGTGGCAATGATAAAGTAGTCGGCGATCACAGATACTTCGCTGATGTCGATCACTTTGATATCTTCTGCCTTTTTATCCTCTAATGCCGTGATGGCCAGTTTTGCTGCTTCACTGCTATTCATATACAAACACTTCCTTTCTTTTAACCTAATTCGTTCCGCTCGCAAGTCTGAGTGCACTGCTGAGCACTCTGATCTTTTAGATAATATTCGTAAGTCTTTTGTGTCATAGGATCTATCTTGCCGCCTTTATGCGATAAGTAAGTCAAAATATGTCCCAGAATCTTACATAGCGCCGCATCCAGATCACGAAATGCCAGCTGGCGTACTTCCACAAGCTCCTGCAGTTCCCCGCCGGTTCTCTTTGCACGTTCTCGTCCCGGTTCCATATAATCTGCAATATATATGAGCTTCTCCAACGTACTCATCTGTGGCCTGCCCGTCGTATGGTAACAGATCGCATTCAGGATATCTTCATCCCTGATCCCATATTCTTTCCGGGCCAGGATACTGCCTGATTTTGCATGTAACAGAGGAGAATTTTCGATTGTCTCCATTTCGGACAGAGGAACATGATTTTTTTTACAGATTGATATTTGCTTATGGTGGCTTAAACATTTCGTACAGTCATGCAGCATACCAGCGATAAGAGCTTTTTCAATATCCGCTCCATGCACTGCTGCAAGATTTGCCGCTGTATACGCTACGCCAAGGGTATGCTCATAGCGCTTTGGTTCGAGCATTTTTTCCATTTCTTTTCTGAGCTTTGCAAGATGTGATGTTTTCATCTGTACAATCCCATCCTCTCGATATAGATTCTCACAGGTTCTGGCACATCCCTCTCGACAGACTCTCCTGCCGCTATCTTGCGGCGAATGTCAGATGAAGCGATATCCATCTGCGGTGTGTGCAGCAGACGAATATCCGCGTCGTACTGCTGTTGCAGAAGGGCAATCTGACGATTCATATCTTCCAGCGTTTTATCATCCCGCACTGCCGCTAATATGCAGCATGCGGCAAATATACGTTCCGGATGCATCCACTGCGCCATATGATAAAGGCTGTCTGCACCTACAATAAAATAGTATGCCGTATTCGGATGTTCTTTCTTCAGACATTCCAGAGTCCTGTAGGTATAAGTGTTTCCCTGCTGTTCAATTTCTATCGTGGATAAGGTAAAGAGGGGGTGTTCCTGAATCGCAAGCGCCGTCATTTCAGCACGCGCCTGACCGGGCGCTATCTTTTGCCCGGCTTTCATGTAAGGAACGCCGCAAGGCATAAAAAGCACTTCATCCAGGGCGAATTGTTCTAGCGCCGCCGATGCAAGTTTTAAGTGTCCGTTATGAATCGGGTTAAAAGTACCGCCCATAATACCTGTTTTTCTCACCTTGACTCCCATCTGTCCGTTTGGCGGACATATATCTTATCCTGATCTGTACTTATACAATGAAATATTGACAGACTTATCTTATCTGGGAAGTATGATTTTAGGATTCTTTTTGTCCGGCTTATACAGGATGATCTTTTTACCGATGACCTGTACTACTTGAGAATGGGTACGTTCCGCAATCATCTGGGCAATCTCATTCGGATCGTCCATGCAGTTCTTCAGCACAGCGATCTTAAGCAATTCCCTTGTATTGAATGCTTCACCGATCGCTGCCGTGAATTCTGGTGTCAGACTTGATTTACCCACCTGAAAAATAGGGTTTAATGAATTCGCCAGACTCTTTAAATAGGCTCTTTGTTTGCTTGTCATAGTATACCTCAGTTTTCTGCAAAAGTTAGGAAGCGTATTCTAGCAAATGAACTTACTTCCTGTTCCTTATAACATGGACGTATTATTTATAATAATCAAAAGACAGGCCGTACATCCGTACCGTATCGCCCTCTCCGATGCCAAGTTCCTCCAATTGTTTCAAAATGCCATTTTCACGCATAAAGTCCTGGAAGAATTTGAAACCTTTCTCGGATTCCAGATTGGTGTAGGATAACATTTTCTCAATTCTTGGGCCTTCCACTACGTAAGCGTCTTCTTCTTCATCATAAATAACCGTAAAGGGCTCGTTATTTGTATCAAAGTGGAATTCCGGGAAAAATTCCTGCTCAAATATAATCGGTTTGGAATCCATTGCTTCCAGTCGATTGTTGATATCATATAATAGTTCCCTGATACCCTGTCCGCTGATTGCCGCAATCGCATAAACGGGAATGCCTTTTGGTTCAAATTCCGCTTTGATCTTTGCTACGGGATCATCCTGCGTGTAGATCATGTCAATCTTGTTGGCAGCAATGATCTGCGGCCGGTCGGCAATTTCAGGATTATACGCTTTGAGTTCCTTATTGATGGCATAGATGTCCTCAATAGGATCCCTACCTTCAGTGGATGCGGCATCTACAATATGCACGATCAGCTTGGTGCGCTCTATGTGCCGAAGGAATTCGTGGCCAAGTCCGACGCCGTCGGAGGCTCCCTCGATCAGGCCGGGGATATCTGCGATGACAAATCCTTTGGCATCTTCCAGATCCACCACTCCCAGATGCGGATTTAAAGTCGTAAAGTGATAATTTGCAATTTTGGGGCGTGCATTGGTTACTTTGGATAGAAATGTAGATTTCCCAACATTAGGAAATCCGACAAGTCCTACATCGGCGATCACCTTAAGCTCCAACAATAATTCTAACTCCTGCGCAGGCTGTCCGGGTTTGGCGTAATGGGGCGCCTGCATGGTACTGGTGGCATAATGCTGATTGCCGCTGCCGCCGCGTCCTCCCTGCAGCAGGAGGAAACGCCGGTTATCGCCGGACATATCGGTTATGACCTGTCCGCTCTGCGCTTCTTTGATTACTGTGCCCTCAGGCACTTTAATAACAATATCTTCGCCTTTTTTACCGGTACAGTTACGTTTGCCGCCGTCCTCTCCATTACGGGCGCAATACTTACGGATATGACGGAAATCCGTGAGTGTGTTGAGGCCGTCGTCGATCTCGAAATATACACTGCCGCCGTCGCCGCCGTCGCCGCCGTCGGGGCCGCCGTTAGGGACATATTTTTCTCTGCGGAAAGATACATGGCCGTCGCCGCCTTTACCGCTTTTTACATAGATTTTTGCATGATCTGCAAACATAATTTTCTCCTAAAAAGGGCTTCAAACACCTGGATGTTCAAAGCCCGAATCAAACGTTTTATTTCTCTACAGGATAAACGGAAGCCTGCTTCTTATCTCTTCCTTTTCTCTCGAAACGAAGCACACCGTCCACCAATGCAAACAATGTATCATCGCCGCCAATCCCTACATTGTTGCCGGGATGGATCTTAGTTCCACGCTGTCTAAATAAGATATTTCCTGCCTTAACGAATTGTCCGTCAGCTCTTTTCGCACCTAATCTCTTGGATTCGGAATCTCTGCCGTTCTTGGTAGAACCGACACCTTTCTTATGTGCAAAAAATTGAAGGTTCATATTTAACATGGTATTACACCTCCTCAAATGTCAATTTACAGTAATTCTTCCCATATTGTTTCTCAATCTGGGTAAGTCCAAGCACCAGCGAATCCATAAGCGCCCTGGATGTTTCTTTCAAAGGCAGCTTCATGAAACGGCATCGGATGCGCCCGGTATCTTCGTCGGCATCCACATCAATTGCTTCTCCGGTAATATCGTCCAGAGCATTGATCGTGTTAATGACCAGTACCGAGATGGACGCACATACGATATCCTGACCATAATCTGCAAATCCTGCATGTCCGTCACATACAAAGCTCTCATATTCGTCTGCTGATGTCTTATAGAATGTGATCTGTGTCATCTCACACCTTGCCTGTGGTCAGCCATCGGCTCTAAGAACAGATAATTCTGACCATTCTTGCATCCTCTTATTAAGCATTGATTTTGTCGATCTTAACCTGAGTGTATGCTTGTCTATGACCATTTTTCTTGTGATAGCCGCTTTTTCTCTTATACTTGTATACGATAACTTTACGGTACTTACCCTGATCCATAACGGTTCCGGTAACAGTTGCATTCTCTACATCGCCTGCAACCTTAAGTTCCTTATCGCTAACGGCTATAACCTGGTCAAATGTTACGGAAGCTCCGACTTCAACGTTGAGTTTCTCAACTTTGATGACATCTCCCTCCGAAACTTTGTACTGCTTTCCACCTGTTGCAATAATTGCGTACATATGGCACCTCCTATTCATGAACCGAAGTTCATTTACTCGCTAGCTTTGGTGATGGCCGATCATTGATGCGCCGAAACGCCCGTAGATGGACATACTTCTACCTCACTATGCGGCATACTCGAATATCATACCCGCTTTGGGGATATTTGTCAATGGAATTATTTAAAATTCAGTCAAATTCAGTTAAAATGTATTCCATATGGTTTCTTCGGTTTGGACGGTCTTCTCGTAATCAATGCCCAGTATATCGCAGCGGTCTTTAATGAGCTCATTCATTTCTTCACTGGTAATCCAGCAAAATCCCTCTTCATCACGGCATTTTTCAATAAAAGTCTCACACAGACTACGATCCATGGGAGTACATGCATCCAGATCATACATATAATACTTATTATCATTGATCCTGAGCGTAGAGACGATCATGCTTGTTTCTTCATTTTTTCCGAAAATTTCGTTATACAGGGAGCCCTCGATCCAACTGACATAGAAACCGCCGGATAAGATATGCATCGTATAGATATTGGCTGGGGTTCCGTCAGATAAAATTGCGGACAGCTCTGCCAAATGAGAGCCTGCTCCTTCAGAACCAAAGCCGCTCAATGTACCATTGTTATAAGCCAGCGTTTCACTCCGTGGCCAGCATTCATAGAAGTAAGTCAGGTACAGTTGTCCATCATCCTCGGTAATCACATAAACGGCGCAGCTGTCATCATTGCTGCAATAAATATTTAATCCGGTAAACTTGATCAGAAGATGTTCCTTGTCCTGATCAAGGCATCCCGCATATGCATACTGCATGGCATCATAAGATGTCTTATCAGTGTGTTCTGGGTCAAAATAAGAAGCATTTACAATTTGTCCCAACTCTTCTAATGTGTAGAAACAGTCCGGATACACGCTAAGGTGCTGATAATTATATTCGGAAAAATCATCCCTTACGGTCAAGGCTGCTTCGTTGTTCAGAAATCTTTCGTACAGATTGTGGCTGTCATCTTCAGTTTGAACTTTCTCAGTTTGAGTATTCTTTGGCTGAATATCTTTTGTTTGAATAGTCTGCATATCTTCTACTCTGATATTCTCCCGGCCGCATCCCGTAAGAAGTCCTGCGATGCTTATGATTGCCAATAATTTCCCAAAAGCTCTTCTCCTTATGTGGTTTATGTTCACAATCCGACGCCCCTCTTCCCACAATTTCTAAATGCTAAGCAGTGACAATGGCATGGTTGAAACAATTATCTGCTGACGGTAAAGAAATATGCCGCAATCTGCGCTCTGGAACTGAATTCTTCCGTTTCCAGCAGCTCTCTTACTTCTTCTTTGGTATAGAAGTCTGCCGCAATCTGTTCGTTCTCGGATGTGTGGTCTTCGAAATCGCCCTCCACATCCACGAAAGCGATCTGTGTCTTTACATCGGAAAATGCAACCGCCGCATAGGACGGAGGCAGGATTGTGCGAATTTTTTGTACATGAAGACCTGTTTCCTCATATAGTTCACGCTGAATGCACTCTTCGATCGATTCCCCTTCATTGATCATGCCTGCGCAGAGATTATAGACGAAACGGTTAACGCCCATGCGAAACTCCCGCAAAAGAAGCATTTTATCTTCATGATATGCCACGATAGACACACCGCTTACACGCTGCCCGATGGCTTCTGGTCCGGGAATTTCACTGCGGCTCACAATCTCATATTTCTTCTCACGTCCTGCTTTGTTGAGATAAGTCAATTCATAATTTTTTAAGTATCTGCCATCTTTTACTTTTTCCATTCTCAGAAGTTCCATACGCCGCTCCTTATTCTGCTATTCCTGTGAATATGATTGGTACTGAATATCTTTACTCTGCCTTATACTGTTCATAAAAACTTGGATTTACTTTCTTGCGGGTAATTTCCATCAGCCCAAGACCGGTCATATCAATAACATCCGCAGGGACATTGTCTTTTTTCAAAAGATTCTTCATATACTCCATCAGCTGTTGTACATGCTCTTTTTTGTGCAGATTGATGAAATCCACAAGAATCATGCCCGACAGGTTTCTTGCACGCAGATGCATGGCGATCGTTTCCGCAGCCTCCATATTGATGCGGAGGAAAGTCTCTTCCACATTTCGTCCATGTTCGCATTTCCCGCTGTTGACATCTATGGAGATCAGAGCCTCCGTCGGTTCGATGACCAGATAGGCGCCGGATTTCATCCAGACCTTTCGGTTCAGAAGCTCCTGGATCCGTGTTTCTAAAGAATATAACTTATACAGCGGAAGTATGGAATCCTCATAGAGCCGGAGCGGAATATTTACTTTCAATTCTTGATAAATCTCCGGCAGATCCGTGATAATTTCATCATATTCCGATGTGTAGGCATTCTCAATAAAACTAAGATATTCTGGTTTCTCGCGGTGAAGACAGCTATAGCAGGTGCGTTTATCTCCGATATCGATCAGATGGGCCAACTGTGCGGCCAGCGCCTGCGCTTCTGCAACGAGCGGTTCAAAACTGTCTAACTGCGCCGCATTGGTTCTGACAATGAGCTGATAATTGGCGGCAATTTCCTGCAGCGCCTCCATACTTCGAAAGCTGACCTGATGTTTCCTGGATAGTTTGGAGGAAACCTGAATCATTCCCGACGGCTGTGTTCCACGCCATCCTACGACGACATATCTTCCGGCCAAAGACAGCGCCGTTGTCACTCCGGCCAGTTTTGTTTTCATAGGTTCTTTTGTAATCTGGACAAGCACTTCATCTCCGGCTTTGATAGGGCCGTCGGCTTTGCGATTCACGATAAATGCGTGTTTTGCCTCGGAAAGAGGCAGAAACGTAAGACAGCCGCCTCCAAGATCTATGAAAGCGGCGCCTATATTTTCCGAGATATTCTGCACTCTGCCCACATAAATATTACCAACCATATGGTCATCCGAACGCTGAACCTGTACGGACAGAATATGATTATCCCGTATGAGCAGTGAGAGCAGCTTGTTATTGAGTTTGGTAATCAGTATTTTACCTTTAGGTATTGTCATGAAAAGTCCTTTGTCTGAACATACCATGAAAGATAACGTATGCAGGCCTTGCATGCTGTCTGTTCGTTATCTTCATGGTATTATATTACGGTGTTTTGATAGTGCCTGCACTCAGTATAACATATATTTTACGGCTGTTCCATAGGCGATGACTTCCGCCGCACCCTGCATGACCGAGGATGAGGCGTAGCGTACGTTGACCACCGCGTCGGCGCCCAGGGCCTGCGCTTCATCCACCATGCGTTTCACGGCGATCTGCCTTGCCTGATTGAGCATATCCGTATATTCGGTTACCTCGCCGCCTACCAGAGTCTTAATGCCGGCCATGAAATCTTTGCCGAAATTCTTGGTCTGTACGATGCTTCCTTTGACGATTCCTAAAGTTTCCAGTTCTTTTCCTGAAATATAATCAGTATTTACGAGCAACATCTTCTTCTCCTCCTTCAATCTCTCTGATCCGCTGCAGCAGGGCTATGACGACGGCCATGATCATCACGACCGGGATTAAAATGAACGCACACAGCATCCATACCGGAATCGGATCGACCGTATAGGCCCAGATCAGCACACAGATCAGGAATAGCATGATGACAATAAATACACCTGCCGCAATGATGGTTCCACGTTTCTTTTGAATGATATCATGCTTGTCGACATTCATAAATTGTGTCCCCTCCTTTTCCATTTCTACCATTTTGTTCAGATATTCATCAGGGAAAAGGGCGGCGTACTGACAGCGGGTTTCCATGAGACTTTGGCACAGCCGGGAGGTCTCGGACAGATTGATCTTCTCACGCTCCAAAACGATGAGCTGCCTTTGCAGCGCATCCTCCAATACAAGGAGTCCTTGTTGGATTTTACGGATTTCTTCAATCGGCAGGGAAAGTTTACGCAGCAATTTGATCTTTTTCAGTTCTGCCACATCTTCATCCGTATAATCACGATATCCGTTCTCAAGATTTCTCCTGGGGCATAACAGTCCCTGCTGTTCATAAAAACGAATATTCTTTTTCGTGATGCCTACCTGCTGTTCCACTTCATTGATCTTCATGCTCGATTTCCTTTCAGGTTCCGTCATTTCCTCTGATATGGCCAGAATAAGCCTTCCACAAGGTGGAATGTCAACAGGTTTTAAAAAATTTTATTTGATATTTCATCCGACTTCAGACAGAGGGATAAATGCGTCGGCTTGTCCGGCTCCTGACAGCGTATAAGTTTCCAGTCGGGTTATCTGACAACGCTCCAACGGAATCTCTGTTCCTGCAAATGCACAGAATTTTTCAAATACTGCGGTCGGTTTAATATTTCCACTGCTGCTGGCGTCGACAAGCATATGGATCGTCCCGTCAGATGCAGCGCTGATCTCATAAATGCCCTGCTTCAGATCCAGCTCGCGTACACTCTTTTTGGTTTCTTTCGTGTAGGGAATCGTCTCCTGGCTGTAGAAAGCCTTTATCTTTTCGGACAGATCTTCTATTGGAAAACAGCCCTCTTTCATTTGCAGGCTGTAAGATGCCGCCGCTACGCTTGCCATTGCGTTTTTGACCTGCTCTGGCAACAGGGTGACAGAGAGCACTTCCACGCCCTCCACCATGACCAGGTTGAGAGCTTTCTTCATATCTTCCGTGGATGTCATGGACTGCACTTCAATGTCCATGTATTCCCCCCTGCTCTCGATTCCGACGCCTAGAGGGGCCGCAAAGGACATGATCTGATGCGGACTGAAGCCCTCGGAGTATTTGATGTCAATATGCGCTCTACGTATCGCTTTCTGGAAAAAGCGCATCATATCCAGATGTCCGATAAATTTCATGGTGCCATATTTGGCAAATTTAATTCTGATCTTCATCACACTCTCCATTTCAAAGCATTTCAGTGTTCAAAGCATATTCCGCTGCCGAATCGATTGGCGCCGCATCCCTGACACTGTACCTTACAGTTGGGGGAAACTGTCTGCGCCTGTGCTTTTTTCCACTCCCGCAGAAGAAAATCTTTCGTCACGCCGCAGTCAAGGAAATCCCATGGAAAGATTTCGTCATCCGCCCGCTCCCTGGTCGTGTAAAAACCGATATCAAGCCCGCAGTCCGCAAAACATTCCAACCATACGTCATTATGAAAGTATTCACTCCACGAATCAAACATACAGCCGCGCTCATATGCTTTCATAATGGCTTTTGCCACCCGGCGGTCACCCCTGGCGAAGACACCCTCTAATACGCTTACGTCCGCTTCATGCCAGTTATACTTAATACTCTTTTGATTTAACTGCTCCATGATGCCTTGTTTCGTCAGATAGGCTTTTTCAATAAATGCCTCTTTCGTGCACATAGGCGCCCATTGGAACGGAGTAAAGGGCTTCGGGATGAAAAATGAGGTGCTGGTAACGATCTGTACTTTACCGTTAATGCGTTTTTCTTTTGGTACGGTATCGAAAAAGACCGCCGCAATCTTATTGGACAGATCGCCGATTCCTTTAATGTCTTCTTCGGTTTCCGTGGGGAGGCCGAGCATAAAGTAAAGTTTGACCCTGGTCCATCCGCCCTCAAAGGCAAGGGCTGCTCCTTTTAAGATCACTTCTTCTGTCAATCCCTTATTGATCACATCCCGAAGTCTCTGACTGCCTGCTTCCGGCGCAAAAGTAAGGCTGCTCTTTTTAACATCCTGTACTTTACTCATCACATCCAGAGAAAAAGCATCAATACGCAGAGAAGGCAGAGAAATATTCGTGTGTTTCTGACTGCAGTCTTCGATCAGGAAATCCAACAGCTCATCCAGATGGGAATAATCGCTGGAACTGAGAGAACTTAAGGAAATTTCCTCATGACCGGTGCTGTCAAGCATCTTAACGGCATATTCTTTCAGTTTGTCCACATTTCGTTCCCGCACGGGACGGTAGAGTTGTCCCGCCTGGCAGAAACGGCATCCCCGGATGCATCCCCGCTGGATTTCCAATACGACCCGGTCCTGCGTCACCTTGATAAAAGGTACCACGGGCTTTGTCGGATAGTAAGTATCGCTTACATCCAACACAATTTCTTTCAGAATCGTATCGGGAATATCCTCATACCGTTTCTCACGGCATTTTATCGTCCCGTCCTCATGATACTGCTCATCATAGAACTGCGGCACATAAATACCCGGAATTTTCGCGGCGCCTCTCAGGAAATCCAACCGTGTACCGCCGCTGTTTTTGTTTTCGATATACCAGTCAAAGAGTCTGCGGTACTGTGTCTCGCCCTCCCCGATATAGAACAGGTCAAAAAATTCTGCAATCGGTTCCGGATTATAGGTACAGGGGCCGCCTCCGATCACGATCGGCATATCTTCTCCACGCTCTGTTGCCAGAAGTGGTATATGGGCCAGATCAAGCACCTGCAAAATATTGGTATAGCACATTTCATATTGAATGGTAATCCCCAGAAAATCCATATCTTTCACGGGTTCTTGCGATTCTAAGCCAAACAGGGGAATATGTTCTTTACGCATGATCCGATCCAAATCTACCCAGGGCGAATAGACGCGCTCACACCACACATCCTCCCATTCGTTTAACATGCTGTAGATAATCTGGATTCCCAGATGCGACATGCCGATTTCGTACACGTCCGGAAAGCACATGGCAAACCGAACCGATATTTGTTCCTTATCTTTTATCACGGAGTTTACTTCATTGCCAATATAACGCGCAGGTTTCTCCACCTGCATTAAAATGTCGTCGCTTAACGCTAATTTTCTCATCGATCGTGTTTCCTTATTTACCTGTAGTTTCTTGATTGTTTACAGCCTTAGTTCCTGCTTTTATTTCGCGGTTTACCTTTTCCATGATGTGATCCGCTCTTCCATCCCAGTATATAAGATATATTATTCAAAATCAAGAAGTGCTGCCAGACCATCCATAGTGTCGTTGCCATCCCCGTCATACAGGTGGAATGTGTCCGCCATGATCATTTCATGAATGTCGCCGGTCGTATAGTTTCCAATTTTATCTCCGCCCGTGTCACAGAGCAGGAAACCCACAAATAAGAGGATTGCGAGAATCATACGGTATTTGAAAGTGCCCATGGAAAACATGGGGGTCAGCCCGTCCTCCGGCATCTGATTTCCATATTCAGATTCTCCCGCCGGCATTTCTGTCTGCAGTTTACCTCTGTCATAGAGCGGAGGCTGTGTATTGGTTCCATAAAGAATATGCTCTCTTTGCCTGATCTTCATACGGTTTCCGTGATTTTCCGCCCTTATGTACTGTGCCAACGCCATTTTCTTTTCCAAAGGAATTTTGTGATCCATTTATACTGTCTATCCTATCTGTTCTGTTGTTGTATTTTATGTTTTTCTATGTCCCAAAAGAACAACGTATCTGTTTTTAGTATGTGCATTTTGACGAAAACGCATGTTATTTATCCCCTTATAAGGCCCGAATAAATAAAATACATATGTTATTATTTTCCATGTATTTTTATAGTCAAAAAAAGGCAAAATTATTTTTGCAGGAAATCTTGCGAACGACCATTTGGGATGTCGAATTATGGGATAGAATACAAGAAAAATGAAATTATAGCTGTTTGAGGTCATAAAAGCACGATAAGTTAATCTACGAATCTTCTTTTACATAAATTTCGTCAAAATGACGAAAGACACCGGTATCTGTCTGACACCAGTGTCTTATGTTTAGCGTTGCGCGAGTTCTGTAGTGATCTCTTCCCAGGTTATATTTTTCTCCGCCATCAGCACCATCATATGATACAGGAAGTCGGAAATTTCATATTTGACCTCATTTGCATTGGGATTTTTGGCGGCGATCACGATTTCAGTCGCCTCCTCCCCCAGTTTCTTGAGAATCTTGTCGATTCCTTTCTCATACAAATAGTTTGTGTAGGATCCCTCTTTCGGATGTACTTTCCGGTCTTTGATCACATCAAACACCTGCTCAAACACTTTGAGCGGATTGTTTTCTTCATATTCCTTGGCCATGATCTCATGGAAAAAGCAGGAATGCGCACCGGTATGGCATGCCGCGCCGATTTGGGATACCTTAGCTAAGATTGTATCCTTGTCGCAATCTGCAGTCAGTGACTTTACATATTGGTAATGACCGCTCGTCTCTCCCTTAATCCATAATTCCTGGCGGCTTCGGCTGTAATATGTCATTTTACCGGTCTTTAACGTCATGCGGTAGGCTTCTTCATTCATATAAGCTACCATCAGTACTTCATCAGTCTTGTAATCCTGTACGACTACCGTTACGTGTCCGTCGGAGTTTAACTTGAACTCTTCCCATTTAATGGCCGGTTCAAAGGTATTCACCATGATGCCGTTGTTTTGGCACAGCGATTTGATAGCTAACAGCTCCTTGGCATTTTGATTGATGGCATAGCCTGAAATGCCGCATATATTGTTTCTGGAAAGAAGCTCCAATATCTTATCAAGAGAAACCTCCGGCACAGAGGCAATGATTGGAATGCATGATATACTGATGGCATCCTTTAGTTCTTTCTCGTTAACCAGAATGATTTCTTCCACATAGGTCTCCAGAAGATCAGCATTTCGAAGAATCGTATCTGCTTCTGTCACACAGGCCACGATCTTGTCTTTACCAAATTTCAGGGAAACTTCTTCTGTGATCTCCACATTGCCCGGTTTGGAATAATTCAGCGCGGCCTTTTTACAGCCCGCATAGAGCAATTTCTTAATGTCTTCCATGCGCTTCACGTTGCCGGCGCCAATGACCGGAATCTCCGCCTCATTGCAGATAGCTTTGATGATATCCAGAGCTTCTTCATGTTCTGTGTCACTGTCAGACATATCGTACACGATCAGTTCATCGGCATTGTTATCACTGTAAAATTTACCTAATGCAACGGGATTTGTATCAATGATCGTACTGTCTGTAAAACCTTTGACAGCATCACCTTTATATAAATAGATACATGGAATAAACTTCTTATATAACATACACTTTACTGTACCTTTCCATAATTTAACTATAGTGCTCCCTTGGTACTGAGTACCCCTTTAATGCGTTCGTCAAAGGATGTGGCTTCGTCAAGCGCCCGGCCAAATGCCTTAAACATGGCTTCAATCATATGATGGGCATTGCAGCCGTCCAACATCTTAATATGCAGGTTCATACCCGCACTGTAAGATATGGCATAGAAAAACTCCCTGACCAATTCCGTATCCAGTTCTCCGACTCGTTCAACAGGAAAATCGCATTGATATGCAAAATAAGGTCTTCCGCACAGATCAACCGCACACAGACAAAGTGCATCGTCCATAGGCAGTATGGAAGAACCATAGCGTTTAATGCCCGCCTTATTGCCGATTGCTTCACGGATCGCCGTGCCCAGAACAATTCCTGTATCTTCCACCGTATGGTGCCCATCCACTTCCAGATCTCCGTTAACCCGCAGACTCAGATCAAAAAAGCCATGTCTGGCAAAACCCTCCAGCATATGATTGAAAAAACCGATACCAGTGTCTACCTCACCCACGCCGGAACCATCCACGTGAAATGACATTGTAATATTGGTTTCTTTTGTTTTACGATTTACATCAGCTTTTCTGGTCATAATGGGTACCTCAGCCTTTCTATTGCGCAATATGCCATCACCATCCCTTATTCGTTGGAAAAACGCACCCTGATAGAATTAGCATGCGCTGTAAGTCCCTCTTTCTCAGCAAAAAGTTCAATATCCTGGTGCACCTGTTGAAGCGCCTCCCTGGAGTAGGAAATAATACTCGTCTTCTTCATGAAATCATCCACGCTGAGCGGCGAAAAAAACTTTGCCGTACCGTTGGTCGGAAGAATATGATTAGGTCCTGCATAATAATCACCCAACGGTTCGGAAGAATATTCTCCCAGGAAAATAGCACCTGCATTGCGGATTTTCGTCATAATATTGTAGGGATCTCTGGTCAGAATCTCCAAATGCTCCGATGCGATGGCATTCGCCGCTTCCACAGCATCCTCCATGGAGTCCGCCAACAGGATATATCCGTAATTATCCAGGGATTTACGTATGATCTCTGTTCTGGATAACTGCTGTAAAAATCCCTCAATTTCAAGGTTTACCGCCTCAGCCAGAGACTTGCTCGTGGTGATCAGGATCGCGCTTGCAAGTTCGTCATGCTCCGCCTGAGAAAGCAGATCTGCAGCCACATAACGAGGGTTTGCCGTGTCGTCTGCGATCACAAGAATCTCACTGGGTCCTGCGATCGAATCGATGCTTACATAGCCAAAACATGCTTTCTTGGCCAGCGCCACGAAAATGTTGCCCGGTCCCGTGATCTTATCAACTTTCGGAATGCTCTCAGTGCCGAAAGCCATCGCTGCAATTGCCTGTGCGCCGCCTATTTTGTAGATTTCATCCACACCCGCAATCTTAGCGGCAGCCAATGTGCCGGGATTTACGTTTCCGTCCGCTCCTGCCGGAGTTGTCATGATTATTTTGGGTACACCGGCAACTTTGGCTGGAATCACATTCATAAGAACGCTGCTCGGATATGCCGCTTTGCCGCCGGGTACGTAAACACCGGATATGGACACAGGCAGAATCCGCTGTCCGAGAATAGTGCCGTCGGGTTTTGTATCAATCCAGCTGTTTCTGAGCTGCTTTTTGTGAAAAGCCTCGATGTTTGCGACGGATTTCTTCATCACTTCCATAAATTGACCGTCCATCTTCTGACAGGCTGTCTCTATCTCCTGCTCCGACACACGGAGGCTGTCTGCATTGATCTCCCAACCATCGAATTTTCTTGTATATTCAAAAACTGCCTGATCTTTGTTTTCCCTCACACTGCCTATGATTTCCGCAACGGTCTTCTCATATTCGGAATAATTGTTAGGGCTTCTTTTTAACAGGCTGTCTAGTAAATCATTCTGCGTATCCGCCGTTAATCTGACTGTTTTCATAGGGTTACATGCCTTTCTTAGAATCTGTGTATAATTTACTACTCCGCAGTATAATTCAGTTTGACGGTCACGGACACATTTTTCAACCTGGAACTTGTGTCGAAAGTTCCCCCGTAACTGTATTCCGTGTTGCTGTTCTGAGGTGTGATCTGGAAAACCCCCAGAGTTGCATTGAGCAGTTTGCCAGGTTTTGTGCCGCTGCCATCTGCGACAAGATCGATTCTGTCTTTAGCGTTCTGCGTCGCCTGTTCAATCAGCTCCAGTTTCAGTTCATCCAGTTTCGTGTAATAGTATTCCGGCTCATAGGAAGCAAATTCCACACCGGATTCAATCAACTCCGAAATATCTCTGGAAATACCCTCTATCTTGTCCACATCCAGGGATGTAATGGAGATATTCTGGCACAGATCATAACCATCCAGATATTCGCCCGTTCTGTTTCCGTCGTCATTATACCGCGTGACCCAGCGTTTACTGATGGTCACCGAACTGAACACCATTTCATCCTCCGTTACGCCGTTCTTCTCCAGATATTCCTTGACGAGCTTCGCGTCTTTGTTGATCTGCCGATAGGCATCTTTTGTTGTTTGCCCATAGGAAGAGAATTCGCCCCGCCAGACGATGAGATCCGCCTCAAAATCACAGTTCGCGGAACCCGTCGCAGTCAGGCCGCCGCTTCCTGACGTTTTTTTGTAGGAAACAATGCTTCCTGAAAAAATGGATACGCAGATAACCGCACAGATTCCCGCGATCAACGCGATTATGATACTCTTATACTCTTTCATGCTATCTCCTTTCCCATTGTCTGCTGCCGGACAGCTCCTTACAAATGGCTCCGCAGATCAAGGATCAGTTTCTTGATCCTGTCCGGCTCCATCTGCATACTGACCTGATTGACGATCATTCTGGCAGACAGCGGACAGATTTCTTCCAACACTTCCAGTCCGTTTTCTTTTAATGTGGAACCAGTTTCCACGATATCTACGATCACATCCGCAAGCTTGACGATGGGCCCTAATTCCACGGAACCATTCAGCTTGATAATATCTACGGTCTGATGCTTTTTGTTGTAGAAATAGTCTTTGGCAATATTAGGATATTTGCTTGCCACACGAATCATCTCGTGGTGCTGTAAGAGCTCTTTAGCACTTCTGGGCCCACAGACGCACATCCGGCATTGACCGTATTTTAAGTCAAGCACTTCATAGACGCGCCGATTCTCCTCCATGATCGTATCTTTGCCGACCACCCCGATATCTGCGGCGCCGTATTCCACATAAGTTGGTACATCCGGGCCTTTGGCCAGGAAGAACTTAAGCTTCATTTCCTCATTTACAAAGATCAGTCTGCGGGAGTTTTTGTCTTTCATCTCCTCGCATGTAATGCCGATTTTTGCCAGAAGATCCATTGTATTATTGGCAAGACGCCCTTTGCCAAGGGCAAATGTTAAATATCTGTTCTCACTCATTTTGTTAAGCACTCTTTCATTTTATAGGTTTGTTTATAAGCTTTCATGATATCGGCAGTAATTCCACTGATTTCCCCGCCGACCGCATTTGTCTTGCCTCATGGAGCTTCTCGCCAAAGTCCGATTCGGTATAATAAATCCTGACAATCTCATCCATCCCTGAAACAGGGGTGCCCTGTCTGCCCATCGCCCAGAGAAGATCGTCTACCACGATCATGAAGCCGATTGCCGGAGCGTCTTTGCCGAAACGCCCAAGCAGACCGTCATAGCGGCCGCCCTTGACAATAGCGTCTCCCACACCGTATGTATATCCTTTGAAAATAATGCCCGTATAATAATTATACTTGCTTAACATGCCCAGGTCAAAGGAAACATATTTCTCCACACCATAATCACACAGCGCCTTATATACGTTTTCAAGTCTGTCGACAGCGCTGCGGGAACGCTCGTTGGATGCCGCTTTTCTGGCTTCGGTAAGAATTGCCGCCGTGCCGAACAGATCGCTGACCTTGAGAAGCAGTTCCTTGTCTTTAGGTTTAACATGAATACTGTCTAGCAGTTCTTCCGCCCCGAAATAATTCTTACCGGAAATATATTCCCGAAGCTCCAGTTCCGTCTCTTCGTCCAAACCTGCTTCTGCACAGATTCCCTTGAAATATTCCAGATTACCTATGCTGATCTGAAAATCGGACAATCCCGCATGATAAAGCGCTTCGATCATCATGGCGATCATCTCGGCGTCCGCCTGCACGGAGGCATCGCCGATCAGCTCTGCTCCCATCTGGGTCACTTCCTTTAACTTGCCCTGCAGATTGGATGTATTGGTGAATGTATTACCCTGATAGCAGAACCGGATTGGCACATTTTCTTCCATGAAATATTTCGCCGCACATCTGGCGATGGAGGGAGTAAAATCAGGCCGCAGAACGAGAGTATTGCCCTCTTTGTCAAAGAACTTATATAGTTCCTTGGATGGCGTTGTTCCTACTTCCTTGGAAAAGACATCGAAGAATTCGAAAGTCGGCGTCTGAATATCCCGATATCCATAACTCCTGATCTTATCATGCAAAAGTTTTTCTACAATAGCCTTTTTGGCCATTTCATCCCCGTATATGTCACGAACACCCTCAGGCGTATGTACTAGCTTTCTGCTCATATAAATTCCATCCTCACTTTAGTTATTTAACGTGATAATTCGCTAACTTGATAACCGATTAAACTTTATATACTATACATGAATTCCCGGGTTTTGTCAATCCGCTTCATCGGGCATTACACGTTCTTCCCTACTCTGCCCGGTCATCCAAATCTTTCTGAATCATATCCAGATATGGCACGAGAACACCATGCTTCTTTGGCAGGATATATTCCGGATTTAATTCGTCATACCGAAAGCTTTTACGTCCGCCCTCTCTGGCACGATCCCAGAAAAAGCGAAGCATCTCATAAGGCAGATAATAGAAAATATCTTTATGCGAATAGTAGATCAGGAAAAAAGCAATTCCTTTCTGTTTCTCAAACTGCCCCATGAACTCCACCTGATGTTCATGAATATTCTGAAGGGAAAAGGTATCCACGGCGCATTCCTTTGCGTCAAAACAGACCGGAATCCCCTGTACTGCGCCAATATAGTCTACCGTGCTCTTCTGGTCAAAATAGGCCAGCGTAATGTGGCGGCTCTCCTTGTCGATATTGATGGGTGTAATAGGGGTAGGCACTTTTTGTATGAGCGCCAGACCATTCTCCAGATACTTCTCGTTTGTTCTGTTGATCAAATCCTCCAGTGTTGAGCCGCGCAGTCCGCGGGAATTCCAGGTTGCCATACTATTTCCTTCCATGATGCTCCGCATTTGGGCATTTATATAACGTTTCGTCTATGATTTGAAAAATTTCCGGCATATCCGCACAAAATGTCTGCCCGCTCAGATCCTCAAACGGAGCCTTTAGTTCCGGAAAGACCACTCTGCAGGCATGTAAAAGCTGAGAACGGATCTGATATTTCTTCCGATATTGCTCATTCCACGCCGGATCGCCGTATTTGTAATCGCCCAGAAGGGGATGCCCGATGCTTGCCAGGTGGGCGCGGATCTGGTGAGATTTACCTGTGATCAGCTCTACTTCCAACAGTGTCTTATCTCCCGCATTCTTTAGGGGTTTATAAGCTGTCTTAATATATGGATGTGTGGTTTTTCCTGCCAGGATACCGGCGTCTGCTTCAGAAGCAGGTATGATAGAGACTTTATTGCGCTTCACATCTTTATGCAGATATCCCTCAATGGTGTGTTCTTTCGTGACATGTCCTTTGACATATAGCTGATAATATTTGTGAAGCGTTCTGTCTTTCAGGAGTTCTCCTAACATCTGCGCGCCCAAAAGGGATTTGGCGCAGAGTACGATGCCGCTTGTATTGCGGTCCAAACGGTTGCATACGGAGGGCTTGAACAACGTTAGATCCTGGGCGGTCATTGAACCGCAGTCCAAAAGATATCCGATCAGCCATTCATTTAATGACAGATCTGCCGGCTGTGCTTTCTGGGATAATATTCCTGCCGGCTTGTCAGCCAAAAGGATATGATCGTTTTCATAAATGATCTTAACACCTGAGATCATCCGGTAAGCGTTCCCATAGTCCACAGTGCCTGCAAATGGATTGGTCCCCATAAACTGTGCAAGCGTCTCATCAGAAAAATAGATCGTCACACTGTCTCCCGCAGCGATCTTCTCGCTTCCATCGGCTTTTTTATCATTCAGGAGAATATTTTTCTTGCGAAGCATCTTATAGAGAAAACTGCTCCCCGCATTTGGTAAAATCCTATGAAGATATTTGTCAAACCGCTGCCCGGCTTCTCTCGTTGTGATTTCTGTACGATACATTTAACACTCCTGAATCTCATTTTACTGAATTGCCAGCACTTTTCTCCTGAAGAATGTGCTGTATGGGAATCAAATAGAAATTGCATACAGCAGATCGATGATTCCCTGCCGGTTTTTATGTTCATCTGTATTTAGAATTGTTAACTGACTCAGTCGGTCAGTATATTTATCAACCTGAGAAAAGAATTTAACCGTCACATGTTTGATTCCTTCCTGTGCAAGCATCTGCTCCAGATGTTTTTCTGCCGCATTAAGATCACATTTCTCATCTTCGATCATACCGCAGAGTACATTTCCCTTTAACGTCATATGGCTGATGGGGAAATTTTTCTGATAAGAGGTAAAATACAGATCATAAAATGTGGTAAGCTGTGCGTCATAGACGCATACCTGCTCTCTCAGCGTTTCACTGCAGCCTTTTGCTTTCAGGAAAATAATGAAATTGACCAGGCTCTTACAAGCAGGCAGGCATCCCAGCACAGCCACGACCGTCAAGAGGTTTTTATTACTCCTGGTAGTTACATATCCCATCGTATACAGCCCGGCACACAATGCAAAAAACAGCAGCGATCTGAGTGCAGTCACTGTCTTGTGATTTTGGATATAACCATAGGCGCCTTTTTTGATCATTTTACTTTTCATGCTTCATGTCCATGCCTTTCTCGCAGCTAACAGTTCTGCATCTGTTATGCCTCCCGCAGTTTGCAGACATCCACCCATTCCGTATAGGCAGAATACTGTTCCAGTTCCGGAATGGTCAGTTCAATCGCGCTGTTACTACTGCCACATGCCGGAAATACGGTGGTAAATCTCCGCAGAGACTCATCCAGATACACGGTAACGCCCTCATTGATTCCAAAGGGGCATACGCCGCCTACGGCATGTCCGATAAGTGTTTCGGCCTCATCGGCTGACAACATCTTCGCTTTCGTGGCGAATTTAGCCTTGTATTTGGCATTGTCTACTTTGACATCGCCGGCGCAGACTACAAGAATCGGTTTGGCATCCACCATGAAAGAGAGGGATTTTGCAATACGTGCCGGCTCACAGCCAAGGGCATGCGCCGCAAGTTCCACGGTTGCGCTGGATTCTGCCAGTTCGATGATACGCTCTTCCATCTGATGTTGTCTGAAATATTTTTTTACACGTTCAATAGACATTTTTTCTCCTCCGAAGCCATCAATTAACTATTTGAATCATTTGCAGCTTCGTTATGTAAATTGCTGTATGATATTTTGCGCCGTCTGCGTTGCCAGATATAATATTTTCATGGGCAGTCCGCATACGGAGACGGATTTTCCTGTTTTGCAGTCTTCTATTGCTTTGGCGACCACACATTCTGTCTTAGCCATAGTCATCTTCTTAAGCCAATTTAGCTTGGATGAATCCCCGTAGGCATGCTGTAAGAAAGGCGTATTGACAGGACCCGGACAGACAGCTGTCACGCTGATGCCATGGCGGTGCAGTTCCTTTGCCAGAGCTCTGCTCAAAGAATAGACGTAGGATTTCGTCGCAGCATAGACTGCGAAAGCCGCCTGGGGCACAAAAGCTGCTCCTGAGGCAAACTGGATGATCCTGCTTCCTCTGCGCATGTAGGACAGGCAGATTTCAGTCATCTGCGTTAACGCCATGATATTGAGCCGGATCATGGCGGACACATCTTCACGGCTCTGTTTTGTAAAATCTCCATAACTTCCCACACCGGCACAGTTGGCCAAAACCGTGATCTTTGGATTGCTGATCGCCAACACTTCCGCAAATTGTGCCAGTTCCTTTTCACTGGTTAGGTCAATAGCGATGATCCTTGTCTTTATATGCATGGCCTGCGCCAGTTCTTCCATGGGTTCTTTCCTGCGGGCAAGCAGCCATATTTCTTCCGTCTTACCAAGACAATGGTCCAACTGCCTGGCAAATTCCATCCCCATACCAGAGGATGCGCCTGTGATGATCGCAATGTTCATAATGAAGCTCCTCATAGAAAATCGTTTTTTTATATGCTTATTTTACTCCAAATCCGTATTTTGTAAAGAACTCTCATTTCTTTTTGTGTACGTTGCGGATCGTCTTTTTCTTTGTGTTTCCGGCAGTTTTACGATTGCTGCCGGATGATCCCATTTTACGCGGCCTGATCAGACACTTTTTATCAAATCCTATCAAGTCTTCTCTGCCGCCCTTGATAAGGGCTTCCCTGACCAGATCGTAATTGTTAGGATTACGGTACTGGATCAATGCCCGCTGCATCGCCTTTTCATGAGGATTGCGGCAGACATATACCGGCTTGTTGTTTCGGGGATCTATGCCAGTATAGTACATGACCGTAGATATTGTGGAGGGTGTGGGATAGAAATCCTGCACCTGCTCCGGCATGTAACCCAGGTCACGCAGATATTCCGCCAGTTCGATGGCCTCTTTCAAAGTAGAACCCGGATGAGAAGACATCAGATAAGGAACGAGAAACTGTTTTTTTCCGGACTGTTCGTTCAGTTTCTTACACTTTCTCACAAACCGTTCATAGACTGCTTTCTTTGGCTTACCCAATTTCGCAAGCACTACGTTTGAGATATGTTCCGGAGCTACTTTGAGCTGTCCGCTCACATGATGTTCCACCAATTCCCTGAAAAAGGTGTCATCGGGATCTGCGAGCAGATAGTCGAACCGGATGCCTGAACGGATAAATACTTTCTTGACTTTGGGCAGCGTCCGCAGTTTACGAAGCAGCGCCAGGTAATCGGAATGATCCACTTCCAGATTAGGGCATGGTTCCGGGAAAAGACATTGCCTGTTCTTACATACGCCCTGAACCATCTGTTTTTGGCAGGAGGGCTTTCTGAAATTGGCGGTGGGACCGCCTACATCGTGAATATATCCCTTAAAATCAGGCTCCTGTATCATTCTTTGCGCTTCCTTTAAGATGGAGTCGTGGCTTCTGACCTGAATCGTCCTGCCCTGATGGAATGTGAGGGCGCAGAAATTACAGCCGCCGAAACACCCTCTGTTGCTGACCAGAGAAAACTTAATCTCTGCGATCGCAGGTACACCGCCGGCATCCTCATAGGAAGGGTGGCTCGTACGCATATAGGGCAGATCATAGACAGCATCCATCTCATCCATGGTGAGCGGCGGCTGAGGCGGATTCTGCACCACATAGAGATCTTTCGGGTATGCTTCGATCAGCGTCTTTCCCGTGAATGGATCGGTATTGCAATATTGCGTCTGAAAGCTTTCGGCATATTTCTTCGGCTCCAGCTTCATACTATCATAGGACGGGAGCATAACGCCGTCATAGATACCCGACAGATCCTTGGTCTTATAGACCGTCCCCTGAATAAAAGTAATGTCCTGCACGGCAATGCCGCCTGCTAACGCATCAGCGATCTCTACGATGGACTTCTCACCCATGCCATAGGAGATCAGATCTGCCTGGCTGTCAAGGAGAATGGAGCGTTTGAAGCTGTTCGACCAGTAATCATAATGGGCCATTCTTCTGAGGCTGGCTTCAATTCCGCCGATGATCACAGGGATATCTTTATAGACTCTGCGGATCAGGTTGCCGTAGACTACAGTGGCGTGATCAGGCCTTTTGTATGGCTCTCCACCCGGTGTATAGGCGTCGGTGGGACGATGCCTGCCGGATACGAAATAATGGTTGACCATGGAATCCATATTACCGCCGGATATGAGAAATCCCAGTTTCGGCCTGCCGAGGATCGTAATGCTGTTCTCATCTTTCCAATCCGGCTGGGAGATGATTCCCACAGTGTATCCATGGGACTGGAGCACACGGCTGATGATGGCATGCCCGAAAGAAGGATGATCTACATAAGCGTCCCCGATGACATAAACAAAATCTAACTGCTCTATCCCCTGCATTTCCATGTCTTTTTTTGATATCGGTAAAAATCCTGTCTCTTCTGCCACCCGTGCGGCAAGAATTCCGTCTTCGATCAGTTCTCGAAAGTCGTATGTGTAATAGTCGGCCAATTGTCGTTTCCGAGCGTCCTGATATTCCGAATATCTGTCATGAACAGCGCAGACTTTCATTCCTGCCGCCTTTCCGGCCTGAATACCCTCGATGATATCTTCAAAGACGAGACAGTCCTGAGGCGCTACCGCAAGTCTTTTGGCTACTTCAAGGTAGATGTCCGGAGCAGGTTTCCCCTTCGCCACTTCGCATCCTGTCATGATACAGCCAAAGTATTTGTCCAGGTGATGTACTTTTACCACATTTTCCACCAATTCACGGGAATTGCTTGTGGCGATACCCGCCTTGATGCCATGGGAGGCGCAATATTCCAAAAGTTCCACAACACCTGCTTTCACCGGAACTTCGTTGGTATATTTATCCCAGGCCATACGGTTCCAGTCCGCTTTGATCGTATCGATCTCATCCGGAATATGAAACCGCTCCTTAAAATAGGCCGCCGTCTCGCTGAAGCTCATGCCGCCGATATCTTCCTGCAAACTGTCTGGAAGTACGATCCCAAACTGTGCAAGATATTCCACATCAATGCTTTTCCAAACCCACATGGAATCTACCATGGAGCCGTCCAAATCAAAAATAACCGCTTTAATCATCCGTATATCCTATCTGCGCATCGTAGCACGCACCAAATTTAATTCTTCTTCTGTCAGTTTCCGATAAGCTCCCTTTGCAAGCGCGGGATCCAGCATAAGATTTCCCATGCGCAGCCTTTTTAAATAAACGACTTCATTGCCCACGGCGTGGAGCATCCTTTTGACCTGATGAAATTTGCCCTCCGTAATCGTCAGCGTCATTTTATCTCCTGTGAGCATCTGCACAGCTGCAGGTCTGGTCAATGCTTTCTCGCCAATATCCACCCCTTGTTCGAGCTGTGCCTGCTGGGTTGGCGTCAGGGGCGATGCCAGATGGCATTCATACTCTTTTTCCACATGTTTTGCCGGCGACAATAATTCGTGCGCCAATGCACCGTCATCGGTGATCAACATAAGCCCCTCCGTATCTTTATCCAGCCGGCCCACAGGGAAAAGCCCCTCCCGCCCGACGTCTTCCAGGAGATTAAGCACTGTGCGCTCATGTCTGTCCTGCGTAGCGGAAACGACCCCGGCCGGTTTATGCAGCATATAATAGACATACTTTTCATGTCTGTAAATCTGTCCACGGTATTCAATTCTGTCGACTTCTTCGTTAACATGCTGTTCCGGCTTTTTGACCATATGGCCGTTGACCGTTACCAGACCGGCCTTGATGTCTTTCTTGATCTGGCTCCTTGTGCCAAGACCGCAATCACATAGAAATTTGTCTAACCGCATCCAATGATCTCCCGTATAATAAACTGTTTGCTGGAATATATATAGAACAATCCAGAAAGGAACATTTCCCATGCGCAAAATTGATACTTTTTATAGAATTCTGTTTACAGCGCTGGCACTCTACCTGATCGTCCTGCTGCTGCGCTATCCGGCAGTCTCTTTAGAATATGCTTCCACAGGGCTTAATCTGTGGCTTACAAAAATGGTTCCCACGCTGCTTCCCTTTATGATCCTGTCAGGTATTATGATCCGCATGAACCTGACGGAGGGATTTGTCAGCCTGCTGCATCCTTTGATCCACCGCCTGTATGGTACATCCAAGAACGGCTCTTACACCATCTGCATGGGATTCCTCTGTGGGTTTCCTATGGGGGCAAGGATCGTCGGAGAACTGTATGAGACCGGACGGCTCTCCCGCTCCGAGAGCGCGAGGCTTCTCTGCTTCTGTAACAATATCGGCCCCATCTACTTCATGAGCTATGTAGTGCCGGTCCTGGCAATCGACAGACCGCTTGTTCCGCTTCTGCTCATGTACGGCATTCCGGCGCTGTATGGATTCGTGCTGATGCATGTCCCGCGTCCACTTCATTCAGGAAATGGTGTACATAAAGTGGACACACATAAGGCGGCATCATCTCGACAGTCCATGCCGTTGCTGGCGGCTGTTGACGCATCTGTATTGTCCGGTCTTGCGGGAATTGCAAAACTGGGCGGCTATATGGTCTTTTTCAATTTGCTCAACATAGCCTTTTTGCCGTTTAAAGGCGTCCATGTGGAAATTCTCAATGTGTACAGGTGCATATTGGAGATTACAAGCGGGATTGACTATTCTGGTCAGGCTCTTTTCTATCCCATACTGATTCTACTGCCTTTTGGCGGACTCTCCTGTATCGCTCAGACCTACAGCATGATCAGACAGACGGATCTGTCGGTGCGTTCCTATGTCTTTCATAAGGTGATTCAGACTGCCATCACGTCCATCTGTTATCTTATGCTCTATATTCTGTGATACTGTATCCTAACGTTTCCGTTTCCTGCGGTGTTTCCCTTTCCGGTTTCCAAGGATCAGTGCCATAGATATGATCATACCAAAAACTAAAAAGGCGCATACTCCGCATACCACAAGGAAATACCTTACGGATATCTGGTCATTTCCGGTCTCCTCATCCAGATCTGTCTTTGCCGGCGGTCGGGGTGTCTGTTTGTTATCGGTTATGTTGTTTGAGGCGCTTTCCAATGCTTCCTTCGCCGCCAGTTCTGCGGCAATCTCCTCGGCAGTCTTATAATCCATGGAGGGCAGCGATATCATATTGCTTGCAGTATACAGATCATAACCATTGTAACCATTGACTACGATCTGGGGAACAATATGAGGCGGCACCTGCATGGTAAATGTGAACGTATCTATGGATGGATCCGGCCACCTTTGCAACTCGGAATGATTAACCCCGTTGTCATAGCTGTACGTATAGTACAACATGCCGCTGTCATAATCTGCCGCTGACACCTGCACAGTGACTTCTCCGGTCTTCATATTTTGATCCACTACTTCGATCATGCAGACATCAGGCTCGGTCTGGTCTGGCGCTACGACATAATTGGGCACATCCACGATCACATTCTGATAGCTGCTGTAATCCACGCCGATTTCTTCTGAGCGAAGCTGGAAATATTTAGCAACAGCGGTAGCATCCAGCTTGCCGAATGCTTTCAGTTTCTCGTCATGATCATAAAAAGGCTGATCATTTTCCTGATCCAGGTGACAGTGCTCTATGAGTACACAGGGAATATTCCGTTCCGTGGAATGACGTATGATTCCGTAGTAATCAATCCCGCTGTCATTCAGCCGGGTCTTGATTCCCCTGGAATACAGCCCCAGTTCCTGAAGCATGGCAATTTCCACACTGGCAAAGCTATACCCTTTGCTGTAATTCTCCCCGAAAGCAGACACCCAGCATTCCGCTCCGAAGAGCGTGTGGTATTTTGAGAGATTAAAATGCAGACAAAACATGAAATCTGCATTGACGCTCTCGGCATATGCGCATCGCTCATCCAGAGACAGCTCTTCATCGCCGGTGCGGGTCAGATAGACGGTAATCCCCTCGTATTTTTCCAACTCTTCTTTCATGGCATTGGCCACGATCATCGTCATTTCTTTTTCTGTGTAATCCTCGTACTCGCCGCCCAGATTCTCGCCGCCATGTCCGGGATCTATCACGACTACGATCGGTTTATGCTCGATATCCGGAAGTTTACTTTGCACATCATCTGTGCCGTCAGGAGCTTCCCCGGCATTTTCTATCATGTCATCCTCTTCCTGCGCATAAGCGACGCTGCCTGTCGTCCACGAATCCACCGATGCAGACAGGCACAAAAAGGCCACGCCGTATATGATCCCTCTGTATAATTTTAAGATATTTGTCCAACTTCCATACTTTTTCAAGATCAATTCCCACACCTTTTATTCCCGTAAGGGGTTTTATTACACTGCATGGGCAAACAGGCCTCAAAATAGCCTCATGCAGTGAACAAGCCGGCTTCACGGGAAACCGGCTCACAATGCTTTAAGTATAATCGGCGTTTACGCCGCTATATATCACTGTATTATTACATCAGATTAAGTTCTGCCGGCTCCGTGTCCCCTTCCGCCTCCTTGAGCATCTGTTCCACCTGCGCCGGGCGCAGTTCTGCACGGTTAGCCTTGACAGTCTCATTATAACTATTGATCGTATTATAGAAGCTTTCATAATGTTCCGTTGTTGTTGCAAGCGTCGCATCCATTGCACTTTCCAGATTAGCCAGCATATCGTCCAGATACTGCATCGCAGATGTCCTGACGCCATTGGCCTCTGCCGTCGCATTGTTAAGAATGTCCTGCGCCTGCATGGTAGCCATTCTGACAACTTCGTTCGCCTGTGCATATGCCTGCTGCATGATCTCATGTTCGTTGATCAGCTCGGTAGTCTGCACCGTTGCATCTTTGATCAACGCCTCTGCTTTAGCGCGCGCATCATTCAGAATCGCCTCCTTATTGGTGATGATCTTCTGGTAACGTTTGATCTCATCCGGAGTCTTCATACGCAGTTCACGCAAAAGCTCGTCAATCTCTTCTTTATTGACAATAATATTTGTTTTGGACAAAGGCTGATATTTGCAGCCGTCAATATAATCCTCTATTTCATCGATCAGTTGTTCGATTCTACTGCTCATCTTTACTCCTATCTATCATGTCCATACTTTTCATAAATTAATCTGCCAACAAATTCCGGTACGCATTGGGAAATATCGCCATTAAAACTTGCAATCTCTCTCACAGTCGATGAACTCAGATATGCATATTCCAGACTGGTTGTCAAAAACATCGTATCGAGACTGCCGCCGGAAAATTTCCTGTTTGTCTGTGCGATCTGAAGCTCATACTCAAAGTCTGTAAAAGCTCGAAGTCCCCTGATCGCCACATGAACATTCCGCTCTCTGGCATAATCAATTAACAGGCCACTGAAAGAATCTATCTTCACATTTGGCAGATCTTTCGTCGCTTCTTCTAACATCTTAACACGTTCTTCCACAGAAAACAATGGAGTCTTTGTTTTATTATTCAACACACTAACTGTCAATTCATCAAAAATTTCAGCTGCACGTTTGATGATATCCAGGTGTCCGAAGGTCACCGGATCAAAACTGCCGGGATAAATTGCTGCGCTCATAAAACTGTCATGCCTTCCTCTCTGTTGTGTCTGTCTGATACCTTTTTCATAATAAATCACTTTTTGTAAAATGTCTTTAATTATTTTATATTTTTTTTGGTTTATTTACGCTTTTTGGCAAAAAACATGTTTATTTGTCCTATAACATTTCTCCCGGGTAATCATAAGACCCATCTCATCCAGATATGAGAAATCCTCATCTGCCAATGCCTCTATAACGATCAGAGTATTCTCTGTCACATAAGGCATATTCAACAATGCCGACAACGTCTGTCTCTCATAACCGCAATGATACGGTGGATCCATAAAGATCACATCTGCTTCTTTCTCATGAATCCCCATCAATGCACTCACCGCATCCTGTTTCAGGACAGTCGCCCGGTCTTCAAATTTCGTAAAGCGCAGATTCTCCGTAATGCAGGCGATGGCATTCCTGTTATTTTCTACAAAATAAGCATGCCGCGCGCCCCTGCTGAGCGCTTCTATCCCAATGCCGCCGCTGCCGCTGTATAGATCGATGAAGACAGCATCCGGAAGGTGCTGCTGCAGCATATTAAATAAAGTCTCTTTAATTCTATCGGTAGTAGGTCTGGTATCCAATCCTGTCGGTGTTTTTAGCCGCAGACTTCTTGCAGTTCCCGCTATGACTCTCATCTTTGTACCGCCTTTCTTTTGGCAGACAGATCTTTGGAGCCGTCAGACTCTGATCTTAACGCCTTTACTGTCACGCTTGCCGAGTTTGAGTTTATTCAGTTCAATGTCCTTATCATGATATGTGATCGACTGTTCCACCGCATTGCGTGTGTAATATACGGCTTCCACACTGTCTTTGTCCCCCAGCTTCATGCCGCGCACGCCGACCGCGCCCTTTTTCTTCTCCGGAATCTCTTCCACCGAAAAACGCAGAAAATATCCCTCCGCAGATTGCAGGACAATATTGCGCTGTTCCTTAAAAGTAACAACACTGATCACTTCATCGCCATCTAATAATTTAGTGGCTGCCACCGTGCGCTTCGCCACGTCAAATTCTCCGCCGTCCACAACCTTGAGCATAGCCTGTTTCGTGGCAAAGATCACGCGGTAAAGATTCAGGTCACTCTGGCTTGCCGCGTACACGATCGTTTCTTTGGAGGAATCATAATTGCTGATATTATCAATCGGCACGCCTTTATCCCTGAATTTGCCCATAGGCAGATCCAGCGCTTTCACGGTATGCAGCTGGCCCGTATTGGTAAAAAGGCATATCTTGCCTGTATTTTTACAGACAAAAGCGTACCTGTTCTCACTGTCCGCAGCTTCCTTATTCCTCTCATAGGCCGCCAGCTCTATTGTCTTTGCGTAGCCGAAACGGTCCATCAGGAAAACGATATCCATCTCTTCCACTTTCTTCTCCACGTATACTGCTTCGCTCTGCGTGGTGATCATGGTTCGCCGTTCACGTTTATACTGGTCTTTGATCTCATCAAGCTCATTGATGATGACCTGAGCCATGGAATCCCTTCTGGCAAGAATATCCTCATAGCGGTATATATTTGCCATGGTGTCCTCATGTTCGTTGATCAGCGCTTCAATCTCAAGACCGATCAGTTTATACAGGCGCATATCCAGAATCGCGTTCGCCTGTTTCTCCGTAAACATGAGCTGCGCCGCCATAATCTTGGATTCCTTGGATTTGAATTTAATGCCCTCGATCCTGCCTTCGATCAGACATGCTTTGGCCATTGCCCGATCCTTGGAGCCCCGCAGGATTTCTATGATCAGATCGATCACATTGCAGGCCTTGATCAGTCCCTCCTGAATCTCTTTCCGCTCTAATTCCTTTTCCAGAAGATTCGTATATTTTCTTGTGGCAACTTCGTACTGGAACTTTACGCTTTCCTGTATGATCCGCTTTAAGCCCATGGTTTCGGGTCTGCCGTCTACTATGGCCAGCATATTGACACCAAAAGTATCCTCTAAGCGTGTCTTTTTGTAGAGCATGTTCTTGAAATTTTCTACATCGGCATCCTTGCGCAGCTCAATGACAATACGAATGCCCTCCTTGGAAGACTGGTTCGTGATATCTACAATATCCTGCGTTTTCTTTGTCTCCGCAAGAGCCGCCACATCCATTAGGAACTTTCCGATATTAGCGCCGATCATCGTGTAGGGAATCTCTGTGATCACCAGGTTGGTCTTGCCGCCTTTGGCTTTCTCCAGCTCCACTTTTCCCCGAATCTTGATCTTGCCCGTTCCCGTCTCATAGATTTCCGCCAGCTCGTCTTCATTGATCACGATACCGCCCGTCGGGAAATCGGGCCCTTTTATATAACGCATCAGTTCTCTCGTAGTAATACTCTCGTCCAGCATATATGCCTTGGTTGCTTCGATCACTTCCGCCAGATTGTGGGGCGGCGTACTGGTAGCCATACCTACCGCGATACCCTCGGATCCGTTTACAAGCAGATTGGGAATCTTTACCGGCAGCACGCCCGGTTCTTTCTCCGTCTCATCGAAGTTAGGAAGAAAATCCACGACGCCCTTATCCAGATCTGCAAGGAAAGCTTCCTGTGTGATCTTCTCTAAGCGAGCCTCCGTATAACGCATGGCAGCGGCGCCGTCGCCCTCAATATTGCCAAAGTTACCGTGTCCGTCAATAAGCGGCAGGCCTTTCTTGAAGTCCTGCGCCATCACGACAAGCGCCTCATATATGGAGCTGTCACCGTGGGGATGATATTTACCCATCGTGTCACCGACAATACGGGCAGATTTACGGTAAGGTCTGTCATAACGTATTCCCAGCTCATACATATCGTACAGCGTTCTGCGTTGTACCGGTTTGAGGCCGTCTCTTACATCCGGCAGCGCTCTGGCGATAATAACGCTCATCGCATAATCTATAAAGGATTTCTGCATCACCTCGGAATATTCCGTCTTGATGATTCTGTCATTCATACTCATTTGGCGTACTCCCTGTTATCCTATATATCTAATTCCGCATCCTGCGCGTGACGGTAAATAAACTCCTTACGCGGCGGAACTTCCGTTCCCATCAAAAGCTCCGTGACTTCCGACGCCATACGTGCATCTTCGATCTCTACCTGCTTCAGCATTCTTGTATCCGGATCAAGTGTCGTCTCCCATAACTGTCCGGCATCCATCTCTCCAAGACCCTTATATCTTTGCAGTGTAAAAGGCCCTTTATGTCTCTTACGGTATTTCTCCAGAGCTTTATCGTCGTACAGATATTCTTCCTCTCCTTTAGAGGGCATTGCCTTATAAAGCGGAGGCATAGCGATGTACACATGCCCCTCATAGATCAACTCCGGCATAAAACGATAGAACAAAGTCAACAGCAAGGTGGAAATATGCGCGCCGTCCACATCCGCATCGGCCATGATGATGATCTTGTCATAACGCAGTTTACTGATGTCGAAGTCATTGCCATAGCCTTCAGAAAATCCACAGCCGAACGCATTGATCATCGTCTTGATCTCCGCATTGGCCAAAACCTTGTCGATACTTGCTTTTTCCACATTCAAGATCTTACCCCGAATGGGCAGAATGGCCTGAAACATGCGATTGCGCGCCATCTTGGCACTTCCGCCTGCAGAGTCACCCTCCACAATAAAAATCTCACATTTGGATGCATCTTTGGATTCACAATTGGCCAGTTTGCCATTAGAGTCGAAAGAAAACTTCTGCTTTGTGAGCATATTTGTACGTGCTTTCTCTTCACTCTTACGAATCTTAGCAGCTTTCTCCGCGCAGCCAATAATACTCTTAAGCGTCTCGAGATTACGGTCAAAAAACCTTACGATCTCATCGCCCGTCACTTTACTGACAATCTTGGCCGCATCCTGATTATCCAGCTTTGTTTTTGTCTGGCCCTCGAATCTCGGATCAGGGTGTTTAATCGAGACGACGGCAGTCATGCCGTTACGAACATCCGCCCCGGTAAAATTGACGTCTTTTTCCTTTAAAATATTGAGTCCTCTGGCATAGGTATTGATCACATTCGTGAACATAGTCTTAAAGCCGGTCAGATGTGTACCGCCTTCGGCATTGTATATATTATTACAGAATCCAAGCACGTTTTCATGAAATTCATTCACATACTGAAATGCGACTTCCACCGTGATATTCTCAGCTTCGCCTTTATAGTAGATGACATCATGTACCGCCTCCCTGGATTTATTCATATCCTTAATAAACCCTACGATTCCTTCCGGCTCATGATACTCGATATGTTCAGTCTCTTCTTTTCTTTTGTCCTCATAGATGATCGTCAGTTCCGGATTAAGATAAGCAGTCTCATGAAGGCGGCTCTTGACTTCATCCTCCTTAAACCGCGTTCTGTCAAAGATCGTGTCGTCAGGCAGAAAATTGATGGTCGTCCCGGTTTCCTTTGTCCTGCCTACCACCGGCAAAAGTCCCTGATCCAGCTCCATCGTGGGAATGCCTCTCTCATAATGATCCTCATAGATAAAGCCTCCCGTCTTGACGGTCACATGCATATATGTGGACAGAGCATTCACTACGGAAGAACCGACCCCGTGCAGACCTCCGCTTGTCTTGTAGGCATCGTTATCAAACTTGCCGCCCGCATGAAGTGTCGTGAATACGAGTCTCTCCGCACTGATTCCTTTCTCGTGCATCCCCACGGGAATGCCGCGCCCGTTATCAGACACCGTCGCCGATCCGTCCGCCTCCAATGTCACTCTGATCGTAGAACAATAACCTGCAAGATGCTCATCCACCGCATTATCCATGATCTCATAGATCAGATGGTTTAATCCTTTCGTGGATACGCTGCCGATATACATTCCCGGTCTTACCCGGACAGCTTCCAATCCCTCCAGAACAGTAATACTGGAAGCGTCATATTGATTTGCCGAATTTGTCTTCGCCATATAGTTATCCTCATACTCCCCTGTCGTCATTACGGCAATCCGGCTTTCATATGATTATATGAGCAGGCTGCCAAATTACCGAACTCTATTTTAACATATATTTAGTATGTTGCAAACGCAAATTACTAAATATAGTATATGTATAACAGTGGTTCAGCCTTATTAATATTATATATACCTGATCAGATCATCCGGCAGATAATGAAGAATCATTTCCTCAAGCCGTGACGAGTCAATAGGTTTTGAAATATAATCTTCAAATCCCTCCTGAAGATACTCTTCTTTTGCACCCACGATCGCATTGGCAGTCAGGGCGATCACCACAGGACGATTCTTTTTGTATTCCTCTGTCTGCCTCATAATACGCAGCGTCTCGATGCCGTCCATCTCAGGCATCATGTGATCGAGAAGTATGATATCATATCGCTTCTTTTTGACCTTGTCAAGACACTCCTGGCCGCTCAGCGCTGAATCAAACTGCACTTTCAGCCGTTTGAGCAGTCCTTTAACGACCGTTATATTGACACGGTTATCATCCACTGCCAGAATTTGTGCCTCCGGTGCGGTAAAAGTTTTCTTCTCGACCAATCGTGCTCCCAGCATCCGCCGTGCCCGCTCCTTATAGTCCCCCAGAAGTTCTTTGTCCTCAATCTTTTGCGGAACGGTAAAACAGAACGTGCTGCCCTCTCCATAAACGCTCTCCACTGTCAGCTTACCATCCATCATGTCCACAAGCCGTTTCGTGATGCTGAGTCCAAGCCCGGTTCCCTCGACATGTTTATTCTGCATCATGTCAAGTCTCGTAAATGGATTAAAAAGCTTGTGCAGTTCACTCTCTTTGATGCCTGATCCCGTATCCGATATGGCGATGGAAAGAACAACTGTTTGTCCGTTACTGCCTGCCGCATCTGCTTTTAACGTGATGCTTCCCTCTTTTGTGTACTTGACTGAATTGGTCAGTAAGTTAGTGATACACTGTTTGATACGCATCTCATCACCATACAGTTTGGCCGGGAGCTTCGGATCCACCTGAATCTTTAAGGTTAGATTCTTCTCCTCGGCGCGCATGGTGATCATATTCTCTACATCGATCAGCAGATTGCCCAGATCATACTCTGTCTCTACGATTTCCATCTTGCTGGATTCAATTTTCGAAAGATCGAGAATATCGTTGATAATGGAAAGCAGAGTTTTCCCTGCATTCTGTATATTAAGGGCATATTCCTGAATATTATTCGATTCCGTTTCACGCAGGATCATCTCATTCATGCCCAATACGGCATTGATGGGCGTCCTGATCTCATGAGACATCTGCGCCAGAAAAGAACTTTTGGCTTCGTTGGCACGCTCAGCCTGTTCTTTCAGTTCAATCAGCCGTCTTGTGTAGATATAATTGTTTGTCGTATCTGTGATACGGTAAATGCTTCCCACTCTCCGGCTGTTATCATCCAGGACTTCACTTCTCTGCCACTCATAGAACCGTTCTTTCAGAATAAAACCGTCCGTGTGTGACTCCAAGAAATCTAACACCAGCTCTTCCACCATCGGCTGCTCATTCCAGTCCACAGTCGGGAATATAACGTCCATCTCATGATTGGAATAAATGACTGCACCGAAATCGTCCACGACAAGGATGCCTTCGCGAATTTCATCAAGCACGCTGTCCTTAGCTGTCTTGACCGTGTCAAACAGACGGTATCGATACATCACAAAGACGAGGAACGATTCTGTAAGCATCATAGAGAAAGGATAAGAATCATAATATCCAAAGGCGCCGATCAGTTTGAAGAACCAGAAACTTAACGGCAAAAGGGATGCAAAGAAAATAAGCAGCAAGTCAGGCCTCTTCTCCCCGTTTCTTTTGTGCTCCAGAACAGACTGGATCATGATCAGGGCGATCAGTATGCCTAAAACCGCTGTCATGACAACCCACCAATAGTAAAATGTGCCCGGCGTATAAATCCACAGATAGGAACCGTTGTCCAAAACTTCATAACTGATGTCCTGATAATAGAGCGAGTTATAATCTATCGTAAATAAAAGAAACAGGACAAAGAAATGATCGATGGTGTAAAAATACTTGATAAATTTGATGCTCTTATCCTGGCTGTGATTGCTGTACAGGCAGGCAAAATACAGAAAACTCAGGAGTCCCATCGTGGTACCCATATATTCCATCTTGACGGCAATGCGCGTCACCTCAAGACTTGTACTCTGCAGCTCAAAAAAATATCCTGCCATATCAAATAGGGTAAACAGGGTTCCGGCAAACAGTATTTTCTGCTGTTCCGATGGCTTCGCCATATAGACAAGCATAGCCATAATAAAGCAGATTATGATACCCACACCATGTACTAATAACATTACATTCATCATTGAACCTCATTCAGAACATCTGATACTCCGATGGAAGCGTTGAACCTTCGTACATTATAGCCGACAATACCCCCTGAGACAAGGTCTATGCTTCATAATGCTTCATAAAGGTATTCCCTGCTCCGTTTCCCAACGCGCGCCAAAATCTGCATCTGCATCAGAAGCGGCACGGCCACGGCTGCCAGATCTCTGTGGATGCCTGCAGCTTTTGCAAATTCCCTGATCGTGAAAGGTTCCTCTAGCTCATAGGGAACAAACTGCATGAAATCTTCCAACCGTTCAATGAATACTTCGTCATAAAGTGCAAGCGGCATTCTGTCATAACGGCTCGAACCACGTTTCTTATTCTTACTCCAGCCATTGAGCAGACGATACTCGTCCATATCGATCAGCGGAAAAGCAAAAGACAGATTGGGATTACCCAGAAACTGCCTGATCTTATATAACTCCGGAAATGCATGATATGCGCTGCCGGTTACAGGAGATTTGTTTTTCTTGGACAGTTCCCCTGTCTCTTCATTCATCCAGATGATCCATTTGCAATGAGGAATTGGAAGTACGACGGTCACTGGATACAAAGGCAGAAAAGCTGCCAGTTTCGGCCGCAGTTTATTAAAATTGCCGTTCTGAATCTCTATGATACGCTTTCCGTCATAGATATCCGCTATATAGCCCTCAATCGGCACTTCATGATAATCCTCATTCGGTTCGTAGTATAATTTCATCATGGCATGAACGGTCTTTTCTTTAAGAGTTCCAAACCCATGCGGATCATTCTGCTTCAGGAGCACCTTTAGTTTCGCCTGCTCAAAAGCATCTTGATTCAAATTATCCAAAAAGTTCACCCCGCTTATGCATAAAAATACGGCACACATTCAAACCATTATCTATTATAACAGACTTGTGTATTACGAACAAGTGTTTTGTGCTTTCTGCATAATTATCTATACAGTAATCTCATAATGATTTACATTATTTCCGAATCATTGTATAATAAGAAGAATTGTACACTTTAAGACAGCACTGCAATATTACCAGAAATCATATGAATGGCAGGACACAGTATAATGAAGCGTTATTTTTCCTATGCCAAAAAAATATTGACCGGCAATGCCCGTATTACCGATAAGCAGAAGTTCAGCGTCATTATTTATTCCGTGGCGTTAGTTCATCTGTTTCTCGCTTTTATCTTTGCCTCTTTCAGGATAGGGCCTCTGCTTGTTTTTAATATCATCAGCGTGCTCGTCTACCTGTCATGCAGCCTGCTGATCCGCCGGGAGCTCTTCTGGCTTGTATATTTGATTACCTATTTTGAGATCATACTACACTCGTTTGTCGCCACGATCTGTATCGGCTGGCAGTTCGGATTTGCACAATATATTATCGCATTGATTCCCGTAGGTTTCTACATCTGCTATTCTATGAAAACCAGGCTTCGTAAGATGGTGATTGCCACCGTATCTGCATTTTTTGCCACAGGCTCTTTCATAAGCTGTAAAATACTGTCTTTCATTTCAACGCCGGTATACAAAGTGGATATGCGTTCACTTGAATTGTATCTCTACATGTTTAATTCAGTCTGCACCTTTGTGTTCTTGATCGTGTTCTCGCTGATCTTCATCTCGGAAATGAAACTTTCCAGCGCACAGCTTAAGCATCAGAACGCGATTTTGGATAAGCTTGCGAGTACGGATCCCCTGACAGGATTGTATAACCGCAGAAGCATGGACGTCTTCCTGCATCAGGCGCTTGAATCCAAATCCAGTTTTTCCATTATTATGTGCGATATCGATGACTTCAAAAAAGTCAATGACACTTACGGTCATGACTTCGGAGATATTGTTCTGCGGGAAATTGCGCAGATTACAGTACACCAGGTCAACACCAATGGCTACGTATGCCGCTGGGGAGGCGAAGAGATTCTGATCCTGGTCAGCGGCTCCACCAAAGAAAAAGCCAGCCACATTGCGGAAAACATCCGTCGCAATGTAGCAAACCATGTCTTTGAACTGAACAGCAAATGGATCCATTGTACGCTTACACTTGGTGTCTCCGCCTACAAAGAAGGAGACACTTTAGAGGAAACCATAACCAATGCAGATTACAATCTCTATCAGGGCAAGCGTAATGGTAAGAATATGATCGTCGTATAATTCATGAAATAAGGAATCGTCCCCTGTCATCTGAAACAGGAAACGATTCCTATATTCTATCATCTTATAACTTCTTTACATTTCTGTCACCGTGCAGGATGCGTTCCTGATCAGATGCACTGATCGGTGTGATTCTGCCTGTTCGGTCATAATAAGTAAGCAGCGTGGAATTCTTCGCCATCGTCTTTCTTCCATCATCCGTAACAAGACTGAGCACCCGTTCCAGATTACCTGAGCGCAGATATTGCTGAATCTCTTTGTTTCTGGCCGTTTCACTCTGCAGCTGCTGCCTGGCAGCTTCTTCCGGGTCTGGCAGGCTGTCGATATTATTCAACCGGTAATATTCTTCGGTCTGTCGTTCCGGTTCCTGCGTTTCTTTTAGACCATCTTCTGGCATTTCCACTTCTTCCGGCGGCACAGGGTCGTTCCAGACCTTATAAAAGAAATCTTTGACGCCGCTCACAAATGCAGAGACCAGAGACTTCAGGATATCAATGATCCCCTCTCCCGAGGCTCCTGCCTCTCCTGTCTTTAGCGGTTTGGCGCCGGAAGCTTTGCGGCTGTCATCCGATAGTTCCAGTTTGACGCCGCCTTGTGTCACGGTACGCTTCCCAGCGGCTTTAACAGATTCGTCTTCCTCGGTCTTATCTTTCTTATCCTTGTCTTGCGCCCGCTCCTGTGCACGCTGATAGCTTAGGTTAAAGGCCTCGCCGTTCTCTGTCTTGTCCGCCGCATTCGGCATCTTCAATTTTGAATAGTCATAATAATCATTATTGTTTATTCTGTTGATCATAGTGTCATTATATCAGATTAAAATCCAAAAAGCTATACGGCGCTATTTTTGGTTGATGTAGTTTACCAGTCCTTCCGCTGCGATGATCTTTTGCATGAACTCTGGGAATGCCTGCCCCTTATAAGTGGTGTTTTTCGTTACATTGGTGATCACGCCGGTATCAAAATTCACCTCCACCACGTCGCCGTCCGCAATTTCCTGCGCCGCTGCCGGACATTCTATGATCGGAAGTCCGATATTAATGGCATTCCGGTAAAAAATTCTGGCAAAAGTCTCCGCGATCACACAGCTCACCCCCGCCGCTTTGATCGCGATCGGTGCATGCTCCCTGGAAGAGCCGCATCCAAAATTCCTGGTGGCCACAATAATGTCTCCCTGATTTACCTTATGGATAAATTCCTTGTCGATATCTTCCATACAGTGGGCTGCCAGTTCCGCAGGGTCTGAAGAATTCAGATAACGTGCCGGAATGATTACATCCGTATCTACATTATCTCCATATTTAAAAACTGTTCCTTTTGCTGATTGCATGTTTCCTCCATTCCGAAGTTTACACTTCTATCCGTTCTCAAAACGCAAAGTCTCTCTTATTCTTTACAAGATCTGTTATTTAAAAGCATTACGCCAGCTGACACGGACAGGAGATCTTGCCTGTCACCGCGCTTGCCGCCGCCACTGCCGGACTTGCCAGATATATCTCAGAATTTACATGCCCCATACGTCCTACAAAATTACGGTTGGTCGTAGACACACAGCGTTCCCCTTCGGCAAGGATTCCCATGTAACCGCCAAGACACGGTCCACAGGTCGGTGTACTGACGATCGCTCCCGCCTCAATAAAAGTCTTAAGAAGTCCCTCTTCCATCGCCTGGAGATAAATTGCCTGGGTTGCAGGGATCACAATGCACCGCATGCCTTCGGCCACATGTCTGCCCTGTAACACTCTGGCGGCAATCCTGAGGTCATCCAATCTGCCGTTGGTACAGGAGCCGATCACAACCTGATCGATTCCGATCTCTTGTGTAATCTCATCGATGGTCTTTGTGTTCTCCGGCAGATGCGGGAATGCCACGGTAGGCTTAAGCGTGCTGAGGTCGATCGTATACTCTTCATCATATACCGCGTCTTCATCCGCTTCATAAACTTTATATGCACGGGTGGAATGCTCTTTCATATAGGCAATAGCGAGATCATCCACCGGGAAAATGCCATTCTTGCCGCCGGCTTCTATCGCCATATTGGCAATCGTAAATCGATCATCCATCGTCAGACTCGCTATTCCGTCTCCGACAAACTCCATAGACTTATACAATGCGCCATCTACGCCGATCATGCCTATAATGTGCAATATCACGTCCTTACCGCTTACCCATTCCGAAAGCTTTCCTGTCAAACGAAATCTGATTGCGGAGGGAACTTTAAACCAGGCCTTGCCTGTTGCCATACCGGCTGCCATATCAGTACTTCCCACACCGGTAGAGAAAGCGCCAAGCGCTCCGTAAGTGCATGTATGAGAGTCCGCACCGATGATCACATCCCCGGCCACTGTCAGACCTTTTTCCGGTAAAAGGGCATGCTCGATTCCCATCTCCCCCACCTCAAAATAATTGGTGATCTCATTGCGTCTGGCAAATTCACGCACACATTTGCAGTGCTCTGCCGATTTAATATCCTTATTAGGTACAAAATGATCCGGTACAAGAGCGATCTTGTCCTTATGGAACACACCTTTCACATTCATTTTTTCCATCTCTTTGATGGCCACCGGGCTGGTGATATCATTGCCGAGTACCAGATCAAGATCGGCCTCGATCAACTGGCCCGCCTCCACACTCTCAAGACCCGCGTGGGCGGCCAGAATTTTCTGTGTCATTGTCATTCCCATATCTGTTTCATCCTCCTTTTCCAACCTGTTCTTATATACAATATACAGGATATTTATCTATTCTTCAAATATATATTATTCATATTTACTATTCGTATAAGTTATAATATACTCTATTAAAGAAACTAAACAGCCAATCACACCACAATTATGGAGAAAGCGTACAATGCCTGAAACAGTATCCTCAAACTTAAGTTTATACCATATCTTTTATCAGACAGCCAAGGCCGGCAATATCTCTCTTGCCGCAAAACAGCTCTATATCAGTCAGCCGGCTGTCAGCAAATCCATTGCCAGGCTGGAAGACAATTTGGATACCGTCCTGTTTTACCGCAGCTCCAGAGGCGTAAAACTTACCCCGGAGGGCAGCCTTTTGATGGAGCAGCTTGAACATGCTTTTTCAGCCATTTCCTACGGAGAGGAACAGCTGCGCAAAATCCATGATCTTGGCATCGGCCAGATTACCATCGGTGTCAGTGCAACTCTATGTAAATATGTGCTTCTGCCTCATTTGCAGCAGTATATTCAAGAGAATCCGCACATCAAAATATCCATTTCCTGTCAGTCTACCGCAGAAACCATTCAGGGACTTTCAGACGGTTCTCTCGATATCGGACTCATCGGAGAAACCACGGGTCTGCATGAATTATTCTTTGTTCCCGTTATGGAGATTCAGGATAATTTCGTTGCTACAAAACGGTATCTGGATAACCTGTGCCTGCGTCTTGGAATCACTGCCGATGCACTGTGCGCATTCACCGATTCTCCCGCAGATGCACGCGTCTGGAAAGACGCCGCCTTTCTGATGTTAAATCAGGAAAATATCTCGAGAAGATATATCGATTCCTGTTTACAGAAATCTCAGATTCAGCCCTCCCAGATCATAGAGACATCCACTATGGATCTGCTCATTGAATTTGCCAAGATCGATATGGGAGTCGCCTGCGTCATAGAAAATTTTATCACGAACGAAATGGAGCGGCGCAGTCTGGTCAGCCTGCCGCTGCCACTGTGCATTCCGCCCAGAAAAATAGGGTTTGCATGGAAAAACCAGACAAACCCTGTCAGTCAATTCATTTCTGCGATCACATCCTCCATGGAGTGAGCCGAAATATATTCAAAAATATCCGCCATCTGTTCGGGAGTGAAACTCATATCCTGTTTCATCCACTGAATCACAATAAAAGCCATGGATTGGGCATAATATTCTGCCATAAGATTTACTGTCAATCCTTTTTTGGCTAATTTACGTGCTCCGGTCTGTTCATTGATAAAACCGTACAATATTTCCTTGATGGACTGTCTTGCAATATTCTCACAAGAGTGCTGTCCCTCCAGCCGGACTACTTTTTTATAGAATTTCTTATCTTTTTGCAGATTTTCAAAAATCAGGATCAGACTCTCTTTAATCTGCCCCGTCCGCATGAGCGGAAGCGCCGGATCAAGAATCTCCGTGTGAATGATCCATTCCAACAGCTCGAACTTATCCCTGAAATGGTTATAAAACGTAGGACGGATAACTCCCGCGCCGTCAGTGATCTCTTTGATCGTAATTTTATCGATCGGCATCTTCAACGCGAGAGTTTTCAGGCTGTCGGCCAGCATCTGGTCTACATTGCTTTTTGACTGCATGATTACCCCGTATTAGTTGTTGATCAACTTATCCTCACCGTTCCAGCTGTACAGTTTTCTGATCTCCTCACCGACTACCTCTGCCGGATGCTCGGAAGCCAGTTTTCTCATTGCCTTAAAGTGTACCTGGCTGCCTGCGGAAGACATATCAAGCAGGAAGTCTTTGGCAAAAGTACCATCCTGGATATCGGACAGGATTTTCTTCATCGTCTTCTTTGTTTCTTCTGTGATGATCTTCGGGCCTGTAATATAATCGCCGTACTCTGCTGTGTTGGAAATGGAATATCTCATACCTGCAAAACCGGACTGATAGATCAGGTCAACGATCAGCTTCATCTCATGAATACATTCGAAATATGCATTTCTCGGATCATAACCGGCTTCAACAAGAGTTTCAAATCCAGCCTGCATCAATGCGCATACGCCGCCGCAAAGAACCGCCTGCTCACCAAAAAGATCCGTCTCGGTCTCTGTTCTGAACGTAGTTTCCAAAACGCCTGCTCTTGCACCGCCGATAGCAAGCGCATAAGCCAGAGCCATATCCTGTGCCTTACCGGTTGCATCCTGATGAACCGCTACAAGACAAGGTACACCCTTACCTGCCTGATACTCGCTTCTTACCGTGTGGCCAGGTCCCTTGGGCGCGATCATCGTCACGTCAACATCCTTAGGCGGTACGATACATCCGAAATGAATGTTAAAGCCATGCGCGAACATAAGCATGTTGCCGGCCTCTAAGTTGGGCTCGATGTCTTTCTTGTACATGGAAGCCTGAAGCTCGTCATTGATCAGGATCATGATGATATCCGCCTTTTTAGCCGCTTCTGCAGCCGTGTATACTTCAAATCCCTGTGCCTCGGCTTTCGCCCATGATTTGGAACCCTCGTACAGACCGATGATCACATGACAGCCTGACTCTTTCGCATTCAGAGCATGTGCATGTCCCTGACTGCCGTAGCCGATCACCGCGATTGTCTTGCCCTCCAACAGAGATAAGTTACAATCTTCCTGATAAAAAATCTTTGCCATTTTCCTATTCCTCCATTTGTGATTTGTTATAAACTGCAACGATAACTTAACTTGATATAACCTCAAGGGAAAACCCTTTTAATTAACACCCTGTTTATTAAAGATACGTGACATTCTCGACTCCTCTTCCAAGTCCGGCGATTCCCGTCCTTGCGAGCTCCAGAATCTCATAGCCATCAAGCAGACTGATGAACGCATCAATCTTATTCTGATTGCCGGTCAGCTCGATCATCAGGCTTTCCGGTGACACATCGATAATGTTGGCCCGGAAGATATCCGCCACGGCTATGACTCCCTGGCGCTGGGCCGCGGATGTCTTAACCTTGATGAGTGCAAGCTCCCTGTATACACTGTCTTCCGGACGAAGCTCCTTGATATCCCTCACGTCGATCAGCTTCGCCACTTGTTTTTCGATCTGATCCAGAATCTCATCATCTCCGGATGTCACGATCGTAATGCGGGTAAAACGCGGATCGGCTGTCAGACCTGCCGTGATGCTGTCAATATTGTAGCCCCGTCTCGAAAACAGACCGGCAATACGGCTCAGCACACCCGATGTATTATCTACCAATAACTGCAATACCTTTTTCTGCATACCAATCCTCCATCTCAGAGCGTTCATACGAAATACATACCGCCCTTTATTGTATCAACTCAAATATTAAAAGTCAATATTGCGCTATACATCCGTCTCCAGACACTTTTGCAGCGCAAGGGTGCCTGTTCGTGCAACTTCCACAATGCTGATCGATTGCATCATGCCGATAAAAAGTTGTATTTTTTCCGGTACATCGCATATCTGTATGATCATTGTCTTTTTGGACATATCGACGATCTGTGCTTTCATGATCTCACAGGTTTCCATGATATCGCGTCGATTGCCTTTGTTATATTTGACTTTCATCAGCATCAGCTCGCGGCTGATACTGGAAGCTTCATCGAAAGTTTTGACCTTGAATACATCAAGCTTCTTGTTCAACTGTTTCTCGATCTGCTCTATGGTGCGCTGATCACCGCTGCTTACAATGGTCATACAGGAAGTTGTAGGATCATCTGTCTCTCCGACTGCAAGGCTGTCAATATTGAAACATCTTCTGGAAAAAAGTCCGGCAACTTTACACAGCACACCGGATCTGTTTTCCACCAAAACCGAATAAATTCTTTTCATGCTTTCTTCCTTTCATCACTTCACAAGATCCATCGGGTCGATCAGGCACTCCAAAAGCACCGATTGTTCTCCCGCAAGGAATTCATCAATGGCCGCCTGTGCACCGTCCATCGTATGAAGCCGCATAAATTTCATATCGTATGCGGATGCCAGTTTCCCGAGATCCGGACTGCCGGACAGATCTACTACCGAATAGTTGTCTTTGTACGTATAATGCTGGTACTCTCTTACCATACCGAGATAATTGTTCTTAAGCACGATGATCTTGACGGGTACGTCAAACTGCCGCATGGTGGCAAGCTCCATCATGGACATCTGGAAAGAACCGTCGCCGCACACGGCCACAACCTGTCTGCTCCTGTCTGCCAGCTTAGCTCCCATCGCCGCGGGAATGGAATATCCCATGGTGCCCATGCCGCCGGTCGTTAAGAATCGGCCGCCTTTGACAATATGGTAATTGCAGGACCAGATCTGATTCTGCCCCACATCCGCCACATATATGGCGTCTTCCTCCATAGTCTCCGACAGCATGCGGATAAACTCTGCCGGATCCACATAATCCGGATTGGGCTTCCGGATCCGTCCCATCGTATTCCGATAGCCATTCAATGTCTCAATCCATTCTTCATGTTCACAGGTAAACTCTTCCGCCATAAAATCGGTGATGATATGTCGGGCGTCTCCTACGAGAGGAATGGTCGGGCCTACGTTTTTACCGATTTCCGCAGGATCCACATCAATATGCACCAGAACTTTATTCTCTGTGATCAGATCAGGCTGGCTCACCGCGCGGTCTGCCACTCTGGCGCCGACCATGATCAGCAGGTCAGATTCATTCATGGCACGATTCGCATAGGGATTACCGTTGTTGCCCACCATACCGTAATACATCGGATCCCTGGTAGGCATCACGCCGATTCCCATCATGGTAGAGACAACCGGCACACGATGTTTTGCGGCAAATGCCCGGAGCTCTTTCTCCGCTTCACTCAAAAGCACGCCGCCGCCGGCACAGATGATAGGACGTTTTGCCCTGGACAGTTCTTTGACTACTTTCTTGATCTGCACCGCATGACCCTTGACGGTTGGCTTATACGTACGCATATTGACTTCTTCAGGATATTTGAATTTACCTACAGCGGCGTTCTGGACGTCAATCGGCACATCGATCAGCACGGGACCTTTTCTGCCGGAATTGGCGATATAGAACGCCTCCTTGAAAATCCGAGGGATATCGTCGGCATTCCGCACCAGATAGCTGTATTTGACAAAAGATTCCACGGCGCCTGTGATGTCGGCCTCCTGAAATACATCGGAGCCAAGCAGCTCGCTGTTCACCTGTCCGGTAATGCATACAAGTGGTATACTGTCCGCAAAGGCGGTGGCGATACCGGTGATCACATTGGTCGCACCCGGGCCGGAAGTGACGGCGCAGACACCTACCTGCCCTGTCACCCGCGCAAAACCGCTGGCCGCATGGGCCGCATTCTGCTCCGTACGGATCAGGATCGTCTCAATATCCGAATCCAATATGCTGTTATAGAAAGGACATATTGCCACTCCCGGATAACCGAACACATATTTAACGCCTTCTTCCTCAAGGCATCTTATTATCGCATCTGCACCTGACATATTTTCTATTCTCCCTTAATTGTCTGTTGTTTACCGGTTACGATTCCTCAATCTGCAAAATCCGTTTTGTCAGCTTCACCGCATCCGCAGCATCTCTGGAATAACCGTCTGCTCCGATCTCGTCCGCATACTCCTGAGTGATGACCGCGCCGCCCACGATAATCTTGGCATCTACCTGTTTCTCCCTGGCATAGGCGATCACATGCTTCATCTGCTGCATGGTAGTCGTCATAAGAGCTGACAGAGCAATCACCTGCGCATGGTGTTCCTGCGCCGCCTCTATAATTTTTTCCTTGGGCACATCCTTGCCCAGATCGATCACTTTAAATCCATAATTTTTGAGCATCAGCGCCACCAGATTCTTACCGATGTCGTGAATATCGCCTTCCACTGTGGCGATCACTACCGTGGGCATCTCCTTATCCGAGCGTCCGGAGGCAAGCATCGGTTCCAGATATTCGATAGAGGCTTTCATGGCCTCCGCACTGGCGATCAACTGCGGCAGAAAATATTTGCCTTTATCAAAAAGCTCTCCCACTTCGTTGATCGCTTTCAAAAGCGCCTCGTCCAAAAGCTCTTTGGCAGCATATCCCTCCGCCAGGGCTTTCCTGGTATCTTCCACGATCGAACCGCCGTTCCCCTTAAGCACATCGGCGTATAGTTTCCCGATCACGCCAACAGCTGCAGCATCCTGCTTCTGCACCGCTTCATTGATCCTGATTCCCGTGCCTGTGCCGGCAGCCGGGCTGATACCCAGGGCTTCCCTCTTGGCCTTTACGGCATCCATCAACTTGATATAGCGCAGATCCGCTCCCGCTTTATTTAGAAGCAGGTCTGAGGCAAAAGCACAGCTTACTAACAACTCCTGGGACGGATTGGCGATCGCCATAGTAAGTCCCGCTTGAATCGCCATGGTCAAAAACGTGGTATTGACAAAACTGCGTTCGGGCAGCCCGAAAGAAATATTGGACAGTCCGCAGATTGTTGCCAGTCCTTTTGCTTTACAGTAACGGATGGTTTCCAGCGTTTCAATGGCAGCCATTTTGTTAGCGCCGACTGTGGTCACCAGACCATCCACGACAATATCTTCTTTTCTCATGCCAAGTTCACAGGCACGTTTCTCTATGATCTCAATAATGGAAATCTTCTCTTCCAGAGTCTCGGGCAGACCCTGATCAGACAACGGCAAGAGAACAAACATAGCGCCGTATTTCTTTGCCATCGGTAAAAGAGCCTCAAATTTCACTTTCTCATATGAGATGGAATTGATCAGGGCGCGTCCCGGATATCTGCGAAGCGCCGCCTCCAGCACATCCACGTGACTGGAATCAAGAGACAGGGGCAGGCTTGTTATTCCTCCTACCGTCTCCAGTGCACGCAGCATCATCGTCTTTTCGTCGATACCGCCCATGCCCATATTGATATCGAGGATACCAGCACCGCAGGCCTCCTGTTCTTCGGCAAAATCCGCTACCATATCAAGAGAGCCGGCCCGCAGCTGTTCCTGTAGTTTTTTCTTGCCCGTAGGGTTGATTCGTTCCCCCACGATAATAAAATTATCATCAAGACCAAAAGAGATGGTCTGTCGTTCACTTGTCAGGAAACGCTTCTTTGGCGCTTCTCTGTGCGCAAGCTGCATGCTGCCCACATGCTGCTGCGCTGCGCGAATGTGATCCGGTGTCGTACCACAGCAGCCGCCCACAATGGCAGCGCCTGCCTCGATCAAGGCTTTCATGCACGTGCCGAACTCTTCCGCACCCATATCATAGACGGTATTGCCATTTTCATCCAAAGACGGAAGTCCGGCATTGGGTTTGGCAATGACAGGAATCCTCGTCACCGACGCCATCTGCCGCACAATTTCAACCATCTGATCCGGGCCTGTGGAACAGTTGGTTCCCACCGCATCGGCCCCCAGGCTTTCCAATACCACTGCCGCAGTCACCGCGTCCGTCCCATAAAGAGTACGTCCGTCAGATTCAAAAGTCATGGTCGCCATTACCGGCAGGTCACAGGTCTCTTTCGCCGCGATCAGCGCTGCTCTCGTTTCCTGCAGACTCATCATCGTCTCCACAACGAGCAGATCCACCCCGGCCTCCACCAGATAGCCGATCTGTTCCTTGTAGATATCGATCAGCTCCTCAAAATCCATTCTGCCCATGGGCGCAAGCTGCTCTCCCGTCATGGTAATATCGCCCGCCACATAGGCGTTGTCCCCCACAGCCTCTTTCGACAATGCCACCAGATCCAGATTCATCTGCCGGATCTGATCCTCTAACCCGTATTCCCGCAGTTTGATGCGGTTCGCCGTAAAAGTAGGCGCGTAGACGATATTGGTGCCTGCCTCCACAAAGGACCGTTGAAGAGCGATCATGATCTCCCTGTTTGCAAGAATCCACTGTTCCGGACATACGCCTGTGGGCATACCGCTCTTTTGTAGATTGGATCCTGTCGCCCCATCCAAAAAAACCGGATGCTTCTGTATCAATGCGTGAAATTGCTCTTTATTCATTCTGCTGTGTACTCTCCTGTGCGTCTTCCTCCGAAGATTCTTCTTCATAGAAAACCGTATCATCCGTATCGAAATTATCCGCCTCCGGCTCGGCACTGTCCCCGTTATCCTGATCCTCTTCCTCATCTGTCTTATTCAGATAACCGCCGCCCAGAATACTGTTTTCTTCCGTGTAAGTAATGCCCTCTCCCTCCGGGATCTCCCCGTGTAGAATCATGATAATGTACTGAATACGGATATTCGCCCTGTCATAATACTCTCTGGCGCCTTCCGCCACCGCCTCGTCAAAAGGCTCCGATCCATACGCCTGATGGTATAATGTTACCGCCTGGCGCATATTCTCGTCCGCTTCGTCCGCGAGACTGTCCACTGCTGAAAAGCGATCCGGCACCTCAAGCCCGGCCATCCATGTGATTTCCGCCTGCAGCTGATCCAGATAGGACAGAAGCTGCTCCGTATCCCCCTCCGAGGAACCGTCAATAGAATTCATGCCGTCATTATAAACGGCGATATGTTCAAAAAAAGTATTCATATCCTCCTGATATGCAGTCAATTCCTCATCCTCCCCACATGCTGTAAGCATGATGGCGCACAAAAGACCGCCGCAGAGAATAAATAATTTTCTGATCTTTTTCAAAATAATATCCTCCGGTAAAATATAGCAAGCATCTGCCTATCTCGTTCCAAATATTCGGTCTCCTGCATCTCCCAGTCCCGGACAGATATAAGCATGTTCATTCAGGCAGCGATCCACATGTCCCACATAGATCTGAATATCCGGATGATCTGCGCTGAGCTTCTGCAGCCCCTCGGGTGCTGCTATGATACACATAAATTTAATGTCCCTGCCGCCATGCTGCTTAATGAAATTGACTGCTTCGGAACCGGATCCACCAGTAGCAAGCATCGGGTCAACAACAACGATCGTCCGCTGATCGATCGGTTCAGGCAGCTTGCAATAATATTCATGAGGCACATGCGTCTCGGGATCTCTGTACAGACCGATATGGCCTACCTTGGCGCTGGGAACAAGGGCGAGTATTCCATTCACCATGCCAAGACCTGCTCTCAGGATTGGCACAACCGCAAGTTTTTTACCTGCAATTCTTGGCGTCATGCATGTCTCGATCGGAGTCTGCACCTCCACATCTTCCAATGGCAGATCACTGAGTGCCTCATAGCCCATCAGCATGGAAATTTCTTCGATACACTTCCTGAATTCATTTGTTCCGGTGTTAATATCCCTCAGCTGAGATATCTTATGCTGTATTAACGGGTGATCCATGACAAATATATTGTTCTTTTTTTCCATCTTTCGTCCTCTTTTGCTCAACTTATTGTTCTTTTGCCCCTATCTATAGATACTACTGATTTACGCCGTTCAAGTCAATAACTTTTTCACCTGCCTGATTCTGGAAATCACACTTTTCCATATTGCAAAAAAGCCCATCAGGCCAGAAACCAGACAGACTTTTCCCACTTTATTCCCTATTCATATTACTATATCTCGATCTCACAATCTGGTTCCACTTTCCTGCAGGCTTTCAATACTTTCTTCATAACCGCTTTCTCATCGGCTCCCTCGGCAAATTCTATTTTCATCTTCTGCGTCATGAAACTAACAACCGCATCCGTCACGCCCTCGGTCTTCTTAGCAGCCTCCTGCATCTTCTCCGCGCAGTTCGCACAGTCTACCTCGATCTTATACGTCTTATTCATATGTTCCCACCCTGTCCTTTCTACAATGGCATATTCTTACATAATTTCATGCCCTATTCTTCCACATGTTCCATTCCCATACTGATGATCGCCCGGACATGCTCATCGTCCAGCGAGTAAAATATGGATTTGCCCTCTCTTCTGAACTTCACCAGTTTGGATGTCTTAAGAATTCTGAGCTGATGGCTCACAGAAGACTGACTCAGGTTCAGCAGCCTTGCAATATCATTCACACACAGCTCATGTTCAAACATGGAATACAGGATCTTGATCCTCGTAGAGTCTCCAAACACTTTAAAAAGCTCTGCCAGATCATATAAGATCTCATCGTCCGGCTGCTGCGCCAACACTTTCTCCACGATATCTTCCTGCGCCGCCTGCAATTCTTTCCCGGCCATCGCCTCACTGTTTCTGCTTTCTTCCGCCAACGCCGTCTCCTTTCCTGTCTGCAAATACATCTGTTATGCCGCCATACAATATGTGCATTCACCAGATCTATGTCTGACACTCTGTTACACACATATTGAAGCAAAAAATTATACATATATACATATGCTTAATTGTTCATATGTATAATAATATATACATCCGTAATTGTCAATGGGAAATATTGCATTTCCCGTTTGCTTCTTATTCTCTGATCTGACCGTTTCCGTGTATCAGATATTTATAGGCAGTCAGCTCCCGCAGCCCCATAGGACCTCTGGCATGCAGCTTCTGCGTGCTGATGCCGATCTCAGCGCCAAATCCAAACTCAAACCCGTCCGTAAACCGGGTGGATGCATTGACGTAGACACAGGCTGAATCAACACCCTGCAGGAACTGTTGTGCGTGGGCTTCATTCTCCGTAAGTATGGCATCCGAATGTTTGGTATTATACCGGTTGATATGACTGACTGCTTCATCGACGCTGGCAACCATCTTCATAGAGATAATATAATCCAGATACTCCGTGCCATAATCCTCCTGCGTCGCTTCCACGGCTGTGGGAATCAGCTCACATACCCTCTTGTCTCCACGCATTTCCACTTTCTTTTCTGCCAGAGCCTCTCCCAGCGCAGGCAGAAAACGATCCGCAATCTTTTCATGCACAAGCAGGGATTCGCAGGCATTGCAGACCCCGATCCGTTGTGTCTTGGCATTGATGATGATCGGAACCGCTCTGGCAAGATCCGCATCCTCGTCCACATAAATATGGCAATTGCCTGTTCCCGTCTCAATGACGGGAATCGTGCTGTTCTCCACCACCGCGCGGATCAATCCTGCGCCGCCTCTTGGTATCAGCACATCTACATATTGTTTCAGCTGCATAAAAGCGGTGGTAACCGCTCTGTCATTATCCGTGATCAACTGTACGGCATCCGCGCAGATTTCTTTTGCCGCAAGGGTTTCCCTGATTATTTCCGTAATTTCCATATTGGAATAGAAAGCATCCCGGCCGCCTTTTAGGATCACCGCATTGCCCGTTTTGAAACAAAGACCGAAAGCATCCGCCGTCACATTCGGCCTGGCTTCATAAATAATGCCTATGACGCCCATAGGCACCCTGACCTTATCTATATGCAGACCGTTTGGCCTGTCAAAAGATTCCATGATCTCCCCCACAGGATCCTGCAATCCTGCGATCTGCCGCAGTCCCTCCGCCATAGCCGCTATCCGTTCGGGGGTCAGTTTGAGACGATCTAACAGCCCTTTTGCCATACCGCCCTGCATGGCAATATCATAATCTTTCCGGTTAGCCGCCACAATACGGGCCTCGGCTTGAACCAACGCCTCTGCCGCCGCCAAAAGCACCTCGTTTTTCTTCTGTGCAGACAGCTTCTGCAGTTCATATTTTGCCTCTGCCGCTCTACGGCCCAATGTATCTAAATATTCCATAAGAACATCTCCTTTCGCCACCACCGCATGAATTGACGGTTTATTGTTTACAGATTACCATATGATATTTCCCGCGATCACATGATCCGGTTTTCTGTCATGGGATTCCTGGGGCAGCTCTTCCAGTACCTGGCAGGGATAAGCAAGCGCCGCCGTGACAAGCTCGAATCCTGTACTGATCGTGCTGTCGGAATTGCTGCTGCAAGAAGAGGCCTGCAACCGCTCCAGACGTTCCAGATATCTGTCATAGAATCCGCCGCCATAGCCTATGCGGCATCGTTTTTGATCAAATACGGCACCGGGCATCCACATCATTACTTTAACAGGCTTTAGGAATTCCCTTGTTTGAGACGTCTGTTCTTCCATAACAGTCAGCCATTCCGGAAAAGAAAGTGTTTCAGGCGGCTCCAGGATTCCCATGTATCCTGGCTGCAGATCCTTTAGTGTTCCGATCTTAAAGAATTCCATTTCATTGCCGAAAACTTTCGGCACAAACACTTTTTTGCCTGCCGCAAAAGCATTGCACAAAAGCGCCGACGTACTGACTTCACTCCGGTACCCCACATAAGCCAGGATCACATCTGCCTCCCGATACTGGGACATACCAAACACTGTCTGCTTGATCAGTTCTTCCTGCCGCAGACGCTCCTCAGCAGAAATATGATCACGCAAGTCCAGAATTTCTCTGCGGATTTTCTTTTTTAACTGTACAGTATCATTCATTCCCGTTTCCAAATTTCTTTCCAAGATCAGTGACCGATCCGTCTTTTTCCACAATAGAGATATTATTTAACTGGCCTCTTAAATTAGCACGTACATTGGCCACATAAGCCTGCCGCAGTTCCTGCTGCTCCTGCTTCTCCGCCTCGCTCAGCCCCTCCGCCTGGGACTTATGATACAATTCATTGATTCTTTTCGTCATCTGCTCAACATTCATGAAACTCTCCCGTCTGTTTTACCATAACTGTGCCGCACGATCCTAATCATGCATCTGTTGTACATACAGGGGCAGATCAAAGCCCTCTTCCCTGTGTGCAAGGAACAATGTGCCAATATTCTGTCCCGCCAGGATCCGATGAATCACCTTGATATCCGCGCTGTTGGCGATTACCATATCAACACCCATATTATTGGCAATCTTAGCTGCCTGAAGCTTGGTATTCATGCCGCCCGTTCCTGCGCTGCTCCCCGTGGAGCTTTTACCCATATCCATCAGCTCGTCTGTCAACCGCTCCACCACTTCGATATACTTTGCATCCGGGTTTCGCCTCGGATCATCCGTATAAAGACCATCAATATCCGACAAAAGTAAAAGCATATCCGCATCGATCAGGGATGCTACGATCGCCGACAGTGTATCGTTGTCTCCGATTCCAAGCTCGTAGGTCGCTATGGTATCATTTTCATTTACGATCGGCACCACCCCAAGCTTGAACAATTCCGCAAAAGTATTGCGCGCGTTAAAACGATTGAGATTATCTATGATCGTATTCTTGGTCATCAGGATCTGTGCTGCCACCTGATTGTATTCCGCAAAGATCTTCTGATAAGTCATCATCAGTCTCGCCTGTCCGATTGCCGCACAGGCCTGTTTAACCGCCGTCGGATTATCCTCTCCGATATTTTGCATCATAACCGCCTTTTTGCCTACGGCTACGGCTCCGGATGTGACAAGCACGACATCTTTTCCGCGGTTGCGAAGATCGCACAGTTCCCGCACCAACACATCCAGTTTCGTATAATCGAGATCTCCGGTCTGCTCATGCTGTAAAGATGAGGAACCGATTTTGATCACAATCCTTTTTTTGTCTTTCATCATTTCTCTGATATCTGTCATGATTCTTCTCTCTGTTCTTTCTCTTATTTCTTATATTTTACCCTGATCTTCTCCGCGATCAGCATTCCGTCCATGGCTGCGGAAGTAATTCCGCCCGCATAGCCTGCGCCCTCTCCGCAAGGATATAATCCTCTGACTTGAGACTGTCCCGTCTCATCCCGCATGATCCTGACTGGCGAAGATGTCCTGCTCTCAATACCGGACAGGTAGGCACCGCTGTCAGCAAATCCATACATCGTTTGACCAATCGAGTCAATTCCCTCCACAAGCGCTTCATTTAAAGCCTGGGGCATGATATCGTGTACGGGAGACAACCTCACCGCACCTTTTACCGCCGGGGCAAAATCCGGATATGTCCGACGGATCGCGGAGTCCTGTATTGGCTCTTTGGTCACCGCATATCTGTAATCGCCGTAAGTCTCCACCGGAACTGCCCCCCTGCCGATACGGTATGCACGTTCCTCTAACTCACGTTGAAACGCAATGCCGCCCATTGGTGAGGCGTCGGGATAATCCGCCGGCGTCACCGTAACGATCATCGCGCTGTTGCTGTTACTGCCATCCCGGCCGCTGTAACTCATACCATTTACCGCAAGCATATCATGCTCCGATGAGGCATTGACCACATAACCGCCGGGACACATACAGAATGAATAAACGCCTCTGCCGGAGGAAGTCTGTGCCGTCACCTTATAACTGGCGGCAGAAAGAAGCGGATGTTCTTCCTGTCCATATTGCAGCCTGTTGATCATCCTGCGTGGATGCTCCATACGAAGCCCTACCGCAAACGACTTTGCCTCCATTGGAACTTTTCGCTCATAAAGCATTGCAAACGTGTCTCTTGCACTGTGTCCCACCGCAAGAACTACAGCTTCACATTCAATAATTTCCTCATGGTTCACAACCACACCGGTAATATGCCCTTGCTGCAGACATAAGTCCGTTACCTGTGCCTCAAATCTTATCTCACCGCCCCATGATATGATCTGCTCCCGAAGGCTGCGCACCACAAGACGGAGAATATCCGTGCCGATATGAGGTTTTGACTCGTACAGAATCTCTTCCGGGGCCCCCGCCTCCACAAAGATTCTCAAAACTTCCCGATTTCGGCCAAATTTGTCCCTGTTCAAGGTATTGAGCTTACCATCGGAAAACGTACCCGCACCGCCCTCACCAAACTGCACGTTGGATGCGGGATCGAGCACTCCTTCTCTCCAGAATCTCTCCACATCCTCCTGTCGCTGCTCCACGCATCTGCCACGCTCCAAAAGCAGCGGGCGGTATCCGTACCTGGCAAGGAAATAACCGCAAAGCAGACCTGCGGGTCCTGTACCGATAATAACCGGACGGGATGCAAGAATCTCCGTTCCCGGCTGTGGAAACCGATACGGCTTGTCATGCAGCGCCTGCACCTGAGCGTTCCTGCAGCCTGCAAGAACCCTGTCCTGGGCATCTACTTGCACATCCACCGAATAAATCACCATAATCTCCGGTTTCTTCCTGGCGTCGATGGATTTCTTCACAATCTGCCAGGACCGAATCTTGTCCGGCGCGATCCGCAGAATTTTGGCTGTACGGTGTAAGATGTCCTCCTGTCTGTGATCCAGGGGGAGTTTTACCTGATTAACACGAATCATTTTACATAACCCTTTTATCTGTTTTATAATACATCTTCCGATTCATCTCCACTATCATACTTCACTCTGTGCCGCAGTACAAGCCAATTATGATATGATATTTTATATCAACTTGTTTTTCCAAAAAGGATGGCATACAATAATATTTGAAAAGATTTATATGTAATTCTTCACGAAAGGAGTCTGTATGCTCTATCATTATACCGATTTTGCCGCATTTGACGGAATCATCAGATGTGCGGAATTGCGACTCAATAATATCCTGAATATGAATGATACATCTGAAATGACATTATTTATAAACGGCATATGTAAAGCCGTTATCAATAAGCTGCGGCCGGAATGCGACAGCGAAAAACTCATGGAAGCACGTAATTTTTTTATCCAGGAACTGGAACAGGAATTCAACTACTCCGCCTACGCGGCATGCTTTTCCAGATACCGTGATGACGCGTCACAATGGGAACGGTACGGACATCTGGGACAGGGCGTATGCATTGCATTCCATGAAGTTCTCATGAAGAAAATGGTGGGCGGCGTGGTATCTTTACAGGAAGTATATTACCAGGAAGATATGCGGGAACATCATCTTGTAGATGAATTCTACCGGGTGATTAAAGACACTGATTCGATTCCGGCATCTCTGCCCCGGCTCAAAAGCCTTATGAACGATGCATGGGTAGAATCGGCAGCTTTCAAACACCCATCCTTTGCCAATGAAAAAGAATTCCGTCTGGTAGTTTCTCCTTTCATCTCCAATGAATTTGCTGTGGAGCCGAAATACCATATCGCCAAGGGACGGATCAAAAAATACTATCCACTTGATCTGAACAGGATGTGCGGCAGGTTGGGTATGCATCTGTCTGATCTGGTAGGTGAGATCATCATAGGTCCTACCTCATCCCAGTCACTGCCCGTTTTGCAGGATTATCTGTCCGACTGCGGACTAAATATCCTGAAAGAAAGAATCAGCATGTCCGACTGCCCTCTGCGCAAACCCACATCATAGAATCCGGCGGCTTACGAAAAACAGACATTTAAATATATTTCTCCTATATCCTGCCGGCCGCTGATCGGCCGGCTACGATTCCACTGCTCCACGCCCACTGCAGATTATATCCTCCGCATATGCCGTCAATATCCAGAATCTCCCCCGCAAAATATAATCCGGGGACAATAGCCGACTCCAATCTTTCAGTCACTTTGGTACAGTCCACGCCGCCGGCACATACCTGCGCCTGCTCGAAAGGATTGGTTCCTGTTACCGTGACACTAAGTTCTCTGTACAAATTTTCCAATTTCTTTCTGCATCGTTTCGGAACATCCTGTGCACGATCCCCTTCTTTAATCCCTGCCAGTTTCAAGAGTAACAGTCCGATTTTCTTATTGACTATACCGGTCACGAATTGTTCCATAGACTGACCAGATTGGTCATTCCATCTTCCTGCCCAAAATTCCTCATATTGCCGGCCATCTGTACAGGCAGGCATAAAATCTATTGTTACCATGACATGTTTATGCTCCTGCAGAGCGTATGCCGCCTTTCGACTGAACTGAAAGACCGGAATCCCCGATATTCCGTAGTCTGTCCATTGCAGCTCTCCATATTCCTTATGTACCTGGCGCTCCTCTATCCATAATGTCAGGGCTGCTTCACACCGCACGCCCGCCACGCGTCTGCCAAAATCTTCTTTACAGCGAAGCGCCACAAGCGCTGGTACGGCAGGTACTATCCTGTGTCCCAAGCCGCCTGCGATCATAAATCCCGAGCCATCCGAGCCCGTCTTGGGAGCTGCTTTTCCGCCGCATGCCAGTATCACACTGTCATATCTTTCTTTCTTCTTGTCAGCCGTCTCCACGTACAGTGATCCGGATGGTTCCCTCTGCAGGCCGGTTACCTGCCGGTTTATATGTATTCTCACCTGAAGCCGTTCCAATTCGTATCGCAAAAGATCCAGAACAGTGGAGGCCTGCTCGCTAGCCGGATAAAGATACCCATTTTTATCTTTGATCCGCATGCCAAGTCCCGTAAAAAATTCTTTTATCTCCGCTACACCAACCGTTTTATATATGGCATCTATCAATTCCACGCCGCTTCCGTAATAGAATTCCTTTCCCATTTTTTCATTGGAGAAATTACATTTTCCATTGCCGGTAGACAGAATCTTCTTACCGACTCTGTCATTTTGTTCATAAATTGTCACATAAGCGCCTGCCCGCGCCGCCTGAATTGCCGCTGTCATTCCTGCCGCGCCGCCGCCGATTATGGCTACTTTTTTCTTCATAATGCCTCCGTTAACTTGCCTGATATTAGCAATATGATACCCTCAACTGGAATAAGATTCAAGGAAATTATACAGCTCTTCCTCAGTCTCAATATACTTTCCCTGCATGATCTGCGCCTGAAGCGTTTCGTTAAGATCCTCCAGAAGAATATCCGTGTTCATATACAGAGTCTGCCTGTCCTCACGGTACACGACAATGAAATGATCCGCTACCATAAGATAATATCCACCGGTTTTCTCAGCCATATAGTATTTGCACACCACAACCCGATCCTTGGAAAAAGCAGTCAGTTCTATCGTCTCAAATCCCTGTTCCAATTCTGTCAGCGGAGGATTGTCATCATAAGATTTAAGCTCCTGTACCAACCCCTCCCGGTCCAATCCGATATATTTGGCCGGAACGCTCTCTTCCCTCTCATGAACCGTGCCCTCCGTCAGATTGACTTCTTCAATCAGATAGGTAGTATCTGCCGTTACTACCGGAATATCAGCCACCGCTGTCTCTATTACCTGTTCCTGTATTTCATCCTCTGTGGATGGCAGTTTTGCCCCGGTGTCTTTGTTCTCCTGTATCTGAAACCGGTTGGGATAGAAAAACCGCTCTGCTTTCAACGCGCCGAATCCACCGATCACGATCATAATACATGACAATACAAGAAAAAGACTGATACGTCTTATCAATTTCATTCTACTTCTCTCCTTGCGGATTACTTGTAATCAGTATCAGTCATTTCACGATTTTTATGCAGTTTTATCACAAATTTATTCCTGCCGGCATACACACCGCCGACCGTCGGTCCCTCAGAGAACTCCGATATTCTTTCCAAGCATGATAAAGAAAAATCCAAGCGGTATTTTGGACAATTCCGCTTCGCCTATCACCTTGAGTATCATCAGAAATGTAATATAGAAAAACAATCCGGTCAGCACACCGATCAGTACTGTCAATGCGCCGCCTACCGGCTCAAGCAGCAGTTGGTTGACGAGCAGGACCACCACACCGGACACTCCTGCGGCCGCAGCCGGAAATACAATGCCGCCCAGCCATTCCTGCCGATATTTCAGGTTCCTGCTGATAAAAAAGAAGTTTAACCCGCCATAGACGGCAAAAAACAGGATCAATGCATATATGATGCCGTCCGCACCCAACAGAGCTTTCTGTACGAACAGATAAGCGGTAAGCAAATGTACAAGCACAGAGACTGTAGTTGCGAGGAGCAGTTCTTTAATCATATGCATCCGATATAAGAGATTCCCAAACAAAAAGCAGAATCCATACAACAGGATAATGACTGCCCCTTTCTGTACCCACGCAGTCACTGCCTCCGTCTCTCCCTCATACAGGCATGTGATGACTGCCTGCGCCAAAACCCCCGTATAGACTGCAATCGGACAGGAAACGATGCTCAGTTTGCGTACGGCCTTACTCAGCCGGTCTCTCATAACACGATATTCTTCTCTGTCATATGCAGTACTGATCTTACTTGTCATCGCGTATATGCTCAAAATGCCAAATGCCGCCCCCACTCCGACCAAAACGGCAAATTTACCATAGAAACTTCCCCACGACGCCGTGCGGACTTCTCCCAGTTCTTTCCGGTTCATACTGTAATTAAACAATCGTTGGTCGACTAACATGAACAGGTTGGAAAAAATAGCGACGACAGCAACAGGAATACTGTTCGCCAAAATCATTCCCTGTGCAGAATACTGTGTTTCAATTCTTTTACTGCCATCCATCCCCAATTTGCCACGTAGCGTACCGGAATAGATCACATAGATCACGAGAAGATGAACCGTTGTGATAATCTGGGAAAACATCACTCCAACCATAGCGCCCAGCGCTCCATATGCATAGCCGTACACCTCATCCTGCCGCAGCGCAGTCACTTTAAGTCCATAATCATAACAGACCCTGCCGCAGCCCAGGACGCATATGATCATGGAAATGCACTCGATATACTGAGAATGCGCTGTTAACATACCCAGACCATAGCCGTTAAAATATCCTCTAAATGTACCGATGAATGCTGCAAAAATAATAACCGGCGCAACTGTCATGACTGCCATACGGCAAAATGACTCCAAAACGAGAATATCTGCTATAAATGCAGAGCCAAACACCAAAGCTGCCGCCAGCGCAATGCTGACAGTCAAATCCATGAAAAATGCTGACCGAAATACTTTCTTTGCATTCTTATACTGTTCTCTTTTGACCCGATAACGGATAATGGAAGACATCGCTCCCGTCATACTGTAAGATGTAAAAAGTGTGATCAGGAAAAAGATTTCATAGGCAGGTGCAAAAAGCCCCATACCGGCATCACCGATCGCCCTTGCCAGGGGAATCCGCATGATAAGCGTAATAATATAGGATAAGATACCCGCATACTGTACGATCGGATTTTTGGCCGTCCTATTACCCAAACCACTGTTAGAATCTCTCTTTCGTAACTTCATAGCAAATCAAGCCCTCTTTATCAGTCCTGCTGTCTTGTGATGCCTAACTGCTGCAAAACAGCCTCCTGTTTTTCTTCCATAACCGCTGCCTCCTGCTCTTCCATATGGTCATAGCCACACAGATGAAACATGCTGTGTGCCGTCAGAAATGCAAATTCACGCAGTACACTGTGCCCATATTCCTGCGCCTGCGACAGCACTCTGTCAACAGAGATGATAATATCCCCAAGGATCAGCTCTCCGCTGTCCGGATCAAAACAATCCGCCTCCTGCTCCTCTGCCATGGAAAAATCACTTTCTTTCTCAAAGGAAAGGTTTGGAAAGGAAAGTACATCCGTCTCCTTATCCACTCCTCTGTAATCCCTGTTATATTCACGGATGCCCGCATTGTCTGTTATGAGAAGATTCACCGTTGTCTCATAGGGACAGTCCTCATTATGCATGACCGTTTCCATGATCTTGTCCAGTATTTCCTGCACGTCAAAGGGCAGGCCAACCCCGGTTTCATTCTCAACGTAAGAAGTCATAATATAGTTTTTCCTCCACAAAGATCTTTTTCATCTTACGGATCTGTCCCAAAGATATTTCGCTATCCCATAGTTCATCCGTTTCCAGTTTCTTCTGAAATACCGTTTCGATCAACTGTCCGTAATCCAGCTCTGCTTTCGGTTCTTTTTCAAACAGATACAGAATCGAAGAGACGATACAGTCTGCAAATAATACGATAACCGTTTCTTTTGATATGATTTTTTCCGATTCATCCACATACTCTTTCAAAAGTCTCTTTGTATTGGACGGGAAATGATATTCATTACAGATCGCAGATACATTCTCCCATGTATTCTCCCCTTTAAGCCGCCCGATCCTGTGATAATAGCCGCAGGCCTTCGCCGCCGCATCGTCTAACTCCAGCCGTCTGGCAATCCGGTCACTCAGATATGCCGTATGTACCGCGTGATAATACTCTTCCCTGGACATCTCCTTGAGCTGCACCAAAAGCGGAAACTCCGGATCGTTAATCTCCATATACTTCTCACGGTTTCTATGAATTACCGTGGAACTGAACATCTTAAGACTGATCAACAGCAGAATACAGCACACGATCAGATTAACTGTGGGAATCAAAAACTGAGCCACCGATAACTGTACCTGCGAAAACAATATGACGTTGGCAGTCAGACATAGTGTCAGAACTGCCAGTGAAATAAACAGAGGCAGCATGACCTTAAACTCTTCATTCAAAGTGCTGAACACGAGGATTCCCGTTGCACCGCTGACAAAATACAGCCAGAATACGGAAAAACTTCCCCCGGCAAAATTAACAGCTAACAGCAGACAGACGCTGCCTGCCACAAGTCCTGTAACATCGTCGCTGAACACGCCAAGCAATACGAATATGACAAGAAAAGGCCATCCGCTTTCCGGCAAATATGGAAGAAACATGGATGCGGCAAGGCTGCCTAGATACATGAGCGCAAATCTTCCATACTTTTCTTCATTGCGGTATATAAATCTGTGATTTAATTCTTCCATCGCATAGGAAAAGATCACAATACCAGTACCCGCCATCGCCATAACCGTGTTGCGGAGCATCTCTTCCATACCGCCTTTGTGTATAACGCTGCCCACAAGTGCAACAACACCGGCCAGCAAAAACATCAATCCAAAAAATACTATTCTATTCCAAGTCTGTTTCTTATTTTTTTCCACGTTCGTAATTCCTGCTTCTCTGTTTTATTTCACTGCGTTTTTGTACTTTCGCTTCATAATCATCATATGCCCTGACAATCTTCTGCACAAGCGGATGCCGCACCACATCCTTGCTGCTCAGTTTGCAAAAAGCAATATCGTCGATTTTGGACAGCACCTTGGCGGCAATATCCAAACCTGATTTGGTATCCGGCGCCAGATCTTTCTGTGAGGCATCGCCTGTCACCACAACCTTGGATCCAAAGCCGATTCGGGTCAGGAACATCTTCATCTGCGCCGGTGTTGTATTCTGCGCCTCGTCCAGTATAATGTAGGCATTATCCAGTGTCCGGCCTCTCATATAGGCTAACGGCGCTACCTCGATCAGTCCCTTCTCCATATTCCTGGTAAAACTCTCCGCCCCCATGATCTGATACAGCGCATCGTACAAAGGCCGTAGATAAGGATCTACTTTACTCTGCAGATCGCCGGGCAGAAATCCAAGCTTCTCGCCTGCCTCGATGGCTGGTCTGGTGAGAATGATCCGGCTCACCTCATTATTCTTAAAAGCCGTGATCGCCATCGCCATTGCCAGATATGTCTTACCTGTTCCCGCCGGACCAATTCCGAAGACGATCATATGATCTCTGATCGCATCCACATACTGCTTTTGTCCGAGTGTCTTTGGTTTGATCGGCTTGCCGCTGACCGTGTGACAGATACAGTCACCGTCTATCTCCAAAAGAACGTCCTCCTGCCTCTCGTTCTCCATCTCGATCGCATAGTTGACGCTCTGCTCTTCCAACGTATTTCCCCTTTCCGATAAGGTGAGCAGTTCCCGCACTACATTGGATGCCCTCATAACCGCATCCCGTTCACCGCTGATCTTGACGGCACCGTCACGGTCTACGATCACAACCTGCATATCCTCTTCAATCTTCCTGATATAAGAATCACGCTCTCCAAATAAATTCCGCATGTGCTCTACCGGCACATCAATACTGATTGTAAACTCTCCCATCTATCTGTCTTCTGCCTCTTAGTCCATCACAGTCTGCCTTTTGAAATCATCCGATTGCCGGCTGTGGGGATCATTCCTGTGCAGGTTCATCCTCCTCCTGCGCGGCTTTGCCCGCATTTTCATCTTCTTCGTCCGGTTCCACCGGCGCCGTGCGTGTAGGTACTAGCTCCACCGCCGATTCCTCCAACTGCATATGGGCATTCAACACCCAATTTATATCATTCTTTTTTATTGTAACATTTTTTTCTGTAATTTGTACCCCTTTTTCGTCTAAAGTTGATATTATTTTATGCCACTCATCCTGCATCATGGCATTCATTTCTTCCTCCGTATACTTCTGTTTGACCATCTCATATTCCTGTACGGTCTTCCTGCCATAAAAAACCGGCAGATAAAGGTGATCTAGCAGCTGCACCTGTTTTTTCTCTCCACTGACGTCATACGCCTCATAAGGAATTCTCCCCAGCCGCATATTAAGTTCCCTGTCGTTGATCCCGACCATGAACATCTTCTTCTGTCTTCCGGAATAGACCTTTTCCTCATATAGAATGTCCTTTTTGACACTGACTGATTCCGCGTAACGAAGCATAATATCTGCATCGGACTGCACATACTGATATTTCCTGACCGTAGTGTCCTCATTGTAGACCGGCACGGCGCCGCTGACCAATACATCTCCCGCTTCTACCGTATCTCCCAGAGTTACCTGCGGTACGCCGCTGCGCGTGATGATATAAGACACTGTTCCGGATTTTGCTGCGATCAGATCCATCCCCTGGGCCTGTTCTTCCTGCAGCGTCTCATCCCGCGGCCCTGTGCTTTCCGCGCTCTCTGTGTCCTTGGGATTTCCTGGCTGTTTAGCCCCCGCCGGATGGCCCGGATTCCCTGGCAGTCCATTTGTACCACCAGGAGTCGTTTCATCCAATTGACTAATCTGGTCATAGTCTGGCATCTCATTTTCTTTGATATTTATGATGAGCGTCGTTCCTTTCACCTTGACAGACGTCCAGGTGATCACATCATAGTCTTCCCTGAGCGCCTTTTCCAATTCCTCAATCTGAAGACGGTTCTTTTTCATCGTAACGCGCACATTCTTTTCATCCAGGTAATCAAGAAGCACATCGTCTGTCAGCACATAATTGCCCTCGATCTTAATATTCCATATATACCCTGAGGTCAGCATCCAGAAAATCATACAGCATATAAACCCTGCCACAAAGATCTTCCTGCGCTGCATTTTAGACATAAAAAAAGGCAGTCCATATCTTTTCAGAACGGATGCCTTAGTTCCGGTCTTTTTAAGAAGCGGTTTCAGCGCAAAAAAACCCTGTATGCTGATATTCATCGTATCATATTCGCCATGATTGACAATATCCCACACAAGAATATTATGGTTACCGCACAGATTGAGCAGTCTTTCGGTGGAGTACCCCCACACTTTGATCGTCACATAACCTCTGATATATTGTACCCAGTGAAGCATTCTATCCCTCTCAATCAAACATATCGGACAGTGTCGATACTGCCGCTTATTTTCATATCTTCATTGGTATAATAATCAATGGACAGTCTTCTGCCCTCGAAGCAGATCTTACAATTCTTGCCCTGCAGCACGATAGACTCTGTGGTATACTCTAATATTCCCTTATAATTTTCTATGAAGGCCTCTCTGTTTCCCGTAATTGTCACGATCGCCGCTCCAAGCATCGTGTCTTTGGGGAGCTTTAACGATTCTACGATTAGTTCCTTGGAACTGGATAAGGCCTGTATCGGCAGCTTCTTACTATTCTTTCTCATAGTTCACTATATGTTGCCCAAAGAACTTTCATGACTGCAAAACACTTCCCCAATCTTCACTTATGATATGGCGCCCCACTGATGATGCGATATGCCCGGTATATCTGCTCGAGCAGGATAACACGCATCAACTGATGCGGGAAAGTCATGCGAGAAAAGCTGACCGCAAGGTCAGCTCTCTTACACACATACTCATGTAATCCAAGGGATCCTCCAATGATAAACTGAATATGGCTGATTCCTCTTGTTGCAAGTTTGTCAATCTCCTGCGCAAACTCTTCGGAGCCGTACATCTTCCCCTGAATCTCCAATGTCACAACACAGGCATCCTCTTTGATATATTTCAGGATGCGCTCCGCCTCTTTATATTTGATGGCATCCTCCTGCGCTTCGGACGCCTTATCCGGCGTTTTTTCGTCATCCACCTGTATGATTTCCAATTTGCAATACCGGCTCAACCGCTTCTCATACTCGCTAACAGCGTCCCTGTAAAATTTCTCCTTAATCTTACCGACTGTGATTATCGTAATCTTCATTCGTGTTCAAACAACTCCTGATAATACTCGTCCACAAAATGCTCCAGAAGCGCTTCATCAAGATTCATAAATTTGTCGTTGATGATCGCTTTCATTCTATCTGTACGTTTAAAATATTTCTGTTCCTCCAGGATCCCGTCCTGTTCATCATCCTCGAATAATCCGGCATCGATCTGTCCGGCGCTCAGGTTCTCTTCACACCATTTGGTCATCTCGGACAGCAGGGAATTCTCGGACTTCGCCTTGATCAGCAGAATCCTGGAATTGCGCATGGATACGACGCCAAACACAATAAACAGGATAAACATAGTGCCCATAACGCCGCATACAAGGTATCTTGTCGTACTTGCCCCCTGATAGAGTGGAATAATGCCAACAAACACAAGCGCTACAAGAATGAAACCTGCTATACCAACAAACAGCAGCGTATAAGCAGAAGAACGGTTATCCTCCGCTTTCGTCGCACTGTTCTGGTAAGCATGGTATGCTCTGGGCGGTAGATCCGTCTCATCGTCTCTGGTTTCCGCCTGCTGTCGGGCAAGCATAGCCTGCATCCGTACTATCTTCTCCTGTTCCTCAAGTTCGGCACTCTGCTCTTTCTCGTCCTCAAGATGCTCCACCAGCTCCACCTTACACTCGGCACAGAGCTGAATTCCCTCCCTGTACTCGTTCTTACAAACCGGACACCAAGGCATACATGTCACACTCCTTATCGCAAAAGTCTATAAAACTGCATAATTTTTTCATCACACAGCTCTATTTTATAATCATTTTGCACGAATTGCAACACTTTCCTATAGTAAACGCTCTTTCTGAACGGCTGAATAAACGGTTTTTGCACTGATTCCGTCCAAGCGTCCGATTTTGCCTGTCAGCGCATTGATCGTATCCTGCGGCGCATCTACTGCCACGCTTATGATATTAACGCCCTTTTCACGGTAAGGAATACCCATTCTTCCGATAACGTATTCCCCATACTCATGTAACAGCCTGTTAAGCTGTTCCACGGAAACTTCCTGTTCAACAATAATGCCGATCAAAGCAATTCTTGTGTCCATCCCTGCATCCTCTTTTGTCCCGCTGCCGTTATACCCTGTGACGCTTCCAGGCCATACGCCGCATCCTACCTGGCCTGTTTCTGGTCTGTTTTCAGCAGCTCACGCATCCCCTGATTCTTATTCTCCGACTTATCAATATCCATGCACAGAGAATGGTCATCATTCTTGCGCCATACGGAACATTCACCGATCGCACTCATATCCCGCCACAATGTAAACACGCCCTTAGTCGTGATGCCGCTCCACTCTTCCACATTGCCAGTGTAATCTACCGTATTGGCATATAACTCGCCGTCATATAAACCGTCGGTAAAATTACCGATCACATTCTGCAAGATACGCTCCCGTACTTTTAGTTTCGAAATATCTACGTCATAGTGTTCCGCACCCTGACCGTTTGGCAGATCGTCTGCCCACGAACCGGTATAGCTGTGCGCCATATATTTACCGAGCGCATTACTTTTATTCTTCTTACCGATATAGAATCTGTACCATGTGCCCTCACCATTTCTGACGCCGTTAGACCAGCCGCCATAATAGTAACTGTTATTCTCGTAGATTGCCAGTCCCAGCCCGTGAGGTTTGCCGTCACTGTTTACATCTCCGTTATAATAGTATTGTCCGGTATTCTCCAACTGTTCCGACAACTTCACATACCGCTTCAAATGTGCCAGATCCCAGATCGCGTCCTGATTGTTGTCCGCAAAATACGGCAGCGCCTCGTTCAGAATATATTCTTTGCTGTATGATACGTCACTTTCATCTTCTACGTCAACTACAACCGCGGTTTTATCACTGTCTTCTGCCACCGGATCAGCCTCTTCTTCTGTTTCCTCTTCCTGCTCATCCTCCTGATCCGGCTGCTCTTCGATCTCCTCCACCACTTCATCTTCTTTGGAATCAATATCCACAGTTTCTCCCGACATTCCAGACACATAATCATTCTTCTTCTGCTCCTGCGCATACTGTGTGATGTTCTGCTGCAGATCATCATTGCTCCCTTGAGAAGTCTTGCGTTCTCCGGGCCTGAACACAAGAAGCGCCATGATACAGATAAGAAGTATTACTACAATGGCAAGCAGAATAGTCGTCGTGTAAGGCTGCTGTATAATCCCCTGCAGTCCGCCTGGCAGACGCTCATTTTCTTCATCGTCCTGCTTCTGATCCAAATCTTCCACCGCAAGATCTTCTAATGTCTCCGAATCCGGCTGCGATGCGTTTTGCTCTGATTTAATGTCTTCTCTCCAACCATTCTCTTTCGTTTTATGATTACGCTCCATCAAATTCATATATCACACTTGCCTTTCCAGCCTGATGGCATGTTCATTTTCAGACTTCATAATCCAAACAGGTTCTTCCCTCTGTCACAGACTTAATAAAACTGCCTGCCGCCACATGTGCGGGATGTCCCTGATAATTCTGCAGATCTTCCTGACTCTCAAATACACTGATCAGCCCGATCTCCTTGTTGCTGGATGATAGTGGAGAAGTTACCACCTTGAGAGAAACGACTCCTGACACCTGCTCTTTGACTCCCTCAAGCTCCCTCTGCATCCGCTGCGCTGCCTCTCTTTTGTCCTGTTCGGATAATTCCGCCTTAAAATCCCATAATACGATATGATTTACCATTTTCGCCCTATGCTCCTTTCCCAATCCTGTCCGGCTCTTTCTGTTTCCGAGCTTTTCCATGCAATCTTGCCACTCTATATCCTCATTATAATTGTTATTCCTTAATAAACTATTATATAAATTATTAAGATTTGCTTTACTTTCTTATATGGTAAAAGAGCCTGCCCGAGGCAGACTCTCTCATCCCGTATCTTATCTTCTTAAGTATTTACCTGCTCAGATACTCGTCAATTCCTTTCGCTGCCGCTTTACCTGCACCCATGGCAAGAATTACGGTGGCGGCGCCTGTCACAGCGTCTCCGCCTGCATAGACGCCTTCCTTGGTCGTCCGGCCAAATTCCTCTTCTGCCACGATACATTTGTATTTGTTCACTTCCAATCCCTCGGTAGTGGACGAAATCAACGGATTTGGTGATGTTCCAAGGGACATGATCACGGTATCTACTTCCATTGTAAATTCAGAACCCTCGATCACCACCGGACGTCTTCTGCCGGATGCATCCGGTTCTCCTAACTCCATCCGAACACATTTGATACCGGATACCCAGCCGTTCTCATTCTCGAGAATCTCCGTCGGATTAGTCAACAGGTCAAAGATAATGCCTTCTTCCTTGGCATGATGTACTTCCTCCACACGGGCAGGAAGTTCTTCTTCGCTCCTACGGTATACGATATGCACTTCTGCGCCAAGACGAAGAGCCGTTCTGGCCGCATCCATCGCCACATTACCACCGCCGACAACGGCAACTTTCCGCCCTCTCATGATAGGCGTATTGGAATCTTCATCAAAGGCTTTCATCAGATTGCTTCTTGTCAGATATTCATTAGCAGAGAATACGCCGTTAGCCTGCTCTCCGGGAATTCCCATGAATTTGGGAAGTCCGGCGCCCGAACCGATAAACACAGCATCAAATCCCTCGTCCGTCAGCAGCTCATCAATCGTAACTGACTTGCCCACCACTACATTTGTCTCAATCTTAACGCCCAATGCCTGCACATTCTCTATCTCTTTGGCCACTACATCCTGTTTGGGAAGACGGAACTCAGGAATACCATATACAAGTACCCCTCCCGGTTCATGCAGCGCCTCAAAAACAGTGACATCATATCCCATCTTCGCCAGATCACCGGCACAGGTCAATCCCGACGGGCCGGAACCGATCACGGCAACTTTCTTACCTTTCTTTTCTTTTGCTCCCTCAGGCTTTATATGATTCTCCCGCGCCCAGTCAGCCACAAAACGCTCCAGCTTGCCGATGGACACCGGTTCACCCTTGATTCCGCGGATACATTTACCCTCGCACTGGCTCTCCTGTGGACAGACACGTCCGCATACTGCCGGAAGTGCGGAATCCTCACTGATGATCTGATAGGCGGACTCGATATCGCCCTCTTTAACTTTCTCAATAAAACCGGGTATATTGATCGCAACAGGGCATCCTTTAATACACTGTGCATTCTTGCAGTTAATGCAGCGGGTCGCCTCGCACATTGCTTCCTCTTTATCATAACCCAGACATACTTCTTCAAAATTTGTTGCACGTACCTTGGCATCCTGTTCACGCACAGGAACTTTCTTCAATACATCTGCTTGCATTAGTCATTACCTCCACAATTTCCGCATCCGCCGTGATGAGTATTACCCTCCTGCGCCTTCAAGAATGCTCTTCCTTCTTCGGTCTTATAAATCTGCTGACGCTTCATTGCCTGATCAAAATCAACTTTATGCCCGTCAAATTCAGGACCGTCCACACATGCAAATTTTACTTCACCATCTACGGTAAGCCGGCATGCCCCGCACATGCCTGTGCCGTCGACCATGATCGGGTTCATGCTGACGATCGTCGGAAGATCATACTTTTTGGTTGTCAGGCATACAAATTTCATCATGATCATCGGTCCGATCGCCACACATACATCGTAGGATCTGCCCTCCTGCGTGATCAGATCGTCAATTACTTTGGTCACCATACCGCTTCTGCCGTAGGAACCGTCGTCTGTTGTAATATAAAGATTGCCTGCAACAGCTTTCATCTCTTCTTCCATGATCAGAAGCTCTTTCGTCTTGGCTCCCACGATCACATCGGCTTCCACGCCATGCTCATGCAGCCATTTTACCTGCGGATAAACCGGTGCGGTGCCCAGTCCGCCTGCCACAAACAATATTTTCTTTGCTTTCAGGCTTTCTATCTCTTCGTTTACGAACTCGGAGGGACATCCAAGAGGCCCTGCAAAATCCCGGAAACTATCGCCGGCTTGCAGATTCCTCATCATTTCTGTCGCCGCGCCTACGACCTGGAATACAATCGTGATCGTTCCGGCCTCTCTGTCATAATCACATATCGTCAACGGAATGCGCTCTCCATCCTCATCCATTCTCACAATCACAAACTGCCCCGGCTGACATGATTTAGCCACCCGCGGAGCCTCAACATCCATCAAATAGATATTTGTCGTAAGTTCTTCGGCTTTTAATATCTTGTACATCGCTGCTTATCCTCCTCAAATGATATCCTTGCTTCTCTGTATATGCATCTCTTAGACATAACATAACTGCTCTCATGCTGTTTCTTTTATGCTCATTACCGCCTAAATACGACACCATGTTTTATGATATAAGAACTTTTTTGTTTTTGCAACTCTTTTTTCCGATGGTAAATTGCGCCACAAACTTCCTGCTATATATGTACCTATATATGTACCGCCATGAATTCTCCGTTATCGTCGTAGCCAAGCTGTGCCGGCTCACCCGTATATACGTTGACAAGAAATACCTTATCGGTACGGCTGAGTATGCCTGTACCATCGTCATAATATTCGTTGATCGTATAGTAATCTTCCGACTCATTGACTCTCAACACGGAGCTGAACTGGTAGCTGAGCGTACCACTCTGACGTTTGTTATGCCCCGCCGCATCCTCCAGATACCCATTATCCACAAGACGCTGTACCAGATTCGATACCGCCTGCGAAGTTGAAATCGCTCCACGCAGACGAAGCGTATATGTCCGCATGGTTACCTCACTGGAGACTCCCTCCTCACTGATATTGACAAATTTAAACAAAGTCTTTCCAAGAGGCATGGGAATCGGCCCGGTATAAGGCACACTGTCCGCAGTCGGTTCGGATTCATCCGTTGTATAATAAATCTTACATCCCTCTATACCCTCCACGGCAATCATTGTGGGCTCAGTATATTCCCCGCTGTACAATTCCACTTCCGGGGCATTGGGTACCGCAAGATTGATAATATATGTCTTACTGACGATCTCGCTCTCAATTCCGAAATCATTGACAAAAAATGCACTTATCGTGTATTCTCCTGTCTCCAAAAAGAGCGGCGCCGTATATATATCGCTGTTTTTGGTAGGTTTCGAACCATCCATCGTATAATAGATCGTTCCTGCCGTATTGGAACTCAGCTTAAGCGGGATCACTTCGGCATAACTCCCCTCCACATAGCTGAACTCCGGCTCCATGGCAAGATAACTCTGAAACATATTGACAATACTGTCTTCCGGACAGTTCCTTAAAAGCTCATTGATCTGTCCATACAATTCCTGATTTGCATAAATTGTTATGATCTTATTATATGCTTCTTCCAGATCATCCGAAGAATAACTTCCGTTTTCTATGATCCGGTAAAGCACCTGCACTGCTGATGAATTATCCTGCTGCAGATAGTAATAATCCGCCTCCATAAACAGAAGCTGCGCCACATCAGGATACCTCTCGTAAGCTGTCTCCAGACAGGCTATCGCCTCATTATATAATCCCTCTGCCGCATATTCCTTTGCCTTGCTGATCTGATACTCCACCGTACCGATGTGGTAGGCATATGCACCATAGGAAATAAGTGCAACGACAAATATGATGATAAGACTTGCAATGACCCATACTCTCTTACCATCCTCGGCGGCTTCATCCGTTTCATAGGATTGGGATTCCTCTGTCTCTTCATCCTCCGGCGGTATCTCCTTCGTGTCTTCCCCCTCCTGCAGTGCCGCAAGTGTGGACAGAGTCTCCGTTATGCTGTTTTCTATTTCTGGTTCAAAATCAGGAACGATCCGAATTTCCTCTCCGCATTCCTCGCAGATCAGATGTCCTTCTTTCAACTCATTACCACAATGGGGACACTTCATAAACAGTTCCCTTTCTTTCTAGTCCTCTGCCACAGTGTATGGATCATATATCCTGCGCCGCATAGCTTCTCATCTGTTCATACAGACTGCCATACAGACTATGTCCGACGGATTACAACTACATTGCACCCGCTTCCACACAATTATGCATCAGCATTGCTATCGTCATGGGACCAACGCCGCCCGGAACAGGCGTAATGGCGCTGCAGACTGGTGCAACGTCCTCGTAGTCCACGTCACCGCATAGTTTATTGTTTTCATTGCGGTGGATACCCACATCAATGACCGCTGCGCCCTCCTTGACATATTCTTTCGTGATCATCTTAGGCCTGCCAACTGCAACGATCAATATATCCGCTCTCTTTGTAACTTCTTGTAGATCCCTGGTTCTAGAGTGCGCCACCGTCACCGTTCCATTCTCTCGTAAAAGTAACAATGCCATGGGCTTGCCTACAATATTGCTTCTGCCGATGACCACGCACTCTTTTCCGGCAATCTCTACGCCGGAACGCTTGAGAAGCTGAATAATTCCCGCAGGCGTACAGGACACAAATCCTTTCTGCCCGATGCACAGCGCTCCCACGCTCTGCGGATGAAATCCGTCTACATCTTTCTTCGGATCGATCGCCTGAATCACCGCATCCTCATCAATCTGCTCCGGAAGCGGAAGCTGTACCAGGATACCGTTTACATCCTCTTTTGCATTCAGCTCAGCGATCAATGCAAGCAGTTCTTCCTGTGTAGTTTCTTCCGGCAGCTCATAAGCCAAAGACTCGATTCCAATATAGGCGCAGGCCTTTTTCTTATTACCTACATACACGCTGGAAGCCGGGTCATTTCCCACCTGGATCACCGCAAGGCATATCTTAACGCCTCTTCTGCTCATCTCTTCAACTTTTACTTTCAACTCATCTTTAATCGCGGCTGAAATCGCCTTACCATCTATTATCTGCGGCATAATAATCTCTCCCTTCTGCTAAAACAATCCAGTGATCATGCCTGTCTCATCTACATCGATCTGATAAGCCGCCGGTTTCTTAGGCAGCCCGGGCATAGTCATAACGGAACCTGTCAATACGACTACAAAACCTGCGCCTGCAGATACGTACACTTCCCTCACATGCATATTAAACCCTACCGGTCTGCCCAAAAGCGCCGGATCATCAGACAGGGAATACTGTGTCTTGGCCATGCATACCGGCATATTGCCAAATCCCATCTCCTCTAACTTCTGAAGCTGTTTCCTTGCTGCAGACGTATAAGATACCCCGCCGGCGCCATAGATTTCGGCTGCCACCGTCTCGATTTTCTCCTGAAGTGAAAGATGATCCTCATAGAGCACCTTAAAGCGGCTCTCTCTGTTCTCTAATGTCTCCAATACTTTCTCAGCCAAGGCTACGCCGCCGGCGCCGCCTTTTTCCCATACTTCGGACAACGCAAATTCACATCCCCTGTCCTGACAGAATCTGCGCACATATGCAATTTCCGCCTCGGTATCCGTCACAAAGGAATTCAGCGTGACCACGATCGGCACTCCATATTTATGCAGATTCTCAATATGCTTTTCCAAATTGACGATACCTGCCTGCAAAGCGGCCATATTCTCATTGTTTAAGTCCGGTTTCGCCACGCCTCCATTATATTTTAACGCCCGTATGGTAGCCACAAGCACTACTGCATCAGGTTTTAATCCCGCCATACGGCATTTAATATCAAAGAACTTCTCCGCCCCCAGGTCTGCCCCAAATCCTGCCTCAGTGATTACATAATCGGCCATCTTTAACGCAGTTCTTGTAGCGCGGATAGAATTACATCCATGCGCGATGTTCGCAAAAGGTCCGCCATGCACCAATGCCGGTGTATGCTCCAGCGTCTGAATCAGATTGGGCTTCATCGCATCTTTCAGAAGCGCTGCCATTGCGCCTACCGCCTGCAGATCAGCAGCTGTCACAGGCTTTCCCTCGTAATTGTAGGCAACAATGATTCTGCCCAGTCGTGCCTTTAAATCTGCCATATCTGCAGCGAGACACAGAATCGCCATAATCTCAGAAGCTACCGTAATGACAAAATGGTCTTCCCTCACGACACCGTCTGTTCTGCCGCCCATTCCAACAACAACGTTTCGCAGCGCTCTGTCATTCATGTCCAGACAGCGTTTCCATACGATCTGTCTCGGATCGATCCCAAGCTCATTGCCTTGCTGCATATGGTTGTCCAAAAGAGCTGCCAACAGATTATTCGCAGAGGTTATGGCATGAAAATCTCCGGTAAAATGCAGGTTCAGATCTTCCATCGGCACCACTTGGGCATAACCGCCTCCCGCAGCGCCTCCTTTAATCCCAAAACATGGTCCAAGCGACGGCTCCCTGAGCGCAATGATCGCTTTTTTACCCATTGCACCAAAAGCCTGCCCCAAGCCCACGCTTGTAGTTGTCTTGCCTTCCCCCGCAGGCGTAGGGTTGATGGCAGTCACAAGAATCAGCTTACCATCAGGATTGCTTTGAATACGCTCTATGTATTCATCAGAAACCTTAGCCTTATACCTGCCATACAGCTCCAGGTCATCCGGGGCAATCCCTATACTTGCAGCCACATCAACGATATTCTCCAGAACCGCTTCCTGCGCAATTTCAATATCTGTCTTCAAACCCTCACCCTGCCTTTCTATATCGTCTCTTCCACAAATTGTTCAAATTCTTCGGCGCTCATCATCACCTTACGAGGTTTGGTTCCCTCTTCCTCTCCGACAACTCCCGCCTCGCAAAGCTGATCCATGATCCGTGCCGCTCTGTTAAAGCCAATCTTAAACACTCTCTGCAGCATGCCGATAGATGCTTTGTCTTTATCGATGATAAATCTGCCTGCCTCGGCAAAATACTGGTCATATTCAGACCCGCTCTCGCCACTTGCTGCACCTGCGCCACCAGAGCCGCTTCCCATGCTCTTGATCTGGTTCTCCACGTCATCGCTGTATACGTTGCCGATCGCCTGATTCTTCAGGAAATCGACCACATCCGACACTTCCTTATCCGACACGAAAGCGCCCTGTACTCGTGCGGGTTTCGGATATCCCTGCGGATAAAAGAGCATATCGCCCTTGCCAAGCAGCTTCTCCGCCCCTACCATGTCGAGGATCGTACGCGAATCCACACCGCTTGATACGGCAAATGCCACACGGCTTGGCATGTTTGCCTTGATCAAACCGGTAATGACATCCACGGACGGTCTCTGGGTTGCTATGATCAAATGGATACCGCAGGCACGGGCAAGTTGTGCCAGACGGCAGATAGATTCTTCGACCTCTCCCGGGGACACCATCATCAGATCTGCAAGCTCGTCCACGATGATGAGGATCTGCGGCAGACGCGCCGGCGCCTCCGGGTCACCTGCAGCCTGCATGCTCTCCACTTTCTTATTATATCCTTTAAGATCACGAACGTTATAATCTGCAAATTTCTTATATCGATCTGTCATCTCCGCCACACCCCAGTGCAGGGCTGCAGCCGCTTTCTTAGGATCCGTCACCACAGGGATGAGCAGATGTGGAATACCATTGTATACACTTAGTTCCACCACTTTGGGATCCACCATGATCATCTTTACATCTTCAGGCTTCGCTTTATATAAAATACCCATAATGATCGTGTTGATGCAGACGGATTTACCGGAACCGGTAGCCCCGGCAATGAGCATATGCGGCATCTTTGCAATATCCGCCACCACTATCTTGCCGCCGATATCCTTGCCTACCGCAAAGGCCAGATTGGAATTGAACTCTTTGAATTCCTGGGACTCTACCAGCTCCCGGAACGCAACCGCACTGTTCTCCTTGTTCGGCACTTCAATGCCCACCGCAGCTTTGCCAGGGATCGGCGCCTCAATACGGATGTCGGTGGCTGCCAGATTCAGCTTGATATCATCGGCAAGTCCAACGATCTTGCTGACTTTAACCCCCTGTTCCGGCTGCAGCTCATAACGGGTAACAGAAGGCCCCTGGCTGATATCCGTAACCGTCACTCTTACTCCAAATGTCTCCAGCGTCTGCTGCAGGTGCATCGCCGTCTCTTTCAATTCTCTGGCAGAATCTCCGCCTTTCTTCCCGCTTCCTTTGGCTAACAGGTTGATTGGCGGGAACTTGTAAGGCTTTGCCGCACTCTCTGTTTTTTCTTCCGGCATGGCCGTCCTGTGTTCTTCCACTGGACGTTTGATAGCGGTTACCCGCTCCCTGCCAGGGTCAGGCGCCATAGAATTCCCCTGTACCGCAGCAGAATCAGAGAATGATGTGGTCATACCATCCATATGTATCGCCGGTTCGCCGGAATTACCCTCCCATGGCGCCGTTTCTTCCATAATATTCTCTTTAATATTCTCTTTGGCTCCGTCAATATGAATCTCATCTAACGCATCAGACCCATTCTCGATATAGTGATAAGAATGCGCCTCTCTTACCGGCTCATACTCTGGCTGTACGCTTTCCTCATCCTCCATCATATGTAACGTAATTTCATGAATATCATCTCTTGCCTTTTCTGCGATTTCCTTTTCCCGATCTCTGTCAAGCGCCGTATCCATCATGACCCCGGTTACTTTCTTATCCATGCGCAGAATCTTCTCGTTTTCGATTTCTTCTTCTCTCTGCCTGCGCTGTTCTTCTTCTCTTGCGCGCTTCTCTTCCATGGCAAGCCGCCGTTCTTTGGCACGCTCTTTGCGGTATGCGGCATCCTCCATGGAACGCTCGTACACTCTGCGGCCCTGTTTAGTCACTCCGCCAATAAAAGATTTCTCTGTGACAACTACCATGCAGATAATGCCCAGAACCAAAATTGCAAGCACGGTGCCCACCATTCCAAGAAACCTGTGCGAGAGATAGGCAAGGGATCCGGCGATAATCCCGCCGCCATTTCTTCCCTCACTGCACCGCACATAAATTTCCTTGATCTCGTAACTCTCCACTTGATCAAGCTGCGTACCAAACAGCTCGCAGATCATGCCGACTAAGGCAAACAGCACCAATCCTGCTACCAGCTTGCGGGTAGCGATATTATTACCTATATTGGACATTCCAAATGCAATTGCCAGAAAAATGATCACAGGCGCAATATATGCCATGAAACCAAAAATACCGAACATAACGCTGCTGACAGCATTCCCTGCCTCGCCCACGATACCAAAATTACACAAAAACAGGATAATTGCCATTGCAAGGAATACAAGCAGCAGAATTTCATTGCGGATTGCTATATCCATTGGCGGCGACTGCGCTCTTCTTCCACTGCCTGCATTTCTTTTTCTTGTCTGTGTCTGCCTGCCGCCCGTATTTCTATTAGCGCTTCTGGATGAAGTTGTCGTTTTTTTCTTAGCGGAAGACCGATTTCCTCCCTGACTTGCTGCCATGTCAAATGCCTCCTGAGCATACTCTCGCCTGATAATATGACTCAATATAGTATAGCATTTTCATTTTCGCTTGTCATCCCTTATTTTGTATCTGCAATTTTCCTGTCTACCATATCGTGGAGCTTTGCCACGGCATCCTTAATTCCTCCAACCTGACAGATGATGCCTTCTTCCACCGCTTCGCTTCCTACCAGTATCGTTCCTACATCTTTAGTCAATACCCCTGTCTCCATCATTAATTCTTCCAGCCTTGTCTTGGAAATCTTACAGTGCTCGCACACAAATCCTGTAATACGATTCTGAATCTGCCTGAAATAATCAAAGGTCTGCTGTACTCCGATCACCATGCCGTTGAGCCTCACCGGATGAATCACCATTGTTCCCGTGGGCACAATATAAGAATAATCCGTACTCGCGGCAATGGGTACGCCGATAGAATGACTGCCTCCCAACACGAGCGAAACCGTAGGTTTACTCAATGACGCGATCATCTCCGCGATCGCCAGTCCAGCCTCCACGTCCCCGCCCATCGTATTGAGCAGAATCAAAACTCCGTCAATATCCTTGCTGTCCTCTATTGCCGCAAGCTGTGGAAGCACATGTTCATATTTCGTTGTCTTTGATGTACTGCCCAGATTATCATGTCCCTCAATTTCCCCGATAATCGTTATCAAATGAATCTTATGATTCGACTCGTTTTCATCTAATGTGATCTGCCCTACTTCCTCGATGCGCTCATCCCTGTGTTTCTCCTTATCCTGCTGCTTCTCCTGCGCCTCACGTTTATCTTCTTTGGCATTTTTATTATTCTTGTTTTCCTTATTTCCCATCACATAAACCTCCGATTTTCAATCCCGGAACATATCGCGTCTGGTTCCGTTTAAACTTATATCCGTTCAAAAACAAAAAGAGAATCACTCTGACTCTTCTTTGTGACTCTCTCTTAGTATGCATGATTCATCATAGTTTATGCAATTTGAGTTCAGGAATCTGCGGCCTGTTTATATGCTCCATATCCTGCCGATCATGTGAGATCAAAATCATCACCCTGTGCAACTTCCACATCATACTTCATGTTGCTCTCTGCAACTTCATACTGATAATCCATCTCTTTCTTTACATGCTTTTTGGGAAGTGGAAGCGGATTCTCTATATATCGTGGTTTCGCCGGTTCCACAGTTTCCGCCTCAGCATCCGACACAGTTTGCTGTACTGCTTCTTCTGTTTCCGCCTCAGCATCCGGCACAGTTCGCTGTACTGCTTCTTCTGTTTCTGCCTCAACATCCGGCATAATCTGCTCAGATGTTTCTTCTGCTGCTTTCTCCACCGCCTCCGCTGTCGCGTTAATTTCTTCGATCACTGCCTGCATCACCTGCGCCTTTCCTCCAAATATACAGTTCTGCAGTCCGAGGCCTCCCAGTACGGCCCATATATAAATAGAAAGGATTCCGAAGCCATGTGTGCCAAGCAGGGTCACAGGTGTGGGCGCCGCAATGACTGCCAGAAACAGCCAGACCGTATAATTATCTTCTTTTCCCCGACGGAAAAACTCAAAGATCAGAAAGGATGCCGGAACAATAAGTAATCCAAACATGTACATATCATATGCATAAGGAATCTGCTGAATCGCTCCTATATCATACTCATACCACATGGACAATTGGGACAGGTCAAATCCACCGCCAGAAGACTTCATATAAGGTATCCCGAACAGAACCGCCATATATGCCAGAATCATAAGAAATATCACGAAAACAGTCATCCATACGCCGTTACATCTGACCGCTTGATCCTGATACTTCTTCCTCCCGATAACCATTGCTACGGCCACTACTGCAAGAGAAGCCGCCGTCAGGTCTACACAGGCAAGTCCGCCTGCCAGTACGCCTGCCACCAAGGCGCCAAGAATCGCAGCGGGCCGGCTGAGCTGATTAGCACAATAGCTCTTTGCAAGCCCTGCTCCAATCAACATAACTGTCATATATAATACAAAAAACAACCACTCCGGGCCAATATGCGTCAATGTTTTAAGACAACAGACAGAACATGACAAATAGATGAGCATCAGCCAAGCCGGCAGTCTCCCGGCAAGTTTTCTTGTCACTGCATAGGCCAGGATCATACCGCTCACCTGCAGCAAAGCCTGAAAAATAACAACGGATACGATTTTATTCCCAAGAAATGATAACACTACGGACAGACACAGTACATACAGACCAGACATGGGATCCAGACTGCCCGGCATAAAACTGCCCGTCGTCACTTCCGCCATATTGTAATACTCAATTCCCCGAATCTGCTGGATCGGGATAATTCCCCTGTCAAACAAAGAGAGCGTAAACTTTGCATAAGCCAAACGTAAAAGCAGGCCTCCTGCAACAGTAAGAAAGACCACAACAGCCTCCCATTTTCCCAGTCCGCGTTCTTCCCCGACATATTTCTTTCTTATTTTGCCAGAAATGCCTCTGATCATCCAGTACAAAGCAGCCGACAACGGCAGGATCAGCAGGCCAAGCTGCATAGTCCCCTCATCAGAAAGATTCGCAAGCGACGAACCTATTGTATCCTGCATCCCCTTTACATAGGGAACATCCGGCAAATATCCTTTTTGGTATAATATATCCGCCAGATAGTAACTCCATACGCCCCCGACCAGCACGACCAGCGACACGATGCACAGCATGGCATAAGGAATCCATAACACGCAGCTTAACCACGTTTTACGATAAGTCATAATCTGTTGTCCTTTTTCATTGTATTTGAGATAATGCCTGCTCCAAATCCGCAATGATATCATCTATATGTTCAATGCCCACAGACAGCCTGATCAGATCGGAAGCTACGCCCGCTTCTTTAAGCTGTTCCTCATTCATCTGCCTGTGCGTATGGCTTGCCGGATGCAGTACGCATGTACGTGCATCAGCCACATGCGTCACGATCGCTGCCAGCTTCAGATAATCCATCATCCCGGCCGCCGCTGCCCTGCCGCCTTTTAAGCCAAAAGATATGACTCCGCATGTGCCCTTTGGCATATACTTCTGCGCTGTCTCGTAATATTTATTCCCTTTCAGACCGGGGTAATTGACCCAGGCCACTTTCTCATGCTGTTCCAGATACTCTGCCACTTTTTGGGCATTATAACAATGTCTTTCTATTCGCAAAGGAAGTGTCTCCAAACCTACATTCAAAAGAAACGCATTTTGTGGAGACTGCATGGAGCCAAGATCACGCATCAACTGACTCGTAGCTTTCATGATATAAGCAGCCTTGCCGAATTTTTCCGTGTATACAATACCGTGATAAGATTCATCCGGCGTGCAAAGACCCGGAAACTTATCGGGATACAGACTCCAGTCAAACTGACCGGAATCTACAATACACCCACCCAAAGACATTGCATGTCCGTCCATATATTTTGTGGTGGAATGCAGTACAATATCCGCACCCCATTTAAAAGGATTACAGTTGATCGGTGTCGCAAACGTATTATCCACGATCAACGGTACCTGATGAGCATGCGCTGCATTGGCAAACTTCTCTATATCGAGCACCACAAGCGCAGGATTCGCGATCGTCTCCGCAAACACACATTTGGTATTCGGGCGAAAAGCCTGAGCCAGCTCCTGTTCGGAAGCATCAGGATCAACGATCGTGCATTCGATTCCCATTTTCTTCATAGTACAAGTGATCAGATTAAAGGTTCCGCCATATACGGTGGCAGACAATACCACATGGTCTCCCGCCTCACATATATTAAACACAGCATAATGAGTCGCCGCCTGACCCGAAGAAGTCAGCATAGCCGCTACACCGCCTTCCAACTCGCAGATCTTGGCCGCTACGCAGTCATTTGTCGGATTCTGCAGTCTGCTGTAAAAATAGCCGCTTTCTTCCAGATCAAAAAGCCGTCCCATCTGCTCCGAAGATTCATATTTGAATGTTGTGCTCTGATAAATGGGCAGAACCCGCGGCTCACCGTTTCCAGGCTGCCATCCCGACTGAATACATATGGTTTCTTTTTGATATTGTCTGCTCATCTTCTGTCTCTTTCCCTTTCATGGTCTGTCACCATATACTCTGCTCTCAGTTCCGACATCATCGCTTCATACAACTGCCTGCACCGTTCGTTCTCATGATTCTCCACGAAAGAGATGCACCTGCTGATATAATGTTCCCAGAGATACAGATACTTCTCTTCCGGAGATGCCCCCTGTGCAATACGTTTCACGATCGTCGGCGCAATATCATAATACTCTTTGATCAAGGCCTCTCCATCCTGCTGGATAAACAGATATTCATCCCTGTACCGCTTCATCAGTTCAATTTCCCGGCAATCCTGGGGTTTATGCAGGCCGCAGCATACTGCCGTCGTTACAAAACATAATTTCTGCTTAAAACCGGCCTGAATCGAACCGTAATCCGATGCCTGAATATGCTGTCCAAGCCTTTTGCCCCAGACGCCGCATATCTCATCGGTCAATTTCTTCATTGCTTCTTCTTTGCCGCCGCATATCCTCTGGTAATCTAAGAGAGCAGGCAAAAAGAATGATACCATATACAGGCTCAGATCAAGGCGCATCGCTTCTCTTTCTCTTCTGGCTTGAATCTCTTCCAGCATTTCCGATGCCTTGTAAACCAGGCATTCCGCTACCTGTGCGCACTCTTCATCCCGTTCAGGTATGTCGGTATTGCATGTGTCTGCCAGGATATTCCATACGGAAATGTTTTTTTCCAGATATTTCTGAAATGATTCTACATATGTATCTTTCCTGAACTCGGCAATTCTGTCACGCGCCTGATCCAGCATACCGGCAATCTGATTTAGTTTACTATTATCCATCTGCAATCCTCTGCTTTTATCAATTACTCATCCCAGTTGTGATATACAGCCTGCACATCATCATCTTCTTCCAACAGATCCAACGTTTTCTGCAGGTTCTTGACTGCCGTCTCATCCGTCAGTTCCACCCAGTTTTGCGGGATCATGGTAACCTCTGAAGATATCGGAGTAACGCCGGCTTCCTTGATTGCAGCATCCACTTCGCTCCACTGATCCGGATCGGTATATACTTCGAAGCTGTCTTCCGCCTCGGAGAAATCCTCTGCTCCCGCTTCCAGTGCCAACATCATCAGATCATCCGCTTCCATGCTGCACTCTTCCTTATCAATGATGATCTGTCCTTTCTTGTCAAACATAAAAGAAACGCAACCGGGTGTACCGACATTTCCCTGCCCTTTTGTAAATGCGCTTCTTACATTGGCTGCCGTCCTGTTGGCATTATCTGTTAACGCATCTACGATAATGGCGATGCCATTGGGCCCGTATCCTTCGTATGTTACATATTTATAATTGACGTTTCCGCCCTCGCCCGCCGCTTTCTTGATGCCTCTGTCAATGGTATCGTTGGGCATATTGTTTGCTTTCGCTTTCGCGATTACCTGCGCCAGCTTAAAATTATTGGCAGGATCCGGGCCGCCCTCCTTGACAGCGACTGCGATCTCACGCCCGATGATCGTAAAGATCTTACCTTTCGCAGCGTCGTTTTTCTCCTTTTTATGCTTTATATTCGCAAATTTAGAATGTCCTGACATCTTATGATCTCCTTTGTCTTCTTAATAATTTCCTAATGAATTATCATACCATCTTTTTTATTGTGATTCAACCTCATCCTTATGACGCCCCGGCATACTTTGTACTTTGCCGCATCCTATTCTTCAGATGATTTTTCTTTCTCTTTGGCTTGCGCCAACACGCTCTGAATCATACGGTCTTTCACTTCCAGTATTCTGAAAAGATAACCTTCATACTCAAATTCGAAGTCCTCTCCCTCTTCCGGAATATGTTCAAGCCTGGAGATCACAAAACCGTTCACCGTATCAAAGGGTTCTTCTTCAAAACTGACCCCAAGCTGTTCTTCCAGTTCCTCCAGCGGCATCTTACCCTGGATCACATATCCATCCGCACCGTTTTGGCTGATGTAACTGGATTCTTCATCGTACTCGTCCTCGATATTGCCGACAATCTCCTCCAGAATATCCTCCAGCGCTACAAGTCCCGCTGTCTGGCCATACTCATCGATCACAATGACCATCTGAATCTTCTCCATCTGCATCACGCGGAACAGATCGTCGATTTTTCTCTTCTCCGTAATAAATCTGGGTTCCCTGAGCAGCCCTTTGATCTTGCCGATAGGTCTGTTCTTCATCTTATCATTCATCTGCATGCGCATGATATCTTTCAAATGCAGGATGCCGACAATATGGTCTATTGTACCGTCATAGACCGGAAATCTGCTGTTATGCGCGTCTACAATAAATGCCGCTGCCTCCTGCAGTGTCATGGTGCATTCGATGCTGATCATATTATTACGGTTGATCATAATATCCTTGGCCTCTTTATCTCCATATTCAAAGATATTATTGATCATCTCCGCCTCGTTGGCCTGCAGGATTCCCTGTTCATGCCCTACATTGACCATAGAGAGGATCTCTTCCTCAGTAACATCCGACTTATCTCCGGATGCATGAATACCCAGAATACGTAAAATTCCGTTGGCCGTCATGGAGATCAGAGCCGTGAACGGCGATACGATACGCACATAATAATAGATCGGCGTGACAAATATCCCAAGCCACAGATCCGGATTGCGCATGGCAATTTTCTTAGGTATGGATATTCCGAATGTTAAAACTATGTACAGCATACACAACGTGACAAGTATTGCCGTGAGCACCGCAAACAAAGTAATATGCCAGTCAACCAGATTGCCAATATTGTAAACTGCCGCCCGGTAGACAATATAACTGACATAGCTGTGGAGCCGGTAAAGATATAATGCGCCCAAAAGCAGATTGACCGTCACAGCGCCTAATTGAATCGCACCTGCGTACTGCGCATGATGTTGTGTCAGATAGGCAAGCCTGAACTGCTTTCCCCCGTTCTTTCCTGCCTCCTCCTTATCTGTCTCATCTTTCTCCGCCCCTTTTACATTCTGAAAAGCGGATCCAAAACTGTAAAATAACATTTCCAAAAGCAGCAATATGATAAACCATATAATACTGCCCGCGACACCGTCGTCCATATTAATCCTTTCCTTCCTTTACCTTTCGTATTCTCTATTCCTAATTAATATAGCAAGGAATAGAATAGGTGTCAAATTTCGGCCAGTCTTATGTATTTAACTCGAGGCTGACCATCAATCCGTCATTGACTATCTGCATGATATCCTGATCGAGATGACAGATTCTGTCCTTTAAACGTTTTTTATCGATTGTCCTAAGCTGCTCCAATAATATTACGGAATCTTTTACCATGTCATATTTACTGGCATTCAATTCTATATGCGTGGGTAGTTTCGCCTTATTCATCTTGGATGTGATCGCCGCGCAGATCACCGTCGGGCTGTGCTTATTGCCGACATCATTCTGTATGATCAGCACCGGCCTGATGCCTCCTTGTTCCGAACCGATCACCGGCCTCAGATCCGCATAGTAGATATCTCCTCTTCTCATTATCATACACTTCCTTATATTATCCTTTATACTGATATTTCGTGACAGTAAAGCCTGACGCTGAACCGTTACGATATTTCCAACAATAGTATTGCCGGTTTCTCTAAGGGTATACATGATAATTTATATTGATACAGGAACATCCATATCGTCTTATCGATAATCATCGTAATAGTCTTTTACTGATATGATATGACCGTCTTTCAGATAAATCCTTGGGATCCTTTTGCCAAGACCACATGCCAGTTCATAGTTAAATCGACCGGAAAGGCCGCCCAGTTCCTCCATTGTAATGCATTCTGCCCCATCGGCGCCGATCAGGGTCACCTCATCTCCCATTGCCGCCTCCGGAATCTGATCTACGCTGACCATGAACTGATCCATACACACTCTGCCAAGAATAGGCGCCCTTTTTCCACGGATCAGCACAGAACCCTTACCTGACAGCCCTCGCGGATATCCGTCTCCATAGCCTACCGGGATTGTTGCGATCCGCATCCTTTTCTCTGTCACATATGTGCCGCCATAGCTGACCGGCACCCCTGCCTCGACCTCTTTCACATAGACGATACGGCTCTTAAGCGACAGCACCGGCCGCAGTGGAACAATATCTCTTGCCACCTCTTCCGAGGGCCACAATCCATATAATGTAATGCCTGCCCTCACCGCATCCATATTTGCCTCCGGCATCTCTATAATACCTGCGCTGTTGGAACAGTGCTTCATCGGAATGGAAAATCCAAGTTTTTCTTCCACTTCGGCTGTAAACTGACGCATCTGTTTCAACTGTTTACAGGCTGTGCTTTTATCTGTCTCATCCGCTCTGGCAAAATGTGTAAATATTCCCTCTATCTCAACGCCTTCCGTATGAAGCGCACGCTCTACATACGCGGTGCCGCTCTCATCCGGACGAATTCCCACGCGGCTCATGCCGGTATCAACTTTGACATGTACCCTGGCTCTTTTCCCCAGTCTGCGGGCACAGGATGACAATTCCTCCAGCGTGTCTTGCCTGAATACTGTCTGACGAATATCCTGACGGATCAGCTCCTCATAACAGTAGGGAAATGTATAACCCAGGATCAAGATTGGTTTCTGCAGTCCGGCATGCCGCAGAATCAGAGCTTCCTCCGCAGTAGCCGTGGCATATCCCCAAACGTAATCAAGCTTCTCCAGCTCACGTCCAATCGGTACCGCGCCGTGACCATATCCGTCTGTCTTGATCACACCGATCATCTTCGTTCCACTGGACAGATTGTTGTGCATCTGCTCCATATTATAGCAGACTGCATCTAAATCCACCGTTGCATAAACTCTTTGGTAGTTCTCTCTCATAATCTCTTCCCCGCTCTGCCTTGTTTACCCGCCGCTGTCTGCATTGCCGCCGCATTCCCAATCTGATCTATGATATCTGTTGCCATCATAGAAACCTCCGTTTTCATCCGCGCTGCCAGATCGCCTGCCACACCGTGAAGATAAACTCCCGTAACCGCAGCCTCCGTACCTGCCATATTCTGCGCCAGAAGTCCTGTCACAATACCTGCAAGCACATCTCCCGCACCTGCCGTGGCCATACCGGCGTTTCCCGTCGTATTCAGATACCCCTGTCGGCCGCCAGGCCATACGACCACGCTGCGGGCGTCCTTGCAGACGACAATGCAGTGCATCCTGTCTGCATACTCGACGGGATATCCTGTCAAATGTGATTTCGCCTCCGACACCGAACATCCATACAGCCTTGCAAATTCACCCAAATGCGGCGTAAGTACGATTGTTCTTCCCTGAGCGCCTTTTTCCATAACAGCCTCTTGCAGAGCGTGGTCCTGTGCCAGCAGATTAAGACCGTCCGCATCGATCACTAAGGGCAGGCCGCTTTCCTGTATGGCAAACCGCAGCAATGTCTGTGCCTGCTTTCCCATACCGATCCCCGGCCCGATCAGGATGCAGTCAGCCCATGCCTCCACATTCTTGAGCATCTGACATAAAGCGGTATTCTCATCATAAGTTAACAACATTGCTTCCGGGACAAACTGTTGTATACTTTCTTTATTGCTTTCTGCGGTAACTACTTTTACCATGCCTGCTCCGATGCGCAGCACACTCTTTGCCGCCATCATGGCTGCACCCGCGATCTGCTCACTCCCGGCAATGATCATCACCTTGCCAAATGTCCCTTTATTGCCATCCGGACTGCGTGCTGGCAGCATACACTGATCCTGACAGGTATACCAGTAAGGTTCTTCTCCAAGAAAACTACGGGAATCAATTCCCATTTGGCCACAGACTATGTCACCGCCATACCCTGCCCCCGGATATAGCATATGTCCGATCTTATAAAAGCCATATGTTACAGTCAGATCTGCCTGCACCGCACACCCCATCACTTCTCCTGTGTCCGCACAAATTCCCGAAGCAATATCCACACTGCACACGAAAGCTTTGGTGTTGTTGATCCACTGTATGGCCTCCTTGTAGATTCCCTCAACAGCCCTTGAAAGACCGATTCCAAATATGGCATCTATCACTATATCATATTCACCATTCTGTATTGTGCTAAAAATCTGTGTCTCATATTCCCACAGGATGGCAATCTGTCTGGCTGTCTCCTGCGTGCATTGTTCCTCGCTGCCAAGCAGCACACAAGTGACCTCATACCCCTGCAGCATGAGGAGTCTTCCCACCGCCAGTCCGTCTCCCCCATTGTTGCCGCATCCTGCCGCTATCAGTACTCTGCACGGTTCCATACCGCATGTACGCTGTAATTCCTCTACCGTCACCAAAGCTGCCCGTTCCATGAGCAGCAGCGACGGGATACGATATTTCTCTATTGTATTTGTATCATACCGCTTCATCTCAGAAGCCGTTACAAGATATTGCTTCATATCACCCTCCCGGATCTGTTTTTGTCCGTCTGCGCAAAGACGCGCCAAAATCTCATGATTTTAACGCGTCCTCTTTCCTTTCTTTCTGCTCTGTTCCCATCTCTTTTTCCACCGGTTCACTGCTTTTTGCTGTCGATTCTTTCCCTTTCTGATATTTCTCCTCCGGATTATATTTCATATCAAAAAGTTCTATGACATCCGCACCGAATATATCATGCATATAAGAATACAATTGATGATTCATCGCCTCTTTTTCCTGCTTACGGATGACTTTCTTCTTTAATTCTCTCCGGATCGTACTGATCCATGCCTCGATTTCTTCCAGTTCTTTCGTGTTTCTCTTTAACTTATGGTAGCATACCTCCATAGTCGCCACCATCAGTTTATTGTTGAGCTGATTGATCTGCCGTGGAAGTTCGATCAGTTCTTCCTCACAGGCATCTATTTTTTCATTGCAGTCCGTGACAAGCTTTCTGCTCTCCTCCAGTTTCTTCTCTAGCTTCTTAGACGGCTGTTTCCCCATTGCATCCGCAAGGATCACGATCTCGTCCATTGTCGTTTTCTTGAGTTTCTTAAGCTCCTTACTGTCCTCATTAGCTCTTGCCTGACGCTTAAGAAGCTTATTCATCTCATTCTCCATGCGTTTGATCTCAGAAGTATACTCCTGCTGGGTAAAAAGCTTGTGCCACTTATTATCCAACGTGAGAATCGGAATCTTCTTGCCAACCAAGGCCGGTTCAAATATTTCTTCTGTCCTTGACATAGGTCATTCTTACCTCTTTTCCATACGCCTGCCCCACAGCACGACGTCTTCCCCATTTACCATTTGCTGCTATCTGTCTCTCGATGTCAGATTATAAGAAAGTTTCATCAGACTGTCCGAAAGATGCACATTCTCCACCTGAATATCATCCGGCACATGCAGATCCACATGCGCAAAATTCCAAAAACCTTTAATGCCGCAGGATACAAGCTGCTCTGCCAGTTCTACCGCACTGTTCTTTGGTACCGTAAGCACCGCGATATCAATATCATTCTCCCGTACAAACCGCTCCATATCTTCCATCGGGCGAACCGTAATGCCGCGGATCTGCATGCCATGGATTCTCTCATCCACATCGAATATCCCTCTGAAAATGAATCCCCTGCGCTCAAAATTCATATAGTTAACCAGCGCCTGGCCGAGATGTCCTGCTCCTACAATGATTAAATTATGTTCCTTGTGAAGCCCCAGTATCTTGCCGATCTCATCATAAAGATAGCCCACGTTATACCCATATCCCTGCTGTCCAAATCCGCCAAAATTATTCAGATCCTGCCTGATCTGCGATGCGGTCACCCGCATAATATCACTCAGCTCCTGTGAAGAAACTCGCTCGATCCCCTCATCTTTCAGCTCACCGAGATATCTGAAATATCTTGGCAGTCGACTGATAACAGCCTGTGAAATCTCTTTTGTCTCCACACCACAGTCACCTCCTGCGTCATAATATTCTAAGTATACAACTGTGTTAAAAAACTGTCAAACACTGTTCACGCCACTATTTCCATCCTGTCCAGCAGGTTTTCTCCGCTCATGAATAGATCTCATCTTGCTGTCCGTAAAGCTTGACAGTCCCTCTTTCTGACGGTAAACTGATTGTTGTTTGGCACTAAAATTGTTCTGTAACATTGGCAGACATTGATATAAGAAAGGAACGATAGATAACCATGATACTCTCTGTCAGCAATATCCATAAGTCATTTCACGAAGTTCCCGTCTTAAGGAACGTATCATTTCATATCGAAGACTATGATAAAGCGGCTATCGTTGGCATTAACGGGGCCGGCAAGACTACGCTTCTGCGCATCATTATGGGAGAACTGTCAGCCGATGAGGGACTTGTGACCGTCTCCCGGGATAAGACGATCGGTTATCTGTCTCAACATGAAGCCGTATCCGGTGAAAACACAATTTATGATGAACTGCTCAGTGTAAAACAGGATGTGATCGCTCTGGAACAGAAGATACGTTCCACCGAATTGCAGATGAAAACAGCTTCTGAGGAAACTCTGCAGCGTCTGATGAACACCTACGCGGATCTGACCCATGCTTTTGAGTCTGCTAACGGATACGCATATAAGAGCGAGGTTGTGGGCGTACTAAAAGGTCTTGGTTTTGTGGAAGAAGAATTTACACGCTCTGTCTCCACCCTTTCCGGCGGACAAAAAACCCGTGTTGCACTGGGTAAACTGCTCCTGTTGAAACCAAATCTGATCATTCTCGATGAGCCTACAAACCATTTGGATATGTCCTCCATCACCTGGCTGGAAACCTATCTACTCAACTATAAGGGCGCAGTGATCATCGTATCGCATGACCGATATTTCCTGGACAGAATCTCCAACAAGATCATTGAGATCGACAATACACAGGCCACCGTTTTTACCGGCAACTACTCCGATTACGCCGCCAAGAAAGAAATACTGCGTACAGCACAGTACAATGCTTATATGAAACAACAGCAGGAAATCAAACATCAGGAAGCCGTGATCGAAAAACTGAAATCCTTCAACCGTGAGAAATCCATTCGCCGTGCAGAGAGCCGCGAGAAAATGTTGGAGAAGATCGATGTGTTGGAAAAGCCTGTTGAAGTCCGCTCCGACATGCACCTGCATTTGGAACCGAAATATGCCAGCGGCAACGATGTACTACATGTGGAAGATCTGTCCAAATCCTTTGGTTCTCTCACTCTGTTTGAACATCTTGGTTTCGAGATCAAAAAAGGCGAACATGTGGCAATCATCGGTGACAATGGCACTGGCAAAACAACGATCCTTAAGATGATCAATGATCTGGTCGCCCCTGACACAGGAGAAATCCGTCTTGGTACAAATGTGGCAGTGGGATACTATGATCAGGAGCATCATGTATTACATATGGACAAAACCCTGTTCGAAGAAATTTCCGACGATTACCCGTCTCTCACCAACACAGAGATACGCAACACTCTCGCCGCTTTCCTCTTTACCGGTGAAGACGTATTTAAGCAGATTAAATCCTTAAGCGGCGGAGAGCGCGGACGAGTCTCTCTGGCAAAACTGATGCTCTCAGAAGCCAACTTCCTTATCCTGGATGAGCCGACCAACCACCTGGATATTATGTCAAAGGAGATTCTGGAAGATGCCCTGAATGCCTATACGGGCACCATACTTTATGTGTCCCATGACCGTTATTTCATCAATAAGACGGCAAGCCGGATCCTGGATCTCAACCGCAGGACGCTGACCAACTATCTGGGCAACTACGAATATTATCTGGAGAAAAAAGAAGAACAGCTTGCTCTGATCGACGCGGCAGCGCAAAATAACACTGCCTGCGACTCCATATCTTCTTCATCTGCTTCCACAGACAGGAAACAGGACTGGCTGGCTCACAAAGAACAGCAGGCGGCGCAGCGCAAAAAAGAAAACGAATTAAAGAAATGCGAAGAACGCATCGAACAATTAGAAGACCGTAACCGGGAAATCGATACGCTCATGGCTTCCCCGGAAGTGTGTACCAATGTGGCAAAACTGCAGGAGCTCAGCAAAGAACAGGAATCCAACAATAACGAGCTGACTGCTCTATATGAAAAATGGGAGCTGCTCTCAGAATGAGGGCAGCTCTTTTATGAAACCTATATTTTTATTCCAATGTCTCTAAAGTCTCTCTGATCGCTTTGATAAAATTCTCACTGTTAAGTACCGTGACGTCCTGCAAGGATGTGATCAACGCCAGATCCTTTGTCATTTTGCCACTTTCGATCGTCTGCAGGGTTGCTCTCTCCAGCTTATCCGCAAATGCCGCCAATTCCTCAATACCGTCCAGTTCGCCCCGCTTTCTGAGCGCTCCCGTCCAGGCAAATATTGTGGCCACAGAGTTGGTGGAAGTCTCTTCTCCCTGCAAGTGCTTATAGTAATGCCGCTGTACCGTTCCATGCGCCGCCTCATATTCATAGACGCCGCTGGGAGAAACAAGCACGGAAGTCATCATGGCAAGAGAACCGAAAGCCGAGGACACCATATCACTCATCACATCGCCGTCATAGTTCTTACACGCCCAGATAAAGCCGCCTTTTGCTTTCATGACACGGGCAACCGCATCATCGATCAATGTATAGAAATATTCAATCCCCACAGCTTCAAACTGCTCTTTGTATTCCGCATCATAGATTTCCTGGAAAATATCTTTGAAATTGTGATCATATTTCTTGGAAATCGTATCTTTTGTCGCAAACCAGAGATCCTGCTTTGTATCCAGGGCAAAATTAAAACATGCTCTCGCAAAACTGCCGATCGACTCGTCTGTATTGTGAATACCCTGCAGGATGCCGGAACCCGTGAAATTATGAATCGTCTCACGTATTTCCGTGCCGTCTTCCCCCGTAAACACCAGCTCGGCCCTGCCTGCACCAGGCACCTTGATCTCCGTATTCTTATAGACATCTCCATAAGCATGACGCGCCAGCGTGATTGGCTTTTCCCAGTTTCGAACACAGGGCTCTATTCCTTTAACTACGATCGGTGCACGGAACACGGTTCCATCCAGTGCAGCCCGGATCGTACCGTTGGGACTCTTCCACATCTCCTTAAGATTATACTCCGTCATACGCGCCGCGTTAGGTGTGATCGTTGCGCACTTGACAGCCACGCCGTATTTTTTTGTCGCCTCCGCAGAATCCATCGTGACCTGATCGTTTGTCTCATTGCGGTGTTCCAGCCCAAGATCGTAATATTCCGTCTTCAGATCAATATAGGGCACCAACAGCTCCTCTTTGATCATTTTCCAGAGGATCCTCGTCATTTCATCTCCGTCCATCTCTACAAGGGGTGTCGTCATTTTGATTTTTTCCATGTTCTCTCCTGCCTTTCTTCTTACTCTTTATCACGTTTGGGATGCCTCGTCGCCGTATATCTCGTGCAGCCCGTTCTTTACCATATTGTCATAAGCGTTCAGCATATGCCTGTTGGCAAGCTGCTCCGCCCTGTCCGCGTCTCCCGCCTTAATGGCTTCCATGATCTGCCTGTGTTCATCATTGGAGGCACGCCCCCTCGTATTGGTTGCCAGAGTCTTCTGTCTGACCCTCAGTACATATTGATGGTAATCGCGTAGCGTATGTTCTAACATCTTGGAATCACATGCCTCATAGAGGATGTCGTGGAAACGGTTGTCCAACTCTGCCATCTGATCCAAATGTCCCTTGGAAGCGTGAAACTCAGCCAGATAAATATTTTCCTCCATCTCTTCCATCTGTTCTTTTGTAATCTTTTCCGTTGCCAGTCTGGCACAAAGCCCCTCTAACAAAGATCGGATCATATAGATATCTTTCACATCTTTGGCAGTTATGCCTGTGACGTAAGCCCCTTTATTGGGTACGATCTGAATCAATCCCTCCAGTTCCAACTGGCGGAAAGCTTCCCGGACCGGTGTACGGCTGACGCCAAGCTCATCACCGATCGCCACTTCTTTCAGTTCTTCATGTTCCTTATATTTGCCGCTCAGGATATCCTCCCTCAGCTTCTGAAATACACGCCCTCTCAGGGAATATTTATCATTCACTTCATTTTTCAAATCATAGTTAGCCATTTTATTTCCCGTTCTCTCTCTTTCATTCAATTAATGCCCATCATCTCTGGACTCGCTGCCTAACCATCTTGTCTTCCCATATCCTCACTCTGCCTTGACAGAAGCATTGGGAAGTGGAATCTGAAGCTCGGCACAGGTCATTGCAATCTGGGCTGTCAATTCCTCATCTGTCAGCACCGTCACACGTCCTGCGGCATAGGCTTCATCTACCCACACTTTCAACGCACGCACCAGATCGCAGTTCTTGTCCAAATGTTTCTCCTCCGGCAGACGATAATATGTATTGATCCAGTGTGCGATCCCTGCCAGTCCCGATGTATTGGACACCGCGCATAACACCGGTCTGTTCAGGAATTTATCGGTATCAAATATATTATAGATCTCTTCATTCTTGAGCAGTCCGTCCGCATGGATCCCTGCTCTCGTTACATTAAAATTCTTTCCAACAAAAGGAGTTCTTGGCGGAATCTCATAACCGATCTCTTTCTCATAATACTCCGCCAGTTGTGTGATCACCGTAGTATCCATGCCGTTCAAATCGCCGCGAAGCTGCGCATATTCAAATACCATTGCCTCAAGCGGCGTGTTGCCCGTTCTCTCCCCGATGCCAAAAAGCGAAGTATTAATACCGGAACACCCATAAAGCCAGGCAGTCGTAGAGTTCGCCACTGCCTTATAAAAATCGTTATGCCCATGCCACTCAAGCAGCTCATGGGGCACTCCCGCATGAGTATGCAGCGCATAAATGATTCCCTGCACGCTCCTTGGTATGACCGCACCAGGATAATTCACTCCATATCCCATCGTGTCACAGGCCCGCACTTTGATCGGAATCTGGTATTCCTCCATAAGTTTCATCAGCTCCATGCAAAAAGGCACCACATAACCATATATATCAGCTCTCGTTATATCTTCCATATGGCATCTTGGACTGATGCCCTCTTCCAGACAATCACGGATGACGCTCAGATAATGTTCCATTGCCTGCCGTCTTGTCATTTTTAATTTCAGGAAAATATGATAATCCGAACAGCTTACCAGAATGCCCGTCTCTTTCATGCCAATCTCTTTTACAAGTTTAAAATCATCCTTGCTGGCACGGATCCAACTCGTGACTTCCGGATACTGGTAGCCCCGCTCCATGCACTTATAGACCGCATCACGATCTTTCTTACTATACAGAAAAAATTCACTGGCACGAATCATTCCATTGGGGCCGCCCAATTTATGAAGATAATCGTAAATCGCAACAATCTGCTCTGTCGTATAGGGCGCTCTGGACTGCTGTCCATCCCGGAATGTCGTATCCGTGATCCAGATATCCCTCGGCATATTATGAGGAACTGTTCTGTCGTTAAAAGGGACCTTTGGAATCTCCGAATAGGGAAACATATTCCTGAACACATTTGGTTTCTTCACATCATCCAGGATATACATATGCTCTTCTATCTCCAGAAGATTATTATGATCGTTCATCGTTACCGGACGATTGGTAAAAGTTCTCTCATCATACATATCCGTTACGCACCTTTCCGTATCTGTCGCACGCAGTCAAATACCCGTCGCAAAACACATCCGTTTCATCTTCTCAGGTACCGCTGAACTTTGTCATGTCACTAGCGACCGCATACCACGTATAATTGTATACAATCATACCATTCATGTCAACCAGAAGAACACATTTCTTCCAAATTCAGCATTCCCCATCCTTGCTTGCTCCACACATCCCCCAGATCACGTGCGCTGTAAATCATCTTACGTTTTACCTGTTCGTTATTCATATACGGATATTTTTGCAGAAAAAGAGCTGATGCACCTGAGACAACAGGTGTAGACATTGATGTGCCGCTTTTCTTAATATATGCACTTCGATAACCATATCCTGTCCCTGTCCGCCAACGGATATTACAGGATATGATATCTGTTCCCGGCGCAACAATATCCGGCTTTCTGTAGAGCATATCATGGCTGCCCCTGCCGGAATAATTCTCACACAGATCCCGGCGCGCCCCGAAATAACCGTCCTCATGACATCCTACCGTGATCACCTTTCGGCTGCTTCCCAACGGCGAGATCGTCCCTTCATTCGGTCCGTTATTGCCGGCAGCACATACTACCACGATTCCCTGATCCCAGACCTCATCCAAAAGAGCGATCAATTCATGCAAGCGCTCCCGTTCTCCATTTGTGCCGATACCAAGGGATATGTTAAGCACACGGATCTGATGCCGGATACGATTCTTAAGTACCCAGAGGACGCCTCGATACATACTCTCTATGCATCCCTCCCCGTTATGATCAAGTACCTTACCGACACACAGCCTGCAGGATGGCGCAATCCCTTTATAATACCCCCGCGATGCACGACCGTTTCCACCTACGCATCCTGCCACATGGGTGCCGTGTCCACTATCGTCATAGCTCCCATATCGCCCTTTTACAAAATCAGCAAAATCAACAACTCTATTGCCAAAATCAGGATGCACGCCAATTCCTGTATCCAGAATCGCTACGGCTACGTCCTCTGTCAGGATATCTCTTTGCAGGAGATCACTGCATCCTATCTGTCTTCTAACACGATTCACATTATATCACCATGCATTTATATAATTGTGTCGGAATCAATCAGCGCAGACAGCCACAGCATTCGCGCCAATAAAAACTTCCGGCTATAGATTTATTCTATGCCGGAAGAATAAGTGCGTTCAGTGATTCATATATTGTATCTTACAGTTTTTTCTTTTTCCTGCCTCCACGATAGAAGAACATTGCCATTGCGCTGCACACCAGACCCATACACAAAAACCACTTCGGATGAATACTGTTATCTCCTGTGTTTGGTGAATCGTCTTTCTTGCCAAGAGAAGCAAACACCGCCTGGCCGTCTTTTACGTCTGCCACTGCCATATTGTTATTTCCGTAATTATAAATGCCATAAGGCGAAAAATGCTTTGCCGAGAAAACAATCCCGTTCATGCCATCCACAGATACAACCCGGCTCTCTACTTCCTCGAGCTGCCCGTCGGCGTCCAGACATACCACATGAAGATTGTCCTCACCGACTCCCTTTGGCATCGGAACCGTTACTTCAACACTTTGTTTTCCCAAACCCGTGATCGGCACGCCCGTCTCAGCTTCCACCATGCGGATTTCATAAGCGCACAGATTATAGGGAAGCTTATTGCCGTATATCTTCCTGTAAACATCCCCAATCTTTGTTTTCGCTTCTTCGTTATCCTCAATAGTCAGGATATAATTTTCTTCGGAACCTTCCATAACAGCACCGGACATCCCGTCCTGTGGAAGTGAATAGCTGTTGATGCGCACGTCAATCCCTGACACATCCGAATCCTGCAGATCCTCTTCACTGCTGATATCCTCGCTGCCCTCTTCCAACACATACTTCATGCCGTCTATTACGTAGGTTTCTCCCTCATTAGGAAGACCGCCCAATCCCTGTCTGCCGACAATCTGCAATACGCCGTCCTCTCCGTCAGCCGCTTCTTTTGCTACCTTACAGATAATGCCTTTAAATCCCGCTTTATCACCCAAGACCGTATCTGAGAGGCTGCTTACTCCCTCGGGAACAACTGCCACCATACTTCCTTTCAAAGCCAGATCCCGATAGGTATCCCGATAGACTTTCGTTGACATTGTCTCATAGGAAAGCTTCGGAAGATTGTCACCGCCAAATACAACTACACCCTGTTCTGCCGGCCTGCTTACTCCCTCACTGTCATATGCCCTCAGACCAATGCTCTCTACCGATGCAGGAATGTGTACTGTCTCAATAGGACATCCTGCAAAAGCCCTGTCTCTCACTTCCTTAAGACGATTACCGCCCTCCACCTGCGTGAGACTGCTGCATCCCTCGAAAGCTGCTTCCCCGATCACTTCCACGCTGTCAGGTATCATCACTTTGGTCAGACCGGTACATCCTTTAAATGCCTCCGCTCCAATCTGCTTAACCTGCGTTGGAATGGAGACTTCACTGCCACTTCCTTTATATGCCAGAAGAATACCGTCTCCTACGATCAGATAATCTCCGCTGCCACTTTGTCTCCACTCTGCCATCCACGGTGTTTTTGTAAACGCCGCAGCTTCTATATTCCGAACGCTCTGGGGAATGACCACATTCGTTAATCCATCGCAATGATAAAACGCCGCATAACCAATCTCTTCCACGCCATCCGGTATCCGAATAGACTGCAGATTGGATCTTGCAAAAGAAAATTCTCCCAGCCTGACTACTCCCGCCGGAATATCAAAAGAAGTCATCTCATCATCGTAATATGCCTGCGCTGCTATCACAGAACCGCCTACTACGGTATATTTCGGAAAAGAACCGCCCTTGGCGTCATCAGATCCCTCAAGTCCCGGCACGGTATCCGTATTCTGTTCCGTCTCATCCGGCTTCGGACCGCCAATCGTCTCCCCCGTGCTTCCCACATTGATCGTTGCCTCTGCATTGTCCACCAGTATAAATGCTTCCCTGCCGATCACACGAGTCTTACCCTTGACAGAGGCATCCTCTTCTTCCGCCATGGCATTCATATGCGAAACCTCGTGGTAATAATCTGCAGGCGTCGTAATCTGCGGCACGCCGCCGTCTGTACTGTCACTGTTGTCAGAAACATCATTTCCGCTGACGCTGGACGCCCCCGGCGCCTCTTCATACTCCGACACGTCAATATCTTCCAATACAAGCGTCTGGGCAAATTGATCTGCCATTGAACCCGTATCCGCTTTAATTTCCAGTTTCGTACACCCATCAAAGGCCGTACTGTGAATCGTGCTGACGGAGGGTGGAATCACAATTTCCCGTAATCTCACACAATCCTCAAATGCTTTCATATCAATATTTTTTACCGAATAAGGTATCTCTACCGCTTTCAGATTTTTACAATTAGAAAACGCATACGCCGATATCTCTTTGACGTTACTGCTGATATCTATTTTCTGTAAATTGTAATCGCCCCAAAATGCATAGGGTTTGATCTTTGTGACAGTATCAGGCATCGTATATCCGTCGGCTTTTCTTCCTGCCAGCAGCTGGTACAATGTATTCCTGCCATTCTTATTATAAATCGCGCCATCATCACAGGTAAACCAGGAATTACTGCTGTCAATGTCCACATCCGTAAGGCTGTATGCTCCTGCAAAAGCACCGTTGCCAAGACTGTTAAGCCCTGTTCCGATGCTTACCTCCCTCAGAGAGGGGCATCTGCTAAAAGCCGCATTCTCTATGACTTTAACTGAATCGGGAACAATGATACTCTCCAGATTGCTGCATTCGGAGAAAGCGCCTGTTCCGATCACTTCCACGGAATCACCAACTGTAACGCGCTTAATGCTGTCATTCCCTGCAAAAGCTTCCGCTTCAATTCTTTTCACGTAATTGGAAACAGACACGTCCTCTGCCGTGCCATTATACTTCACTAATGTAGTTCCATCCATCTGAAAATCAGATGCGGAAGAGGTTTCCACCGCTTCCACATCTGGTACAGGGATCTGTGTAACCGCTACTGCTGTAATCAGCAGCAGCGCACCAATCAGATTTCTTATTATTTTTCCCATAAGATTCCCTTTATGCTGTTTTTACTTTGGCAGACTTATCTTTCTTCATAAACAGGATGATCGATAAGCAAGCCAGACCGATTGATAAGAACCACTTCGGATGAATCGGATCTCCTGTCTTTGGCGTCGTATCAAGCATGCCTTCCGTCAGATTTCCTGTATCGACATAGACTGTATACGGCGAGAAATGCGTTGCCGTAAATCTGATACAAGGAACACCATTGATCGTCGTAAAGCTCTCGTTCAGACCCTCTAACTGGTTTCCGTTTACCACTGCACCTGCCATATTATTACCGCCATATGCCACCAACGCATCCGGTATCGGAATCGTAATATCTACGGAAATGCCCGAAGTATCCGCGATCTTCACCGTGCCGGTAGAATCATACAGACTGATATCCATTGCATAGTACAGAATATTCTCCAGACTGCCATACTTATTCGTCAGTGCATCAGCAACTGCTCTGGTTGCCTCATCTGTCTCTGTGATCTTCACAATAAAGTTATCCGTAGATCCATTGACATTTGCCGAAGCGAGATCCTTATTGGAAATACCCGGTTTTGTAATATCTACACGGCTGCCGCCATCATTCGTATTACCACCGCTGCTACTGCCGCCGCCACTGTTACCGCCTGTAGATGCCGGCGTGGTCGCAGGCGTTGTACCTGCAGTATATTCCGCCGTGATCGTCACATTGTTAGACGGCATTGTAAATGTAGTAGGCGTCGCCGTAGCACTGGCCAGGGATACTCCTTGTGAATCCGTTACCCATTTGCTGAATACTGAACCAGCCGCCGGTGTATTTGCAGTAATCTGTACTGTAGTTCCTGATGCATAACTTCCACTTCCGCTTCCGCCAATTACCGTAACAACATACAGACTTCTTGCTGCTGCATCAGAAGACGTAGTCGAAGTAGATGCCGTTGAAGACGACGTTGTACTTGAAGTCGTACTGGTGCTTGAAGATGACGATTTATTGGACGATGTATTGTTGGAGGTATTTGCCCCCGGTACATTCGTCGATCCATTGGATCCGCCCGGTGTATTGCTTGAGCCACCGCTTGTATTACCAACGCTTGATGCCTTATACAATGCCAGAATAGACTTATTGGATTGTATATTTGTGGTGGAATCACTCCACTTATCAAAGGTATATCCGGTATGTACCGGCTGTGCCGGCGGAATTGCGTCTTTACCAGGTTCAATATACTGTGTCGGTCCAAGTTTCGCTCCGTCAACGCTGTCATAAAACTCTACGACAAACTTTCCATCTACCATACCGTTATTGGAAAAGCCCTGCGCATAGAAAACTGTATCCTCTTCAATGCTGTCATCCAGACTCTTACTGTTCATTCCTACCCACTGATTAAAGGTCCAGCCCTCTTTCACGGGATCCTGCGGTATAACAGCCAATCTTCCATCATCCACATACTGCGGATTATCCAGAGGATTACCTTTACGATCCTTAAGATTCTTGATCACATTATAATCCGCATCCAGGAATGTTACCTGCCACTGCTCTCCCAACGGATTTTCATCTATCTGCAGCTTATAATCGACACCATATTCTTTGACATATCTGACTACTGCCGAATCCGCATAGGTCCTCACCCTCGTTACAGCCTTGGCGGGATCATTATCAAATGCAGTGCCGGATATCTTAACTTCCTTACCGTATACGGTAAGCTCAGACAGTTTATTGGAACCTACAAACGCTCCGCTGCCCACATCATTTACTGTCACAGGCAGAACGACTCTTTGCAGATTATCACAGTTCTTAAAACAATCTTCCGGAATCACTGCCAATCCGGCAGCACTGTTATTGCCTAAGTTAATGTCAGTAACAACATCACAGTCCTCAAAAGCACCCGGCTTGATCGCACTGACATTGTTTAATTTCGGATCATTTGCAATACTTACCGATGCCTGCCCTACGATGCCCTCTTTACCTCTCGATGCAAAACATTCCTCGATCGTGAGAGAACCATCCGCATTCTTGGAATAGATGATTCCATTATCTGCTTCATAATACTGATTACCTACCATTGAATTCATTGCATAGCAGCCTCTGAACGGCGCCTTGCCGATATCAGAACAAGCTTCTCCAAGTGATACGGACCACAACTGCTCACAGCTGTCAAATGCATAGTCCGGCAGGTACTTCACGCTGCCAAGCGTGACAGTCTTAATAGAGTCATTACCTCTCTTGAACTTCTCGTTATCGGAATCACTCGTATAGTCAACATAGTATCCACTGAACAATCCCGGTACAACATCCGTAGGATCATCCACATCTTCTACTTTCTTCGTGTACATATTACGAGTATCCGTATCCCATGTAAGATTGAAATACGTACCGTAATTATGCGTATTGCTTTCCGGCCCGTTATGCCGCTTGCCATCAGTCGTCAGATTATTGATATAACCATATACATCAATAGAATCTACGCCTGCCGGTACAACAATATTTTCTACGGTATATCGAAGATTATCTTCCTCCGGTGTGGACGGTCTGTAAGGATCCGACACCTCGGCATTCTTGAATATATCGTATGGATAGGTCTCATAGTAAGGCTTCGGGTCACCCTCGGCAGCATAAGCCACAATAGGCTCAAACAGCCAGTCAGTCATTTTATTGACAACCGATGCGCTGTCAGATGCGTTATAGCCCGGCATAATATCGGAAGCTGACGCAAGGCTGTTGCCCGATACCGACGGCTGCCAACTATTCCAATTTGCACAGAACTGCGGATTTGCCCACGGTCCATATACATCTGATTGGTACACGGCCTCTTTCGCCGCCTCTACATCCTCCTCGTTTAACGCCGCACTCCATGCATTCTTAAAGTCTACACGATAGCTGTCATAGTCTGCATTTCCATACAGCGCATATAAATACGCTTCGCGATACTCTTCATATGTGCTTACGCCAAAATCTTTCAAATCCTGCGCATGAGCCTGTGCCAGAAGACCACTGATCTGATCATGTTTCGGATAATCCAACAGAGTAGTCATCTTCGTGATCGGATTATACATAACAGTCAGATAATTCAGACTCTTATAACATACACGTATTCCTTTGCTGTTCTCTTTCTCACTGTCAATAATATTGTTAGGATCCGTTGCCCATTCAAAGGGTGCATATCCTTTGACAATATCCCCGTGGAAAGTCAGCTCTTCACTTCCTGTCTTAAATGCATCCGTGCCAATCACAAATTTCGCATGACCTGCCAATGGAGAATTGAAAGTAACATCCGTTAATGCAGAACAGTTCTTAAAAGCATCTTTACCGATGGATGTCACGGAATTACCGATATAAACGGTCGTAAGTTTCTTCCACTGCTTATCTTTCTCATCCGTACTTGCCTGGAATACCCCATCTCCAATAGAAGATATGGAATCATCCGCTATCTTTAAATATTTTACTGCCGCATTCAACTCTGGATCACTAAAACATCCCGATGCAATGCCAACAACCTTTGTATTGCCTACCTTAGCAGGGATTTCCAGTCTTCCATCCCAACCAGCTATACTTGCGCGCGGCTTCAATGTACAAGACGTCAAAATTCCCTTGTTGTTAATACATAACAAATAGAAACCATCACTGACTTCATAATATTCAACACCATTTTCCACATATAAATATGGAATCGTATCAGAAACAGCTGTTACTGCATCCCATGTACTGGTACGAGGTAAAGCCGGATTACCTCCCGTATTCATCTTTGGTCCTTTTACATAGAAATCCGGATTGATTATATCAATAAATAATCCCGCATTGATTTTTGTCGTCTGCGGCGTGTAGGAAACAAATCCACAGGCCGACGGATCATTCTTAGGATCACACGGAAATTCTACATATTTCAAGTTGGCACAGCCATGGAACATTTCATCCGGTATGCTGGCCGCCGTACTTGCCGAACGCCCATATCCCTGGGGCATTACAACCGACTCCAGACTGGAACGTCCCGCAAACAAATAGTTGCCAAGGCAATCCGGATCGTTGCCCATTGTCTTAGGAAGTACAAATCCCATTGGTTGGGAACCGGACTCCACTGCAAAAGCTGCGTCCTCTATCTTGATAATATTAGTCTCTGTCATTGCAACAGTCGACAACGACGGATCATTGTAAAATGCATAACCCTTAATAGTACATTCCTGTCCGCCTTTGGCAAACGTAACAGTTTTAAGATTTCTACAGTTGGAGAAAGCACCATATCCGATCGTCTGCAGGGCATTGCTAAACGTTACCGATTCCAGATCCGTACCGCTGAAGCATTCCTGCCCTACAATCTGAGTAGACTGTCCAAGGCTGGCTGTCTGCAGACTCACGCAATTCTTAAATGCACGATTACCGATCACATCCACGTTGTTGAGACTGATGCTCTTTAACAACGACGCGCTGGCAAAAGCCTCATTGCCAATGTATCCGATCTGTGCAGGGATCGTCATATTCTCAACATTATTAATTCCCTTGAATGCCTTATTGCCGATCGCGCACATCGTAAAATCACTCTTGCTCTGTATGAGAAATCCAGCGCTGTCATTCTCATACCCCGCTACCGGAGTTCCACCTCTTGCAAGATAGACGCTGCCGCCCTCTCCCGAACCGGCGCCGCTGCTTGTCTTTGGCCTGGCATCATTGACGCTGACAAGCGTATAGCCGCTTCCCATCTTAACAAGCGGTTTATAACTCTCACAATAAAATACCTGTTTTTGCTCTGCTGACAAGTCAGTAACCGGAACTTTACTAAATGCAGCAGGTTTTGACGATGGTAACGGATTTTTATCCGGATCTTTCTTATTAGCATCTTCCAATTTCTTATATGCTTCGAACTCTTTGATCCTTTCCTTATAAGCCGCATCAAAGTACTTTGTAAAGAAATGCAAAATATCATCGGCGGGAGCGCCAACCTTCCATTCATCATATGTGTACTCAATCTTTTGAGTCGGATCCCATAAATAATTACTGGCCGTTACAGCGGCATAATTTGTCCAATACTTATCATAATCCGCCGTTTCCACCACAAAATAAGATGTTATCGGAAACAAAGAAAGCTCTACTTTATCAAAAGAAAATTCATTATTATATTTACAGATTACACCTCCAGCAGTATTGCTTCGCGGATTCGTCTGTGAATAAAACAGAAACTGCCAGCCAAGCTGCCACTGGCCTGCCCCCAGATCAATGACTGCATAGGAAGCATCCACATCTCCATCTTCCAAAGCATTAAAAACATTTTTGTCACTGTCTTCGTCTGTATCTTCCGGATCATACTTTCCCAACTGGAATTTTGTAGTCTCTCTTAAAGACTCGTCTTTCTTCGCATCCGGTTCATACTTGAAATCGTCCATCTTATGATCGTCCGACGCTTCGCGGCTCATACCCGCGTTTGAAGATGTCCTCCCATCCTCCGCAAAGTTCTCCGGTACCGGAACAGCCGCCACACCGATCGCTGTGATCATAAGTACCGCCGCAAGGCTGCGTCTGATGCTCCGTTTCAGTCTTCTTCTCGGTTTCTTTACCGGTGTCTTTTTAGCCATAATTCCTCTCCTCATTTCCCCTATATCTTTTCTATACTCAATCACATGGAATTGTTTGACACATCTTATAAATTATATCACAAAACCCTTTTGGCGACCACCACAAAACGCCCATCTGTCTCTGAATTGTCACAGGTTGACAAAGTCAAAAGCTCATCCCCATAGCTTGCCGTAACGCCAGTGTCATACAATGACAATGCCGCCATCTCCTGCATATAAGAATCAAATTCCTGCTCTGATGTCGCATCAAAAAACTGATAGTACTTAAATACGATCTCATCCTCATTATAAATTCTGGAACGAAATACGTACATAACTTCATAAGTGCCTTTCTCATATATGGTGTCAAACTGAATCTTAGAATGCGTCTTGCAATACTCTTCACTGCTGTACTTATTCAGGCTGCCGAACATCTTGCCGGACTTCATATGATGTCCATATATGATCAGGTTTGTGTTTCTGCGTACCACATTACAGTCTTTATCCATGAATAAGCTTCCATTCTTATCATATTCCTGACTGTAATTATGATCCAGATAATATTCATTGTTAGCTGTCTGCATGACAGGATAGTCTATATTTGTATCGGCAATTTTCAGCCATCCGATTAGGCTTTTATTCTTATGATACAATGTCTGGTATTCTTCCAGAATCGCAAGTTCTACCTCTTCTTCATCCGTACGGTGTACTTTCACGCTGGGAACAATTCCCGCCGCAAGCGTATTGCTTCCTTTTAATTCTGCCAGATTTGCATAACTCATCTCTGTCCGGTCAGAAAAATAATAGTAAACTCCGAAATACCCAAAGCATGCAGCTGCAATAACAGAACAGAGAACCACCGTAAGTCTGCGGCGCTTTTCACGCTTTTTTAACTCCCGGAGGATCTCCTTTTGCATATTCTTATCATATGCATCCAGTGAGATATCCTTACCCCGGTCATTCTTACCTGCAGATCCGCGGGTTTTCTTCCCCTTGTGTCCTGCACCTGTAATAACAGTGTTCTTAGCCGCTCCCGCTTTGTCCTGCTTCCCCGCAGCTTTCTTAACATGCTTATTGTGCCTGCCTGTGGGAAGTTTACTATCTTTATCGTATCCCTGCCGCTTAAACTCCTGCGCCAGTTCATAAATCTTATCATCAAAATCATTACCGAGAGCAGTTTCAAACCGGTATTTCCCTGCCTGCATATCCGTATACAGTGTAATGACCTCGCCCGGCTGTTCCATATTGACCTTAGACTTAATCTCCTCAATCTTCGCCTGGTCACGCAGAGCCGCCCGATAGTCTGCCTCAGTTCGGAATCTTCTGCCCGCAACCTCTAATCCCGCCATAAGGGACCGCTCCTTTTCCTGATATGTATGCCAACGGGCGCACTGTCCCCACCTGTTAGCATATAGCATAATTTTACTATATCTTGAGATTTATGCAAGTGTTTTGTCAGAATTTACACAATTTGTATACAATTCTTATCTCCACCAATAATGCCTTGTACCTAATATAGAAACCATAATTTATCAGTCACACTTACACCTCTCGCTCATAAGATAAACCATAAATAACATTTGGAGGCGTAAACAATGAGCGATTTAACAGCAACTCACTGCGGATGCAACAATAATAATGGTGGATTTTTCGGTGGCGGATGTGGTTCCTGGATTTGGATCCTGATCCTCTTATCCTGCTGCGGTAACAATGACGGATGCGGATGCGACGGCGGCGGTTTCGGACTTTTTGGAAATGGCGACAACAACTGCTGTAACACCCTGATCTGGTTATTGATCCTCTCCAGCTGCTGCGGCTGCTAATCCCATAAACGTATCCCCTTTACACATCTATACTTCACGTCTGAGAAGTAGGCTCTAGCTCTTTTAGAGCCTATTTCTCTCACATGAAACATATACTGGTAGAGGAAACAGAGGAAAGGCATATCCCATGACAGCTAAAAACGAAGAAGCAACAAACGTAATGGCATTCGATGCAATATACACTACCAACCAGATTCAAAAATTCAAGGTTCTTCTCCCCTACATAGAACCTTCCATGCAGAAGCATCTGGCGGTCTATATTAAATATATGGAGCTGCAATATACATTAAGCTATGTTCAAAGACATCCTTTTCAGATAAGCGGCTGCAGCATATCTTCCGAGGAGAAGCCCGATCTGCGCTCGCTGTGCCGCCAATTATGCCTCTACTCTTCACCCGAAGAGATCAGACAGTTGGAACAGATGCAGAACATGCTTCAGACAATGGAAACAATGCAGGAAATGTCACAGACAATGTCTGCACTGCAGGAAATTTTTCCGGATCTGTCTGCCGCTCCGCCCTTCGGAAGCGACTCTGCGGAATCCCCTTCGGATACACCAGAGTCTGCGCAGACCGGACAATTCTCCATGATGGATATGCTGATGAACATGATGACGCCGGAACAAAGGACTATGTATGAAATGTTTGAAAAACAGGCATCCGATAAAAACAATCTGTAACCCGTTTAAAATCAGTCAAATACAAAATATACCTAAAGAAAAAATCATAAAAATCAAGCTAACATATGTTCTAAGCTCTATACAGCGGAAAGGATGGTACAATGACCGGAAATTGGATGGACGATCCCGCAGTAGCACATATCGACAAGGCAAAATTGGATTTTTTACAGTCACTTGTCTTTGAGAGCCAGTCTCTCAAAAAAGAACAGATGATGCCTTTTTTGATGGCGATCGCCAAAAGAGGTATGGACAACCATATTTCTTTTAGTTCTGATGAAGTGGAGACAATTACTGCCACAATACGTAAATACTCCACCCCGGAGGAATTGGATAAGATCGATAAGCTCATGAAACTGCGCAAAAAATAATTTAAACGGCAATATGCATTGCTGCATTTATCTAAAAACCCGTGGATCGTATGTACAAACATACAGTCCACGGGTTTTCATATCGTATTCTATTTTTTCCAGTCGAGCAGCGCTTTCTTTAGCTCCATATAGATCTCGTCCATATCTCCATCTTCCTGCTCTCTCTCCCGTTCATATACCCACTTTCCATCATAACAGCCGACAATACTTGTCAGTTCGCCAAGTTCTGTGATCTTACGCTCATATTCTGTCTCCGTGATGAGCAGATTGGCGTATTCTTCATCATGGAAAGGATCGATACATTCTGTTGAAGAGAGATAGAGAAAAGTGATCGGTATCCACTCTCCATATTCACTGTCAGGATCTTGTTCCCACTCATCCGGCAAGCGCCACAGATCTTCCCGCAACACATACCCCTTCTGAGTCCAGTCATAGATTCTGTACTGACAATTTCCGGCAGTCCCTGTAGTATGTGCCGTCGCATACAACACAAGGGTGCCTTGTTTTGTATGGTAAAGTTCACTGCTCCATGTCCACGGCATAAGTTGTTCCACCGAGTGCACCTCTTCATCCAAATAATAGTACACGCGGTATTCCCAACCTCCCCCGCCTGACAGGCAGACCTCCGGCATGCCGTCACCGTTGATGTCTTCTACTGTAGCGCTGTTAATATAGATCGAATCATCCTCCGGCAGCGAAGCTGCCAAAAAATAAACCGGATCCTGCAGCGCGATACCGTATGCAATAATCAGAAGCTGAAATATGATCCCGCTCATAATCTGCCCTTTCTTCTGATTACTTCTGCACGATATTCACAATCCTGCCCGGAACGTAAATCTCTTTCACGATCGTTCCTGTCAGCTTATCAGCAATAACTTCTTTCGCCTTGGCGATCACTTCGTCTTTCGGATCGTCCTTGCCAATGGCAAGAGTCGCCCGAGTCTTACCATTGATCTGCACTGCGATCTCAACGGTGGATTCCACAGTCTTAGCCTCGTCATACTCCGGCCATGCCGCCTGATACAGCCTGTCTGCAAATCCTGTTCTCTGCCACAGCTCTTCTGTAATGTGAGGCGCAACCGGATTGAGCATTGTAAGAAGTGTCTTAAACTCTCCTTTTGTCACGGAGTTTTTCTTATAGAAATCGTTCACCAACGACATCATGGCCGCAATAGCCGTATTGTATTTCAGATTCTCAAAATCATTGCTGACTTTTTTGATAGTCTGGTGCATCTTCGTTTCCATGTCTTTGGAATATGACTCCTCTTCTGTCAGAAGATCCTGTAACTTCCACACTCTTTCCAGGAAACGGCGGCATCCTTTTACCCCGTCCTCAGACCAGCCTGCACTCAGCTCGAACGCACCGATAAACATCTCGTAAGTCCTTAAAGTGTCCGCACCATACTCAGTCACGATATCATCGGGATTTACCACATTACCCAGAGACTTGGACATCTTGACTACCGGATGCTCCGCCATCTCACCGTATTTTTCTTTCAACGCCGCCCTGGCCGCTTTCTCACTGCCATGTTCGGCAAGCAGCTGCTCCTGCTCTCCAGCGGGCAGATTTGCAAAGTTATGAGGATTCAACCCCAGGATCATGCCATGGGACGTTCTCTTGGCATAAGGCTCGGGACAAGGCACTGCTTTCTGGTCATACAGGAACTTATGCCAAAATCTGGAATACAACAGATGCAGCGTCGTATGCTCCATACCTCCATTATACCAATCTACCGGCATCCAGTATTCCAACGCTTCCTTACCTGCCAGCGCCTCCTTATTATCCGGATCGGTATACCGCAGGAAATACCATGAAGAACCTGCCCACTGAGGCATTGTATCCGTCTCTCTCTTCGCCGGTCCGCCACAGCATGGACATGTAGTATTGACCCAATCAGTCATAAGTGCCAAAGGCGATTCTCCATTATCCGTAGGCATATAACTGTCCACATCAGGAAGCTCTAATGGCAATTCACTCTCATCCACAGGCACATAGCCGCATTTCTCACAATGAACGATGGGAATGGGCTCTCCCCAGTAACGCTGTCTGGAAAATACCCAGTCTCTCAACTTAAAATTGGTCTTTGCACAACCAATGCCCTTTTCTTCCAGGAAAGCGATCATTCTGGCTTTCGCATCTTCCACATTTAATCCAGTTATAAAACCGGAATTGACGATCGTACCTGTCGCCACATCCGTATAAACTTCTTCCTGTACATCTCTGCCGCCTGCAACGACCTCTATGATGGGCAGGCCGAATTTCTTCGCAAACTCCCAGTCTCTCTCATCATGAGCTGGCACCGCCATGATTGCACCCGTACCATAACTCATCAGTACATAATCGGAGACAAAAATGGGAATCTCAACATCACTCACCGGATTGACAGCGGTCAATCCGTCAATCTTCACGCCAGTCTTCTCTTTTGCCAGCTCCGCACGCTCAAAATCAGATTTTCTGGCCGCCTGCTCTCTGTACGCCGCAATCTCATCCCAGTTTTTGATATCTTCCTGATACTTGTCAAGCAACGGATGTTCCGGAGACATAACCATATATGTGACGCCAAACAGCGTGTCACATCTGGTTGTATAAATCCGCATCCTGTCTTCTTTGCCCTTAATGATGAAGTCGACTTCCGCACCGGTAGATTTACCGATCCAGTTTTTCTGGGAAACTTTTACTCTCTCTACATAGTCTACCGTATCCAGACCCTCGATCAGCTTGTCTGCATATTCCGTGATCTTGAGCATCCACTGGCTCTTCACCTTACGGACAACCTCGGCTCCGCATCGTTCGCAGACGCCGTTTACCACTTCCTCATTGGCAAGTCCGACTTTACAGGAGGTACACCAGTTGATCGGCATCTCAGACTTATATGCCAGTCCCTCCTTGAATAATTTCAAGAAGATCCACTGGGTCCATTTATAATAATTCGGATCCGTGGTATTGACCTCACGATCCCAGTCAAAAGAATATCCCAGAGAATGCAGCTGGCTCTTGAAACGTGCCACATTATTCTGTGTCACGATCTTCGGATGGATATGATTCTGAATCGCATAATTCTCCGTCGGAAGTCCAAATGCATCCCATCCCATGGGATAGAGTACATTATAGCCCTGCATTCTTCTCTTCCTTGCCACAATATCAAGGGCCGTATAAGGCCTGGGATGTCCAACATGAAGCCCCTGACCTGATGGATATGGGAATTCCACAAGGGCATAATACTTCGGCTTGGAGTAATCGTCGGATGTCTTGAAAGCTTTCTCGTCATCCCATATTTTCTGCCATTTCGTCTCTACTTCTCTGTGATTGTAAACTTCTGCCATTTTGCTGACCATGCCTTTCTTTTCATTCTATCGTACAAATCCATTACATACATAACACAATGATGCCAGCGCCCGCCATTGATCTTTCATCCGCAAACCACTGTCTTTCCATTCGGAAATGCACCTTTATCCATGTTCTATATTGTATTATACTGTACCTGTTTGTCAAGCAGATTGTTGAAATCCTCCACCCATATAAACACGCTGTCCATGCCCGGTTCAAAGGAACAAGGCGCGGTTACCCGCGCCTTGTTCCTATAATAAAACCTTCTCTATCCCGAGCCGGTTACAGCAATACAGTGGGCACTTCCCCATTATGCCTCGCTGCCGGATTCTGCTACTTTATTTGCTCTTGCCTTAACCTCTTTCTCCTGCACATCACTGGGCGCCTGCTCATATCTGGCAAATTCATACATATATGTGCCGCGTCCACCTGTCATAGAACGAAGATCCGTACAATATCCATTCAGGCAGGCTACCGGAATATCTGCCTCCACTACGGTCTTGCCATCTCCCGCCGGATTCATGCCAAGCACGCGTCCTCTTCTCTTATTCAGATCGCCCATGACGTCACCCGTATAAGAATCCGGAACAGTCACTTTCAGATTGGCGATCGGCTCAAGAAGCACCGGACCAGCCTCCATAAATCCTTTCTTAAACGCCTGAATAGTCGCCATCTTAAACGCCATTTCAGAAGAATCTACCGGATGATAAGATCCGTCATAGAGCACCGCTTTCACACCCACTACCGGATAAGCCGCCAAAGGTCCGCTTCCTACGGAATCCTGTAAGCCCTTTTCTACTGCCGGGAAATAATTCTTAGGCACCGCGCCTCCCACTACTTCCTGTGCAAACTCGTATGCGGACTCCAGATCTCCTGATGCCTCAAAACGCATCTTGACATGTCCATACTGGCCGTGGCCGCCGGACTGTTTCTTATACTTATATTCCACGTCAGATTTCTTGCGGATCGTCTCTCTGTAAGCAATCTTCGGATCGGACAATTCGATCTCAGCCTTATATTCATTGATCAGCCTGCTGGCAACCACATCCAGATGCAGATCACCCATACCATAGAGCAATGTCTGTTTATTCTCCGCATCGTTGACAACCCACAGTGTCTGATCCTCATGGCGCATCTTCTGCAGCGCCTGCGCTACCTTATCCACATCCCCTTTATTCTTTGCCCGATATCTCTTATATGTATAAGGTGTAGAGATCTCAGCCTTGCCGTAGCGGATGATCCTCGCCTTGGTAGATAATGTATTACCGGTTCTTGCCGCCGTCAGTTTTGCAATAGCTCCGATATCTCCCGCATGAAGCTCTTTGACTTCGATCGGCTTGCTCCCCTGCATTACGTAGAGCTTATTAATCTTCTCTTCCACTTCTTTCTCATCGTTATAGATCGTATCGTCATTCTTGAACACGCCCGAACATACTTTGATCAAGGAATACTTGCCGATAAAAGGATCTACGATCGTCTTAAAGATATACGCTGATTTCGGTTTGGAGAAATCAAAATTCGCCTGGAAAATTTCATTGCTCTTAAGATCAATACCCGCCAGTTCACGATTCTCCGGGCTCGGCATATATTTCACGATATCATCAAGCAATGTATAGATACCCTGGCAAAGTGTATTAGATCCCATGGACATGGGTACGATACTGCCGTCCATAACATTGCTGCGCAGCGCTGCCCTGATCTCTGCCTCGGAGAAACTGTCACCGTTGAAATATCTCTCCATAAACTCTTCACTCGTCTCGGCAACCGCTTCCATCAAGGTATCCCTGCACAACTGCAGATTCGGCTTACTGTACTCGGGCATCTCGCATTCTACGACTTCCTTACCCTCCCAACGATATGCCTGCTCCGTGATCACATTGATGTATCCGACAAACTTCTCATTCTCACGAATCGGCAGATGGAAAGGTGCCATCTTCTTGCCATACTTGTCAGTCATGTCTTCCACGACCTGACGGAATGAAGCGTTGTCAATATCCATATCCGTTACGAACACAAATCTGGGCAGCTTATATTTCTCGCATAACTCCCACGCTTTCTCCGTGCCCACTTCCATACCGGCTTTACCGGATACAACGATGATCGCCGCATCCGCTGCGCTGACAGCTTCTTCCACTTCGCCGACAAAATCAAAAAAGCCCGGGGTGTCAAGCACATTGATCTTCACATCTTCCCACTCTATCGGAATAACAGATGCGGCAATGGATATATGGCGTTTCTGTTCTTCCTTACCGAAATCGCTCACTGTATTGCCATCATCTACTTTACCCATTCTGGAAGTAATACCGGACAGGTAAGCCATCGCCTCCACCAGGCTGGTCTTACCGCAGCCGCCATGGCCAAGTAAAACCACATTACGAATCTTATCAGTTGTGTAAACATTCATTTCACTAGGTCCTCCAGTTCTGTTATTCACTTATGATTGGGCAGATTGTTCTGCTGATCATATTCCCAAGCACAAATTGTAAGTATATTTTACTAAATTTTGTCTCAAATTACAATATCAATTATGCGAAATGTATAAAAAGAATGAACAGTTTTAAAGATATGGAAATCACTATTTCAAAATGATATACTATACACGTATTTTACCTGTAATATTTGGCGTTTTATATGAATCTGCCATACATTTCCCATCTTTCTTCAGTGATGGATATTCACTCTATAAGAAAGACGATCACATTAACTAAAAAGGCATTCACATTAATCAAGAAAGGCATTCACACTATGAACACACTGACCTGTGGATTTATCGGCCTCGGCCTGATCGGCGGCTCCATCGCCAAGGCCATCCGAAGCGCCATCCCAAGTGCGCGGCTGATCGCTTACGATATCAACGCCGCATCTTTACAAAGTGCAAAAAAAGAAAATGTCATCGATGAAATCTTTCTCTCCATCGACGATTCTTTTAAAAACTGCGATTATATATTTCTATGCGCTCCCGTCTCCCATAATGACGACAATCTGCTGATACTAAAAGACCACCTGTCATCCAGGACGGTGCTTACCGATGTGGGAAGCGTCAAGACAGGAATCCACCGCCATATTGAAGCGCTTGGTCTGCAAGATCAGTTCATCGGCGGACACCCCATGACCGGATCAGAACGCTTCGGCTATCAGAATTCCAAGGCGTCTCTCCTTGAAAACGCCTATTATATTCTGACACCGTCAGATACCGTTCCTCAGGATAAAGTGTCCGACTATCTCCTGCTGGTCGAAAAGATGGGCGCCATTCCCCTTGTTCTGAATTATGAAGAACACGACTATGTGACCGCCGCGATCTCCCATCTGCCCCATGTGATCGCTGCCTCTTTGGTCAACCTTGTGAAAAGCTGCGATTCCGAAAACGGCACCATGAAAATGATCGCTGCCGGAGGTTTTAAAGATATCACCAGAATCGCTTCATCCTCTCCGGCCATGTGGCAGCAGATCTGTCTGACCAACACGGAAAACATCTCAAAACTTTTAAACTTATATATCCAGCACCTCACTGTCATTGCGGAATATATTGACACAAAGAAAGACGATTCTCTCTACACTCTCTTTGACACCGCAAGAAATTACCGGGAATCTTTCGTTACAACGGCCAGCGGTCCCATTCAGACAGAATATGTCCTTACCGTCGACATCGCTGATAAACCCGGCGCTATCGCCGCACTGGCATCTCTGCTGGCCATGCATGATGTGAGCATCAAGAATATCGGCATCAACCATAACAGGGAACTTGCCGAGGGCGCGTTGCGCATCGAATTCTATGATAAAAAAGCAATTTCACAGGCAATCCAGGTGATGAACGAGCATGGATATAAGATTCATACCATGCAGTAACATACTATTTCAGAAAAGAGGTATTCTCATGATTTTTTACAAAGTAAAACAACTGCGCGGCGAAGTCACTGTCCCCGGCGATAAATCCATCTCTCACAGAGCCGTCATGTTCGGCTCTCTGGCAGAGGGCACCACGGAAGTCATCAACTTTCTTCAGGGTGCAGACTGTCTCTCCACAATAGATTGTTTTCGCAAAATGGGCATTGAGATTGAAAATACACCGGAACATATTCTGATCCACGGCAAAGGCCTTCACGGCCTGTGTGCTCCTGACTCCGTTCTTGACGCAGGCAACAGTGGAACCACCACACGTCTGATCTCCGGTATTCTTGCGGCACAGCCGTTCCATACCACGCTGACCGGGGATGCATCCATTCAGAAACGCCCCATGCGCAGGATCATGGAACCGCTGACTATGATGGGCGCCCGGATCAAAAGCATAAATGAAAATGACTGCGCTCCTTTGCAGATCGCCGGCGGGCCTTTGCAGGCCATACACTATCGCTCCCAGGTCGCTTCCGCCCAGGTGAAATCCGCCGTGCTGCTGGCCGGATTATATGCGGACGGGATCACTCAGGTAACGGAACCTGCATTAAGCCGCAATCATTCTGAAATCATGCTGCGCTATTTTGGCGCACATGTAGATACACATGATACCACTGCCGCCATCCATCCTGAACCGACGCTTCAAGGCCAGAAAGTAAACGTACCCGGCGATATCTCTTCCGCCGCCTATTTTATTGCGGCAGGACTTCTTGTCCCGGGCGCTGAAATACTGATCCGTAATGTGGGGATCAATTCCACCAGAGACGGTATTCTTAGAGTTGCCCGCGCCATGGGCGGTGATATTACACTTATCAACGAGAATCATGACGGAGAACCGACGGCAGACCTGCTTGTCAGACACAGCAGTCTTCACGGTGTCACCATCGAAGGCGATATCATTCCGACACTGATCGATGAGCTTCCTGTCATCAATGTGATGGCGGCAGCCGCTGACGGAAAGACAATCATTAAAGATGCCGCAGAGCTGAGAGTAAAAGAATCCAACCGCATCGATGTGATGGTAGAATATCTGAGCGCCATGGGTGCTGACATCACCGGCACGCCAGATGGTATGATCATAAATGGAGGCAGGCCTCTCCACGGCGCTGTGATCGATTCCCACATGGACCACCGGATCGCCATGAGTTTTGCTGTCGCTTCGCTGATCGCTGACGGACAGACAGAAATAACGGGCAGCGATGTTGTCACCATCAGCTACCCGAATTTTTATGAAGATCTGAGCAGGCTCAGTTCATAGTCCCTATATAACTGTCTTCATAACGCCAACGTTATGAAGACAGCTTAACTAAGAGCCTGTTCAGAAAGTAGGATCCGACCATACAGACGATTCCTGCCATGCTCCCATACCAGTTCAGCTTGACATCAGACATCTGGAAATGTCTTCCGTCTATAAACTGTTTATAATATTCCGTATAATACGCCAGCATGTAACATACCACTCCTGACAGCATCACGCCGATAATGCGGAAATATCTTCTGCACACCACCATACTGACAAAAGCAGTGACAAGCCCCACGATAAAGAATAACGCCAGATGCGCGCCGTAACGGATCATCAGGCTGACCGTCTGAATCTGCTCGTTTGTCGGGTTGTCCAAAATACTGACAGCAATCTGTCCCGCCAGTTTCATCGTTACATCAGTTGACCTTACGCCATTCTGAAAAGAAACAATCATCACAACATACACGAGCATTGCAAGTGCAAGAACGGATGCTCCTATTACAATGATTTCCAGCCACAGATTTGTTTGTTTTCCATGTTTCATTCTAATATGCTTTCCTATACTTCGGCTCCCATATTCCTCATAGTGCCGTAATTCTCAATCCTGCCTGCATCCACTTCCGTCATGCCAATGAAGATCGCGCCATAATCATGCGCGCCGTCCTCTGCCTGGTCCACACGGGTAATCTCCAGAAACGCATGCAATACTTCTTTCGTCCAAATCGTCAGATAGGATTCATACACCGCACCGATCGTAAGCTCCGCAGAACATCTGAATCCGATTCCTGTCTTAGATGCATCAGTTACCTCAATGTTCACTTCCTCGGCTTCTCCCCGCTGATCCATCCTTTTCATTAACAATTTGGATGTAAGTTCCATACGTTTGTTTTTTCTTCTTTCTTCCATACTCCCCTCACCCTTTCTCCTGTGTATCATAACGCCCATGCGCTTTCATATATGCTACGCCGCATGTAAGTGGACGTTATGTAACTTTTTATTATCTTACCTTATTTGGAAACTTTTGTAAAGGAATCCGTAATGAACATCGCATCCCCGAAACTGAAGAATCGATATTTCTCCCGCACTGCCTCTTCATAAGCAGCAAGCACGTGTTCTCTTCCCGCCAGAGCTGAGACAAGCATCACAAGCGTTGATTCAGGCAGATGAAAATTTGTGATCAGACAGTCAAGCACTTTGAACCGATAGCCGGGATAAATAAAAATATCCGTATTCCCGCAGCACTCCTCCAAAGTACCATCCTCTTTCGCTGCGCTTTCCACTGTGCGGCAGCTTGTAGTTCCCACACAGATGACACGATTGCCCTGAGCCTTGGCGCGATTGATCTTCTCCGCAGCTTCTCCGCTGACCTGATAATATTCGGAATGCATATGATGTTCCAGTATGTTATCCGCCTTCACCGGACGGAACGTTCCGAGTCCCACATGCAATGTCACATAAGCGGTCTCCACGCCTTTATCCTCAATCTCTTTAAGCAGTTCTTTCGTAAAATGCAGTCCTGCCGTAGGCGCCGCCGCAGAACCGTCATACTTCGCATAAACGGTCTGGTAACGGTTCCTGTCCTGCAGTTTATGGGTTATGTAAGGCGGAAGCGGCATCTCCCCGAGTCTGTCCAGCACCTCCTCAAAAATGCCATCATAGGTAAATCGGATCAACCGGTTTCCTTCCTCCACCACATCCAGGACTTCACCTTTAAGACATCCATCTCCGAATACAATTCTGGTGCCGGGTTTTGCTTTCTTACCCGGCTTGACCAGAGTCTCCCAGACATCATTCTCCCGCCGTTTCAAAAGCAGCACCTCTATAGCCGCGCCAGTATCTTCCTTACTGCCCATCAGCCTTGCCGGAAGCACCTTAGTGTTATTTAAGACCAGACAGTCGCCTGGCCTTAAATAATCAATAATCTCTCTGAATATATGATGTTCCACCCTGCCGCTCTCCTGGTCCAGCACAAGGAGTCTGGAACCCGAACGGTCTTCCAAAGGATCCTGCGCGATCAATTCCTGGGGCAGGTCAAAATAAAAATCTGATTTGTTAAGCATTTCCATATTTACAATCCAATCCGGCATACCGCCTGACAATATCTTAGAGCTTCGCGTGGTTCAAAAATGCGACATACCCTCTCTTTGTCTCGTACACATCCGCTTTGCTGGTGGCCTCCCACGGAGAATGCATGTTTAATACCGCCACGCCGCTGTCGATCACATTCATGCCATAGAGCGCGAGGATATAGGCGATCGTTCCGCCGCCGCCCAAGTCCACCTTGCCCAGTTCCGCAGTCTGGAAATTCACCTTCTCCTCCTCAAAGATTGCCCGGATATGTCCCATGTATTCTGCATTGGCATCATTGGATCCGGATTTCCCTCTCGATCCGGTAAACTTGTTAAATACCATGCCGCCGCCCAGATAAGCTACATTTTTCTTATCAAAACTGGAAGCGTAACCGGGATCGAAAGCGCTGCTCACATCGGAAGAAAGCATACAGGAATGCGCCAGACATCTGCGCACATTCAGCTCGCTGTACTCCCCTTTCAGGTTCATCACCTCCGCCACCGCATTCTCGAAGAACTTAGACCGCATGCCTGTAGCGCCCACACTGCCTACTTCCTCCTTATCCACCAGGATGCAGCACGCGGTGCGGTCAATCTGCCCAATCTCAAGCATTGCTTTCAGAGATGAGAAAGCGCATACTCTGTCATCCTGCCCATAGGCCAGAATCATGCTTCTGTCAAATCCCGCCTCTCTCGCCCGGCCGGCGGGAACCACTTCCAGTTCTGCGGAAATGAAGTCTTCCTCTTCCATATCATACGTATTTCTGAGAATTTCAAGAATTCCCTTTTTTACAGCGTCTTTCTCCGAAGCCTTTCCATCCCTTGCCCCGTCACTGTTTTCTTCGGCATCCTGCTCCGTCTGTCCGTCAATGACAAGCGGTTTGTTGCCGACGATAATGTCGAGCGCTTCTCCCTCGATCACCTTATTGGCTTTCTTCTCCAGCTGCTCCTGCGCCAGATGGATCAACAGATCCGACACGAAAAATACCGGGTCGTCCTCGTTCTCACCCACATTGATCTCCACTGTTGTGCCATCTTTTTTTACCACCACGCCGTGAATGGCAAGGGGCAGCGTCACCCACTGATACTTCTTCACACCGCCATAATAATGGGTATCCAGATAAGCAAACCCACCGTCCTCATAAAGCGGATTCTGCTTAATATCCAGGCGCGGCGAATCGATATGGGCACCCAATATATTAATGCCCTGTTCCATCTTCTGCGTACCGATCTGAAACATCACGATGGATTTATTCATCCATACCGAATACACCTTATCTCCAGCTTTCAATTCCGTATTAGAAGCGGTCAGCTTCTCCAGTTCCTGATATCCCGCTTTTTCAATCATGTTGACGATCTGGTCAATGCACTCGCGCTCCGTCTTGCCATTATTCAGAAACGTCATATACTCCTTTGCAAAACTGTCAACTTCTTCCAACTGTTTGGCGTTATAAGTCTCCCATGTGTTATTATGCTCCATATTCACACCTGCTTTCCATTCTATATGATTCTTCGTCCTCTTAGCTGCGCAGTTCTATTCCCATGCTCTCAAGTCCGTTTAAGATCTTCTTCATGGCCGCCGACACATCCGCTTCCTCCAACGTCCTGTCTTTGGCTCTGAATGTGATAGAGTACGCCACGGACTTGAAACCGTCCCTGATCTGATCACCCTCGTAAATATCAAACAGCTTATACTCTTCCAGAATCTTACCGCCCCTCTGTGCGATCACTGCCTCGATCTGTCCGACCATGATCTCTTTAGGCACCACCATACTGATATCCCTTGCCACCGCCGGATATTTCGCAATGCCCTCATACTTGCGGTCGAACGTCGCATAAGGAACAACCTGCGGCATATCCAGCACCGCTACATAAGCCCTGGTCTTCATATCGTAATTATCACAGACTTCCGGGTGCACCTCACCCAGATAACCAAGCAGGGTTCCCTCATAGATAATATTCGCCTGTCTGCCCGGATGCAGGAAATTCCTGCCCGCGTTGGGATCATAAGTGACTTTACTGCGCATGCCGATACTGTCAAAGAATTCCTCCACAACACCTTTCATCGTGAAGAAATCGCAGTCGCCGTACATGCCAAGCGTAAACTGCATTCTCTCATCCGGCAGTTCCGTCAGCGGCAAAGTCTTGGGTATATAAATATTACCCAGCTCGTAGAGCCGCACATCCTTATTTCTTCTGTTATAATTTATAGCCAGGCTGGTCAGCATACCATTGAGAGAAACCGTTCGCATAATGGAGAAATCCTCCCCCAGCGGATTGGCTATTGTAATTGCCTGACGCGCCGGATCATCGGCATCCAGAAGCAGCTTGTCGAACACCTTAGGGCTCTCGAAAGAATAACACATTCCCTGTGAGAATCCACAGTACTCTGCGATGTCTCTTGCTTTCTGCTCGATGCGGAGTTTGAACGGCAGCTTGCCCGTCGTCGCCTCACCGGTAGGCAGCGTGGTGGGAATCTTGTCATATCCGTAGAAGCGTGCCACTTCCTCGGCAATATCACACTGACGAAGCAGGTCCTGCCGGAATGTCGGCATGGTAAGCTGATTCGCTGCCGGATCATAAGCAACCTCTATCATTTTAAAGATATCCAACATTTCCTCTTTCGATACATCCGTGCCCAACAGTTTATTGTATTTATCCGGCTCAAAAGGCAGCACTACCTTTTCTTTCATATCGCCGTGTACATCCACAATACCACCGACTACTTCTCCACAGCCGAGCTCTTCGATCAGCTGACATGCTCTGTTGATCGCCGCCTCTGCATTGTAAGGATCAAGCCCCTTCTCGAATTTACCAGACGCATCTGTCCGAAGCCCGATCCGCTTGGCTGACTTACGGATGTTGGCGCCATTAAACGTTGCCGCCTCAAACAGCACGGTCTTTACCTCGTCTGTGATCATGGAATTCTCACCGCCCATAATACCTGCGATGCCTACCTCTTTCTCGGCGTCACAGATCATCAGCACATCGGAATCCAGATTCCTGTCCTGTCCATCCAGGGTACGGAATACATCGCCGTCTTTAGCACGTCGCACGATGATCTTATGCCCCGCAATGGTATCCAGATCAAAAGCATGCATAGGCTGCCCGTACTCTTCCATCACATAATTAGTGATATCTACCAGGTTGTTAATGGGACGAATGCCGCTTGCCGCCAGACGTCTCTGCATCCATTCAGGCGATGGGCCAATCTTGATATTGGTGCAGACTCTCGCACAGTATCTGGGACATAACTCCTGATCCTGCACTTCTACGCAGATATAGTCTTCCACCCGCTCTCCATTCTCCCTGACATGAACTTCCGGCGCATAGAAAGGCTTACGGAATGTTGCCGCGGTCTCTCTGGCAATACCGATCACACTGTAACAGTCTACACGGTTGGAAGTTACCTCATACTCAAACACGGTATCTCTAAGCCCCAGCGCCTCAATAGCATCGGAACCCACTTCCACATCATCCTGAAAAATATAGATGCCAAGTTCCGGCGCTTCTGGATACATATTCCTGTCAGATCCAAGCTCTTCAATGGAACACATCATACCATTGGAGGGTACGCCCCGAAGCTTGCCCGCTTTGATCACAATACCGTCCTCCGGCAATGGCCCGCCGTCATGCCCGCCTGCCACTTTGCCGCCGTCTAATACAACCGGCACTTTGTCGCCCTCTTTCACATTGGGCGCTCCGGTCACGATCTGGATCACCTCGGAACCGATATTGACCTGACAAACGATAAGCTTATCCGCATCAGGATGTCTCTCGATCTTATCAATCTGTCCGACAACGATCTTATCCAGATTCTTATCCAGTCTGTTATATCCTTCCACTTTCGTACCCGAAAGTGTCATGGCATCCATATATTCCTGATCCGTGCACTCTAAATCCGGCACATAAGCTTTAATCCATGATAATGCTGTATTCATACTCTTTCTTCTCCAATCCGGAATGCTTTCTGTCAGCCTGGGCGCCATAGACGCTGTCGCAGGCTTTCTGCATCCCTATTCATTCATCATAATTTCACATCGCATCATATTTCCGCCGCGGTTGCCCACCCTGTATATTCTCGCGGCGGACACTCAAAACTGCTTCAGGAATCGGATATCATTTTCATACAGCAGTCTCATATCATCAATCTCATATTTTAACAGCGCAATACGCTCCAGGCCTACGCCAAACGCAAAACCGGTATACTGCTCGGGATCAATGCCGCTCATCTCAAGCACATGGGGATGTACCATGCCGCATCCAAGAATCTCGATCCACCCTTCACCTTTACAGAACCGGCATCCCTTACCGCCGCATTTGAAGCAGCTCACATCCATCTCCGCACTGGGCTCCGTGAACGGAAAATGATGCGGCCTGAACTTCACTTTCGTATCCTCTCCGAACAGTTCTCTGGCAAACTCCGCCAAAGTACCTTTCAGATCTGCAAACGTAATATTCTTATCAATGACCAGTCCCTCGATCTGATGGAAAGAAGGGGAATGTGTGGCGTCCACCTCATCGGAACGGAATACACGTCCCGGTGCGATCATACGGATAGGAAGCCTGCCCTTCTCCATCTCATGTACCTGTGTAGAAGAAGTCTGTGTCCTGAGCAGAAGATCCCCTGTAATATAGAATGTATCCTGTTCATCTTTTGCCGGATGATCCGCAGGAATATTCAAGGCCTCAAAGTTATAATAGTCTTTCTCCACTTCAGGACCTTCCACTACTTCATAACCCATACCGATAAAAATCCGCTCTGCTTCTTCCAACGCGATGGTATTCGGATGGCGATGCCCTGCATGATTCTTCTTTGCAGGCAGTGTTACGTCGATGACTTCTTTCTTCATCTTCGCCTCTCTGACCGCTTTCTCCATCTTTCTTACGGATTCTTCCAATACGCGCTCAATCTCCGCCCTTGTCTCGTTGACAAGCTGTCCGACTTTCGGACGATCCTCCGGCGCTACATCTTTCATGCTTTTCAATACTGCCGTCAATTCACCTTTTTTACCCAGGTAATTGATTTTCACCTCATTCAGTTTCTCCAACGCGTCGCTTGCCTCAATCTGGCGCAGCGCTTCCGCCTTGATCTGTTCCAGCTTCTCTTTCATTACTATTCTCCTTTTCTCATTTCCTGTTGCGATGACTTCCATTCGCATCCCACAAGCAGCCCCTGGATTCTTTGCCTGTCGATCTCTCACTGCTCATTGCTTTCATGCACACAAAAAATCCCATGTGCATATGACACATGGGACGAATAAACTCCGCGGTACCACCCAGTTTCCTGTCCTGCTGTTGTGACGGCTTCTTGGCCTCACACAATAAAGACAGACACCTCGACCGACGTAACGTGTCGCAACGTTCCGGACTACTTACTTCACCCGGACAGCTCCGGTGGGAAATTCAGCAAATTATCTGAACCGAAGAGGACTTACAGCCGATGATCCTCTCTCTCTGACGGAAAATAATTTCCTACTGGCACCTTCACAGCCTTTACAATCTATTGCCATTTTAGTGACTTTTACCGGACTTGTCAAGCCATCCGAAAAGAAATTTGTAGACGGGCCCGAAATAACGGTTAATATGCGCACCAATCAGAAAGATATACATGAGCAGATAAAACCAGAACATTAAAATAACAACGGTAGTCAATCCACCATAAGTGCCAAACCCGTTAAAATGATCTACATATACGGAAAATGCATAGGACGCCGCTCCCCACATGACAGCCGAAAATGCCGCCCCCGGAATCTGCGCCTTAAACCGCATCTTACTGTTCGGCACATAAGCATAGATCATGGAAAAGATCAGCGTCAATATCACCCAGGAAAACAGGAATCGGAAATGCATGATAAACTGCACTACTACATGCAGCGGCGGAATATCCGCCAATAAAAAATTTACGATCACATTGCCAAATACCATGACAAACAGCGCCAGGATCATAGCCACCAGCATGATGACCGTATAGATGCTGGCGATAAACCGCAGCACAAAATAGTTACGCCGCTCCTCAAAATCATTCACCGCATTCAACCCCCGGATCAAAGCAAGCATCGCTTTGGACGCCGACCAGATCGTTACGATCGCAAATACGGTGATCGTTCCTGCCGACCTCGCATATACATCGGACACGATATTTGTGACCAGTCCCTCCATGGCATCCGGAATAAACCGTGCTACCGCATTGATAAGATCAGCCTCCGTCAGCCTCGTATATGGCAGGATCGCACACAGCGCCATCAGAAGCGGGATCATAGACAAAAAAAGAAAGAACGCCGTACTGGATGCAAATGCGCCGATGTTTTTCTTTGTCATCTGCCAGTTAAAATCCCGAAATATGTAATAAAGTCTGTAAACCATTCTCATAATCTGTATTCCAATACCTCAAGTTGATTCATCTTGCTTTGCGCCGGCATCTTCCACCTGACATCCTGAGAAATAGAACTCCAGAATATCCTGATAGGAAGCTCCTCTTTGCCCCAGGGCTTTCGCACCGTTTTGAGACATTCCGACACCATGCCCGTACCCGCCGCCAATTAACGTATATCCTACCATACTTTCACCTTTTTTGCCAGATTCTATTACAAAAAAACCGCTTGGCAGAAGCGCTCCCGGTACAACGGCGCTGCCGTCCTGTTTCACAACCTCGCTCACGCCATCACAAAGAATACTGCGTATATTATACTCCGCCACAATTTTGTATGTCCCTGCAGTCGTCTCGATCAGAAGTTCTTCTGCCACGCCTCCCGCACCTCTGCTCACAATGCTGATATCTTTAATCTTACCCAGCTTCTCAATCGGCTGCGACACGTAATAATCCCCGTCCGTTTTCGTCAATACTGATTCCGGACTGCTCTGAAATCTCTTCCTGATGCGGGATAACATGGCGTCTGCATCAATCTCATCCACCGTATATGACCAACGGTACCACGGTTCATCTTTTTCCAGATCCGTTTCATTCACGCAGGTAATAAACTGCCGAAAGTTTTCCTCATCTCGTAATCGATCTGTTTCCAATGCACTGCCCTCATAAGCCTCCTCATTCATTCTGCCTGCCTGCAGGTAGGACAGCTGACTGTCGCTGCCTGATTTCCAGACCCCCGCATCCGTTCCCATACCGCAGGATGTGGAATAATAATAGTTCTGCGCCGGACTCCCCTCGTAAGTCAACAGCATGCCGTCAGTCTCTTTGACCGCCGTGGTAGTCGCTGCATTTTCGCTGCTGTTGTGATATACCTGATAGGCTGTCGTATCATCCACATGGGCGCCTGCCTCAGGCAGACCTGCACGCAGAATATAAAGATAAGCGTATGTTCTGGCACATACTGCCTGTGCCTTTAAGGCCTCCGGCGGATAGGATGCCGGCATCTCGCTTGGCACTACCGCATACAGATATTCTTCTAAAGGAAGCTCATTGATCAGCATCATACCTTCCCCGGTTCTATAACATTCTATCGTTCCCCGATAAGCATTATCCTGTTTGTCTATTCCCTCCCGATGCAGGATGATCTTATCTGTCAGCGCACTGCATCTGTATGTTTGGCGCTCTCCGATATCAAGATCTTCTGCGGAGATCTCTATCTTCTCTCCATCCACCTCCAGCTCTACCGCATCATAGTAATTACTTCCCTGGACGGTATTTCTTAGCAGTACTCTGATGCGGTCTGCTTTCTCATCCTGGGAGACAAGACATGCACATATCCTGCCCTGATCTACAACATAATCCGTATCCTCGTAGCCGATTCTCAGATCACTCTTCGTCAATGTCTCAAGACTGCCAAACAGCTTATACACTTCCATACCATCTTCAATAGAATAGACACCCTCTCCCTCAATCTCAAGCTCATCCTCTGATACACGCAAAAGCTTTCCATGTATTTTCTCATTCTTCTCTTTTGTATCGACCACTCTTCCGTCCCGGAATGTCAGATCGGCAATCCGCTCCCGCTCTACCGGACGATCTGTCTGCACCTGGAAAACCGTCTGATGATAAAAGCATTCCAACATACCCTCCGTAGATTCCATGACCCACACATTCTGAAGTTCATATTCTTTCGCAAGTACTTCTACGATCGTCAGCAGCTTACTGCCTTGTACATAAACTTTCAGTTCCCGAAAATTATTTCGCTCGAACTCCGGTGAGCAATATTGATATGGTATCTGATTCGTACTGTTCTGCGTATAAGCCTCTCCTGTACTGCTCTGCGTTCCAAGCAAAAAGACCGTCGTCTCCCAGACAGATGATTCCGTATCGTAATGAGCCAGCATAATCTTATATGCAGCATACCAATCCGCCCTCAGCAGCTCATGCTCCGGTTCATACCGGCTGGCATAATCGGGGATTCCTATCACTTCCCCATCCAGCTTATGATATAGTTCCATGTACTGCTCATAAGTCAGATTCTGCCCCTCCGTTTCTGCCGGCATATGTAACCCCAAAGCCTCTAACAGGATCTCCACATCCTGCACGGAAATCTTATCACCCTCAAGAACTTTCTTAACCTGAATTCTTCTCCCCAGCCAGATGCAGACAAGAAACAGCAGGCCAAAAAAAATCAGAGATATTTTTATAAGTAATTTAGCATCATATTTCATGATAACATTACATCCTCATTCCGGATATGTTGTGACTACACTCTCATATCCCGGCTATATTTTACATCGTGCTTATAACATTTCATGTCATCGTATTATATTATATTTCTCCGTCTGTCCACTATTCCTGCAATATGACATTATCCCTATTCTCATACCGCTCTTTGCAATATAACTGCTTTTGACACAAAACAAAAGCAGCCGTATTATAACGACTGCTTTTTGTCTTTCGTGTTACCCCGAAATGCCGGATCTTGTATTTTGACTCCTAGCAAAGCTAGGTGGGTAACCGCAACCATGCTTCTGCCTTCCACTGCATAAGGCCAAAAAGCCGGAGGCCTGACATCTACATGGCAATATAAGAATCCCGTTTAAAGTATCTGTAGGTTCAAAATAACAAGACTTTGTCGCACATTCCAGGTTAGTTCTATTATATCCGAGATAGCGACATATTACAACTGGATTTTATTGTTTTTTACTTCATCAAATTCTATAGCTGCCTGTTCCACGATCGCCTGTCTCCATGTTACCTCTTTCGCTCTTTCTCCTGATACATGAACGCATCTGCCTCTCCGATCAGCCTTTCAAAAGCCGTCCTGCCCTCAGAAGAATACGCCGCGCCAACACTGGCCGAGATATCACGGAAATGCTCTTCTCCAGCATAGGCATTGTCAATCTGCCTTTCAATCTTTTTCCTGATCTCTTCAATCTCCTGCTCCGTATGTTCTCCATACATTACGATCATAAACTCGTCACCGCCCACTCTGGCAATCAGCGCTTCCGGCATACATTCCTGGAGAACTCTGGCCGTCAGCACAAGCACTCTGTCTCCCTCCTGATGACCATATATATCATTGATACTCTTAAACTTATTCAGATCAATACAGAATATCGTTATGTACTGCTCTTCTTTCTGCTCAATATACTCATACACATATCGTCTGTTATAAAGCCCTGTCAGGAAATCCGTATTTGCATTTTTGATGATCATCTGCTCATACAGTCTCTCCTGGGTTACATCAATGGCGACGCCTACAGTCCCCATTACGCTGCCGTCAAGATCAAACAGCGGAGATTTATAAGTCGTCAGCTGCCGCATACTGTCGCCAATCTTAACCGTCTCATCGAATACGCAAGTCTCTCTTTTGTCCATGACCTCATATTCCGATTCCATGCAGATGAACTCACCCCGGGCATATTCCTCGGGATCGATATCCCAAATATAATAATGTCCCCGTCCCTCGATCTGCTCCATTGTCTTATTGACCGTTTTGCAGAAGAAATCATTCACTTTCATGTGCGCGCCGTTTCTGTCTTTATACCAGATCATGTGAGGCACGCTGTTGATCATGGAGTCAAGGTAATTAGCCGTCTGCCATGAATCTTTATCCCGCTTACAGATCTGCTGCCATCTCCTGAAACGAAACGCCAGCTCGTCTTCCGAAACAGGCTTCGTCCATATATCCGTAACTTCTGACATGTCCTCCTCTAACAGACGGTTAATCTGTTCCTTGTCAGCCAACAGAATGAGCTCTCCATTCTTTTTCTTATGTAAGCGCAAAAAATGCAGTATCTCTGTGACGTCATCCCCGCACAGATTTGCAATGACTACGTCTGCTTTTTCCAGCAGATCCTGCTCTGGTCCGACACTTTTGACAAATTCATGGGTAAAATGCGGAAGCGGCGATATCTCTTCTAATTTTTCCAACAAACTATCCTGCCCGGTAATCAGATAAAAACAAGTGTTGCAATGATACATCTTCTCTCTCCCTCCATACACCGGATTATCGCTCCGTATATTAGCGCCCAAATGATATATAAAGTGTAAAGCATATTGCAGGATACTCTTCCTGCAAAATAGAAAAAGGGCATATAAAATATTATACACCCTTTCTCTTCCGAAGTCTATTCAGACCCTGTGATTCATTATCAATTCAATTGTTCTGATTCACACAATATACTAACTGATCTCAGATTAATTTAAAGCATCAACCAGTTTCTTCAGAGCTGCCAGAGCCTCATCAGGAAGCTTGTCATAACCCTCTTTCTTAGTTGCGAAATCTTCTACGGCTTTTACACGAGTCTCCATAGCGCCCTTGAGCTGTGCCTTGTAGTCAGCATCGCCAAGATCAGCTTTGAAGTTCTTGAAGCCCTCTGTCTGGCCATCCCATGTATTCATGATCTCGATGTCCTCAAAAGGTCCCCACTGCTCGAACTGAGCCTTGCCCTCTACGATCGTCTCAAGAATTCCAAGCGTATCAGCAGGTTTTACTTTCTCACCCATGAAGTCGCCTGTGTTAACGATGTAGCAAGCTACGTTCTTCTCTTCCACTAACTTCTTGAACTTATCATAGTCATTAACCAGAGGATAGGTTCTGAACGGGTTAGCATACGGAACGATACGGATCGCATTAAGGTCTGTACCTGCTGCAACACGCTCTGCCGTAGATGTCTTAGTAGCCAGTGTAGCGCCCATAACGGATGCAAGAGCGGAACCTTTCAGTTTCACTACCGGCGGAATTGTAGGATCTTTCATGATCCAGAAGATTGCATTAACAGGAGCGTCAATCTTATCTACACGGTTAGGAGACCATAATTTGGATTTGATCGCACGACCGTTACCATTTCTGATATCTTCTGTAACAAGCTGAATCTTACCCTCGCTGTCCATAGTACAGGAGCAGTTCTGAGCAGATAACAGATACTCATTGTCAGGGCATCCTGTAGGATAATCTGCTGTCTTATCAAAGTAAGTAGGCTCAAGCGCTACAGATGCACAGGTATCTGTGTTGATGATGAAAGCATCATCATGAAGAACCTTGATCTCATACTTGCCGCCATGCTTAGCATGTGTCAGTGTGGATTTACCGGAACCTGACAGACCATATACGGATGCAACGAACTTTGAACCGTCTTTCAACAGATACTCTTTCTGTCCGCCGTGGCAGGATGCATAACCGTTTCTGTTAGCAAGCGCCCATGCCATTGTCAGTGTACCTTTCTTATGCTCGCCGAAATATTTCATGCCAAGGATTGCCGCACAGTTCTCGTTGGTATCGAAATAGCAAAGAGTGAGCGGATCGCTTAAGCAGCTGTAATCAACGTCAGGAGCCTCTTCAGGAGCCCACTGAGGATCGGAGAAGATATAGATATCAGGCTCATTGCCATCCCCTACCGGTTTGGAGTTCTTATACATCTTAACATACTCGTCAGACATATACTGGAAGTTGATCATCCAGTTATACAGTAAGTTCTCTTCTCCTTCCGGAATCAGAAGATGCGCTTTTACCATGAATTCAGGATCAAGACCTACGAAACACTCTGCATGATACATAGTTTTCCAACGTGTCTTATAAATAGCATCCATAACAACTTTGTCAAGCTTAGCTGCGTCTACGCCAGGCTCGCCCTTGATACGGCGTGCTGCTGCGTAACGGCCTGTTACGGCACCGTCATTGAACAGAAGAACTTTTGCGTCAGAAGGAAGACCAAATGTCTCGCCGCTCTTAACCGGCATGTCAGTTACAACAGTACCAGGTGAATTTTTAGCTAATTCATAAGCCTCTCTTAATGTGTTGATCCTCACTACGTTGTTTCCGTAGAAAGCTGCCTCGATGATGGAACGAGTCTTGGAAAAACCAACTTTACCAGCACCGATCTCGGCAATGGGATAATACGCTTTTGTTGCCATATTATGTTCTCCTCCTTAAAATTGTATTGTTTAACGGAAGACACTATATCTCCCGCCACATGCATGATATGTACGGAATGCCCGTACACCGCTCTAATTATCTCAAAACCACCTTTAAAAGTCAATAATGAAATATATTTCCAAAACTTTTTTTGGACATGCAGCGTACCACTCATATGCTGCCCTGTCATCCCTGCATAATATGCCCAAACTTTCATCACGATGCCGACAAGTGTATAACCGTATAAAATCCATTACTTTTCAATATATGAACAATCTTTTAACAATGTTAAAAAAATATTAAATTAACGTTTTTTCTATGTTTTTTCTTGTCTCACTCTTTTTATTCGTGTTATGATAATGGGGTGAAAATATGATGATGAATAGTGATGACCAATGAAGGGAGGTACCTATCATGGAACAGAATAGTTTTTCTGAAATTACACCTGAGATTATACGACTTGCGGGCATGAGCGAGCAAGCCGGCATTATAGATACTGATTTATTCACGAAATATGATGTCAAACGTGGTCTGCGCGACTTAAACGGCAAAGGCGTGCTTGCAGGCCTTACCAACATTTCCGATGTACGTGCCAATAAGATTGTGGACGGCGTACAGGTTCCGACGCGCGGTAAACTTTTCTACCGCGGTTATAACGTTAAAGATCTCGTTGAGGGATTCGCCAACGAGAACCGCTTTGGATTCGAGGAGGTAACCTATCTTCTTCTCTTCGACAAACTGCCTGACCCTGAGGAACTGAAAGAATTTTCCCGCCTGCTGTCCGGCTATCGTTCCCTGCCTACCAGTTTCGTGCGGGATATTATTATGAAAGCTCCCAGCAACGATATGATGAATACGCTTGCAAGAAGTGTATTGACGCTCTACTCCTACGATGACCGGGCGGACGACACTTCCCTGCCCAACGTACTGCGCCAGTGCCTGCAGCTGATCGCTCTGTTTCCCATGCTGTCTATTTATGGTTATCAGGCTTACAGCCATTATCATAATGGCGAGAGTCTGTATATCCATCAGCCCCAGCCGGAATTATCCAACGCGGAGAATATACTGCATATCCTGCGTCCTGACAGCAAATATACGCCTTTGGAAGCCAAGATTCTGGATATTGCTTTGATCTTACATATGGAACATGGCGGCGGTAACAACTCCAGTTTCACAACACATGTTGTTACTTCATCTCTGACAGACACCTACTCTGTCATAGCGGCTGCCATCGGTTCTCTGAAAGGTCCCCGCCACGGCGGCGCCAATATCAAAGTTGTGCAGATGTTCGAGGAAATGAAGCAGCGTGTATCTGACTGGAGCAATGAGGGGCAGGTGGCAGATTATCTGACCAAGCTGCTGCATAAGGAAGCTTTCGACCACGCAGGTCTGATCTATGGTGTTGGCCACGCCGTATATTCCAAGTCCGATCCTCGTGCTGTCATTTTCAAGTCTTTCGTAGAAAAGCTCTCCGAGGAAAAAGGGCTGCATGACGAATTTGCTCTCTACTCTCTCGTAGAGAAGCTCGCCCCCGAGATCATTTCCCGTGAGCGTCCCATCTATAAGGGCGTTAACGTTAACGTGGACTTCTACTCCGGCTTTGTATATCACATGCTCAATCTGCCGATGGAACTCTATACCCCGATCTTTGCCATCGCCAGGATCGTCGGCTGGAGCGCACACCGCATGGAAGAGCTTGCCAACAACGGTAAGATCATCAGACCGGCTTATAAGACCATTTGCAAAGAACGCGAATACGTCGATATAAATAAGAGAGATGCCTGATTGGCATCTCTCTTTCTATTTTACTTTTACTTTTTTCTCATTATTCTGTACCATATATTTCTTCTGGCCGCGCATATAAGCTGTCGTATATATAACGAGTGCCACAAGGATCATACCGATCCCGACTAAAGTCAGCTCTGTGGATGATATGTAGTAATCATTGACAAGATGAAGCGCTGACCCTGCGATGATCATCGTCCCCGCAAGAATGATCCGCTTGTACATATACTCTATAAATCCGGCCTTGTCCTGGATATCTTTCTCCTTTACATTCTTGCCAAGCATCACATTGGCAGCGACAACTTCACGCTTCTTAGCCACAATAGCCGTATAGATCAAATACACTCCGCTCGCCAGAAAAAGGATATCTATCATTCCCTGCATTTCCATTGACTTATTCCTCCGTTTGCCAGACTGCTTCAATACAGTCTAAAAGAGACTGCGGTTCGACCGGCTTCCTGATAAAATCTACGGCTCCCAGTTCAATTCCCCTCTTCTCACTTTCCATAGTAGCGTCCGCCGTCAGCAAAATAACCGGTATCTTTGCAGTTCTCGGCTCCTTTTTCACATGCTCCATTACCTCATAGCCGTCCATATCCCGCATACAGATGTCCAACAAGATCAAATCCGGCAGATCTTTCTCCAAAAAGCGCAAAGCCTCTCTGCCCGATTTGGCCATCGTCACTCTATATGTGCTTTCCAGGATCAGACCTTCACATTTAAGATTCGTGGATACATCATCAACCAGCAGGATATGTTTCATTTTCATGGAGCCTCCTCCTCAAACAGGAAATGTTCTACCACAGCTCTCATTTCCGTCTTATCGCACACCGTATTATGCACTACCGGCGCTGTTCTGATCTCCTCAATCGCATTGGGAACAGCCAGTCCGCCAATCCTGGACAGCTCGTCCACCAGCTCAAAATCAGACATTGTATCGTACTTCGCATCGATCGCATTCATAACATTTCTTGTGAATTTGAAAGGGCTCGCCGTAGAAGCGATCACTGTCACGGCATCATCCTGTGTATCCGCCTTATATTTCCGATATACCGCACTGGCCACTGCCGTATGGGTATCCAATACATAACCGGTATTCTCATACATTTCTTTAATCCGCTGTGCGGTCTCAGCCTCGTTGGCATAATTGCCATAGAAGTCTTCAAGCGCTGCCCTCATCTGCTCCGTGATCTTATAACTGCCGGTCTGAGAAAGCGCTGCCATCAGTTCCGCATTCTTCCCGGCATCATTCCCAGCGATCCGGTAGATCAACCGCTCCAGATTACTGGAGATCAGAATATCCATAGATGGTGAACTGGTAAGCATAAATTCTCTGTTACGATCGTATGTACCGCTTGCAAAGAAATCATACAGCACCTTATTCTCATTGGATGCACAGATCAGCTTCCCGATGGGCACACCCATATTTTTGGCATAAAATGCCGCCAGAATATTACCGAAATTACCTGTAGGAACGACCACGTTGACTCTCTCACTGTCTTTGATCTTACTTTGCTCCAACAGTTTAACATATGCATATACATAATAAACGATCTGCGGCACAAGGCGTCCGATATTGATCGAATTAGCGGAAGAAAACTGCATCCCGGCATCTGCCATTTTCTGTGCAAGCTCCCGATCATTAAAAAGTGCTTTCACTCCTGTCTGTGCATCGTCAAAATTGCCGTGAATGCCTACCACAAAAGTATTGTCACCCTTCTGTGTGACCATCTGTTTCTCCTGAATCGGACTCACACCGTTCTTCGGATAGAATACGATAATCCTCGTTCCCTCCACACCGGCAAATCCGGCAAGCGCAGCTTTACCTGTATCACCTGAAGTTGCCGTCAGAATCACGATCTCATTCTCCACATGATTTTTCTTTGCCGCGGTGATCATCAGATACGGCAGAATCGACAGCGCCATGTCTTTAAAGGCTATGGTGGAACCGTGGAACAATTCTAAGTAATATGTACCTTCGGCTTCCACAATGGGTGCAATTTCTTCCGTATCAAACTTGGAATCATACGCCCGGTTGATACAGCTCTCTAACTCGTCCTTCGTAAAATCCGTCAGAAACAGACGCATAACTTCATAAGCGATCTCCTGATAAGATCTGCCCATTAAATCTCTCATAGTGCACTGCAGTGCCGGAATATGATCTGGCACAAACAGCCCTCCATCATCCGACAACCCTTTCAAAATCGCGCTGGAAGCCGTAATTTTCTCCTCGCTGTTTCTCGTGCTGCTATATAATACTCCCATTTTATCTCCCCATGTCTTTCTAATCTTTATCCTGCCCATTGTATCATACAATGAGCTGCCGTGCAACAATCCATGTCATGGAATCGCCCTGTAGATCAACACTACTGAAAAAATTCATGGCTGCCGTAAGCAAACAGCTTTGTCAGCTTCCTGTCAAACCACTGCAATTTCTCAGAATCCGCTTTTTCTCTGGCGCAAAAATATAATGCCCCCTGTGAAATATCCTCTCCATACAACGCGCGTTCTACCGCCTCCTTTGTATCTGTGCTGACCTTGACGCTCTGATATCTTCCGTCCACGGTAGGTGAGAACTGTGCAACTCCCTGTTCTTTCTGCATGACTACTTCCCATACCGTATCGGGAAAGCTCTCGTTGTTGACTCTGTTCAGAACCACATTGGCAACTAACAGTTTCCCATCCTGATCTTCTCCTCCGGCCTCCGCTTCCACAATACGGATAAGCGCTTCATAGTCCTTGTCCGACAATTGATACCGCATCGTCTGTTCGAGCACTTCGTAATCTACAACACGCTGTCCGGAGGACACGCTGGAAATCAATTCCATAAAACTGCGCTTATCTTCCTCCATGGTCTCGTCCAAATATTCCATGCGGAAAGCAGGCTTGGCCGCGATCCGGTTGATTTTAAGTTCTCTGGCACACACGCAGGAAGAAAATAACGCCATGCCTGCCATCACAAACCCTGTTATATACTTCTTATACATGTTTCCTCCATTCCTATAGAACAAACCATTCCACAGCATGTACTTTCCTGTGAAATAAATTTTTTTATGTATATATTCTATACAGGAAAAAGGAAAAATATTTCTGAATTTGTTTTTTTTCTCAAAAATGGTACAATCATATAAAAGGAGACAAACGGCATGGAACAGCAATTACCCGGCGTATATACGGCAAAACGTAAGGATCATACCATATATTACCGTGCATCGTTAACTTATCGCAGCAAGCATATCAGCCTGGGAAGTTATGACAATGCCATGGACGCTCATCAGGCATATATCATCGCGGGCACACTGCTCAATAACCCTGCCGTCTCTCTGAACCATTATCACGCGGATTCTCTTCTTGCCTTTTCAAAATGGGTCAGCCTGATCAACTATCGGGACAATGATATCTACTTTGCCACACCGATCTATATTCGTCCCAAATTTTTCTATTACTATTTTTCACCATCGGAATTTTTCATATTTGATCTGGAAGACCTGTTCTACTATTCTTCCCACAGAATCTCCCGCAGAGGAGGCCACTATTTCGTGGCGGACTATGGTATGCAGGTCAATATTATGAGTCGGTACGGCATCAAGAATTATGCCGTGATGGGCCGTGATTACCGCTTTATCAACGGAAACAATCAGGATATGCGCTATGAAAATATAGAGATCATCAACCGCTACAACGGCGTCAACGCCATAGACGACAACGGACAAACGCGTTATCAGACGAAAATACATGTAAAAGGAAATATCAATGTTGGAATCTACGATTCCGAACAGGAAGCTGCCATCGCCTATAACAAAGCGGTGGACATACTGAAAAAAGCCGGCGTAGACAAAGCTTACTCCCCCAATTATATGGAGGGAATGTCGCCTGCTGCTTACGCCGACTTGTATTCTTCTATTAAAGTATCTTCCGGTGTCAGAAACTACCGCTGCGAATAACCGATGAAGCAGATATTGAGGTTAGCGTCTCCCTTAATACCATTGACCACTCCTTTGGTGGAATACCGCCACATCGCATACTCGTATGGATAGTCCGGAATGTCTGCCTCCTGAGTAAGCCACACATCATAATCCTTAAGCTTTGCAAGATCGATCTCCTTGATCAGCCACTCCTTGTCTCCATGGACCATCGGCACATATCCTGCCGCTTTGACACTCTCCATAAAAGAGAGTGCTATGTTTGTGCGATCCTCCCTGCTCAGCCCGTCAATTCTTGCCTCATCGTTGGGCACATACTCCATATCAAAGGCCACCGGATATTTGATATGCGCCTTATATGGCTCCAGATTCTGGATCACGACGGCTGCTTCCTGTGCCGCCTCGTCCTGACTGATCGCCTGGGAATAGAAATAAACACCGACGCCTAATCCCTCTGCAATAGCTCCCTCTATATTCTTCTTGAAGCTCTCATCAACAGTAATCTGTCCCGTACTATATCCGCGCCCTCCCAGACGTATCATCACGTAGTCCACGCCCGCCGCCTTAAGTCCGTTAAAATTGACATCGCCGGATTCTTTGGAAATATCGACTCCCACATAGGAAATTTTCTTTCCATTCTCCATGTACCGCCTCAACCCGGCCTTTTCTTCCATCTTTGTAAAATCATAATTATTTTTTGCCAGATAAGGACTGATCAGTACCCACTCTTCCTTGCCGTTACGGTTTGTGATCAACGTGTGTTTTCCATCCGTGGACGGATCATCCTGTACTTTCTGCTCCTGCGGTTCCTGTGCCTTTTGTTCCTGTTTATCCTGCCCTTTCCCAGTTGAATCGGCTTTGGCAGGTTGATCCGCAGCAGGCCCTGGCTTCTCACTCAGCGTATCTTGCGCACTCTCTTCTTCCTCAACCGGATACATATCCCAGAAATCCAAATCCTCCGCCCGCAGTTTCCCCTCCGGTATGTCAGTCTGCTCCACTTCCAGTTCTTCCACCGCTGCCTCTTCTTTCTGTTCCTGTACCTCCTTGAGATAATCACTTCCGCTCTTATGCTTGTCATTGGCTTTCAACATCGTAAACAAAAGAATCAGCACAAACGCTGACACTCCAATGATCATATAAAAAATGGAAATACCGCCTCCGGATTCCTCTTCTCCCGGTAATCTCATATCATCATCCTTCCTAATGCTGTCTTACATATTCTCCAAAAGCTACACATATGTTATCATGTTATGAGGGATTTGACAACTTGACTTCATGACAGGATAGATCCCGGTCATCAAGTCATTCCCGATACATTCCATGTACAGGCAGCATGAAAGGAATAAACAGGATCATGAAAAAAGCAGCCACCTTTGCATTGACCATATTAGTCATTCTAATCATATCCGGATGTACCCGTATGGTTAAACCAGTTTCCCAAACCGGTTTCTATTTAGATACGGTGATTCGCATCACACTCTACGACACAGGGGATAGCGCATCCTGCAGTCAGCTTATTCAGGAATGTTTCAACAGGATAAGCAGCTATGAAAGCCTGTTCAGCGCCACACTGGAGGGCTCTGATGTGTGGAAGATCAACCACAGCCAGGGACAGCCTGTTACCGTATCCGATGACACCGCAGAGCTTTTGCAGACTGCCCTCTATTACGCATCTTTATCTGATGGACTGATCGATCCCTCTGTCCGTCCGCTGAGCGAACTTTGGGACTTCGGCTCTGGAAGCAGCCACACGGTTCCGGATGAAGCCTCAATCCAGGAAGCCCTGTCTCATGTAGATTATCGTCAGATACATATAGAAGATACTACCGTAACACTCCTGGATCCCTCCGCCGCTATTGATCTTGGATTTATCGCAAAAGGCTATATAGCCGACCGCCTCAGAGATTACCTCCTGGAACAGGGCGTAGAGCACGCCTGCATCAGTCTTGGCGGCAATCTGCTGACAATTAACGATAAACCCGACGGCACTCCGTATCGTGTAGGAATCCAACAACCTTTTGCCGATGAGGGCGAAACGATCACTGTCATCAGCGTAACCGACCTGTCGGTCGTCTCTTCCGGCATCTACGAGCGCTGCTTCTATGAGGGAGAAAGGTTGTACCATCATTTATTGGACACTAAAACGGGTTATCCTGCAGACAATAATATAGCAGGCGTGACTATTCTCTCATCCTCCTCCGTAGAGGCCGATGCGCTGTCAACCACCTGCTATTTTCTCGGCGTAGATGCCGGTATGGAACTGATCGAATCATTAGACGGCGTGGAGGCCCTCTTCATACTAAAAGACCAGAGTATGCTTCCCTCAAGCGGCTTTCCGTCGGATTAATCTACGCTATACTTTCTCTTCCCCTGCCAGAACACGCTTGTAATCTTCCAGATTCTTCTGCAGAAGTGCCGGTGTATCCAACCCGTAAGGACATTTGTTTCTGCACTGGTTACAATGAATGCAGTTTTCGATCTTCATCATCTTCTCCTGTCCCTCGGGGCTTAAATGTCCTGCTGATGGAGAACGACGAAGCAGCAGGGACATTCTCGCACAATTATTGATTTCGATTCCCACCGGGCATGGCATACAATAACCGCATCCTCTGCAGAAATCCCCCAGAAGCTCTTCTCTGTCATGACGGATCACTTGCGCAAGCTCCTCCGTCATCATCGGGGGATTCTCAATATAGGAGAGAAACTCATCCAATTCCTCTTCTCTCTGAACGCCCCAGATCGGAAGTACATTATCATACTGCGCAAGAAACGCATAGGCTGCCGCTGAATTATTGATCAGCCCGCCAGACAACGCTTTCATGGCAATAAATCCCATATCAGCCTGTTTACACTTATCAACCAGCTCAATATCCTTTTCTGTCGCCAGGTAGCAGAATGGAAACTGCAATGTCTCATACAATCCGCTGTCTATCGCCTCGTGGGCTACCATAAGACGATGATTGGTAATCCCGATATGACGTATCTTACCTTCTTCTTTTGCCTGAACCGCCGCATCATACAATCCGCTTTCATCTCCTGGCTTCGGACAGAATGCCGGATTATGGAATTGATACAGGTCTATATAATCCGTTTTAAGATTTAAAAGGCTGATCTCCAAATCTTTTCGGAAATCTTCCGCATTCTGTGCACCGGTCTTCGTTGCGATAAAAACGTTCTCCCGTACTCCCTCAAATGCGAGTCCAACCTTATGTTCACTGTCGGTATACCACCTTGCCGTGTCAAAAAATGTCATACCGTTTTCATATGCTTTTCTGAGAAGATGCACTGCTTCTTCATCCGAAATACGCTGGATCGGCAGCGCGCCAAAAGCATTCTTATTTGTTATGATCTCTGTTTTACCAAGCCTGACTGTACCCATAGATCCATCCTCTCTACTGTTCCGTTCATCCCTGCATCCTGTAAATGTACGGATGCTGCCAGCTCATATCATCCATATTCCTATATATCGCCGTCTGCCCCAAAGCCGGAACCGTCATAGCTGCCAAGTGTACCGGTCAGCCCGCACCAGTTGCATGTGAATTTCGTTTCGGTTCCATTGCGGCAGCTCAATTTACCGCAATGACAAATTACAAAATCCTTTGTCCTGCAGTACGGACATCCCGGGTAGTTCTCATCCTCCACAAGATCGCCCACAATCTTTGTTTTGTCATAATTCTCCCGCCGGGCAGACGCCTCCTTGACAGGGAAAGCCCATGTATATTTCCAACTGCCGCCCATCCTCTCGAAACGCACCCCATAGGTTCTTTTGCCTTCTTTACACTTACACAGCGCAATTCGGGCTTCCAATTTTTCTACCAAGGCAATCCTCCCTCTCATAACCTGATGCCGCCACCGGTATCAGACTTGCGCTTACCCGGCATACATCCCGCATCCGCACCGAAAGTTCATCCAACTTTATTCGGATCATAGTAAGCAAACAGCGCGGTAATATCATCGCCGCACCCGAGCTCACTCGTCTCCGCAAGCCACCGCTTCAGGTTATCAGCCACCGCCTTTGCACCGTGCTCATTGAGCATGGCATAGTAGTCATTACAAGTTTTTCTGAATTCATCGTCATTCTTAAAGCTGTTAGCCATACCATCCGATGAGAGCATGTACATCACCGGATATTTCTCATCAGCGTCTGCTTTATTTATTAAAGTGACTGCTTTTTTCCAGGACTCCGTCTTACTGAGCGAATGCGTTTCCGTTCCGAGAATCTTATCCGCTTCGATCACATGCTGTACACCCGTCTGCGATACTCTGACAATATCTCCGTCACCAAGCTGGAACGCAAAAAGAAATTCTCTGGTAAGCACGAGTCCAAGCAGTGTGCTTCCATACATTCCATAGATTGCTTCCTTGTCCTTACGATTCCCGGCATCCAAAATCACATCCCGCTTACAGTTGGCATGAATCTTCAGGATTCTGCGCTTCCACTCGGCATCAACTGCCTGCGCTACTTTCGTATCGCCCTCTCGCTTCAGAAAAGTCATGAGCTGCCCGGACTGTCCGGCATAGGTTTCCAGATAATCGCCCAGGATTTTGCAAAATACGTTCACCGCCACGTAGGAACCTGTTTTGCTGTAAGGACTGGAATCACTCCCATGTCCGTCCGCTACTGCCAATATGACAGTATCTCCATCCTTTTCCACTCTTTTCAAACTGTCCTGACATTCTTTTCCAGTCCTGACATGGGATGCGCCCTGCACAGATTCACCGAATACACTTCGTATCATATGCAACGTCCTTTCTACCAAACATCACCTTCCTGAATGTCATCGAGATCGGGAATTCTACCGCCCATATCCACGATCACAGGACTTACATTTCCGTCTCCGGATTCTCTCTTATCCCCCATTGCAATACTTGCAGGCGCCGAAACAAGAGAAGCTGCGGTAGATGCCCATCGGATCATCTTCGTTAGAGCCGCCGCATTATTGGCCTGCAGAACCAGCTCTTTATTTCCCGTAAACTCCTCCAAAACATCGTCATCCGCATCCTGCCCTATCGAAATCGCTATCTTCACGGCTTTCTTTCCCCACGGCAGTTTCTTAAGCTCTGCAAGCGCTTTCTTATAGTCGTCCGTGGGCTGTCCATCCGACAACAGCACCAGTACAGGAGGCAGCGCCCTGTCAGACATTGGCGGAATCGTGAGCTGCGCCGACAGCAGTTCGAATGCTTTCCCCAGATCGGTCACGCCCTCCGCACTCAGATCATCCCATGCAAAATCTTCCACATTAACCGGGTTACTCGTCACCCATGATGCACCAGTGGAAAATTTCAAAGTCCGGATCATCAGCTGCGCATTCGGATTATTCTCCGCCGCTGTCACCATTTCCGGTATCGTTGACTGAATCGCGTGATTTACCGTACCGATCTTCTCACCGTACATGGAACCGGAACAATCCACGATCCAAAAAAAATGTAAAGGTCTGCTCGCCAGTTCTCCTCCAGGTCTCTTTAGCTCTGACATCGTACTCCCTCCTTAATATCGTGCATTTGCACATCTGATTTGCTGCATTCTGGCATACCGCATGGCATAAGAACCGGCATTGCAAACGATCGTAAAATCTTCACGCCGCTCTTCCGGTTCTCCAAATGTCTGCAGGAATCCATTCCCTTTGCCGCCGCCAATCTCCACTACGGAATCCGGTATATAAATACTTTCGAGACTCTTACATCCTGCAAAAGCCCCCTCCTCAATGCTTGTCACACCCTCCGGCAAAACGATCGTCTTCACCGCTTCGCATCCCTCAAAGGCCGACAGCCTGACAATCTCCAGCTCCCGTGGAAGTACCACTTCCTCCAGGCTCCTGCACCAGCGGAAAGCGCCTTTTTGAATCTCCTTTAGCTTTCTGGGAAATATGACTTTCCTTAAAGCGCTGCATCCTGCAAAAGTATGTTCCCCGACATACTTTACACTGTTTGGTATTGTTATGCTCTCCAGGGCAGTATATTCAAAAGCGCCGTCAAACTTGGTCATATCGCCTAAAACAGCCGGACATCCCGTCGGATCCGTCGTTCCGATCCGTTTCAGCGTCCCCGGTAAAACTGCCTCTTTCAATCCTTTACAATTCAGAAACACACCGTTTCCAAGAATCTCTATTCCCTCGGAAATAATGATCTTCTCGATGCCCACACATCCTTTAAAAGCATGGTTCCCGACTGCGATCACCTTTTTCCCATTGATGACATTGGGAATGACGATGACGCTCTCATCAAAATCAATAAATTTAAGGATTTTAATTCCCCACGACGTTTCTTCATACTCGTACAGATTATCGCTTTCAACTGGGCTCCACTCTTTAGCACATTCTTCCTCTGCTCTTTCCTCCAACATACCGGCGTTATATGGCGTCGGCATGATGTGATCCGGCGACAGGCCCATTGCACGCGCCCATGTCATCACCGCAGTCTCCGCATTGCCAGTTCTGATGCCATATCCTTGTTCGATCGATTTCATAAAACGATGCAGTGTTACCTGATCGATCTGTTTGAGCCCTTTCAGCTCATTTACGATACCGTCATCAAACACCATCAATAATGTATTTCTTTTGAGCCTGTCCTGTGGAAAAAAATCTGAAAAGAGCGCCTGCAGTTTCTTGCGCTCCGAAAGCGCGTCCGGATAATCCCGTATGATTTTTGCCAAAACTTCATAGTCTTCCATACCGATCTTCCATCCTCAAGCTGCTCTTTAATGAAACTCTCCTGTCAACTGTCCAAAATCAATCTTCGTATCTCTGGCGATCGCTGCCGAGCGTCCCTCTGTCACAGGAATCTGTGTTCCATCCGCCTTGATATAAGTCCAGTTATCCTTTGTCAGATTTCTAATCCCCCAAAGGCTGGGATTATTGGGATTCCTTACTACTTCCCCTGCTACCGTTTCCATATCATGTCCGCCGTCGATATGGTGTTTATAAATCTTTGTATCTGCCATAAGCAGGATATTGCTTCTTCCGATCAGAAGTCTCGCCGGAACAGGCACTGTCTGCTGGCAGCTCCAGCATGTGTGTACAGCGCCGTTAGCCTCTTTGGCCGCATCATAGAATACTTCCGCTCCGCAGTCCGGACAGAGCATAATCCCCGACATCAGGTTTGCAAATGTTTCCAACCATTTACTCTCCGTGATTCTCCGGTTAGGCTGACGCAATCCTGTCGTAAAAGATGCGGTAAACAATTCTTTTATCTGCTGCGGGTACAGATCCCAAAATATGAGCGCATTATCCTGATAACCGGCAAGCGGACGATTATCTCTGTTGTCCGGGTCAAAGATAAATAACGGATCCGTTCCGTACAACTGGTTCATCGCATGGATATCCATACATTTTATATGTGCCTCACGTTTTCCCTCCAGAGGATGGTTTAACATAAACATATAAAAGAGCAGCACCGCCAGAGAGAACAGATCCGTATTTCTTGAAGGCTTTGCTTTACCTGTGACAATTTCAGGCGCCATAAACCGGGGTGTTCCATAGACGCCGGTCTGCGCATCATTATAAGAAACATTATCATTGTCACATATAAGCACATCCCCTGTATCCGGATCAAAAAACACATTGCCAAATGAAATATCCCGATAACTGTACCCCTTTCCATGCAACGCATTATATCCTCTGGTCAGATTATAGGCAGCCCTGCACAGACAGTAGAAAGACGGTTCCGCTTTTCGTTTCATCATATCCACAATGCTCTTATAGTTCCTGGGGCGAAGCGGCATAATATAGCCAAAAGATTCTCCGTATGCCTTAAAGATCATATCCTGCGGCCACAGGAACGAAGCATCCGGCGCTCCGCTTCGAATCAGATTATCCAATATTTCTTTCTGATTTTGCGTCGCGGTATTTTTGTAGTACCATTTCAGCGCATATGTCTGCTGATTGGCATTTACCGAATATACCTCTCCCTGCCCGCCGGATCCCAACAGCTCCTTCACCGTATATCTGTTACCGCTCTCAGCAGTCAGAACCGTCCCGCGTTTCAACTGTCCGTCCATTTATTCTATTCCTTTCACAGTACGTTTCCGCTTGCCTACACAATGACTTTCTTCGGACACTTCTCTTTACATGCACCGCATCCGATACATTTCTCCTGATCGATGGATGCATGGAAGTCCTCGATCGTGACCGCATCCACCGGGCAATTCTTCTTACAAAGCTGACATGCAATACATCCTACGTCACAAGCCTTGATCGTGGCAGGCCCCTTTTCCCTGGAACTGCATGCAACCACATGTTTTGCATCATAGGGAATCAGCGTGATCAGGTTCTTCGGACACACGGCAATACATTTACCACAGGCTTTGCATGCCTCCTTATCTACTACCGCTACGCCGTTAACTACATGAATCGCATCAAAAGGACATACTTTCACACAACTTCCAAATCCAAGGCAACCGTCATTACAGGATTTCGGGCCGCCGTTGGGTACAAAGGCAAGCATACGACAGTCCTCGATGCCGCTGTAATCATAATCTACCCTTGTGCGCTCCCTGTCTCCCTGACATCTGACAAAAGCAACCTGGCGAACGCTGTCTCCTGCTTCCACTCCCATAATCTGGGCAATCTGGTTACCGACTTTCTCACCACCCACAGGGCAGGCATTCACCGGCGCCTCCCCCTTGGCAATGGCGGCTGCCAGACCGGAACAGCCTGCATAACCACATCCGCCGCAGTTATTGCCGGGAAGAACGCCTAATACCGCTTCCTCTTTCTCGTCCACTTCCACTTTAAATTTGATACCGGCAACACCGAGGAACAGACCCACAAATAGTCCTACCGCTCCTACGATCAACGTCGCCATCAATATTCCGGTTATACTCATATCCCTACCTCACTTTATATAAAATGCTCCGAATCACTTATTTAGTGAAGAAAATCCTACTGAGCAAATCTCACAAAGTTAATTTGCCCTGCTGATCAACTTTTAAAGTAACCCCGAGAACCCGCAGAATGCAATCGCCATCAGTCCTGCAGTCACAAGAACGATCGGCATGCCCTGAAATGATTCCGGTATGTCATTATAAGTCATCTTTTCCCTGATACCCGCCAGGATCACAATGGATACCGTAAAACCGACCGCCGTTGCAAATCCGTTGACAATACCGGTCCCGATGCCATAATTCTTCTGTACATTAGTAAGCGCCACGCCAAGCACCGCACAGTTAGTCGTGATCAGCGGAAGATATACGCCCAGAGACTGATACAAGGCAGGCATAAATTTCTTCAGGAACATTTCTACAAACTGTACAAGGGCCGCTATGACAAGAATAAATACGATCGTCTGCAAATAAGTGATATCAAGAGGCACCAATATAAATTTGTAGATTGCTCCCGCTACTGCCGATGCCAGTGTGATCACGAATATAACTGCCACACCCATACCCGTCGCGGTATTTGTCTTCTTGGAAACGCCAAGGAAAGGACACAACCCAAGAAACTGGCTTAATACCACATTGTTGACCAGAGAGGATGCTATCAAAATCACAAGTAAATCTTTAACCATTGTTCTTATCCTCCTTTGTCACATCTGCTGTCTTATGATCTGCTTTCTCATCATACAGTCTATGGGCGCATCCACTGTCAGAACAGTTCATGCAGTCTGAATTGCATCCCGACTGGATCTTTGACATATCTTTGCCTTTCTTCTCACCGTTAATCTTCACTTTGTTCTGAATAGCCGTCAAAATCGCAAGAACAAAGAATGCGCCGGGAGCCATGATGAAAATACTCACAGGCACATAGCTCTCAGGCATAACATGCATGCCAAAGAGTTCTCCTGCGCCAAGAAGCTCTCTCACTGCACCGATACAGGTCAGCGCCACGGAGAACCCAAGTCCCATGCCTATTCCGTCAAACAGCGACGGCAGTACGGGATTCTTATAAGCATATGCCTCCGCACGACCTAAGATGATACAGTTTACTACGATCAACGGAATATAGATTCCAAGCGCATCGTACAGAAACGGGATAAAGCCCTGAAGCAGCAGCTCCACCACTGTTACAAAAGAAGCAATAATTACAATAAATGCCGGAATACGCACTTTATCCGGTATGATATTTCTCAACAGTGAGATAAAAACATTGCTCAGGGCAAGCACTACCATAGTAGTCAGCCCCATTCCCAAGCCATTAATGGCGGAAGTCGTAACCGCCAATGTAGGACACATACCCAACATCAGTACAAACGTCGGGTTCTCTTTTACAATACCGTTGACAAGACGTTCTTTTACACTATTCATTATTTGTCACTGCCTCCTCCCAATTCCGTCTGGAAATAGTACAGCCCTGCATTGACTCCATTGGTCACCGCATTCGTCGTGATGGTCGCGCCCGAGATCGCATCAATCTGGTTCTCTGAGGTCGCGCCATTCTTCGTATACTCAAATTGCTCTACCTGCTTACCTGCAAACTGCGGTTTCAGCACATCCTCCGCTTTCATTCCAAGACCTGCTGTCTCGGAAATTGCGAGAATTGACATGCCGTTTACCGTGCCATCCAATCGTATGCCGATGGAAAACTGAATATCGCCGCCATAACCTTCTTTCGTCGTCACCGTGACCACATATCCGAGCAGGCCGCCGGAAGCATCCATTGCGCTCATCACTTCATCAACGCTCTCCTGTGCATACCCTGCTGCAGCCCATTTGGCCTCATCCACCGCACTGATTTCCACCGCCTCAAAAGATGCCGCATCCTGAAATACTTCCTGACACGCCTCCTGCTTAGCTTTCGCTTCCTGCTGTGCGATCGGCTCCTTTGTAATCTGATATACCAGGCCAAGAACCAGACCTGCCACCAATGTGATGACAAGCATGATGCCTGTATTTTTCATCATCTCTTTCATATCTTTTCTCCCCCTTTACCAAATGCTTTCGGAAGAGTAATCTTCTCGATCAACGGCACGAGCAGGTTGCCTATGATGATCGCATAGGACACTCCCTCTGCGGATGGTCCGAACAACCGGAAAATGCCTGTCAAAATGCCCAGGAGCACGCCAAAGAGATACTGCCCTTTCTTTGTGATCGGTCTGGTCACATAATCGGTCGCCATAAAGAAAGCGCCCAGCATCAGTCCGCCCCCGGCCAGATGTGCGGATATGTATGCCCAATTCATGCCATGCGCGCCAAAAATACTGATGAAAATCGCAAAGCTTATTATGTAACACCCTGGAATGCGCAGATCGATCACGCCCATCAGGATCAGGAAACATGCGCCGATCACAATGGCGATCATAGAAGTCTCACCGATCGTTCCCGCCGTACGTCCCACAACCATATCCAGAATACATACCTCCGCCCCGCTCTTTAAGTTGGCAAGAGGCGTTGCGCCCGTGTAGGCATCGCAGTCAAAATTAGTCATAATAGAGGTAAACGAAATCAAGAGAAAACACCTTGCGCCCAGCGCCGGATTCATAAAGTTCTGTCCCAGACCTCCAAAGAGCATCTTGACTACCAAAATGGCAAACACACCGCCCACCACACCGATCCACCAGGGTGCGGATGCCGGCAGATTCAGCGCCAGAAGCAGTCCCGTTACCACCGCCGAGTAATCTCCGATCGTTAATTTTTTCCTGCATATTTTTTCAAAAACAAATTCTGTTAAAACGGTGGATGCCACAGTGACTAAAATCAAAATCAACGCATCCAGTCCAAAATTATAGATACCAAAGCCCGCCGCCGGAAGAAGGGCGATCACAACCGCAAGCATAATGCTGCTTGTTGTCGTCTTGGATCTGACGTGCGGATTGGAAGATACCTTCATCAAATCATTCATATCCTTGTCTG
>ERZ808051.13-NODE-13-length-230668-cov-35.907373_pt1 | contig 230668 bp, 197 predicted proteins | sample MGYA00380199_ERZ808051 | MGnify/ENA primary metagenome ERZ808051 (study PRJEB31490, sample SAMN06133391) | mouse gut metagenome | isolation source: J11 | host: mice | place: China: Chengdu | collected 2015-05 ... | reverse complement strand
TGGTCTTTAGTTCTTTTGTTCGGAATAGTGTGGTGCTGGCGGTCTATCTCTTGTTTTCGGTTGCTTGCTTCTTTACCATACATGAGCATTTGTTCTCGGAAGGTTGCAGTACTGGCTGATGGCGGTAAAGGAGAATGAGGACGTCATTCTGGAACGGCTGTTGCAGAGCAGTGAGAAACAGCGGAGGGCAGAGAATGCCCGAGATGAAAAAGAACTGAAAAAGGCGCAAAAACGCAGGCAGGAACTGAACAACCTTTTTGCGAAGATGTACGAGGACAGGGTAAAAGGGCTTCTTGACGAAGAAAACTATTCCATGCTCTCCGTCAAATACCGCACGGAGCAGCAACAGCTTGATGAAACGATAAAGACCGTATCCGCAAGGATTGAGGAAACCAAAGCGGAAACGGACGACGCAAAACGGTGGGTAGACTTAATCCAGAAGTACAGTGCCATTGACGAGCTTACCGCCCCGCTTTTGAATGAACTGATTGAGAAAATCACAGTCCATCAGTGGAGGAAAGACGAGAATGGAAAAAAGGTATGGGACATTGAGATTTATTACCGTTTTGTCGGGAAGATTGATTGAAAAATAGAAACTATGGGGAATGTGCCATTTGTGGCAGTTCCCCGAAGGATTATCCTTAAGTAAAGTAAAGCGGGCGATAGGAATTGCCAGGGTTTTCGCTTATGGCGGGAGTCATAATAGGGCGATCCATATTCCGGATTGCCAACCCAATATAAATATGGATGAAACTGAGTATAGGAATAATGAAGGCACAACAATAAATCATTTTTATGAAAAACTTCTTTTGATTAAAGATATGATGAATACCGATTGTGCAAAAGTTATTGCAAATAGACGAGATGGATTTATGCATGAATTTCTAAAAGAATTTTATAATGAATGGAACGAACAATAAGAAAGAACAAAGAAAAGTTAAACTGTGAAGTCTCAGAATGAATTAATGCAACGAAGGAGGTGCGGATTGAGCAATTTAGTTGATTTACTCAGCATTAATAAAGAGGAAATTTTTGAAATTTTTCATTTGGCAGATAAAATACAAGAAGGGAAATTTAAAGGTTTTCTTAATGGAAAAAGCATTGTACTATTTTTCCCTAATACAAGTATAAGAACTCGCGTAACATTTGAAAAAGGAATATATCTGCTTGGCGGGCAACCAATACTATTTCCAACAGAAACCTTGGATAAAAAAGAGAAATTGGAAGATGTTTGTGGATACTTGAATAATTGGGTAGATGCTGTAATTGTAAGGCATAGAAATATGAATGTGATTAGGGAACTTGTGCGGTACTCTGATGTTCCGATAATTAATGCAATGACAGATATTAATCATCCTTGCGAGATTATTTCAGATATGTATTCATTATCTAAAATCAGAGTGGATTTTACAAAAGACAAATACCTTTACTGTGGCAAATCCGGCAATATTGGGCTTTCATGGAAGGAGGCGGCAAATGTGACAGGATTTGAATTGGCGCAATGCTGTCCAAAGGGATACGAAATGGAAGGGATACAGGCATTTAGAGATATAAAAGAAGCTGTCAAAGGCAAAGATATTATATGTACAGACTCATTGCCGGCAAACATATCCGGGGATTTTGAGCACTATCAGATTACGAAAGAAATTATGGACATGGCAAATGAAAATGCCATTTTAAACCCTTGTCCACCATTCTATCGTGGCGAGGAAATATCCGAAGATGTAATTGATTCTGATTACTTTGTCGGCTATCATTTTAAGAAATATTTGTTAGAGGTACAACAGGCTATTATGATTTATTGCTTAATGAACGAAAAGAGGGTGTCACATGGGATTTAATACTGTCGTTTATGAAGAGATTATGTCAGAGGCAGGATTAAACCGCTTTATTATGTCGGTTAAGCAATGGGTATCCCGTACAAGTTCAAAGGGGATTGGCAACATCGGAAGCTGACGTGCTGAATATGGCATTATTTGGAATGACAGCGAAACAATGGAGGGATACGAATCCGGATAAAAAAGGCAATATCCGGGATTATGCAAGCATAAATGAATTGATATGCTTGTCAAATATGGAAAACATCAATGCAGTGTTGATCGAAGATGGTTTGAGCCAAAAAGAACGTTTGATAAAACTGAATAAAATTACCACAGTTCAAGACTGTCTTCTGCATCAACCCACATCTGCATATTGCCTTCAAAGTAAAGGCGGACATATTCAATGGGGGCATCGATTGCCAGGGCATTTAAGGCACATTCCGATCCGGGAGTAGTTTCAATCTCTTTCTCTGCTTCCCAACAGTCAATTCGCAAGAGAATATAACAGTTAATAAATGCTATAAAAAGTGTCTTATCAGAATTCCGGTTTATCGGTATAATAAAAGTCCAAAATAGGGCGGCGGTAATAGGTGTTGACTATCCAGCCGCCCCGTCTGTTATCGCTTCATATCCAGCTTTCTGTGGGTGTGTTCCCGCTGCAAGTGGATTGCAGAGCAGAAAATGACTGGAAAAGACAATAACGGAAAGAGTATAAGGAGGGAAAGATATGAAATTTACGGAAGGGTACTGGTTACGGAGCGAAAATATGGCGCCGTCCTATGCGTCTCAGGGGTTTTATGCAGAGAAGACGGAAAGAGGGATGCGCATTGTGGCGCCGGAGAGGAAGATTCTGAGCAGAGGAGACGCCCAGAACATCGCGACAATCACCATTGACTTTATCGCTTTTGCCGGAAACAACATTCTGGTGAAGGCAAGGCACTACGAAGCCTACGAAGACAGGGAGGCAAGGTTTGACTTGAACGGTCAAGATGTGCCCTTCGATGTACAGATTACGGAGGATGAAGCCGTTATGACGAGCGGAGAGGTGACTGTACGGGTCAACAGACAGGAAGGCACATACCGCTTCGAGGCGGAGGGAAAGGTAATCACGGAATGCGGGTTCCGGAACCTTGGTTATATCCGCTGGGCGAAGCAGCCGGGCACGATGTTCCCGAAGGAGAATTACCTTTCCGAACGCCACACGCCCTATATGGTAACCGAACTTTCCCTGAAAGCGGGAGAGCGGGTCTACGGACTTGGCGAACAGTTTACATCTTTTGTGAAAAACGGGCAGGTGGTGGAGATGTGGAACGAGGACGGCGGCACTTCCTCGCAGGTTGCCTACAAGAGTGTGCCGTTCTATATGACAAACGAGGGCTACGGCATCTTTGTGGATCACACGACGCCGGTTTCCTTCGAGGTGGCGAGCGAGAAGGTGGCGTATGTGGGCTTTTCCGTGCCGGGAGAAGAACTGCGGTATCACTTTATTTACGGGCCGACGCCGAAGGAGGTGCTGGTCAGATATACGGATATGACGGGGAAACCGGCCCTGCCGCCCGCATGGAGTTTCGGGCTCTGGCTGACCACTTCTTTTTCGACCGCATATGACGAGGAGACGACCAGCTCTTTTATTGACGGGATGGCAGAGAGGGACATTCCCCTGCGGGTGTTCCACTTTGACTGCTACTGGATGAAGGCGCTGCACTGGTGCGATTTCGAGTGGGACGATGAGACCTTCTCCGACGTGGAAAATATGCTTGCACGGTATAAGGAAGAGAAGGGCATGAAAATCTGCGTCTGGATCAACCCCTATATCGCGCAGGGGACGCCCTTTTTCAGGGAAGGTATGGAGAATGGCTATTTTCTGATGCGCGCGGACGGCAGGGGGGCGAAGCAGATTGATTTCTGGAATCCGGGCATGGCGGTGGTGGATTTCACCAACCCTGATGCGAAGGAATGGTATCTTGCCAGACTGAAAACCCTTCTCGATATGGGTGTGGACTGCTTCAAAACCGATTTCGGCGAGCGGATTCCCATTGATGTGACGTACGCCGACGGCTCTGATCCCGTCAGTATGCACAATTACTATTCCTGTCTCTATAATAAGGCAGTGTTCGGGCTGCTGCGGGAAGTAAAAGGAGAAGGGGAGGCGGTACTCTTTGCCAGAAGCGCCACGGCAGGCTGTCAGCAGTTTCCGGTGCACTGGGGCGGTGACTGTTCGGCGTCCTACCCGTCCATGGCGGAGACGCTGCGGGGCGGCTTAAGTTTTGCCATGAGCGGTTTTTCCTTCTGGAGCCATGATATTTCCGGTTTTGAGAAGACCGCCTCTCCGGATATCTATAAGAGATGGGTGCAGTTTGGGATGCTCTCCTCTCACAGCAGGCTGCACGGTTCCCAAAGCTACCGGGTGCCGTGGCTGTTTGACGAGGAAGCCTGCGACGTGCTCCGGTATTTTACCAGACTCAAATGCCGTCTGATGCCTTATTTTTACAGGCAGGCGGCTCTCTCCCACGAGACGGGCGTCCCCATGATGCGCCCGATGGTGCTGGAGTTTTCAAAGGAACCCGGCGTAAAGGATCTGGACATGCAGTATATGCTTGGCAGTTCCCTTCTGGTCGCGCCGGTTTTCAGAGAGGACGGCGTGGGAGAGTACTATCTGCCGGAAGGAAAGTGGACGCACCTTCTGAGCGGGGAAGAACGAGAAGGCGGCCGCTGGTACCGGGAGACTTACGATTACTTTTCCTTGCCGCTCTTTGTGCGGGAAAATACCCTGCTTGCCATGGGCGGCAATGAAAAACGGCCCGATTATGATTACACGGAAGGGCTGGAACTGCACTTGTACGCGCTTGCAGACGGCGCGGAGGCGGTTTGCGAGATCACTGACTTATCCGGTCAAATTGTGATGACGGCGAGGGCTTCCAGAAAGGGGGATCGGATTTCCTTTGAGACGGACTGCCCGGAGAAGGAACCGGCCCTTGTGATTCACGGGATGGAGGAGGTTTTATGAACAACATGAATTTATCACAGTACTTTAAGAGTATCATAGATCAGGACAGGTGCGCGGTGGTGATTTGCAATCTGTCCCACGAGATTATTTATATGAATCCTGCGGCCAAAGAGCGGTTTTCAAAGCGGGGCGGGGCGGCTCTCGTGGGGCAAAGTCTCTTGGACTGTCATAACGCGCAGTCTGTGGAGCAGATCGGAAAGATAACGGCATGGTTCGGGGAGAGCGCAGATCACAATATCATCCACACTTTTTATAATGAGAAGGAAAACAAGGATGGCTATATGGTTGCGCTGCGGGATGAGGACGGAACGCTGATCGGGTATTACGAGAAGCATGAGTACCGGAATGTGGAGACGTGCGCGATGTATGATTTCGGCTGAGGAGATAAATGAAAAACAGAGGGCGCTGTGCTTTTTGCACAGTACCCTCTGTTTTGTCATGTTGTAACCGGCCTTTCTTCATAAGTCATAGCAGTTGTATTCCGTTCGCCAGCGCTTCCTTCGTGATCTCCTCCGGCCAGAGGGAGCACTGTACCTCGCCGATATGGGCCTTGCGCAGGAAGAACATACAGATTCTCGACTGTCCGATGCCGCCTCCGATGGTGTAGGGGAGGGTTTCCTCTATGATGCCTTTCTGGAAGGGAAGGTCTGCCCGCCCGGGGCAGCCGGCTTTTTCAAGCTGGGAGAGGAGCGAATCCTTATCCACGCGGATACCCATAGAGGATAATTCCAGCGCAATATCGAGGACGGGATAATAAACCAGAATGTCCGCGTTCAGCGTCCAGTCGTCGTAGTCCGGCGCACGCCCGTCGTGTTTTTCGCCGGAAGCCAGTACGTCGCCGATCTGCATCAGGCAGACCGCGCCTTTTTCTCTGGTAATCAGGTATTCCCGCTCCTTCGGTGTCGTGCCGGGATAGAGATCTTCCAGCGCCTGCGTGGTGATAAAGAAGATGTCGTGGGGCAGGATTTCGTCTATGTAATCGTACTGGATGGCCATGTACTTTTCGGTCTTGCGAAGCGCTTTATAGACCGTCTTAACCGTTTCTTTCAGATAATCCGGACAACGTTCTTCGCGGGAAATGACTTTTTCCCAATCCCACTGATCCACATAGATGGAGTGGATATTGTCGGTGGTCTCGTCTCTGCGGATGGCGCTCATGTCGGTGTAAAGCCCCTCCCCGTGGGAAAAGCCGTATTTGCCAAGAGCCATGCGCTTCCACTTCGCCAGAGAGTGCACGATCTCTGCGGGGGCGTCCTCCTGCTCCCTGATGCCGAAGGTGACGGGACGTTCCACGCCGTTTAAGTTATCGTTCAGACCGGAGGACGGCTCCACGAAAAGCGGAGCGGACACCCGCAGCAGATGAAGCCTTTCGGCAAGCTGCACCTGAAAAAAATCTTTGACTGTCTTAATACCGATCTGCGTGTCATGCAGATTCAGCGCAGACCGGTAATTTTGGGGAATGATTAAATTGTCCATGGAATACCTCACTTTTTGCGCGGGTCGTGTGCCCGCTTTTTACTTATTATTTAACCGCTTTTACGGCAGGAAAGCAAGAAAAAATTTCATTTTCAGGAAGAGAACGGCTTGAAAAGAGAAAAAGTGCGTGTTAAAATATTTTCGAAAAAAATAGAGGGGGAAAATCTTATGAGGTTTTTTGCAAATCGAAAGCTGGCTACACGTATAGGCATCATTACCACAGCGCTTATTTTTGCGGGGATGTTTCTTCTCTGGTTTATCGTTTCCAACCGCATTTCTCTGTTGGTTGAGAACAACATTACTAACCAGATGATTGATGTTGTAGAATCCAGAGCTTCCATTATCAATGACTATGTGTCGTCTGCGGAGGAGTATATGGCCGCATTCGGCTTAAGCAGTGATGTGCGAAGCTGCCTGACAACTCAGGACCCTGCCGTTATTGAGCGGGGACAGAAGTACACGGAGGAATTTGCGGCTGTCAAGGGGATATTTGAGGGACTCTACATCGCCACGCCGGACACCCATGTGCTGACGCACACGAACCCGAATGTGGTCGGCATCACGACAAGAGAAGGTGATTCTCTAAAGGAGTTCCAGAATACCATTCTGGCGGGGCCGGAGCTCACCAATCTGGGCATTATGGTGTCCCCGGGAAGCGGAAGCATGATTATTTCCATGTATGATCCCATTTTTGACGGGGAGGAATGCATCGGCTATGTGGGTGCAGGCGTTTACGCAAGCGGGCTGATGGATGCGCTGCTAAATCTGGACATGGAGGGACTGCCCAACAGTGAATATGTCTTTTTGAATGCAGCGACGGGCACCTATCTGTATCACCCGGATGAATCTCTGCTGAATACGGAGACAACTGACCCGGGATATCTGGAAATCATCCGTATGATCAAGGAAAAAAATGACACGCAGGCCGGCACCTACTTCTATCAGGATGAGAATGGTGTGGACCAGATGGTCGTTTATAAATATTTGCAGGATCGTGACTGGGTATTTATGGTGCATGATGACGCGGATGAAGTTTACAGAGAAGTGGAAACCGTGAGAGGTACGGTCGGCGTTCTCTGCGCTGTCGTTGCGCTGGTTATTATCTTTGTAACACTGATGATTCTTTACCGGGAAGGCAGAGAGCTTATGGTGATGGAAGGCGCCATCCGCCGTCTCGGTAATCTGGAGCTGTCTGCGGACAGAGGGCTGGAAGGCTTTTACGGACGCAGCGACGAGATCGGCATGATTGCGCAGACGATCCACCATGTCTGCGACTGCCTGCGGAAGACCATAGACGATATCGGCCGGATCTTAGGCGAAATGGCGGCCGGCAACATTGCCGTGGATGTAGAGAGAAACGAAGGGTATTACATAGGCGATTTCAGAGTGCTGTCGGAGAGCCTCAAGAGCATCCGCAACCACCTGACGGATGTCATGCGGGATATTTCCAGTATTGCCCATCAGGTGAACAACGGTGCGGACGAGGTGGCGGAGGGAGCGCAGGATTTGTCGCAGGGTACGATGCAGCAGAAGCTTTCCATTAACGGGCTGGTATCCAACATCACGGACATTACCGAACAGATTCAGAACAGCGCGGCCCGTTGCAACAATGCAAGCGAGCTTGTGGACAGGGCGATCGGCTACGCGGAAGAAGCGGACAGGAAAATGGAGCAGTTATCCGCTGCCACCAAAAATATTGACGAGTCCTCCACACAGATCGGAAGCATTGTCAAGACTATTGAAGATATCGCTTTCCAGACCAATATTCTGGCATTGAATGCGTCTGTCGAGGCGGCAAGAGCCGGGGAGGCCGGAAAGGGATTCGCCGTTGTATCGGGTGAGGTGCGAAGCCTCGCTTCCAAGTCTTCACAGGCGGCGCAAAATACGGGCGTGCTGATCAACCGCTCCACTAGCAGCGTGAAGTCCGGAACCGAATCCACAGGAGACGCGATATCCGCGATGCATGTCATCAGCGAGTGCGTCCAGTCGATCAAGACATTGATGGATGAGATCGCGCTTGCCAGTGTGCAGCAGTCAGAAATGATCGTTTCAGTGGAAAACAGGATCAGGGAAGTGTCCAGAGTCATCGAAACCAATTCGTCTGCGGCCGAAAAGAGCGCGGAGGTTTCCAATGAGTTATCCGGTCAGGCGAAGACGCTGAACCACCTGATCGGCCAGTTCCGCATCCAGTAGCATAACAGATAATCACAGACAGTAACAGATATTAGTCAATATAGAAAAATATCCCGGAAGATCGTCATGGAGTGATTCGATGACGGCTTCCGGGATTTTTATGCCGGTCCTTACAGGGAAATGCCGAATGCCTGCAGCAGAAGCAAAATCAGAAGCAACGGGGCAATCACGGTAATCATGGCGATATACAGACGCTTTCTTCCAAATTTATATCCGCCGATGGTCACCTCGTCAATGATGGTTTCAGGCTTTACAATCCAGCCGATCAGAATACAGGTCAAAAGCGCCACAAGCGGCATCAGACAGTTGTTGCTGACATAGTCCATTAAATCCAGAAGCTGTCCTGTGGAGCCGTTTGGAAGCTCTAACTCAAAGTACAGGAAATTATAGCCGAAGCAGACAATCGCTCCCACGATGATGCCGTAAGCGGTCACGATGGCTGCGCTCTTTTTTCTGGACAGATGGAACTTGTCCACAAGTCCGGATACGATGGCTTCCATAATGGACACCGCGGAGGTCACCGCCGCAAAAGCAACCATGATAAAGAATAAGGCGCCGATGAATGTCCCCATGCTTCCCATGGCCGCGAAAACCTTCGGCAGGGAGATAAACATAAGGCCGGGGCCTGCGGTCATACCTTCGCTTCCCATGAAAACATAGACGGCCGGTACGATCATCAGTCCTGCAAGCAGGGCTACCACAGTGTCAAAAATCTCGATCTGGTTGATGGAGGGCATCAGGTTGACGTCCTTTTTCACATAGGAACCATAGGTGACCATGATACCCATGGCAACGCTGATGGAATAAAACAACTGTCCCAGCGCGTCCATAATCACAAGGAAGAAATCCTGTAACGTGACGCCCTCAAAATTGGGGAGCAGATATATTTTCAGTCCGTCCATACCGGTCCGCTGGAGCCCGGAAGCATCCGTGTGCCGGAGCGTCAGCGCGTAAACGGAAATGCCGATGATCAGAACGAGAAGCAGGGGCATAATAAATTTGCTCGCCCGCTCGATGCCGTTGTCCACGCCGCCGAAGATGATAAGCGCGGAGAGAACCGTAAATATAACCATAAAGATCACGGGAGCGGTCTGCTGGGAGATAAATCCGGTAAAATAACCGTCCGCGGCGGCATCCGCCGTTTTTCCGGTGATAAAAACAGTAAAATACTTTAATACCCAGCCGCCGATGGCGAGATAATAGGGTAAAATGATAATCGGAACAAGACTGGCCAGTATGCCGAGTCCTTTCCATTTCGGGTGGATCACGCCGTAGGCGGTCAGCGGACTCTGGGCCGTCTTACGTCCGATGGCGATCTCCGTGGTGAGCAGGGTGAAGCCGAAGGTCAGCGCCAGAATGATGTAGCAGAAAATGAACAGTCCGCCGCCGTCCTTTGCTGCCAGATAGGGGAACCGCCAGATATTTCCGAGTCCCACCGCACTTCCTGCTGCAGCCAGAACAAAACCGATTTTGCCTGTAAAGTTACCTCTTTTCTTGTTTGTCTCCATTTTTCCATCCTTTTCCTTTTGCATATAATAGTTTGATTATACTGTAACATGTCCCGTCTGGCAATGTTTTTGTTACAATTCACACCCACGCCGGATTTCGCACTGATTTACGATTATTCAGTGTGAATTGCAACGATGATGCACACAAAATGCCAAAAAGCAGGCATTTTGGCGCTGGCTCCGACACCATGCAGCAAGTGCATGGTGCGGGTGTGAAAAGTAATATGTTTTTTAGAAATAAGAACAAATGTTCTCAAAACTCTTGCAATAAAAACGGGGCTGTGTTAAGATACTAACACAGAAAGAACAAATGTTCTTGACGGGATTTTACCGCCTGCCCGGTGCGGGATCCGGGGAAGAGCGGGAAAGAAACAGACAACACAGGGGAGTGTGGACGGGATGGATATCAGAATCGCACCGCAGATGTCGGTCATGGATAAACTGAAAATACTCGGTGAAGGGGCGAAATACGACGTGTCGTGCAGTTCCAGCGGCTCTTTTCGAAAAAATGACGGGCAGGGCATCGGAAACACCGTGGCGGCGGGACTCTGCCACAGCTTTGCGGCAGACGGCAGGTGTGTTTCCCTGTTAAAAATTCTTTTTACCAACGAGTGCATCTACGACTGCAGGTACTGCATCAATCGTTGTTCCAATGATGTGCCCCGCGCTTCCTTTACGCCCGATGAGGTCTGTGAGCTGACGATGGAGTTTTACAGGCGCAATTATATAGAAGGTTTGTTTTTAAGTTCGGGTATTTTATACAGCCCCAACTACACCATGGAGCTGATTTGTGAGACGGTGCACAGGCTGCGCACCCTGCACCGGTTTCAGGGCTATATTCACATAAAAGCGATCCCCGGGGCGGACCCGCTTCTGATTCAGCGGGCGGGGTATCTGGCCGACCGCATGAGCGTGAATCTGGAGATGGCCACGGCCGGGGGACTGCGGGCGATCGCGCCCAACAAGCACCGCAAAAACATCTTAAAACCCATGCGCCAGATTCAAAACAGTATCACGGAGAATAAAAACGAGCTTACCTTATATAAGCACGCACCGCACTTCTGCGAGGCGGGACAGTCCACCCAGATGGTTATAGGCGCACTGCCGGAGAGTGATTACCAGATCATGTCGGTGGCGGAAAACCTCTATCATAAGTTTTCCTTAAAGCGGGTGTACTATTCGGCTTTTGTGAATGTGAATGAGGACAGGGATCTTCCTGCTCTGGCGAGCGGTCCGCCGTTACTTCGGGAACACAGGCTGTATCAGGCGGACTGGCTTCTCCGGTTCTACGATTTTAAGGTGGATGAGCTTTTGACGGAGGCGCGGCCAAACTTTAATACGGCCATTGATCCGAAGGCGGACTGGGCGGTCCGGCATCTGGAGTGCTTTCCGGTGGAGATCAACCGGGCGGATTACCATATGCTTTTGCGTATTCCGGGGGTGGGCGTGAAGAGCGCCGGGCGGATTGTGGCGGCCAGACGGTTCGGCAATCTGACGTTTGAGGATTTGAAAAAGATCGGGGTGGTGTTGAAGCGGGCGCTCTATTTTATCACCTGCAACGGAAAGATGATGTACCCCACGAAGCTGGAGGAGCAGTATATCGTGAGAAATCTCACCTATCAGAACCAGATGGGCAGAGGGGAACGCCTGCCCTTTATGACGGACGGCACGACATACCGGCAGATGTCCCTGTTTGATATGGCCGGATTTGACGATGTGCGGAGAGTGGCCGGTATATAACCGGTCAGGCAGGCGGAGTACGGCGGTGGTATTTTTATAGGAAAACGGCCGTTGCCTGGTCTTCGGGAACATTTTGGAGAAGGGGAGTATGACTATCTATGGAAGAAAAGTATCTGATCTGCGAGGATTCTCTGGAAGGAATATTTACCGGAATTTATGATGCCTATGCCTTTCGGGAGGGGCATGAGCATGTGCACATTCAGGTGGGCGAGGAGGAGAATCTGCGGCTTTTTGCAAATTATGTGCATATTCTGCCGGATCCTGTGAAAACTGAAAAGGTAGCGGATACGCTTAAGAAGCGTCTGGGTGAGCATGTGTATCATTCGATCTGCCGCGCGGCGGCCTCTTGCTATCCCGACAAGGGAGAGGCGGTCTATAAGACGGTGGTGGATGCGCTCACGGCGGGCAGCGGCCGCAGGGTGATGGAAAATCTGCGAAATCCCTATGTGGCGAGATGCTTCGAGCTGGCGCGGTTTACGGCCAATGAGGCGCATTTTGAGATCGAGTTTCTACGGTTTCAGGAGCTTGCAGAGCCGGAAGGTGAAAAAGGCGGGATGCTCTTTTCCAGAATCGGACCGAAAAATAATGTGATACCTTTTATCATGCCTCACTTTGCGGACAGACTGAGCATTGAAAATTTTATGGTCTTTGATGAGAACAGGAAGCTTTTCGGCGTGCATCCGGCGGGAGGCGAGTGGTATCTGGTGACGGCGGGGGAGACGTTTGACCTGCAAAAGCCGGTCTGGTCGGAAAAGGAGGAAGGATATCAGGAATTGTTCCGGGCTTTCCACCGGACCATCGGGATCAAAAGCCGCGAAAACAAGAAGCTGCAAAGGCAGATGTGTGCGTATCGTTACCAGGATTATATGGTGGAATTTGAGCAAAAAGGATAAATTGCAGTTGCGTGTACGGGCACGATTTGGGGATAATAGGCAGAATAGACAAAATTTTGTTTGATCCTCAAAGCATTTATGTTAAGTTGCAAAAATCTGCCAAGATTGTACAATTTCAGGAACAAAATTGGCTCTTTACAAACAAAGAGAAAATAGTATAATCTACTCAAACGAGGAGCATGAAAACGTTTTTCTATGTGTGCCTTTCGCATACATAAGTGAAAAGGAAGGTGAAAGTTATGCAACACAAAATCAAATTGAGACCGGATGAGGTAAAGGACTTCGTGTCTGCGGCGACGAGGTGCGACTGCGACGTGGATATCTTTTACAACAGCTTTATCGTCGATGCAAAATCCATTATTGGCGTGTTGGGACTGAATTTCAATCAGATTTTAACCGTTGCGTACAACGGCTACGATCCCGATTTTGAGAGACGTCTCAGACAATGGGCAGTGGCGGTATAGATGCAGTTGTTGCGATTTTGCGAGTTGTGCAAGCGCCGAAATGTGACTTTGGAGCATTTTGTGCGCATCAGACGTGACAGTGAAGCCGAAGGCTGAACTGTTGTGTAACAGGATTCCGGTGAAAGCGAACACATTGACTCCCTATGTAAGATAACGTAAGATTATCTTATGCAGGGAGTTTTTGTATGTATAGGGGTGAAACGGAGACCGCAAATGAGAGTTGCGCGGCATCCCGGATCCGACTGTGCGGAAATGGAGGAAGTATTTCATATGGAAGTGCGGATTTCCGTGCGGAGTCTGGTGGAATTTATTCTGCGCTCCGGCGATATAGACAATCGAAAAGCGGCGTCGCCCGAAAATGCCATGCAGGAGGGCGGACGGATCCACCGCATGATCCAGCGGCGGATGGGACCGTCCTATCAGGCGGAGGTGTCTCTTTCCTATGCCTGTGACGCGGGGGATTATGAGATTATTGTGGAGGGGCGTGCCGACGGCGTTATCACGGAGACCACGAGGGATATGCTTCCGCAGACGGCGATTGAGGAGAAGGCTGCTGAAAGTGATGAGACACGGCTTACCGTGCCGCCCGGGCAGGAGCAGTCGGTACAGAAGGTAACGGTCACGATAGACGAGATCAAGGGAACCTACCGCGATTTAAAGAAGATGAAAAGGCCTGTCCCGGTGCATCTGGCGCAGGCGAAATGTTATGCGTATATTTACGCCACACAAAAGAAACTGTCGGATATCCGGGTGCGCATGACTTACTGCCATATGGAGACGGAGGAAATCCGCTATTTTCACGAGGAATATATGTATGAGGAGCTCCGGATATGGTTTGAGGAGCTGATGGTACAGTACCGGAAATGGGCGGACTATCAGTTTGCGTGGCAGAAGCTGAGGCAGGAGTCCATCAGGAAGATGGCCTTTCCCTTTCCGTACAGAGAGGGGCAGAAGGAGCTTGTAACCTACGTCTATCAGACCATCTATCACAAGCGCAAGCTCTTTGTTGAGGCGCCTACGGGGGCGGGCAAGACGATTTCCACGGTCTTTCCTGCGCTGAAAGCCATGGGGGAGGGACTGTGCGAGCGTCTTTTCTACCTGACGGCTAAAACCATCACCCGGACAGTGGCGGACGATACCATTACCCTGCTGCGGGAGCGGGGGCTGCAGCTCAAAAGTGTGATATTGACCGCTAAAGACAAAATTTGTTTTATGGAAGAAACCGAGTGTAATCCGGTCGCCTGTCCGTATGCAAAAGGCCATTATGACAGAGTAAACGAGGCAATGTACGACCTGTTGACTCATGCGGACAACTTTACGAGAGAGCGGATTGAGGCGTATGCCAAAAAGCATCAGGTCTGCCCTTTCGAGCTTTGCCTGGACATGAGCCTGTTCGCCGACGCGGTGATCTGTGATTACAATTATCTGTTTGATCCCCATGTGTATCTGCGCCGCTTTTTTGCGGAGGGAGTCAGGGGAGAATATATTTTTCTTGTGGACGAGGCGCACAATCTGGTGGAGCGGGGCAGGGAGATGTACAGTGCGCTTCTGTGTAAGGAAGCGTTTCTGGAATTGAAAAAAACGGTGAAGCCTTACGATGAGAAGATTGCGAAGAATCTGGATAGGTGTAATAAAGAAATGCTTGCCCTGAAACGGGAATGCGAGGGCTTTCAGGTGGTGTATGAGACGGACGCGCTCGTCCGCGCGCTGATCCGTCTGGGCGGGGCCATCGAGGATTATCTGGAGGATCACGAGGATAGTCCCGTGCGTGCGGATATTCTGACGTTCTATTTTGAAGTCTCCCATTTTCTGGAAATGTATGAACTGGCGGATGAAAACTATGTGACGTATTCGGAGCTTCGGGAGGACGGCAGCTTTGTCGTGAAGCTTTTCTGCGTGAATCCGGCGGGGAACCTGAGAGACTGTATGAGCCGGGGGCGCAGCACCATCCTGTTTTCCGCGACCCTTCTGCCCATCGGGTATTATAAGACGCTTCTCGGGGCGGAGGAGGGAGATTATGAGGTCTACGCCAGATCGGTTTTTCGTCCGGAGAAGCTGGGACTTTATATCGGGAGTGACGTGACCAGCCGCTATTCCCGCAGGGGGGACGCGGAATACTATCGGATTGCGTCCTATATCCACAATATTATAGAAAAAAGACAGGGAAACTATATGATTTTCTTTCCGTCCCATTCTTTTTTGCAGCGGATTTATGAGATTTATCAGGATTATTTTAACGCGGACGGGACCGTGGAGTGCATTTTGCAGGAAAGCCATATGAACGAGGAATCGAGAGAAGCTTTTTTAAACCGTTTTCGGGGGAACGGGGACTGCGATTTGCAGAGCCTGATCCGGATGGATATCGAGGAGGAGGAGAGAAGTCTTCTTGGCTTTTGCGTGATGGGGGGCATTTTCAGCGAGGGAATCGACTTAAAAAACGACAGTCTGATCGGCGCGATCATCGTGGGGACGGGTCTGCCCCAGGTGTGCAATGAGCGGGAGCTTTTGAAAAAGTATTTTGACGGCGGGGGAGAGAACGGGTTCGACTATGCCTACCGTTATCCCGGCATGAATAAGGTATTACAGGCGGCGGGCCGGGTGATTCGCACGGTGGACGACTTCGGAATCGTTGCGCTTTTGGACGAGCGGTTTTTATCCCCCGCATACCAGAGATTGTTTCCACGGGAATGGCAGGAAAAGGTGGTTGTGACAGTTGACCAAATAGGTCGAAAGGTGGAAAGATTTTGGGATGAATGGCTGTGAAGCGCGAATTTTCATGTTATCCAGATCAGTCAACGGGAAAAAAGACAAAAATCCGGCGGAAGAGACAAGCTGTGTGGATTGACTTTGACGCCAAGAGACAAAATGCGATTGACTCCTTTCGGACAGGATATTACAAGACTGGTCAATCATTTCGGCAGAAAATGAGTCCGGCCGACAAAAAAGTGATATGAAAAACCGAATATGACAGACAGATTGTGCAAAAATGGTGCAGGATCCGACAGGAAATGACGATGCTGTCAATGTGGATAACTTTGTGGAAATTGGGGATTTCTCAGCCATTTTTGGATAATTTTCTAAAAAATGGCGCGTAAAAATTGTGGAAAAGTCGATGTACGGTTTAGGGTTTGGAAATCGGGTAACCTGCCGGGTCAATAGCGGATGGCGGAAAGGGAAAGAACCTGTTTGACGCGGAACGGCAAATGATGGTATACTGATTCAGGAACAACTACAAGATGTTGTTTCGGAATGGAGGAAATTATGTGGGCATTTGAAAGTGTATTTTATCAGATATATCCGTTGGGGTTTTGTGGTGCACCTTTTGAGAATGACGGACAGCTATCGCACCGGATCTTAAAGGTGAACGACTGGATTCCCCATATGAAAAAGCTGGGAATCGACGCGATTTATTTTTCCCCGGTGTTTGAGTCGGACACCCACGGCTATAATACGAGGGACTATCACACCATCGACTGCCGTCTGGGAACCAATGAGGATTTCAGGGAAGTGTGCAAAAACCTGCACGAGAACGGCATCAGGGTAGTGCTGGACGGGGTGTTCAACCATGTGGGCAGAGGCTTCTGGGCGTTTCAGGACGTGTTGAAGAACAGGGAAAATTCCCCTTACCTAAGCTGGTTTCATATCAATCTCGGAGGAAACTCCAACTATAACGACGGTCTGTGGTACGAGGGCTGGGAAGGCAACTACGATCTGGTGAAGCTCAATCTGCGCCATGAGGATGTGATCAATCATATTCTGGACAGCGTGAAGGGCTGGGTGGAAGAATTTGACATCGACGGCCTGCGTCTTGACGTGGCGTACTGTCTGGACCACGATTTTGTGAGAAGGCTCCGGGCGTTTACGGACGGCCTCAAGCCGGAGTTTTATCTGCTTGGCGAGATGCTCCACGGAGACTACAACCAGATGGTGAACGACCAGATGCTGCACTCCTCCACGAACTATGAGTGTTATAAGGGGCTGTTCTCCAGCTTTAACAGCATGAATATGTTTGAGATCAACCACTCCCTGCTCAGGCAGTTCGGGCCGGAGAACTGGTGTCTCTATCGGGGCAAGCATCTGCTCTCCTTTGTGGATAACCATGATGTGAGCCGGATTGCCAGCAATCTGACCAATGAAAAGCACCTGCCGCTGATTTACGCGCTGTGCTTCGGTATGCCGGGCATTCCCTGCGTATACTACGGCAGCGAGTGGGGGGCGAAGGCCAATAAGAGCGAGGGCGATCCCGCGCTGCGCGCCTGCTTTGACGCGCCGGTGTGGAACGAACTTGGCGAGTGGATCAGTAAGCTTGCGGAGGCCAAGAAGAGCTCTAAGGCGCTCAATTACGGCGATTTCCGCTCGGTGGTGCTGACCAATAAGCAGTGCATCTTTGAGCGCAAGTGCGAGGATGAGAGAGTGCTCGTGGCCATCAATGCGGACGGGGAGGATTACACCGCCCACTTCGACGCGGGCTGCGGCATGGCTGTGGATCTCATCACGGGAGAGGATCACGATTTTGGCGGCGGAAGCCTGCTTCCCGCCTACAGCGCATATTTCTGGAAGATGGAACACTAACAGTTCAGCCAGACCGAGATTGTCCGTCAAATCGTGCTTGCACGAATTTGAAGGGCAAACGAAGGTCTGAGGGAACGCCCGCATATAAGCAAAAAGGAGCCGTGAAACGGCGGAGAGCGTCGAAGACGCGGTTTTGCGCAAGGGCGTGAGCTGAACTGTAAATGGGCAAGCCAGACTCAAAAAAATATCTTGACAACGTCCGTCTGATGTACTAAGATGGCAAAAGTATCATATGGTGCAAATAACAAAATTTCGGAAAGGAGGTAATCTTATGTTTTTAATCAGTATCAATTTTGCAGTCGATTGCAACTTACAACTGCATAGGGAAACATGGAATGAAATTACCTCCGCATACAGGCAGACCGGCAGGGGCAGGGTGTGTTGACCCGTTTAGTCGGTAAATAGATATGTCGGGCTTCAAGGGGCTGTGGTAGTTTTATTACCACAGCCCTTTTCTGCGCGTATAAGCAGAGTCAGAAAGCGGCACAGACAGGACGTGTGCGGAGATATATAGGGGGATATCGAACATGAAAAAAATATCAAATTACATATGGGACTACCGGTTTTCCTATCTGGGAGCCGTATTGTCCCTTCTGATTGCGGTCACGCTTGATATGGTGGCGCCAAGACTGACGGCGCGGGTGGTGGATGACGTGATCGTGGGAGGAAAGATCCGGGAATTAAAGTATCTGCTTCTCGGCTTTCTGGGCGTAGGGCTTGGCAGGTGTATTTTCCAGTATGTCAAGGAATATACCTTTGACAAAAACGGCGCCAGAATTTCCGGAGATATGAGGCGGGATCTGTTCCGGCATATACAGTCCCTGAGCGCGGACTTTTTCGACCGCACGAATACGGGGGAGCTGATGGCCCGCGTCAAGGAGGATATCGACCATATATGGGACGCGGTCGGCTATGTGGGGATGCTGTTAATAGAGGTGTTTTACCATACGGGGATCATTCTTGTCTGCATGTGCATGATTAACTGGAAGCTGGCTATGCTCTCCGCGGCGGCCATGCTTCTGTGCGGAACCGTGGCGGTGATGATGGAGAGAAAGCTGGGAGCGGTTTACGAGGCGATCAGCGAGGAGAACGCGGTTCTCAACACGGTGGCGGAGGAAAATCTGGGCGGTGTGCGGACGGTCAAGGCATTTGCCAGAGAGGCATTTGAGATCGACAAGTTTCTCTCCCACAACAAACGCTACTACGATCTGAACATGGCGCAGTCGAAAGTGTTTGTGCGTTACTATCCTGTTTTTACGGTGATATCCAAGGTTCTGCCATTGTTGACTCTTTTGGTCGGCGGCAGATTTGTAATAGGCGGGGAGATGACGCTTGGGGAGATGACGGCTTTTGTCGAGTATTCCATGAACATCGTGTGGCCTATGGAGATGTTAGGCTGGCTGACCAACAGTTTCTCCTCCGCGGTGGCGTCCAACAGAAAAATACGCAAAATCTATGAGGAGACGCCGACGGTCACAGAGGTGACTAATCCGGTCAAACTACAGGACGTGCGTGGAAAGGTGTGCTTTGACCATGTTTCCTTCCACAAGGCGGACCAGCATGAGATACTCCGTGATATCACCTTTACCGTGGAGGCGGGAAAGACGCTTGGCATTATGGGAACAACGGGGGCGGGAAAGACTTCCATCATCCAGCTTTTACAGCGCATGTATGACGCCACGGGCGGCGCCATCTATCTGGATGATGTGGATATCCGCAGCCTGACGCTGGAACAGCTCCGCACGAGCGTGAGCTTCGTGATGCAGGATGTCTTTTTGTTTTCAGATACCATTGGCGACAACATCAAGCTTGGCAAAAAGCGGTATCTGGATTTTAAGACCGTGCGCAAGGCGTCCACGGACGCGCAGGCAAGCGGATTTATCGAGCGGATGGAAAAGCAGTACGACACGGTGATCGGCGAGCGCGGCGTGGGTCTGTCCGGCGGGCAGAAGCAGCGCATCAGCATAGCGCGTGCGCTTTCCAAGAAAAATCCGATTCTGGTGTTGGACGACTCTACTTCCGCGCTGGATACGGAGACGGAGCAGACGATCCAGCAGACGCTTGCGAAGCTGGAAAGCACGACCAAGATTATTATCGGACACAGAATCAGCGCGGTGCGCGGCGCGGATGAGATTCTGGTGCTGGCGGACGGCGCCATTGCGGAGCGGGGCACCCATGAGGAGCTGCTGCGAAAGAGGGGGCTGTATTATGAGACGTATCAATCGCAGTATGGGGAGCTGTCGGAAGCTGGGGCCGCAGCGCATATGGACGGACCGGGCGGGGAAGCGCAGGGGAAACAGGTAAGAGAGAGGGGAGGTGAGACAGATGTCCTTCAACTCGTATAAAGACGACGAACAGAGTACGAAACGAAGCAAAATACGGACTTTAAAGCGGCTGTTGGACTATCTGTTCGTATATAAATGGCAGATTGTATTCGTGCTGGCGATTATGGGTTACGGGGTGGCGGTGAGTCTGGTGAACCCGCTGATTATGGAGTCTGCCATAGATGACTATATTGGTCAAAATGATTTCAGGGGGCTGTACCGTCTGCTTGGCATCGCGCTTGCGGTCAATCTGGCGCTGGTGGCGACCGTTAAACTCAGAATGTACATTATGGCGAAGGTGTGCAACCGGATTTTGCTGACGATCAGACAGGAGCTGTACACCCATATTCAGAAGCTGGACTTTGCGTTCTTTGACAGCAGGCCCACGGGAAAGATTCTGTCCCGCATCATCGGTGATATCAATTCCCTTAAGGATGTGCTGTCCAACTGCGTGACCACGCTGGTGCCGGACGGCCTTACGGTGATAGCCGTGATTGTGATTATGGTCTGTAAGAATCCGGCGCTGGCATTTGCCTCGCTGCTGACTCTGCCGTTTATGGCGGCGGCGACCTTTTATATCGAATACAAGGCGCATCCGCGCTGGCAGAGTTTCCGGAAGAAGTCGGCCAATCTGAACGCGTTTATTCACGAGGATATGGCGGGCATCCGCATCATCCAGAGCTTTCATGCCGAGAAGGAGACGGAGAATACCTTTGACGAGCTTTTGCAGGAGCACAGGAACGCCTTTTTCGACGCGGTCCGTATGAGCGATTCTTTCGGTTCCGTGATCGACCTGTCATGGGGGCTTGGCTGTATTTTCCTGTACTTTACGGGAATTGTCGTTCTGGGTGTGGATGCCGTGTCGCTTGGCACGTTTATTGCCTTTGGCACTTACCTGAATATGTTCTGGCAGCCCATCCACAATATCAGCAATTTTTACAACCAGCTTGTGACGAACATTGCGGGGGCGGAGCGGATTTTTGAGATTCTGGACACGGAGCCTTCCATCGCGGACGGCGCAGCGGCGAAGCCTATGCCGGAGATTGCGGGGGAAGTGGTGTTTGACCATGTGGATTTCTCCTATGATGATAAGGTGAAGGTGCTGGATGACGTGAGTTTTTCGATAAGATCCGGTGAGACGATTGCGCTGGTAGGGCCTACGGGAGCGGGAAAGACCACCATAGTCAATCTGATCAGCCGCTTCTACGATGCGACGGGCGGCGCGGTCAGGATAGACGGGCAGGATGTGCGTGAGGTTACGCTTAATAGTCTGCGGGGGCAGATGGGAATTATGACGCAGGATAACTTCCTCTTTTCCGGCACGATACGGGAAAATATCCGTTACGGCAGGCTGGACGCCACGGATGAGGAGATCGAGGCGGCGGCCAGAGCGGTCAATGCCCATGACTTTATTATGAAGCTGGAAAAGGGGTACGAGACGGTTCTGTCCGAGCGGGGCGGCGGGCTTTCCGTCGGGCAGAAGCAGCTTTTAGCCTTTGCAAGAACGATGGTTTCGGATCCGAAGATACTGATTCTGGACGAGGCGACTTCCAGCATAGACACGAAGACGGAGCTGCTGGTACAGGAGGGGATCGAGCATCTTCTTGCGGGCAGAACCTCCTTTGTCATTGCCCACAGACTCTCCACCATCCGCAAGGCGGACCGTATATTCGTGGTGGATGACGGAAAGATTCTGGAGGAGGGCAGTGCGGACGAACTTATGGAAAAGAAGGGAATCTACTATCAGCTCTATATGGCGCAGTTTAAAGCCTGTTAGTACAACAAATATAAGTATTCGCTGCACGGGTATGTTGTAATAATATACAAAAAAAGCCGTTCTTTTTTGACAATGTGCCGTTTTTTTCCGGAGACGGTTGACAATACTATAGTTTACCTTATAATTTAAGTTATATTGGCTTAAAAAATAAACAAGGGTTGGAGAATATGGCAAAAGCAGTTAAAATGGCGGATATTGCGAAGGTGATGGGCGTCAGTACGGTGACGGTGTCCAAGGCGCTGTCTGACCAGAAGGGCGTCAGCGAGGAACTTCGCGTCAAAATCAAGAAAAAGGCGGAGGAGATGGGGTATCAGTCGGCATCCGCCAGATACAGGGAGCGTTCCGGGAGCGCGGCAAGCTATACGTTCGGCGTGGTCGTCTCGGACCGCTTTCTCGCAAAATATGAATCCTTCTATTGGAATCTGTATCAGGAGGTAGCTACCGCTGCGGTGCAGAAGGGATGCTTTACCATGCTGGAGGTGCTGCGGGCGGAAGATGAGGACAGGCTGGTCATGCCCAGGCTTCTCGGTGAGAGAAAGACGGAGGGGCTGATCATTATAGGGAGGCTTAAGAAGGCTTACATGGAAAAACTGCTGGAGCAGGTGGAGCTGCCGTTTATCCTTCTTGACTTTGTGGACCGCAACGTCGCATATGACTCGGTGGTTTCCAACAGCTATTTCGGCATGTACCGCATGACCAATTATCTGTTTGATCTGGGGCATGAAAAGATCGCCTTTGTGGGAAACGTACACTATACGGATTCCATCACGGACCGCTATTTCGGTTATGTGAAATCCTTAAGCGAGCACGGGCTCGAAGTGAGGAAGGACTGGGTGTTAGACGATCGCAATCCGGAGACAGGGCTGTCAGATGTCGGCTTTACATGGAAACTGCCGGAGGAAATGCCCACCGCCTTTGTGTGCAACAACGACGTGGCCGCCGCCAATCTCGTCTGCGAGCTGGAGCGGCGCGGTTATCGTGTGCCGCAGGATATCTCCGTGGTGGGATATGACAATTACCAGCCGCCGGGGCTTTGCGATGTGCGGATTACGACCTACGAGGTAAATATGACGGAGATGGCGAATCAGACCGTGAAAAATCTGATCCGCAAGATTGCCGGAGAGCCTTACAGGAAGGGCGTGATCATTGTGGACGGCAGAATTGTTTATAAGGAAAGTGTAAGAGAGGCGCATCATGACTGATGCGCCTCTCTGTACGCCTGTGGTGTGGCGCCGTATTCTTTCTTGAAAAGATGAATGAAATGGTTCGTGTTTTCAAAGCCTGTTTGCAGCGCGACCTCATGAACCTTTTTGCCAGTGGAGAGAAGCAGGTTTTCCGCGGCCTCTATCCTCTTTTTGTTCATGTATTTGATGGGAGGCAGCCCGAAAGCGGCGGAAAACTCATGGCAGATCCGGTATTTGCTCATATGACAGTGCCGCTCCAGATCCTCAAGTTTCAGGGGCCTGTCCAGATGATTGTCCATATAGTGTTTCAGCTCCCACAGATAGGGGGCGTATTTTTTTTGTCTGTCTTCCGGGGAAGACGAATCGAGGGTTTCGGCAAAAAGCTCTGTCAGGATGGCGGTTATCAGACCGGCATCCCGCAGTTTGTCTGGCAGGGACGGGCCGGTTTCACCGGCAAGAAGCTGTTTCAGGTTCCGGAGTACGGAGGAATGCCGCTCCACCTGCGCAAGCAGGCAGGTGTCAAAGGAAAGAAATGATTCGTACACGGGAAAAAGCCCCCCCCCTAACGAAAAAATGATAAAACGCCAAGGTGACAGATCGGAAAGCAGGGAAAAGGAAATTTCCCGGCAGTCCAGATAAAGAAGCGTTCCGTTTTTCAGCGGGTAACGCTGCCCCTTTAGCAGAAGCGTTCCTGCGCCTTCCTGCGTATAGAGGAGCATGCGGCAGTTTAGCGGCGTGTAGGAGAGCGTGAGGGCCTCGTTGACTTTTATGCTGCCGCCGCAAAGAACCGTGGGAATCCGGTCGGCGCAGTCTGTCTGCTGTTCATAGAAGATACCCGCGAAATAGGCTGCGGCGGGTGTGTTTTCCGGTGGCGCGTCCGTTTTGACGGTGAGCGCGTTTTCGTATTGTTCGCGGAATGTCATAGAAGAAACCTTTCCGTTTCACATAAATTTTTAAGTAAAGTTTTTGCCTGAATCCATTCATGTGAACCCATACATACAATTTATGTGAGCTGATCAGGTAATTCAAATGACTCACACATTGGTTTGCGATTGATTATATTTAAGTAAAAATGATTAATATATAATTATGTATTTAAGTTTATACTGACTAAAGGGGAAATATCTATTGTGAAAATAACTAAAAATTGATATTAAAAATTGTACAAATAGAAGAAAAGCACAAAGAAAGCAAGAATATTATATGTTTAGCAATAATAATTGATGATTAATATTTTAACTCATGTATACTTAATTTAAAGTTAAATAATTAACTAACGGCTCAAAGCGAGTCAGATAAAAAAGGAGGATATGACTATTATGAAACTGAGAAAAGTGTTAGCGCTTACTTTGGCGGCTGCAATGACTTTATCTCTGGCAGCCTGCGGCGGCGCCGATGAAGGTGCGGCAGAGGCTCCGGCAGCAGACGATACGGCAGCGGAGGAGACAGAGGCTCCCGCGGCGGATGATGCGGCAGACGACAGCGCAGAGGCGGAAGCGCCTGCAGCGGCATCGGGTGTTACATATGCATCGATCAATCTGGGTCAGGATTATAAAGATCTGACCACCACGATCAAGTTCATCCATCACAAGACCGACCGTGAGGAGGATGGAACGATACCTGATCTGATCGCTAAATTCAATGAAATGTATCCGGGCATCACGGTGGAGACCGAGGGCATCACGGATTATCAGGAAGATTCTCTGCTTCGTCTTTCTTCCGGCGACTGGGGCGATGTGATGTTCATTCCCGCAGTAGACGCGGCTGAGCTTCCCACCTATTTCGTTCCTTACGGCACAGTGGAAGAGATGAGCGAATATATCAATTTTGCGGATCAGTGGAAGGACGCGGCAGGCAACTGCTACGGTATCGGTTACATGGGTAACGCGCAGGGTGTTCTTTATAATAAGAAGGTGTTCGCTGACGCAGGCGTGACAACCCTCCCCAAGACGCCCGATGAGTTCATCGCAGCATTACAGGCGATCAAGGAAAAGACCGACGCGATTCCGCTTTATACCAACTATGCGGCAGGCTGGACGATGGGCGGCGCATGGGACGGCTATCTTGGCGCGATCACAAACGGCGACGAGACATGGTTAAACCAGAAATTCATCCACGAGGCTGAACCTTTCAAGGATCACGGCGACGGCACCGGCCCTTATGCACTCTATAAGATTCTCTATGACGCGACGGCGCAGGGGCTGATCGAGGACGACTACACGACCACAGACTGGGAGGGCTGCAAGCCCATGATCAACAACGGCGAGATCGGCACCATGGTGCTCGGTTCCTGGGCGGTTGCACAGATGAAGGCGGCAGGCGATAACCCGGACGATATCGGTTATATGCCTTTCCCGATCACCGTAAACGGACAGCAGTATGCGACGGCAGGTCCTGACTACTGCTACGGCATTAACGTGAATGCTTCCGACGACAACAAGGCGGCAGCTATGGTATTCGTTAAGTGGATGGTAGAGGAGTCAGGCTGGTGCGATCTGGAAGGCGGCTATCCGATTTCCAAGACAGCTCCCACTTCCTTCGTATTTGACGGCGTAAACGTTGTAAACAACGTGACTTCCCTGCCCGGCGAGGAAGATTTCATGAACGAGTTAAACGCGGAGTCCGAGCTTTCCTTCAACGCAGGCGGCGACGCGAAGGTACAGAGAATCGTTGAGGCGGCGGCTACAGGCGCAGAGACATACGATGACATTATGGCTGACTGGACGGCAGCGTGGAATATGGCCCAGGAGGAATGCGGGGTTGAGGTTCTGTATTAATCAGTAAGAACGATTCCGAAAAGAGGCGCATAAGTAATTTGTTATAAGTTTTAAATGGTTAATCGGGGCTGGCACAGGAAAAATCAAGGTGGCAGCCCCTGACTATCAGGAGGGTAGCATATGGCGGCACAGGCAAATACGGCGGGGACAAAAAAAGGATTCCTGCAATGGGCAAGGAGCAGAAGAGGGCAGCAGATCATCATCATTGTTGCATTTATGATTATTCCGCTCGCTCTGTTATTTACATTTACATATCTTCCGTTCGGGGAGATGGTTGGATTCAGTTTTTATAAGATGAAATATGTGGGAAAGAGAACATTTGTGGGCTGGAAGAATTATGCCAGCGTATTCAGCAGAAAGGACTGCTTCGGCGCCCTGAAGCTGAGCCTGTATTATATGGGCGGTTCCGTGGTGCAGCTTGTACTGGCGCTGTATCTGGCCACGGTTTTAAGTTTTAAAGTAAAAGGCGGCAATATTTTTAAGGGCTTTATGTTTTTCCCTTATCTGATCAACGGTATTGCCATCGGTTTTATTTTCAAATTTTTCTACACCAGAGGTTTCGTGTTTGACACGGTTCTCCAGTGGTGCGGATTTCAGTTAGACAATCTTCCTTATTGGTTGAAAGACCAGAGTATTAATAATATATCCCTTGTGGGCACGTCCGTGTGGCGGTATTTCGGACAGAATATGGTGCTCTTTATCGGTGCGATCATGTCGGTGGACTCCGAGCTGTACGAGGCGGCGATGCTTGACGGCGCCAACCGGCTCGAACAGTTCCGCTACATTATTCTGCCGAGCATCAAGACCATTGTAACGCTGAACGTGATCCTGTCCATCACCGGTTCCTTAAGCGCTTTCGAGCCGCCCTATGTCATCACAAGCGGCGCCAACGGAACAGGCACTTATTTCGTGGTAATGAACGAGATTGCGCATACCCAGCAGAAAGTAGGTCTGGCTTCGGCCATGGCGGTGGTGCTGCTGCTGATCATCTTTGCGGCTACGATTTTACAGAAGCTCTTCTTCAAATATGTATTCAGGAGCGCGGAGGACGAGGACTTCGGCGCGGCAAAGAAGCGCGAAAGACAGCTTGCAAAATACGCTGCCAGAAAGGAGAGGAGATAAATGACGGTATTACAGAAAATCGTACATTATTTAGCGATTGTTTTAAAATATTTATCACTTGTGTTTTTTTCCTTCATGGCGGTACTGCCGGTCGTTTCCTGTGTGATCACGGCGTTTAAGTCGGAGGAGGAATATCAGAATACGAATGTCATGACCCTGCCCCAAAGCTGGCTGAATGCGGATAACTTTTTACAGGCGTTTGACAGGGCGAATATGGGCCGTGCGTTTATCAACTCGACCATTATTCTGGTGAGCGTGCTGGTTGTTTCGGTGCTGGTGGGCACTTCGCTGGCTTATGTCCTGAACCGTTTTAAGTTTCCGGGCAACGGCCTGATCCGGAACCTGTTCCTCTTTGCCACACTGCTTCCCGGTATCGCCATGCAGATCGCGGTTTACGGAATCATGGATTCCCTGAACTTTATTAACTCTCTGCCCGGCTATATCATCATGATGTGCGGCACGGACGTCATTGCGATCTACATTTACATTCAGTTTTTCGAAAATATAAGCGTGTCTCTCGATGAATCGGCGATCATCGACGGGGCGTCCTACTTTACGATCTATCATAAGATTCTTCTGCCTCTGTTAAAGCCGGCCATCGTGACGGCGTGCATCTTAAAGGGCGTGGGCACTTATAACGAGTATTACTGTGCGAATCTGTATTTGCAGAATAAGAAGCTGCTGCCCACCGTGGCAACCAGCCTTTACACCTTTGTGGGTCCGCTGGGAAGTAAGTACAATCTGATCTGCGCAGGCGTGATTATATCCCTGCTTCCGGCGCTGATCGTGTTCATTCTGTTCCAGAAGCAGATTTACAGCGGTATGACAGCCGGTTCCGTCAAAGGTTAATGTGAATGGTAATAATGTACAAAAAATGAAGTTAATTTAAGTAAAGATGCCGGTTTTATAAAACCTGGTTGACATTAGAGAAAATTACCTTATAATTTAATTAACAGTTAAGCTATTTCGCTCGTTTTAAGCTAAATATTAAGCCGGAAACGAGCGAAATCGTATATGAGGGTATATAAAAACGGGAGACAGAGGAGGGGTAAAACCATGATGGTGGAGGAGATCAGAAGCCATTTGACAGACTGCATCATTCCTTTCTGGAAGGGACTTCGGGATGATGTAAACGGCGGTTATACGGGCTACGTGGATTATGATCTGAAACGGGACGAAAAGGCGGTGAAGGGCTGTATCTTAAACAGCCGGATCACATGGTTTTTCGCAAACGCTTACATGGCGCTTAAGGATGAGTCGCTGCTTGCAGAGGCGCGGCACGGCTACGAATTTATGCGCAAATACTGTGTGGATCAGGAGAAGGGCGGCGTTTACTGGTCGGTACGTTACGACGGCACGCCGGAGGACACCACGAAGCACACGTACAATCAGGCTTTTTCCATCTATGCACTCGCGTCTTACTATGATGCGGCGAAGGACGAGAGCGCGCTGGAGCTGGCTATGGAGCTGTTTCATATCATCGAGGAGCGCTGCATGGACGAGATTGGCTACAAGGAGGCGTTCGACCGGACGTTTCAGGAGATCGAGAACGATAAGCTCTCGGAGAACGGCGTGATTGCGGATAAAACGATGAACACCCTGCTCCATGTGTTCGAGGCGTACACGGAGCTTTACCGGGTCAGCGGGGATGAGGCGGTGAAGGAGCGGCTGAAATGGATTCTCGACACCATCGCGGAAAAGATTTATAATCCAAAGCTGCACAGACAGGAAGTGTTTTTTGACCGGGAGATGAATACGATTCTGGATCTGCATTCCTACGGCCACGATATCGAGACGGCATGGCTGATCAGAAGAGGAACGGATGTATTAGGGGATGATACATATGCGGAGAAGATGCTGCCGATTATACTTGACTTAACCGGTCAGGTATATCGGACAGCCTTCGACGGAAGGTCGCTTGCCAACGAGTGCGAGAAGGGTGTGGTGGATGAAAACCGCATCTGGTGGGTGCAGGCGGAGGCGCTGGTGGGCTTTTTGAACGGATACCAGCTTGCGCCGGAGCACACGGAGTATCTGGAGGCGGCGAGAGCCGAGTGGGCGTTTATCAAGGCGCATGTGATCGATAAGCGGCCCGGTTCCGAGTGGTTCTGGGATGTGAATAAGGACGGGGAGTCCGTCAGCGGGAAACCGATTGTGGAGCCCTGGAAGTGCCCGTACCATAACGGGAGGATGTGTCTGGAAGTCATTAAAAGAAATATATTAGTGCAATGACAGGAAGAGAATGACTTTCAGACAGGGGATAAATAAAAGAAAAAAGTGAAGAAAAAAGGAGGAAAAGGTGGGTATGTTGCATCCGCAGTATTACGTGGAATTAGAAAAATATGATAAGTTGATTACGAGAAAAAATGTAAAGTCCGACGACTACAATGGCATTTATGACAGGTATCAGTACCCGGTGCTGACAAGGGAGCATATTCCGCTGACCTGGCGGTATGACTTAAATCCGGAGACGAACCCTTACTTTATGGAGCGTCTTGGCGTCAACGCGGTGATGAACTCGGGGGCCATCGAGCTGGACGGGAAATATTATCTGGTGGCCAGAATCGAGGGAAATGACAGAAAATCTTTCTTCGGCGTGGCGGAGAGCGACAATGGGATCGACGGTTTTAAATTCCGGGATTATCCGATCCTTCTGCCGGACACCTGCCCGGAGGAGACGAACGTCTACGATATGCGCCTGACGAAACATGAGGACGGCTATATTTACGGCGTGTTCTGCTCCGAGAGCAAGGACACCACGGTGAACGACCTGTCCGCGGCTGTGGCGGCGGCCGGCATCGTGCGGACGAAGGATTTAAAGAACTGGGAGAGACTGCCCAATCTGGTGACGAAGCGTTCTCCCCAGCAGAGGAATGTGGTGCTGCATCCGGAATTTGTGGACGGTAAGTACGCGTTTTATACAAGGCCTATGGACGACTTTATTGAGACAGGGTCGGGCGGCGGCATCGGCTTCGGACTGTGCGACGATATCACCCACGCGGTGGTGGACGAGGAGAAGATGACCTCCATCCGCAGATACCATACCATCACCGAGGCGAAGAACGGTGCGGGCGCGCCGCCGATCCGGACAGACAAGGGCTGGATCCACATTGCCCACGGCGTGCGCAACACGGCGGCCGGTCTGCGCTATGTGATCTACGCGTTTGCGACGGATTTAAAGGATCCTTCCAGGGTGATCGCGGAGCCTTCCGGTATGCTGATCGGTCCCAGGAATTGGGAGCGGGTGGGCGATGTGTCCAACGTGGTGTTCACAAACGGCGCCATCGCAAAGGATAACGGCGAGGTGTATATCTATTATGCGGCCAGCGATACGAGAATGCATGTGGCGGCGACAACCATTGACAAGCTGACGGACTATGTGTTTAACACGCCGCAGGATCCTTACCGCTCGGTGGAGTGCGTGGCCCAGAGGTGTGAGTTTATTAAGAAAAACATAGATTTTCTGAACAGACAATAAAAGGAAAGTGCAGTTTGCGCTTCGGAATGGAGGAAGAGAAGATGAGCGAAGTAAAAATGATCAGCCCGGTTGTAAAGAATGTGCCCTGGCAGGAGAAGCCGGAGGGGCTTACGGGCGCACCGATCTGGAGATACAGCGAGAACCCGATTATTGGCAGAAACCCGGTGGAAGGGGTTGCCAGAATTTTTAACAGTGCGGTAATGCCTTACGGAGACGGGTTTATCGGCGTGTTCCGCGGGGAACAGACGAACGGCATCCCGTATATTTATCTGGGACACAGCGCGGATGCGATCCACTGGGAGTTTGAGAAGGAGAAGATTCCTTTTAAGGATGAGGACGGCAACGACTTTATGCCGGTATACGCATATGATCCCCGTCTGGTGAAGGTGGAGGACACCTACTATATTATCTGGTGTCAGGATTTTTACGGGGCGTCCATCGGTATGGCGAAGACCACGGATTTTAAGACGTTCACGAGAATTGAAAATCCGTTCATTCCGTTTAACAGAAACGCGGTGCTGTTCCCCAGAAAGATAAACGGCAAGTATATGCTCCTTAGCCGTCCTTCCGATTCCGGGCATACGCCTTTTGGCGATATCTTCTTAAGCGAAAGCCCGGATATGGTGTACTGGGGGAAACACAGACATGTAATGGGGAGAAGTTCCGAGTGGTGGGAGTCCGTCAAGATCGGCGGCGGTGCGGCGCCTATTGAAACCACGGAGGGCTGGCTTTTGTTCTACCACGGCGTGACCGGCACCTGCAACGGTCTGGTGTACTCCATCGGCGGCGCGATATTGGACATCGACAATCCGTCCAAAGTGCTGTACCGCTGTGAGAACTTCCTGCTGACCCCGGAGGAGTGGTACGAGGAGAGAGGCTTTGTTCCCAACGTGTGCTTCCCCTGCGCCACCATTCACGACTCTGAGAGCGGCAAGATCGCGCTCTACTACGGTTGTGCGGACAGCTATGTGGGACTGGCGTTCACGAATCTTTCCGAGATCGTGGATTACATCAAAGAGCACAGCCATACCACAGAGTCCGATACGGAAATCGGGATCAGATAAAAGGATTCTGCGCGGGAAAACTGTCTGTGGGATCTGACGGTGCGGATCCGGAAAAACAGGAAAGTGAAATAGAAAAAGAGAAAGGCGTCGGCTTTCTGACTTTTCGAAAAGAAAAGTCGGGGAAAAGCCGGCGCTTTTTGGGTTGTGGAGAGAGGGAAACGGGGGTATAATAGATATATAAACGGTTTTTTGAAAGCGGGGTGTGGCTCATGGGAATCTATTTAAATCCTGGAAACAGGAATTTTTGGAAGGCAGTCCGTTCTGAGATTTATGTGGACAAAACAGGACTGATTGCGGTGACGAATAAATATGTCAATACATTGCAGCAGTACCTTTGTGTCAGCAGGCCGAGACGCTTTGGGAAATCTGTGGCGCTGTACATGCTTGCGGCCTATTACAGCAGAGGGTGCGACTCCGAAGAACTGTTTCATGGGTTTCAGATTGAAAAGGCGGAGACATTCAGGGAGCATCTGAATCAGTATGACGTGATCTTTTTGAATATGCAGCAGTTTTTGATCCGGACGAAGATGCAGGAAGTCACGGAATATCTGGAACAGGCTGTTATGGAGGAAATCAGGGAAGAGTATGGAGAGTTGCTTTCAGAGCGGATTACGGGTCTTGCGGAGGCGCTTGAGAGGATATATGCGCGGACAGGCAGACAGACAGTTTATCTTCCTGATCGATGAGTGGGACTGCGTGATGCGGGAGCGGCAGGAGTCGGAGGAAATGCAGAAGCAGTATCTCGACTTTCTGCGGAATCTCTTAAAGGATCAGGAGTATGTTGCACTCGCCTATATGACGGGGATTTTGCCGGTAAAGAAGTACGGCATACATTCCGCTCTCAATATGTTCAAAGAGTATTCCATGACAGACCAGTTTGATCTAGAAGAATACACGGGATTTACGCAGGAAGAGGTAAAGGAACTATGCGGACGGTATGATATGGACTTTGTGCAGACCGGAAGCTGGTATGACGGTTATCAGTTTCGGCGGTCAGGACATATCTATAATCCGCGCTCGGTTGTGATGGCGATGCAGAATCGTGCTTTCTCCAATTACTGGACGACAACAGAAACCTATGAGGCGCTGAAAATTTATATGGACATGGATTTTGGCGGACTGCGGACGGATGTTGTGCATATGCTCGGCGGAGGACGGGTAAAGGTGAACACGTACAGTTTCCGGAATGATATGCGAAATCTGGAGAATAGGGACGATGTGCTGACACTTTTGATTCATCTTGGCTATGACTGTGAGAGGGAAGAGGCCTTTATTCCCAACAAGGAGATTGTCAGGGAGTTTGAGAACGCCATGAGCGTGGGTGGCTGGACAGAAGTTATGCGCATTTTAAAGGCGTCGGAAAGGCTGCTTGAGGGGATCAATTATGATAAGGAAAACAAGACGCATGTATGCATGATTGAGAAAGTGGTGAAGGAAGACTAGAAATGCATAGATATGCCACGGGGCACTCGTTTGATCAGATAACGGGTGTCCTTTTTAGCGGGAGCATTATGTCCGGTGTCCGGGCGGCGGGGATGGTACGGGAATGCCGGTTTCGCATAATCTATAACATAGGTGAATTATATGCAAGGCTGTGAAGGAGAAGGGGATTATGGCGATTGGGTATCTGACCATGCAGGCGAGAACCGCGCACGACGCGCTGCCGCTTAGTGGTGTACGGGTCACTGTTCTGGACGACGAACAGAACCGGATTTATGAGCTGACAACGGACGAAAACGGCGAGACGAGAAGAGTGTCGCTTGAAACGATGGACAAAAGCTATTCGCAGAACGAAAATTTTACGGGCACGCCCTATGTGGCGTATAACGTGTCTGCACAGGCGGAAGGATTTGAACCAGTGTATGTCTCTGACATTCCGGTGTTCGACGGTGAATCGGCCCATCTTCCGCTTGTGCTCATCCCGATGCAGGGACGGGAGAGGAACGGGATGCAGACGGAAATCATGGTGGGCGCGCCTGCGGTATCCATGGAGGGGGAGCGGGAACCGGCCGGCTTTTTTCAGAGCGGGGAATCCGGGCAGGTATTGCGCCAGGTCGTTATTCCGAATCCGATCACGGTACATTTGGGGACGCCGGATGCCTATGCTTCCAACGTGCAGGTGTCCTTTCCGGACTATGTGAAAAATGTGGCAAGCAGCGAGATCTATCCGACCTGGCCGGAGAATGCGCTGCGGGCGAACATCTACGCCATTATCACCTTTGCGCTGAACCGGATTTACACGGAATGGTACCGGGCGAAAGGATACCCGTTTGATATTACGAACAGCACCGCATACGATCAGGCTTTTATTTACGGCAGGCCCATCTACGACTCCATTAGCAGGATTGCAGACGAGATCTTCAACGAGTATGTCCGCAGACAGGGGCAGCAGGCGCCCTATTTCACATCCTTTTGCAATGGCACGACGACGACCTGCAGAGGGATGTCACAGTGGGGGACGGTGACGCTGGCAGATCAGGGCTACACGCCGCTGCGGATCCTGCGCTACTATTATCCGGACGACGTGGAGATCGCGGAGACGAATGCGATAACGAATATGATCACTTCCTATCCGGGGACACCTCTCAGGGTGGGGAGCACAGGCTTGGACGTGCAGACGATCCAGACCTGGCTGAAACGGATCAGGCGCAACTATCCGGCCATACCGGTAATCACCGATGCAGCGGGAACCTTTGGGGACAGTACACGGGCGGCGGTCGTGAAATTTCAGAGCGTTTTCGGGCTGACGCCTGACGGGATTGTGGGAAAATCCACCTGGTATAAGCTGTCCAGTCTGTACACGGCGGTCACAAGGCTTGCGGAGCTGAACAGCGAGGGAACCAATCTGGGAATCGGAACGGTGCCGCCGTCTTCTGTGCTCAGACAGGGAGCAAGAGGACAGGACGTGATTACGTTACAGTATCTGCTGGATGTCATTTCCGAGTACTATCCGGACATCCCGGCTGTGACGCAGGACGGCATTTTCGGCGCGGGGACAAAACAGGCGGTGACTGCTTTCCAGAGGAGAATGGGGCTTTCCGCGGACGGCATTGTGGGTCCTGCCACATGGAATGCGCTGTACAGAACTTATCAGGGAATCGGACAGAATGTGCCTGCGCCAGACCCTGATCCGGGACCAGATGCGGGCGGCGGCTTTTTCAACTATACCGTGCGTTCCGGAGATACGCTGTGGCTTCTGGCGAACCGCTTCGGCACCACGGTGGACGCCATCAAACGGATGAACGGACTGACAAGCGACAATCTCCGGATCGGGCAGGTACTGCGGATTCCGTCCGAACAGCCGTCGGGATATTTTAACTATACCGTGCGTTCCGGAGATACGCTGTGGCTTCTGGCGAACCGCTTCGGCACGACAGTGGATGCCATCAGGAGGTTTAACGGACTGCCAAACGACAACTTGCAGATCGGGCAGGTGCTGCGGATTCCCACATAAGAAGAAAAAAGACATCCGTAAAGGCGGGTGTCTTCTGTTGTTAATCCGAAGATTGCCTTTTGGGATAAGCGTGCTATACTGTAATAAGAGTATTTTACGATGACGGAGGGAACTTTCAGTGAAGATCATAATAGCGGGGGACGGTAAAGTTGGCTCTACGCTGACAAGGCAGTTGGTGGCGGAAGGGCACGACATTACCCTGATTGACGCGAAGGCAGAGGTTTTGGAGGTAAGTGAGGAACGCTACGATATTATGGCGGTGCAGGGAAACTGCGCGTCCATGGCGACACTCTCTAAGGCTGGCGTGGAGGAAGCCGAGCTTTTGATTGTTATGACGGGGGCGGATGAGGTCAATCTGCTCTGCTGTACGATTGCACATGGCATGAACCCCAATCTTCATACGATAGCGAGAATACGCAATCCGGAATACAAGGATCAGATTTATCAGATGAGGCATCTGTTTGGATTGTCCATGGTGGTCAATCCGGAGAGACAGGCTGCCATCGAGATGGAACGGCTGATCAAGTATCCCGGTTTTTTAAAGAGAGATACCTTTGCCAAGGGCAGGGTGGAAATCGTAGAATTAAAAATCGGGGATAACTCCAAGCTCTGCAACGTGGGGCTTTTTGACCTGACCAATGTAGTCAAATGTAAGATTCTGGTCTGCGCCGTTTTAAGGGACAGCAAGGCCATCATACCGGATGGTAATTTTGTGCTGCAGGCAGGGGACCGGATTTTCGTGACGGCCTCCACCAGAGAATTGACTGTGTTCCTCAAAAATATCGGAATCATCACCCATAAGGCCAAACGGGTACTTCTGTGCGGCGGCGGCCGCCTCAGCTACTATCTGGCGCAGCTTCTCAATCAGGACGGCATTATGGTGGAGATCATCGAGCAGAATTACGACAGGTGCCTGTCTTTGGCCAACCAGCTTCCGGAAGTGACAATCGTATGCGGCGACGCCAGCAATGAGTTCCTTCTGGAGCGGGAGCGGATCGGAGAATGTGACGCGCTTGTGACATTGACCGGGGTGGACGAGATGAACCTGTTTATCTCCCTGATCGGCAGCAATGCGGAGGTACCCCAGATTATCACGAAACTCGGCAGACTGTCCAATAACCGGATTCTGGACAAACTGCCTGTGGGAAGCACCATCAGCCCGAAGGAACTTTGCTGTAATGACATCGTGCGGTATGTGAGGGCGATCCGGAACCAGACCGGAGCGGCGCAGGCGGTCAACGTGATCGCGGACGGGCAGGCGGAGGCCATAGAGTTTATTGTGGATGACAGCACGAAGCATTGCGGGGAACCCCTGAAAAAATTAAAGCTAAAGAAAAATATCCGTGTGGCAGGTATTAACAGGCACAACAGCTTTGAGATACCGAACGGCGATTCCTTCTATAAACAGGGGGATGCCGTGATTATCGTGACAGGCAGGGACGAAGTCATCTATCAGCTCAACGACATTTTTGAGTAATAGCAGAAATTATGGAGGATTAAGCGTGTCATCGCAGTAAACTGCTCTGGCATGGAGGATTCGTATGAATTATCGAATGATGGGAAAATTTATCAGCCGGATTCTTATTGTGGAAGCGATATTTATGGTTCCGGCGCTGCTGATCAGCGTTTTTCACGAGGAGTCCGAAGCGGTGTCCGGATTTTTGACCGGCATGGTCATTACCGTGGCAACGGCTCTTTTGCTGTATCTGCTATGCAGAAAGGCCAAAAAGGGATTCTACGCGAGAGAGGGGCTTGTCTGTGTCGGCGCAAGCTGGATTGTGATGAGTCTTTTGGGCTGTCTTCCTTTCTATTTTTCGGGGGAAATTCCCAGCTTTGTGGACGCCATGTTTGAGACGGTTTCCGGCTTTACCACGACCGGGGCGTCCATTCTGCAGGAGGTGGAGCCGCTTTCCATGGGAAATCTCTATTGGCGCAGCTTTACGCACTGGCTGGGCGGCATGGGCGTGCTTGTGTTTGTGCTTGCCATCGGCAGGGGGCGGGAGAAGAGCGACGGCTATACCATGCATCTTTTGCGGGCGGAAAGCCCGGGGCCCAAGGTGGAGAAGCTTGTGCCGAAGATGAAGGATTCTGCGAAGATTTTATATTTTATCTATGTGTTTCTGACTATATTAAATGTGGTTTTTCTGCTGATCGGCGGTATGCCGCTTTTTGACGCGGTCTGCACGGCCTACGGGACGGCGGGAACGGGCGGATTCGGCATCAAAAATGACAGCATTGCTGGGTACAGCCCGTATCTGCAAAATGTGTGTACGGTGTTTATGCTGCTGTTCGGCGTGAATTTCAGTTGTTATTATATGCTGGCGATCCGTCAGGTGAAGAATGTGTTTCAGGACGAGGAGCTGCGCTTCTATCTGGGCACAGCGCTTGCAAGCATTCTGCTGATTGTGTGGAATGTGCGGGGGTTATACGGGTCGCTTGGGGAGACGTTCCGACATGCGGCTTTTCAGGTAGCAAGTATTATGACGACGACAGGCTTTGCCACCACCGATTTTGACTTGTGGCCAAGCTTTTCCCGTGCGATTCTTCTGGGGCTTATGATCGTGGGCGCCTGTGCGGGAAGCACGGGCGGCGGCTTTAAGTGCGGACGCACGCTTCTTCTGATCAAGAGCTTGCGGCGCAATGTGCGGCAGATTCTTCACCCGCAGAAAGTGCAGGTGGTGCGTGTGAACGGCCAGATGGTGACGGAGCGGGTGCTTGACAACACAAACGCGTATCTGGCGGCTTACGCTTTTATCATTGTATTCAGCTTTATCGTGATTTCCATAGACGGTTTCTCACCGATGACGAATTTTTCGGCGGTGCTGGCCTGCTTTAACAATATCGGTCCGGGGTTAGAGAGCGTGGGACCCACATGTAATTTCGGAGATTACAGCGTTTTGTCCAAGGCGCTCCTCATTGTGGATATGCTGGCCGGGCGTCTGGAAATTTTCCCGATATTGATTCTGTTCTCGCGGAGTACGTGGAGCGGCAGATAGAGAGCGCGCCGCATGTCTGCAGGCATCCGCTTAAGATATGGGCGGGGCGGATGCCCCGGAGGAAATATCCGCCAGCCGGAACGTTATGACTTTTTGCAGCTCCGACAGGCTCATTTCGATCTGCAGACCGATCCTGCCGCCGCTGAAAAAGATTTCTTCAAAGCATTCTGCGCCGGCGTCTATAATGGTCGGGAAAAATTTCTTCATTCCCACAGGCGAACAGCCGCCGTGGATGTAGCCTGTGAGTGGCAGCAGCTCTTTCGCTTTTATCATTTCAATGCTCTTTTCGTTCACCGCTTTCGCGGCTTTTTTCAGATCAAGCTCTCTGTTTACCGGTACGAGAAAGACGTAATGACCGGCAGATTTGCCGACAGTGACCAGTGTCTTAAAGACCCGGTCAGGATTCTCATTTAAGTATTCGGCGACCTCCGGCCCGCTGACGGCGCCGGACTGCGAGTAATCGTGAAGTCGAAACAGCAGCTTTTTCTGCTCCAGCAGGCGTATGGCGTTGGTTTTTTCTTCTCTGTTTTTCATTTCCGTTTCTCCTGTCACTGTTATAGGCAATTACCTGTTTCAGGAGTATAGCATAAAATCCGCACAGCGGCAATGCTGCGCAATGCAGAAATATGCCGGGGCGGTATTGTGCTGCTCCATACGTTCTGTTAAAATACACTAACGGGGTACTGCCATAACGGGATAGGCGGTCAGTCCTTCTTCGCAGAGGGACTATCCCTCTGACAACGGATAAAACCGGGAAAGGAGGGATTGCTTATGAGTGACTATGAACTGCTGACGGTTGTTCTGATGATTCTTGGAATCATTGTGTCGATTCTGATAGCGTACATAAACCACACAAAAAAGTAACCGCCCCAGCCCAAGGAAACGGTTACTTTCTTTTTAGGTAATTAAACTTGGACTGACCGTCTATCGGCAGTACCTCTTTTGATGTTTTTATTCTAACAGATTCCTTCGCGGATGTCAAACGCCGAGGGGGCGGCTCTTGAAAAATTCAATTTTCGCAATGCTGCGGAAACCGTTTTGCTTATTGAGAGATAGTTCTGAGTGTGGTACACTGATAGAAGAACATTACCGTTAGCAGGTCAGAGGGGAAGACGGGAGTATCAACTGAGAAAGGGGAGCGAAATGGAAAATACAAAAGCAGCAGCACAGACAAACGCACCGGCGCAGACAGAGGCAGAGGTGAAGAAAGAGATCGAAACGGAAGTCATATTACAGTACCGCAATTATGAGGTCAATATGGATGATGTGACCGAGCGGGTCAAATCCCATTACATAGCCAAGGGATTCAAGGCGGATTCCATTGAGAATATGCAGATCTATGTAAAGCCCGAGGATTTTACGGCCTACTACGTGATCAATGACGGCGTGGTGGGAAAAGTAAGTCTTTTCTAAACAGCCGTTCGGGCGGTGTTATGCCGTCACATGCTTATCATCACTGGAAATTGCGCCGCTTTTTTAGAAGAAAGGCAGCAGCTCTGTCAAAAACGCTACAACGCAGCAGAGCACGGCGACCTGAAAGAGACTGCATCCCTTCCACGCAAGGAAAATACCGGCGATCAGGGCGAGGAGTCCGGCCACAGGCGTCTGCGTAGCTTCCATAATGGCGGGAAAAGTCATGACAGCCAGTGTCGCGTAAGGCACATAAAAGAGAAACGAGCGCAGATATTTGTTGGTGATTTCCTTGCGGATCAGCACAAGAGGAGCCATGCGGATCAGATAGGAGACTGCTGCCATCACCAGAAGATAAATCCAGATATTATGTTCCATTTCTAAGATACCTCCTTGGAATCGCCGTTATCGGACGATGATTTTTCTTCGGAATTGACCATATCAGTCGGAAATAAAACCGCCGCGAGAAGGGCCAGCGCAACAGTGAGTGCGATGGTCTTTATTCCTGTGGAAAGGCCGCTAAAAAGGGGCAGGCGGTTTACAAGAAAACTGGCCGCAAAGCCGACGGCTACCACGCCCGCAATCACCCGGTTTTTTCTGGCGGGCGGGATAATGATGGCTAAGAACATACCGTAGAGCCCTACGCTCAATGCACTGACCACTCTGGTCGGCAGCACATTTCCCATAATTACACCGAAAAAAGTACCGAATGCCCATCCGGGAATCGCCACGGCGATCGCGCCGTAGGCATACCATGGATTCAGATATCCGGGCTGTGCCACGCAGATACCGAAGATTTCATCGGTTACATCGTAGGCGATCAGCATACGGTGGCGCAGAGGCGTGTCCGTTTTCAGTTTCTGGCTGAGGGAGCAGGACATGAGAAGGTATCTGGCGTTGACCACTAAAGTCATCACAGCCATTTCCAGATAGCTGCTGCCCGCGGCAATCAGGGCGAATCCGGCATATTCTCCGGCGGAAGCGTTGTTCAGCGCGCTTGCAATGAGTGCCTGTATGGCGGAGAGTCCGGCGTTTCTGGCGGCGATGCCCAGTGTGAAGGCCACCGCAAAATATCCAAGCGCGATGGGACTGCCGTCCCGCATACCGTGCCGGAAACAGATTTTATTTTGTGTAGTCATGGTAATAGAAAACTCCTTCGGGCTTCATCCTATAGCAAATGGGATGGTTAAATCGAGCGTTTTATGCTCGATTTAGTATAGCACCAGCAGGGGTAGAACGCAATATGCCTGTCAGTGTCAAAGAAGCAGAACGGAAATGAAAATAGTTGTTGACAAACAATATTATATATCATATAGTATGTGTAGAAACAATATTATACAGCATATAATATTGTAAGATCGAATAATATTATAGAACAGCAACAGAGGTGAGGCAGGGGGGAAAACCCGGAAAAGGATGATGTATGAAATATGTAAAAAGGAAGAAAGGAGTCATTTACATGGTTTTTAACACAGGTGCGGCATTGCTGGACGCCATCGTGCTGGCTGTTGTGTCCCATGAGGCGGAAGGAACCTATGGCTACAAGATCACGCAGGAAGTGCGGCTGGTCATAGAGATTTCCGAGTCCACACTGTATCCGGTTCTGCGAAGGCTGCAGAAGGATGAATGCCTGCAGATTTACGACATGGAATGTGCAGGAAGAAACAGGCGTTATTACAGGATCACGGAGAAGGGAAGGGCACAGCTCAATCTTTACGTCAGCGAATGGTATAGGTATTCTGCCAAATTGAACAGTATTTTTGAGGGAGGACTGAAAATTGAAAAATAAGTCTGATGACCTTATTATTCAATTGGAAATTTGTGACGATTCGGAATGGAGGAGAAAATGAACAGAACGGAATTTATGAGCAGACTGACCGCACTTCTGCAGGATGTGCCGCCTGCGGAGCGGGAGGAGGCGATTACTTATTATAATGAATACTTTGACGATGCGGGAGAGGGAAACGAAGCGGGTGTGATCGCGGCCCTTGGCTCACCGGAGGAGCTTGCCAGAGCAATCAGGGCGGGGCTTTTTGACGGTGGAAATGCGGGAGAATTTACGGAATCCGGATTCCACAGCTATGAACAGAGGAATAAGAATCAACTTATGTCAACCGACGGAACACAGGACGGGGCACAGAGGACTGGCAGCGCCTTTCGCGGAGATTCACAAAACGGGGCGCAGGCGGCCGGTGCGGGAAATGCATATGGCGCATACGGACAACAGACAAACGGCGCGGGAAACGCATACGGCGCATACGGTCAGCAGGCAAACAGTGCAGGAACATACGGTGCATACGGCCAGCAGGCAGCCGGTGCAGGAAACACGTATGGCGGCTATGGCCGGCAGACAGCAGGACAGGGCAGACCGCAGAAGAAACCTATGACTGGCGGGCAGATTGCACTGATTATCGTGTTGGCGGTGTTACTCTCCCCTGTCTGGCTCGGCGTGCTGGGCGGTCTTTTTGGAGGCGGTGTGGGTATACTGGCCGGTCTGCTTGGCATCTTCATTGCGTTTCTGGTGGTAGGTGTTGTGCTGACGGTGGTAGGTATCGCGCTGGTCATCGCGGGATTTGTGGCCATGTTCGGCGCGCCGCTGGGTGGCCTTTGCATGATCGGCGGCGGTCTGATTATGGTGGCGGTCGGATTGGTGTTTGTCTGGCTGATGGTGCTTGTGGTAGGTACGGCGATCCCGGCCCTGTTCAGGGGATGTGTGAATCTGTGCCATAGATTGTTTCACGGAGGAAGTGCTAAAGTTGAATAAATTCTCTGAAGAGCAATTGATTCAACCGGGGATTTGTGCAGAAGCATCACAAATTTCCTTGATCGCAGAGCAGAATTGGAGATTCTGCCCGCGTTCCTCAACATTGAATGCTTCAGAATGGAGGAAAGCATGAAAAAATTTACAAAGGGCTGTCTGATGACGGCGTTGGTTCTGTTTATAATAGGTCTTATTCTCAGCCTTGTGTGCGGACTGCTTGGGGGTTTTCGGCAGTTGGAGGAGATGGGAAGCCTGGGCAGTTTGCGCGGGATTCCGTTCATCTGGCACAGGAATGCCGACGGTGACTGGCGGATTGGCTACCTGCGGTCTTTGGGCTATGCCGGGGATGATTTGGAGCGTATCGAGGAAATCAGAGATATTGAGGATATAGAAGATATCGGGGAGCTGCGCGAGACAATGGATCGTGTGACGGAGAAAAAATTGAAAGAAATGGAAGGAAAAGCGGAACAGCTTGCACTCACGGCTGACACCCTTGGCAGTCTTGAGATTGATGTGAGGGACTGCAACATAGTGATATGGAAATCCGGGGATGCGCATGTATGGATTTACGTGGACGGTAATTCCAACAGACCTCATTACAGCATAGAGAATGAGGGCGGTAAGAGCAGGCTGTGTATCGAAAATGAGGTGGAGCGGCAGATCGGACATTGGCGCAACGGACCAAATGATACCGTTTATCTGCGCCTGCCGGAGGGTTGTGCGCTGGAGGAGTGTGAAATAGACATGGGCGCCGGCTATATGGACAGCATCTTTATAAAAGCGAAGCAGATAGATATGAATCTGGGAGCGGGGATGGTTGAGGCGGATGGATTTGAGGCAGACGAAATCACCGTTCTTATGGGCGCGGGCGAGCTTCTTGCAGGCAGCGTCACAGCAGGGAAAGCGGATTTTGAGATCGGTGCGGCGCATATGAGCATCGGAGATCTAAGGACCAGCGGGGAGACGGATCTGGAGGTGAGCATGGGAGCGGCCGAAATTGCCGGAACCATATCGGGAGATGCAGAAGTGGTATGTGATATGGGAGAGATCGTTATGAATCTGACCGGTTCGGAGGACGACCACAGCTACGACGTGGAGTGCGGCATGGGCACCGTCACGGTTGGAAGCTACAGCCGCAGCGGGTTTGCGTCGCACAGGACATGGAACACTGGAAAAAGCAGCGAGTTTGATATAAACTGTGATATGGGTAATATCACTGTAACCTTTGAAGAGTAAAAGAAGGGAATTATGTAAACCCTAAAAGCAGCCAGAAAAATGGAAATTATGTAAACTTAGATGGTACAAGACTAGTGGAAGTTATGTAAACTTGAAAAATTGGCAGAAACGAAAAAAGGAGGAATGTATCGTATGAATAACGACATAAGAAAACTGACGAGATCGAGAGAAAGCCGGATGATATGCGGCGTCTGCGGCGGAATCGGGGAATATCTGAATCTGGATCCCACGCTGGTGCGGCTGATCTGGGCAATCTGCTCCGTGGCCAGCTTAGGCATGGGCTTGCTTGTCTATTTCATAGCGGCGGTGGTGATGCCGGAAAATGATGACATTGTGATGTAAGAAAAGCGGGCGGGAGGTTTGTTATGTAAACCTACCGCCCTTTTCCTGTTTCACGGGAAATTGATTTCTCTTGCCTTTGCGCTGGATACATGGCGATTCATATCGTAAAAAACAGCCCCGACTTTTTCAGCGCGGGCCGCACCGCGTTGTATACCAGCACGGCCACGACCGTGGAGGTCACCGCGTTGATGGAGGTGGAAGTGATGTTCCACGCCAGCGTCACATCTGCGGCGGGTTTGCCAAGAATCACCAGCTTGTAAAAATAACCGGCCAGCGGGTCAAAAATCACGTTGAACAGGAGGCCGCCGACAGCGGCGATGAGAGACCATTTGTATACTTTTTTCGTGTCGGTCTCAGCGCTGATGTGCGCGATTTTGTGAGCGATCAGTCCGGTAATCAGTCCGATGCAGAATTTCAGAATAAAAGTTTTCGGGGCGTAGACCACATAGACCGGATCAAAGAGATCGCCGATGGTCATACCGATGGCGCCGCCAAGGCCGCCGTACACGCCGCCAAGCAGCAGCGCGCCGAGCACACAGACCGCGTTCCCCAGATGAATCGAAGTGGCGTCGCCGCCTGGCAGGGGAATCTTTATCTGTAAAAAAGTGAACACCACATAGGATAATGCGGCAAAGATGCCGGTAAATACAATCTTTAACAGTTTCTCGTTTTTCATAAGGATGACTTCCTTTCTGTGTCGTCTTTCCAAAAATCCCGATCTTTCAACCGATAGTCTTATCTTATACCGAAATGGCTCTTTTAAAAGTACCACTTTGGTAAATTTTAAGCATACCAGATGGGAGAACCGTAAAAAGGAAGGCTCCTCTAAAAAAAAGATACCAAAATAACAAAAGATACCTTCATTCCCTCCGCCCCGTTTATTAGGATGAAAGAAACAGTCAGGAAAACAGCGCTTGAGAGAAGCGGAAAGGGAGGGGAGCATGGAAGGATATCGGTTTTTGGATGAACAGGGAACCTTTTCACTGGAACAGCCGGAAAACTATAGCTGCCAGTATTTTCCCATTGCGGGAGAAAAGGGGTTGAAGAGCGCGCTGACGCCGACTTTTGGCGGCGACAGCAAGAGAGACCAGAACACGTTTCTGCTTGAGCCGGTCAGCGTGGAAAATCTGCACAACAACCGCTCTGCCAGAAATTTCTGGTGCCATATAGAGGGGAAGGGAAGCTGGTCTGCGACGGGTGCGTCGGCGGAGGCGGAAGCGGCAAAATTTACGGACAAACAGGAAAAAAGCGTTCTCACGGCGGGACTGATGTGGCAGAGCGTGACGCGCACCTCGGAAAAATACGGGCTGGAGGCGAAGGTCACGTCCTTCGTGCCGGTGGATCACGATGTGGAGATTATGCGGGTGGAGATAAAAAACTGCGGGGATCGGGAACTTTCGTTTGTGCCTGTGGCGGCGGTGCCGCTCTATGGGAGAAGCGCTGACAATCTGCGGGACCACAGGCATGTCACCTCTTTGCTGCACCGCATACGGGTCAGGCAGGAGGGGGTGGTGGTTACGCCCACGCTTTCCTTTGACGAGCGGGGACATCGCGTCAATAAGGTCAGCTATTTTGTGTGCGGTATGACGGGTGACGGAACCGCGCCGCAGGCCTTCTTCCCGACGGCGGAGGCGTTTCTGGGGGAAGGCGGCAGTTATACCGCGCCGCGCGCCGTTATGGAGAATGCGTCCGGCGTTCCGGCGGGGACGGCCATAGACGGAAAAGAGGCGGTGGGCGGCCTGAAATTTGAAAAGACTGTGCTGGCTGCCGGGGAGCGGGCTTCCTTTACGATTCTGATGGGCATTACGGAGGAGCCGGAAACCATAGCGGAGACACTGGCGGCATATCGGACGGAAAGACTGGCGGAGGCGGCCTTTGCCAGAACGAAGGAGAGCTGGCAGGAGAAAGTCAATATCCGGTATCGCACGGGAAATAAGGACTTCGACGGTTTTATGCGGTGGGTGAGCTTCCAGCCCACGCTGCGCAGAATATACGGCTGCTCCTTCCTGCCCTACCACGACTACGGCAAAGGCGGACGGGGCTGGCGCGACCTGTGGCAGGACTGTCTGGCGCTGCTTTTGATGAATCCGGACGGGGTGCGGCAGATGCTTCTCGACAATTTCGGCGGGGTGCGCATGGACGGAACCAACGCCACGATCATTGGCGCGAAGCAGGGGGAGTTTATCGCGGATCGGAATAACATTACAAGGGTGTGGATGGATCACGGCGTCTGGCCTTTTATTACAACGAAGCTGTATATGGACCAGACCGGCGATCTGGAAATACTGGAAAAAACAGTGCCCTATTTTAAGGACAGGCAGGCGGAGCGCGGCACGGCAGTGGACGAGGCGTGGAATGATGCTTACGGCAGTCTGCAAAAGACCGCAGACGGGGATGTTTACTATGGAACGGTGCTGGAGCATCTGCTGGTACAAAACCTCTGCGCTTTCTATGAGGTGGGCGCACACAACCAATGCAGGCTGCGGGGCGCCGACTGGAACGACGCGCTGGATATGGCGCCGGAGAAAGGGGAGAGCGTCGCGTTTACAAACGCGTACGCCGGCAATCTCAGAGAGCTGGCACAGTGTCTGCGGCTCTATCGGGAGCGGACAGGAAAAAACGAGGCCGTGATCGCGCAGGAAATGCACACGCTGCTTGAGACGGACAGAAAAGTGTATGAGAGTCCGGCAGAAAAAGAGCGGGTGCTTGGGCAGTATGTGAAAGCCTGCCGCCACAGCGTAAGCGGGAAAACCGTTACGGTGGGCATAGATGCGCTTGTCAGGAATCTGGAAGAGAAGGCGGACCGGATGGCGGCCCATATCAGACAGACCGAGTGGGTGACGGATCGGGAGGAAAACGGCTGGTTTAACGGTTACTATGACAACCACGGCAGACAGGTAGAGGGAGAGCGCGAAGAGGGCGTGCGCATGATGCTGACGGGGCAGGTATTTGCCATTATGGGAGGCACGGCCACAGAGGATCAGATCAGAAGCATCGTAAAAAGCGCGGACACATACCTGTATGACGGCAGCATCGGCGGATACCGCCTGAATACCGACTTTAAGGAAATGAAGACGGATCTGGGAAGAATGTTCGGATTCGCTTACGGCGAGAAGGAAAACGGCGCGGTCTTTTCCCACATGGCGGTGATGTACGCAAACGCCCTGTACCGCAGAGGATTTGCGAAAGAGGGATATCGGGCGTTACAGGCGCTGGCAGATGCAGCGCTGCATTTCGGGAGGAGCAGAATTTATCCCGGCATTCCCGAGTATTTCAACAACGAGGGGCGGGGGATGTATCACTATCTGACCGGGGCGGCAAGCTGGTATATGCTGACTTTCATCACGGAGGCTTTCGGCGTCAGGGGGAGAGCGGGAGACCTGGAAATCGCCCCGTCGCTGATGCGCGCGCAGTTTGACGAAAACGGGACGGCCGCGCTGGAGCTGCCCTTTGCGGGAAAGAAATTCCGCATTACCATTAAAAATCCGGAGAAACTGGAGTACGGCGCATACCGTGTCCGGTCAGCGGCGATAGACGGCCGGCCGCTTGCGGTTTCGCATGTCGTGCTGGCGCAAAGTGAGATTGCCGGATTATCCGATGAAATGCACACCATAGATATTTTGCTGGGGAGCGGAGAAGGAGACAGATTATGAGACAAGAGCAGAAGAAATATATCATGAAGGATTATGGCAGAAAATCTACCTTTGCAAGTTTCCTGCCGGGCATTGCCGGTCTGCATGGCATACCGATTTGGTGCTATTATGTAAACCGCGGGCAGGGAGTTGTCAGCTTCGGCGTGGACAATAAGGACGGTGCGATCATGGAGTTTTATCCGGCGCATACGGCTTACCAGAATGTGAAGCGGACGGGCTTTCGCACGTTCCTCCGGAAAAACGGGGACTATACGGAATGCTTTTCGCAGGAAAAGTGGGAGCAGGAGATGGAGATCGGCATGAACAGTCTGTCCCTGCGGGAAAGGAATGAGGAGCAGAAACTTCTGACAGAGGTGGATTATTTTATCCTGCCCGGAGAGAAAATCGGCGCGCTTGTCAGGAAAGTCACTGTGACCAACGAGGATGCACAGGAGATTTCTCTGGAAATACTGGACGGTATGCCAGCACTGATCCCTTACGGGGTCGGGATGGAGAGCGTGAAGAATATGACGCAGACGGCCAAGGCGTGGATGCAGGTGGAGGATCTGGAGGAAAACGTACCGTTTTTCCGTGTGCGCGCCAGTATGGATGACAGCGCGGCGGTGCGCAAGATCGAGGGCGGCCATTTTTCTTTCGCCTGTCTGGAGGACGGCGCGTTGCTTGCGCCCCTTGTTGACACGGAGGCGGTGTTTGCCTACGACTGTTCGCTTGAGAGGGCCGTGCGGTTTGCACAGGACGGGCTTTCCGGTGTATATGCGCAAAAGCAGGAGACGGCGAACCATTTTCCGTGCAGCTTTTACGGCGCGCAAAGAAAGCTTCTCCCCGGGGAATCGCTCACCTTATACGAAGTGATCGGACGGGTGGAAAAGAAGGCGTATCTGAAACGGTTTCTGGAGGAGACAAGAAACGACGTCTACTTCGAGGAAAAGCGGGAGGAGGCGGAGCGGCTGGTTCAGGAGCTGTGCAGCGGCGTGGTCACGAGAACCGCTTCGGAGAGTTTCGATATCTACTGTCAGTACAATTATATGGACAATGTGCTCAGAGGCGGCTATCCGCTTCCGCTTGGCAGCAATAAGCTGTATTACGCCTACTCCAGAAAACACGGGGATCTGGAGAGAGATTATAACTATTTTTCCATGCTGCCGGAGTTCTTTTCACAGGGCAACGGCAATTTCCGGGATGTGAACCAGAACCGCCGGTGCGACGCCTTTTTCGCGCGCTGTGTGGGCCGGGAAAACGTGAAAGTGTTTTACAGCCTGATCCAGCTTGACGGTTACAATCCGCTCGGGGTGGAGAAGCTGACCTACCGTCTGGACAGAGAGCGGGCACAGTCGCTTTTTCAGGGGCTTGAGGAGGGCGCGGCCAGAGAGCTGGCTGCGTTTGTGGAGAAACCCTTCACGCCGGGAGCACTCTGGGCGAAGCTTGACGACACCCTTGACGGGTGGAAGGAGTCTCTCTTTTATCAGGTCATTGACTTTGCCGAAAGTACGGTGAACGGAAAGTTCGGGGAGGGCTACTGGAGCGATCACTGGACCTATAATCTGGATCTGATCGAGGACTATCTGGAGATTTATCCCGACAGGGAGCGGGAGATGCTTTTCGAGGAGGAGTACACTTATTTCCTGTCGCAGATTCGCATTAACCGCCGCGGCAGACGCTATGCGGAGACAAAAAAGGGACTTCGCCAGTATCATGCGCTGGACGAGACGAGCAGGCGGGACGGCGAAGAAAAGCTGGTGCGCGCGCAGTTTGGAAAGGGAGAGCCGGTATATGTCACACTGATGGAAAAGCTGCTCCTTTTGTGCGCCACGAAGTTTGCGGCGCTCGACGCCTACGGCATGGGCGTTGAGATGGAGGGCGGAAAGCCCGGATGGTACGACGCGTTAAACGGCCTGCCGGGACTGTTCGGCTCCTCCATGGCGGAGACTTATGAACTTGCCAGAATGCTCCGCTACACGATTCTGGCGCTGGAGAAATATCCGGAGGAAGTGGCGGTCACGGAAGAACTCGGCGATTTTATAGACGAACTGCGGCTGGTGGTGCGGCTGGAAAAGGACAGTCTGGAAAAGGACGGGGAAATCCTTTCCTTCTGGAACCGGATCAACGATGTGAAAGAGGTTTACCGGGATAAGACTTATAACGGTATTTCCGGCAAAAAGAAAACCTATGGGAGTGAAACGCTGGCGCAGGCTCTGCGGGAGTGGGAGGCGTTTGTGAAGCGGGGCATCGAAAAAGCGTGCGCTTTCGGGGAAGGCATATGTCCGACCTATTTCTCCTACGAAGTGACAGATTATGAAAAGAAGGCGGACGGGATCGTGCCGCTTCGGTTCGAGGTGAAGCCTGTACCGGCCTTTCTGGAAGGTCCGGTCCGCTATCTGAAACTGGAACTGCCGGAGGAAAAGAAGAAGTCTCTGTATGAGCGGGTGAAAAACAGCGGGCTGTATGATGAGAAACTTTCCATGTATAAGGTGAACGCGTCTCTGGAACAGGCGTCCTACGAGCTTGGCAGAGCCTGCGCGTTTACGCCCGGCTGGCTGGAGAATGAGTCTGTCTGGCTGCATATGGAGTATAAGTATCTGCTGGAGCTTCTGCGCAGCGGCATGTATGAGGCGTTTTTCGCGGATTTCCACAAGGCGGCGGTGCCCTTTCTGGATCCGGCGGTTTACGGAAGGAGTATCTATGAAAATTCTTCTTTTATCGCCAGCAGCAGGAATCCTGACGGGAAGATCCACGGAAAAGGCTTTGTGGCCAGACTTTCCGGCTCCACCATTGAATTTATCAGCATATGGAAGCTGATGATGTTCGGACGGCACGTTTTTGCGATGAAAAACGGCAGCCTTGTCTTTGCGCCGCAGCCGGCCATCCCCGCGTATCTGATTCCGGAGGACGGTGCGGTAGAAACGACGCTTTTAGGGGAGACGGCGGTGGTTTACCGGCTGGAAGAGAAAAAGGATTACATACCGGGGCAGTACGCGGTCAGACAGATGCACTTTACCTATAAGAACGGCACCGAGGCGGATGTGGATGCGGGGGATGTCAGCGGGAAGCTGGCGGAGGACGTCCGGGCAGGAAAGGTGGAGCGGATTGAGGTTTGCATCAGATAGATAAAATTAAGTTTATTGAAATTGTGCGAAATCGAATAATCAACGCAGACGCGCTTTCGCTCCGTTCCAAACGTAATGGTACTAGACTCGAAAATACCTCGTCAAGTGCCGGCGGTTTTAATCCGAAGGATTTAAACACTTTGCAAGGGTCTGCTTATGATTATTCGATTCGCACAATTAGTATACGTTATGAAGGGTTTCGTAATGATAAAAATGAAAAGAAAAAAGTAAACGACAATGTTGGAACAGCATTTGATTTGCGTTTTCAGTGATATGAAATGAGATGAAAAGGAAAAGAAAAAGCATGAAAAAAATAAGAGAGTATGTGACGGATTATGCTGCGGGGAAGTTCTGGGAGGAGACGGTGCGTGATGCGGAAGAAATGCAGGACTGTATGCATGTGGTCAATGTTTATCCGGATGTGATTTATCAGAAGCTGCGGGGATTTGGCGGCGCGTTTACGGAGAGTGCGGCGCACAATTATGCGGGCATGAGCGATGCGCGGAAAAAGGAAATGATACAGGCGTATTTCGGGCAGGACGGCCTGCGGTATAACCTTGGGCGCCTTCCTATAGGAAGCTGTGACTTCGGGCTGGGAAATTACGCTTATGTGGCGGAGGGGGATGAGGCGCTTTCAACCTTCTCTGTTGCCCATGACGAGGAGGAGATCATTCCGCTCATCAGGGACGCGCAGGAGGCGTGCAAAGAGGAGATGGCGTTTATGGCGGCGCCCTGGTCTCCCCCGGCATTTATGAAGACCAACGGGGAGATGAACCATGGCGGAAAATTAAAAGAGGAATACTATCCGGCGTGGGCCGCTTATTTTGTGAAGTTTGTGGAGGCTTACAGAGAGGCGGGGATACCGGTCGGTTTTCTGACGACGCAGAATGAGCCGATGGCGGAGCAGACATGGGATTCCTGTATTTATACATCGGAGGAGGAGGCGCGCTTTGTGCGGGAGCACTTGGGGCCGGCGCTTGAGAAGGCCGGGCTTTCCGACATCGGTATTTATGTGTGGGACCACAACAAGGAGGAAGCGTACCAGCGTTTTAAGGAAGTCATGGCGGACGAGGGGACGAAAAAGTATGTCAGCGGCGCCGCGGTGCACTGGTACACCGGGGATCACTTCGAGGCGGCAGAGCTGATCCGGAAGCAGTATCCGGACAAGGAAGTGTTTTTCACGGAAGGCTGTGTGGAGTATTCCCGTTTTGCGGATTCGGGTGAGGTGGAGAAGGCGGAAATGTACGCCCACGATATCATGGGGAACCTGAATGCAGGGGTCAGCGCCTCCTTCGACTGGAATCTGTTTCTGGATGTAGCGGGCGGTCCCAACCATGTAGGAAACTTCTGTGCCGCGCCGGTTATGTGCAATCTTGAGGAGGACACCTTTGAAAAACGTCTGTCCTACTATTATATCGGGCATTTCAGCCGCTATATCGTGCCGGGCGCGGTCAGAGTCGGCATGACGCGCTACAGCGATGCGGTGGAGGCGGCGGCTTTCTTAAATCCGGACGGCGGGCGGGCGCTCGTTTTGTTAAATAGGACGGAAAAAGCGATCCCTGTGACGGTCAGGGAGGCAGGGTGCGGTATCGAAACCGTTTTAGCACCGCATACCATTCATACAATATGCTACTAAAAAAAAGATACCTTTTTAAAATTTGGGACATTTATACCAAATCGGGCGGACTCTATAATCTAAGTATCAGCTGACGACAAGACAGTATTAACAAAGAGTGTAAAACAAAAAGTGAAAACCAAAAAGGAGGATATGTTATGAAACGGAAAAAACTGATTTCCCTGATGTTAGCGGGGGCAATGGTATTGAGTGTGACGGCATGCGGCGGCAGCGACGGGGCTTCTTCCGACAGCGGCGCGGCTGCTGATTCCGGTGCGGCAAGCGATGCGGACACGGGAGAAGCAGGCGATACACAGGCGGCGGACGATACACCTGCATCAGGCGGGGACAATCTGGTGGTATGGACGCTTGCGAAAGATCTGGAGCAGTTCGCGGAATATTATCAGGAGAAGACAGGCACCGCGGTGGAGACGGTGGTGATCGAGCCGGCTAACTATGTGACCAAGGTGCAGACAGCCTTAAACGGCGGCCAGAAGGAGCCGGATATCATCGTAGGCGAACCGCAGATGCTGGAGGACTTCTACGAGGCGGGCTACTTTGAAGACCTGAATCAGGCGCCTTACAACGCGCAGGATTACGCGGACCAGATCGTGGATTATGTCTGGGATGTGGGACAGGATGCGGACGGCATTCAGAGAGCAATCTCCTATCAGATTACCCCGGCGGGCATTTATTATAGAAGAGACATCGCCCAGACGGTGTTTGGCACGGACGATCCGGATGAGATCGGTCAGTTGTTTGCGGACTATCCGACCATCATGGAGACGGCGCGGACCTTGAAGGACGCGGGTTACCGTATTTTCGCTTCCGATGCGGAAATCAACTACTTCTCCGGCGATTCCGCATGGGTAATTGACGGCGTGCTGAATGTGGATCAGGGCAGAAAAGACTATCAGGATCTTTGCATTTACCTGTATCAGGACGACCTGACAGCTTATGCGAACCAGTGGTCCACCCCTTGGTATCAGGCGATGGCGGGCGAGGTGCCGATCCTTACCGCGGATATCCAGAACTATGCGGACGATTCCGTGGACGTGTGGGATGCGGAAGGTTTTGCGGAGGCCACCAAGGATCTGGCGAAGACGGAAGTGTTTGCATTCGGTCTTCCTTCCTGGGGCGTGCTTACCATGAGAGACAATGTGCAGGGCACTTCCGGCAAGTGGGGCGTGTGCTCCGGTCCGGCTTACGGTTTCGGCGGCGGTACCTTTATCGGTATCTCTTCCATGTCCGAGAGAAAAGAGCAGGCGTGGGACTTCTTAAAGTTCTGTACCCTGAATGAGGACACCGCAAACTGGTGGATTGAAAAGTCCGAGGGCGATACCGTATCCCTGATTCCCGTATTGGAGGCGCATGCGGATGACGAGAACGAAGTGTACGGCGGACAGAAACTCTATAAGTTCTGGCTGGAGCAGGCGCAGGGAATCGACTACTCCAAGGTGACCAGATACGACAAGTTTATTGGCGACGAGTGGGGAAGAGCAACCACCGCGATCAAGACCGGCGAGATGAACAAGGAAGAGGCATGGAACAATTTCTATGATCAGATCGAGGCTACCTATCCGGAAATCACGGTAAACAGATAAAGATTGATGGGAGGAGGGGGCAGCGGACAGCGGCCCCCTCTGCTTAAGTGGGACGGAGGAAACTATGGCAATGACAAATGCGGGGAAACCTAAAAAGAGAAATCTGAATCGTATCGCTTATCTGTTTGTACTGCCCTTTGTGATCGTCTTTCTGACGTTCAGCGTATATCCGGTGTTCCGTACGCTGTATCTGAGCTTTACGACGTATAAAGGCTTCGGTGATCCGAAATGGGCGGCACTTGACAATTACATAAGAGTCTTTAAGGATAAATTTTTCTGGAAGGCGCTTGGAAACACGGTTAAGATCTGGGGTGTGAATATTATTTTACAGCTGGGGCTTGCCTTCCTGCTTACGGTGATTTTCAGCGACATCAAATATAAAATACGGGGCCTGTCGGTATTTCGGGCGGTGTACTATCTGCCAAACCTGATCGCGGCGACTTCCGTGGCTTTTCTGTTTAAGACACTGCTCGACTGGAAGTACGGCAGCTTTAACCAGCTTCTTTTGACGCTGGGGGTTGCGAAGGAGCAGATTAACTGGCTGGGTTCTACGGCAACCGCGCCCTACGTGATCTCAGTGATCGGCGCGTGGATGTGGTTCGGCAATTCCTTTATCATGCTGATGGCGGGTGTGCAGGGCATTCCGACGGACTATTTCGAGGCCGCGGCCATCGACGGCGCAGGCAGATGGAAGGTGTTTGCGAAAATCACGATTCCGCTTCTTAGGCCGATTATGCTGTATGTGTTTGTGACTTCGCTGATCGGCGGATTACAGCTTTTTGACCTGCCTTTCCTGATGAACGGCGTGGCGCCGAACACGGCGGGAGAGCCTTCGGGCTGTCTGCAGACGGCGGTTATGTATCTTTACAAGTTCGGTTTTGAGACGCATCAGGTGGGATACGCTTCGGCGATTGCCTACACGCTGTTCTTTATCATTCTGATTGTGTCCATCATTCAGTTTAAGACATTGGGAAGGGAGGCGGACTAGTATGGCGACAAAGGTTAAAAAAGGAATTATTTATGCCTGCATGATTCTGCTTGCGGCGGTCTGTTTCCTTCCGTTTCTTCTGATGATTGTGAACGCAACGAGAAGCGGCGTGGAAATCACCCATTCCTTCACACTGATTCCGAGCAGCCATTTGAAGGACAACTGGGAGGCGCTGTTCGCGTATGTGAACCTGTTTAAGGGTTTTAAAAACAGTCTTCTTGTAGCCATACCGGCAACCGTGCTGACGGCGTATTTCTCGTCGATCACGGCATATGCGCTGGCGGTATACCGCTTTAAGGGGAGCGGCTGGCTGTTCAAGGTACTGGTGATCTTTATGATGATCCCGGCGCAGCTTAGTCTGATCGGTTTTTACAATCTCTGTCAGAAGCTGCATATGGTGGACTCCTATCTGCCGCTTATCATTCCGGCCATCGCATCGCCCGGCACGGTGTTTTTCTTAAGGCAGTATGTGCAGTCCACGCTGTCGAAGGCGCTTCTGGAGGCGGCCCGGATTGACGGCGCAAGAGAGCTGCATATTTTCCACCGGATCGTGCTGCCGATCATGGCGCCCGGCATCGCGACCATGTCCATCGGCGCTTTCATCGGAAACTGGAACAACTATCTGGTGCCGTTGATCCTGTTAAACACACCGGATAAGATGACGCTGCCGGTGATGATCAGCACCCTGAACGCGGCGACGGATCTGCAGAAGAATCAGGGAGCCATCTATCTTGGTGTGGCCATTTCCGTGGTGCCGATCCTGATCGTGTTCTGCTTCTGCTCGAAGTATATTATCAGCAGTATCTCGGCGGGAAGTGTCAAAGAGTAGAGTGAAAAGAGTGGCATAAAGGGCAGTACCTCTGCACAGAGGTAGTGCTCTTTGGCGTTGAAAAGAACGGATAAAAGCCGTATACTGTAGACAGGTTGAAAATACATTGGATTTTGATTATGGAGAGCGGAAAAAGGGATGCGGACGAAAAGAGGGGACAGAAAAAACGAAAAAAAGGTTCTCACCTGTGCGCTTTTAGCGGGAGCGGGTCTGCTCTGTGCAGGATGCGCGTTAAAGAATGGCGGGTCAGGACAGCAGGGAGCAGGACTGGTGTCCGGGGCGGCGGACGGGACGGATGCGCCCGCATGGCAGAGGTATGCGGACGAGCCGGTTTCCTTTGACTGGTACATCAACTATTCGTGGTTTCATTCCGAGTGGGGCGGCAATGTGGTGTCCGATAAAATTACGGAGGAGACGGGCGTCAGTATACAGTTCATTACCCCCGGCGGAAATGAAAAGGAGAAGTTAAATGCCCTGATCGCGGCGGATTCTCTGCCGGATTTCATCACCCTTGGCTGGTGGGAACCGCAGGTCAACGAAATGACAGACGGCGGTATGGTCTATGCCCTGAATGAACTGGCGGACGATTACGACGCGTATTTTTATCAGGTCTGTGACGACGATGTGGTCAACTGGTATACGAAGGAGGACGGCAATATATACTGTTATCCCAACTCCTTTTTTACGGCGAAGGATATCGGGACTTATGACAATATCGGCTCCAACCAGACGTTTCTCGTGCGGAAGGACATTTACGAAGCCATCGGCAGTCCGGACATGACGACGCCGGAGGGGTTTTTTTCGGCGGTTAAGAAGGCGCAGGAAAGGTTTCCGACGGTGGACGGGGAACCGCTGATTCCGGTAGGTGCGCATGTGTTTAACGATCAGGGAAACGTGTCCTTCGACCAGTATCTGATGAATTTTCTGGCGGTGCCCTTCGAGGAGAACGGGGAAATGTATGACCGCTATACGGATGAGGACTATCTGACATGGCTGAAAATGTTCCGTATGCTCGGGGAGAAGGGGCTTCTTTCCAACGATATTTTCATTGACCAGAGAACCCAGACAGAGGAGAAGATGGCAAAGGGCAGGTATTTTTGTATGCTCTATCAGTATACGGACATGCTGTCGCAGCAAAAGGAGCTTTATGCCAGAAATCCGGAGCGGATCTATCTGGCGGTGGACGGCCCGAAGAACGCGGCGGGGGATGATCCCACGCTGCCCATCAACGGGGTCAACGGCTGGACGGTCACATTGATATCGAAAAACTGTAAGCATCCGGAGCGGGCCATCGCCTTTATGGACTATATGTTAAGCGAACAGGGACAGCTTCGCACCCTGCTCGGCGTGGAGGGGGAGACCTTTGACTATGTGGACGGAAAACCGGTGGTGAAGGAGGAGGTAAACGCCCTGCTCCATGTCGACCGGCAGGCATATGACAGAATGTACGGCGCGGACAATACTTACTGGATGCTGCAGGACAACCGGATGCAGCTTCAGTGGAAGCAGGAGCCGGGGGAGCCTGTCAGACAGATTATGGAGTGGACATATCCATATGTGGTTTATAACGGGCAGTACGACGCTTTTCTTCCGAATGGCTCCAAAGAGGCGTATGAGGAGCAGAAAATAGAGCTGCTCTGGAGCGATACGCTGCCAAAGCTTTTGCTTGCAGAATCGGAGGAGGCCTTTGACAGGATCTTTGCTGATTTTCTGGAAAAGAGAGAGGCATACGGTTTTTCGCAGGTGCAGGCGGCAAAGAAGCAGATGATGAAGCAGGCGAAGGAAAAAATGGGGATAGAGTGAGAGGGCGCGTGGTGGCTGTGGGATGAAGAGACGCTTGGAGGATGCATTTGGCGGTTTAAAACTGAATAGCAAGTTTACGCTGGTCATCTGTTTTTTCGTGGCTTTGCCGATTTCCGTTCTGGCGGGTGTGCTCTTTTACAATATGGAGCAGAATGTCATCGGGGAAAACAGGAATTATATGGCGTACACGATGGAGCGGAACCGGGACCATATCCGCAAAAACATTGACTCGGTCAATATGACGACACAGTTTTTCTTAAATGACGAGGCGCTTATACAGACGCTGCAAAAGGCGGCGGGGCACGAAGAAATGAATACGGAAGAGCTGCTTGCCTTTTATCATTCCGATATTGCCGCGCTGGAGCGCCTTGTCAGCAATAACACATTGTTGTACGGCGTGCGCGTATACGCCGTAAACGATGAAGTGCAGGAGATGATGCCGATTCTCTACAACCGCTCGCGTATGCAGAAAATGGCGTGGGCGAAAGAGACGGAACCGGCGGGCTGGCATTATCAGTATGAGGACGCGCTCTTTGGCAACAAAGGGACGACGCAGATAGCGGCGTTAGTGACGAATATAGAGGATTACGAGAACGGTCTGATCGGGGTGATGGAGACGGCGGTCACTATGGAAAATATGTTTCCGCCGCTGTACGAGGATATTGAAGGGGAGTGGAGCTGTTTTATCTCCAACGACGGCAGGCTTTATTTTGGCGGCGGGCAGACCGGCGGGTCAGAGGAATTTGTGCGGTTTAAGATGGAGCAGGAGCTTGAAAGGGACGGCATGTACACAGAGTATTCCAGGGAAAACGGGGAGCATCTGGTGGTGTCCGGTCTGTATGTCAGAGAATTGCAGGGAAGACTGATATCCGTGAAAGACATCTCGGAAAACGTGCGCTATGTGTACCGGATGAGAAATATTTTTGTGGCGGTTATGGTGGTGATTCTGGCCGGACTGGCCATTTTGATCAATGCCATCGTCAAGAGACTTCTGCGGCAGTTTTATGAAATACTGAAATCCATCCGTGTGGTACAAAAGGGCGATCTGCAGGTGCGCATCGACGCCTGCGGAAACGATGAGATGGGGGAGCTTGGGAGCCAGATCAATAAGATGTTAGACCGCATAGAACAGTTGATGCGGGAAAACATAGACAGGGAAATGCTTGCGAAGAATGCCCAGATACGCGCGCTGCAAAATCAGATCAACGCCCATTTCATTTATAACGTGCTGGAGTCCATCAAGATGATGGCGGAGATCGACGAGGAGTATGCCATTTCCGACGCGATTACTTCTCTGGGAAATCTGCTCCGGTACAGCATCAAATGGGTGTCCGGCAACGTGCGCGTGGAGGAGGAGATCGCGTATATCAGAAATTACCTCATCCTCATCAATCTGCGCTTTGACTATGAGATTTACCTCTCTCTCAATCTGCCGGAGGAGGTTTTGCGCCAGGAGATACCGAAGATGTCTTTGCAGCCCATCGTGGAGAATGCCATTTACCACGGCATAGAGGAGCTGGCCGAGGACACCAATATTTATATCAAGGGAATGATACGGGACGGGGATTGTGTCATCGAGATCAGCGACGCCGGTAAGGGTATGGATGAGGAGGCGCTTGAAAGGCTCAGGAGACGGATCGCTGGTGAGATCGAACCGGACGGGGGATCAGGCAACGGGATCGGATTAAAGAATGTGCAGGACCGGATCCGGATGAGCTTCGGAGCAGGGTACGGGATCACGGTGGACTCCAAGTCCGGGTGTTACACGAAGGTGACGGTTCGTGTGCCGGCGTACTGTGGAGAGCGGGAGGCGCGGGTTTGTGACGGAGCCACAAACCCGGAATCGCAGAGCAAAATTTGAGATTTTGCCCGCGTGTCGTCGCGAAAAGATGCTCCGACATGGAGGTAGCCATGAAAACGGTACTGATCGTGGAAGATGAAAAAATGATACGGCAGGGTATACGGGCCATGATCCAGCGAAGCGGCGTTCCCGTGGAGGTGATTATGGAATGCGGCAACGGGGAGATGGCGCTTGACATCCTGCGCAGCCAGAAGGTGGATGTGATGTTCACGGATATCCGTATGCCTAAAATGACCGGCCTGGAGTTGGTGCAGAGCGTTCAGGAGATGGAGGAGAAACCCCTGATCGTGGCCGTCAGCGGGTATGCGGATTTTTCCTATGCGGTCGAAATGCTTCGCATGGGCGCAAGGGAATATCTCTTAAAGCCGGTGGAGCGGGAGAAGCTGTGGGATATTTTGAGAAAACTGGAGCAGGAGATATCCGAGAACCGGGAGAGCAGCCGGGCAAACAAGCGCCTTGGACGCCAGCAGTTGAAATATCTGATGTTAAACGAGCGGATCACGGAGGAAGAGATTCATACCATGCAGACGGAATACGAGAGCGAGTTTGACCTGCACGCGTACCAGGTGTGCGTGCTAAATCCCAAGGACGTCGAAACAATGCAGGAACTGCCCTATATTTATCTGCACAATATAGAGGGCGACGACGTGTATCTTGTGACGGAGAAGAATACGCCGCTTTTGTTAAAAAATGAGCTGGCGCGGGAGTATGCGGGCGTGAGCCTTCTGCACAGCGGCATCCGGGAGCTAAGGACGGCATACAGGGAGGCGGTGGACGCGAGACGCCGGGCCTTTTGCGTGGGCCGGATGCCGGTGTACGCAAAAGAACCCGAAAAGCATGTGCCGGCGGATTTTGCGGAGCAGGGCAGGCGGCTGACCGGAGCGGAAATGAAGCTGCAGAGAGTACAGCTGATCGGCACGGATAAAACGGAGGAGCTGGTGAAAGCGTGGAACGGTCTGTTTCATGCGGTCAGGAACGAGTGGATCAAGCCCGCCGATTTCGTGAACGGTATGGACGACTTTTTTAGGGAAGCGCAAAAGACTTACCGGAATGTCTGGGAGGAGGATCAGGAGCATGTGAAGCGGCTGAAAGCGTATTATTCCTATCCGGCACTGGCCGTCTGGCAGGCGGAGTTCATGGAGTGGCTGCTTAAGCTGCATGAGCAGATCAACAGCCGGTTTGACAGCAATAAAAACCAGCAGAAGATCAAGCAGGCGATTTCCTATATACAGGCGAATTATGACAAGGATCTGAATATGGCGGTGGTTTCCAACCATATCTCCATGAATTATTCCCTGTTTTCCTATCTCTTTAAAGAGTACACGGGCAGCAATTTCGTCAACTATCTGAAAGGAATCCGTATGGAGGAGGCGAAACGTCTGCTGGAGGAGACGGATCTGCGGATCATTGATATCAGCGCAAAAATCGGGTACGAAAACGAAAAGCATTTTATGAAAATATTTAAAGCCTCCTGCGGGGTGTCCCCCAGCGAATACCGGAAAAATGTGCAAAATGCAGAATTTTCCAAGGGGGGGGGGTAAAACCGACTGACACAAGTTTAGCGGCGGGCGGCGTGATGCTTTTCTTTCTCGCGGTACATCTGCCTGTCGGCAAGGGAAAACAGCTCCTCTATGTGCTCCGGCGTAAAACCGGGAGCCGGGTGAGCGCAGGCGTAACCGCAGCTACAGGAAATGGCATAGGATTTGCTGCTTAATTTATTGTAGTTGTCGAGAAAGGCGGCAATGGACTGTGCGCGCTGTTTCGCCTCCTTTTCGGAGAGACCGGCAGTGAGCATATAAAATTCGTCCCCCGAAAAACGGGCGCAGAGATCCCCTTCGGCGGCCGTGCTTTCGATGGCCTGTCCCAATACCTGAATGGCAAAATCGCCTTCGCTGTGGCCGTAGGTGTCGTTGATGTTTTTGAGCCCGTCCATGTCGATCAAAAAGGCGGTGAGCGGAAGACCTTCCGAGCGCGCGCGGTTTAAGAGCGGCCCTTCCAGACGGTCATAGCCGTGCTTGTTGTAAAGGCCGGTCAGTGCGTCTTTCATATAGATATCTTCCAGACGGCTGACAAGCATTCCGGTGCGCCTGGCTTCGCAGATGCTTTGCAGCATCTGGTTGATGTTCATCTGCCACTGTACGAGACGGAACTGGTAGTCGATCCGGTTGTCCTCATAGGCGAGGGCGATATAACCGAATCGCTTGTCCTCAAAATACAGCGGGACATAAATATACGCACAGTCGGAATCGTCGTAGAGAAAGTCCGGCAGCAGGTTCTTTTTTAAGAAGCTGCATTCCGGCAGCCGTTTTCCGTTTTTATAGGCAAACTTCAGAAGGATGGTATCGGTGTCCGAGGCGGTTTCTTCCCGGTTCGTGAGCTCGAGAATGTGGCTGGACACAGAGTCCCAGTCGGCGTACAGGCACAGATAGAACGCAAGGCAGTGTTCTAACTGCGGCAAAAATTCCGTGAGCAGCTCCATACCCGCATCGAGGTCCGTCACATGCTGGAGGGAGGACGACATGTACATAGAGCTGAGGATGGAACTTTCAAGCGAGGCGATACGGGAGGTAAGCGCCTGCGTAAAGAAGACGGCGTTGGCGTTCGCGGAGTGGGTGCAGCCGCAGGAGTTTCTAAGGAGCAGCTCCGCGGACGGACAGCCGGCGGCAGGGGTTTCTCCACGGATCAGGGCCAGCAGATTTTCAATGGCGCGGGCGCCCAGCTCATATACCGGAAAAGAGACGGTGGTGAGCATGGGGGAGGCGTTTTGTCCCTCCGGCGTATCGTCGCATCCGGTTATGGCGATGTCTTCCGGCACGCGGTATCCGGCGGCGAGCGCGGCAGAGAGGAACATGAGGGCAAGCCTGTCATTGTAGCAGACTACGGCGTCGGGCGTTCCCGTCCGGCAGAAAAAGTCCAGTGCCGAAGCCACAGCCCCGCTCTCGTAGCCACAGTGGCAGATATCGTTTCCGGCAGGCGTTTTCCCATGCTTTTCCAAGGCATTCCGGTAGTAGGATTCCCTTATGTCCGAGATATAGGCTTCCGAAGAGCAGCCCAGATAGCATACGCGGGCGGCGCGGTGCGCGGTCAGAAAATGCGCGGTCAGATCGCCGGTCATAGAGTTGTTTTCCAGAGATATCGCAGGAAAAGGGGTTTCTTTTGCGGTGATTTCCACGATCGGGCAGGAGAGGGTCTTTAACCGCATCAGGATTTTTTGCCGAAGCTCCTGCGAGATATAGGTGTCGGAGGCAAAGATGATGCCGTCGAAGCTGTCGTAATTCGGAATATGCAGAATACTTTCCTCGCCGAGCGCGTAGGAACCGGGAATTTCTCCGTCAAGGGAGGTAAAGATTTCCGCGGTATATCCGTATTCCACGGCACGGTCGATGATGCCCTGACAGACGCCCTGCTGGTATGCGCCGAATATATGGGAGATAAATACGCCTATCTTTTTGGCATGATACATGAAGAGAATGCCTCCTTCCGACAAATAACGTTTTTTTCTTTCTTTATTGTAAAGGAAGGGAGCGCGTTTTGCAATTTTTCCTTGCGATAAGGATAAATTAGCCAAAACCGATGCGCGAAATTTGTCGTTAATTACAAGAAAAAAGCGAATGGGAATGTGGTACAATAAAAAACAGTATGACATTAACGGGGTTACTTTTATGACTTTGAGCTATGCACTTTGTGGTCTTGCGGCGTTTTGTGCGTTTGTCTATGCCATCATCACCTATAAAAGAAAAACGCATCTGGCATTTGTTACGGGCAACATGTTTATGGCTGCCTGCGCGGTGAATCTCACCTACATGGCAAGGATCCGGGTTCACACGTATTTTAGTGCGTCGCTTGCGACCAGCGTCTATTTTGTGTGTCTGGATTTTCTTGTTTTGTCCATGGTTTATTACATGATCGAGTTTACCAGATCAAAGATCGGGAATCCGCGGTTTAAACGCGCGCTGGTTTGTGCGATTTACCTGCTCACCTTTGCGGATGCGGCAGTTTTGATTTTCAATGTTTTCCATGAAGTGATTTTGCGCTACCAGCATCAGGCGCACAGTATTTATGCCATAAAGTACATGTTCAGGTCGCTGCCCGGCTTTTATCTGCATCTGGCTTTTGTGTATCTGCTTGTGGTTATGATTTTTATTATACTGATCCGCAAGATCGTAAGTGTACCGAAAATGTACCGCGCCAGATATGTAAATACCCTTCTGGCTCTGTGCGTGATCGGGCTGCTCACCATTTTTTATATGCTGGGGACTTTGAAGCTGCCTATGGATGTGGCGGTACTGGTCTATGGGTTTGTATGTCCGCTGGTCTACAGGAATACCTTTGACTATTCTTCAAAAGGAATGCTCAACACCACGCGTAAGATGGTTATGGAATATATGGGGATGCCGGTGATTCTCTTTGACTATGAGGGATATGTGGCGGATACGAACCGGGATATGCGGGCCCTTTTTCCTGCGCTGGGAGATCAGGTGAACCGGATCAGCATGACGGATTTTCTGCAGATTGGCGCCTTTCGTGATTTGCAGAGCGTCGACACGGATCAGACCTTTGTGTGGGAAAATCAAGGCAGCACGGGCGCGCGCAGCTATCACTGCGTATTCAGCTGTTTAAAGGATGAGAAAGGGCATGACATCGGACACCTTCTTCTCATGAAAAATCAGGAGACAGAGCGGGATATGCTGACGCAGCTTTATTCCAGGAACAGCTTCTACAGTGAGATGGACAAGGTGCTGACGCAGGACGCGTATCCTGTGACGGTGGTGGTGTGCAACGCCAACGGCATCGGGCTGGTCAACGACGTCTACGGCTGGAAAAAGGGAAACGAGCTGCTGCGGAAGGCGGCGGATCTCCTGCGGGAAAATCTGCCGCCCGGCACGGTCCTGGCAAGGCTTGCGGACGGGGATATGGCGGCGGCTCTTACACAGATGGAGCAGGAATACGCGGTCCGCGCCTTTGAGAATATCAAAGAGCAGTACGGGGAGGCCAACGATACCGGAATTGACACGGATATCGAGTACGGGATTGCGGTGATCCGCGACCGGAATAAGAGTGTGGACGACGCCATAAGGGAGGCGTCCGAGAGTATGCGCACGAAGAAGCTGATGAACCAGTCCTCCAGAACAAGCTCTCTTCTGGATTCCCTGACACAGACGCTGACGGAGAGCGATTACGAGACGGAAGAACACGTGGAACGGACGAGAGAAATGGCGATCAGGCTCGGAAAGGCGTTAAACCTGACGGACGGGGATCTGGGTAAGCTGGCGCTTCTGGCGGTGCTTCACGATATCGGGAAAATTGCCATTCCCCACTCGATTCTCCTAAAGCCGGGAAAACTGACGGACGCGGAGTGGGAGATTATGAAGACCCACACGGAGAAGGGATACCGGATTGTGAGCGCTACCAAGGAGCTGAGGCCCATAGGCGAGTACATCCTGCACCACCACGAGAGATGGGACGGCGGCGGCTATCCGGGCGGTCTTGCGGGGGATGAGATTCCGCTTCTTTCCCGCATTATCACGGTGGTGGATTCCCATGATGTGATGGTCCATGACAGGCCGTATCACAAGGCTATGAGCGGTGCGGACGCGGAGGCGGAGCTTCGCCGCTGCGCGGGCAGCCAGTTTGATCCGAAGCTGGTGGAGGTGTTTCTGGAGGTCCTGGGAGAGGAAGCGTCATAAGGGCACACACTATAAAAGAATTGGGAATTGACAAAAGCGTTTTCATTGACTATAGTATTAGATAATTGTAAAGGTGATGACAGAGAAGAGTACATGAGGGACCGCCGCCAGAGAGAGGAGCCGATTGCTGAGAGGCTTCTTCGGAGAGGGATTGTGGAAGTGGCTCTGGAACCGGGGCGCAGAAACCGGCTGCGGAAGTTTTCCGCAGGGTGCAGTAAGCGTTCACGCCTGATCCCCGTTAACGGATCGGAGGCCGGAAGGGTTTCGGCTTCGCTGAGTGATAAATGAAGGTGGTACCGCGCATTTGCGCCCTTTGTCAGGAGACTGGCAGAGGGCGTTTATAATTTTATAAGAAATTGTGACAGTGTAAACCATTCAGGGAGAATGCGAAGCATTCTCTGAATCGTCGCTGTCTGGCGACGATTTTTTATGCACACGCCTGTGCAGAGGAATATGCCGCAAATGCGGCGCACGGGCGGCGCGCCAAGTAGGGGAAGTAAACTTCCCTACTCGGTTTTTGTGAAGGAGGCGATTAAAAAATGAGCAGAGAACTTGCGAAAACCTACGATCCGAAAGGCATCGAGGACAGATTATACCAGAAGTGGCTGGACAAGAAATATTTTCACGCTGAGGTGGACAGGACGAAAACGCCGTTTACCATCGTGATCCCGCCGCCGAACATCACGGGACAGCTCCACATGGGACACGCGCTGGACAATACCATGCAGGATATTCTGATCCGCTATAAGAGGATGCAGGGCTATAATGCGCTCTGGCAGCCGGGGACCGACCATGCTTCCATCGCCACGGAAGTGAAGATCATCGAGAAGCTCAAAGAGGAGGGGATCGACAAGAACGATCTCGGCAGAGAGGGCTTTCTGGAGCGGGCCTGGGAGTGGAAAAAGGAGTACGGCGGCCGGATTGTTTCCCAGCTTAAGAAGCTCGGCTCCTCCTGCGATTGGGACAGGGAGCGTTTCACCATGGACGAGGGCTGCAATAAGGCTGTCACGGAAGTGTTCTGCAAGATGCACGAGAAAGGCTGGATCTACAAAGGAAGCCGCATCATCAACTGGTGCCCTGTGTGCAACACGTCCATTTCCGACGCGGAAGTGGAGTATCAGGAACAGGCCGGGCATTTCTGGCACATCAAGTATCCCTTGGTTGACCAGAACGGTCAGCCCAGTAAGACGGAATTTCTGGAGTTTGCGACAACCCGTCCGGAGACGATGCTTGGCGATACGGCGGTGGCCGTGAATCCAAACGACGAAAGATATACTTATCTGAAGGGAAGACAGGTCTGGCTTCCGATTGTAAATAAGGCGATTCCCGTGGTGGAGGACGAGTATGTGGATATGGAGTTCGGAACAGGCGTTGTGAAGATCACGCCCGCCCATGACCCCAACGACTTCGAGGTCGGAAAACGCCACAATCTGCCGGAAGTCAACATTATGAACGACGACGCCACCATCAATGAAAACGGCGGAAAGTATCAGGGGCTTGACCGCTACGAGGTGAGAAAACAGATCGTGGAGGAGCTTGAGAGAGAAGGGCTTCTTGTGCGGATCGAGGACTACTCCCACAACGTAGGCACCCATGACCGGTGCAAGACAACCATCGAGCCGATGATTAAAAAGCAGTGGTTCGTGAAGATGGACGAGCTGATTAAGCCTGCCGTGGAGGCGGTGAAGAAGGGTGAGATCAGGCTGATTCCGGAACGCATGGACAAGATTTATTTTAACTGGACGGACAATATCCGCGACTGGTGTATCAGCCGCCAGCTCTGGTGGGGGCACAGGATTCCGGCTTACTACTGCGACAAGTGCGGAGAGATCGTGGTGGCGAAGGATGCGCCGTCGGTGTGCCCGAAATGCGGCGAAACCCATTTCACGCAGGATCCCGACACGCTGGACACATGGTTTTCCTCGGCGCTTTGGCCGTTCTCCACGCTGGGATGGCCGGAAAAGACGGAGGATCTGGACTATTTCTACCCCACGGATGTGCTTGTGACAGGATATGATATCATCTTTTTCTGGGTGATCCGCATGGTATTTTCCGGCTATGAGCAGATGGGGGAGAAACCCTTTAGGACAGTGCTCTTCCACGGCCTTGTGCGGGATTCGCAGGGGCGGAAGATGAGTAAGTCCCTCGGAAACGGCATCGACCCGCTGGAGATCATCGACCAGTACGGCGCGGACGCGCTGCGTCTGACGCTGATTACCGGCAATGCGCCCGGCAACGATATGCGTTTCTACTATGAGAGAGTGGAGGCAAGCCGGAACTTTGCGAACAAGGTGTGGAACGCATCGCGCTTTATCATGATGAACATGGATCAGGAGGAAGAAAAGACCGGGAAACGCGGCTGGGAGGTTTCCTACGGGGAGATCAGGGAAAGTCTCTACCCGGTGGATAAGTGGATTCTTTCCAGACTGAACACGCTCGTGAAGGACGTGACGGACAATATGGACAGCTTCGAGCTTGGCATTGCGGTGCAGAAGGTGTACGACTTTATCTGGGACGAGTTCTGCGACTGGTATATCGAGATGGTGAAACCCCGTCTTTACAGCACGGAGGCGGGCGAGGAGGATGGAAAGCGCGCTGCGCTCTGGACGCTGCAGAATGTGCTTATCTCTGCATTGAAGCTCCTGCATCCCTATATGCCCTTTATCACGGAGGAGATTTTCTGCACGATACAGTCAAAAGAGGAGTCTGTCATGGTGTCTGACTGGCCGGTATTCCGGGAGGACAGGCAGTTTGCAAAAGAGGAGAATGCCATCGAACTTATGAAGGAGGCGGTGCGCGGCATCCGCAACGTGAGAACCGAAATGAACGTGGCGCCGGGCAGAAAAGCGGCTGTGTATGTGGTCAGCGAAAAGGAAGAGGTGCGCCTGATCTTTGAGGAGGGCAGACAGTTCTTCACCCCGCTTGCGGCGGCTTCCGGGCTGACCGTGCAGGCGGACAAGAGCGGCATTGACGACAGCGCCGTGTCCGTGGTGATCCCGAACGCGACGGTTTATATTCCCTTCGAGGAGCTGGTGGATATCGCACAGGAAATTGCGCGTTTAAAGAAGGAGCAGAAGCGGCTCGAAGGCGAGCTTGCAAGAGTGCAGGGAATGCTCGGCAACGAGAAATTCATGTCCAAGGCGCCGAAACAGAAGGTGGACGAGGAGCGCGCAAAACTGGAAAAATATGCGCAGATGAAGGCACAGGTGGAGGAACGGCTTGCGCAGCTTGGCTAAACAGTTCAGACGGCACGGATTTGTCCGAATTGTTGAAAAAATTTAGTAAGAACCACTGGAAAAGTAAACCGATATGGTGTAAAGTGGTAAGTAAGAATAGTAGTTTGGGACTATATGGAGTGCGTTTCATACAATAAAGGAAGGAGGTGAGTCACGTGGCCGAGGTAAATCTGTCATCGGAGCAGCTTAATAAACTGAAAGCGGCAATGGCCAGAGCGAAGGGACTGGATCCACAGGCAGTCCAGCAGACAGCGCAGCAGCCGGCGTCAGCAGGAAAACCGGTGACGGCAGGGGAAACCAAGGCACAGCACGAAGCTGCTGAACAAACCGCTGTGGCGGTTGAGGTCAGAAAACCTCCGACAGAGTCGAAGCTGGCAGAAGGAACGTATCTGCGGATAGAAGAGGACGAGATGACGGCGTGGCTTTATCTTGCACCTCCAGCAGAGGGACAGACTTACGCGAAGCGTGATTTGGAAAATTATCTGGAGTTAAACGGTGTGATCAAGGGGTATCACAGCTCCAATCTCTCCGCGATGGTGAAGAAAAAGGTGTACGAGAGAGAAATTGTGGTGGCCAAGGGCGCGGAGACGAAGCCCGGGACCGACGGTTATTTCGAATATCTTTTTGCGCCGGAGGAGCACGCAGGCCCAAAAGTGAACGCGGATGGCACGGTGGACTATTCCAGCATGAGCGCGCTGCAGAACGTGCACAAGGGCGACAAAGTGGCGATATACCACTATGCGCAGCAGGGCGTGGACGGCTACACGGTTGTGGGCGGAGAGATGAAGGCCGATCCCGTAAGAGACCTGCCGCCTATGCGGGGAAAGGGCATCACGAGAGAAAACGGCGTTTACTATGCCCAGAGTGACGGTAAGATCGAAGTCAAGGACGGCAAGATTGATATCCAGAATGTGCATGAGATCATGGGCGATGTGGATGCCATCATTGGTAAAATCGAGTTTTTCGGGGATATTATTATCAACGGAAACGTGGAGGGCGGCATTGTCATTCGCGCCGGACGAAATATAGAGGTTCACGGAACCACGGGCGCAGCGTCGCTGTTTGCCGGTGGTGATGTGATGCTGACAAGGGGCATTCAGGGCGGCGGAAAGATATCTGCCAGAGGAAATGTCTTTGCGGAATTTATCGAGAACACGACGGTGGACGCGGGCGGTCTGGTTCAGGCCAATGTAATCCTGAACGCCAAGGTAACGGCGAAGGATAAGGTGGTTACCATAGGAAAGAGGGGTGCCATCATCGGTGGCTATACCCATGCGCTCAGGAGCATTGAGGCGATGACGGCCGGAAACGATGTGGAGCTGAAAACGGTTCTGCACTGCGGCTATGAGCCGGAATCTTTCGACAGACTTTTAGAGGCGAGGCGCAAGGAGGCGGAGATCAGGGAAAAGCTTTCCAAGCTGGTCGACACCATGACGGAGGCGCTGCGCGAGAAACGTATGCGGGGGGCGAATACCTCCAGTCATACGGAGGCCAGTCTTCTCGAGTGGAACCATCTGAAGGACGAATATTTCGTAGAGCTGGATAAGATAGGACACGAGCGGGAAGAGCTGGAAACGACCATGGAGGCAGGCAAGGACTCCTACATTAAGGTGGACGGCAATATCTATCGCAATGTGGTGGTGGGCGTCAATGCCGAGCAGATGACACTTGACCGCAATACCTGTTTCATGAGGTATGCGGCCGAGAAGGGAGTCATTGAGGGAACAGTGATTGTGCATAGCTGATTCTGACGAAAGACCATGGAGATAAAATGAAAGAAACCTTTGAGACTTATGGGGCGGCGGTGAGTTATATCAACGCCACCCCTAAATTTACCACGAAAAACAGCATGGAGGATACCGCGCGGTTCTGGGCGCGTCTGGGGTATCCCGCGAAGAACAGTAAAATTATACACATAGCAGGCACAAACGGAAAAGGCTCCGTTTGTGCCTATTTGTGCTCCGTACTGCGAAAGGCCGGTATTTCCTGCGGCATGTTTACGTCCCCCCATCTGGTGACCATGAGGGAGCGGTTTGTGACAGACGGGAGGATGGTGTCTGAGGCGGATTTTCTGGAGGCGTTTCTGGTGGTGATGGGGGAGGTGAACCGTCTGGGCACGGCTTACCACCCCACCTTCTTTGAGCTGCTGTTTTTTATGGCTATGGTGCTCTTTGAAAAATACGGCGTGGAGTATGTGGTTCTGGAGACAGGCCTTGGCGGGCGGCTTGACGCCACCAACGTGGTGGAGGATAAGAAGCTGTGCGTGGTGACTTCGATCGGCTATGACCACATGGAGTATCTGGGGGAAACCCTGTCTCTCATAGCGGGAGAAAAGGCGGGCATCATGCGCCCCGGCGTTCCGGTGGTATACCCGGACAGGCGGGAGGATGTGACCCGCGTCATGGAAGCATACGCGGAGAAAATCGGGGCAAAAACCTTTCCTATAGGGAAAACTGCGATAAAAGAAATAAATATCAGGCATAAAACGATTGATTTTTCTCTTCATTTACACTATTATGATTATATTGGTTTTACTGTGTCCACTTCTGCACTTTATCAGGTGGAAAACGCATCGCTTGCCGCAAGCGCCATAGCGCGTCTGGAGGATGAACGGATCACGGCTTCCGCTTTGCAGGACGGGATCAGGGAAATGGTCTGGGAGGGCAGAATGGAGGAAGTTCTGCCATCCGTGTATCTGGACGGCGCGCACAATGTGGACGGGATCAGGGCCTTTTTGGAGACGGTAAAACATCATTCCGGCACCGGCAGACGGATTCTTCTCTATTCGACGGTGCGGGACAAGCAATATGCGCAGGTGGCGGCGCTGCTTGCACAGGCAGGTCTTTTTGACGAGATATGGCTTGTGCCTTTGCAGGGAGAACGGGCGCTTCCGCTTTCGGCGCTTACGGATTCTTTCGGACAATATACCGGATTTGACATAAAAGTCTTTGAGACGCCTGAGACGGCGCTTTCTGAGCTTATAACATACAAAAACGACGGGGACGAGGTGTATATTGCCGGTTCATTATATTTGGCGGGTGAGGTAAAAGCCCTTTTGAGGAGATTTAACGATGATTAATTTTGAAGAGGAGCTGAAAAAGTTCCACCCCAGTCTGGAAGTGGAGGACGCGGAGGAGGCGATCTACAATCAGGATCTGACGGATATGGCGGATCTGATGGTGAAGATCGTCAAGGAATCGAAGAAAGCAGGAGAATAGGGGATTGGCATAGATGAATTGTTATCAGTGTGGCTGTACGCTGTCTGAACATGATTTTTGCACGAACTGCGGTGCCGATGTAGCCCTTTACAAGAGAATCATATATATCTCTAACCGTTTTTACAATGACGGGCTGGAGCGGGCCGGCGTCAGGGATCTGACGGGTGCAATAATGAGTTTGCGGCAGAGCCTTAAATTTAACAAGAATAATGTGGAGGCCAGAAACCTTCTGGGGTTGGTTTATTTTGAGACCGGCGAGGTGGTTGCGGCTTTAAGCGAGTGGGTTATCAGCAAAAACATGCGTCCGAAAAAGAACATTGCGGACGATTATATCAATATGATCCAGACGAACCAGAATCGTCTGGACACCATCAATCAGACCATCAAGAAGTACAATCAGGCGCTCACTTACTGTAATCAGGACAGCCTTGATCTGGCGGTGATCCAGTTAAAGAAGGTGTTGTCCTTAAATCCGAAATTTATCCGCGCGCACCAGCTTCTGGCGCTTTTATATATCAACAGCGAGGAGTGGGAGCGGGCAAAGAGAGAGCTTTCCAAGTGTCTCGAGATAGATACGAACAATACGGCGACGCTCCGGTATCTGAAAGAAGTGGACGAGATGCTGCTTCCCGAGGAGGGCGTTAAGAGCGGTTCGAAGAAAAGGAAGTCGGAGGAGGTCGTCAAGTACCAGAGCGGCAATGAGACGATTATCCAGCCGGTGAATATGAAGGAGGGCAGGGGCGTTACCTCTCTGCTGAATCTGGGGATCGGACTGGCTATCGGCATCGCCATCGCGTTCTTCCTGATCCTGCCGGCCAGAATACAGACGGCCAGAGCCGGTATCGACGAGGAGCTGCGCAAAGTCAGCGAGCAGTCCGACGCGAAGACGGCAACCATAGATGAATTACAGCAGCAGCTTGGGGAATTGCAGAAGCAGAACGAGACGCTGCAGCAGGATCTGACGGCTTACATGGGGAAGGACGGCACGCTTATGTCCGTGGAAAGCCTGATGAAAGCGGCCGGTGCGTACCTGACGAATCCGGATGACGTCACTGTGGTGGCGGATTATCTGACGGAGATAGAAGAGGAGCGGGCGCAGGAGGAAGAGCATGAGAGCTCGGAGGCATTCGACAGCCTTTACAATACCCTTTTGGCGCTGATCGGGCCGAAGATTGCGGAGTCCTACGACGAGGACGGCCATGCGGCGTTCTGGGCGGGGAACTATGCGGACGCCATTCCGAATCTGGAAAAAGCGTTCCTGTATGACGCCACCAACGGGCAGGCGCTCTTTGATCTGGCGAACTCCTACTATCGCATGGGAGAAAAACAGAAAGCAAAAGAAATCTACCTGCAGGTCATCGACCTGTTCCCCAATACGGAAAAAGCGGATAAGTCCAAGGGCTTTCTGGCAGAGATAGAGGGCGCGGAGCAGTAAAGCGCGCACTTTCACACACAAGAAAATCATATAAAACACGAAAGAGAATGTGATCAATACATCATGTTCTCTTTTTTTGCGCGTATAAGCAGAGTCAGAAGGCTGACGAAGGCTGCGCCATGCTTGCATGAGCGCGGACTTCGGAAGCCTTATGACGAGCAACGCGAACGAGAAATGCGAAGCATTTCGAGTCTGCTTATACGCGGGACGTGAGGCAGAGTCAGAAGGCTGACGAAGGCTGCGCCATGCCTGCATGAGCGCGGACAGCATCAAAACCGGAAATGAGAAAAGGAGGGGTTACATAATATGGACGAAGATTACAAGGTAATTGACAATTATCTAATGATACGGATGCCGGCCGAGATAGATCACCACCAATCGGTTGACATAAGTAAGAGGGCTGACAGATATATCGTCTCGAAGCAGGTGGGCAATGTGGTGTTTGACTTTGAGAGGACAACCTTTATGGACAGTTCGGGGGTAGGAATCATTCTGGGGCGTTACCGGAAAATTTCCTGCTTCGGGGGGAAGGTGTATGCGGTGAATGCGGGAAGCAGGATCAGGCGGCTTCTTCTTTTGTCGGGGCTTGAAAATATTGTAGAGATTATGGAGCGGGGAGGGGAACAAAAGGATGATTGAAATTAAAGAGAAGAAGGATTACAGGCTGGTGACGAACGAGATGTGTCTGGAGTTTGCGGCGGTGTCGGACAATGAATCTTTCGCGAGAATGGCGGTGGCAGCGTTTATTGCCCCTTTGAATCCCACGCTGGAGGAGCTTTCCGACGTGAAGACAGCGGTGTCGGAGGCGGTGACCAACGCGATTATCCACGGATATGGGAACAGAGGATGCGTGACGGACAGGGTGCAGATGAACTGCGAGTTAAAGGGCAGCATACTGGAGGTGGAAATTGTTGACCGTGGCGTGGGGATGGAGGACGTGAACCGCGCGATGGAGCCGCTTTTTACCACGAGGCCGGAGTGGGAGCGTTCCGGCATGGGGTTTGCCTTTATGGAGGCTTTTATGGATGAGCTGGAAGTTTTTTCCAAGCCGGAGCAGGGGACGATTGTGCGCATGTATAAAAAGATCGGGCTTGGCGGCTGGATCGTAAACGAGGAGTAGCCTATGGAGGAAACTGCCGTATTAATCGAACGATCACAGGCAGGAGATAAAAGGGCGAGAGAAGTACTGATAGAGGAAAATCTGGGGCTGGTGCGCCATATTGTGAAGCGGTTCACAGGCAGAGGGTACGACGCGGAGGATCTGTTTCAGATCGGATGCATCGGTCTCATCAAGGCGATTGACAAGTTTGACTTAAACTTCGGGGTGCGCTTTTCCACCTACGCGGTGCCCATGATTCAGGGGGAGATCAAACGGTTTCTGCGGGACGACGGCATGGTGAAAGTGAGCCGCACCCTGAAAGAGAACGGCTGGAAAATCAAGCAGGCGGCGGGGCGTCTGTCCCAGCTTTATGGCAGGGACGCGACCTTGCAGGAGCTTTCCGCGGAGACGGAGCTTTCGGTAGAAGATATCGTGATGGCGCTGGACGCCAATGTGGAGGTGGAGTCCATTTATAAGTCCGTCTACCAGTCGGACGGCAATGAAATCTATCTCGTGGATCAGGTAGTCGGGGACGGCGCAGGCTGCACCGCCGGACTGAACCGGGCAAGCGAGGATTCGGAGAAAGAAAAGATCTTAAATCATATGCTTTTGGAGCAGCTCATGGGAACGCTCTCGGAGACGGAAAGGCAGCTCATCCGGATGCGCTATTTTCAGGACAAGACGCAGGTGGAGGTGGCGAAGAGTCTGGGAATCAGTCAGGTGCAGGTCAGCAGGATGGAGAAAAGGATTTTGCTGCGGCTCAGGCGGGAGGTGGGGTGAGAAAGGAAAAACGGTGATCTTATACAGGATTGCGCATTGAAAACCGTGCAAAGATATGATACAGTGGGTTGTGTGAGAGAAATTTCCAAATCCCGCATACAGCACAGGGTTCAGCAAAGGAAGATGAGGATAAAACAATGGAACAGTACAAGCAGGAATTTATCGGCTTTATGATAGAGAGCCGGGTGTTGCAGTTTGGAGACTTTACCTTAAAGAGCGGCAGAAAATCTCCGTTTTTTATGAACGCGGGCGCCTATGTGACCGGCGCGCAGTTGAGAAAGCTGGGCGAATACTATGCGAAGGCGATCCATGACAGATACGGGCTGGATTTCGACGTGCTGTTCGGTCCCGCATATAAGGGGATTCCCCTTACGGTTGCCACGACCATGGCGATCAGCGGGCTTTACGGAAAGGAGATCCGCTACTGCTCGAACAGGAAAGAGGTGAAGGATCACGGCGATACCGGGATTCTGCTCGGCTCTAAATTAAAGGACGGCGACAGGGTTGTCATTATAGAAGATGTGACGACTTCCGGGAAATCCATTGAGGAGACATTCCCCATCATTAAGGCGCAGGCTGACGTTTCGATTCAGGGATTGATGGTGTCCTTAAACCGGATGGAGAAAGGGCTTTCGAGCGACAAGAGCGCGCTGGACGAGATCAAAGAGAAGTACGGATTTGAGACAGGAGCCATCGTCACTATGGAGGAAGTGGTGGCGTGCCTTTACAATCAGCCCGTAGACGGCGAAATTTATATTGACGATGATATCAAGGGACGGATCGACGCGTACTATGAAACTTACGGGGTGAAATCATTATAAAGGTGAAATCATTATAAAGTGTTAGGGCTGACGGGCGGTAATCCGTGAAAGGAGCGATGGCAATATGGAAGAGAGAACTTATAAGATTATGGGCGGTGCGGGAGCATTGAATCTCGCGTTCGGCGTGGTGATTATGGTGGTCGGCATTGCCGGAGGCGTGCTACTTGTAATCAGCGGCGCGAAACTTCTGGCGGGTAGAAATAAGATTTTATTTTAAAGATAAGAGGGTGTTTTCGGATGAGGCGAGAATACCCTCTTTGTGCGCGAAGCATTTCGAGTCTGCCGGCGAGTGCGAACAGGCAGAGTCAGAACGCGGGGAGGACGGATTGCGGTGAAGAAAAACAGTTTCATGTTTACCAATAAAGAGCATACGCTCAAAGGGATTATGGCTACGATTCTGGGCGTGATCTCTCTGTCGTCTTTGGGCTACATCATTATGGACAGCTATGCAAAGGCGGGTAAGGTTCCACAGCAGTACGGCGCGGTGGCATTTTTGACGATGATTTTTGCCTTTACCGGCATTGTGCTTGGGGTCATGTCCAAATCAGACAGGGATAAGTTTTATTTTTTCAGTTATCTGGGTATCGTATTAAATGTATTGGTGCTGGCGGCGCTCAGTGTGATCCTGTACGCGGGGGCTTATGCCTGACCGGATCAGTAAGGGGAGCGGGTTTCGTAATCACGCCGGTGCACAGAAGGAAAACATGCCGATAGGGAGGTAATGATGAGACAGGAAGAGTTAATTGCGGAGCGTTATGGGCTTGCCCTTGCGCGGATCAGGGAAATACCGGATGAGTCAATTTGTGGGGAGGCTTACCGGGATTATTTTAAGCAGATGGCGTCGTTTGTTTTGATGATGGATCAGACATACACGCTGGTGGAGAGCGGCGCGCTCAGGCAGATGGGACTGGAGGAGCTGAAAGCGCATAATCACTCGCTCTATGCGGATATTCTGCCGGCGCATTACGGGGAAAGCTATGCGAATCCGGATGTTGCAAATGATCGACTGGGAGAGTCAATCGGGAAATGTCTGTCCTTTCTGTACACCGAGCTTCGCGCCATGATTCCGGCTGCCTATGAGAGCAATCAGGCGTCCATGACGGTCCGGGCGGAGCTTCTGCTGGAGGTCTACCAGCTCTTTGTATGTGCGGCGCAGGAAGACAGGGAGCCGGATGGGGAGGCGCTCAGGGAGATTCTCTACTGGTATGTGAGCGACTATTATGAGGCGGAGTTTGAGGAAAAGAGCATGGCGCTTCTGGACGCGGACAGGGATTTTGCCCGCCGGATTATCATGGAGAGCGATCTGTCGGATCTGCGCTATCTCTACTGGTTCGGGGAGTATGTCACGGACAACGGGCTGAAAACGGCGGCGCATCTGAACGGGACGCCTGCGGAAAAGATTAAGCTGATGGCCGATACTTACACGGAAGGATACCGCATAGGGTTTGAAGTGACCAACAAGGACATTTCCATCAAGGAGACGGTGTCAATCCGTTACTTTCTGGGTTTTGAACGGGTGATTAAGCAGGCGGTCCTGAACTTTGACCGGATTGGTCTGCAGTCCTCCTTCTATCGGGCGGGCGCAAGTATTTTTCAGGGCAGGAGCGTGAATAAAAACGGTTACTGTGGTGCGAATCCGAATAAGCAGTACGACTATGACCATAAGGAGGACATGGCTCTGTTTCTGGACGGAGCGATGGCGGAAAGAAGGATTGAAGCCGTGCGCAACGTCTTCGAGCGGCATAAGGAGCTGGCGGCTCTTTACGGCGGCCCTGCGGTGGTGGAGAGCTTCGGGGAGGAACCTTTTGTGCCGGAAAACAAGGAGACTGCCTGCCGCCTGAGTGAGAAACAGCAGAAGCTTTCTGTGTTAAACGCGGGAAAGATAGCCGATATCCAGAATGAATATATCAGGGGAGAGGAGCACAGCTTTACAATCATTGCCTTTCCCGTGCCGCAGATCGGGGAGCGGTATGAGGAGATATTCGACGACGTGGTGCGCATCAATACATTGGATTATATGCTTTACAGGGATATCCAGCAGAGGATCATAGATGTGTTGGACAAGGGATCGACCGTACTGGTCAAAGGGAAAAACGGGAACGAAACAGATATCAGGGTACAGCTTCACAAGCTGGACGATCCGGAAACCCAGACCAATTTTGAAAACTGTGTGGCGGATGTCAATATCCCTGTGGGGGAGGTGTTTACGTCACCGCGCCTTGCGGGTACGGAGGGGCTTCTCCACGTGCCGCGCGTGTTTTTGCACGAGCTGGAGTACCGGGATCTGCGGCTTCATTTTCAGGACGGTTTCGTGACGGACTACAGCTGCGGCAACTTTTCCGGGGAGGAGGACAACCGCAAGTATATCAGGGACAATGTGTTCCACCACCACGAGCGGCTGCCGCTGGGAGAGTTCGCCATCGGCACGAACACGACGGCCTTTTCTGTCGCCAGAAAATACGGGATTGAGGACAAACTGCCGATTCTGATTGCGGAAAAGACGGGACCGCACTTTGCGCTGGGGGACACCTGTTATTCCCATGAGGAGGAAGTGAAGAGCTATAATCCGGACGGCAAGGAGATCGTGGCTAAGGAGAATGAAGTGTCGGCTTTGCGTGACACGGATGTCAGTAAGGCATATTTCCAGTGCCACACGGACATTACGATCCCTTATGACGAGCTGGGAGAGCTTTCGGTGTTGACTGCGTCAGGTGAGAAACATGTGATTATCCAAGACGGTCAATTTGTACTGCCGGGCTGCGAGGAGTTAAACCGTGCGCTGACCTGACATGTGACTGACATGTGACTGACATGTGACTGACATGTGATGTGAAAAGAACTTCCGGAACGAAAGGGCAGCGGCCGCTTCTTAAGGAAGCTCTGAGGTAAATATTGGGTTGCGTTATTGGGGGAAATCTAGTACACTGTAGAGTAAGAAACTTTGTTTTAATACAAGATATAGTGGTTTAGGAGGTAAATGCGGATGGCACAGGTAGGCATCGTGATGGGCAGCGACTCGGATATGCCCGTTATGGCGAAAGCGGCGGATCTTTTGGAGGAGCTTGGTATTTCCTATGAAATGACGATTATTTCTGCCCACAGGGAACCGGACGTGTTTTTCGAGTATGCGAAGGGCGCGGAGGCGAAGGGCTTTAAGGTGATTATCGCGGGGGCCGGAAAGGCAGCTCATCTGCCAGGCATGTGCGCCGCGATCTTCCCTATGCCGGTGATCGGCGTGCCCATGAAGACTTCCGATCTGGGCGGGGTAGATTCCCTCTACTCCATCGTGCAGATGCCCTCGGGCATTCCGGTGGCTACGGTCGCGATAAACGGCGGCCAGAACGCGGGGATTCTGGCGGCGAAGATTCTGGCTGTCTCGGACGGGGCGCTTTTAGAGCGTTTAAAGAACTATTCGGAGAGCCTGAAACAGAGCGTGCAGGAGAAGGACGCGAAACTGAAAGAGGTTGGGTATAAGACATATCTGAAAGCATAAAGAAAGAGGAGACCAGATAAAAAACAAGTCTGATGAGACGTGGAGGGTAAGATGGACTACAAGACAGCGGGTGTGGATATCGAGGCGGGATACCGTTCGGTGGAGCTGATGAAGCAGTACGTGAAGGGGACGATGAGGCCGGAGGTGCTGGGCGGAATCGGCGGATTTTCCGGCGCTTTTTCCCTTGAGAAGATTAAAGATATGGAGAAACCGGTACTCCTGTCGGGGACGGACGGTGTGGGCACGAAGATACAGCTTGCCTATCTGATGGATAAGCATGACACCGTCGGGATCGACTGCGTGGCCATGTGCGTCAACGACGTTGTATGCGCGGGCGCGGAGCCGCTGTTTTTCTTAGATTACATAGCCTGCGGCAAAAATTATCCGGAGAAGATTGCGGCCATCGTGAAGGGGGTGGCCGAGGGCTGTAAACAGGCGGGCGCGGCGCTGGTCGGCGGCGAGACGGCGGAGCATCCCGGACTGATGCCGGAGGAGGAGTACGATCTGGCCGGTTTCGCGGTGGGCGTGGCTGAGGAGAAAGACCTGATCACGGGCGCGGACGTTAAGCCGGGCGACGTGTTGGTCGGCATTGCATCCTCAGGTGTGCACAGCAACGGCTTTTCTCTGGTCAGGAAGGTGTTCGATGTGAAAAAGGAGACGCTTTCCGTATATTATGAGGAGCTTGGCGCGACGCTGGGGGAGACTTTGCTGACTCCCACCAGAATTTATGTGAATGCGCTTCGTGAGGTGAAGAAGGCGGGCATTACCGTCAAGGGATGCAGCCATATCACCGGCGGCGGCTTCTATGAAAATATTCCGAGAATGCTGCCGGAGGGCACCGGTGCGAAGGTGAAGAAAGGAAGCTTTGAGGTTCCGCCCATCTTTGCGCTCATGCAAAGAACCGGAAATCTGGAAGAGAAGATGATGTACAATACCTACAACATGGGACTCGGCATGGTGCTGGCGGTGGACGGCGCCTGTGCGGATCAGACCGTTTCGGCCCTGCAGGCGGCAGGAGAGAAGGCCTGGACGGTAGGGGAAGTCGTGTCGGGAGATCATGAGGTAGTGATTTTATAAACAGTCTGGCCGGACGGGACGCGCGTTTAGCGAGCGGACAGACCTGTCATCAGAAGCGGCCTGACTGTGAATCAGAAGGGGATGAACTGTCGTTGAAAAGGGGATGGGGAGTTGCGATTGGAGGAACGGTATGCTTAGAGTGGTGGTATGTGTTTCCGGAGGCGGCACAAATCTGCAGGCAATTATTGACGGTATTGCGCAGGGAGCTGTCTTTCACACAGAGATTGTCCGTGTAGTCAGCAACAATCCCGGCGCCCGCGCCCTTGAGAGAGCGAAAGCGGCGGGGATCGAGAGCGTGTGCGTATCGCCGAAGGACTACGGGGACAGGGAACAGTTCGAGACGGCTCTGATACGCTGTGTGGAGGAGGCCGGACCGGATCTGATCGTGCTGGCGGGCTTTATGGTCAAGGTGCCGGCGGAGCTGATACAAAAGTACAAAAACCGGATTGTCAACGTGCACCCTTCCCTGATTCCGGCTTTCTGCGGTACGGGATATTACGGACTGCGGGTACATGAGGAAGCGCTTAAGCGCGGTGTGAAAATAACAGGAGCGACGGTGCATTTTGTGGATGAGGGGATGGATACCGGACCCATCATCATGCAGAAAGCCGTAAAGGTACATGAGGACGATACGCCAGAGACGCTGCAAAGAAGGGTGATGGAGGAGGCCGAGTGGGTGCTTCTGCCATGGTGCATCAATCTCATTGCGGCGGGACAGGTAATAGTGGAAGACGGCCGGGTGACGGTGACAGAGTAACAATGCGAAAAGAAGCATTCTCTCTGTATATAAGATTATGAAAGGAAAGGGAATTAATGAAAATTTTGATCGTTGGCAGCGGAGGACGGGAACATGCGATTGCGGCGGCTGTGGCAAAGAGTCCGAGGGCGGATAAGATTTACTGCGCGCCCGGCAATGCGGGAATCGGACAGATTGCGGAGTGCGTGCCCATCGGCGCCATGGAGTTTGATAAGCTTGTGGCCTTTGCAAAAGAGAATGCCATTGATCTGACCATCGTGGGCATGGACGACCCGCTGGTGGGTGGTCTTGTGGATGAGATGGAGGCGGCGGGCCTCAGGGTGTTCGGACCCCGGAAAAACGCGGCGATTCTGGAGGGCAGTAAGGCCTTTTCCAAGGATCTGATGAAAAAATACAATATTCCCACGGCGGCTTACGAGAACTTTGACGATCCGCAGAAGGCGCTTGCCTATCTGGAGACCGCGAAGATGCCGGTGGTGTTAAAGGCGGACGGCCTTGCGCTCGGCAAGGGCGTGCTGATCTGTGAGACGCTTGAAGAGGCGAAAGAGGGCGTGCGGACCATCATGGAGGATAAAAAGTTCGGCGCGGCGGGCAACCGCATGGTGATCGAAGAGTTTATGACGGGGCGGGAAGTCTCCGTGTTATCTTTTGTGGACGGGAAGACGATAAAGATTATGTCCTCTGCGCAGGATCACAAGCGGGCGCTTGACGGCGATCAGGGACTGAACACCGGCGGCATGGGCACATTCTCCCCCAGCCCCTTCTATACGGACGAGGTGGACGCGTTCTGCCATAAGTACATTTATCAGGCAACCGTGGACGCCATGGCGGCGGAGGGAAGACCTTTTAAGGGTGTGATCTTCTTCGGGCTGATGCTCACACAGGACGGGCCGAAGGTGCTTGAGTACAATGCCCGCTTCGGTGATCCCGAAGCGCAGGTAGTGCTGCCCCGTATGAAAAACGATATGATCGACGTGGCGGAGGCGTGCATCGACGGGACTCTTGACAGGCTGGAGCTTTCCTTCGAGGATAATGCGGCGGTCTGTGTGATTCTGGCATCGGAGGGCTATCCCGTTTCCTATGGGAAGGGATTTGAGATTACAGGGCTTACTAACTTTGACGACAAGGACGGATATTACTGTTTCCATGCGGGAACGGCGTTGAAGGACGGAAAGATTGTCACAAACGGCGGCCGGGTGCTCGGTGTTACGGCGAAAGGCGCGACATTGAAAGAGGCGCGGGCGAACGCCTACGAGGCGGCGGAGTGGGTGCATTTTGACCACAGCTATATGAGGCGCGATATCGGCAAGGCGATTGATGAAGCTTAAGAGATACGGTGTAAATGAGTAAGGGAGAATTCAAAAGGGAGTGAGGCTATGAGCAGGGAAGAAAGAATAGAGATGCTCAAAAAGGAGTTTAGCGAGATCAATACCTATAACAGACCCACTTATTGTTCCGAATGCGGGGCTGTTATGGTCTTTAAGGGATTGGGCGAATACCAGTGCGAGAAGTGCGGCGTCAAAGATTATGACGATTACGGAAAGGTGCGCAATTACGTCGAGAATCATATGGGAGCCAACGCGGCGCAGACCGCCAAGGCTACCGGCGTGGCGCAAAAATCCATAAGGGATATGTTAAAAGAGGGAAAGCTGGAGATCGCGCAGAACTCGGCCATTTTCCTGAAATGCGAGATTTGCGGCGCAACGATCCGCAGCGGCAAATATTGCCCCAAGTGCGAGATGAACTATCACCATGATCTGGAGGAAATGGCAAGAAAGGCAAGGCATCATGGCGATACGTTTGGTTACAGCACGGAGCGGCGCAAGGGCGAGGACGGTTCCAAGCGTTTCACAAGAGAACAGTAAAAAGAACAAAGGACTGATAGAGGAGAGCGGAATGAAGATACGAAAGAGCGAACGGGTAAGAGCGGGACAGAGACATGTATGGAGAGCGGCAGCTGTTTTGGGCGCGGCGGTTCTTCTTGCGTGGTGTAATCCGATGGTGAGTCTGGCGGAGGCCACAGGCACCGTATTGCCCAACTCGGTCAATATCAGAAAACAGCCCGATCAGGAGAGCCAGGTGATCGGGAGCTCCACTGTCGGCAAGGAAATCAGTATCCGGGGCAAGGTAGACGTTTCCGGAATTACATGGTATCAGGTGTATGTGGACTCGAACACGATGGGCTATGTGCGCGCTGATATGATAGAGAAAAAGGGGGATGGAGACATTCCCACGGTTACCGCAGGTGCGGAAAGCCAGGCAGCACCGGCGTCTGAGGGCGGGGATGCAGGCGAACAGGAACCGGCATCTTCCGGCGGCGGCGCGCAGGTGGAGGCGCAGGAGTCGACGGATCTCCAGTATGCCAGCACCAAGGTGCAGGCGAAAGTACGTCCCGATCCGTCCACCTCGAATAACCCTGTGGATTCCCTGACGCCCGGGACGCAGGTGGTGGTGAGCGGAAAATCGGAGGGCAGCGACAGTAAGACCTGGTATTTCGTCAGCTTTACAGGGTCAAACGGCTCGGAGAAGACGGGGTATATCCGCTCTGATCTGTTAGAAATGGGAGAGCTGCTGCCCGCGCCGGAGGAGCCGGAGGAGGAACCAGAGGAGGAGCCGGAAGAGCCGGCAGCCGCACCGAGAAATGACTATGAGCTGAAAATAGAGACCACTTCCGAGGGAGCGGAGGAGTGGTATATTTATGATAATGTAACCGGACAGAAGCAGAAGCTTGTGCCGCTTTTGGAGTCTTCCTATTCTCAGTCGCTTGACGACGGGGATGAGACGAAGTCTATGGTGAAGCAGCGGATTGTGATTGTGGTGCTGGCCGTGCTTCTGGCGATTTTCGTGGTCGTGACGGTTATTATGGCATTTAAGCTGCGCGACGCCTACTATGAGGATTATGAGGACGACGAGGAAGAAGAGACGCCCGAAGAGCGTCCGGCGGCAAGACGGACGGCGGAGAGAGAAAGAGAGTCCGGCCGCAGGGCGGCGGCGGAGGAAGAGCGCAGACCCAGAAGAAGAGAGGATGCGGGGACGGACAGGCAGGAGCGCAGACGGCGGGAGCGTGAAGTAACTTACCGGGAAGAGCCGGATGTGGAAGAGGCGGTCAGGCCCGCGAGAACACGCAAGGCCAAGAATTTCCTTCTGGACGATGACGAGTTTGAATTTGAATTTTTGAATATGGACGATAAGGACCTGAAATAATCATGTTTATCGAGATAGATTTTAACAGCGATCAGGCGATATATATGCAGCTTCGGGATCAGATCATTATGGGAATCGCCTCTTCCCGGTTTCAGGAGGGAGAGATGCTCCCTTCCGTCAGACAGCTTGCGGACACCATCGGCATCAATATGCACACGGTCAACAAGGCTTACACCGTCTTAAAGCAGGAGGGCTATGTGAAAGTGGACCGCAGACGGGGCGTGATGGTGGCCGTGGACATTGACAGGATGCGCGCCATTGAGGAAATCAGGGCGGATCTGTTAGTCACTCTTGCAAAGGCAAGCTGTAAGAATATTTCCGGAGAAGAAGTGCATGCTCTTATAGACGAAATCTATGAGGAATATGGGAAAGGAATGAGAGAGTAAATGCAGCCACAATTTACGGACAAGGCGAAGACGGCTCTGATCTTAGCGGAGAGGGCGGCCAGAAGCCTGCGGCAGAGTTATGTGGGAAGCGAGCATATCCTGTTAGGACTTTTACGGGAAAATACAGGCGTTGCGGCGACCGTGCTTTTGAATAACGGCGTGGACGTGGTAAAGCTGAAAGAGATGATAAAGGATTTGATCGTGCCGGAGACCTCCGTGCTGATTGCGGAGCGGGACGGGTATTCCCCCCGCGCGCAGGCGATTCTGGAGGAGGCGCACAGGCAGGCGGACAGATTCCGCAGCGACAAGACGGGGACGGAGCACATTCTGCTGGCGCTTCTGAAAGAGGGGGAGAATGTAGCGGTCCGGCTTTTGAATACTATGGGTATTTCGGTGCAGAAGATTTACGTGGATGTACTGGTGGCCATGGGAGAGGACGGTGCGCTTTATAAGGAAGATCTGGGGAGAAAGCAGAATAAGAAGAAGGGAAATACCTCTACCTTAGACCATTACAGCAGGGATCTGACGGCGCTTGCCAGAGAGGGGAAGCTTGATCCGGTAATCGGCAGGGAGGAGGAGATCACAAGAGTGGTGCAGATCTTAAGCCGCCGCACGAAGAACAATCCCTGTCTGGTGGGAGAGCCGGGCGTCGGGAAGACTGCGGTGGTGGAAGGGCTTGCGGCCAGAATCGTGACCGGGGATGTCCCTTTTACCGTACAGAACAAAAGGCTTCTGACGCTGGATCTTTCCGGCATGGTGGCGGGAAGCAAGTACCGCGGCGAGTTTGAGGAGCGGATCAAAAAGGTCATTAAAGAAGTGATTGAGGACGGCAATATCATCCTCTTTTTGGACGAGATGCACACCATTATCGGCGCGGGCGGCGCGGAGGGAGCAATCGACGCCTCTAATATTCTGAAACCTTCCCTCGCAAGGGGGGAAATCCAACTGATCGGCGCGACTACCATCGCGGAGTACCGCAAGTATGTGGAGAAGGACGCCGCGCTTGAGAGGCGTTTCCATCCGGTGACGGTGGAGGAGCCGACTCTTGAGGAGACGGAGAATATCCTGCGGGGTATCGCCCACAAGTACGAGGAGCATCACAGGGTTACCATCACGCCGGAAGCGATCAGCGCGGCGGTGGCCTTATCGGCGCGTTACATCAATGACAGGAATCTGCCGGATAAAGCCATTGACCTGATCGACGAGGCATCGGCGGCGGTGCGGCTGCATGTGACGAAGCAGCCCGACAAGCTGCAGGAACTGTCGGAGGAGATTGATAAGATCGACTTACAGATCGAGCGGTCGATCCGTATGGAGGCGTTTACGCAGGCGGCCGAGCTGAAAAAGAAGCAGGAGAGCTGCATTAAGAAATATGAGCGGACGGTGAAGCGGCTGGAGCAGGAAGAGAAGAGCCGCGCCTATGTAGTGGGAGAGAACGAGATCGCGGAGGTGGTGGCGCTCTGGACCAAAATTCCCGTGAAGAAGCTGGCGGAGAAGGAGAGCGAACGTCTGCTTAAGCTGGAATCTATTCTGCACAAGCGTGTGATCGGTCAGGAGGAGGCAGTCATGGCGGTGGCGAAGGCCATGCGGCGCGGCAGAGTGGGGCTTCAGGATCCCAACCGGCCGATCGGGTCATTTCTGTTTCTGGGTCCTACGGGCGTAGGAAAAACAGAACTTTCCAAGGCGCTTGCCGAGGCCATGTTCGGTTCGGAAAACGCCCTGATCCGCGTAGATATGTCGGAGTACATGGAAGGTCATTCGGTGTCCAAGATGATCGGATCGCCGCCGGGTTATGTGGGATTTGAGGAGGGGGGACAGCTCTCCGAGAAGATCCGCAGAAATCCCTATTCCGTGGTGCTTTTCGACGAGATCGAGAAGGCCCACCCAGATGTGTTTAACGTGCTCTTGCAGGTGCTTGACGACGGACATATCACCGACTCCAAGGGACGGAAAGTGAGTTTTAAAAATACCATTCTGATCATGACTTCCAATGCCGGAGCGCAGCGCATTATTGATCCGAAAAACCTGGGATTCGGCGCGGCGGAAACGGAGAAACAGAGCTATGATAAGATGAAGGGGAACGTCATGGAGGAGGTAAAACGCCTCTTCAAGCCGGAGTTCATCAACAGGATTGACGAGATCATGGTATTCCATCCGCTGAATAAGGAGGATATGAAGGCGATTGTCACACTGCTTTCCAGAAATCTGTCCAGGCGGTGTAAGGAACAGATGGATATGGAGCTGACGGTCGGTTCCGCCGTGAAGGAGTATCTGATCGAGAAGCATATGGACGTTAAGATGGGAGCAAGACCCATGAAGCGGGCGATCCAGTCGGAGATCGAGGATGCGCTGGCGGAGGAGATTCTGGCAGGAAAGGTGAAGAGCGGAGATAAGGTGTCCGTGGGACTAAAGAATAAGAAAATAACCTTCACGGTAAAACCTGTGCAAGGTTAGTGTATAACAAAGAGACATTAGGAGGAAAAAGCGATGGCTGTAGTAGAGGAGTTATTGCGTGCAGAGAGTGACAAGACGCTCAGTTTTGGGAATCATAAGCTGGCGGCAAAGGCAAAGCTGGAGGATTATGAGCACGGCGGTAATCTTTACAAGGTAAAGACCTTTAAGGAGCTGACGAAGCTTGAGAAAAACGGCATGTTTGCCTACGAATCGGAGCCGGGCACCAGCGTGAACCGGTTCGAGGAGACGGAGAACGGTCTTACCTTCACGGTGGAGGGCGACGAGGACGCGCAGATCACGGTGGGACTTGAGGAGGACACGGCTTACAAAGTGTATGTGAACGGTGCAAACGTGGGAGAAATGAAGACCAACCTGAGCGGCAAGCTGAGTATCAGCGTAGAGCTTGCAAGTGTCGGCGCGGTGGAAGTAAAGATCGTCAAGTAGGCGGTCGGAGCGGGAATTTTTGGGGTTTTCGGCTGAGATATCATGTCTGGCTGGAAACCCCGCTTTAGTATATGTAGGGTAATTGCGAAACGCATATTCATCGATGTTGTATTGGGCATATTGTATAATCCATAAGCAGACCCTTGGAAAGTGTTTGAATCCTTCGGATTAAAACTGTCAGCGCTTAACGAGGTATTTTCGAGTTTAGCGCTGTTACGGCTGGAACGGAGCGCAAGCGCGTCTGCGTTGGAATATACAATGTGCACAATGGTTGCAATACTGTAAGGCGTTTTGCAATTACAGAGAGGTGTAAAGAGAGGAAACAGGAATGGCAAAGGGAAGATCAACGGTATTTTTCTGTCAGAGCTGTGGATATGAGTCCGCCAAGTGGCTCGGACAGTGTCCGGGCTGTAAGGAGTGGAATACCATGGTGGAGGAGCCTGCCGCCGGAAAGAGAAGCGGCGGTGCATCCGGCGGTGTGTCCGGAAAAAGAGCGGCGGAGCCTGTAAGCCTGAAACAGGTGGATTTGCGGGAGGGCGAGCGCATGACCACGCACATCGCCGAGCTTGACAGAGTGCTTGGAGGCGGGATTGTGCCGGGGTCGCTTACGCTGGTGGGCGGAGATCCCGGCATTGGCAAGTCAACCCTTCTTTTGCAGGTATGCAGGCATATGGCGGCGGACGGCAGGAAACTCCTCTATATATCGGGTGAGGAATCTTTGCAGCAGATTAAGATGCGGGCCAACCGGCTGGGGGAATTTTCGGATCAGCTTCTCCTTCTGTGCGAGACGAATCTGGAAATCGTGGAGCAGACCATCCGGAAACAACAGCCTGTGGTGGCGGTTATTGATTCGATCCAGACGATGTACAGGGAGGAAATCTCTTCCGCACCAGGCAGCGTCTCCCAGGTGAGGGAGTCCACCAATGTGCTGATGCAGCTTGCCAAAGGGCTGGGAGTCTCCATACTGATCGTGGGTCATGTGACGAAGGAGGGAACCGTGGCGGGGCCGCGGGTTCTGGAGCATATGGTGGACACGGTGCTCTATTTCGAGGGAGACAGACATGCCTCCTACCGGATTCTCAGGGGGGTCAAGAACCGTTTCGGTTCTACGAACGAGATCGGTGTCTTTGAGATGAAGGAGGAAGGGCTTGCGGAAGTGGAGAACGCTTCCGAGTTCATGTTAAGCGGTAAGCCGGAGGGAGCCAGCGGTTCTGTGGTGTCCTGTTCGATGGAGGGAACCAGACCGATTCTGCTGGAGATTCAGGCGCTTGTGTGCCACAGCAATTTCGGCATACCGAGAAGACAGGCCACGGGCATGGATTTAAACCGGCTCAATCTTCTGATGGCTGTTTTGGAGAAGCGTTTGAATCTGCAGATGTCGGACTGTGACGCCTATGTGAATCTGGCGGGCGGAATGCGGATCGCAGAGCCTGCCATTGATCTGGGCGTGGCCATGGCGGCGGCTTCCAGCTTTAAGAACCGGGCCATTGACGACAGGACGATTGTCTTTGGAGAAATCGGACTAAGCGGGGAGGTGCGGGGCGTCTCGCAGGCGGCCCAACGGGTGGCGGAGGCCGCGAAGCTGGGGTTTACCACATGCGTTCTTCCGGCGGTAAATGCGGGGCAGATCAGGGCGAAAGAGGGGATTCGGATTATCGGCGTCAAGACAGTGCGGGATGCCATCGACTTGATTTAGAGACGTTTATGTGGTACTATATCCGAGGTTATTTTATTTTTTGTGTAATGGGAAATTGCGAAAAGAGAATGCAGGGTGTTCTCGGAATCGTCGCTGTCTGACGAGGATTTCGTACAAAAGGGAAGAAGATCTGACAAAGGAGTCAGTATGGATAATAGAAAGCACGGCTTTCGGGGCAGCATACCGCTTCTGATCGTGGAAATCTGCGTTTTACTTATTGCAGTATTCGTGATGTATGTGGTGGTCACGATGACAAGCGAGGTAAACCACAAGGCCATTGACGAGGAAAAGATCCTTATTAACGAGGAGATCGTCAGAAAAAAGACAGACGATGTGAAGCAGACGGAGACGAAGGCGAAGAAGGAAGAAAAGGTAAAAGCAAAAGGCTACCGGAACATTGCGCTCTTCGGTGTGGACGCCAGAGACGGCGAGCTGGGGCGGGGCACCAGAAGCGACACCATCATGATTGCCAGTATCAATCAGGACACGCAGGAGATCAGGCTGATTTCCGTGTTCCGTGATACCTATTTGAATCTGAGCAACGATTCTTATAACAAATGTAATACAGCCTATGCGCAGGGCGGGCCGGAACAGGCCATCAATATGCTCAACATGAATCTGGATCTGGACATCACGGACTATGTGACCATCGGCTTTTCGGGGCTGATCGACGCGGTGGATGCGCTGGGCGGTGTGGAGATAGAGATTACGGATGCGGAAATTTCCCATTTGAATAATTATCAGCTCTGTATGGCGGAGGAGCTTGGCGTGGATTACATTCCGGTTGAGCAAAGCGGCAGGCAGCTTTTGAACGGGATGCAGGCTACGGCTTACTGCCGGATCCGCTACACAAAGGGAGACGATTTCAGAAGGGCAGAGCGACAAAGAGAGGTGCTTCGGGCCATGATGGATGAGGCCGGAGGCGCGTCAATCAGTACATTGACTGATATGGTTAATGCCGTTTTGCCGCAGGTGGAAACCTCCCTGGATGTGGATGAGATTTTGAGCGTGCTGGGAAGTGTGGCGGGCTATCAGATGGTAGTCAGCGACGGGTTTCCGTTTGAGGGCGGAAGAGCCGGAGCCAATGTGGGAAGTAAGGGAAGCTGTGTGATTCCCATGGATCTGGAGGAAAACGTAAGGCAGCTTCATCAGATGCTTTACCCGGAGAACGGCTATGCGCCCTCCGGACAGGTAAAGCTGATCAATGAGGAAATCAAAGCACAGACAGGCGAGTATATGCAATAACGGTTCAGACAGGGCAGCGGTTCACATAGGGAGCGGCTGTCCATGTGCAAAGAGGGTATACGGTACTATGAAAAAACTGCTTATTTATCTAAGGAATTATAAAAAGGAGACGGTTTTCGCGCCGCTCTTTAAAATGCTGGAGGCCACGTTTGAGCTGTTTGTGCCGTTGGTGATGGCGGCCATTATTGACCGGGGAATCGGGCAGGCGGATACGGGATATGTCCTGAAAATGGGCGGCATACTCGTTGCGCTTGGGCTGATCGGGCTGTTGTGCTCCATCACGGCGCAGTATTTTGCGGCGAAGGCTGCGGTGGGATTTGCCACCGGCTTAAAGCACGCGCTGTTTGATCATATCCAGAGCCTTTCTTTTACGGAAATTGACACCCTTGGCACTTCCACGCTGATTACGCGCATGACTTCCGACGTGAATCAGGTACAGAACGGGGTCAATATGGTGCTGCGCTTATTTCTGCGCTCGCCCTTTATCGTGTTCGGCGCGATGATTATGGCGTTTACCATCGACGTGAAGGCGGCTCTTATTTTTGTGGTGACGATTCCCCTTCTGGCGGTGGTGGTTTTCGGGATAATGGCCCTTACCATGCCCATGTATAAGAAAGTGCAGGCAGGACTGGACGCGGTTCTTGGAGCGACGAGAGAAAATCTGACGGGCGCGAGGGTGATCCGCGCTTTCCATAAAGAGGAGGAAGAGATTGACCGGTTTGAGGAGAAAAACGAAACGCTGACCCATTTGCAGCTTGCTGTGGGGAAAATTTCCGCTTTGACCAATCCGGTCACATATATTATCATCAACGCGGCGACCATTCTTCTGCTCTACACGGGCGCGGTGCGCGTGGACAACGGCAGCATTACGCAGGGCGGGGTGGTGGCTCTGGTCAACTATATGTCGCAGATTCTGGTGGAGTTAATCAAGCTGGCCAATCTGATTATCACGATTACCAAGGCGCTTGCCTGCGCCAACCGGATCGAGGCGATTTTCGAGGTGGAGTCCTCTATGCGGTGGCAGGAGGCCGCTTTATGCGGGGACGGGGAAAACGGTCCGACAGCAGGCGGTGGTAAGGATTCCGGGACGGACGCACCGGCTTTAAAGAGCCAGGCGGGGGAAAAGAACGGACAAAAGACGCAGCGGGATCTGGCCGTTGCGTTTGAACATGTGCATCTGACATACGGGGGCGCGGGGGCGGAATCCCTGAGCGATATCCATATACAGGTGCCCAGGGGGCAGACGGTCGGCATCATAGGCGGCACAGGCTCGGGTAAGTCCTCTCTGGTGAATATGATTCCCCGGTTTTATGACGCGTCGGCAGGTACGGTGCGCGTGAACGGGCGGGATGTGAAATCCTATGGTATGGAAGAGCTGAGAGAAAGAATCGGCATTGTTTTGCAGAAAGCGGTGCTCTTTAGGGGAACGATCCGTGACAATCTGCTGTGGGGAAATGCGCAGGCCACGGACGAAGAGCTGTGGGAGGCGCTGCGGCTCGCACAGGCCAAAGAGTTTGTGGAGACGAAGGAGGGCCGTCTGGATGCGCCCGTGGCGCAGGAAGGGCGCAATCTTTCCGGTGGCCAGAGACAGAGACTGACCATCGCGAGGGCGCTGGTGGCAAAGCCGGAGATACTGATTCTGGACGACAGCGCATCGGCCCTTGACTACGCCACGGACGCCGCGCTTCGTAAGGCACTTAAGGAACTGCCCGGGGAGCCGACGGTGTTTATCGTGTCCCAGAGAGCCTCCTCCATCCAGCACGCAGACCAGATTATCGTGCTGGAGGACGGCGAGATGGCAGGATGCGGCACGCACGAAGAACTGCTCGCAAATTGCGAAGTCTACCAGGAGATTTACTATTCACAGTTTGAGAAACAGTCTGCCGTGCAAAATTGAATATACAAACCGGCGTTGAGAGCTTGCTCTCATAAGACGGTTTGGATGTTCAATTTTATAGGGCGGACGCCCGACATGAATAAATTGGCGAAGACAATTTATGAATGGCACGGCAGACAGCTTATGAATGGCACGGCAGACAGCATGGCGAACTTAGATATACAAACTGGCGTTGAGAGTTTGATCACAAAGCGGGCGTTGTGTTCGGGTTTGCGAAGCAAATATCGCAATCGAGCCTGCTCGATTTGATACAGGAGGGTAAGATGGGACAGAAAGAAACGTTTAAGCGGGTTTTGCATTACATCAAAAAATACTGGCTGTATCTGGCAGCGTCCATCGTGATGGCGAGTGTGACGGTGGCGCTGACCCTGTATTTCCCTATTTTGACCGGTAGAGTCATAGATCTGGTGCTCGGAGCGGGACAGGTGGACTTTGGGGGCGTGTTCTCGATTTTGAAGCAGATGGCGCTGATTGCCGCCGCCACCGGTGCGGCCCAGTGGATTATGAATGTGTGCAACAATAAAATGACTTACCGCATCGTACAGGACATCCGCAACGAAGCGTTTGGCAGGATAGAAATTCTTCCCTTGAAGTACATCGACGCGCATTCCTACGGCGAGGTGGTGAGCCGGGTGATCGCGGACGTAGACCAGTTTGCGGACGGTCTGCTGATGGGTTTTACGCAGTTTTTTACCGGAGTCATTACGATTTTGGGCACGCTTGGCTTTATGCTCAGTGTCAATGTGGCCGTCACGGGTGTCGTTGTATTGGTGACACCGTTGTCGTTTTTTGTCGCAGGCTTTATTGCGAAGAAAACGTTCACGATGTTCCATTTACAGTCTGAGACAAGAGGGGAGCAGACGGCGCTGATTGAGGAAATGGTCGGAAACCAGAAGGTGGTACAGGCGTTTTCCCACGAGGATGAGGCGCTGGAGCGGTTTGACGAGATCAACGGCAGATTGCAGGACTGCTCTTTGCGGGCTATCTTTTTCTCCTCTCTGACGAATCCATCCACCCGTTTCGTCAACAATCTGGTGTATGCGGGCGTAGCGGTTGTGGGAGCGGTTTACGCCGTCCACGGAGGGATCAGCGTGGGGCAGCTTTCCTGCTTTCTCTCCTACGCGAACCAGTACACGAAGCCGTTCAACGAGATTTCCGGCGTGGTGACGGAATTACAGAATGCGCTTGCCTGCGCGGCGCGGATTTTTGCGCTGATCGAGGAGGAACCGCAGACGCCAGAGGCAGCGGACGCGAAGACGCTTCGGGATGTAAAGGGGCGTGTGGAGCTTTCCCATGTGGATTTTTCCTACGTGCCGGATAAGAAGCTGATTACAGACCTGAATCTGGTGGTTAAGCCGGGACAGCGGGTGGCTATCGTAGGACCCACGGGCTGCGGCAAGACGACGGTAATCAATCTGCTGATGCGGTTTTACGATGTGAACAGTGGAAAAATCTGTGTGGACGGGGCGGATATCCGCGAAGTGACGAGAAAGAGCCTGCGGGAAAATTATGGGATGGTATTGCAGGAGACATGGTTAAAGGCCGGAACGATCCGCGATAATATCGTAATGGGCAGACCGGAAGCTACGGAGGAAGAGGTGATCGCCGCGGCGAAAGCGTCCCACGCCCACAGCTTTATCAAGAGACTTTCCAAAGGCTATGATACGGTGATCGGGGAGGACGGCGGCAGTCTTTCCCAGGGACAGAAGCAGCTTCTGTGCATCACGAGAGTTATGCTCTGTCTGCCGCCCATGCTGATTCTGGACGAGGCGACCTCCTCCATAGATACGCGCACGGAAATACGGATTCAGAAAGCCTTTGCCACCATGATGCAGGGAAGAACCAGCTTTATCGTGGCGCACCGGCTCTCCACCATCCGGGAGGCGGACGTGATTCTTGTTATGAAGGACGGGAACATTATCGAGCAGGGAAATCACGAGACATTGCTTAAGAAGAAAGGCTTTTATGCCGGACTGTATGAAAGTCAGTTTGCAGTGTAGTTCAGTTCAGGACTTTGCACTTGCTGCAAAGTCCGTAAGAATATGTAAATTTAGCCAAGTGGGAATCTGCCCTCGCCGTAGGCGATTTGGAATGGGCAGATTCTATAACAGGAAAGCCGAAGGCTGAACTGTTATAATAGGAGGCGTCTTTGTTGTAGTCCATGGATTCGGAGCGGATGTCCGTGATCGCGCCGTTTTCCCACTCAAAGACAAGATACTGGTAAACCACGGCGTGATGCTCCAGATACGCCTCATCGGTTAAAAAGGAGAGAAGCGCGTCCTTTTCGATTTCGTTATCCTCACAGAAGGCGTCGATTTCCACAGCCGTGCCGTCTACAAAGAAGGATGGCAGAATCGTGGTCAGGGGGGCGTCGAAAGGGATTTCTTCCGCGGGAAGGAACTGATAACTGCCGTCGTCCACAGAGGAGAGGATGTCATAATCTCGGTAGGCGGCCAGAAAGGCATCGGCGCCGTCTCCGATTTTAACGCCGCGTATGGTCTGTGCCGTCTCCGCATCCAGATCGTAGTCTGTGGCGGTAAGAAGCGGTTTTTCTTCGCCGCAGGCGCTGAGAGTCGTGAGGGAAAAAGTCAGGATAAGGAGAACGGCGATTTTTTTCATGGGAACCTTCTTTCTGTAAATGAATGTACTGAAAAACCCGCGAGCAACGACTCACGGGTCATAATAACAGGGGCAGTAGGAATCGAACCCACATCGATGGTTTTGGAGACCACTGTTCTACCTTTGAACTATGCCCCTATACTGTGCGGCGGGCTAAAGCAAACCGCCGAAAATTATTATAGCATAGGTGAGGGGAGAGCGCAAGAGTGTTTTTTTAATGAAAGACAAACGGGGTATTTGCGAAACTCTTTTAAGGTTGTCGAATTTGCACAAATAGCATAATCAACGCAGACGCGCTTTCGCTCCGTTCCAAACGCAACGGTACTAGGCTCGAAAAAACCTCGCCAAGTGCCGGCGTTTTCCAAGGGTCTGCTTATAATTATGCTATTTGTGCAATGAAAGCAGCGATTTGAAGAGTTTCGCAATTACTTAGGATAAACAGGTATGGAGAGGTGCGGCGGTAACGAAACAAACGATAACACTGGAAAGGAAGGTAATTTATGTTAGAGCAGGCAGGAACCATGTTTGACAATATGGAGGCGATGATGTACCGCCTGAAGAAAAAAGCATACAAGGAGCGGATGGAGCAGTTTCGGGAAAAGAACGGGACGATTCTCGCAGAGATGACGGATTTTGTGGAACGGGCGAAAGAAACGGATCGTGGCGGGGCGGCGGCGCAGACGGCGAAGGCCCTTGCGGATGCGGTGGAAGCGCGCTTTGCCAAACGGGGCAAAATCAGCGGAAGAAGCCAGATGGATATTAATCTGTTTATGATTTATTTCGTCTTTCCGGCAATTCTTCTGACGCACAGCGAATACGCGGGACTGCTTGCAGATGCGGTCCGGGATGAATGGCGGGGGCGGTTTAAAAACAGTGAGCAGCTTGGGTATGCGACGTATGAAGAAATCTACAATACCTTTCAGGAGAAGTTTCTGGGGTTGTTTTAGGAAGTTGCAGAGGAGTTTCAGGGCGGCGCAGGAAACGCCGCCCATTGTTTTACACCTCTTCCAGAATGAGAAAATCCCAGCGGGAGAGGGAGAGACGGTCGCCCTCTTTTACGACGGCTGTGGTTTCTTCTTCGCAGAAACCGTCGGCTGTTCTGACAGCGGAAGCGCCCTCTCCGGACAAAGCGGCATCCCCGTTTGAGGGCAGCGGCTCGTGGCCGGAAAGCAGCACGCGGGCGTCAGGGCCGTGGTAGACGGTTTCCTGCGGTTCTTCGGAATAATTAAAATAGTATATGATTTCTTTTTGCAGGCCGTTTGTCCCCCGCTTGATGATCAGAGGATAGACAGCTTTTTCTCTGGGAATGCCCGCCTTGTCACAGAGGAAAGCGAGGAGGTTTTTCAGCACATCCCCGTCCGTATAACAGCCAAGATAGGCGGCATAGCCCTGACCGAACCGGTTTCCCGTGAGGGCAGCGCAGTCACCCCAGTGGGGATGGTCGTAGAGAGCCAGCGGTTCGGCGGTGTCAGGCAGGAGAAGCTCCATCCAGCTATGGACACAGTGGTTTGCTTCCGGCGGCTCCTGTCCCGCCGCAGTGCTGAGGTTGACTGAATTGGTCGTATCAGCCGCGTGGGATTTTGCCTGTATTTCCGGTGCGGTTCGTAATCCCACCTGCACAGCGTCCGTAAACTGGTCGTAGGTCATACCAAAAACGTCGGTCAGGCCGTGGGGCAGGTCGTCGTGGCAGATTTTCAGCATTCGGTCCGCCACGGCGGTTTTGAAGGTGGAGAGCAGCACGCCGCCACCCTGTACATAGTTTCTCAGCGCATCCGTAAGTGTGTCGGAGACGCTGTAGAGGGCGGGCGCAATCAGCAGTTTATACTGACTATACAAGTCGATATCCTTCTCCGCCGAGAGGATGTCGCATTCTATATTCATTTCATAGAGGGCGTCGAAAACCCAGCGGAAAACGTCGTTGTAGGCCGGACCATCCTTGATCGGAAACCATTGCAGGGCGTCCAGAGAGACGTTGTCCAGAAGGATTGCGACTTTACTATGCTTTTTCAAATTGACCAGATGAGTACCATGTTTGGCAAAGTCTGCGCCGATGCGGCAGGCTTCCCGGTAGGTGGCGTTTTCTTTCAGGTTATGGCTGAGTACGCCTTTCCAGTAGGATTCGATGGCGTTGTGGATGGAGTGCCAGTGCCAGTACTCCACGCAGTCGGCTCCGTTTGCCAGATGGCTGAACGCCTGCAGGCGCAGCTGCCCGGGATAGGGAAGCCAGCCGTGATTGCCCTGCGCCTCGGTCTCCAGAACGAGATAGTTGTCTTTTTTTAAGGAGCGTGCGATGGCGCCGCCGAAGGCGATCTCCTTTCCGGTGAGATCCTGCGCGGAGGGGTGGTAGATATCGCATCCCGCTATGGTGAGCGGTCCTGCTGCCTCCCACTGGTCCACCTCCGGCTGTAAGCCGAAAGAAAAGTCCTGCCAGTCGTAGTCGAAATTTTGTGTGATGAACTGGTCCGGGCGGGCGTATTCCTGCACGATGGCACATTGCCATGCGAGAAACTCCGACACCAGGTTTTGTTGGAATTTATGATATGCCGCGCCGAGGCTGGCGTTGATGGTGCCGCGCACGTCGGGAAAATCTTCCCACGCGTTGATCCGGTTGCTCCAGTAATCAAGCCCCCATGCCTGATTCAGGAGAGAAAGATCGTCGTGGAAGAGCTTCCGCACATAGTCTGCGAACTGTTCCTGGGCGTAGGCGGAACAGGTGTCGTAGGATTTGGTTTCATTGTCGAGCTGGAAGCCGATCACATGGTCATAAGGCTGTACTTCCTCCATGAGTCTGCGAATCATGCGCTCCGCGTGTTTTAGGTACATGGGGTGGGCGATATCCATGTTTTGCCTGTGGCCGTAACGCCCGGGACCGTCGTGGGTCTCGGTGATGATATCCGGATATTTGCGGGCAAGCCATGTGGGAACCGCGTAGGTGGGCGTGCCAACGATCACCTGAATGCCGTGCTTTTTCGAGCAGGACAGCATCCGGTGCAGATGGGTGAAATCGAAAACGCCGTCCTGCGGCTCCCATGTGCTCCATGTGGACTCCGCGATGCGGATCACATTCATACCCGCCTTTTTCATCATTTCCATATCGGTTTCGATGCGGTCTGTGGGAAGATATTCGTCGTAGTAGGCCGCGCCGTAGAGCAGTTTATTCATTTTCATCGGTTTTCCTCCTGATATAACAAATAGTTTTTATGATGCCGTTCCGACAAGGGACAGCCGGAAAGATTTCCGGGAAAAGTGTCTTACAGCATGGTTTCCAGCCGTTCCACCGCCAGCCGGATGTATTCGCCAAGAGAAGTTTCTGTGCATCCCGCGATAAAGTGATTGCAGCGGTTGACGGGAATCAGAATTTTAAAGGCTTTGCTTGCGCCCACGGCGGTGGCGATGGCGGGGGTAATTTCCCCGAGCAGGGCGTTTGCAAAGACGATGCCTACGGGACCTATGACGATATCCGCGTCGCCAGCGTTTACCAGCACGGCATTCTCGCCGGTTGCGCCGAAATCGGCCCCTGCCTTTAACATGGCGGCGGTGGCGGCGGTGTTGGTGCCGATGGCGTAAAGCTCTAAATCTTTATGTTTTGCCTTGATCTGTTCGATGACGGTCTTGCCGATGCGGCCGCCCTGTCCGTCGATGACGGTGATTTTCATATGGGGTTTCCTCCTTTATTTTGACCAATATAGTCGATGACGTGGCTTATCATGACGTGGCTTATCATAGTGTCTGCAATATATGGCTGTAAACGCGCAGGCGTTTCGCGCATGTCTATGGCAGGCAGTGTTTTACAAAAAATTTCTCAAAGATAACAATAGTGTACCATAAGAGCACAACGTATAAAATAAAAAAATTTCCTTATAATACCCTTTATCAAATGATCGCGTTGCGATCATTGAGAGAATGCTTCGCATTCTCTGCACTAAAAAAAGTGGTGAAAAACGGGAGAAGTTATGTCAACTAATAGCGTGACCATTTATCTGAAAGCGGAACAGAATGTGGAGATACAGAAGCCGGAGGTGTGCGTCAAGGATATTGCGGCTCTGACCTGCGAGGATCCGCATGTGCTTGCGAAGGCAAAATCCCTGAAACTGTGGACGTTTCGGGAGGGGGAGAGCAAGAGGCAGGTAATCAGCGTGCTCAAGGTCGTGGAGGAGATCGGGAAGGCGTGCCCCGGCGTGAGTGTGGAGAGTCTGGGCGAGGCGGACGTGCTTGTGGAGTGGATCAGTGTGGACAGGCATAAGGGGTTTGTCCAGTGGTGCAAGCTTGTCTTTGTGTCGCTGGTCAGTTTTTTCGGAACGGCCTTTACGATTATGGCTTTTCACAACGATATCGGGATCAACGAAGTGTTTTCCAGGCTCTATGAGATGGTGATGGGCTATCGGGGAGACGGGTACGGGATTCTGGAATTGTCCTACTCCCTGGGGCTGGCGGTGGGAATCATTGTATTCTTCAACCATATCGGCGGCAGGCGGATCACCAAAGACCCGACGCCAATCGAAGTGGAAATGCGGATTTATGAGGAGGATGTGAACAAAGCGCTCATTGCGACGGCGGACAGGGAGGGAAAGACCATTGATGTTTCTTAGACAGCTTCTTCTTTCGGTGATCGGGGCAAGCGCCGGACTGATCGTGTCGGCGGGTGTATTTACGGTGCTCATTTCGGTCGGGCTGATTCCGCGGTTTGCGGGGAAAATGCATGTGGCGAAAAAGGTGTTTGCGCTGGAGGAAATGGTGATCTTCGGCACGTTGACGGGCAGTTTTTTCAGCGTTTTCGGAGAGTGGGGAAAGATAGGCGGCTTTGTGAGATCCCATGCGCTCTTCGGGGCGGCCACGGATGGCGTGTGGGATCTTGCGGGGACACTGATACAGATTGTGTTCGGCCTGTTTGCGGGCATCTTTGTGGGGTGCCTTGCTCTCGCCATCGCGGAGATGTTAAACACCATCCCTGTTTTTGCCAGAAGAGTCGGCTTCCGTCACGGACTGGGGATTGCGATACTGGCCGTGGCGCTTGGGAAACTGGTGGGAAGTCTGATTTACTTTACCCAGCGGGTGTTTTTGTGATGGCATCTGTTTGGTGAGAATGTGAAATACAAAGGCGGGTCAGGGAAATGGAAAACAGAAAAAGAAAAAGGAGAAGACAGATTATGGCACAAAATCAGGTACAGCAGGAAACAGAGAAACCGGAGGAAAAGATGACACAGCAGGAGAAGGAGCAGGCTTACAGGCAGCATGTGGAGCAGTCGACGCCCAAATACAGTATGCCAGTCCGCATGGCCAAGGCTTTTGTTGTGGGCGGCATTATATGCGTGATCGGACAGTGCATTTTAAACTATGCCACGAACAGTATGGGGCTTGACAAGGAGACGGCCGGTTCGTGGTGCTCCATGCTTCTTGTACTGGCAAGCGTGCTGCTGACAGGTTTCGGACTTTATCATAAATGTGTGGAGTGGGGCGGCGCGGGCGCGCTCGTGCCGATCACGGGTTTCGCGAACTCCGTGGCGTCGGCAGCCATCGAGTACCAGAAAGAGGGGCAGGTGTATGGTATCGGGTGTAAAATCTTTACCATCGCCGGGCCGGTGATTCTGTACGGCATATTCACGAGCTGGGCCCTTGGCGTGGTGTACTGGATCGGGAAGATATTGGGGATAGTGTGAGAAAAGGGCCGTTCCGGTCCCGGAGAAGCGGTGCAGCGGAAAGTCCGTTATTTCTCGGACGGAGACATCCGGTTACCGCACAGAGAGCGGTTTCCGGAACCGGGATCCGGTGACGGGCCTGACAGCGGCATACGTCCTGTAGCCGAAGGGTTATCATACCTTAGATGGAAGAGAAATACAAGGAATGCGGCAAGGCGCTTGACATCTGCTTCCGTTATGCTATACTCATGTTGTTAACTTTTTACATAAATGGTTAACAAGTGGAGAAATGAAAACCAGAGAAGCGAAAACGAAAGAAGCGGGAGGAAAACATGGAAAAACAAAAATCATACGAATCCGGTATCAACACAGAAAATGCGAAGGCAGGCGTTACGGGGCGAAGGATCGGCACATTGGAAATGGTGCTTTGCGGGGTGTTTACCACGCTGATTGCAGTGGGAGCGTTTATCAAGGTTCCCGTGCCTGTGGTGCCCTTTACCCTGCAATTTCTGTTTACCATGCTGGCGGGACTTTTGCTTGGCGGCAGACTTGGCGCGATGAGCGTCGGCGTCTATATTCTGCTGGGACTGGTGGGACTGCCCATCTTCGCGGAGGGCGGAGGATTCTGGTACATATTAAAGCCAAGCTTCGGCTATCTTCTCGGCTTTATGCTGGCTGCCTGGGTGACAGGCAGGATGGTGGAGCGCAGAGGACGGCTGACGACCGGATGGGTCATGGCCGTGAATTTTCTGGGACTTTTTATTGTCTACGCGGCCGGAATGGTATATTATTATGTAATCTGCAATTATGTGATTGACACGCCCATCGCAGTTGGACCGCTGTTTCTTTACTGTTTCGTGCTGGCTGTTCCGGGCGATATCTGCCTGTGCATACTGGCGGCAATTTTGACTGTAAGAGTCAAACCTGTATTTCAGAAAATGATGGAAGAGGGAAGACGGAAATGAGCAAAAATCTCTTTATTACCGGCACGGGGACGGATGTGGGGAAAACTTATGTGACCGGCTTGGTCATTAAGAAACTCAGGGAGAGCGGGGCAAACGCCGCCTACTACAAGGCGGCTATGAGCGGTAATGAAAGAAGGGCGGACGGGACGCTGATTCCGGGGGATGCCCTGTCTGTGAAGGAAGTTTCCGGGATTGCCCAGCCTTTGGAGGAGATGTGCCCTTACATATATGAAAATGCCTATTCACCCCATCTGGCGGCCCGTATCGAGGGCGGACCGGTGGAGCTTTCCGTGGTGCGGGACGGCTTTCGGAAAGTCAGCGAAAAGTATGACTATGTGACCGTGGAGGGCAGCGGCGGCATTCTCTGCCCCATCCGCTATGACGGGGAGCGGATTATGCTGGAGGATGTGATACAAGACCTTGGCCTGTCCTGCCTGCTGGTCGCTGACGCGGGGCTTGGCACGATTAACAGTGTGGTGCTGACCGCAGAATATATGCGTGCCAGAAACATTCCCATTGTGGGTATGATCTTTAACCGCTTTCATAAAGGCAATGTGATGGAGGAGGACAATATTCGCATGTGCGGGGAGCTGACAGGGCTTAAAACGCTTGCCTGCGTGCAGGAGGGTGACCGGGCGCTTGCTATGGAGGCGGAGGCGCTGCGGGCGTTGTATTGTTGATTGAGAAAGGTTTACATAATAGTTGCCCAATGTGTCCGGTGCGGTCAATAATTGAAAATAGTTTACATAATGTGAAATAGAACAGGAAGAAAAGAGGATTTTGCCATGATCTGGTACCCTTACGAACAGATGAAAACGATGAAGCCCCCCTACGAGATCGTAGATGCGCAGGGCGTGTATCTCTATACAGGAGAGGGCGAAAAAATGATCGACTCCATCTCCTCCTGGTGGAGTGTGATTCACGGTTATAAGCATCCGGTGCTGACCAAAGCAGTCAAGGATCAGGCGGATGTTTTTTCCCATGTGATGCTGGGAGGGCTGACCCACCCTGCGGTGCGGAAGCTGTCGGATAAGCTGGCGTCGTGGCTGCCAGGTGATCTGGACTACTGCTTTTTTTCGGATTCCGGTTCGGTGGCGGTGGAGGTGGCGCTCAAGATGGCGCTCCAGTTTAACGTGAACAGGAAAGACAGCCGCAAGACGGTGCTCTCGCTCACCCACTCTTATCACGGAGATACCTTTAAGGCCATGGAAGTCGGGGACGACGAGGATTACCATTTCGCTTTTGAGAGCAAGCAGGGCGTTCTCCATATTCCGGCGGAAATACCGGCGCTGGAGGAGGCTTTTGAGAGGCATCATAAGGAGCTGAACTGTTTTATCGTGGAGCCGCTTTTGCAGGGAGCGGGCGGTATGCGGATGTACAGTCTGGACTTTTTGCGGCGGGCAAGGCAGCTCTGTGACCAGTACGATGTGCTGCTTATTTTTGACGAGGTGGCCACAGGTTTTGGGCGGACGGGCTACCGGTTTGTGGCGGACGAGGTGCTGCCGGATATACTGGTGCTCGGCAAGGCCCTGACGGGCGGTTATATCGGTCATGCGGTGACGGTGGCGGGAGAAAAAGTTTATCAGGGATTTTACGGGGACGACCCGTCGCTTGCGCTCATGCACGGGCCGACTTTTATGGGGAATGCGCTTGCATGCAGCGCAGCGCTCGCCTCGATTGAACTGTTTGAGGGACAGGACTATATGGCGAAGATTCGCCGGATCACGGAGATTATGCGGCGGGAGCTTGCGGACTTTTCCGATCCGCAGGTGAGAGAGGTGCGCATTATGGGCGGCTGCGCCTGTCTGGAAGTATTTGACGGGGCGTCTCTTTCGGGGTATCAGGAGTTTGCGGCGAAACGGGGCGTGTTTGCCAGACCGTTCCTCCGATATCTCTACACGATGCCGCCCTATGTGATTGCGGAGGAGGAGCTTGTGAAGGTGCTTTCCGTGATGAAGGAATGGTTCACGCAGACACGTTAATTTTGAAGACAAGAGGTGTACATACAGATGGATAAGATCAAGGAATTACAGGAAAAATTATATCAGGGCGCGCTTCTTACAAAAGAGGAGATTATGCCCTTGACGGATATGCCTTTGGAGCCGCTTTGTCAGGCGGCGGACGAGATCAGACGGCATTTTTGCAAAGACCGTTTCGATCTGTGCACGATCATAAACGGAAAATGCGGGAAGTGTTCGGAGGACTGCAAATACTGCGCCCAGAGCGCCCATTATACCACGGCCTGCGGGGAGTCCTATCCGCTGCTTTCCACGGAGAAAATCGTGGAACAGGCGAAACACAATGCGGCGCAGGGCGTGCTGCGCTATTCTATCGTCACAAGCGGCAGGCGGCTTTCGGAGGCGGAGGTCGGGCAGGTCTGCGAGAGCATCCGCGCGGTGCGGCAGGAAGCCGGTATAGAAGTCTGCGTCTCCTTCGGTCTGCTTGGGGAGGCGGATTTTGTGAAGATCAGGGAAGCCGGGGCGTCACGCGTCCACTGTAATCTGGAGTCTTCCGAGCGGTATTTTTCACAGGTCTGCACGACCCACACTTACGCGGATAAAATAGAGACGCTGCTGGCGGCGAAGCGGGCGGGTCTGGAGGTTTGCAGCGGCGGTATTATGGGACTTGGGGAAACCATGGAGGACCGGATTGATATGGTGCTGACGGCAAGAGCGCTTGGCGTAAAGTCCGTTCCCGTGAATGTGTTAAACCCGATTCCCGGCACGCCTTACGAAAATAATCCGGCGCTGACAAACGATGAGGTGCGCCGGATCGTGGCTGTTTTCCGCTTTATCATTCCGGACGCGTCGATCCGGCTGGCAGGTGGCAGAGGCCTTCTTGGCGATAAGGGGGAGAAATGCTTTGCAGGCGGCGCGAATGCGGCCATCAGTGGCGACATGCTGACGACGGCGGGCATTACCGTGGAAACGGATATGGCGCTTCTTGCGCGGATGGGGTATACTGTGGTAAAGGGATGAGTCGGCAAAAGGGCCGCGAAAGTCCCTGAAAGCGAACGGAAAACGGGAAGGAGCGGACAGTAAGTATGAACACATTTCAATACCGGGTGGTAAGCATAGACGGAGATTATGCGAATCTGGAGCGGATCGACGCGCCGGAGGACGGGTATAAACTGGTGGCACGCGCGCTTTTGCCGCCGGAGATCAGGGAGGGGTCAAAACTTTTGTATGAAATGATGACCTACTCGATTATGGAGGATTCGGACATATAAAAAGTTATGTAAACCGAATGCGCCGCGCGGGAAAATGGCTGTTTATGGCATTGCAATTTTTCGTGAAGTTCCTGTATAATTGAAAAAACGAGAGAACGGGAAGAAAAATCATGAAAGTACAATGCGGATACTGCGGACAGATGATCCCGGAAACGGTGAGAGAGGTGTAGATTTGAACAGGACAGAGCATGTGGTGAAGGAGGTTATGCCCGGTTCCATCGCGCAGGAGATGGGAATTGAGCCGGGCGACGTCCTTCTTTCTGTGAATGACAGTGAAATAGAGGATGTGTTCGATTACCGGTATCTGATGAAGGACGAGTATGTGGAGATTCTTGTGAGAAAGGCCGGCGGCGAGGAGTGGCTTTTAGAAATCGACAAGGATTATGACGAGGATCTGGGCGTGGAGTTTGAAAGCGGTCTGATGAGCGACTATCGTTCCTGCAGCAATAAGTGCATCTTCTGCTTTATCGACCAGATGCCGCCCGGTATGCGGGAAACGCTTTATTTCAAGGATGACGATGCAAGACTTTCCTTCCTGCAGGGCAATTATATTACCCTGACCAACATGTCTGAAAAGGACGTGGAGCGCATCATTCAGATGCAGCTTGCCCCGATTAACATTTCGGTGCAGACCACAAACCCGGAACTAAGGTGCAAGATGCTTCACAACCGTTTCGCGGGGGAGAAGCTTCGTTTTCTTGACCGTTTTTATGAGGGGCATGTGGAGATGAACGGGCAGATTGTGTGCTGTAAGGGCGTGAACGACGGGGAAGAACTGCGGCGCAGCATTACGGATCTGATGAAATATCTGCCCTTTATGCGGAGCGTATCCGTGGTGCCCGCGGGAATCACGAAATTCAGGGAAGGTCTCTATCCGTTGACTCTGTTTACGAGGGAGGAGGCCGGACAGATCATTGACATGATAGAGGCATACCAGAAGATCTGTTTTGACCAATACGGTCTGCATTTTATTCATGCCAGCGACGAGCTTTATATGCTGGCGGAGCGGGATTTTCCGGAGGAGGAGCGCTACGACGGATATATCCAGTTGGAAAACGGCGTGGGTATGATGCGGCTTTTTCGGGAAGAATTTCGGGAAGCGATGGGAAGAGTCGTGAGTGACCGGAATAGTCAAGAGACACAGGGCGGTCAGGATGGCCGGAACGATCAGGAGACACAGGGCGGTCAGAATAGTCAGGATGGCCGGAACGATCAGGAGATACAGGACAGCCTGACAGCCTTAAAGCGGACGATCACCGTCGCCACGGGAAAGCTGGCTTTTTCCGTGATCCGGGAGGCGGCCGGGGAGCTGTGCAGCATGTGTCCGGGGCTTGCTATGCATGTCTTTCCCGTCCGAAACGATTTCTTCGGGGAGACGATCACCGTTGCGGGACTGGTCACGGGACAGGATCTGATCGCGCAGCTTGGGGAGCGGCAGCGGGGAGGGGAGAACCTTGGTGATGTCCTTTTCATTCCTTCCAATATGCTGCGAAGCGGAGAGCAGGTTTTTCTGGATGACGTCACCGTGCAGGAGGTGGAGCGTGCGCTTGGGATTCCGGCGACGGTGATAGAGCCGGGCGGCGGGGACTTCGTGGAGGCGGTGTTAAACCCGGATTACCGCATGGACCGGAAAAACGAGAATTTTGTGTATGTGCAGGGATATGACAGGTAAAAGGACGTATGTGTCATATAATTCTGACAGGGATTAAGAGTTATGTTAACCGATATTGGGCGGAAGGAAAACGGAGACATGTCTTATACGATAAAAAAACTGGACAAGGCGGAGATCGGGCATATATATCAAACCTATATGGAGACCGATTTTCCCGCCGCGGAGTTAAAGCCGCTTAGCCATATCACAAGGAGCATGGATGCGGGTTACGGCTTTTCGCTGGGGATCTGCGAAGGGGAGACACTGGCGGGTTACGCCGTTTTTATACTCTGCGGGGAGACGCGGTGCGCGCTGCTGGACTATTTTGCAATTCCGGAAGACAGGAGGGGCGAGGGGCTCGGGCACCGCGCTTTTTCTCTGTTTGAGAGCTATTTTAGGGAAAATCTGCCGGAGGTGGACGGGATTTACATTGAGTCTGAGCGGATTTCAGCGGCGGAGAATGAGGCGCAGCGCCGGATCAGAGAACGTCGGATTGCATTCTATCTCTCCTGCGGCTGCGAAATGACGGCGTTTCGCTCCGTCCTGTTCGGCGTGGATTACAGCGTCCTTTACAGATCCGTCCGGGAGCGGGGGCAGGGGGCTTCTCTGACTGCGCTTGCCACCCTCTATAAAAAGATGTTTAAGCCGGAGCATTTCAACCGGTTTGTGAGCCTTGCCATGATGTAGGAAAAGCGTGTTTTCCTTGACTTTCAGGGGGGAGGGTATGATATAATAAAAGCGATATTATATACCCTTATACGCAGGAGAAGGAGGCTGGAAAAATGGAACTGGAAATTCTAAAAAATGAGGAGAAACGGATGAATATGATCCTGTTTCTGTTTCTCGTCGCAATCCCTGTCGTGGCCGTTGTCTACGTGCTTTTATTTAACGGTGGATCGGGAAAAGATACGATTGCGCTGCTGATGGTAGCCGCGAGCGTGGTGATCAGGGCGCTTGAAAAAAAGCTGGGTGCTTATGCGAAATATTTTTATATATCTGTTCTTCCGCTTTTCGGTGCGGTGACCCTTGTAGTAGGTACGCCCGGTGTCTTTGGCGCTATGGTAGAAGCGTATTTTCTGGTTCTGTTTTTAGCGGTTCCCTATTATGATTTGTCGGTTATCAAAGTGTGCGCAGCGGTGACTGTTATAGTCAATGCCGTTACGCTTGTTATTTTCAGGCAGGCGTATCTTAGCCTGTATACGCTGCCGATCTGGGTCTTTATCGTTATGGTGTATATCCTCGCGATTGCGGCTGCTGTATTTATCGTAATCAGAGCCAGATCCCTGTTTGCGGCAGTGGAGCAGAAAGAAGGAGAGGTGGAGGAGCTTCTGGCTAATGTGAGGGGCGCTTTCGAGGGATTGCAGGAGTCGTCCCAATCCATCTACGATTCCTTACATGCCTTTGAGCAGAGTTCTTCGGAGATCGCATCGTCTACAGAGGAAATATCCGCCAGCATGGAACAGCAGATAGAGCAGGTGGAGGGCAGCATTCAGATATTTAACGATCTGGACGGCAGGATCGGCGATTCCGAGACCAGAGTCATTCAGACGGTGGAAAATGTGAAACAGTTGGAGGAGAAGAACAACGAGGGCATGGTGTCTATCGAAGAACTGTCTAAGAAATTCAGCGAGAATATCAAGGCGACACAGGTGGCGTCCGAGGGGATGGCGGCGTTAGCCCAGAAGTCCAGCTCCATCGGAGAGATCATCGACAGCATCAGCCAGATCGCGAAGCAGACCAATCTGCTTGCTCTGAACGCAGCCATTGAGGCAGCCAGAGCGGGGGAGGCCGGAAAGGGCTTCGCGGTGGTTGCGGACGAGATTAACGCGCTGTCCGGAGAATCGGCTTCGGCGACGCAGAAGATCGACGCGATTTTGAAGGATATCATCGCCACCATCGACGATACGAACAAAGTGATTGACCGGAACACTGTAATTGTGCGGGAGTCCAACGAAAAGCTGGATGACACGGTGAAGATTTTTGACACCATGCTGAAATCCTCCGAACAGGTAATCGAGGAGACGGATAAGCTGAAAGGCGAGCTTGGCGGCATTGTGGAGATCAAGGAAAGATTACAGGATGCAATGTCTCAGGTCGAGAAAATATCTCAGGTTTCCGTGCAGGGAACGACGGAGATCAGCTCCTCCACAGAGAAGCAGGTGTCGGGAGTGGAGACGATCCTTTCCTCCATGGCCAAGGTACAGTCCGGCATCGACCGTCTTGCAAATATATTAAATTAGAGTTACAATAACCAAAGGAAGGAAGATAACAATTATGACATGTCCCGCTGACTGGCGGGACATGTTCGCGTATCGGGGGTTAAAATGAACGGGAAAGAGACAGTCATCGGCCTGCTGGCCCATGTGGATGCAGGCAAAACGACTTTGGCGGAGCGTATGCTCTACATGGCGGGGGCGATCAGAAATCCGGGTCGTGTGGATCACAGGGATACGTTTCTGGATACGGACGCGCAGGAGCGGGACCGCGGCATCACGATTTTTTCCAAGCAGGCGCGTTTTTCATGGCAGGACAGAGAGGTGACGCTTTTAGATACGCCCGGTCATGTGGACTTTTCGGCGGAAATGGAGCGGACGCTGCAGGTTCTGGACTGTGCGGTGCTGATTATAAACGGTGCAGACGGGGTGCAGAGCCACACGCTGACTTTGTGGAGACTGCTGGAACGCTATCAGGTGCCGGTATTTCTCTTTATCAATAAGATGGATCAGCCTGATACAGACGAGGACAGGCTGCTTTCGGGTGTGCAGAAAGAGCTGGACGGACGCTGCGTGTCCTTTGCCTGTCCGGGCAAAGAGCGGACGGCTGCGTTTTATGAGAATATTGCGGTCTGTGATGAGGCACTGCTGGAGCGGTATCTGGAGCGGGTGGAGCAGGGAGCGGGAGAGACGGAGGCGGAGCAGACCGGCTCTGCAAGGCAGCGGCTACAGACAAAACAGAGCGGAGCGGAGCCGCTGATCAGTGACGGGGAGATTGCGGCCATGATCGGAAGCCGGCATCTTTTTCCGTGCTTTTTCGGTTCCGCTCTGCACGGGGACGGCGTGGAGGCGCTGCTTGACGCGCTCGCGGCATATGCGCCTGCGCCGGTGTACGGGGAAGCGTTCGGGGCGCGGGTCTTTAAGATTACGAGAGATGCGCAGGGCAATCGTCTGACGCATATCAAGGTGACCGGAGGCAGTCTTCAAGTGAAGCAGACGATCATGCCGGCGGACAAACCGGAGCCGGTCGGGCGTGCGAAAACAGGCAGGCCAGAGACGGCTGGGGCGTCAAAGACAGGCAGGTCAGAGACGGCTGGGGCGTCAAAGGCAGGCAGGCCAGAGACGGTTGGAGCGGCGAAATCCGGGAGGACGGCCGGGGCAGCGTCAGGCTGCGGGGAAAAGATCGACCAGATCCGTCAATATTCCGGGGAAAAATACGTGACGGTGCAGGAGGCGCAGGCCGGTAGTGTCTGTGCGCTTCTGGGGCCGGAGCACACATATTGCGGACAGGGACTTGGGACAGAGCAGGAGACGGTGTGGCCGGTCCTGGAGCCGGTTATGACTTATCGGGTCAATCCGCCGGAAGGATGTGATATCCATGATATGTACTCAAAGTTATGTAAACTCGAAGAGGAGGAACCGCAGCTTCACCTTGTCAGGCAGGAGCAGAGCGGGGAAATCCACGTCAGACTGATGGGCGAGGTCCAGATTGAGATTTTAAAGAAATTGATTTTTGAGCGTTTCGGCATGGAAGTGGAGTTCGATGAGGGGAGCGTACTCTACAAGGAAACCATCGCCGATGTGGCGGAGGGTGTGGGACACTTTGAACCGCTCAGACATTACGCGGAGGTGCATCTGATTCTGGAGCCGGGGGAGCGCGGCAGCGGCCTTACGTTCCGGAGCTTGTGCAGCGAGGATAAGCTGGACCGGAACTGGCAGCGGCTGATTCTGACGCATTTGGAGGAAAAAACCCACCTTGGTGTTCTTACGGGATCGCCGGTTACGGATATGCAGATCACGCTGGCGGCAGGAAAATCCCATGTGAAGCACACGGAGGGCGGTGATTTCAGGCAGGCTACCTACCGTGCGGTCAGGCATGGGCTGTGTCGGGCAAAGAGCGTGCTGTTAGAGCCGGTTTATGAATTTCGCATGGAGCTGCCCGTCTCGCTGGTGGGGCGGGCCATGACGGACGTGCAGGCCATGTGCGGACGTTTTGACGCGCCGGAGACTGTTGGGGAAGAAGCGCGTCTTACGGGCACGGTGCCGGTTTCCGAATTTGGCGGTTACCAGACAAGAATGCTTGCCTATTCCGGTGGAAAGGGCAGGCTGTTTACGAGACTGCGGGGCTATGAACCATGTCACAATGCGGATGAGGTCATAGAGCGGATCGGCTATGAGGCGGAGCACGATACGGACAATCCGTGCAGCTCTGTGTTCTGCGCCCACGGCGCGGGTTTTGTGGTGGAGTGGGATCAGGTGGAAGCGTACATGCATCTGGAACCGATGCTGAAAGCGGGATGGCGGCTGTGGGACGGCAGCATTTACGGTGCGGATGATGAAAATGACCAAAACGGTCAAAATATTCGGTATACAGGAGGCGGCGCAGGAGATAACGGAGCGGGAAACTTTGCGGAACGATATGCAAAACGTGCATCCGGAGGCGGATCTACGGTTGACTTTATTGGTCAGGATGAGGTGGAGGAGATCTTCACCCGGACTTTCGGGTCAAAGGAGCCGAAAAAACAGGGGTGGGCCAGAACGATCCGGGCGAAGACGCCCGCGCCTGCCGAGGTAGAGTACCACGGCGGTCAGACAAAACAGGAGGAGTACCTGCTGGTGGACGGCTACAATATTATCTTTGCATGGGAGGAGCTTTCAGGGCTTGCCGGATCGGACTTAAATGCCGCCAGAGGGAGGCTTACGGATATTCTCTGTAACTATCAGGCATTTCGGAAAATGCATCTGATTCTGGTGTTTGACGCGTACCGTGTGAAGGGAAATCCCGGCAGCGTGGAGCGGTACCACAACATCGACGTGGTCTACACGAAGGAGGCCGAGACGGCGGATCAGTATATTGAGAAGGTGACCCATGAGATGAGCCGGAAAAACCATCATGTGCGTGTGGCCACCTCCGACGGGCTTGAGCAGATTATCATTATGGGGGCCGGCGCCATCCGCGTTTCCGCGAGGGAACTTCTCGAGGAGATACGGGCGGCGGAGGCGGAGATGCGGGAGAACTATATGAATTAACGTAGTATCAAGCATAAGCAGACTCGAAATGCTTCGCATTTCTCGTTCGCGTTGCTCGTCAGAACCCGCTCGAATCATCCGCTCATGCAGGCATGGCGTCTGGTTCGCGTTGCTCGTCATAAGCAACTGACACCATGCTTTCATGCAAGCATGAGTATGATGCCAGTTACTTATGACTCTGCTTATGCGCGCACCTTAAGATTTTTATAAGAAATCCCACGACTTTTTTATAAGGACTTCTTTTTATGATAGGTTCAGGCTCAGGAACGGTTCAGCAGTCGTTTGTACAGGGAAATGTCTGGAAGAAGCGGCGCAGGGACGGTTCCGCGGATGAAGGAGGTAAGATTTTAAGATGGATGCATGTGTGCTTGTGGTGGACGATGACAGAGAGATCGTGCGGGCGATTGCCCTTCTTCTGGAAAAGGAAGGTTACCGTGTGATCAAGGCTTACGACGGTATGGAGGCATTGCGGATTCTGGCGGAGACAGAGGTGCAGCTTATCATCATGGATGTGATGATGCCGAAGCTTGACGGACTGTCTGCCATGATGAAGATCAGGGAGCGCAAGAACCTTCCGATTATCGTTCTGAGCGCGAAGACGGAGGAGACAGACAAGATTCTGGGTCTTTCCATGGGGGCGGACGACTATGTGGCGAAGCCCTTCCACCCGCAGGAGCTGGCGGCCCGGGTGAAAAGCCAGCTTCGCAGATACACAATGCTTGGCGGCATCCATGCGCAGAATGAGGCGGAAGAGATCGTAAACGGCAGACTGTGTTACCGTCTTAAGGAGCGCACGCTCTATGCGGACGGGGAGCCGGTCAGACTGACCGCCACGGAGACGAAGATCATGGAGCTTCTGATGAAGAACCGTGGGCGGATCTTTCCGGCGGAGGAGATTTATGAGAGAGTCTGGGAGGAACCCTCCTTTTCGCCGGAGAATACGGTGATGGTGCATATCCGGCACATCCGGGAGAAAATCGAACTCAATCCGAAAGAGCCAGAATATGTAAAGGTGGTGTGGGGCATTGGTTACAAAATGGAAAAAAAGTAAGTCGGTATTCAGTTTTACAGCGTTTGCAGCAGGATTGACCATGATGGTCATAAATCTGGCTCCCGCGGTGGGCATGACTGCGGCCTGCGGTATAGATGTCTTCGAGGGACAGCCGGATTATCAGGAAAGCGAGGAGTTCCGGTATCAGATCAGCGAGAGACTGTCCATGCTCATGGGCGTGGCGGCATGGGGAAAGAACGATTCGGGAAATGAAGCTGACGGCACAGATGCGAAATCCAGGGCCGGTCAGGAGTTAAATAACAGGCCGCTGCAAGAGGCGGTGACAGTACAGGAAGAGACTGTCGTGGAACAAGTCGCGGATTATGCGGGTGAAGCCGCCGCAGAGTTTTGGGACAATGTGGAAGGGCCGGAGGCTTTTGGCGGTGACTGGGATGCATACCAGCAATATCTGGAGGAACAGCAGGCGTACTATGATGAGATGATGAATGAATACGGATATGTCGGTGCGGGTGGTTACGACGATTACTATGGCTGGATTTACAGCTATGATTTTGGCGATCAGGAAAGTCTGGACCGGTATATGGCGGATATGGCCAAAGACAAGAATCTCCGCTATGCCGTGATCTGTCAGAATAAGCTGCTCTACTCGAATATGGAAGGTTTCGCGGAAAAAGCGGGGCAGGAATGGAATGGAGAGGATTTCTCACAGACGCTCGATGCGGAAGCGTACAATTTTATCTTATGGTACAACAAAGAAAACGACGGCAAGGTGCAGATCGCGAAGGACGGTATGGAGGAGAATGTGTATGGCGACGGCGTCTACAGCGATAACAGCCGCTGGCGGGTGCCGGGCTACGCAAACTTTACGATTGGAGAGTCCTTCGGGGATGTGGTGGTCTTTCTGGCGGTGGCCAAAAATCCGCAGCTCTACATGGTGAGAGAGGACGGCAGCAGCAGGGTGACCCGGTATGGCGGCAGACTTTACGACATGAGACAGAATATGGTCTGCCTGCAAAACGCTGTCTGGCGGGCTGTGTTTTTCATGACGGCCGCCGCTATTCTTCTGGCGATTGCCTTTCTTATGAGGAAAAGCAGACGGCAGGCGGTGGAGCGGATCGCGGATTTCCTGAGAATAATCTGTCTGGAGGTCAAGGTTTTGCTGCTGCCTTTTCTGACGATTCTCTTAGCGGGAAAGAGTGCGGGACCGTTCCTGCGTCTTGCCAGGTGGTGTATGTACGGGTTCTCCTACTATAACTGGAGCGGCGACTATATTTACGAGATCGCAAAACTTACGGAGGCTGGTGTATATCTGGCTGTCTGGTTCTGGCTCATATATCTGGTTGTTCTGGACTTTCGGATGAATCGGGGAAGGCAGAAAAGGCCGCTCTTTGATCTCCTAAAGGTGAAGGATTTCAAGTATCCGATCCAGAAAAGACTGGTACGGAGAAAGCAGCGGACGCTGATTGCAGAGATTAGTCTGAGCATACTGTTTGCGGCGGTCCTCTGTGCGGTGTGGCTGTTTATGCAAGAATACACGACTTATCTCACAGGCGGTTACAATTACAGCTATGTATATGATGCGTATGAAGGCGTAGCGCAGGAGCTTGGCTATCCGTCCGGACTGGCAGGATTCTATATAGCTTATCTGATGATGCCCGGTTTCGTTTTCGCCGCCTTAGGTACCTTTACCATGATTACATTTATCGATCTGCGCAAAACCTATCGTCTGGCCGTGGATATCGGTGCGCTCGCCGACCAGATCCTTGCGGTGCGGGAGGGCAGTCTGACGGAAGCGCTGGTTTTATCTGAGGACTCAGATCTGCGGGAGGCGGCAGACAACTTAAACCAGATACAAAGAGGCATGGAGACGGCGCTCGCAGAGCAGGTGAAGAGCGAGCGGATGAAGGTGGATCTGGTGACCAATGTGTCTCACGACATCAAGACGCCCCTCACCTCCATCATCAGCTATGCGGAGCTGCTGCGGCAGGAGAAAGAACTGCCTCAGCATGTGAACGAGTATATCCAGATTCTTGGGGAAAAGGCGGAGCGGCTGCGCGGCATCGTGCAGGATGTGTTTGAGATCAGCAAAGCCACCTCAGGTCAGCTTCCGATGCAGATGGAAGTGCTGGATATGGGCAAGCTCCTGCGGCAGACCCTTGCGGATATGAATGACCAAATTAGTCAAAGCACGCTTGTCATGCGGACGGCGATACCGGAAACGTCCGTGGAGGTGACGGCGGACGGACAAAGACTTTACCGGGTGTTCCAGAATCTTTTGCAGAATGCGCTTCGTTATTCACTGGAGGGATCGCGGGTATACCTTTCGCTGACAGAGGAGGCCGGACAGGCAGTTGTGCGCATCAAGAATACCTCTGGTATGGAGCTTACGGCTTCGAAGGACTTTACGGAGCGTTTCGTGCGGGGCGACGAGAGCCGCACCGACGGCGGCAGCGGGCTTGGCCTTTCCATCGCGAAGAGCTTTACGGAGGCCTGCGGCGGAAGCCTGACGGTGGAGACGGACGCGGACCTGTTTACGGTGACGGTGGCTTTTCCGGTCAGCGGACAGGAGCAGGCGAAAGACAAGGTGGCGCCCAGAACGACAGAAGGGCAAGGGAAAGAGGCAATACAGGACAGTGAGAAGCCGGTGACACCGGAGGAGGTGGAGTCGGTATGAGGAAAAAAAGTCTGACAGCCGTGCCGCCTGTCTATGGGGCGGCACGGAATAAGCAGAGCAGAGTGCGGAACAAGCGCAGAAGCGTGCGGCTGTGCGGCGTCTGTCTGGGATTGAGTGTGGCGGTGACAGCCTGTGGCACAGACGGACGCGGGGGCGGCGGGCAGGCTGCTTCGGAAATACAAAGTGTGCAGAATGAGCAGGAGGCAGCGGGCACACAGAAGGAAGAGGAGATCAGGAAACAGGTTCTGGCGGAAATGAGCGAAGAACAGAGAAACTGGATGGGCGGTCTCTCCAAAGAACAGCGGTTGGCAGATTTCGAGAGCCTTTGCGACGGTCTGCGGGAAAATTACCCCTATGTGAAACTGGCGAAACGACAGGCAGGGGCGGATCTGGATGTGCTGGAAAAGGATTATCGGACAAAAGTGGAACAGTGTACATGCGACGATGTCTTTTACGATGTGTTAAAGGATTTTATCGGGGAATTTTCGTTCACGGGTCATCTGGATCTCTGGGGACGGCGGTATGAGAGTGAGCTTGCGTCCAAGCGGGAGTTTGTAAAAGAGCCGGGGCAGGAGATACGGTATAAGCCTTATGTGGACGCGCTGGACAATCCTGTTTCACATAGGACGTATGCTTCCATGACAAAGTATTATCAGGAAATGGAATGCAGGATGGAGGAGAAGCGGACGAAAGAGAACGGCGGAGCGCGCGGAGAAGCGGCAGAGGCAGCGTCAGCCGTGGAAACCGTTGAGGAGGAGGCGCCTGCCAATGTGGAGACGAAAATTCTGGAGCAGGGAAAAACAGCTTATGTTTTCATCGACGCATTTGATTTTGAGCAGATGGAGGCTGACCGTAAGATATTGCTGCCTTTTTATGAGGAAGTTGGAGACTATGAAAATTTAATTATTGATATCACAAATAATTTAGGCGGCAGTATGCGGTATTTTGACGAGCTTGTGACTGCGCCACTGACAAAGAAAACGTTGACAGTGCCGGGATATCAGCTTTTTAAAGACGGGGAGAACAACGAAACCTTCCTGCGGATAAAGGAGGGTGCGGCATCCGAGCTGTATCAGCCGGTCAGCGAACTTCCCGCTATGCCGGAGCTGAACCGGGAGGACGCCGCGGACTGCGACTGGTTTTGGCGGGAAGACTATGTGGTGGAACCGGCGGGAGACGGATTTGACGGGAAGATATGGCTACTGGTGAGCGAAAACAATTATTCTTCCGCCGAGTATGCGGCCATGTTTTCCAAAGAAAGCGGTTTCGCCACGCTGGTTGGCCGGACGACGAGCGGGGACGGGATCGGCACAGAGCCGGTTTACCTGATTTTACCAAACAGTGGTCTGGTGGTGCAGTACAGTCCCATGTACGGGGTGACGGCGGACGGCGTCGGGAGTGAGGCGTGTGGCACCGTGCCGGATATCGTGAGTCCGGAAGGGGAGAGCGCGCTGGAGACTTGCTTAAGACAGATAGAGCAGGGATCGTAAAAACGGTATTTCGTTTAAAAATACGGTTGACATGAGGCGATAAACCGTGTAGTATAAGAGCATCAGAGAAATTCTAACAGATGTGCGGTTCGCACGTTCAAGACAGTTTCTGTCGGATTTTTCTTTTTATTTTGACAACTGAAAAAGCGGCAGAAACTGAAACGGATATCTGTAAAAGACATGCATTCTTTTCTGCCGGCCACAGAAAGGAGAAAGCATGACAAGAGGGTATGCAAGGAAAGAGCGGAAGTTTTGGAGATTCGGGCGAAGGGAAAAGGTACAGCGCAATGTGAAGGACAGGCTGTTCCGGTTTCTGTTTGAGGAGGATCGGGAAGCGCTGTTACAGTTGTATAACGCGTTGAACGGTACGGACTATCAGGACGCTTCACAGCTTGAGATCGTGACAATTGAGAGTGCGGTTTATGTGGTGATGAAAAATGACCTGGCCTTTGTGCTTGCGGGTACTTTGAATATGTATGAGCACCAGAGCACTTACAGCCCGAATCTTCCGGTGCGGTTTTTGATTTATCTGGCGCAGGAATATCAGATGATTATTGAGCGGGCGCGGGTCAGCCTGTATGGAACAGGACTGGTTGCGCTGCCGGCTCCAAGGTGCGTTGTGTTTTATAACGGAAAGAAAGACGTGCCGGAGAGACAGGTGCTTAAACTTTCAGATGCATTCACAGACAGACGGCACAAGTCTGACGTGGAACTGACCGTTCAGATGTATAACATCAATTACGGGCACAATAAGGAATTGATGGAAAAGTGCGCAAGGCTTGGGGAATATTCCGAGTTTGTGAATGTGCTGAGATATTTTGCAGACGGAAGAAAAGACAGAAGAGCAGCGTTTTCCGAGGCGGTGGATTATTGCATCGAAAACGGGATATTGGAGGATGTTTTGAGAAAAAAGCGGTCGCATGTACTTGGTATGATATTGGAAGAATTTGATGCGGAAAAGTATGAGAGAACTATCCGTGCAGAGGGAAGGCAGGAGGAAAGAGAAGAAAGCATTCGATATATAGTGGAACTGCTGCAGGAGGTCGGGCAGACAAAAATGTTTGTCACAGATAAGATTGCGGAGAAATATGTCCTTTCGCATACGGAGGCGGAGGAGATAACAAACCAGTACTGGAAACAGAGGTGAATCAGCCGGTTACCCGTACATAAACGGCAGGAGCCCGTCAAGACTCCTGCTGCTTTTCTTTCCGTACAAACATCAGTCCGAACGTTCCCACACCGCAGTTGCTTGACACGGTGGCGGATGCCTTTTGCAGAATCACCTGATCAAAGTGGATGTATTTTTCCACGATTTCTACAATTTCATCAATCTGCTTCACGCTGCAGCCCGCGTAGGTGACGAAGAGAAGGCGGGTGTCGATCTGTCTGCTGTGCGAAAAGAGCTTTTTGATATACTGTCTGACTGCCCCGTGCATATTGCCGGATTCGATACACCACAGTTTTAACCTGTTTTTGGACATGGACAGCACCGGATGGAGATGCATCACGGTGCAGAGCCTGTGGACTGCGCCGCTTACTTTGCCGTTGCGGTAGAGCGTGGCGGTGTCTGGCACAAGGAAGTTGGAGAAAACCCGCTCGCGGTATGCGTCAAGCGCTTCGAGGATCTCATCTGCGCTGCGTCCTTCTTCTGCCAGCTTCGCGGCATAGAGTACCATGAGACCGTAGCCGCTGCTGATGTGGGCAGAGTCTGTCACAGTGACGTTGTCGAAGGTTTTGGCGGCCTGTGTGGCGTTTGGATAAGCGCCGCTTAAGTCCGCGGTGGCCGTAATATGGATGACGTGCTCCGCCTCCGTCAGTGTCTCCGCGAAGAAATATTCATATTCGGACGGGTCTGCCGTGGAGGAGTGGGAGTGGTTCCCCTCCTTTTGCAGATAGGACAGCAGGCTGTCGGAGGAAATCTCAAGCAGATCGCAGAAGCGGCCCTCCCCGGTATGTACATAGCAGTACATAAGCCGGATATGGAACCGTTCCAGAAGGTCTTTCGGAAGGTCGCAGATGCAGTCTGCGGTAATGGCGGTCTTGCGTTTGCGGACGCTGCTTATCTGGTTCAGCCCTTCCATATCGTCCGTTTTTTCGTCGGCGTCCTGCGCCATATACTCGATCAGCGCGGGCGGCAGATATTTGAGCAGTCCGGCCTCCAGGAGCGGTGCGCTGACGGGTTTGGCCAGATAGCCGTCGAAGCCCAGATTCTGGTATACCTGCTCCGCGTCGGACATGACATTGGCGGTGAGGGCAATCACAGGGGTTTTCTGGCAGAATCCCTTTGTCTGACTGCGGATGGCGCGCAGGGTGGCGGCGCCGTCCATATCCGGCATCATATGATCCATGAGAATGACGTGGTAAGTGTTTTTGGCCGTCTTTTTCAGGGCTTCCCTGCCGCTTTCCGCGGTATCTGTTTTTACTTTGGTATCCCGCAGCAGCTTTACCGCTACCATCAGGTTCATGGAGTTGTCGTCCACGACCAGTATGCGGGCGTCCGGCGCGATAAAGCTCTGCCGGTAGACGGCGCGCTGGCTCAGCTGCTTCTGTGCCGCGAAGTTGATGACGCCGATGGGACGTACATTGACGATGCGCTGTCTCAGCTCTATGGTGAAGGTGGAACCTTTGTGGTAAACGCTGTCCACGCTGATCCGTCCGCCCATCATTTCCATAAGCTGCTTGGAGATAGTGAGACCGAGACCCGTTCCCTCAATGTTGCGGTTATCCGATTCGTCCACACGCTTGAAAGAGCGGAAGAGATCGTTCAGGCTTTCTTTGCGAATGCCCATGCCGGTATCCTGCACCGAAATGCGCAGGAGAATCTGGTCTGCGGCAACGCGCTCTCCCTGAGCGGACAGAGTGACAGAACCGGTATCCGTGTATTTGACTGCATTGGTCAGCATATTGGTGACGACCTGTTTGATGCGCACTTCATCGCCGTAGAGCATGGAAGGGATCTGGGGATCAATGTCCACTTTAAATTCCAGATTTTTCTGATGGGCGCGAATCCAGATCAGATTGACCAGATCGCTGAACATGGAGCTGATCGCATACTGGGTCGGCACGATATCCATCCTGCCGGATTCCAGCTTTGAGAGATCGAGAATGTCGTTTATCGTGGTGAGCAGCATTTTGCTGGCATTCTGTATATTGATGGCGTTTTCCGCGATCTCGTCGGAGATATCTTCGCGCAGAATCATTTCGTTTAAGCCGATAATCGTGTTGATGGGCGTCCGGATTTCGTGGCTCATATTGGCGAAAAAGGTGTCCTTGGAGCGGGCAATCTGCTCCACCTCTTTTTTCTGCTCCTCTGCGGCCCGTTTTTCCTGCTCATACGTTTTGCTCTGCATTTTCAGAAGGACGCCGATAAACAGGCTGACACAGACGAGCGCGATAAAGGAGTCCGAAAAACTGTAGAATCTGGTGGAAGGCGGCACAAGATCCGGACGGCAGTAGCACAGCAGATAAGTTCCCAGAAAAGAGAGGAGGGAGAGCGTCATTGCGATTGCGAAGTCCCGTCCCTCAAACAAAAGAAAAATATAGACAAGCCCCAGCACAAACCAGACGGGCATACCGCTCTCGGTGCCGCCGCTGTTGACAAAGAGCATGGGGAAAAATCCAACGTTGGTGCCGATGACGAGAAGCCATGAGGCTTTTTTGCTGTCGCCCTGGGAGAGGGTGATCCGGATGGAAAGGCCGGAGAGCGCGCATATGGGCACCAGCGAATACAAAACCTTGGGATCCGCCCCGGGAAGGACAAGAACGATGCCGATCAGGGAGGAGGCGAACACCAGAAGCATTACCATCCGGTTCAGCCGCTCCCGAAACGCAAGATGCTTCGGAAAAAGGGTTTTTATGAAGCGCTGCCATTTTTTTCGCATAGGTTATTTATCCATCCTTTCCAGAATTTCCAGGGCGCCAAGGAAGTCAAAATCCTGCGTCAGCTCCCGCAGACTGTCTGCCAGCCCGGTCAGAGATTTGCCCTCGTGCGCAAACAGCGAAAGCCGGTCCAGAAGCGCCGGAAGATCCTCGTTCTCGAAGGCGGACAGCTTTTCTTCGATCTGCGAAAGGAGAGCATACAGTGCGTCGGCATCCTCCTCCGCGGGCATATTTTCTGTCGTCCCCTTTGCGGAGGCGGAAAGCTGTGGTTTTAAGCCGTCCTTTGCCGGAGGGAAAGCCGGCGCTTCCGGCATTTCCATGTCCGGGTAAACGAAAGCGTTCCCGTCCAGGGCATCCAGAAGGCGGTTGTGGTCAGCCATCATCGCCTCATGGTGTTCCAGAATATATGCGATCCGGTTTTCCTTACCGGCCATTTCCAGTTCTTCTGCCATTCTGGACAATTCGCCCGCTCCTATGCCCTTCGCGTTGCCCTTCAGGGCGTGGACACAGATCACATAGTTTTTCCAATCCTGCTCCCCGAAGCAGCGGGTCAGATTATTCCGGCGTTTTATGCCCTCCGCATGGAACATCGCGATGATCTCACGAAAACCCGCCTCGTCCCCGCAGTAGGCGAGCGCCTGCTCCACGTCTACCCCGGCTCTGGCCAGATGAAGCCGGCCTTTGGAGACGTCGTCCCGCTCCTGAATCGGATCGGAGCCGTCTGCCGCGGCGGGGACTTCTGCCTGCGGGAGCGTGCCCTTTTCGTCCGTTTTTGTGTCTTTCTGCACGGCGGATGCCGCTTCGTCTGCGGCTTTCTCTGCGGGAGCGGTTGGAATCGTCACGTCTTCCACGGGAATCTGCATCTGGGAAGGAAGGTAGCGGCGCAGGATGCGCTCCAGCACGCTCAGCTCGATCGGCTTGGCGATAAAGTCGCTGAAGCCTTCCGATATAAACATTTCCCGTGCGCCGCCGATGGCGTTGGCGGTAAAGGCTATGACGGGAAGCGACTGGTAGTACAGCCCCGGTTTCTGGCGGATTTTATGCAGCGTCTCCACGCCGTCCATCTCCGGCATCATATGATCCAGAAAGACGCAGTCAAAACTGGCTGCATTCAGTTTTTCCAAGGCCTCCTGCCCGCTGCCCGCCAGGGTGACATTCAGTTGGTAGGGCAGAAGAAGTCTGGACATAACCTTAAGGTTCATGGCGTTATCGTCTACGATCAGCACATGCGCCTGCGGCGCAATGAACCCATTATGTAAACCTAAATACTGGTCTTCGCCGTAGAGCGCTTTCTGGCCGTTAAACACAGCGGCGATGGACAGCACCGTAAAAGGTTTGTATATGCGAAGCATATTTCCGGGCAAGGGCTGTTCCTGATCGTAGTCCAGAAGCAGCACCACGGTTCTTTCGGTGCACAGCCTGTCGAAGAAGAGGCGGTCCTCATTATATTCTTCCCAGCCGATAAAGATATGGGTGTAGGCCTCGCGGTCAATCCGGCGTTTCAGCTCAGGGAGATTCCGGCAGATGCGGAAGGGAAAATCGAACTGGCTGACGATGTGCTGCATACAGTTTTCATAGCCTTCCCGCACTACGGTGTAGTCGTATTTGTCGAGATTGATATAGCAGGCCGCGAAGAGGCTGGTTTTATCCCTGACAGATACGATGGGCGTTTCGTCCAGAACCTTCTGCGGAATCGTGAACTGAAATTCGCTGCCGGTGCCGGGGGTGCTTTCCACCGTCATAAAGCCGCCCATGCTGCGCACGAGAGCCTGTGAGATGGCAAGCCCGAGTCCCACGCCGCCTGCCTCCCGGTTTCTTTTGGTGTTGACCTGACTAAAGCTGGTAAAGATTTTCTCCATGTCTGTGCGTTCGATGCCGATGCCGGAGTCCCGTACACTGACCTGCAGATTGATGCCGTACTCTTCTTTACGACCCGTGATGCGCAGGATTACGCCGCCCTCTTTTGTGAATTTGACAGCGTTTCCGAGCAGATTCATCACAACGCGCCGGAATTTCTGCTCGTCTCCCAGGAGATTGCATGGCAGGCAGGCCTCGCAGTCAACGATCAGCTCCAGATGCCGTATGTGATCCATGGTCAGCGTCATGTTGATGATGTCGGTGATGGTGGAAGTGATATTGTAGCTTTCCTCCGCAAGCGTAAGCTTCCCTGACGCAAGCTCGGAGAAATCCAGAATATTGCTGACTGTGGAGAGCAGGTTTCTTCCCGCGGTCTGGATATCCAGCACGTCCCGGCGCACGCAGGCCGGCAGATCCTCCTGTAAAACAGCCTCGCTCATGCCGCATACCGCATTGATCGGGGTGCGTATTTCATGGGACACATTGACGAGAAAATCGTCCTTGCTGCGCTCCGCTATTTCCAGTTCCCGTATCTTTTCGATCAGAAGTTCGCTTGCCTCCCGCCTGTTTTTCTGGATAATCCAGATGACTGCGGAAACCGTGTAGAGGGAGAGAAACTGGACGCCGAGTCTTAAAGCGCTGCGGGGGCCGGTAATGGCGATGGTTCTTGCGACAAAGCCGTGATAAAAAAAGAGGAAAAAGGGGACGACAAGTCCCGGGTAGAGAATCTGCTGCGTATTGAAGATGCTGAGCAGTACGATCACGCCTGCCATGGTGACAAGCATGGCAGAAAAAGTGTCCGTAAACAGGGCATAGAGGATGAACTCGGTCCAGCACGCGATGCTGATGAAATTCGCCCGACGGGGGTGATCCCAGTATTCCCGGAAATAGATAAACCAGCCGGAAACGGTCGGGAGAAAAAGAAGCTCCCTGATATAGATGCTCCAGCCTGAGAGAAGGCCGGTGGCAAATGAGGCAGCCGTGTAGAGGCTTAAGACAATGAGCACGATGCGCTCCAGTCTTCTTTCGGTACGTTCCGTTTGAAAATGTATATTATCCAAGGCAGTCAACGCTCCTTTCCGGACGTGAGAAGAACTTCTAACCGCGCTTATGTATCTTTGATGTGGAGCACTTCCTTCAACTGCGGCAGCATGTCCATAAACACGTCCAGAATCACCGGATCGAACTGCGTGCCCCGCCCTTCCGACATGATCTGCATAATCCGCTCGATGGGTCTGACGGGCGGTTTGTAGCACCGCTCCTCATAGAGCGCGTCGAACACGTCCGCAACGGCCATAATCCGCGCTGAGAGAGGGATACTGGTTCCGGTAAGTCCCGCAGGATATCCCGTGCCGTCCCATCTCTCGTGATGATAGAGGGCGATATCCTCCACCAGCCGCACATAAGGCCCGTCCTCGATGTCGCCGATGATGGTCTGGATGATTTTGCCGCTGTGGGTTGTGTGCAGTTTCATTGTCTCAAATTCTTCCGGGGTCAGTCTGCCGGGCTTTTGTAAAATGGCGTCCGGGATTTTTATTTTTCCAACGTCATGCAAAGGGGCGGCCTTACACAGATCTTCAATATACGCGGGAGTAAGCTCTTTTGTAAAATGGCCTCTTGAGAGAAGCTCGGTGGCGATCATCCTGACGTAGTTTTGCGTATTTTTTACATGTTTTCCGGTGCTGCCGTCGCGGCTCTCGATCAGATTGGCCATACCGATCACGACGGAATCCTGAATCCGTCCGAGACGCATGGAGTCCTCCATGATTTTCTGCGCCTGCGCGTTAACCATGTTCTCCAGATTGTGTCGGTACTGGTCAAGCTCGATGGTCTTGCTGACACGGCTTAAAAGAATATCGGGCACAAAGGGTTTTGCCACGAAATCCGTGGCGCCCATCCGGAAACATCTGACCTCCGTCTCCGCCAGAGAGTCCGCCGTCAGAAAAATCACGGGAATGGATTTGGTATGTGCATTGGAGCGAAGCCGTTCCATCACCTCGAAACCGTCCATATCCGGCATGTTGATATCCAGAAGGATCAGGTCGGGACGGTGGTTTTCCAGATATTTGAGAGCCGCCTGTCCGGAATTGGACGCGGCTATGCGGTACTGCGGGCCGAGAATCCGCTGGGCAAGGGACAGATTGGTCTTGTCGTCATCCACCACGAGAATCACATTTTTCATTCAGAATACTCCCTTTTACACAATGGCTTTATGAAAGATTGACCGGATTTTCTTTCTTTTATTGTAAAACAAACCTGATATAAAATCAAGAAACCGGAAATGCGAAAAAACGGGAAGATATTAACAGAGTGGAAGGGTTTGCCTAATGGTATAAAAATATGTTATTATTAACCTGTATAATCAGAGTAACAAAGGGTTGCATAACTATATTTTATGTAAACCAAAATACATATCAGAGGGTCATTGACAGGGGAAACATGGAAACGGGTAGTAAAATGCAGGACGAAAATACGGCGGGAAAGAAAGCGAAGCAGACAGGGGAGCAGGAGGGGATTCCGCAGAAGCTCTGGGCTGTCTACGAGAAGGCTTTTTTTTCATTTGCGGCGGAGGAGAACCGCAGATTTACCAGAAGTACGGAAAAGCAGTTAGGACAGTTGGAGCGGCGTATCGCACGTAAGAAAAAACAGGAAAACCACCAGGTGCTGGCGGATATGAAGGATCTGCACAGAAAAGTGGCGCAGATCGGCTATACGGTGGTGCTCAGGGATATCAGGTGGATGAAAAAATACCGCCGGGTGGTAAGGCTTTTAGCCAGACTGGACATGAGTTTCCTGAAAAAGATGGCGGCCGGCGCGGTTGCGGAGGACATCGCCGGGATGGAGAAGACGGCGCGGCTTCTTCGGACCAAGTCGCTCTATGAAATTTATAAAGACGAATACATGCAGTATCTGGTGGGACAGCGGATCGAGGAGTTGATGGAGGCGGAGCCGGAAAAGCAGTATCCGGAGGCCAGAGCGATGAAGCGCAGCTTTATTCTGCACATCGGCCCTACTAACAGCGGCAAGACTTACGATGCCCTGCAGCGGCTAAAGCAGGCTTATCACGGCATTTATCTGGGACCGCTTCGTCTGCTGGCGCTGGAAGTTTACGACCGCATGATGACGGACGGCATTCCCTGCGATATGGTTACGGGAGAAGAAACCATACGCACGCCGGGCAGTTTCGTGCAGGCTTCCACGGTGGAGATTCTGGATATCAGGGAGACTTATGACATTGCCGTCATAGATGAGGCGCAGATGATGGCGGATGAGAGCAGGGGCAGCTATTGGACGAGAGCGATCCTCGGCATCCGCGCGGAGGAAGTCCATGTGTGCTGTTCCGGCACGGCGGAGAAGCTTCTGACAAGGATGCTTGCCCGCTGCGGCGACGAGACGGAGATTGTCCGCCACGAGCGGAATACGAAGCTTACGTTTATTACGGAACGTTTTGATATAGCGAAGGATGTGGAGGCAGGCGACGCGCTGATCGCCTTTTCCAAGAAAAATGTGCTGGCGATTGCGGCGTCGTTGGAAGGGCGCGGCATCAGGGCCAGCGTGATTTACGGGAACCTTCCGCCCCAGACGAGACAGGAGCAGGTGCGGCTCTTTACGGAGGGCGTCAATCAGGTCGTGGTGGCCACGGACGCCATCGGCATGGGAATCAATCTGCCGATCCGGCGGGTGGTTTTTATGAACACGACCAAGTTCGACGGCGTCGGGAAGCGGCGGCTTCTGGCGGAGGAGATCAGACAGATTGCGGGACGTGCCGGCAGGTACGGTTTTTACGACACCGGTTATGTACAGTCGGCGATGGAGCCGGAGTATGTGGGGAAAAAGCTGGCGGAGCCGCTTTATCCGCTGCGGCGGGCGCGGGTCGGCTTTCCGGAGCTGCTTCTTGATATCGACATCGAGCTGGACGAGATCATAGAAGCGTGGGAAAAGACGGGAAATCCTCCCATGTACGATAAAATATCCATGAAGGAGAGTGTGGATAAATACAGATATCTGCGTGATTACCGAAAGAAAATTACATACATGTCAGACAGGAAGCTGGTGCTGTCTTTGATAACCTGTCCCTTTGACGTGAAAGACAGGGAAGTGCTCAGACTGTGGCTTCGCTACTGCGAAAACCCGGAGAAACAGCAGAACTGTCCCATGCTGCCGAAGGATTTTTCTCTGGAAGGGCTGGAGTCCTACTATAAACAGCTCGACCTCTATACGCAGTTTGCCGCCAGAATGGACTGGGTGGTGGATAAGGAGGAGGTGGCTGCCAACAGGGAGTGGGCGCAGCATGAGATTGGAGAGTTATTGAAGGACGACAAGGGACAGTTTGAGAGGAAATGCCGTATCTGCGGCAAACCCCTTGTGTGGAACGCAGCGTATCCGATCTGCGACCGGTGTTATCGCAGAATGGAGAAGGAGCAGCTATGATCTACACTTACTACACGGATGTGAGATGTCTCGACAACGAAATCCTGTTTCGGGAAAAGTTAAAACTCCTTTCCGCTTACCGGCAGCAGAAAATCGCGATTTTGCGGCATGATATGGATAAGAACAGGAGCCTTGCGGCAGGCGTGCTTTTAGATCACGCGCTGGCGTCTTACGGTTTGCAGGAGAGAAGTGTGGAGTATGAGATAGGCGAGTGGGGAAAGCCGGTTTTAAAGTATCATCCCGAAATCTGTTTCTCTCTTTCCCATTCCGGCGATTATGCCATCTGCACCATCGGGGATAAGCCGGTGGGCAATGATATCGAGCGTATAAAAGAGGGGCGTCTTAAGGTGGCGGACCGGTTTTTTGCAAAGGAGGAACTTTCATGGCTCTATGAGGCGGATCAGACGGAGGAACAGGTTTGGCGGATGTTTCGTCTCTGGACAATGAAGGAGAGCTTTGTGAAAGCGATTGGCAGGGGCATGTCAATGTCTTTGCAGGATTTTGTGATTCATATGGACGGAGAATCGGGAAGGGCCAGGGTGAGGCACTGTGTGGACGCAAAATATTATCACATGAGAGAGTACCGGGAGATCGAGGGGTACTGTACGGCGGTCTGCGTGCAGGAAAGCGCGGATATCGCCTACGGCATGATACCGGTGGAACTGGTGTGAGAATGCCTGGAAAGCGGCATTCTCCGCATGGGTGGAATTTTATGACTGAGAGAAGGGGGAGACGGGATGCACGGAAAAAAGAAGATACGGATCGCAGCGTCGGTTTTTGCAGTACTTTTCACAGTTTATGCCGTATTTGTCTATTTTCTGGTGAGCGCCTGTCTTGTGCCCTCTTTTATGGATAAGCTGAACGCCTTTGAGGATATCACGAGGAAATGTTACAGCGAGCAGGTGCAGACAGCGGATATTAAGGAAAACAGGACGAAACTTCTCTCCGGGACGGAGGAATGGCTGGAGGGCGTTGCGCGCGGAAAGATACAGGTGCGGACGGCGGACGGTTACCTTCTTACGGCGGCGCAGTTTCCGGCAGAGAAGGGAGACGCAGCCGGTACAGGCAGCAAAGCAGGTACGGGAAACACAGGAAGCACAGAAAGTACGGAAAGCGCAGGCGATAAGTGGGTGCTTCTTCTGCACGGTTACACGGGATGGAAGGAAGAAATGTATCAATTCGCCTGCTGGTATCATCAGCAGGGCTATTCCGTGCTGGTGCCTGACCTGCGGTGTCAGGGGGAGAGTGAGGGAGACTTTATCGGCATGGGCTGGACAGACCACTATGACTGTGAACTCTGGATTGCGCATATACTGGAACAGTCGCCGGAGGCGCAGATCGTTCTCCACGGACAGTCCATGGGCGCGGCCACGGCGCTGCTGATGGCGGGTTCTCCGGAGGCGTCGGCGCACATTAAGGCGGTGGTTGCCGACAGCGCCTACACGTCGGGGTACGAGATGTTTGGCGATAAAATTACGGAGTGGTTTCATCTGCCCGCCGCGCCTTTCGTGGATTCGGCCTGCGTGATGTTAAGGCTTCGGGGCGGCTATAATCTGAAAGACGCCTCTCCGCTGCGTGCGGTGGCGGCAAGCAGTATCCCCACGCTCTTTATCCACGGGGATGAGGACCGGATGATAGATGTAAATATGTCCTATGAACTGTTTCAGGCGGCAGCCTGTGAGAAGGAGCTTTTCATAGTGGAAGGCGCGGGACACGCGCAGGCGCAGGACAAAGCGCCTGACATTTATTATGGAAGGATCAGTGCATTTCTGGGGCGTTATCTGTAAGGAGGAGAAAGGCAGGCATTTTTATGGGTGTGAGAGGAAAGCGGAGTAAGAATCGGAAATCACGGAGGATGGCGTTTCTGTCAGCCGCCGCGCTGCTTTTGGTCGTTTTTCCGGCGGGAGGCGGACTCCGGTCGGTGCAGGGAGCCGAAAAGCGCACGGTGCGGGTGAGCTTTTTCCCCATGGACGGCTATCACGAGACGCTGCCGGATGGCAGTCTTTCCGGAATGGACGTGGAATATCTCGATAATCTCTGCGATTATGTAAACTGGAATGTGGAGTATGTGCCTTGTGAAAGCTGGGACGAGGCTTTGCAGATGCTGGCTGACAAAGAGGTGGATCTGGTGGGGAGCGCCCAGTATTCCGGCGAGCGGGCGGAAGTTTACAGGTATGCGGATATTGCCAACGGCTATACGTTTGGCGCCATCGCGGTGAAGGGGGACAGCCCGCTTGCATACGAGGATTTCGACGCCATGAAAGACATCACCTACGGCGTTGTGAGTACTTATGTCAGGAAACAGGAATTTCTGGAGTATCTAAAGGGGCACGGCATCGAAAATCCCCGGGTGCGGGAGTATGAGAGCACGGCGGTATTGCAGGGCGCGCTCTCCGTGAGAGAGATTGATGCACTGGTGCATTCTCTTACGGAGATCAGAGAGGGGCAGCGTGTGATCGGCCGGTTTGCGCCGATGCCTTTTTACTATATTACATATCCCGGAAATGAGGACCTGCTGCGGGAGCTGAATCAGGGGATTGCGGACGTGAAGATGAACCGGCCCGAGCTTGAAAACGAGCTGATGGTGAAATACTATGACAGCCGTCTGGACCACACGATTCTGCTGACGGGGGAAGAGCTGGATTATATCCGGAAGAACAAAGGGCTGAAAGTGGGCTATCTGGACGGTTACTATCCCTTCTCCTATGAGGACGAGGAGGGCGTTTACAGAGGACTTACGCCGCAGATGCTGGAAGAAGTGTCTGTGAGCACGGGACTTACTTTTTCCTATGTCAGGATGGAGAACATGGATGCGGCAAAGCAGGCGCTTGCCGACGGCGCCATTGACATCATCGGTTATTGCGGGGAGCGCGCGGGAAATATAAAGCAGGCGGGCGGCGCCCTGACGAAAGCCTACGCACAGGTGCCCCGCGTACTGATTACTAAGAACGGAGGATGGGCGGAGGAGTTTGAGTCGCTTGCGGTGACGGGGGATAATCTCTCGGAGGAGGGAGGCGTCTCCTTTGCGGGGAACCAGACGAAGCTTCTGCTTTTGGAAAGTCCGAAGGAATGTCTGCAGGCTGTGCGGTCCGGCAAGGCCGGGGCTGCGCTGTGCGACGGTTATCTGGCGGAGTATCTGCTTGGTTCCCAGCTCGGCTTCGGACAGCTTGAGATCCATACGGTTCTGAGCGATGTGCACGGCATCCGCATGGCGGTCCGAAACGACGAGGAATCGCCGCTTCTGGGCATTTTAAATAAGGAGCTTCTGGAAGTCACCGATAAGACGGTCAATGACTACATGCTGCAGGATAATTTTTATTCAAGAATGAGTGTGGACGGTTTTATCAGAGATCATAGCATTGTGATTATTCTTGTGCTGCTCGTTGCGGCAGCCCTTGTCATCTTCGTGATGTACCGAATGCTGGAGAATAGCAGGCGTCTGCAAAAACTGATGTACAAGGATGCGGATTTTAATATATGGAATATCAACTATTTGAAATACAGGGCGTCCTTAAAGCTGGGGACGGACACAGACAAAAAGTATGCGATTGTGTACACGGATATCTGCCAGTTTAAGAGTTATAACGCGCTCTATGGCTGGAATGCGGGGCAGAAGCTCTTAGAACTTACCATAGAGGTGATGGCGGAGGAAGTGGGAGAAAACGAGCTTTATGCCAGAAGCTACGGCAGTCATTTTGTACTTTTTGTGCAGTATACGGATATGTCTTCCCTGACGAAACGCATGATGGCTATGGCGAACAGGATTTCCGATCACATCTATGAGAAAGAGGGAATCCGCATGACACAGGCTATGGGTGTCTGCGGCGTTGATAAAGAGCATACGGATATCCAGCTTGCCCTCTCCTATGCGATTCAGGCGGTCGATCCCTTAAAGGACAGCCACTACAACGCCATAAGCATTTACGACGATGAACTGCGCAAAAAGCTGCGGGAACAGCACGACCGTGAGAAACTGCTGGATTCGGCGGATTTTCAGAAAGATTTTGTGGCATACTATCAGGCGAAGGTGGATATCCGCGACGAACGCGTGGTGGGAGCGGAGGCGCTGGTGCGTTTCAAGGATCCCACGGCGGACGGCGCCATCCGCGCGCCGGGATTTTTCGTGCCATACTATGAACAGACGGGCAGGATTACGGAGATTGATTTCTTTGTGATGGAGAGCGTCTGCAAAATGCTGCGCAGGCGGCTTGACGAGGGACTGCCGGTGGTTCCCGTGTCCTGTAACTTTTCAAGGACGCACTTTGTAAAGGACGGTTTCCCGGAGCGGTTTGAGGCCGTGATGGAAAAGTATCAGGTGCCAAAAGATCTGATAGAGGTGGAGATCACGGAGACGCTTGTGGTGGAGGAGATGCAGCAGCAGAAGGTGAAGGAAAATGTGGCGATCCTGAAGGAGCGGGGCGTGCATCTGTCCATTGACGATTTTGGCTCCGGCTACTCTTCGCTCGGCGTGTTTGAGCAGATTCCGGCATCTGTGATCAAGCTGGACAGATCCTTCCTGCTCAACAACGAAAACCGGACAAGACAGGTACAGATTATGAGAAATATTGTAAATCTGGCAAGAGATCTGGAAGCGCAGGTTGTATGTGAGGGCGTGGAGACAGACGGGGATACCGAGCTGATGATGGAGATCGGCGCATATGTGGCGCAGGGCTACCGCTATTGCAAGCCTGTGCCGGAAGAGGTGTTTGAGGAAATGATTGTATGAGGAAAAAAACAATGACCGTTCTGTGCATTCTGGCGGCGTTTTTGTGTTTTCTATATTGTTTTATCGTGTTCCGGATCAGATCGGGAAACCGTTTTTATCTGATCTGGGCGCTTGGCGGCCTCCTTTTTCTGGGTGTGGCGGCGGTGTTTTACTATGATCTGTGGGCACGTTTTCCCATGCCGCTTCGCAGGGGGATCATCGGTGTGACAGCGGTGGGCGTGATCCTCTTTGTGGTGGCGGAGGGCTGTATCTTCGCCCATTACGGGGACAAGGGCAGGCCGGATCTGGATTATATTATCGTGCTGGGTGCGCAGATGAAACCGGCCGGTCCAAGCGTGGTGCTTAAATTCCGGCTGGATGCGGCCTACGACTATCTGATGGCCAACGAAGATACGCTTTGCGTGGTGTCCGGCGGACAGGGCTCGAACGAACCGTGCAGTGAAGCGGAAGGGATGTATACCTATCTGGTGGGGCGCGGAATTGCGCCGGAGAGAATCCTGATGGAGGATCAATCCACAGACACTTCCGAGAATATCGCGTTCAGCGCTGCGCTCATCGGCGGCACGGACAAGGACGTGGGGATTGTCACCAACAATTTTCATGTGTTCCGGGGCGTCATGCTCGCCAGACATGCGGGCTTTGAGAATGCCTGCGGGATTTCGGCCAGATCCAATATCTTTTTCCAGCCAAACAATCTGGTGCGGGAGTTCTTTGGTATTATGAAGGATCTGGTGTGTGGGAATCTGTTGTAACAGTTCAGCAAGACCGGATTTGTCAGGCAAATCGTGCCTGCATGAGTTTGAATGACAAAAGGTTACTTTTTAAATAATCGTAAATTAGTGCGAAATCCGGCGTGGGTGTGAATTGTAACGATAAAAGATGGCGTGGGCCGGACAACATAAAAGTCCCTTGACTTGCGATGGACAGAACGGTTAGAATAGAACAAGCACAGACGATTCGGCGGCAGGATAAACTTGGAGATAAAAAGTGGGGAAACAGAGGAGAAAAGGCAGGAAAATAACAGGATTTGCAATGATTCTACTGTGCGTCTTTCTGGCGGGCTGCGGGGCGGAAGCTGCGCCCGGCTATACGGAGCAGGGGATGGATGCAGTGGAAGCGCTTGACTATGAGAAAGCGATCTCCCTTTTCCAGACAGCGGAGGAAGAAGGGGAGGAGACGCGCCTGCTCTACCGGGGTATGGGGCTTGCTTATCTGGGAAAAACGGATTATGAGGCTGCCATAACTTATCTGGAGGCGGCTCTGCGGCTTGGAAATGGCAGGGTGGAGAATCTGGATTTTGACATCAATTATTATCTGGCTACGGCATACTATAAGAATGGACGGATGCAGGATGCGGTGCGCGTCTATGACGCCATTCTGGGATTGCGGCCGGAGGAGACGAACGCGTATTACCTGAGAGGATGCGTGAAGCTTGCGGAAGGTGATTTTGAGGCGGCGCAGTCGGATTTTGATACGGCGATTGTTCAGGATCCGAAAAATTACGACCGCATGATCCGCATTTATATGGTGCTGGAGGAGTACGGTTACAAAGAGGCGGGGCAGATTTATCTGCAAAACGCCATGAAGGAGAATGAAAAGTCTATTTCGGATTACGACATGGGGCGTATCTGCTATTATATGGGAGACTATGAGAATGCCAGAAGCTTTTTAGAGCGGCTTAAGACCGCCACGGATTACGGTGCGGCGCTCTACCTTGGCAGAACTTATGAGGCGCTCGGGGACTATAATTACGCAGCCAGTATTTACGCGGGCTATACGGAGTACGACCAGACGAAGGCGGAGATCTATAACCAGCTCGGGCTTTGCCGTATGCAGCTTGGTGAGTATCAGGGTGCGCTGGATGCGTTTCAGACAGCGATGAAAATAGAGGGGAACGATATGATGCAGACCCTGAAATTCAATGAGATCGTTACATATGAGTATATGGGTGAGTACAAGACTGCGGCGGCGCTGATGAACAGTTATCTGCGCAGTTACCCGGATGATACGACGGCAAAGCGGGAGTACGAGTTTTTACAGACAAGATAACCATATAATATTTCATGATAGAAGATTCAGGAAGGGAGAGGAAAGTTATGAAGAACACTTATGTGCGCGTAAAGGGCATTATCAAAAAGGGGGATACCTATCTTCTCTTAAAGAGATGGGTGGACGATCGTATTCCGGATCCTTTTGTATGGGAGTTTATCGACGCGGAGGTGCCCCATGGCGAGGCGCCTGACGAGACGATGCGAAGCGCTATCACGGAGCTTTTGTCCGTAAGCGGTAAGATTGAAAAGATTGAGTATACATGGTCCCAGCTTCTGGGAGAGACGCACTGCGTGGGCATTGCCTACCTCTGCTCTGTTTCCGAGGAGGAGGAAGCCAACATCGTCCTGTCTGAGGATTACGGGAGCTACGAGTGGGTGAAGCGCAAAGATTTCCCCAAATATATCGAGAACCAGTATGTACTGAAAGATTTGGAGGGCAAGAAACTTTGATTAATACACTGACAGAGAAGATTAAGAAGCTGGAGGCGCCGATTGTGGTGGGACTCGATCCTACCATGAAGTTTGTGCCGGAGCATATCAAAAAGCAGGCTTTCGGTGAGTACGGAGAGACCATGAAAGGCGCGGCGGAAGCGATATGGCTGTTTAACAAGGGGATCGTGGATGCGGTGTGCGATCTGGTGCCGGCGGTGAAGCCGCAGATCGCCATGTATGAGCAGTTTGGCGTGGAGGGCATGTACGCGTTTCAAAAGACGGTGGCCTACTGTAAGGAGAAGGGACTTGTGGTGATCGGTGACATCAAGCGCGGCGATATCGGCTCCACCTCCGACGCTTACGCGGTGGGACATCTGGGGCAGGTACAGGTCGGAGACAATATGTGCCGCGGCTTTGACGAAGATTTTGCCACGGTCAATCCGTATCTCGGTTCGGACGGCGTGAAACCCTTTATGGAAGTCTGTAAGAAGGAGAAAAAGGGTCTCTTTATTCTCGTAAAGACCTCCAATCCCAGCAGCGGCGAGTTTCAGGACCGGCTGGTGCTGCCGGAGGGAAGTGACGATGCCTCCAAGGCGAGACCGCTCTACGAGATTGTCGGTGAGAAGGTGGCCGAGTGGGCAGCGGATCACATGGGCGAGACCTACAGCTATGTCGGCGCGGTGGTGGGCGCGACTTATCCCGAGATGGGAAAGATTCTTCGCAGAATCATGCCGAAGTCCTATATTCTTGTGCCCGGTTACGGCGCGCAGGGCGGCAAGGGCAAGGATTTGAAACACTTTTTCAACGAGGACGGCCTTGGAGCCATCATCAATTCTTCCAGAGGCATCATAGCCGCTTATCAGCAGGAAGCTTACGCGAAATACGGGCCGGAAAATTATGCCGACGCGTCGCGGGCTGCGGTGCTTGACATGAAGGAAGACATCAAAGAAGGTATATTTTAGTATATTTTGAGAGAAAAGACGGCATACTATCCTTAATCATGAAAGAAAGGATCGTATGCCGTTATGTTAGGAAAGCAGAGCATTCAGTTTGAGAAGAAACCGTATATTATAAGCAGCGCCTCCATCGTGGGAAGCAAGGAAGCAGAAGGCCCTATGGGGGAGCTTTTTGATAAGGCCGGTTATGATGACAGCTTCGGTGCAGAAAACTGGGAGGAGGCGGAAAGCCGCCTGCAGAAAGAGGCGCTGGAGATTGCGATTTCCAAGGCAGGGCTTACCAAACAGGATATACAGATGGTATTTGCCGGGGATCTTCTGGGGCAGTCCATTGCCAGCAGTTTCGGATTGGCCGGGTATCAGCTTCCTCATGTAGGACTTTACGGCGCCTGTTCCACCTGTGGTCTGTCCCTGACAATGGGCGGCGCGATGGTTTCGGCGGGGTTTGCCGGGAAAGCGGCGTGTATCACATCCAGCCATTTCGCCAGCGCGGAGAAGGAGTTCCGGTTTCCTCTGTCCTACGGGAACCAGAGGCCGAAGTCGGCGACATGGACGGTGACGGGCAGCGGCGCATTCCTTGTTTCGTCACAGCCGGGGAAACAGACGCGGGCGGTGATGGAGGGTGTGACGGTCGGTAAGATTGTGGACTACGGGGTGAAGGATTCCATGAACATGGGCGCGTGCATGGCGCCTGCAGCCGCCGACACAATCGCACAGAATCTGGAAGACTTCGGCAGGGAGCCGAAGGACTATGACAGGATCATCACCGGGGATCTGGGCATGGTGGGACAAAAGCTCTTGTTTGATCTGCTTTCTGAGAAGCATATTGATATTACCAGACAGCATATGGACTGCGGTATCGAGATCTACGACAACGAGAAGCAGCACACCGACGCAGGCGGTTCGGGCTGCGGGTGCAGCGCGGTGGTGCTGTCGGCATATATCCTGAAAAAGATCGAGGAGGGCATCTGGAAGAGAGTGCTCTTTGTGCCGACAGGAGCGCTTCTGTCTAAGACCAGCTTTAACGAGGGGCAGTCCATTCCGGGTATCGCGCACGGGGTAGTGCTGGAGCAGTATCGGGGATAAGATGAGACAGATAAACGGAAAAGACGGCAGACGAAAAGTCTCCGCGGCTGTGTGTGGCAGTTGCGGGGGCTTTTTAGTGCATGTCAGGAATCGGGTATAGTCAGAGAGGACTGTTTTCTCCCCGAAAATATTCGTTGATTAATTTCATGCGATAGTCACTGTCGCTGAGAATACGTTCTACCTCCTCGGGTTTTCCTGCATCCATTAAGGATTTGAGAAGTCGGGCAAGATTATCGATACCTTTTTCATGCCATTCCTTCCGTTCACTCTTCAAATGTTTTTCTTCGTCATATTCAAAAATACTCACTGCTATCGCCTCCGCACGGTTCTTGGTTAAAAACGCGGAAAGGATTCCGCTTCTGATACAATCGTCCACCGCTGTTTCGACTGCCTCCTGCAAGGGCATCTTTTCCGCATATGCCCTGACCTGTGCTACATACTGCGCGTATTCCTTTAACAAACAGCACGCTTGTAATAGTTCCCCGTTATGACCAAGATTGATATTATAAACAGTTACCGACAGTTCCAGTGACGGTTCATCCTGCTTTTTTTCAAAAGCGTCGGACAGGTATAAAGTCTGCTGCTCCGGTTGGAAATCCGTTCCGTTATAAAAGACGACAAACCGGGGTGTTGGAATCCGGATTAGCGACTTGCTGTAAAGGTTTGCGTTCTTGACCCGGTCTTGCAGTACTCTTGTCACATAGAGGAGATCCCGTAGCGGCATGTTCGGGTTACATGTGGACTGGTGTTCGTAGAGCAGTAGTTCAAAATCAAACACGAAGGAAATATCGTTTTGATAGTTCATATAAACTGCATTTTCCAAGGTGGTGATTTCCAGATCGTTCGTCTCTTCATAAGCTGTACCGTTTAGAGCATTGTACAGGCTCAACAGGTTTTCTTTCTCCCGGAAAATCATCCGGAATACGGTGTCTTTGTAGTTTCTATGCACATTGATTTCTGGTAACGTTGTTGCTTTCATATAATGTCCTCCTTTGTCTGTCAGGCAAGCTCTTCCGAAAGGGTGCGCCGTTGATACAGGAGAACTGCTCCAGATTCTCCCGCTTTGTAAATAGTTGATTGGATGCAAAGCATGGATTTTCTGAAACTTAGAAATAGAGATAGAAACAACGGATCTGTTAAGTAGAAAATATGCTTTCTATCACTATAGCATAGATGTAACGAAATTGTAAATATATCTGAATCTGATTTTGAAAAAAGAATTGAATATGATCGTAATGACTTATCCGCTGCATTTTTACCGATTCAGCTCATTTTCAATAAACCAGTTCGCAATTTCACGTGCAGCGGAAAAACGGGGTGACAGCCGCTACCCTCATGTGGTAGACTTATCTGGTACGAATCCGGCGTGCGGTATGTGGCAGGGGGAAGGAAGTGAGACGAGCATGAGGGAGATGGAGTTTAAGATGGAACGGCCCGGGCTTCTGAAAGAGGGGGATCGGGTTACGGTGACCGAGGGTGTTCTTCCCAGCAATTATTACTATACAATAGACCCGTCCCTTGCGATGTCCGGCAATTTTCCGTTCAGGGAACGAATGCTGGAGCGGGAAGGCGTGGTGACGGAGGTCATCGAAAATGCCAGAGGCTTCTATGTGAAAGCCAGATTCGGAGAGTAACATGTGAGAAGAACTTCTCAGGCTAAACAGCGAGGGATATATGACTGGGAACAAGAAGAGAGAGGAGAAATATTATGTTAACTAAAGTATCAACAGAGCAGGCGCCGGCGGCCATCGGGCCTTATTCGCAGGGGATCATTGCGGGAGATTTTCTCTTTGCGTCGGGACAGATTCCCATTGATCCGGCTACGGGGGAAATCAAGGGGACAGATGTGACTGAGCAGGCCGAGCAGGCGATGAAGAACGTGGGTGCGATTCTCGCGGAGGCGGGCACGGACTATACCAGGGTAGTGAAGACCACCTGCTTTTTGGCAGAGATGGCGGATTTTGCGGCGTTTAACGCGGTGTACGAGAAATATTTCACCGAGAAGCCTGCGAGAAGCTGTGTGGCGGTAAAACAGCTTCCGAAGGATGTACTCTGCGAGGTGGAGGTTATGGCGTATCTAAAGTAGCGTCATCTGCACGGATTAATCGGAGTTTACATAACTCAAACTTTGCATGAAGTAAATGCTCCATGTGAAGTGAAATGTTTGTGCGCAACAATATGTGATTTACATAACTCAAAGAAAGGTTTACATAAGCTGTGGACAGAGATAATATCATACTGATCGGTATGCCGGGCGCGGGGAAAAGCACGGTGGGCGTGGTACTTGCCAAGAAGCTCGGGTATGCGTTCGTGGATGTGGATCTGGTGATTCAGAGCCGGGAAGGAAAGCTTTTGCATGAAATTATAGCGGAACAGGGTGTGGAAGGTTTCTGGCGGACGGAGGAGGCTGTGGGCGAATCCATAGAGGCCAGACGGACGGTGATCGCTACCGGAGGCAGCGCGGTTTACGGGGAACGCGCCATGGCACATTATAAAAAGACCGGCACGGTGGTGTACCTTTCCCTACCGCTGGAAAGCATCAGGGAACGGCTTGGCGATCTCACCGAGCGGGGTGTGACGTTACAGGCAGGGCAGGATCTGGACGGCCTGTTTGCGGAGCGAAGGCCGCTCTATGAGCGGTATGCGGACGTTACGGTGGAGTGCGGAGGGCTGTCGATCCGGGAGATTGTGCAGAAGATTGCGGCGCTTTAGGATGGAACGCGCCCTCAGGCGGATTTTTAATAAGAAACGATAAAAACAGAAAAAGGGAGCGCGTCTTTGCCGGAATGGAGGAGGCGTTCTTTTTTTGACTGAAACACTGAATAATCTTTCCGAAATGACGAAAACTATCATCAAAAGATCCTGGACAGGGAGGAAAATACGATGGATTATTTCAATGCGTTTTGGGTGGGTGGTCTGATTTGCGCGCTGGTGCAGATTCTTCTGGAAAAGACGAAGCTTTTGCCGGGCCGCGTTATGGTGCTTTTGGTGTGCGTGGGAGCGGTGATCAGCTTTTTCGGATGGTATGAGCCGTTTATGGAATACGCGGGGGCGGGAGTCAGCGTGCCGCTTCTGGGCTACGGCAACATTCTGATGAAGGGCGTGAAGGAGGCTGTGGATGAGAGCGGTTTTATCGGTCTGTTTCAGGGCGGTTTCAAGACCGGCGCGGTAGGGTGCGCGGCGGCATTGGTGTTCGGATATCTGGCAAGTCTTATTTTTATGCCGAAGCCAAAAAAATAAATTTTTTAAATTTGGTAAAATTTATGAAGACAATGCGGAGGCTGGACCGTTAGAATAAATAAGTGCAGAGAAAATAAAATCTGCGTGAATACACGAATGGGAAAGGGGGCAGCGCACATTAACAGGGAAGAACAATTATCAGCGCTGATTGATTCTTACCAGCATCTTGTTTTTTCAATATGCTATAAAATGACAGCGGACTATTTTGCCTCCGAAGATCTGGCGCAGGAAACCTTTCTGTCGGCCTACCGGCATCTGGGAGAGTTTGACGGCAGATACGAGAAAGCGTGGGTGTGCCGGATCGCTACCAACAAATGTCTGGATTATCTGCAGAGCGCGGGGCGGCGAAACATCCCCACGGCCGATCTCGGCTTTGAAAGCGCCAGAGCGCCGGACGGGCAAACGCCTTCCGGGATAGGCGCAGGAACCGCCGGGGGAAAGGAAACTGTCATACAGCAGACGCCGGAGAGTATCTGTCTGGAAAAGGAAGTGCGGGAGACTCTGCTGTCCAGATGCTTATCCTTAAAGCCGCCTTACGATGAGATTGCCAAGGCTTACTATTACGATGAGCTGGATGCGGGCGAGATAGCCAGACGGAAGGGCGTTAAGAAAAAGACCATACAGACACAGATTTACAGGGCGAGAAGTCTGCTTCGCAGGATGTATGAAAAGGAGAAGGGCGCATGATACATAATATTACGGAAGAGAGAAAAAAACTGAATAGACGCGATGTTTCCCTTCCGGCACCTCTGACGGAGGAAGAGCTTGCGCGGCTGATCGGGACGGTTGAGAAACGGGAGCTTTTGCACGCACCGGGACATTTGAGGGGAAATATATTTTTGCAGATACAGGCGGGAAAACGGAGGGAGAGAGAACGCGCGCTTTTTTCTTACCGTGTTAAAGTTCTGGTAGGCATGGCGGCGGCTCTGGCAGTGCTTTTCCTCGTGCCTGTAGACGGGACGGAGGCGCCGGGTGCACGGCAGGCTGGTATTTTCGATACACGCGGCGATGAAGAAATGCAGAGCATGGATGAATGGGAGCGGGACATTTTCGACAGGCAGCAGGACATTGACAGGACATGGGAGCAGTATCAGGCAGATCAGGAGAGAGTGGACGCAAGAAGACAGTATCTTAGAAGGATTCAAACAAGATTAGGAGGATTGATGAGATGAAAAAACAGAAAAACAGGTTTTGGTTGTTTGTGTTTTCCCTCTGGCCGGGGGCGGGACACATGTATATGGGGCTGATGAAGATGGGCGTCAGCATTATGACTGGCTTTATGCTGGCGGTGGTTGCGGTTTCGTTTACGGGACTCGGTGTGCTGGTGGTGCCGGGTGTGATAATTTACATATACAGTTTTTTCCATGCCAACAATATCGGTGGGATGGATGCAGCGCAGTTTGCGGCTCTGGAGGACGAATATCTTTTTGGAATCGGTGAGTGGGATACCGGCCGGTTCAGACTGGATAAGAAAAACCGGAACATTGCGGCGGTGGTGTGCATTTTGATCGGTGTTTCCATGCTGTGGAATGTGGGCTTTGGTATGCTCAGAGACTATATGGGCTGGGATAATCCGTTTATCAAGGCCGTATATTATACCATGAGGGACGAGGTGCCGCGTGCAGCCATCGCCGTAGCGATTATCTGGTTTGGCGTATCGCTGATACGGGGAAAGAAAATGGATTCTGTGGAAAAAGACAGAAAAGTTGAAGCGGATTCCGAAGGGAAGCCTGCGGCGCTGCCCGGGGAGGTTGCACAGGAGTGGAACCCGGACGGACAAAGTGCGGATATGAAGAGTATGGGAGAGCAGACACCGGATGTCGAGAATGTCTACGGACAAAGTGACGGTGAAAAAAACGGGCAGGGGGGGGTGTAGGCATATGGATCTTCAGGAAAAAGATAAGTACTGGGAGGAATCCGGGGCTGTGCGAACCCGCCGGGTCGGCTCCGTAACTTTCGGGCTGACGCTGGTTTTGTTCGGTGTGCTGTTTCTTGTGCATACGGTAATTCCGTCATTGGATTATGGGATCATCTTTCAGTGCTGGCCGATGGTTTTTGTCCTGCTGGGCATTGAAATTCTGGTGGAAAACCGCAGGAGCGACACGGAAAAGTACAGATTTGTCTACGATTTTCCTGCGATTCTGATGTTGGTTATCCTGCTCTTGTTTGCTATGGTGATGGCGGCGGCAGAAGTTTCCATACAGTATTACCAGAGAGGATGGTGGTAATAGAGTGAAAAGCACTTCTAATCACTCACGGCAGATTTATGTCTCCTCGTAGTCGATCTGACGTTTCGTTAAAAATTGTCTGACGGCTCTGTCCCAGAGCGCGTCCGGCGTCTTGTCCATGAGAAAGGTGTGGAAGGCGGTTCCGGTGATGAGCGTGAGGGCGGAGCCGTCATATTTTATGTTGAGGACGAAAGCCTTCACCTGATCCGGTGTGACTGTGGTGTCTCCCTTTTCCAGGAGAGAAGCCGTGTATTCGGGAATCAGATGCAGCACGAAATGAAAGGCGGCAGGCGTGCGCTTTCCCTTGATCAGATCAAAACAGACAGGCCGTATTTTCTTCCACTGCACAAATTCGTGGGGTCTGATTTCCCTGTCATCCCATTCTTCGGAGGTATAGAACGCTCTGTTTTCACGTCCATCAATTGTAAAAGTGCTGTAGGTGCTGATGGTAGCCTGCTCCAGCAAAAAGGAGTCGAAGGCGTCTCCGGTCAGAAGCTGATTCATAAACTGTTTCACGTTTTTTATCTGTAATGCGATCATGTGCTGCCTTTCTATGGGTATTTTCTATGCTGTTTCATCTTTGATTGTAAGATGATTACAGGGGAATTGCAACGAATATTTTTCAGCAATTTTGCCGCCGCGCCGGATTTGCGTGCATGTAGGATGACCTGGCGTAAATTGTAAAAAATAATTGTGATTTGCAAAAACGGGTATTCTATGATAGTATAAGTAGTAATAAAAACTATGTAAAACAGTTGTGGAGGCTTTATGGGGTATAAAATTGTGGCAGACAGCTGCTGTGAGCTGCCGGAGAACTATAAAAATGACAGTAGGTTTCAGAGTGTCCCGCTTGGATTGGAAGTGGGCGACTATATCATTCAGGACGATGAGAACTTTAACCAGAAGGAATTTTTGAAGAAGGTGGCGGATTATCCGCAGTGCCCCAAATCTTCCTGTCCCTCCCCGGAGAAATACAGGGAGGCATACCATGACGGGGCGGAAGAGATCTATGCGGTGACGCTTTCCTCCCACTTAAGCGGCAGTTATAACAGCGCGGAGCTGGGAAAAAGCCTCTATGTGGAAAAATACGGTGAAAAGAAGATTCATGTATTTGATTCCGAGTCTGCAAGCTGCGGGGAGACCCAGATTGTGGAAAAGATCATCGCATGCAAGGAGGCCGGTCTTGGATTTGAGGAGACGGTGCATGCGGTGGAGACCTTTAAACGGCAGATGCGCACTTATTTTGTGCTGGATAATCTGGAGACGCTCAGGAAAAACGGCCGTTTGAGCGGTGTGAAGGCGCTGGTGGCGTCTACCCTGAATATTAAACCGGTGATGGTGGGAAATCTTGGTGTTATCGAACAGAAGGGACAGGCCATCGGCATCAACAAGGCGCTTGCCAGACTGGCGGACTATATCGTGGGCGATGTGGAGAAGCCGGAGGAGAGAACGCTCATGATTACCCACTGCAACTGTCCGGAGCGGGCGGAGTTTATGCGCGGTCTGATGGAGAAGCGGGCTTCCTACAAAAGCGTCCTGATTATGGACACCGCCGGGGTCAGCAGCATGTATGCCAACGACGGCGGCGTGATTGTGACACTATAACAAAGTGAGAAGTACTTCTAAAGACGTCCCGCCATAGGACGGGACGCCAAGAAGTACTAGATTTGCTTCGCAAATCATTCTCACTTGGGAGAATGCCAAAAAGCGGGCATTCTCCGTGTTGCGTTTAGATTTTGTGATGAGGGTGGAACAGAAGAAGGTTGCGGGAGAACGGTTACGGTGTGTTTTCCCGCAGCGCTTTTTTTAATTTGGGAAGCTCCAGCGGGGAGACGGAAAAACTTTTTCCGTCCTTCATGGTCAGCCTGAGCAGGGAGAGCTTTTCCACTGAGGCCGTGTTGATGAGACAATGCTCGGATACCATTAAAAAATGGGCGAACATGGCAAGCTGCGCGTGGAGATTGGGCAGTGTGCTCAGGATATCGAGGGTGCGCCCTTCGGTCAGCGTGATATGGAGATAATTGCCGCTTTTCACCGCATAGAGTATTTCATCCTCATGGACATAGAGCGTGTCCTTTTCTCCGCGCAGTTCTATAGTGGGAACCGTTTCCGCTTTCAGGTTCTGCGCATGATCCAGCATTTCATCCAGCTCGCTCACCTTGATCGGCTTGTTCAGGTAGAGGACCTGTTTCTGGAGCTGCCTGCGCAGAATATCGTGATTGGAGGCCTCGGTGACGTCATCCGGCACTTTGGCGAGGGCCGCCTCAATGACGGAAGGGTAGTCGATGGTGGAGACGCAAAGGATGATCGGGGCGACAACGCCCGCGTCGATCAGCTTTCGGGCAAGCTGGAAACCGTTTACCGGTCCGTTTGTCATGTCAATGAAAAAGGCGTCGTAGAGCATGGGAGAACGCAAAACCGCCTCCACATTTCCGTAGGAATCAATATAGAGCACGCCTGTCGTGTGGATTCTCCGGTCGGAGGCGCGTCCGAGAAGGCGTTCCATTTGTTTTCTGTCCGCAATATTATCATCACAAACCGCAATATGCATATAGAATCCTCCGTATGATATGGTATGATTTACGGCAGAAGCTCTCATCTTCAATCCCAAAACCTTTTGATTGTGATGGCGTAATCTGCCGGCACGGGCGTTTAAAGAATCATAAATTCAATCGGGGACGACAGCAGCGCCACCACGATCAACACCTGAATGAGCAGGATGGCAGGCATGCCGTACAGAAAATACCAGTGCCTTGTCTTGTGGCGGAACAGGTGCATACCGATAATGGAGCCGACGCTGCCGCCGATGATGGCGAGCACGAAAAGCGTGGCTTCCGGAATGCGCCATGCGCGTTTGCGCGCTTTGAGTTTATCCACGCCCATGACGGTGAAACTTATGAAGTTGACAACGGCTAAATATATGATAATCAGTGAAATTACGTTCATATAAGATCAGACTTTCCCTTTTGTATTTTGGTGGGCAGGCTGCCATTTTTTCGTCTTACGTCTGCGCCTGTATCACGCAGTGCAGGCTCGAAAAATCTACGATTTTCCTCGCTCGCGGGCATTCGCCCTATGCATCCGTAATATAAAAAAATTGTCAGCAGGCTGCCATTTTTTCATCTTACGTCTGCGCACTGCTCATTGCTTTCCGTACATCATACCACATTTGCAATGAAAAAAAAAGAACAAAACACCCCGCAGGATTCTCTGAGGAGAATGCCGCGGGGATTCTTATTCCATAGGAAATTGCGATATGCAGGATCTGGTTTCGCTTTAGAGCAGCTTCTCCCCCTGCTCCTGCATCTTCATGGCGCGAACCTTGCAGGACAGGCCAAAGAGATTGATGAAGCCTTCCGCGTCGTGGTGGTCGTAGAGATCGCCGGTGGTGAAAGAAGCGATGCTCTCGTTGTAAAGTGTGTACGGAGAGGTGGTGCCGGCCTTGATGATGTTGCCCTTGTAGAGCTTGAATTTCACTTCTCCGGTCACATACCGCTGGGTGGACTCGATGAACGCCTGCAGCGCCTCGCGAAGGGGGGTGAACCACTTGCCCTCGTATACCACCTGTGCAAACTTATTGCCAAGATCTGCCTTGAGCGCGTAAGTGTCGCGGTCGAGAATCAGTTCCTCAAGCTGTTGGTGCGCCTCGTAGAGGATGGTGCCGCCGGGTGTCTCGTACACACCGCGGGATTTCATGCCCACTACGCGGTTTTCCACGATGTCAATGATGCCGATGCCGTGTCTGCCGCCCAGCTCGTTTAAGGTGGCAATGATATCAGCCACTTTCATCTTTTTGCCGTTAACGGAAGTGGGGATGCCCTTCTCAAAGGTCATGGTCACATACTCGCCTTCCTCGGGCGCTTTCTCGGGCGTGGTGCCGAGCACAAGCAGATGCCCGTAATCAGGCTCGTTGGCAGGGTCTTCCAGCTCTAATCCCTCATGGCTGATGTGCCAGAGGTTGCGGTCGCGGCTGTAGCTGGAATCTGCAGAGAAGGGAAGGTTGATGCCGTGCTGTTTGCAGTATTCGATCTCCTCCTCGCGGGAGTTTAAGTTCCACTTTTCATTTCTCCATGCAGCGATGATCTTTAAGTCGGGAGCGAGCGCTTTGATGCCCAGCTCGAAACGGATCTGGTCGTTGCCCTTGCCTGTCGCGCCGTGGCAGATGGCGGTAGCGCCCTCTTTGCGGGCAATCTCAACCAGCTTTTTAGCGATCACGGGTCTTGCCATGGATGTGCCGAGAAGGTATTTATTCTCATAGACAGCGTGCGCCTGTACGCAGGGCACGATAAAGTCGTCACAAAATTCGTCGGTCAGATCTTCAATGTAGAGCTTGGATGCGCCGCTTGAGAGTGCGCGCTCCTCAAGGCCGTCAAGCTCCTCCGCCTGGCCGCAGTTGCCGCACACGCAGATGACTTCATAGTCAAAATTTTCCTTTAACCAGGGGATGATAACGGTCGTATCAAGTCCGCCGGAATACGCAAGAACTACTTTTTCTTTCATTTTTGTTTCCTCCATATAAAATTATGTAATATAGTTTGATAACGGATATCTGATCTGCGCGCACCGTCTGCCGGAATCTGGCAGGGCGCGTCTGTCCTTAAAACAATATACAACAAGACGGTGGAGAATGCAAGTGTAAATTTATGCATAATTAGTATGAATATTTGCGATAATTATACATAATACAAAATAGTAATTGCATATTATGCAAATATGTTGTATAGTTATACGAAAACATTTTGTGCAGGAACGCAGCAGTTGCGTTATAAAGCTGACGGCGGTATGATAGGAAAGAGGAAAACGATGCCGCATGGTGGAAGGAAACGCGGCAGGAAATCGGGGAAGGAAGAAACAGGAACAGGCGCAGATGGGATGAAAACAGGAAAGTATGGGAAAGTTTGAAAATTAAAATTTTCAATCGCGAGATTTGTGCCAGCGCGTTGCCTGACACAAACTCGTTATGCGCAAAGAGCAGCGCAGAAATGGAGGAAAAAATGGGAATACAGGAGTTTCTTTCAAACGGCGACGAGAGGCTGGATCGCCGGTTTCTCTTTACAGCGGAAATTGACCGGATGACTTCCGTTTTGCGGCGGACGCTTCTGCTCGACAAAAGCCGCAGGGAAAACGATGCGGAGCATTCCTGGCATATCGCGGTAATGGCAATGCTCTTTTCCGAATACGCGACAGAGCCTGTCGATATCGGCAGGGTGGTGCAGATGTGCGTGGTGCACGATCTGGTGGAGATCTATGCGGGGGATACCTTTGCCTACGATATAGAGGGTAACGCCGATAAAGAAGCGCGGGAAAAGGAAGCCGCCGACAAACTTTTTGCCATGCTTCCGGGGGAACAGGGACAGATGATCCGCGGCATGTGGGAAGAGTTTGACGCCATGGAGACGGCGGATGCGAAGTACGCCGCCTGTATGGACAGACTCCAGCCGTTTTTTCACAATACGCTGACGGACGGGCACACCTGGGTGGAGAGCGGAACGAACCACACTGCGGTGGAAAAGCGGATGGCGGTCATCAAAGAGTTTATGCCGCGGGTGTATGATTGGGTTGCAGCTAACATCGACCATGCGATCGGGGCAGGATGGCTGAAACTGTAGGGCGAAGGCTGTCTCACAGGGAGGCTGTGGGGCGGCGGGTCCTTCTTGAAATAAGGAGAGAGAAACAGGCCTTGTTGCGCTGGGTGATTTGGCAAACATAGCCAGCCTTTTTGGAATAAGAAGTAAAAGGAACAGAAACAGGGCAAGAGGTAATGCGATGGAATATAAAATCATACGGTTGACGGATCGGCCGGAAATCAAAGACCGGGCGGCACAGTGGTTTCATGAAAAATGGGGCATTCCTCTCGCGGCATATGTGGAAAGTATGGCGGAGAGCCTTACAGGGGAAAATCCGGTTCCGCAGTGGTATGTGGCGGTGGAGGACGGCAGAATCATCGGCGGTATGGGCGTGATCGAGAACGATTTTCACGACAGGAAGGACCTTGCGCCGAACGTCTGCGCGGTTTATACGGAGGAAGACCGGCGCGGCATGGGCGTTGCCGGCGCGCTGTTAAATTATGTCTGCGCCGATATGAAGGAGAGAGGAATCGACACCTTGTACCTTCTGACTGACCACGACTCGTTTTATGAGCGGTACGGCTGGGAGTTCTTCTGCATGGTGCAGGGGGACGGGGAGGCGGAGATGTCGAGGATGTATGTGCATAGGGTGTGAGGGGATGATGAATAGGTGAAGGGCGGAAATTTATGACGGTTGAAAATGCTGACATATCAGATATTATATTACTGACGGAACTGAGACTTGCGTATCTGGAAGAGGATCATGGCGGATTAAGTGAAGATGTAATTTGGAAAATCAGGCAGGAGCTGCCGGATTATTTTAGAAGGAATCTGAATAAGAACATTTTCTGTTATGTGATAAGAGAAAAAGCGGAAATTGCTGCCTGCGCTTTTCTGCTGGTAGTCGAAAAGCCAATGAGTCCGGCGTTTATTACAGGAAGAACAGGGACGGTTCTGAACGTCTATACGAAGCCTGCATACCGGCGTAAGGGGTATGCAGGAAAGATAATGGAAAAATTACTGTCAGATGCTGCCGAAAAGTATGTCAGTGTGGTGGAACTCAAAGCCACGGAGGAAGGGTATCATTTATACAAAGCGCTTGGATTTACGGATGAAGTGTCAAAGTATCATCTGATGAAGTGGTATTGTCAATAATATGTTATGCGTTTGGTGCGGCAGAGACAGGCAGCGTGACAGAGAGGTTTTGAGATGGGCACAATAGATACAAAAGGACTTTTATTACGGATTTTTATACCGGCAGCAGCATTGAGCGTGAGCTATCTGATCTTAGGGCACTTTTGTAAGATACCGCATATCCTGCTGTTCTGCATCCTGGGAACTTTCATTTTAGTGCCGATAGAGCTGGGGTTTATCTTGTCTGAGAGTAAAAGGGAATATGGCGCTTATTCTCTGAAAAGCGCCTTTGTGGGACAGGAGAAGATTGCATGGTGGAAGGCGTTTGCCATTGCGTTTATATTCTTTGGAGTGGCAGGACTGCTGTCCGCCTTTGCCGCGCCGGTTGAAAATCACATTTTTTCAGAGGTGAGAAGCGGCGTACTCCATAGTCTGCCAGCTGGCTTTGACTGGACAGATTACGAATACTTAAAAACCTTTTCCCGGCCAGTGCTCGTTTTGACATGTATCTATTATGGTGCTTTTAATGTCATAGTCGGCCCGGTTATAGAGGAACTGTTTTTCAGGGGGTATCTGACATCCCATTACGAAAAGCAGGGATGGTTTACGCCGGTAGTGATATCTGTATTGTTTTCGCTGTATCATTTCTGGCTGCCATTTAACAATGTGTTTCGCATATTGGCATTTACGCCTGTCATGTATGCTGCGTACAGAAAGAAGAATTTTTACATAGGCATTCTGTTTCATTGTATCTGTAATTTGTTTACAACGATCAGTTTTATCTGGGTGGTTTTAGGGTGAAGGAGATAACTATGATTCGCTATGCCGGGGAAAAGGATTTTGAGACAATAAGAAAACATGATAAGCATATCAGCGAAACGGAATTGAAAAACGCGATTGCTTTAAAAAGGGTTCTGGTCATGTATCAGAACGATCATTTCGCGGGCTGGCTGCGGTTCAACCTGTTTTGGGATGAGATTCCGTTTATGAATATGCTGTATCTGCTGGAGGAATACAGGGGACAGGGATATGGCAGGCAGCTTGTCACATTCTGGGAAAAAGAGATGAAAAACAGCGGATACGGAATGGTTTTGACGTCCACATTGTCAAGCGAGCAGGCGCAGTTTTTTTATCGGAAGAATGGATACGTGGACTGCGGCTCTCTGCTGCTGCCGGAGGAACCGCTGGAAATTATTTTGCGGAAGGGCTTGGGGTGATGGCGTGTATCTCAACGTGTATTTCGGAAATAAGAGCAGAGGACAGGAATGAACCTCATTTTTGGACAGAGTATATTTAATATGGAGGGCAATGGGATGGAAAGAAGAGACAAAGTAAATTATTATCTGGACCTGGCAAAGATGGTGGCGCAGCGATCCACCTGCCTGCGCAGACATTACGGTGCGGTGATTGTCAAAAATGATGAAGTGATTGCGACAGGCTATGTGGGTGCCCCCAGAGGCAGGAAGAACTGTAATGACGTGGGGGAGTGCATCCGGCAGAAGATGGCGATTCCACGAGGGGAGCGGTATGAACTTTGCCGCAGCGTCCATGCGGAGACCAATGCGATTATCAGCGCGTCGCGGGACAAGATGATCGGCAGCGCCATGTACCTGACGGGGGTGGAGGCGGACACCGGGGAGTATGTGAAAAATTCCTGTAGTTGTTCCATGTGCAAGAGGCAGATCATCAATGCGGGGATCGAGACGGTGTATGTCCGCGATACGGAGGATGAGTACCGGGTAATTCCGGTGCAGCAATGGATTGACGAGGACGAGTCTCTGGAGGGGACGTTCGGGTATTAGGAGGATAAGATTTGGCAAACAGAGCTTATTTGTATGCGAAAAAAGACGAAGCGTTTGTGGCGATTTCGGAATACAATTATGATATTCCCATTGCCTATAAAATTCTGGTGAGTTGTAAAACCAAAAGGGTAAGGTCAAGTATATTCGGGAGTCCCTTCAAAATTGCGCTGCGGGGTAATTTTGAGGAGGGCGTGGAGCGGCTTTATGCCTTTCTGGAGGAATTGAAGCAAAAAGGGCTTATTCCGGAAGCAGAACTGGATGAGAAGATAGAGGAGACAAAGACGTTTTTGGAGAAGCAACGCGGCTGTCGGTTTTTCTGGCTTGAGGGCGCAGAAATATACGAGTATGGCGGTCCTGCCTTATTCGGCAATTTGAAAATGCACAGGCGGATTTCGCGGATTGGGACGGAGATTGCAAACTTTTACCGGGAACTGGACGGTGTGAAGCCGGATGAGCGGATGGGTATGATCGGCATTCAGGAGTGGGCTGACTGTTTATATTATGAGACGGATTGAGTGGAAAGGACGACATAAATTTTTGAAGAACAATTGATTAAACCAAGAATTTGTGAATGCTCCGGAATGGAGGAAGAGTGAGCGGACAGGAAGAGAAAGAGGGCTTGCAGGCGCGTGAGATGTCAAAAACGCCAGTTGACATAAAACCCTCACCCAAAGGAAGACTTTTGAAAGAAATGGCGGTATATGAGCTGCTTGAAAAACTGGATATACCTTATCTGCGTGTGGATCATGAGGCGGCGGCGACCGTGGATGACTGCCATGATGTGGATGAGGCTCTGGGCATTCACATCTGCAAAAATCTTTTTTTATGTAACAGGCAGAAGACGGATTTTTATCTGCTGATGATGCCGGGGTTAAAAAAGTTTAAGACGAAGGAGCTTTCCGCCCAGCTTGGCGTATCGCGGCTTTCCTTCGCGGATGCGGCGTACATGGAGGCATTTTTGGACATCACGCCGGGTTCGGTGAGCGTGATGGGTCTGATGAACGACAAGGAACACAGGGTAAGGCTTCTGATCGACAGGGAGCTTTTGCAGGATGCGTTTGTGGGCTGCCACCCCTGCGTGAATACGTCCAGCCTGAGACTTCGGATGAGGGATATTCTGGAGAAATTTCTGCCCCATGTCGGGCATGAATATACAGTGGTGGAGCTGGCGGGAGAGTAGTTTACATAATTTCAGACAAGACCTTATAATACAGAACATTTTATATCATTAGCAAGTGATTTACATAACAATACTGAGCGCGTCAATAGATATGGAGGGAAAAGGATGTCTGAGCGGGAGGTAAAATTTGAAAAAATGTTGCAGGCGGTTCAGGAGGAATACGGGACGGTTACGGAAAAAATGGAAGTATTAAAAGCGGAAGGTAAAACAAAGACGGCCACATACAGGCAGATGACAGGCAGGAAACTTACGCTGCAAAACATGCTTTCCATGTATCAGATATACGGGCTGTTGGACTGAAAACCGGATGCAGGCGCATTTTGGTTTACATAAATTGTTTGCAACAAGGTAACTGTAAGTGAAAAAGGAAAATGTATAACTCGTACTTTAGTTAACATAATCCAAGAAACGGAGAATACATATGATACGAAAAATGACGATAGAAGATTATGACGGCGTGAAGGCGCTCTGGCTGTCGATCAAAGGATTTGCCATCAGGAGTCTTGACGATTCCAGAGAGGGCGTGGCGCGCTTTCTTTCGAGAAACCCGGATACCAGCGTGGTGGCGGTGGAGAACGGCAGGATTGTGGGCGCGATTCTCTGCGGGCATGACGGCAGACGGGGGTGCCTGTATCATGTGTGCGTGGCGCAGGACTTTCGGATGCGGGGCATCGGGAAGGCGATGGTGGTATTTTGCATGGAGGCGCTAAAGGCGGAGCAGATCAATAAAGTGTCGCTCATTGCCTTTACGAAGAATGATATCGGCAATGCTTTCTGGAGGCAGATCGGCTGGACGAAGCGGGAGGACTTAAACTACTATGATTTCACGCTGAACGAGGCCAATATCACGGCGTTTAACGGGTAACATTTATTTGGAGAACGGTTATGAAAATACAGTGCGTGTGGGAACATAACGGCAATGACAGTATTTTGTATGCCAACAACTTTGTCGGGGCATATACGCGTGGTGAGACAAAGGATATTGCGCTTCAAAAGATGATAAGAGAAGTTGTATCTTATTTGGAATGGAAAGGTGAAGCAGTCCCCGATTCTTTGGAGACGGTGATCGTGCAGGAGAAGGCTTCTGAGCTGATGATTTCGGATGCGGATTCTGATGTTTTGTTCGAGGAAGAGAAAAGCCCTCTGTCTGAGTCAGAATACGAAAAATTAAAAGCGCTTGCACTGAAATCGGCACAGGATTTTCTGGATTTGTATGAGACGATTCCCGACAGAAATAAAAGCTGTCTGCCCGCGCGGAAAACATTTTATGGGCAGGTTCCCCGCACGGCATCTGAAATGTATGAGCATACAAAAAATGTTAACGATTATTATTTTGGGGAGATTGGTGTTGAGACCGACCATGAGGGAACAATTGTGGAATGCCGGCAGCGGGGGTTTGCACGATTGGAATCTCAGCCTGATTTTTTGAAAAATATGGTCTATCCGGGCAGTTATGACGAAGAATGGACATTGCGGAAAGTGATACGGCGGTTTATCTGGCATGATCGTATCCATGCAAAAGCAATGTACCGGATGGCAGCCAGAACGTTTGACGGCGGCATTCCGAACCTGTTTCACTTTGTATAAAGGGTTCCGATTATTTTACAATTTTTAAACAGGCAAATGAGAAACTGGCTCCTGAAAATGCCAAAGGACAGGTTGACAGAATTAAAAAGGCTGTTTTAACTCTGGATACATTTCCACAATCCCATCAGGAACGAAATGAGGGCAGATATGCCGGAAAAGGCTACCGTCAATTTATATTCGTAAATGTGGTCTAAATCACGGATTGCTCTGGGGTTGACTTTTACCTTGTATTTATCTAAAATGTTTTTTCTCCAATTCTGCAAAAACTATTTCTGCATCAACTGCTTCTGCTCCGTCAGCAATTTCCCGTTCGGACTCGAAGATTGCCTGGTCAATGCGATTCATTCTTGCGAATTTATCATATAGTTCACTGCTCATTACAACCAGGTCGCTATATCCGTTTTTGGTAATAAAAATAGGCTCCTGTTCCTTGTGTGCGATATTGGAAATCTCAGTTGTATTGCGCAAATCCTTAATAGGCATAATAAGCGGCATAATATTTCACTCCATTTTAAATATAGTTATAGCATAATTGTGTCCGGACAACAATGAAAATATGCAATAAAATTATATACGAAAATTATATAGTTGAATTAGAATTTCCGAAATTGACTTTGCCTGCGGTGCATGTTACAATGGCTCAAACAACTGAATAGTAGTAATGTCTTCAGGGCAGGGTGAAATTCCCGATCGGCGGTGACAGTCCGCGGGCGCGAAAGCACAGGGTCCGGTGAAATTCCGGAACCGACGGTATAGTCCGGATTAAAGAAGGTGTATTGGGATTGTCAGAAGTGATCTGACAATGTTTTGTGCACTTTTTTACGTCAAACTGCTCTGTTGGCATTTTCGATACACCTGAAATAGAAACACCTGAAAGGCAGCCATACTTTCAGGTGTTATTTCATTTTAGGAGGGATTTCATATGAAAAACAACAGAACAAGGAGACTCACAACAGTAGGTATGCTGTGCGCACTCGCGTATGTGGCGGTGGCGGTCGGACGCATCCCGGTCGTACTCTTTTTGAAGTACGACCCGAAGGATGTGGTGATCGTGATTGGCGGTCTGATTTTCGGGCCGCTCACGTCGTTAGCCATGGCGGTGACGGTGTCGGTGGTGGAAATGATTACGATCAGCAGCACGGGAATCTGGGGGTGTGTCATGAACATAATTTCAAGCTGCTCCTTTGCCTGTACCACGGCGTTTATTTATAAAAGGCACCGCAGGCGTTCCGGTGCTGTGGCTGCGCTGGCGTGCGGATGGGGCTGTCAGATTGCGGTGATGATGCTGTGGAACCGGCTTGTTGCCCCGGTTTATATGGGATATCCGGAAGAGGCGGTGGAAGCGCTGCTGCTTACGGCATTTTTGCCCTTCAATCTGCTGAAAGGAGGGTTAAACGCGGGGATTACATTTCTGATCTACAAGCCGGTTGTCACGACACTTCGCAGGCTGCATCTGGTGGAGACATAGGTATTTCCGGTTACGTCACATCCGGGGCCATGCATCTGCCGCATGGTGCCGGAACAGGTGGCGGCGGTAATGTAAAGATAAATTTTGCAGGAAAAGTCCACAAAATATTGACGGAATGAGATTTTATAAAAGCTTCATCGTGTCTGCAAATTATATGTGTATGGATAGTAGTTCTGTAAAGTATTAACGTCTGTTTGCCTGCCTGCATAAGTTTGGAAGAAATTATCATAGTCCGGGTTACTCCATACAAAACCGTTCTCAAAAACTACTTCTTTTAGACAAAACAGCGAATATGCTGCTTGATTAGCTTCTCCGTTTCCAACCTGAGGATAGTCTGTCATTTTTTCTCCGTCATATAATGACCAGCCTCCATTATAGTTTTCTGTCTGGCAAGGCAAAAGATTTACATTGTCTGTTCTGACAACATAATCATAACTACATTCTGCGCTGCTGTCTAAAAAATTCCAATACAATTTCAAAGGCATACCGTTAATATCATAAGCAAGCATACAATATTCCGTTTCAATAATTGTATTGTCTGTATTATTTGTAAGTATATCATGGATATAAGGATAACCATTATCATAATATAAAATATCCGCACTTTCATGGATAATGGATTCCGTTTGTTCTGCATTCGCGGTCGATTGGTTTGCTTGTAATGTATCATTGGAAATTATGGCAGATGTCACAGTGGAAGTGTTTCCAATATCCTTTTGCGAACAGCCAGCCAATGTACTTGCAAGCAGAAAACTCATACATATCATTACTTTATTGTATCTTTTCATAAAAACGCCCCTCCAAATCATGTTCTATCAAATTTTGTACGGATATTTTACCTCAAACACGCACACAATTCCATTAAGTTTTCCTTAATCTTTGGTATATACGCTCTGACGAAGATAGCGCCGAAACAGTGGAAAAATCCGGTACGGTCATCGGGAAGACCGTAGAAAATGCGCTTCGGAATGCGGTAAATGGAATCGGGAAAGAATGACCGGACGGTTAACTTTTCAGTGGATTGTTCCGATAAAGAAAACAGAACAGAATACGAAGCTATGGATAGCGCTTTTTTCTAAGGATGGAAATGGAATTAGAAAAAAACGCTATTTTCACTTTCCGGGGGATTTTGCGTACTATAGTCAGGGCAGCAGCATGAAAGGGAGGGTTTTTAAATGGATGTTTCAACAAACACAAATCTCCATGGTTTTGAGACATACGATGTCAGTAAGATTGCAAAGCGCGATATCGAAGATCGTGAGGAACTTGTAAAAAGGATTCGTGACACGTTCAGATTGACAAAAGATTCTTTTGAAAAGATACCAGAGCAGGCATTTGAGGTATGTGGCTGTTATGAAAAATACCATATCACAACGAAGATGCCGGAGAGTGTTTTTGGCGATTCCTTTGGCTATGCCATGCAGGACGACATTTACAACCGGATGAAGGATTACTATGCGGGGAAAATGAGCGACGGGGAATTGAAGCAGTATTTTAACGACTGCTGCGCTGATATGCGGATATACAGGGCGCAAAAACACCAGTCTTCGGGAAATGAAGACGCTGATAATATGCAGATCGTCAGCCAGATCTATGAGATTTTTGCAAAGCAAAACGTCAGGGCAGCCAGCAATGCCAATTATGAAGAAGGAGCGGCAGTCAATGCGTCCTATGGCGACGAATACATAGGGAATAACTGGGCCTACTACAATGCGAAGTACTATTATCAATGTGAGGACGTGAAGAAATTTCTGGGTGATACGGCAAATGAAGTAGCAGAGAAATGGGGCATCGGAACAGTCGACACGCAGAAGATTGAAGAAAACTCCAAGTATACGCTGGATGGAAGGTTTGATTTCAACAGTGTGTGGAATTTTCACTATCGGAATCAGTCGGGAAACGCAAGCATAGCAGATGAGGGTACACAACCGCCGAAGGATCTCAGATTTTTCTATAAAGGGGGTATTAACAATACGGCAAAAATGGATGTGTGGATGGGAGAGCACAAAAAAAGAATTGCTATACCGTTTTATGATCTGGGGGAGAGCCTGAAAGGGCAGATATACAATGCAGACGGTCTTATGAAGGATTTTTATGAAAAGTCAGATCGTGCGAAGGAATATTCCGATTTTATGAAACAGGTATTTGTGTTTACGAGAAGGTATGCAAAGGAGTCAGGGATAATTAACCGGTTTGGAAACCTGGTGCCGGAAACATACTGATGTCAGACGGACGGTGTCCGGGCGTGTGGAAAATTATGTAAACCACACGCCTTTGCTGCGTTTAAAGAGAGGAAGATAAGGTGCGGCATGAAAACAAGACATTGAAAATACCCTGCGGGATGTAGTATATTAGCGTGAGGGGGTAGCTTACTATGTACAGAATACTTGTGGTGGAGGACGATGCGGTCATCTCGGAACAGATCGCGAAATATTTGGAGAAATGGGGATACGAGGTGGAGACTGTCAAAGATTTCGTGGATGTGATGGGGCAGTTTGCGGCCTGTGAACCCCAGCTTGTGCTGATGGATATCGGCCTGCCTTTTTATAACGGCTACTACTGGTGCGGCGAGATCCGCAAGGTATCCCAGGTGCCGATCATCTTTATCTCCTCGGCCTCGGACAATATGAACGTGGTGATGGCGGTCAATATGGGCGGCGATGATTTTGTGGTGAAGCCCTTTGAACTGGAGATCCTGCAGGCCAAGATGCAGGCGGTTTTGAGGCGGGCTTACGCTTTTACGGCGCCGGGAACCGTACTGGAGTATCGGGGTGCCATGCTGAATATGACGGATATGTCACTTTCTTACTATAAAAGAGCCACACGGCCGGAGCAGAACGAGGGCGGGCAGACGGGGGCAGCGGTTCCGGGCGGAAGAGACGCGGGGCAGGAAAAGGCGGCCAGCCGGATCGAACTGACCAAAAACGAGTTCCGCATCTTACAGACACTCTTTGAGGCGGCGGGCGGCGTGGTCAGCCGGGATCTTTTGATGAAACGGCTCTGGGACGACGAGTGTTTCGTGGACGACAATACGCTCACGGTGAACATGAACCGTCTGCGCAAACGGCTTGCGGAAATCGGTCTTTCCGGGCTGATCGGGACGAAAAAAGGTGTGGGGTATTTTCTGGGAGGGACAGATGGATAAGAAAACCTGTATACCGGCGGCATATCTGCGGGAGCGGATCGTCCCGGTTTCCATATTTATAGCAGAGGCGCTTATCTTTCTGATGATAGCCGCTCTCTACGGCTATGAGGGCGTGCTTGCCAATATGACTTATGCGCTCGGGATTGCGGCATTCTCTGGCGGCTGTTGTCTTTTGTGGGATTACGGCAGATACCGGGAGAAGTACAAGACTTTGTCGCGGCTTTTTTCGGCGGAGGAGAGAAGTGACGCGCTTCCCCGGACGTCATCCTGCATGGAGCAGGCGTACCAGCGGATCATCGCAGCACAGGAGGCGGAGAAAAGAGCGCTTATCACGCAGCTTGATGAGAAACAGCGGAACATGGCTGACTATTATACGATGTGGACGCACCAGATCAAGGTGCCGCTCTCGGCAATGGATCTGCTTTTGCAGAATGCAGACGAAACTGCGGGCGGGAATGTGGAAAAGGAGGCGGACGGCAGCGGGGCCTGGCAGACGGCGAGACAGCTTCGGGAGGAAGTGTTTAAAACGGGTCAATATGTGGATATGGCCCTCCACTATGCCAGAATGGAGAGCATTGGCGCCGATCTTTCTTTTGCCAGGCATGATGTGGATGCACTGGTAAAGAAGGCGCTCAAAAAATTCTGGCTGCTTTTCAGCGGCGCGGGGCTTAATCTGCAATTGGAAGCGTGTCACACATATGTGGTCACGGACGACAAGTGGTTTTCCTTTGTGATCGGACAGATTCTTTCCAACGCGTTAAAGTACACGAAGGAGGGGACGATCTCTGTTTACGGTGCGGACGAAAACGGCAGGCGCGCAGAGCAGGGGTGCAGTTATCTTGTCGTGGAAGATACGGGAATCGGGATTGCGGAGAGTGATCTGCCCCGCATCTTTGAGCGGGGATTTACGGGATATAACGGACGTCTGGGAAATCAGTCTACGGGCATTGGCCTGTATCTGTGCAGGCAGATCATGGACAGGCTCGGGCTTTCCATCCGCGCAGAGTCGAAGCGCGGCGGGGGAACGAAGGTGTTTCTGGGGATTGCGCAGGAGGAGATTCTTACAAAAATGTAAGTTACAACAGGGAAATGTAAGCCGGATATATGGCAGCGCATTTCCTTTTTGTTTAGTATAAGGTAGGTAATTGCGAAACGCTTTTAAGGTTGTTGAATTTGCACAAATAGCATAATCAATGCAGACGCGCTTTCGCTCCACTCCGAGCGTAGCAGACGCTAAACTCGTGGAAAACCTCGTTAAGCGCTGACCGTTTTAATCCGAAGGATTTAAACAAGCTACAAGGGTCTGCTTGTAATTATGCTATTTGCACAAAAAAAGCCACGATTTGATGAGTTTCGCAATTACCTATAGTATAAGGCATAGAAAGGAGGACGAATATGTCATTGCTAACCGTAAAAAATGTAAAGAAAATATATACCACCCGCTTCGGAGCGGTCAGGGTGCAGGCGTTAAACGACGTGAACTTTTCTGTGGAAGAAGGGGAGTATGTGGCCATCATGGGGGAGTCCGGCTCGGGAAAGACCACGCTCTTAAATATTCTGGCTTCTCTGGATACCGCTACCAGCGGGCAGGTGCTGCTAAACGGACAGGAGATTTCCAGGGTCAGTCAGAAAGACCTGTGCGCGTTCAGACGCGACCATCTGGGTTTCGTCTTTCAGGACTTTAACCTGCTTGACACCATGTCCCTGCGGGATAATATTTTTCTGCCGCTTGTGCTGGCGGGGGTGTCTTACCGGGAGATGGAGGAGCGGCTTGCGCCCCTTTCGCAAAAGCTGGCGATCACGGATCTTTTGGACAAATATCCATACGAAGTGTCGGGCGGACAGAAGCAGCGGGCGGCGGTCTGCCGGGCATTGATCACAAGGCCGGATATCGTGCTGGCGGACGAGCCGACGGGCGCGCTGGACTCCCGCGCATCTGGGAAACTTCTGAAACTGTTCGGAGAAATCAACGGGGAGGGGCAGACCGTTCTCATGGTGACCCACAGCATTCAGGCGGCGGCTCACGCAGGGCGGGTGCTCTTCATTAAAGATGGGTGCGTGTTCCACCAGATCTACCGTGGAGAGCGGAGTCGGGACGAAATGTACCGCATGATATCGGACGCCCTGACGGTGTTACAGGCACAGCAGGCCAATGGAGACGAGATGGCCGCTTTGGATCAGGCGTAGCAGGAAATGGGAGGTGCGCGAAACTTATGAACAAACTAAAATTACTGCCGGTGATGGCTTACAGAGGGGTGAAGCAGAATAAGCTGGTCTACCGGCCTTATCTTATGGCCTGTTTCTTTTCCGTGTTCAGCTATTACCTGTTTTCTTCCCTTCTGCACAACGATCTGATGGAGAGACTGCCGAAGGCGGCCTACGCGTGGCTGATGCTCACCCTGGGAAAAGGACTGCTTTCCATTATTCTGCTGCTGTTTCTGCTCTATGCGGGCAGCTTTTTGCAGAAGCGGCGGGGACGGGAGCTGGGGCTTTACAGCCTTCTGGGTCTGGAACGGAAGCATATCGGCATCATGCTTTTCTGGGAAAATACGGGACTGTATCTGGTCAGCGTATCTGCGGGTATCATACTTGGTTTTGTGTTGAATAAGCTGATGTTTCTCCTGCTGCTTCGCATGTCGCGGCTGGATGTGGAAGCGGCGTTTTACTTTTCCGCGGATGCAGTAATGGAGACGCTGCGGTATTTTGCGATCGTATTTCTCTGCGTTTATATCAAAAGTCTCTGGAGCTTTTACCGCATGAAACCGACAGAACTGCTGGCCGGGAGCAGGAAGGGGGAGAAGGAGCTTAAGCGGATCTGGCTGTGGACTGCGGCGGGCCTGATCCTGTTGGTATGCGGCTACCATATTTCCGTCACCAGCAGGCTGGACAGCATGATTTTTACAGATTTCTTTCTGGCGGTACTTCTGGTGGTGCTCGGCACTTATTTCCTGTTTACTTCGGGAAGCGTGGCTTTCCTGCGGTTTTTGAAGAAAAGGAAAAATATTTACTACAGGCCGTCCAATCAGGTGACGATTTCCGGTATGTTGTACCGCATGAAGAAGAATGCGGCCGGACTGTCCAATATCTGTATCTTTTCCACCATGCTTCTGATCACGTTGACCTGTACGGTCGCTTTGTGGACCGGAATGGATCAGGTTGCCTATTACGACTATCCCTATGATGTGGTGGCGTCCTATTCGGAGAACAGTAACGTGATGGAAAAGGCGCGGGAGAAAGCGCAGGATCTTTCAGAAAAGTACGGACAGGGCGCAGCGCGGCTGGACTGTTATAACAGCATGAAACTTACCTGCGGCAGACCGGAGGGAAGCAACGCGTTTATCATTGCATCAGGTGTGGAATTTGCTGACCAGTATGCGGTCACGCTGATGACGCTGGAGGATTATAACCGGCTGGAGGGAGAGGACAAAAGTCTGGAGGAGGATGAAGTGCTTCTGTACTCCACAGGAGCAGCGTTTGGCTGTGACAGCGTAAACTTTATGGGCGTGGAGGCGTCCGTAAAGGAGGAACCGGAGCGGATTTATCCATTCCCGCAGGCCAAAAACAGGATGTTTAATTTTACCGCCCAATATGTGATGGTGGTGAAAGATCAGCAGGCATTTGACAGGTTTGTGACGGCGTGGGCTGAGGTGAACGGTGTGACCGATCTGGAAGGTTTTTTACACAGCGGCGTGCGGCAGCTTGGTCTTTTGCTGGACGGGAAAGAGACGGAGCGGGAGGCTTTTGTCGAAGAGTGGTCCGTGTGGTGTCAGGGACAACAGGATTTTTTGCGGGTAGAAAATGGCCTGGCGGGAAGAGCTGAGGATTGTTCCCTGAACGGCGGCCTGCTTTTTATCGGTATTATCTTTGGGCTTATGTTCTTTATGTGTCTTCTGCTTATCATGTACTTTAAGCAGGTCTCGGAAGGGTATGAGGATCAGGACAGCTTTGGAATCATGCGGAAGGTGGGCATGAGTGATTCGGAAATCAGGGGAACGATCCGCAGGCAGATTCTGCTGGTGTTTTTCCTGCCCCTTGCTGGCGCATTTTTGCACACGGCGGCAGGGCTTGTGATGGTCAACTGCCTTCTGGCGGCATTGCGGTTCTTCGATACCGGGCTGCTGGTCCGCTGCTGTGCGGGCGTGGCAGCGGCTGTGGCGGTTCTTTACGGGGGAAGTTATGTGATGACGGCGAAGACGTATTACCGGATTGTGGGGAAGTGAGGGGAGGGGTGTCCTGCCGGGTTGGCAGGACACTTCTTTTTAACGTAATTCAATTTTATCTTTCTGACAATCAATTTAGTCATTTTTTAATAAAAGACTATATTGAAGTTGACTTTCACGCAATTATCGGATAAAATAATACCATAAATTGTTTGCAAAATGGATGCTGTGGAGGAACGCCGGTTGAGAGATTATACATACGAGAATAGATGGAAGAGTCTGCTGACACCTGAAATCGTTGGATATTTGACTGCGATACATGAGTTTAGGGGAGAACAGCGTTTGATAGCGGACAGATATGCGGATGTTTTGGAAGATTTGGTGCAGATTGCGAAAATACAGAGTACCGAAAGTTCAAACAGAATTGAAGGAATATATACGTCTGATGAACAGTTAAGAAAACTGGTTTTAGATAAGACGAAACCCAGATCAAGGAGTGAAAGGGAAATTGCCGGTTACAGGGATGTACTGAATACAATCCATGAGAACTATGCGCATATTCCCATGAAATCTGCATTTGTATTACAATTGCACAGAGACTTGTATAAGTTTGAAGGTGCAGGTGCGGGTGGAAGCTACAAGGCGGCTGACAATGTGATAGAGGAACAGGATGAAGCGGGTAATAAAACAGTGAGGTTTCAGCCCGTTCCGGCATGGGAAACGCAGGAGTCGGTGGAACAGCTGTGCGAGGCGTATAGAAAAGCAGAGGAGGAAGGAGAGGCAGATTTACTGCTGATTATTCCTATGTTTGTTCTGGATTTTTTGTGCATCCATCCTTTTAGAGACGGAAATGGGAGGATGAGCAGACTGCTGACACTTCTCCTGCTGTACAGAGCGGGATATTTTGTAGGTAAATATGTCAGCATAGAAAAATTAATTGAGCAGTCTAAAGACACTTATTATGAGGCGCTGGCGGACAGCTCATCGGACTGGCATGAAGGACGAAACGACTACAGTTCATTTGTAAAATATATGTTTGGCGTTATTGTGGCGGCTTACAGAGAATTTTTTGAAAGGACGAAAACGGTTACCAGGCATAGGATGTCAAAACCAGACAGAATTGCAGAAGAAATAAAGAATCGTATTGGAGTGGTGACGAAAAAGCAACTGGTACAGCTGTTTTCGGATATCAGTCAGACCACGATTCAACGGACATTGAATGATTTGGTAAAAGATGGAAGGATTATTAAAATAGGCGGCGGCAGATATACCAAATACAAATGGAACTGGGAGGATGAGGAGTGATGGTTACAGGTGAGTTAAGAAATAAAATTGATGCTCTTTGGGATGCGTTTGCGGCTGGCGGTCTTGTGAATCCGCTGGAAGTGATTGAGCAGGTTACCTATTTGATATTTATTCGCGATTTAGATGTTTCGGATACTATGCGGGAAAAAGAGAGCGTTATGCTTGGACTGCCCTTTCAGAGTATTTTTGCCGGGAAGATTAAGGTGGGAGACAGAGAGCTGGATGGCAGGAACTTGAAATGGTCTGTGTTCCATGATTTTCCGGCTCAGAAAATGTACTCGGTTATGCAGGAATGGGTATTTCCGTTTATTAAAAACTTACATGGGGATAAGGAAAGCGCATATTCAAAATATATGGATGACGCTATTTTTAAGGTGCCGACACCGCTTCTATTGTCTAAGGTAGTGGACGCATTGGATGATATTTTTATATTGATGGAGCAGGCGAAAGAGCTGGACATCAGAGGGGATGTGTATGAATACCTGCTCTCTAAGATTGCGCAATCCGGGTTGAATGGACAATTTCGCACGCCAAGGCATATTATTCGTATGATGGTGGAACTGATGGAACCTTCCCCCGATGATATGATATGTGATCCGGCATGTGGAACCTCGGGATTTCTTGTGGCGGCGGGGGAATATTTGAAAGAACGACGGAAAGAAGAAATTTTTTACGATAAAGTAAAGAGAGATCACTATATGAGCGGCATGTTTCATGGATATGATATGGATAGAACCATGCTGCGCATTGGCGCAATGAATATGATGACACACGGGGTAGAAAACCCTTTTATCGAGTACAGGGACAGTTTGTCGGAGCAAAATGCCGACAAGGACAAATATTCCCTGATATTAGCCAATCCGCCGTTTAAAGGAAGTCTGGATGCGGAAGCTGTGTCCGGAGATTTGCTTAAAGTATGTAAAACAAAGAAAACAGAGCTGCTGTTTCTGGCGTTGTTTGTAAGGATGATGAAAGTGGGAGGAAGATGTGCCTGCATCGTTCCTGACGGTGTGCTGTTCGGTTCCTCCAAAGCGCATAAGGATATCAGAAGAGAACTGTTGGAAAATCAGAGAATGGAAGCCGTGATTTCCATGCCGCCCGGCGTGTTTAAGCCCTATGCAGGTGTTTCTACGGGGATTCTTATATTTACAAAGACCAATCACGGGGGGACGGATCAGGTATGGTTCTATGATATGCAGGCGGACGGGTTCAGCCTTGACGATAAGAGAAGCCCTGTAAATGAAAATGATATTCCTGATATCATAGAACGCTTTCATAACAGGGATGGGGAGAAAAAGAGGGAGAGAACGGAAAAGTCTTTCTTTGTATCGAAGCAGGAGATTGTGGATAATGAATACGATCTGTCGGTCAACAAATATAAAAGGATGGAATATGTGCCGGTAGTATACCCGCCGACAGAGGAAATACTCGGGCAGATATTTGAACTGGACAGGCAGATTGGGGTGGAGCTGGAGGAACTAAAGGAGATGCTGGCGGAGCCGTAGACGGTGGCAGATGAATCTGGATAAGATGGTTTCTGTCATTAAGTAAGCGATTGGGAGGATGAATAATGAAGCAGGTAAAATTAGGAGAGATATGTGAGGTGGTCTCTGGAAGCACTCCTAAGACAAATATAGCCGAGTATTGGGATGGAGATCTTGAGTGGATAACCCCGGCAGAGCTGGACGATGAAACTTATATTATCAAAGAGAGTCATAGAAAAATAACACGTGCTGCGGTTCAAAAAACGGGTTTGAAGCCTTTTCCAAAGGGAACTGTCATTTTATCTTCAAGAGCACCGATTGGTAAGGTTGCTATTGCCGGTAAAGAGATGTATTGTAATCAGGGCTTTAAAAATCTTATCTGTTCGGAAAGCGTGGATAATAGATATTTGTATTGGTATCTCAAAGGACATACGGATTATTTGAATGCATTGGGCAGGGGTGCAACATTTAAGGAACTATCTAAAAACATTGTGGAGAATATTGAGATTCCTTTACCCGAGTTGGATAAGCAAATTATGTATTCCAATATATTAAAAAAGTGTTGCGATATAATGATGGTATTGAAGCAACAGATGACCCAGTACGAGCTGCTTATCAAATCCCGATTTGTGGAACTTTTTGGAGATCCATCTATAAATCCCAAAGGGTGGAATGAGGTTAATATTTCTGAAATAACTAGTGGGAAAGTATCAAATGGTTTTTTTGCAAAAAGGTCCGATTATATAAAGGATGGGAATGTGTCGGTGCTTGGCGTTGCCAACGTTGTTAATAGAATGTATTCGCAATGTAAAAATTTACCGAAGGCTTACGGAACGAAAAGTGATATCAAAAAATTTCAGGTACAGTATGGTGATTTGCTGTTTTGCAGATCATCGTTGGTTGCAGAGGGAATAGGAAAGGCATCTGTTGTGCCTGTCGATGTACCCAAAGGCGTGTTGTTTGAATGCCATGTGATACGTCTGGTTTTAGATTTAGAAAAGTGTGTTCCTGAATATATACAAATGCTTACAACGACGGATTATTATAGGAAACAAATTTTGGCACAGTCAAAGACAGCAACGATGACAACTATAGGGCAGGATGGGATATTAAAAACAAATGTTCTTTTGCCGCCTGTGGAATTACAAAAACAGTTTTTGCACGTTGTTCAGCAGACAGAAAAACTGAAATCTATAACGCAGAAATCCATAAATGAACTTCAACTCCTGTTTGACAGTCTGATGCAAAAATATTTTGGCTAAAACAGGTACTCTTTTAAACGGGTGTCTGGCACAATGGAGGTCCACCATGACTAACTTTGATTATCTAAAAAAGGAAAAACAGTTCGACAGCTTTTCGGAGGTCGCCATATGTTCCGAGAAACTGCTTCCAATTGACAGGGAAGCCTGTGTCATCAACTGCCGCCGTGCGATGGAGTTTGCCGTCAAATGGCTGTATTCTGTTGACGCATCTTTGCAAAAGCCTTATCAGGATAACTTACATAGTCTGATGAGTACGGAGGAGTTCCGCCTCCTTGTAGATAAGGGGGTGTGGCGGCGGATGGACCTGATTCGCAAAATGGGTAACCGGGCGGCCCATGCGGGGGCAAAAATTACTTTTGATGAGGCATCTCTCTGCTTACAGAACTTATTTATCTTTCTTGATTTTGTTGCCTGTTGTTACGCGAAGGAGTATGAGGAACGCCAATTTGACTTGTCGCTTCTCGGCAAAGGGCTGCCGGAGCAGCAGGTGCCGCACAGAACGTTTGCGGATGTGGATCTGCAGGCGCTAATAGAAGAAAATAAGGCTTTGAAAGCGGAGCTTACAAAGAGAAGGGAAAGCAAGCACCCTGCGTATGTGCCTAAGCCGTTGGATTTATCCGAATATAAAACAAGGAAAATTTATATTGATTTTATGCTTCGGGATGCGGGCTGGGTTGAGGGGCAGAACTGGCTAAACGAGGTGAAAATAGAGGGGATGCCAAACCAATCGGGGAAAGGATATGCGGATTATGTACTCTATGATGATGCGCATAAACCACTTGCCGTTATCGAGGCGAAAAGCGCTTGTGAGGATGTGGCCAGAGGGCGGCAGCAGGCAAAACTTTATGCAGATATTCTGGAACAGAAATATCAGAGAAGGCCGGTTATTTTTCTGACGAATGGTTTTGACACAAGAATCATAGACGGCCAGTATCCGGAGAGACAGGTGTCTGGAGTTTATTCCAAAAGGGATTTGGAAAAATGGTTTAACTTGCGAAGTGGACGGACGCCGCTAAAAAATATTGTAGTGGATCAGAAGATTGCGGGAAGATACTATCAGGAAGCGGCCATCCGTGCGGTGTGTGACAGCTTTGGAGAGGGAAACCGAAGAAAAGCGCTTCTTGTCATGGCTACAGGAGCAGGAAAGACCAGAACGGTGATTGCGCTCTGCAAGGCATTGATGCATGCCGGCTGGATCAGAAATGTTCTGTTTCTGGCGGATCGAAATTCTCTGGTTACGCAGGCTAAGAGGAGTTTTGTGAATCAGTTTACCGAGGAACTGTCTGTTGTAAACGTGGTGGAGGAAAAAAATAATTATAATGCCAGATGTGTTTTTTCCACTTATCAGACGATGATACATCTGATTGATGATGCAGTGGACCAGGAGGGAAAAATTTTTTCCTGCGGACACTTTGACTTGATCATCTGCGATGAAGCGCACAGGTCTATTTACAATAAATATAAAGACATTTTTACTTATTTTGACGCTTTGCTGGTGGGATTGACGGCAACGCCGAAAGAGGACATTGATAAAAACACATACTCCATTTTTGATCTGGAGGACGGGGTGCCGACTTACGGTTATGATTTGGCTCAGGCGGTGACGGACGGTTTTTTGGTTGATTATCTGTCGGTGGAGTCGGAAGTAAAATTTATCGAGCAGGGGATTGCTTACGATGAATTGTCACAGGAAGACAGAGAGGCATATGAGAACACGTTTAAGGATGAGAACGGCAATTTCCCGGAAAGAATACAGTCCTCAGCTATCAATAAGTGGCTTTTTAATGAGGATACAATTAAGCAGGTTCTCCGCGTTTTGATGAATGAGGGGTTGAAGATTGATTATGGACAGAAATTAGGGAAAACGATTATTTTTGCGGTGAACCACAATCATGCAGAAAAAATTTATGAGATTTTCAATAAAGAATACCCCCATTTGTCCAGGAACGGACAGGATTTTGCGAGGGTGATAGATAACCGTACGGAGTATGCGCAAAAGGCGATAGATGAGTTTGCGGAGGCTGGGAAACTGCCGCAGATTGCTATTTCTGTGGACATGCTGGATACGGGGATAGACGTGCCGGAAGTGTTAAATCTTGTCTTTTTCAAAAAGGTGTTAAGCCGGGCGAAATTTTGGCAGATGATTGGCCGGGGCACCAGATTGTGTCCGGGATTGGTGGATGGGGAGGATAAGCAGAAGTTCTATATCTTTGATTTTTGCGGCAACTTTGCTTTTTTCAGGGTTAACGAAGGGAAACCGACTGCGAACCAGATGGCATTGCAAAGCGCAATTTTTAATCTGGAATTTCAGATTGCCTATAAACTGCAGGATGCAGGCCGCCAGGTAAATCGACTGATTGCGTATCGGGAAAAACTGGTTGAGACGATGAGTGGCAAGGTACAAGAACTGAACAGAGAAAGCTTCACGGTAAGGCAGCACCTAAAGCATGTTGAAATGTACTCTGATGTGAGCGGCTACCAGTCTATCAGCTATGAGGATACGCAGACGGTCAAGGAGGAGCTTGCGCCGCTTATTCTGCCGGATCAGGATGAGTCCTGCGCGGTACGTTTTGATGCACTGATGTACGGCATGGAACTGGCATATTTGTCAGATAAGACGTATACCAGGGCAAAAGGTGATCTGCTGAAACATGTGAAGGCAATAGCGGGTGTGGCCAATATCCCGGAAATTCAGGCAAAAACAGATCTGATTCAAAAAATCCTGCAGACGGGTTATTTGGACAATGCCGGACTTGATGAGTTTGAATATATCCGTGAGGAACTTCGCAGCCTGATGAAGTATATTCCGCAGAAAGTGGCTAAGTATGAGACAAATTTCGCGGACGATATTTTGTCAACAGAGTGGCATGAGGCGGAACTGGAAAGCGGTGATTTAAAAAATTATAAGGAGAAAGCGGAGTATTATATCCGCCAGAATCAGAATCATATTGCCATTGTGAAATTAAGAGGCAATAAACCTCTCAGTGACTTTGATGTGCAGTCGCTTGAGGAAATCCTCTGGGGAGAGATTGGAACCAGAGAAGATTATGAGAGAGAGTACGGGGAGAAACCTCTTGGAGAGTTTGTACGGGAAATTGTCGGGCTGGATATGAACGCGGCGAAAGAGGCGTTTGCGGAATATCTGAATGGTTCGAAGATGGACAGCAGGCAGATTTATTTTGTGAATCAAATCGTCGAATATATTGTTCATAACGGGTTGCTAAAAGACTTTTCTGTTTTACAGCATACGCCCTTCACAGATAAAGGGAGTGTGGTAGAAATCTTTACGGACATGAATGTCTGGACAGGAATCCGAAAGGTAATTGAACAGATCAATGCCAACGCAATGGCCTGACGTTTCAGCAGGCCATTGCAAAATGAACTTACTTTCTGGCAACAGGAATCCAGATTTCCGTGCGGTAATTTTCATCGGAAGTTCCCTTCGGGTATTTTTCGGGCTGGTCGTACATTTCGATACAGTAGCCCGCCGCGAATTTATACTCCTTTAAGGCGGGGAGCCATTCGGAGAAAATCCGGGTATTGACGTCCTGCAGGGCGTCCGGCAGGGGACCGATGCAGGGAAAGACAGCCCATGTGAATGCGGGAATGGTCGTTACCTCGAAGCCTTTCGGGATATCCGTGGCAGGATCATAGAGATCTGCGATCAGATAGGAAAAGCTTTCATTCCCCATAGAACTGTCGATGTTGATTCCGAATCTCCCTTCCACATATCTGCATTTTTCCTGTGCATAGTGTTCTTTCCAGAATGCGGGGATATCCTGCCTGGCGTTTTCGTAATTGAAGATGCGGGAAACGCCGAGTACCGTAAAACTTTCTTTTTTCGTAATTCTGTAATCCATCAGATAACCACCTTTCAAAGAGATTGTCAGTTTCAGCGGGGCAAAGGATTTCAGGGTCACGCCTTCTTTGCGCGCCATAGAGGGTGTGATGCCGTGGAAACGGGTGAAAGCTTTGGTAAAGCTGTCGGGGGAGTCGTAGCCGTATCTGAGTGCAAGATCAATGATCTTTACATCGCTGGCAGTCAGTTCTCCGCCTGCAAGGGCAAGCCTGCGGTTACGGATGTATTCCGAAACCGTGTATCCGCAGAGCATACCAAAACCTTTCTGGAAGTAGAAGGGCGAGATACAGACGTGCCTTGCCACGGCTTCCGTGCTGAGTTCCTCTGTGATATGTGTTTCAATGTAATCAATCGCATCTCCGACTGCTTTCATCCATTCCATGTTTTTGTCTCCTTTGCATTTGCTGTAATCAGAGTATAGACCAGTATAACAGGTTTTGCCCGATTTTGTATGGTTTGTTTTGTCGGGAAGGCAGAGTGGAAGTTTTTCCGGGAATGACGGCTTTGCCAGTGGCAACAATTAGGACAGGACAATTGGCAAACTGTAGAAATCCCGCAAACATGCCGATATATCTATATAACAGACGCAACCGGATATCCCGCTCCCAAAACTTACAGAACAGGATATTCATAAAACAACGGACACAAGGATGTGTCTTACCATCAAAAGGAAGTGATACTATGAAAATCGGCGAAGCGCAGAAAGCCTACAGGCAGCAGATCAGTCTCCTCAGGGGACAAAAGAGAGACTTTGTGAAACAGCGGGAGGAAAACCGCAAAAAACTGGAGGAAGCCCGAAAGAAAAGCGAGGAGCAGGGCGTGATCTTTGAGTTTTCCGAGGCATATTTGGAGAGAGAAAAGGAATTGCAGGAAAAAATAGACGAGCTTTCCGGCCAGATCAATAAAAACGAGAAGACGCTCGACGAACTGATCGAGCAGGAAGCCGGCATTTTTAACAGTGTGGTGGCCGAGCAGCAAGGCGACGCGTGGAAGGAGTACGGCGAGGAGATGGCCAAGTGTCTGGAGATCGCCAGAAGGATCAGCCGGGGTGACCGCGTACCGGCGCAGGACGAAAAGAAGCTGATGGATTTCAACATGGACATCTACAAGATGGCTAAGGAGATGGCGGCCATGAATATGGAGGGAGAACACAAGGAATGGGATTCCCTCTGGGGTGAAGAGGAGGAGAAGGAGTACGCCGATCCCTTTGAAGAGTCTCAGAATGCAGAGACGAATGTGGAGATGCCGGAAGGTATGGAGGCGGAGGCATCCGCCGGGACGGAAGGGAATGTAGAATAGCGGGAGAGGATGGCACGGGGAAGTATGAAAAGTGTGAAAGACATGACCAGAGGTAATCCGTTTGTCTTGCTGTCTGGCTTTGCTTTCTCCCTGATGATCGGCAATGTGTTCCAGCAGTTATATACCTTTGTGGATACAATGATCGTCGGAAAATATCTCGGTGTGACGGCACTGGCTGCTCTGGGTGCAACAGAGTGGCTGGTGTTTGTCATGTTTGGGTGTGTGCAGGGGATTACGCAGGGTTTTTCTATCAGCATGGCGAAACGGTTTGGAAGCCGTGATGAAGAGGAGCTGAAAAAGGATATGGGAGGAAGTCTTTTCCTGTGTCTCGTTTTAAGCATATTGTTTACCGCGGCCGGATTGTTGTTATGTAAACCTGCATTGGTGTGGCTTAATACGCCAGAGGACATGATCGGGATGGCGCAGGTCTATCTGCGGACGCTCTGTGGCGGGGTGTGCATTTCTTTTTGTTATAATATTTTAGCGGCGTTTTTGCGGGTTGTGGGGGACAGCAGGACGCCGCTTATCGCTGTTTCCCTGGCGGCTGTCTGTAATATTGTTCTGGATCTTTTGTTTGTGATCATACTGCATCTGGGCGTGTTTGGCGCGGCCCTGGCTACGTTGCTGTCGCAGTTGTTATCGGCGGTGTATTGTATGCGGGTGGTGCGAAACGGTGGCTTTGTCAGGATTGGCCGGGCGGATTTGGAAATACGGCCGGAAAGATGCTGGCGGCTTCTTGGGCTGGGGCTTCCGATGGGATTGCAGAATGTAATTACAGGGTTTGGAGGCTTGGCGGTGCAGTCGGTTGTAAACGGCTTTGGCACGATTTTTGTGGCAGGATTTACAGCGGCCAATAAACTCTACGGGCTGCTTGAGACAGCGGCGGTCTCGTACAGTTATGCGGTGGTTTCCTATACGGGACAGAATGCGGGGGCCGGGGATTATGGGAGAGTGAAAAAAGGACTTGGCGCTGCCTGCGTGATGGGAGTTGTGACATCCGTTCTTATGTCTGCTATTATGTTAACCTTTGGAGATCCCATTCTCAGATGTTTTTTATCGGGAGAGGAAAAGGTACTCATGCAGACATTGGAAATTGGCTGTACCTTTCTAAGGATTCTGGCGGCCTTCTTCTGGCTTTTGTATCTGCTCTATATTGTGCGGGCCTGCGTGCAGGGAATGGGAAATACGGTACTGCCCATGTGCTCCAGTTTTTTGCAGCTATTCATGCGGGTAGGCTGCGCCTTTTTTCTGACGAAAAGGATTGGTCAGGCTGGTGTATTCTGGGGAGAAATCTGTGCGTGGCTTTTGGCGGATGTGTTTTTGTGCCTGTGTCTTTTGTGGGTATACAGGAGGCAGGTTATGATGCAGAAGGAGCAGGAGTGAAACATTTTACATGTGATACGCCGCATAAAGGGAATCTTTTCAAGATTATGATTGCAAAAAAGTGGAAAATACTGATAAAATTAGAATGGCTTTTAAACTTAAACAGGAAATTACAACACGGAGGAATCAGATATGAAACCGACGGTACTTTATTACGCGAAATGCTCTACCTGTCAGAAAGCCCTGAAATGGCTGGAGGAAAAGGGTATTGCATACGAGGGGCGTCCGATCAAAGAGGAGAATCCGACGGCGGACGAACTGAAAAACTGGCATGAAAAAAGCGGTCTGCCGCTCAAGCGGTTTTTCAATACCAGCGGCCTGCTCTACAAGGAGATGGGGCTTAAGGACAAGCTGTCCGATATGAGTGAAGAGGAGCAGTATGCCCTCCTCGCCACGGACGGTATGCTGGTCAAACGGCCGCTTCTTGTAAGTGAAAAGGGCGTGTGCCCGGGGTTTAAAGACAGCGTGTGGGAGAATCTCTTGTAAGGGGAAAATCGTAACAGTTCAGTTTTCGGCTTCACTGTTACGAAAAATCCTGTATGAGGCAGCGGAAAACAGACCGTCTCTGCAGAAGGGAGCGGTTTTGCGCGGTACAGGGGGCGGACGGCCAGGGAGTGAGAGATGGTACAGGACATTTTCAATGAGTACGCAAGATTTCCACAGGTGCACGGCATGGCGATAGGCGGTTCCCGCGCCGTTAAGAGAAACGACGAATTTTCGGACTATGACGTGTATGTTTACAGCACGGAGCCGGTTCCGGCAGAGTCAAGACGTGCCGTGCTGGAAAAATACTGTGACAGTATTACGCTTGACAACCATGACAGGGAGCATGAGGACATCTGTATCATGGAGGACGGCACCGGGCTGCATATCGTATACCGGAATCTGCAAGAGTTTCTTTCGTGCATTGACCGGGTGGTGGTACACTGCGAGGTGTTGGAAAGCTGTACTACGGGTATGTGGCACAGTCTTTTGACAGGCAGGATCGCATACGACAAGGGCGGTCTTCTGGGAGCGGCCAGGGAAAAATATCAGGTGCCTTATCCGCAGGAATTGAAAAATAATATCATAAGCAGTCAAATGAACCGTATCAAGTACGGCATTCCCTCCTTTATGGTGCAGATTGAAAGGGCAATGAAGCGGGGCGATATGGTGTATATCAACCAGAGTGTGAACCGTTTTTTGGCTTCCTATTTCGATATTCTTTTTGCCCTGAATGAAAAGCCCCATCCCGGGGAAAAGCGGCTGGTACAAATTTGTCTGGAAGAATGCAGCATTCTGCCCGCCAGATTTGAGCTGAATATCCGGTTGCTGCTTAACAGCATGTTCAAAGATCCGGCGGCGGCATCGGTGGTGGAGATTATGGTGTCTGAGCTTGAGAAGGTGATCGGGGAGACGCTTGCGTAGGGGCGAGGTTGCAATACCTTCCGGTTTATTGTATATTAATGCGAGAAGCGCGTGAGAAGAGCTTCTAAAGCTTAGCAGCAAAGGCTGCTTCGCTAAGAAGCACTAAGTCTCACGCTGGAGAATGCTAAAAAGCAGCATTCTCCGCATTGATTTGTGCTTCTGCAGAGTGTGAAATGCTGAAAAGCAGCATTCTCCGCGCTGATTTATGCATTTTAATTTTCATAAATAGAAAAGAGGATGAGTGTGCGATGAAAATAATAGAAGGCGGTGTGACTGCGGCGGCGGGATTTGAGGCGGCTGGCGTGGAAGCGGGGATTAAATATCAGAACAGAAAGGATATGGCTTTGATCTATAGTCAGGCGCCATGCCGGACAGCGGGGGTTTTTACGGGCAATGTGGTGAAGGCGGCTCCCGTTTTGTGGGATAGGGAGATTGTGGCCCATTCCCCTTACGCGCAGGCGGTTGTGGTCAATGCGGGTATTGCCAATGCCTGCACGGGCAAGCAGGGGTATGAGTGCTGCAGACAGACGGCGCAGAAAGCGGGGGAAGCGCTCGGCATTTCACCGGACGCTGTTCTTGTGGCGTCTACCGGTGTGATCGGGTGGCAGATTCCCGTGGAAAAGATTGTGGCGGGCGTGGACAGGCTGGTGCATGTGAAGGCACACACGCCGGAAGCGGGGCTTGCGGCCGTGGAGGCCATTATGACCACGGACACGAAGCCGAAGCAGGCGGCGGTGCAGATCGAGGTCGGCGGTAAGACTGTAACCGTGGGCGGCATGTGCAAGGGCTCCGGCATGATTCATCCGAATATGAGTACTATGCTTGGCTTTATCACGACGGATATCGCGATCTCGAAAGAGCTTTTGCAGGAGGCGCTTGTGGAGGATGTGAAGGACACCTTCAACATGGTTTCCGTGGACGGCGATACCTCCACCAACGATACCCTGATTGTGATGGCGAACGGGCTGGCGGAAAATGCCGAGATCACGGAGAAAAATGAGGATTACGATAAATTTAAGGAAGCCCTTCATTATATAGATGAGACGCTGGCGAAGAAGATGGCCGGTGACGGGGAGGGGGCGACGGCCCTGTTTGAGACGAAGGTGATTCATGCGGCCACGAAGGAGGAAGCCCGTACTTTATGTAAGTCCGTGGTCTGCTCCAGTCTGACCAAGGCCATGATCTACGGCCATGACGCCAACGTGGGGCGTATCATGTGCGCCCTCGGTTATGCGGGCGTGGATTTTGACCCGGAGCAGGTCGACCTTTACTGCGAGGCTGACGGACACCGTATGCAGATCTGTAAAAACGGTATGCTGACCGGCTATGACGAGGAGGAGGCCACAAAGCTCCTTTCCGCCCCCGAGGTCAGCGTGATCGTGGATATGCACAGAGGCGATGCCGAAGCCGCCGCCTGGGGGTGCGATCTGACGCACGAGTATGTCAACATCAACGCGGACTATCGTAGCTGACGGTAAAAGCGCAGGCGAAGTTTATCGTCCGATGCGCATGTTGCAAAGCGCGAGAGCGGCGACGTAGAAAATCTCGGCTCTCGGCGGAAATTTATGAATAGAAAAGAGGCACAATTTCATGGAACAGCAGGAAATGGACAAAATTCTGGGAAAAGCGGAGGTCTTGATCGAAGCCCTTCCCTACATCCAGAAATTCAACAGAAAAATCATCGTGGTCAAGTACGGCGGCAGCGCCATGAGCAATGAGGAGCTGCAAAAAAACGTCATCAAGGACGTGACGCTTTTGAAGCTGGTAGGCTTTAAGCCGATTATCGTCCACGGCGGCGGCAAGGAGATCAGCCGTTGGGTGGGCAAGGTCGGCAAGGAGGCGAAGTTCGTGAACGGACTGCGCGTGACGGATGAGGAAACCATGGAGATCGCTGAAATGGTTCTGAACAAAGTCAACAAAAACCTTGTCAGGATGGTGGAGGAACTGGGCGTCAAGGCGGTCGGCATCAGCGGCAAGGACGCCGGACTTTTACAGTGTAAGAAGAGATATTCAGACGGCGAGGACATCGGTTTCGTGGGCGAGATCTGTGGTGTGGAGCCGCAGGTGCTCTACGATCTTTTGGAGAAGGACTTCCTGCCCATCGTTGCGCCGATTGGTCTGGACGAGCAGTTTATGACTTACAATATCAATGCGGACGACGCGGCATGTGCCATTGCTAAGGCGGTGGGGGCGGACAAGCTTGTGTTCCTCACAGACATAGAGGGGCTTTACAGGGATATCAACGATAAGTCCAGCTTTATTTCGAGACTGACGGCGGCACAGGCCGAGGAACTGATCGGGAGCGGCTGCATCGGCGGCGGTATGTTGCCGAAGCTCGGAAACTGCACGGACGCCATCAGGGAAGGGGTTAACCGGGTGCATATACTGGACGGACGGATCGCCCACTGTCTGCTGCTTGAGATCTTTACCGACCACGGTATCGGCACGGCGATTATTGCGGACCGGGATAAAGAGACGATGACCGGCTGATCGGGCGGATCGCGGTATATGGCATGATAAATGGCTGACCCTCGCCGGCATTTGCCAAATGCTCGTGGAAGCACGACACTTGGCTCACTGCCCGCGGAAATAAAGGGAAACGGAAAGAAGGCAGAAAACAATGAGCACAGAAATGCAAAAATATATAGACGAGGCGGAGCAGGCGCTGCTTCACACATACAACCGTTATCAGGTGGTGTTTGACAGAGGAGAGGGCGTGTACCTCTACGATACGGATGGGAAAAGGTATCTCGATTTCGTCTCCGGCATCGCCGTGTTTGCGCTGGGCTACCGCAATGAGGCGTACAATGGCGCGCTGAAAGCCCAGATCGACAAGATTATCCATACCTCGAACTACTATTATAATATGCCGGCCATCGAGGCGGCGAAAAAGCTCAAGGAGATATCCGGCATGGACCGCGTCTTTTTCACGAACAGCGGCGCGGAGGCTGTCGAGGGCGCGATCAAGACAGCGCGCAAATACGCGTATCTGAAAGACGGAAAAACGGATCATGAGATCATTGCCATGAACCATTCCTTCCACGGACGCACCATGGGCGCGCTTTCGGTGACGGGCAATCCCCATTACAGGGAGGCTTTCGAGCCGATGATCGGCAACATCCGGTTTGCGGACCTGAATGATTTTGACAGCGTGATGGCGCAGGTGACGGACAAGACCTGTGCGATTCTTTTTGAGACTGTGCAGGGGGAGGGAGGTATCTACCCTGCCACGGAGGAATTTATGCGAAAAGTCAGGGCGCTCTGCGACGAGCGGGACATCCTGATGATACTGGATGAGATTCAGTGCGGCATGGGGCGGACCGGAACCATGTTTGCGTGGGAGCGTTACGGCGTCAGGCCGGACGTGATGGCTGTGGCCAAGGCGCTTGGCTGCGGTGTGCCCGTGGGGGCGTTTCTGATGACGGAGAAGGTGGGCGCGAACTCTCTTGTGGCAGGTGACCATGGCACGACTTACGGCGGCAATCCGCTGGCATGCGCTGCGGTCAGCAAAGTGATTGACCTGTTTCAGGAGCAGGATGTGCTCTCCAATGTAAAGCGGGTGGGCGCTTATCTGGAGAAGCAGCTTGACGGGATTGCAGCAGAGTTTTCCAGCGTGGAGACAAGGCGCGGCGTCGGGCTGATGCAGGGGCTTGTGTTTGACAGACCCGTCGGGGCTGTCATCACGGAGGCGATGGAGAGAGGACTTGTGTTAATCAATGCCGGGACGAGCATCATCCGTTTTGTTCCGCCGCTTGTCATCACGGAGGAACATGTGGACGAAATGATATCCATTCTGCGAAAGAGCCTGCAGGCGTGTGAAGCGTGAGCGGGAGAATGCTGAAAACAGGGCGTTCTGAGCGGTGACTCGGGATTCGGTATAAAAGGAGAACGGAATTGACATTTAAGAAAAGATTACTTATGATCCTCGTGATTGCGCTGATCGCGGGCGGTCTTTACGGTGCGGGGCGGCTTGGTCTGGCCGTGCTGCCGCAGGCGGAGGAAGAGGCTGAGGAGGATTCTCTGTTCAGGCACAGGGAAACCCTGTATTTGTGGTATGCGGACGAGGGGCTTACAGACTATTTAAACGGTGTGGCGGTCGCCTACAGCGAGTATCAGGATGACGTGCGCGTAGTTCCGGTTTATACGCAGGGGCTGGAATATCTGGAGACGATCAATCAGGCGTCCTTACAGGGGGAGGAAGTGCCCGACTTGTATATAGTCAGCAACGATTCTCTGGAAAAGGCGTATCTGGCGGGGCTTGCCTGTGAGGTGAAACTGCCAGAAGGGGCACAGTCCATGGAGGAAATGCTGCCTGAAACGGCAGTCCGGGCGGTGACGTACCATGACAAGCAGATCGGTTATCCTTTCTACTACGAGACGAGCTGTCTGCTCTACAACAGGACGTATCTGGAAGAGTGGGCAAAGGCGCAGATCACCGCCGAGAGGGATCAGGCTGCGGCACAGGACGCGCAGGAGCAGGCGGACAGCGGCGACGTGGAGGAAGAGATTCAGGAGACGCAGGAGGAGCCGGAAGTTTCCAGGGAGGAGATCGAAGCCAAGATAGAGGAGGCCATTCCCGAGACGATAGACGAAATTTTGTCCTTTGCGGACGTTTACGACGCGCCGGAACAGGTGGAGGCGGTCTTTAAGTGGGATGTGTCGGATATCTTTTATAACTATTTTATTGTAGGAAATTATATTGACGTGGGCGGCAAAAACGGCGATAATGCGGATTCCATCGGGATCTACAATGAAAACGCGATCAAGGCTCTTCGCGTGTATCAGAATCTGAACCAGTTTTTCTCCATAGATACGAAGGAGATCAGCTACGACGGCATTTTGCAGGACTTTCTGGACGGAAAGATTGTCTACACAGTGGCTACCACGGACGCGCTGTCAAAACTGAAAAAGGCCCGTGAGGAGGAAACGTTTTCCTATGAGTACGGCGTGACCAGAGTGCCCGATGTGAGCGGTGAGCTTGGTTCCGCGTCCCTGTCCGTGACACAGTGCGTCGGGGTCAACGGCTATTCTCTGAAAAAGGAGATGGCCAACGATTTCGCGGTGTATCTGACGCAGTACAATACGCAGGAGCTTTTTGTCAGGACGGGAAAACTGCCCGTGTACTGTGAAGAAGGAACCTACGACGATCCGAACGCAGCGGCTTTTCTGGAGGAGTACGCAAGGTCGGTACCCATGCCGAAGATGATAGAGACAAGCAATTTCTGGGTGCAGCTTGAGATTGCCTTTGCCAGAATCTGGGAGGGGGCGGACGCCAACGACGAATTGCGGGCGTTGTCCGAACAGATTATGGGACAGGTGCTTGGCGAGGCGTATACGGAGGAATATATCGACGTGCCGGTTCCTGTGGAGGAGACAGAGGAAGAGGAAGAGACGGAAAGTCAGGAGTGATCATCCGTAAAAGACAAATCCTGACTGTCAGCCATAAAAGAATAATTATCGACCTATATGGTCAACCTAAGACAAGACAGGTACACTGTCTTGTCTTATTTTTCGCGCATAGGCAGAGCCAGAAAGTGTCAAAGACAGACTGCATGTATGCAAGTCTGGCTGTGACGCTTTCTGACGAGCAACGCGAGCGGGGAATGCGAAGCATTTCGAGCCTGCCTGTGCCTATTTGTAAGGGATAACAGGAGGTAATTATGTTAGGATTGTTGATTGCCATTTTATCGGGCGCGCTGATGAGCGTGCAGGGAGTCTTTAACACGCAGGTCACCAGACAGTCGGGAATCTGGGTGGCGAACGCCTTTGTACAGTTTACGGCTCTTCTGGTCTGCCTGGCCGTCTGGCTTACCACGGACAGGTCTTCCTTTGCAGGGCTTTTCAAGGTGGAGCCAAAGTATATGCTGCTTGGCGGCGCCATCGGCACGTTTATCACATACACCGTGATCAAGAGCATGGAACAGCTTGGCCCTGCGCGCGCCGTGATGTTTATTGTGGTTTCCCAGTTGATCATCGCCTATGCCATCGAAGTTTTCGGACTTTTCGGGGTGGAGAAGCAGCCTTTGGAAATGAAAAAAGTGCTGGGAGCGGGTGTAATGATCGCGGGAATCGTTATTTTTAAGTGGACATAGGACGAGATTTATTTTACAATAAAATTACAGCGCATAGCGGGAAACCTCCCTGAGGGCGAAGAGGCCGGAAAGGGAGACTATGCAGAGGAGAAAAAGAAAACGACAGACGGACAGGATATGGCAGGCAGGACTGGTGTTCGCCCTGCTTTTGCTGTTGTGCGGCTGTACGAAAAAGGACGAGCTGCTTCTTTTGAACGGGGAGAATGCGGCAGGGAAGCCTGAGGAACAGGCTGTTTTTCCGGAAGATGCCGCAGGATCGGCGGTTCCGGGGAAAGAAGACCGGCCCGCTTTAGAGGGCGGGAACCGGCAGGTGCAGGACGATGAGACGCTGGGGGCTGAGACAGCGCCTGCATCGGCGTCTGCGCAGCCGGATGCGGTGAATCCCCGGTCAGCTGTGATTTACGTCCATGTCTGCGGTGCGGTTGCGAATCCGGGTGTCTATGAGCTGGAGTCGGGGAGCCGCGTTTACGAGGCGGTACAGGCGGCAGGCGGCTTCACGGATATGGCGGAGCAGAATTATGTAAACCAAGCACAGGCGCTGGAGGACGGTGTGAAGCTGGTGATTCCCACAAGGGAGGAGGCGGCTGCAGCGGGAAAGGCGCAGAACGGCGCATCGGAGAAGAATGGTACTTTGCAGGACAATGCAGGGGAAGAAAACGGCATCGCGGGCGGCGCGGCACAGGACAGCGCGGAGAAGGCGTTTGGGATTGTGGGCGGCACAGCTTCCGTCGGACAAAACGGGGACGGCGGCACGCCGGAAGGCCGGATCAATATAAACACCGCGTCGGAGGCAGAGCTTTGCGAAATTCCCGGCGTAGGCGCCACGCGGGCGGCGGCCATAGCGGCTTATAGAGAATCCCACGGCGCGTTTGAGAAGCCGGAGGATATCATGAAAGTGAACGGTATCAAAGAAGGCATGTATGAGAAAATAAAGGACAGCATCCGTGTAAAATAGAGAGACGCAGACGAAACAGGCGTTTTCCTTAAATAACAGGCAGAGGCAGGGACTATGGCACAGAGAGTTTTGGTAGTGGATGATGAAAAGTTGATCGTGAAGGGAATCCGGTTCAGTCTGGAGCAGGACGGCATGGAAGTGGACTGCGCCTACGACGGGGAGGAAGCCCTGAAACTGGCGGAGGAAAATGCGTACGATATGGTCCTTTTGGATGTGATGCTGCCGAAAATGACAGGATTTGAGGTGTGTCAGCAGATCCGCGGCTTTTCCAATGTGCCGATTGTTATGCTGACGGCCAAGGGCGACGATATGGATAAGATTCTCGGGCTTGACTACGGCGCGGACGATTATATCACGAAGCCTTTTAACATTTTGGAGGTAAAGGCCAGAATCAAGGCCATTATGCGCAGGACGAACCGGCAGACGCCGGAAAAAAAAGAGTCGCTTAAGACGGTGGAGCGGGGCGATATGCGCCTTGACTGCGAGGGCAGAAGAGTGTATGTCAGGGATCGCGAGATCAATCTGACAGCCAAGGAGTTTGAAGTGTTAGAGCTCTTGATGCGGAATGCCGGAAAGGTTTACGGCAGAGAGGAGCTTCTGAAACTGGTGTGGGGAAGCGACTATCCCGGCGATGTGCGGACAGTGGACGTACATATCAGAAGACTGCGCGAAAAAATAGAGGAAGTGCCCGGAGAGCCCGCTTATGTGCGGACGAAGTGGGGCGTTGGATACTACTTTGCTTAATTTACATTTTCGTCAAATTACATTCCTGAGGAGCCTGAAAGGGCGGATTTTCGTGATTCTGCTCATAGTCGGGCTGATTCCGTGTTTCATCATGCGCTATGCAATTCTGCAAAACTACGAACGGCGGGCGGTAAATGTCAGAACTTCTGACATATCCACGCAGGTCAGGATTCTGGCAAATCACCTGATTACCTATCATTATTTGCAGGACACTTCCTCCGAGGTCATCAATGCGGAGCTGGAGCAGCTCTCGAATCTGTATGACGGCCGTGTGCTTGTCATCAACGCGGAACTTCGGATTGTGAAGGATACCTACGGCATCAGCGAGGGGAAAACGATTATCTCGGAGGAGGTTATTCGCTGTCTGCGGGGCGAGAGCGCCAACAGATACGACAGGGACAACGGTTATATTGAGATGACCATACCCATTACGGAAACGCTGGAGGCGGATCTGCCGGTAGGAGCCGGGGAACGCATCGAGCTGGTGCGGGGCGTGATGCTGGTGAGTGCATCAAACGACAATATCATAGCTACTATGGATATTCTGAACCGTCAGGCGGTGATTGTGATGTCCATTGTGGGTGTGCTGATTTTCGTGGTGACACTTCTGGTATCCAAGTTCCTCTTTTCTCCCTTTAAAAAGATGATAGGGGCGCTGGATCAGGTGCAGGAGGGATATACCAACGACCCCATTTCCGTGACGGACTGTCTGGAGACGGAGCATATCGGAGACGCGTTTAACCGGGTGCTGGGGCGTATGAAGATGCTGGATGATTCGAGGCAGGAGTTTGTCTCGAACGTGTCCCATGAGCTTCGGACGCCAATCACCTCCATGAAGGTGCTGGCGGACTCTCTGATTACCCAAAAGGACGTGCCGCTGGAAGTCTATCAGGAATTTATGACCGACATTGCTGCCGAGATCGAGCGGGAGGATAAGATCATTAACGATCTGCTCTCCCTCGTAAAAATGGACAGGAAGTCGGCGGATCTGAATATTTCCGAGGTGGATATCAACGCCCTTGTGGAGCTGATTATGAGACGGCTGCGTCCTATCGCCAAGCGCCGGGATGTGCAGCTTGTCTATGAGAGTCTGCGGCCCGTGACGGCGTCGGTGGACGAGGTGAAACTCACACTGGCGTTGTCGAATCTGGTGGAGAACGCGATCAAATATAATAAAGAGCACGGCTTCGTGAAGGTGACGCTGGATGCAGACCACCAGTTTTTTACGGTGCAGGTGGAGGACTCCGGCGTAGGGATACCGGAGGACGCGCTGGAGCATATCTACGAGCGTTTTTACCGTGTGGACAAGTCCCGCTCCAGAGAGATCGGCGGTACGGGGCTTGGGCTTGCCATTACAAAAAGTGCGGTTCTCATGCACAGAGGTTCGATTAAGGTGGCGAGCATTGAGGGAGAGGGAACCGATTTTACGGTGAAAATCCCCTTGAAATACATTGCGGTATAGGGACATGGAGGGTAGCATGAGAAAAGCGGAACATCTCTTTTTCGCGGTGGTTCTGGTCATGGGACTGCTCCTGTGTACTGCCTGCGGAGACGGGCGGGACGCGCAGGACGGCACCTCATATAGGATATATTATGTAAACAATGATGAGACGAAGATCGTTGAGCGCAAGTATACGAGCGAGACTTCGGACGTAACGCTGCTGTTTGAGGAGTTTTTGGAACAGCTCGCCCATATATCGGAGAAAATGGAGTACGAGACGCTGTTGGACAAAGAAATTTCGGTGGTGGGGCACACGCTTGAAAACGGTCTGCTGACGCTGGACTTTGACGAGAACTATCACAATCTGCGAGGGACGAGAGAGATTCTCGTGCGGGCTTCCATCGTGAGGACGATGGTGCAGCTTCCGGGCGTGGAGCGCATTACATTCACGGTGATGGGAGAACAGCTTATGGACGCGTCAGGAGCGGCGGTGGGCGTGATGGCGGCGGACACCTTTATCGAGAACGCGGGCAATGAGATCAACGCCTATGAAAAAGTGGACCTAAAGCTCTATTTTGCCAACGAGACGGGGGACAGTCTGGTGGAGGAGAACCGCCGCAATGTGGTATATAACAGCAATATTTCGCTGGAAAAGCTGGTGGTGGAAAAGCTGGTGCAGGGACCGATGACGGAGGGGGCGTACCCCACCATCAACCCGACCACAAAAATTGTCAGCGTTACCGTGAAAGATGGAACGTGTTATGTAAACTTAAATAATGATTTTCTCAGCCAGCCCTACAACGTGGCTTCCGATGTGACCATTTATTCCATCACCAATTCGCTGGTGGAGCTGTCCAATGTGAACCGGGTGCAAATATCCGTGAACGGGAAGACTGATATTTCATACCGGGAAAACATGAGCCTGAACAATGTGTTTGAGAGAAATCTGGACATACTGGATGCGGGGAGCGTGCAGTGATGGAAAGTTATGTAAACTTGAAGATCCCGGACGAAATAAGGATAGAAATTTGATGATAAATATGAAACTCTTTTAAGCCGGTTGAATTTGCATAATGAAAGTCGCGGTTTGAAGAGTTTCGCAAACGCCTGAATAAAACAGAAAAGTAAGGAGGAGAGATATGCGCAGACCATTATGCCTGACCGGACTGGCATTTGTGATGGTTCTGCTTCTTGGGATAAACCTGATTCCGCATGATCCGCCGGGCTATGGCGCTTTCAACGGGGAAACGGCTGCCGTTGTGGGACGTGTGGGGTGGAAGGAGCACAGAATTTCCGGATCGGAGGAAGTTCTCGTAGTAACCCTTGAGCAGGCCATTATTCTGAAACCGGATCAAAGATCCGTTCTGAAACAAATCTTAGCAGATTCTGACACAGCTTTTTTTCATTCGATCGCTGCAGATTCCGTAAAGAAAACAGAAAATTTTTTAAAAGAAAACAGGGAGCGTCTCTGTCTGGAGAACGCGGAGGAGATCACGGGGGTATTATGCTATCTCGGAGGAGAGGAGAATCCTGCCATGGGCAGTCTTATGCTGGTGGAGGGGAAGCTGCGTCCGTTTTCGCGAGCCACCAATCCCGGCGAGTTTGACGCAGCCGCTTATTACCGCGTTATGGGGCAGCAGGGCAGATTGACGGGAGCCTCCTGTCTGGCGCAGAGCGGGGACTTTTCGGGTTTCAGGGAAGGATTGTACCGCTGTCGGGAATACCTGTCGCTTCTTCTGGGCGTCTGTTACCCCCAAAAGGAGGCGTCCGTCATGAGGGCTATGCTTCTGGGGGAGAAAGCCATGCTGGACGGAGAGGTCAAAAGTCTGTACCGGCAAAACGGTATCATACATATTCTGGCTATCAGCGGCCTTCACCTCTCCATTTTGGGCATGGGGTTTCACGGGATGCTGCGGCGAATGCATGTCCCTAAAGTGGTTAACATAATATTGACGCTTGCGTTGATGTACTGTTACGGGGTGATGACGGGCATGGGTATCTCCATCGTCAGGGCGTTTGTGATGTTTGGTATGAAGCTGTGCGCGGACTTATGCGGCAGAACTTACGACCTGCTGACGGCCATGACGACGGCTGCGCTTCTGATTCTTGTCAGACAGCCGCTTTATCTGACCCACAGCGGCTTCCTGTTTTCCTTCGGCGCGGTGTGCGGCATCGGGCTTTTGCCTTCGGTATCCTGTCACTTTCCAGCGCGATCTCACCGTTTTCCTATGGGGAACCGCCTGGTAAAGGCATTGTTTACGGGAGGCTGGATTTCACTCTGCACCCTGCCCGTGTATTTGTGCTTTTATTACGAATTTCCGCTTTACTCCGTGCTGCTCAACCTGATCGTGATTCCGTGCATGGGCGCGCTTCTGCTGAGCGGAATCGCCGTGATGGGGGCGGCGGTCTGCGCCCTGCCGTTGGGGCGGCTGGCAGCCTTTCCCGGCATCTGGATTTTAACCTTTTACGAAAAATGCGCCGCATTCTGCCTGAGACTGCCGGGACGCCGGTGGGTGGCGGGAAGGCCGCAAAACTGGCAGATTGTGGCTTTTCTGGCGCTTTTGGCGGCGGCGGTTTTCTTTGCGGGAAAGGCGGAAAAGAGAAACAGGGGATATTTCTGGTGCGCGGTTTTTGGTGCGGTGATCCTTCTGGGCTTTCGGATGCCCCGGCGCTTTGAGATTACCATGCTGGATATCGGGCAGGGAGACTGTATTTATCTGGCGGACGGTGCGGGAGGGCACTATCTTATTGACGGCGGCAGTTCCGACAGGAAAGATGTGGAGACATATCAGATTGCGCCGTTTCTAAAGTACAGGGGGGTAAGCAGGCTTAATGCAGTGTTTGTCACCCATTCGGACGTGGATCACATAAGCGGCATTGAGGGAATGCTTCGGGATTACGGGGAGACGGGGATAGAGATAGGCTGCCTGTTTCTGCCAGACGTTGGGAAGGAGAGCAGGGACGAAGCATGGCATGGATTGGAGGAGCTGGCGGCGGACGCAAGTGTGCCTGTCAGGTATCTCCATGCGGGGGACCGGTTGGAGAGTGGAAAAGTTATGTTAACTTGTATGCACCCGGTTAAAAATTATGTAAACCAAAATAACAATGCCTGTTCCATGACGCTGTATCTGACCTGCGAAAACTTTTCCGCGCTCTTTACGGGCGATCTGGAAGGGGAGGGGGAAGCGCTGGTGACAGAGCGGCTGGCCCATATGGGAGACGGCGCGGAAATAGTTATGCAGCCCCTTACCCTGCTGAAAGCAGGCCATCACGGATCCAAAAACGCCACAAAGGAGCCGCTTCTTTCGCTTATAAATCCCCGGATCGCGCTTATCTCTGCGGGGCGGGATAATTCTTACGGCCATCCCCACAAAGAGACGCTTAAACGGCTTACGGACAGGGGATGCCGGATTTATCAGACCCCGGAGAGCGGCGCAGTGACAGTGCGGGTGAGCGGCGGAAGTGTCCGGGTGGAGCCGTACCTGGGGCGATAGGGAGAAAGATGTGGGATAGTGCGGAGGGGTGACAAAACAAATACAAATAAGAAAGGGACTTCCCCAATCCATATCACAGGAGAGCAAAGACCATGAATAAAAAGCGGAAACGTGCGCTCATTTATCCGCAATCCTGCCACAGATAAAGGACAGTGACACCAAGCAGATTGTAAGCACCACCTTAAAAAAATTAAATGCCCTGTCAGAGGAAACGTGTGCAGAATTAACCGCCACCACCAAAAGACGGAAAATGACCGGGTGTGACCATTCCATAAAGACAAGGTTAGCCAAAGCAAAGGAACAGGCAAAACAGCCTACAGTTGCCGGGGAAAAAAGCACAGAACAGAGGGAACGGGCAAGGCAGATGATGATTGCAAAGAATAGGGCAAAAGGAGATTAAGCAAAATTTAATGGAATTGTGTATGCGTTTTTGGTAAGATAATGACATTGAACAATTTAACAAATTGAAATTTGGAGGGATGCAAATATGTGGGAAAAATTATATGAAATAAGTTCTGTTTCGTATCAAATCAGGGTAGTGGAAGAAACTGATTTAAATAGTTTGTTGTTGGTTAAACCTGATGCTTCTATACACGCTGATAGATTTCAACAACAAAATAGCGGGAAAGCGGTTTATTTTGGCGCATTTATCAATAACTATGCGATTGGATATGTGTTGTTATCGCTGGATAATAAAAAAGATGTTATGCCATATACAAACCAGGAAAAATGTGCAGATATGATTGATTTGCTGGTAATAGAACCCTTAAGGAATTATGGTATTGGAACCCGGTTGTCGTTGGTATGTGAAGAATATTGCAAAGAAATCGCAATTCCCTATTTAGGACTTGATGTGAATCCAGCGGACAATTTTGCGGCAAAGAGATTGTATGAAAGATTAGGATATCATGAGGTGGGTGAACTACACTTAGACGGTGTATATGAATATACCGATGGACAGGGCAATCAAGGGCAATATGAAGATTGGTGTATAGATATGATAAAACGAATATAATGCCAAATTCACGTTTGTCGGGAAGTTGCAGAAAGTAAAAAATCAGAATTTGGGAAGTAATAGAATGATATTGTTGATTGTTGATACTCAAAATTTAATTATGAATCATGACTTATATGAATTTGAGACTTTTGTATATCGTATTAAAACACTAATCAAAGAGGCGCGCAATAATAATATAGAAGTTATTTATGTTAGACATGATGATGGTGTTGGACAAAAATTAACGAAAGGCGCGTTAGGCTATGAAATATACGAAGAATTTCAGCCGATGCCAAATGAGCGTGTCTTTGATAAAAATGTAAACAGTGCTTTTCGAGATACAGGGTTGTTGGAGTACCTGCATGAAAAAGGCGAAGACACAATTATTATTGTAGGGCTGCAGACAGATTACTGCATAGATGCAACAGTGAAATGTGGTTTTGAGCATGGGCTTAAAATGATTGTTCCGGCAAATACAAATAGTACGTTTGATAATGCGTATATGACAGCAGAAAAGTCTTATAGATATTATAATGAGTTCATGTGGAATGGAAGATACGCTGAATGTATTTCATTTGAAAAAATGCTTGAATTGATGGAGATGAATAGGTAAATTCACGTTTGTCGGGAAAAATCAAGACAGAAAAATGATATGAAAACTGAATATTGTTTACTTTCAGGTAGCGATTTATTTTAACAGTAAATCAGCTGCCTTTTTTATTTTCGGAACTATCAAGCACAGCAAAAATAAATTGCGTTCAATTTATTTTAGAAAGAATGAGGTATCAAAAATGATTGAGAGCAAGAATGACACAAGCAACAACTTAGAAAAGGCATTGCAGGCATTGAAACAGGCACAACAGCGTGTAGCCAACGAAAAGAAAAAGCAGAACGAGAAGAAACGCAAAGCCGGGAAACCACTCCCCCACCCAATGCGCTCAAAGAGTATGCAGACCGGGCCACTTTATGGAACGCTGTTGAACTGTCAGAGAAAGGGCAGAAATCACATGCCTGTAAACCCAACCCAAAAACGGTTGGGTTAAATGTTAAAAGCGTCACTCCCCAACGAATGGAGTTATGAACTTGCAGAGGAAGTTGTGAGGGATTATGTGCAGAGAAACTTTGTTGATAAAGGTATGCGCCCTATCACTGAAAACGGAGAATGGGGAACGAAACAGAAGAAAATCTATGACCTTGATGAAAATGGCGAAAAGATACCAGTGATTGATAAAAAGACAGGTAAGCAGAAAGTTGACAAACGGAACAGGAAACAGTGGAAATGTCAGACCGTAGAAAGCACCGACTGGAACAGTCAAGAAAACGCTAAAATGTGGCGCAAAGATTTAGCTGATACAATCAACGCCACCAATGAGCAGTTGGGTATTGCAGTTCATTGGGAACACCGTTCTTTTAAGGAACAGGCGAAAGAAATGCTCATGCTTGCCAAGCAGGAACTTCACAGCGCACAGTACGCAACGTACAAAAGTATGCAGATTAAAAATGCGGCGGTCAGCCGTGAACAATGCCAGCAAGCTGACATGGAAGTCATGGAAATGATTGCAAAAGAGAGGGAGCGTAAAGGCAGGCTTGACTTGCCGGTTGTCAGCGGAAACACCTAAGAAAAATATCCGACAGAACCGCCTTGCAGTCAGCCGACAATGCGGAGAAATTTATCACGACAAGGAAGATAGACAGCTTATCGAAGTACCCCGAATTAAGGGCGCGTATGCAGAGGTAATCAGCTATAACAAAAAGAACCTTGCGAGGGAGGAAGAAATTTAATGGAAATCTGATAGAAATATGAGCGTGATTGTGGTATTCTATTGGAGGTACAAATTGAGATTTGAACAGGAGAAACATATGATACAAAAAGTAAATTTGAAAGAGAATGTAAATGCGATTGATGAACTGTTCCTCTATAAGAGAGTGGGTACATTAAATAATCATATGTTAAATGTATTGCAAGCAGAACATAGAACTTTAGATTTTCATATACACGAAAATTCTGATGAACTTTTCTACTGTATTGAGGGAGAATTTGATATTGAGTTTGAGGACAGATTAACACATTTATGTGAGGGAGATTTTATAATAATTCCTAAAGGAACAAAACATCGTCCAATATGTAACGAATTGGTCAAATGCCTGTTGATTGAAGTTGAGGGAACTCTCAATCAAGAAAATACGGGTGGAACATATACAGGGTAAGCAAATATAATAGCGACAAATTTTCCGGGGAGGGCGTGGGGCTTCATACTATCTGTAACCGCTTGCGTAAGGCGAAAGTTATGAAACCGGGTTTTTACAAGAAAGAACTGTTTGAGCGGTTTATGGACGAGGAAAAAATGTATGACCGGGACACCGCCTATGTCAGCCAGATACTACACAATCCCGTCTATGCAGGAAACCTTACTGTTGCGGACAAACCAACTAAGACCATGCGTTCCAAGAAAAGACAGTATATCCCGTATGCGGAGCGTGAAATCATCTATGGCACACACGAACCGATTATCGAGCAGAGCCGTTGGAACACAGTTCAAAAGATTTTGCAGAGCCGGCCGCCCGTTATCGGGGAAAGTTCAAGCGGATATGACAACATTTTCCGAGGGATAATTAAATGTACTGATTGTGGGAGTGCCATGCTTGCCAAAGTAGAACAGAAAAGAAAGCGGAACAATGTAATAGACAAGACTTTCTACTGCTGTACCAAATACCGCAAGTTCGGGAAAGAGGGGTGTTCATCACACACCATTGAGGCGAGGACGGTTCACGAAGTTGTGCTTGCGGACATTCAGAAACACGCAGGACAGGCACTGACGGACAGGAAAGCGATGGTAACGGAAATTGCCGAGCGCCTTAATCTCCAACTGTCAGCGGACAAAGAACAGTTATCTTCCATTGAGCATTTTGCGGAGCAGATAAGCGGTTATGCAGGAATAACATAACTCAATTTTAAGATAATCAACCAACTTATAGAAAAAATTCTTGTTTCTGAACCCGTAGAGACAGACGGGCAGAAAATTCAACGACTTACTATCCATTACAAATTCATAGGGGCACTGGAAACCCTTGAATAATGGATATTTTCTAAGTCACCTATTCCAACTATCCAACAGAGGCGGGTCAAATGGACGATTGCGAAATGAAGTGGGATATCGTATACTGTGTGTATGAAAAAACAGGTGATTGTCTGATATGAAAATGTGTAAAAGGAGAATGCTTATGTACGAATGTCCAAACTGCGGTAATCATCTGAAATATGACATAGCCGCGCAGCAGATGTTATGCGACTATTGCGGTACGACCGCGGATCCTTACAGCCTGCATGAGGAGCAGGCGGTTTTGGAGCGGGGAGAATATGACGCGACGGTCTTTGGCTGCTCCCAGTGCGGGGCCAGACTTTTGAGCGAAGACACCACGGCCGCCACGTTCTGCTGTTTCTGCGGTTCCCCGGCCGTTCTGGAAAGCCGGGTCGGCAAAGGGCGGCGGCCCGTCCGCATCATTCCTTTTTCCAAAACAAAGGAGGACTGCAAGGCTTCTTATGCCGGAATGATGAAGCGCGCCATATTTGCGCCGAAGGAATTGAAGGACGAGTCGTACATCGAAAAGTTTCGCGGGATTTATATGCCCTACTGGATCTATTCCTTTGAGAAAAAGGGAAAAATTTCCTTTCGGGGAAGTGAGAGTCGTCAAAAGGGAGATTATCTGGTCACAAAACATTATGATATCGTCAGCGAGGTGGATGCGTCTTACCGCGGGATTGCCTATGACGCGGCGGCGGCCTTTTCCGATGAGTTGAGCGGCGCCATCGCGCCCTTTCAGATGGAGGCGGGCAAGCCTTTTACCCCGTCTTTTTTAAGCGGTTTCTATGCGGACGCCAACGATGTGGACAGCAGCGTGTACAGGCAGGACGCCGGTGAACTGGTGGCGCAGGAAGGATTTGAGCGGCTTTCGCGAAACAGGACATGCGCCAGATATCATGTGAAGGATAGCGGCAATAAGGACGCGCTGAAAAACGCGCTGCGCCCGTCGTGCACCTCGGCGGAGCTGGCTATGCTTCCCGTCTGGTTTCTCTCTTACAGGAAGGGCGACAGGGTGGCTTACGCCGTGGTCAACGGGCAGACGGGGCGGGCGGCGGCGGACCTGCCGGTGGACAGGAAGAAATATGTGGCGGGTTCCCTGCTTCTTTCGCTGCCTTTGTTTATTCTGCTGAATCTGCGGTTTACCATCACGCCGGGCGTTTCCCTGTTTCTGGCGGCGCTTCTTTCGCTTGCCTGTGCGGTGATATCCGGGTTTCAGATGTACCGGATCAGGGAGCGGGAGCTTATGGAGAACGATAAGGGGTATCGGTCTTTTGGACAGCATGAGCGGATCGAAGAGAGGAGAATCCTCGGTTTGTCCGCCGGTGAGATAAGGATGCTGCAGATTGTGCTTGGCAGCGTGCTGTTTATGGTTTTCATGCCGACTGTCGTATGCATTGCGGCCCTGCGCAGCGACAGCGGGTTTGTGATACTTGCAGCTCTTCTGTTCAGTTTTGCCCTGATATGCGTCGTAACCTGGAAAAGATGGCAGAAGCCCGTGAGAAAGGGCGCGGCCAGAGAAATCCTTCCGGCGCTGAAAAAACCTGCCGCGGCAATTTTGCTTGCCTTTGTGATTATGATGTGGAATCCCGTTTCCGATCTCTATTATTACGGCGGGGCGGCGGTCTCCATGGTGGCCGTGATCTGGACGATACTGGACATCATAGGGCGGCATAATCTGCTGACGACGAGAAAGCTGCCGCAGTTTAACAGACGGGGAGGGGACGAAAATGCGTGAGGATAAAAAGATAAAGACATTGATTCTGGTCTGTGTCACAATCGTCATTATGGCAGTTCTGCTCTTTACATGGGGGCTGATGAAAGCGAAACGGCAGATTCAGAAGGGCAGCGAAGCGATGGATTGGTTTGTGTCGGAAGAGACTGATTCGATTTACATAAATTCAGAAGAAAGCGCCGGAGACTGCGAAGAGGTTTACATAAATCAAGACACGGGTTACCGCGTTTTCCTGCAGGACGACGCGCAGCTTCTGGGCGAGGAGGAAGAGCGGGAACTTGCGTCGCTGATGGCGGACATTACGGCCTACGGAAATGTTATGTTTAAGACGACGGACAGCGGCGTCTGGGATACGGCCTCCTACGCGGGGGAGTATTACAGAGAAAAGACCGGCACCGAAAGCGGCATTCTTCTGCTGATTGATATGGACAACCGTATGATCTGGATTCACAGCGACGGGGCCGTCTATCAGGTGATTACCAGGTCTTACGCCAATACGATCACGGACAATGTGTACCGCTATGCCTCCGACGGCGATTACTTCGAGTGCGCGTCGCAGGCGTTCGGGCAGGCGCTTGCGCTTCTTAAGGGAAACAGAATTGCCCAGCCCATGAAATATATCAGCAACGCCCTGCTTGCGGTGATTCTTGCGTTGCTTCTGAATTACGGTGTGGTGCTGCTTTTTACCAGAATAAGGAAACCGCGCAGAGGAGAACTTTTGGGGAATGCGGGGAATTATTTCCGCTATACGGAGCCGCAGGCATTCTTCGTGCGGGAGAGCCGTACATATAATCCGACCAGCAGCGGAAGCGGCGGGAGCGGGGGAAGCAGCGGCGGCAGCAGTGGAGGCAGCAGCAGCGGGGGAAGCAGCGGAGGCGGAGGCGGCCATCGGTTTTAGGCTTACGGCTCAGGTTGCTTTTTTGAGGACGAGTGGCTATACTGAATATAAGGCCGCATAAATTTTCTCCTAAGCGGCTTAGTGCGGCAAACGGAACAAGTGCAGTCTGTATTTGTGATGTTTTGGAATGAAAGAAAACGGAAAAACCAGTGATCAGGTTTGGTAATGTGGTAATTTATGAAAAAACTGAGTGAAGAAATCAGGGAAGGAAACTTAAAACAGGTATATCTTTTGTGCGGGGAGGAAGCCTATCTGCGCAGACAGTACAGGGACAGGGTGAAGAAGGCCCTCATGGGGGACGGAGATCTCATGAATCTGAACTGTTTCGAGGGGAAGGGGATTGTGTCCGGCGAAGTGATTGATCTGGCGCAGACCATGCCCTTTCTGGCAGAGCGGCGGGTGCTGGTCATAGAGAACAGCGGATTTTTCAAGCGCGGCGGGGAGGCGCTTGCGGAATATCTGGCGGATCCTGCGCCAAGCGCTTATTTCCTGTTTGTGGAGACGGAGATTGATAAGAGAAGCAGGCTTTATAAGGCGGCTTGTGCCAGGGGAAGAGTGATCGAGTGCAAAACCCCGGATGAGAGCGTGCTGAAACGCTGGGTCGCGGAATTTCTTATGAAGGACGGAAAGCGGATCACTCAGCGGGATCTGGACTTTTTTCTGGAAAAGACGGGGACGGATATGGAAAACATCCGGGGCGAGGTGGAGAAGCTGGTCTGCTATTGTCTGGAACGGGATGTGATTACCGCACAGGACATCGAGGCGGTCTGCGTCAGACAGATCGGCAGCCGGATCTTTGATATGGTGGAGGCCGTTGCGGATAAGAGGCAGAGACGGGCTATGGAGCTTTACTATGATCTGCTGACGTTAAAGGAGCCGCCCATGCGGATTCTGTTTCTGATTGCCAGACAGTTTAACCTGCTTTTGCAGGTGAAGGAGCTGAAAAACAAAGGGTATGACGCGCGGGGCATCGGTGAAAAGGTGGGACTGGCGGGTTTTATCGCCGGAAAATATGTCAATCAGGCGGCGAAATTCAAGGAGGCGGACTTAAAGCGGGCGGTCACCGACTGCGTGGAGGCGGAAGAGGCCGTCAAGACAGGACGGATGAACGATGTGATGAGCGTGGAGCTTCTTATTGTGCGGGAGAGTATGCAGGCGGCGAAGGCGTGAGACGAAGAGCAGCCGCACCGCAGGTAAAAGCACCGGACCACACAGCCGCAGCGATATGCGAAAGCCCCGGAACGGCTGGCGAAAAACTTCTGGTTGCGCACAGCGGTATATTTACAGTACAATAGGAACAGGAATGATAAGTTAGCGTCATTTACTTACAGGAGATAATTGGAGGCGTGACATGGGTATGCATATTGTTTGTCTGGATCTGGAAGGTGTGCTGGTGCCGGAGATCTGGATTGCTTTTGCGAAGGAGAGCGGTATTCCTGAGCTTACGAGAACGACGAGGGACGAGCCTGATTATGACAAGCTGATGAACTGGCGGCTCGGTATTTTGCGACAGCACGGTCTGGGGCTTAAGGAGATTCAGGAGACGATTTCGAAGATAGATCCGATTCCGGGCGCGAAGGAGTTTCTGGACGAGTTAAGGCGTATGACGCAGGTTATTATTATCAGCGATACCTTTACCCAGTTTGCCGGACCGCTGATGGAGAAGCTGGGGTGGCCGACGATTTTCTGCAATTCCCTTGAGGTCGCGTCTGACGGGGAGATTACCGGATATAAGATGCGCGTCAAAGAGTCTAAGCTGACCACGGTGAAAGCGCTGCAGTCCATAGGTTATGAGACGATTGCGGCTGGGGACAGCCATAATGATCTGGCCATGATACAGGCGGGAAAAGCGGGATTTTTATTTAAGAGTACGGAGCAGATTAAGAAGGACTATCCGGAAATACCCGCATATGAGACGTACGAGGAGCTGTTATGTGCGCTTCGGGAAGCGATGGCGTAATCTGCGGAAGCATAAAACAGGCCGGGATTCCGGCGACAGGTGAAAGGAGAATTGACTATGAAATGTTTGCGTGTGGCTTTGGAGGTCGATGTTGAAAAATATGAGGCAGGCAAAGGCATGGAGGATGGCGTTGAGCTGTGGTCGGATGTGGTGACCAGAGGCTGGTTTGTCACGGATTCCCTTGTGCAGATTAAGAAGGAAAACGGGGCGATTGTATGTCCCTATATTCTGCATAAGAGAGGGAAGACATTTATTGCGGAAGGGGACTATATCATCAGGGAGCAGGACGGGTCCCGGCATGTCTGCAGTGAAGAAAAGGTATTCAAGAGATTTAAACCTGTGGAGGAGTAGGGTATACCCTGCACTTATTATGTAAAGTATACCGCGAAAAAGACATTCCATACCAAACATATTTTAGATTCACTCTTTCTGTAATATGATGGTTCTACATTTGGAGGTGCGTATCAAAGCACAGCCGGCAGCAGGACCATACAAATACAATACAGGAGGGGTGAATTTTTTATGAGAGAAAACAGTGGGAATAATCTTGTAAATAAACATAACGGCAGGCAGAGAAGAAAGGCTGGGCGGCGGCTTCTGACGGGGGTTCTGGCGTTTGTCATGGTGTTGACCGGACAGCCGGGGACTGTCGGTCTGCTTCCGGTACAGGCGGAGCAGAAGGCGGAAATCCGGATGATCACAGGCTTTGCTTCTCTCGCGGAGGAGACGGCGCGGCAGGAAGTGCCGTTTGGGACGCAGCTTAGGGAACTGAGTCTGCCGGACACACTGGAAGCGTATGTTTTGTCCGATGACCAGAAAAATTCAGGGGGGGGGTAAAACCGCCTGATGATTCTGGTGGCGAAGAGAACGAAGAAGGAAGCGGGAACGTGGACGGCGGGGAGAACGAAGAGGGAAGCGGGAACGCGGACGGCGGGGAGAATGAAGAAGGAAGCGGGAACGCGGACGGCGGGGAGAATGAAGAAGGAAGCGGGAACGCGGACGGCGAAGAGAACGAAGAAGGAAGCGGGAACGCGGACGGCGGGGAGAACGAAGAAGGAAGCGGAAACGCGGACGATGAGGAGAACGAAGAGGGAAGCGGAGACAGCGGCGCAGGTGTGGAAAACTCCGGCGATAACGAAGACAAAGAAGGCAGTCTGAAAAATCTGACGGCCGTGAAAGCGAAGCGGAAAGCTGGAAACGGGACGGCATTTTCGCGTATAAGGACAAGAAGCGACGTGACCCAAATGTTTGTCAATACGAAGAAGCCGTCCGGTTCGGATGTCAGCCAGGAAGATGAGGCAGACAGTGTGCAGAAGCCGGGAGCAGCGCCCGTCCGGATAGCGGATGTCACATGGGAGAGCGCGCCGTCCTACGACGGGGAGCAGCCCGGGGACTATGTCTTCTCGGCTGTCCTGCCCGGGGGCTATGATATGGCGGCCGGTGTGGAACTGCCACAGATCAGGGTGACGGTTGCGGAGGAGACTCTGGAAGAAGAGGCGTCTGCAGCGGTCTATGCTTCCATGCCGGTAAATGAGGTGGCATCCCTTACGAAGCGGGAGGGTACAAGGGAGACTGCGATTGTCTCCTCGGATGACGCTGGGGACAGGCACAAAGTGCGTCTCCTCTGGCAGACCATCGGAACGGTGTCCAAAAACGCTCCGACTACAGGCTGCGAAAAATCATGGGTAGCATTCCGGGTACCCGGCATGGACGAGGAACTGAAATTCAATTTTACAAAGGACATGCTGTTAAACCCGTCCGAGGCATACAGGCTTGCAGAGTTCACCCTGCCTTACACATACGAGGACGGCGGGGACATCTTTCCCGATAAGCTCGGGATATACAGCGCCCTCTCGTCTCTTTCCGGGCAGTTTATGGGACGTGTGACGCTGCAGGCATACGATTACTTAAGCAAGGAATGGAAGAGCTATGTTTACTATGAGATCAGTCCGCAGATGTCGCTGACCGGCAGTGCTCTCACGGAGGCAGTCTGGGTCAGTCTGGATCAGCCTGTCACATGTATAGATTATGTGGACATTGATCAGGGCGACCTGTATATGGAAGGTTCGGACAGAGTGGAGAAAAGCTGGGATCTTGTCTGCATGGACAATTTCGGCGTGGTAGTGACGGAAAAAAGTAAGGGCTGGAGCGATAACTGGGAGCTGCAGCTTAAAAACGGAAGCGCATATCCCGACAGGTACCAAATCGGTCTGGAAGGCAGCCTGGAAGGGTTTAAGCTGACTGCCGCATCCGGCGTAAACGGTATTCCGCGGGAGGACAGACCGTGGGTGTGCGCGGTTATCCGGGGAAACGGGGAAGCGACATCCACATTAAAGATCGGGATAGGAATCATTGAGCGGCGTGTGTTTTTGCAGTACTGTGATGCCAAGGGCGTGGTTTACAGCGAGACAGTGGCGGAGGGTGATTCCTGTCAGGTGGCGGACGTGACGAAAGCGGCCCTGAATCAGGGGCGGGATATTGCCCTGAAAGAAGGACATGGGTTTGCGGGAGCTTACACGGGGAGCGACGGAAAAACCTACCGGCCGGGGGAGACGATTGACAGTGTGGAGCAGTCAATTAACTTTTACATGACATGGGAGCCGCAGACCTGCCGTGTGACTCTGGACGGACAGATCGACCAGAAGGGAGAACGGACGCTCACAGAAAACGGGAAGTACGAGATGGAGCTGACCTACGGACAGTTGGGAGTGGAAGACGCGCCAATCCCGCCGCAGGCGCCGGACAGATACCGCTTTAACGGCTGGGTCGGCGAGGCGGACGGCAGGGAAGTGCAGTTTTTTGACAAAGAAGGGAAACCCTTTAACAAATGGCGTGGTGACGGGGACTCTGTTCTGACCGTAAGATGGGCGCTGAAAAATATTTACTATTATCTGAACCCTGGCGCTTCTGACGCATGGTGCACTAATGCAGGATTTATATTTGAAAATCCTGCATCCGAAGACAGAAGGCCTAAATTAAGCGAGTATGGGAAAAAGCTTCCGCAGACAGAGGATGAAGTATACCGCCACGGTTATGAACTGTTGGGCTGGTATACTACCAGGAGCGGGGAAGGAGAACGGATTGATGAGGACTATCCCCTTCCACTGGAAGATACATACTTTTATGCAAGATGGAAACCGGTGGAGGTGACGCTTAAGCTGGATGCCGGTGACGGCAGCTTCGACGGCGGGGGACAGACATGTGAGATAGGGGAAAAGGTATATTATAAACAGAAGTTCGGGGAGATTTCTGACAAGCTTCCCGTGCCTGTCCGTTTGGGCTACGAGCTTGCAGGGTGGGGGTACTCGGAGCGGTCGCAGATCCGGGATGTGCTGGATGACAGTTCAGCGCTGCAGGAGACGGCTGATTTCACCTTGTATGCTGTCTGGAAAAAGAAGGAATTATCCGTTTATCTGGATGCCGCCGGCGGCAGCTTTGCAAGTCCCGAAGATGCCCGGATGAAGGCTTTACCGGGAGATACGATAACTTTGCCTGCGCCCACGCGCACGGGGTATACGCTTACGGGCTGGAGGGATGCAGCGGGGAATGAGACGAATGGATCTGCCTGTCAGATTCCGGGGAACGCCGACGCCTCCTTTACGCTGACGGCGGTGTGGCAGGCAAACACGTATCAATTGGAATTTAACAGAAACAGCAGCGGCGCAGGCGGCATGGCGGCACAGACGCTCACCTACGACAGCGCTTTCACCCTGCCTGAAAATCAGTTCGCCCGCACGGGATACAGATTTGCGGGGTGGAATACAAAGGCGGACGGCAGCGGGATTTCCTATGCTGACCGGGCGGCGGTGAAGAATCTGGCGACGAAAGGGTCGGTTACCCTTTATGCCCAATGGACACCGGTTACCTTTTCTGTCAGCTTCGATCCAAATGGCGGGACATTAACGGACAGCGGGGACAGCGGTATGCCTGTCACCTACGATGCCGCCTATGGCGCGCTTCCGGTTCCTGTCAGGAACCGGTATAACTTCAAGGGCTGGTTTACCGCAAGAGAGGGCGGTGAGCAGATGACGGAAACAAGTAAGGTGGAAACGGCGGCGGCGCACACCCTGTATGCACAGTGGGAGTACGCATGGTTTACGCTGTCCTTCGACCTGCGCGGCGGCTCTGGCAGTAAGGACTGCGCGTTCGGGAATATGGAGGGCGGGAAAAAAGAGGGTATCGTGCTGCCGACTGCCATCCCGGAGAGAACAGGCTGGGAATTTCAGGGCTGGAGCGTCAGGCAGGGCACAACGGCGGACGCGGGCTATACGAGAGAGGACATTCAAGGCGGCAGCGCCCCTAAGGTATTGAGCGGCGGCAAAGAGAAGGTGACCCTCTATGCGGTCTGGTACAGCGATACGCCGGTCCTGCGCTATGATGCCAACGTGGTCGGGACGGACGGCGGTGTGTCGGGTATGCCGCTCGATGCGCAGATGAATAACGGGAGCGTGACTGTCTCGACGCAGAGACCGTCCCGGACAGGTTATACCTTTATGGGATGGGCGCTTACGCCGGACGGACAGGCATTATATAAAAAGGAGGGGGAAAATAAAACAGAAACCATAAACTCCGCGGTCTCCGTGATACTGTATGCGGTGTGGAAAGCGGATGAAGCGCCGGGCGTAGGCACGTTTTCATCAAACTATGAATGCAAATATCTTAAGGGCGGCAAGTGGCATTTTACTACGCTGAAAACGGCGTTGGCTGAGGTTCCCGCAGGTAGTGAGATTGTGCTGCTCAAAAATATTGCGGGGAAGGATGCGGCAGGAAACAGTGAAATGGCCCTGTCCGTGTCGAAGAACTTTACACTGAATCTGAATAAATATAAGCTGGATTATGACGGGACGGTTTCCTTTTCCGGCTCCGGCGGAGAGATTACGATAAAAAACGGAAACGTGGGAAGCCTGTTTGTGGTAAAAAGCGGTGCGAAAGTGATAGTGGACAGTGTACGTTTTCCGGGGGATAACACGGATGGCACGGATATCAGGACAGAGGGAAGCGGAACGCATCTGACGCTGCAGGGGAAGACGGTAGTCCTGGACAGGACATTGCGGATCGGCCAGGGCACAACCCTGCATGTCAAGTATGCGGAGATTGGCGTGGAATGCAAAACGAAGACAAAATGTGTGTTTGAGGTTGACGGTGGAACCCTGGAGATTGATGACGGCTATTTCTATGTAGGAGCCTTGAAGAAAGACGACAGTTCATCTTCGGCGACAAACCTGATTGTCTCAAAAAACGACAATCCGGCGTCGGTTTATAAACTGCGCGGCGGGTACTTTGGCGGCGAGACGTACAATGCTGGAGACTCGACGGGCCGGGGGCTTAGTTATTATAGCGCTACAAGTGCTGAGGGGCGCTATGTCGTATGCCATCCGACCGTGCAATACAACGGAAATAAAGAAAAGGACCTTAGAGGTATGCCATCCATTCCCTGGCTTCGTACATGGTTCTATAGCCCTGCGGACGCCGTTTTACCCTCCGCGGACTGTTGGGAAATATCGGACGGTGGGCGTTCGCCGCGCAAAGTAGAGGAGAAAGAGATTGGCAACGACGACTATGTTTCCGAAAACACATGGTTTAAGCTTCTTAAGGGTGTTACTCTTAACAAAGGTCTGGTTCTGGACAAACAGGATCACAGGTCGGTGATCGACTTGAACGGCAATGAAATCCAGGTGCAGGTACAGGAGGGTGTTTCTCTCGATTCCTTTGTCCTGAAAGGAGGGATGCTGAACGCTTCGAGGGGAATGGTGAAATCCATGACTTTAAAGCACGGCACGGTGGAAGCGGATGTGCAGATTATGAACTGGGGAGAAATTGTTCTGGATGATGTGATCTTAAAGCGCGGCGCGACCATTTATATAGGTAAGAATTGGAAGGCGGATTTTGAGGCCAGCTATGTAACCAATGAGAAGGATTTTGGCGGTACGAAGCTGGTGCAGGAAGGAGAAATGAGATACAATTGTTACCCTTACAGGGCAGTAGAACAGGGGACGCCCCGTGTGACTTTCCACGCAAACTATCCGGGGGAAAGTCTGCAGGAGGAACAGACCATAGTGCTGGATCAGGCGATAGGGAGCGTGTATAAGATTCCGGCAGCATCCGGTTTCGCGGTACCCGGCTATGTTTTCGATTATTGGAACACGAAACAGGACGGAACCGGGGAGCGTATTACCTCACAGATAAAGTACCATGACAGGGATGTCACAGATCTCTATGCCGTCTGGCGCAGGACTTACGTCACGGCAGTTTTTGACAGAAACGGCGGGGAGTGGAAAGATCAGGCAGCTCTTGGCGTGACGCAGGATGCGGCAATCGCCGCGCGCAATGTGCCTTACAGCATGGCGCTGGGGGCGCTGCCTACGGTATCCCGTGACGGATACGGCTTTGCGGGCTGGTATACGGAAAAAACCGGCGGCAGTCAGGTGTATGCGGATACAAAAGTGACGAAGGACCAGACTTACTATGCCCGCTGGACGCCTGCTGACGGTACGAAATATACGGTTGTCTGGCAGGGGGAGGTGACCGGCGGCGAAAGGGAGTTTGGACGGGAGGAACGCTTTGGCAGGACGGACGGGACGGTGCAGCTTAGTGGCCTCATACAGTCTTTCGACGGCTATGCCTATTCGGGCTACACGGTGACGCACAGCGGGAAACCGGGAGGAAGTTCAGGTACAGAAGCCGACGCAGCGTTTTCCATCCGGGCGGACGGTTCCCTGGTGGTGACAATAAAGTACAGGTTAAAATATAACGAGGTGGCTGTCACGGTGAAGAGGCAGGATGTGGCGGATGTGGGAGCCGTATCTGCCGAAACCCCGGTATCCGGTGTGAAAATCATTTTGTCGGGTTTGGGGCATGTGGATCAAGGCGGCGCAGCGGTTACAACAGGCAGCATGATGACGAGCGCAGCCGGGACAGCATCTGCTTATTACAAATATGGCAGCGGCGTGACGCTGACGGCGCCGGAGATTGAGGGCTGCCGCTTTGCGGGATGGAGCGGGCATTATACGGCGGCGGAAAATGCGTTGACGTTCTCCATGTCGGACCGGAAAGTGGCGGTTACCGCCCTTTACAAACAGAATGCCAGTGCCGTGGAGAAGAGTCTGGGTCATATCAGGGTTATGACAGAAGGGGAGAAAGTGGCGGCGTCCGGGCAGGACGTCCGGAAGGCGATGCCGCCTGAGGGGGTTCCCTACGGCTACACGTATATCCTGACGTTTACGGCGGAGGAAGGCTACGGGCTGCCTGAACAGATTGCCCTGCAGCGTGGGACAGAGAGCGGAAAGATTTTGACAGACGGGGAAAATGTCACCGGAAACGAAGTTTATAGCAGGTCAGCGGACGGAAAGACCGGTATATTGACCGTGAAAAATGTAAAGACGCCTCTTTACGTGGCAGCGGCGGGAGAGGCGAAGCAGTATACTGTCACTTTCACGGGACAGCATGTGACGGCTTCCCCTGCGGGACCGGTCCATGCGGGTCACGGCAGCGTCTTTATGATGAATCTGACGGCGGAGGATGGGTATGATCTGCCGGATGGACTTACGGTTACTATGGGAGGAAGAGAGCTTACTTTGGGGACGGACTGTACTTACGACACGGTGGACGGTTCGGTCTGTATCGGAGCAGTCACAGGGGATGTTGAAATCTCTGCGGCCGCAGTACCGGCGCCCGCTTCCTATCAGGTGGAGTATTATCTGCAGGATGTGGACGGCGCATACGGTGCGGTTCCTTACGATACGCAACGGTTTTATGACAGGAAGACGCAGGAGACTGTCAGCCTGATAAAAACAGATGGCGCTCTTGGGACAGAATATGAAAAAACTTATAGTGGATATACCTTTGACAGGGATGCGGCGGAAAATGTGACGACAGGTACGGTGGATGCATCAGGCGCCCTTACATTAAAGGTTTGCTATAAGAGAAACGAATACCGGGTTGGCATCGCGGACGGATATTTCTGGGCTGACGGAACGGATGAAGAGAAAACTTACCCGTATGGTTTTCCTGTGGAACTGGCAGTGGAGGAAAAGACAGGATATGACGCTGACTGGTCGGGAGGCGGCGGTCTGGGCGGTCTGGGCAGACAGGTGTCCTTCTATATGCCTGCGAAGGATGTGAAGATCACACCCTCTTACAGGTCGCAGCCGCTTGCCGCTACGGAGGCGGGGCTTACGAACGTACGCTTTACAGAGGGAACGGAGACGACGGCATATTATGAGCAGGAATACAGCGCGGTCATCGAGCCGCTTACCGGCTATGACCTGCCGGCCGGGATTGTCGTGAAGGTGGCGGGAAAGCCGCTTGCCTCCGGGGATTTTACTTATGATCCGGTTACAGGCGCCGTCAGCATCAGGGCGGAAAAGGTGACAGGCAGCATAGAAATCACGGCGTCAGGCGAACGCCAGAGGAAACACGCTGAGATTGCATTTGAAAACAATGAGATGCCGGATGGCAGGAAGATTCTGACGGCTGACAAGATGGCAGAGGAAGTGGCATCAGGGGAGGCATTTCAAGTCAGACTGAGTGTGTTTGCAGAATCCGGCTATGCCCTGCCGGAGCCGGAGAGAGAACCTGACAGCCTTACTGTCACTATGGGCGGCAGGACGCTTGTATGCGGGAGGGACTATACCTATGACAGCGATTCCGGACTGCTGCGCGTACCAAACGTGGTGGAGGACGTGACCGTCAAGGCATCTCCCACGGTCAAAGAGCAGAAAGCGGACTATCGGATCGAGCATTACAAGGAAGACATGGACGGTGTCTACACCCTTGCGCAGCGCGTGCGAAAGGAAGGCATTGTGGGGACGACCGTGACGGCGGGGACGACGGTAGTCCAGCTTAAGAATTATACCGGCTATGCCTATGATGACAGCATTCCGGGAACCGTGGCGTCTGAGGAGGTGAGGGCGGACGGCAGCACTGTGCTGAAACTCTATTATAGTAGAAAGGCCTGTATACTTACCCTGTCAGCCGAGACAGGTATCACCGTGGAGGCGCGGGCAGGGGCAGCAGGCGGCGCATCCGGCGGGATAGAGACTGTACAGCCGGAAGGCAGGAAGGAGATCATATATAAATATGGTCAGAGCGTGACCGTCCGCGTTTCTGATACGACGGAAGGAAACAGCTTTACAGGCTGGTATCAGGCAGGGGAGTCAAAGGGACGCGCCGCCTCCTACAGCCTTGTTATGACGGAGGACCTGACGCTGACAGCTAAATCAGGAGAAAAGCGTTATGAGCTTGTAGTGAATGGAAGCCACGGAAAAAGCAGCCTGGAGGAGGACTGTGAGGAGAATATTTCCGGCGGCACAGAAAAGACGGTGGAGCTTGTGGCGGACACCGGGTATCATCTGCCAACGGCGGTCGTTCTGATTGTGGACGGGGAGGAGTCGCAGGGATATACTTACACGAAGGAATCGGAGAATCTCGCTAAAGTGTCGTTGAGAGTGACCGGGGACACAGAGATTGTGTTTGTGGCGGAGGCGAATCATTACAGGCTGATCCTTGACGCCAACGGCGGCAGGGTGAAGCTTAATGAAACAGATGCGGCAGAAGCGCAGGTTGAAAGGGAAGCGGTGTATGACGCGGCATACGGGGAACTGCCCAAAGCGCAGCGGAGTGGGTATACTTTCCGCGGTTGGTTTACGGAAAAAGCGGGCGGCGAAGAAATTACAGGAGAGAGTGTGCATCTGACGGATGGTGACAGGACGGTTTATGCAAAATGGCGGATGAATCCGAAGAAAGATTCCGGCGAAAGCGGCAGCGTAGATAAAGAGCCGGAGCTGCCGCCCGGGGAGGAAACATCCGGGACAGGACCGGATATGCCGCCTGAGAATCCGGAGAAAGAGGAGCCGGAGACAGAGGATCCTGCGCCTGAAATGAAGACGATACCGTCTGATCTGCCGGAGCGGGAGAAAGAGCCGGAAGACGGTTCCGGTGAGGAAGAGGAAAAGGGCAGCAGTCTTCCGGAAGGAGAAGGAATTGTCACTGTGCCCGCCGTCATGCAGGACGGCAGGCTGACACCGGAGGACAAAAAAGTCTGGAAAGCAGGGGAAGCGGATATCCGTACGGTGGTATTTACCGTTATGGACAGTGCAGTGATCGTGCATATGAATAATGTAGAGGGGACAGCCTGTGTGGCAGCGGTAACTGACGCGGCGGCTGCCGCCAATGCGGTGATGCGGGCAGAGGAGTACAGGAGACTTACCGCGGGGGATGTCATAGAGATCAGAATAGATGTGACCCCTTACGACGATCAGGTTTCCGGACAGGACAGACAGCTTATACAGGCACAGGCGGCAAAGTCTGCCAATGCGCCGCTGACGGTAGAAGGAGAAGACGGCGCGCAGGATCCCGCAGGAACAGAGGACGGGCTGACGGTTGGCCTGTACATGGATATCTCCGTATTTATGCGGATTAATGAGGAGCCGTGGCAGGAGATTCATATTACCGGACAGCCGGTTGGGATTGTCGTGCAGATACCGGAAAGTCTTCTGGAGGATTCCGCAGATGGGAAATTCTGTATATTGCGGGTTCACGACGGGGAATGCGACCTGTTGGAGGATATGGATGAGATGCCGGAGACCGTTACCTTTGAGAGCGGGCTGTTCTCTGTCTATGCAGTCGCATATACACGAAAAACAGCAGATACTGATACCGGTATGACTGTCGGAGCGCGGGCAGGCAGGACATCTGCGTGCGGCCTGTGTCATATCTGCCCTGCACTTTTAGGGATCTGTTATTTCATCTGGCTGCTTTTAGCTGTGGCAACAGCTGTTGCGATCAGGCTGTTTTACATGAGAAAGCAGAAGAAAAAGGAGGAAAGAGAGAAGGAAGATGTATAAGACAGGCAGGACGTATAAGACAAGGAAGACGTATAAAACGAAGAAGACGTATTAGACAGGCAGGACGTATAAGATAAGGAGTTAGCAGAAAGTTTTATAAAGGCAGCCCCGGGCAGGAGAAACCGGATCGTTTCTTCGCCCGGGGTTTTGCTGTGTATGGCAGAAATCGTTTCGGGGGAAGTTTAAGTCCCGTTTAAGGGACTCATAAAATGCTATAGTGTTTCCAGCAAGGGGGTGTGACAGATGAACAGGGGTTTAAGCATAATCACGGTGTTACTGGTTCTGACTGCCGCTTTCTGTGTGAGCGGAACGGTGATGAGCAAGGAACGGAAGGACTACACGCAGGAAAATGAAAGATATGCGCTGCTCGAGGATGCTTTCAGGGAGCGGACGAGAGGGATTCTGGAGGAGCGCGGGTATCGAAACAGCGGCGTGACAGTCACCTGGACGAGAGAGAGCGGAAGCGCGAGAAGCTATCGGGTAGAGATTCATCACAGAGGAATCGGTAATCTTTGTGATGACGAGAGGGAGAGCCTGACCGAGGCGCTGCACTCCGAGACATTCTGCAAAGAGGTGGAGGAGCTTAAGATTGTTTATACATGATATACGAGCGGATTCCGAAAATATCCTGTCTGTGATGTTGACAGATTAGAACATTTGTTCTATAATCAATAAAAGGAACAAATGTTCTAAATGGCTGATTCTTTGGGAGCAGGCTGCTGAGTCTGCTCCGTGGGAAAAAGAAAAGAGCCACAGTGAAAACCATTTAGGAAAGAATTGCGGAGCAATTCTTTGTCGCAGACTGTCAGGTCTGCGCTGTGGGAAAAAGAAAAGAGCCACAGTGAAAACCATTTAGGAAAGAATTGCGGAGCAATTCTTTGTCGCAGACTGTCAGGTCTGCGACGTGGATAGACATTTCAATATTTTGGGATTATACTAATATAGAAAATTCACGAAAAAGGAGATTCCTATGAGACATAATCCCAGACCACAGGAAATGTACAGGCATTTTAAGGGCAATTTATACCAGATCCGCTGTCTTGCGAAGAATAGCGAGACGAGGGAACTGATGGTGGTTTATCAGGCGATGTACGGCACTTTCGAGATATTTGTGCGGCCGTTGTCCATGTTTATGGAGGAGGTAGACCGGGAGAAATATCCCGATGCCAGACAGAGATACCGCTTTGAGCTGCTGCTGGATATGGAGGACGAGGAAGCGGCCTCTTTGCCGGAACTTTCCGGGCAGGAGGAGACAGCCGGTTTATCCGCAGATGCGGCCAAAGATAAGCGGACGGCGGATTGTGTCACAGCGGATGTCATACCCGAAACTGTGCCGGTCGAGACAGAGCCGGAGGAAGAACAACTGAATATTGATCCTCTGGTGTTGGCGTTTCTTGACGCGGATTCCTATGAACAGAGGCTTATGATTCTCGATTCCCTTCACAACCGGATCACGGACAGCATGATTAATACCATGGCGGTAGCGTCGGATCTGGAGATCAAGGAGGGAGATCTGGAGGACAGATATCTGGAACTCTGGAATTGTCTGCGCACATTTGAAAAATTCGAGTGCAACAGGTTGAGATAAGCCGCTTTCTGTACGAACCGCAAGCCCCCGCCGGAGAGATCCCGGATGGGGGTGCTTTATGGCTTACGAACTGGAAAACAAACTTGTGGTGGGCGTTTCGTCCAGAACGTTGTTTGATCTGACATTTGAAAACAAAATATTTGAAGAAGAGGGCATGGAGGCGTACAGCCGCTATCAGGTGGAGCATGAGGACGAATTGCTCCGTCCCGGTCCCGGCTTTCCGCTGGTGCGGGCGTTGTTGCATTTGAATGAGCTGCCGGGTATGGAAGGGCGTGTGGAAGTGATCATTATGTCCAGAAACAGTCCGGACACATCGCTTCGTGTCTTTAAGGCGATCAGGCATTACGGCCTGCGCATTACACGGGCAGTATTGTCCGGGGGAGCACCGCTTGCCCCGTATCTGACAGCATTTAAGACGGATCTCTTTCTGTCGGCATGGGAGGAGGATGTACAGCGTGCCATCGACTCGAATATTGCGGCGGGCATTATCTGTACGGAAGGAATTTCGACCTATGACTGTGATCACAGGATCAGACAGATCAGAGTGGCATTCGATGGCGACGCGGTACTATTTTCAGACGAGTCCGAGAGAATTTTTCAGGAGCAGGGTCTGGAGGCATTCGAGGAAAACGAGAGACGGAATGCGGATAACCCTTTGCAGGCCGGACCTTTTGCCAGATTTTTGAAAACATTGTCGGAACTTCAAAATAATTACCCGGAAGAAGAAAGCCCGATCAGAACCGCGCTTGTCACCACAAGGTGCGCGCCGGCTCACGAGCGCGTTATCCGCACGCTGCGGGCGTGGGATGTGCGCATTGACGAGGTGTTTTTTCTGGGAGGAATACGGAAGAAGGACGTGCTGCATGCATTCGGTGCGCATATCTTTTTTGACGATCAGCCTGCCCACACGCTTCCGGCTTCCGAGGTGGTGCCCTCTGCCCGGGTTCCCTATAAAAACACAGAAGCCGCAGGGGAGACAGAGGAGAAGGACAGCAGTTAAAAGGGCCTGACGGCCCGGCCGTGTATGGCAACGCTAAAGGAATATTACAATATGAAGTATACAGAGATTGTTTCCGCTGAATTTATAGAGCGGCCCAACAGGTTTATCGCCTATGTGGATCTGATGGGCGTGCGGACGAAGGTGCATGTGAAAAATACAGGCAGGTGCAGGGAGCTTCTGACGGATCATGCCAGAGTGTATCTGGAGAAGAGCGGCAACGCCTCACGCGCCACCGCATATGATCTTGTGGCGGTGGAGAAGGACGGGCGTCTGGTCAATATGGACTCCAATGCACCGAACAAGGCTGCGGGCGAATGGCTGCGGGCGGGTGGACTTTACAGGGACGTCAGTCTGGTCCGGCCGGAGAAGACCTTTGGCAGTTCCCGGTTTGATTTCTATGTGGAAAGCGAATCCGGAAGGAAGGCTTATATCGAGGTAAAGGGCGTGACTTTAGAGCGGGAAGGCGTGGCGGCGTTTCCCGACGCGCCCTCCGAACGTGCGGTTAAGCATGTGGAGGAGCTGATTGAGGCGCGCAGGCAGGGATATGAGGCGTATCTTCTGTTTGTGATCCAGATGAAAGGCGTTTGTTTTGTGGAGCCAAATTGGGATACCCAGCCGGCTTTTGGAGAGGCGCTTAAGCTGGCGAGAAGAGCGGGTGTGAGGCTGCTTGCCTATGATTGTCTGGTGAGGGAGGACAGTATGGAACTGGATGCCCCGCTGCCTGTGTTTCTGGACAGTCTGGACAGAATCGCCAGGCCTCTGCTTGCATGGTATGACGCGGGCAGACGCATCCTGCCGTGGCGGGAGGAGCCGACCCCCTATCATGTGTGGCTTTCGGAGATCATGCTGCAGCAGACAAGAGTGGAGGCGGTGAAACCCTATTACGACCGTTTTTTACAGGCGCTGCCTGATATACGGAGTCTGGCGGACGTGGAGGAGGAGAGACTTCTCAAACTGTGGGAAGGTCTTGGGTATTATAACCGGGCCAGAAATCTGAAAAGCGCGGCGCAGATCCTCGTTTCGGAGTACGGAGGAGAGATGCCTGATGATTATGAGAAGATTCAGGCGCTGCCGGGGATCGGCAGCTATACGGCGGGAGCCATCGCTTCCATCGCATTCGGCCGGCCCTATCCTGCGGTGGACGGTAACGTACTGCGGATTCTTTCAAGACTTCGGAGTGACGACCGGGATATTCTGAATGCGAAGGTGAAGAAAGCGGTGGAGGACGAACTGCTTGACGTGATGCCAGAGGACCGGCCCGGCGACTTCAATCAGGCGCTTATGGAGCTTGGCGCGATGGTGTGCATACCGAACGGCGCGCCTAAGTGCGGGGAATGTCCGTGGATGGAACTGTGCCTTGCGAGAGCGGAGGGACGGACGGCGGAATTTCCGAAGAAGGCGAAAAAGAAACCGAGAAGTATTGAGAAAAAAACGATTCTGGTGATACAGGACGCAGAGCGGGTGGCGCTGCGTAAGAGGCCGGAGAAGGGGCTTTTGGCAGGTATGTATGAATTTCCTTCTCTGGAGGGACACTGTGAGGAGGCGGAGGTATCCGCTTATCTCAAGGAGATTGGCCTTTTGCCCATCAGAATAAGAAAACTTCCGCCTGCGAAGCATGTGTTTACCCATAAAGAATGGCATATGACGGGGTATTTAATCCGGGTGGATGAGCTTGCGGCGATGGGGCAGGAGCCGGAGGGCTTCGTCTTTGTGGAGCCGGAGCAGACGCGGACAGACTACCCGATTCCCTCAGCCTTTGCAGCCTATGCTGAACGGGTGGAGATGAGAAGGGGGAAGGAAGCGCGGCTGCTGTGAGGCCGGATGCAGGAATGTAAAAATAAGGAAAACATAAGAATTTTGAAAGAATATACGGGGAATTATATGCTAGAATAGACAAAGGCTGTTTAGCGGGAAACGATTTACAGAATCAGAAATGAGAAAGGTATGGATATTTTGGCATGAAATTATTATCTGTAGCAATACCCTGTTATAATTCGGAGAAATATATGAAGAAGTGCATTGAGTCGCTGCTGCCCGGAGGCGAGGATGTGGAGATACTGATAGTGGACGACGGCTCCACTGACGGGACGGGAGAGATCGCGGACGCTTACGAGAGACTCTATCCATCCATCGTTAAGGCGATCCATAAGAAAAACGGCGGGCACGGCTCCGCTGTAAATGCAGGGCTTTCCTGCGCATCCGGTCTCTTTTATAAGGTGGTGGACAGCGACGACTGGGTGAAAGAGAGCGCTTACCTGAAAATTCTTGAGACGCTGCGGGACATCGTTGCGGGAGATACCACACTCGACATGCTGATCAGCAACTTTGTCTATGAAAAGGAAGGTGAAAAGAAGCATAAGGTGATGAAATACCGCCATGCGCTTCCGCAGGACCGGATATTTGGCTGGAATGATGTGAAGCATTTTCATAAGGGGCAGTACATTCTTATGCATTCCGTTATTTTCCGCACGAAACTCCTTCGGGAGTGTGGGCTGGAACTGCCGGAAAACACCTTCTATGTGGATAATATTTTCGTGTTTGAGCCGCTGCCTTTCGTGAAAAACATGTATTATCTCGATGTGAATTTTTATCGCTATTATATAGGCAGAGAAGGCCAGTCGGTCAACGAGGAAGTAATGATCGGCAGGATAGACCAGCAGATTAAAGTGAATAAAATCATGATAGACTATCTCGTGGATAAAAAGGCGAAGATCTGCGCGAAGAGCAAGCTGAAAAAATATATGATTAACTATCTGGAAATTATCACGGTTATTTCTTCTATCATGCTCATACGCTCCGGCACGGAGGAAAATCTGGAGAAGAAAGCGGAGCTTTGGACGTATATCAGGCAAAAGGATATCGGCCTGTATATGAGACTGCGTTACGGGGTGCTCGGCAATTCCATGAACCTGCCGGGAAAAGGCGGCAGAAAGATATCCGTGGAGAGCTACAAGATCTGCAGGCGGTTTTTTAAGTTCAATTAGAGAAAACTTGGTTAACATAAGTTTAATTAAAGAAAGCCCGGTTAACAAAACGAAATTATAAAAGCGCAATTAAAAACGCAATAACGCAATAAAAGAAAGAAGAGGGTGCCCCTCAGTCATTTCATGACTTTGGGACACCCTCCATGATTTCCGGAGTGTTGCTGCCAGCGGTGACTCTATACGAGCGTACCGGGTTTGTGTTTGCGCTTGCGTTGTACGCCGTGGTAAAAATGGAGGAGCACATCGGAGCGGTATACGATACCGTACATCACGGCGGCCATGATAAAGGCAGTGGTCACGTCGAAGACGGAGTGCTGCTTGATAAACATGGTTGACAAAACAATCGAAGCGCACAGGATAAAGGAACCAATGCGGATCCCCTTTTTCTTTTCCAGCCGCGAACTCTTCATAACCGCGATGTGGCAGCCGAGAGAGTTATACACGTGAATGCTGGGCCAGAGGTTTGTCGGCGTATCCGCACGGTAAAGCGAAGATACCAGTCTCGTGCAGATGTTATCTCTGGGCATAACGACGGGACGAAGATCGTGTCCGTTTGGCCAGAGGGTGCTGACGATCAGAAATACGGTCATTCCCGTAAAAAGGAAGGTGCACGCCCTGAAATAGTCGTCTTTATCCCGGAAGAAAAAGTAGACCACCACCACGGCGACATAGGCGAACCATAACAAGTAGGGGATGACAAACGCTTCGCAGAAAGGAATAAAGTCATCCGGTCTGAAATGAATCAGCCGGTAGTGGCTGGTTACTGTTTTTTCCAGATAGGTGAACCACTGCATATACACGATCCCGTAAAGGATGAGCGGCAGTGCATGTCTGTATTTTTGCCAGAGGTTTTCAAGTTTCTTTTTCATTTTCATATATAGAGTTCCTCATTTTGCCGGTCAGCCGGATGGCTCTGCCGCCGGTATGCTGTTTCCTTTCAGACGGAAAGCATTCATCCGTCCGATTTCCTGATGACATGTTACATCATAGCAGATAAAGGGGAAAAGTCAAAATAAGATTTCCATAAAGTTTTCTTAATTTTCCATAAAAATCTGTCCAATCTGTCAAAGATATATTGCGGGCGGGGCGGTTTCCGCAGTTTCCGCGGCGAAACATAAATTTTGTTTGCAATACATAGCATAATACTTTATAATATTGTTTTGAAATTGCCTCTATATTATTTATACATATTTATACAGTTATATAAATATAGAGGGAACAGATGAGAGTATAAGGGTGGAAACTATCAGAAAGGCGGGAACGAGGAATGTATTCATTGGATGAGGTAAGAAATGTTGATCCGGAGATTGCGCAGGCGATTGTGGACGAGCAGAACAGACAAAATTCACATATTGAGCTGATTGCTTCTGAAAACTGGGTGAGTAAGGCGGTTATGGCGGCTATGGGCAGCCCTCTTACGAATAAATATGCAGAGGGGTATCCGGGCAAGAGATATTACGGCGGCTGCGAGTGCGTGGACGTGGTGGAGGAGATTGCCAGGGACCGCGCGAAAGAGCTTTTTGGCTGTGAGTATGTTAATGTGCAGCCTCATTCCGGCGCGCAGGCGAACATGGCGGTTTTCTTCGCAGTATTGGAGCCGGGCGATACCTTCATGGGCATGAATCTGGATCACGGCGGCCATCTTTCCCACGGTTCACCGGTCAACATGTCGGGCAAGTATTTCAAGTGCGTGCCCTACGGTGTCAATGACGACGGGTTCCTCGATTACGATCATGTGAGAAAAATTGCACTGGAGTGCAAACCGAAGATGATTGTGGCTGGCGCGTCCGCTTATGCCAGAACCATTGATTTCAAGAAATTCAGGGAGATTGCAGACGAGGTCGGTGCGGTGCTGATGGTGGATATCGCGCATATCGCCGGACTTGTGGCGGCAGGGCTTCATCCGAGTCCCATTCCCTATGCCCATGTAACGACGACTACTACCCATAAGACCCTGCGCGGTCCCCGCGGCGGCATGATTATGTCCAGTCAGGAAGTGGCGGATAAATATAACTTCAACAAGGCTATTTTCCCGGGGACACAGGGCGGGCCGCTGATGCATGTGATCGCGGCGAAGGCGGTGTGCTTCAAGGAGGCGCTTTCCGATGACTTTAAGGTGTACATGAAGAATGTGGCGGATAATGCGCAGGCGCTCTGCAAGGCATTGCAGGCGAGAGACATCCGCATTGTTTCCGGCGGTACGGACAATCATCTGATGCTGGTAGATCTGACCAATTATGACCTGACGGGAAAAGCGCTTGAGAAGCTGCTTGACGAGGCGCATATCACGGCCAACAAGAATACCATTCCCAACGATCCGAAGTCTCCTTTTGTGACAAGCGGCATCCGTCTGGGTACGCCGGCAGCTACTTCACGCGGGTTAAATACGGCGGATATGGAACAGGTGGCGGAGGCCGTTTCCATTGTCATTAAGGAAGGGGAAGCAGGCATCGGCAAAGCACAGGCCATTATCAGGACATTGACGGATAAGTATCCGCTGGTATAAGTGTGAAGGAAAACGCTAAGCTCGAAAGAACCTCGCTAAGTGTTTTCAGGTTTCACACAAGAGAATGCCAAAGAGCGGCATTCTCTTCATGACAAATGGGAAAATTGCAGTAAACTGCTCAGACATGGAGGATAACAATGATTCAAATAGCGGTTTTGGGATACGGCACCGTGGGCAGCGGCGTCGTGGAAGTGATTGAGACGAATAAAACGGACATCAATAAAAAAGCGGCGGAGGATCTGTCGGTTAAATATATTCTTGACTTGCGGGATTTTCCGGGAGATCCTTACGAGAGTAAGGTAGTGCATGATTACAGTGTGATTCTGAACGATCCGGAGGTAAAAATCATTTGTGAGACTATGGGCGGTACGAAGCCGGCTTATGATTTTACGAAACAGGCGCTGCTTTTGGGGAAGAGCGTGTGTACATCCAACAAGGAGCTTGTCGCAGCACACGGGCCGGAACTCATAAAAATCGCTAAGGAGAATCACTGCAACTATCTCTTTGAGGCCAGTGTGGGCGGGGGCATCCCGATTATCCGACCGATCAACTATTCCCTGACGGCGGAGCATATCGACAGCATCACGGGAATCTTAAACGGAACGACCAACTACATTCTGACCAAGATGGACAGGGAGGGCGCTGATTTTGAGGATGTTCTGAAAGAGGCGCAGGAGAAGGGCTACGCGGAGAGAAATCCCGAGGCCGATGTGGAAGGCTATGACGCCTGCCGCAAGATCGCTATTCTCTCGTCTCTTATGTCCGGCAGGAATGTGAGTTACGAGGATATTTATACAGAGGGAATCACGAAAATTACTTCGGCTGATTTCAAGTATGCGAAACAGATGAATAAGTCCATCAAACTGCTGGCTCTCAGCAGAGATACGCAGGACGGCTTTTTTGCCATGGTTGCCCCTTTCCTGATTTCAAGGGAGCATCCGCTTTACAGTGTAAACGATGTGTTTAACGCGGTTTATGTGCACGGAAATATGCTGGGAGATTCCATGTATTACGGCCGCGGGGCGGGCAAATTGCCGACGGCCAGCGCGGTGGTTTCCGACGTGGTGGACTGCGCGAGACATCAGGGCAAAACCATCATGTGCTTCTGGGATGAGGAAAAGGTGGAAGTCGCGGACGTGACGAGCGCGAGGAGAAAATTCTTTGTCCGGATAGCGGCGGACCAGCGGGAGGCAGCGATGGCAGTCTTTGGCGCGATGGCGGAAGTGAATGTAGGGCTGATGAAGGAATTTGGCTTTATGACACAGGAGATGACCGAGAAAGAATTTAATGAGAAGATAGAAAAAACAGGCGGATGCATCAACAGAATCCGGATCATGGCGTAGCAGGGGGAAAGGACATGAATAAGGTAGTTAAATTTGGCGGCAGCTCTCTGGCGAGCGCGGAGCAGTTTAAAAAGGTGGGCGCGATTATCCGCGCGGACAAGGAACGCAAATTTGTGGTGCCCTCTGCGCCCGGTAAGAGGTCGTCAGATGACACGAAGGTTACGGATATGCTGTACGCCTGCTATGAGCTTGCGGAGAAGGGACAGGATTTTACCGGACAGATGCAGGCGATCAGGGACAGATATCAGGAAATCATAGACGGACTGGGCCTGAAACTTTCTCTGGATAAGGAGTTTAAAGGCATCGAAAAGAACTTTAAGGAAAAGGCAGGATCCGACTATGCGGCTTCCCGCGGCGAATATTTGAACGGCATTATTATGGCGCAGTATCTGGGTTATGAGTTCGTGGACGCGGCGACGGTAATCCGCTTTAAGGCGGACGGAGAGCATGACGCGGAGCTGACAAACCAGTTGCTAAAGGAGCGGCTTGCAGGCGTGGAGTCTGCTGTGATTCCCGGCTTTTACGGCGCTTATGAGGACGGAAGGGTAAAGACCTTTTCCAGAGGCGGTTCCGATATCACAGGCTCCATTGTAGCGAGGGCGATCAAGGCGAATGTCTACGAGAACTGGACGGACGTTTCGGGTGTGCTTGTGGCTGACCCCAGGATTATTTATAAGCCGGAGGGTGTGGAGACGATTACATACAGGGAACTGCGGGAGCTTGCCTACATGGGATTTTCGGTTCTGCACGAGGACGCCATTTTTCCGGTCAGGAGCGAGGGGATTCCGATCAACATCCGAAACACCAACGCGCCGGAGGACAACGGCACATGGATCGTGGAGAGCACCTGTCAGAAGTCAAAGTATGTGATTACCGGTATTGCGGGAAAGAAAGGATTTTGCGCGGTCAATATAGAGAAGGAAATGATGAACTCGGAGATTGGTTTCGGGCGCAAGGTGCTGCAGGCCTTTGAGGAGAATGAGATTTCCTTTGAGCATGTGCCTTCCGGTATCGACACCATGACGGTGTTTGTGCATCAGGACGAGTTTATGCACAAGGAGCAGAAAGTGGTTTCCGGCATTCACAGGCTGGCGGATCCGGATTCCATCGACATAGAGGCGGATCTGGCTCTGATAGCGGTGGTGGGACGCGGCATGAAATCCACCAGAGGCACGGCGGGAAGGATCTTTTCCGCGCTGGCGCACGCAAACGTCAATGTCAAGATGATTGATCAGGGTTCCAGCGAGCTGAATATTATTATCGGTGTGGCCAATGCCGATTTTGAGACGGCGATCAAGGCGATTTATGATATTTTTGTGATTTCTCAGATTTAAAAGGTTCAAATATAGCGGAGTGTATCTTAAAAAGGACAAAAAAATTGTTTATTTTTTGTCCTTTTTGTGCTAATATAACAGATATATTGTACAAATAGCATAAATAAATTTGGATTTCAATGATTTTGGAGGGCACAATGGCAAATAAACCGTTAGAGTCGCTGGTATATACCAATGACAATTGCGTGGGGTGCAATAAGTGCATATCCGCATGTCCGGTACTGACGGCAAACCGCGCGGCAGAGGAAAAAGGGAAAAATAAGATTCTTGTGGACGGCAGCCAGTGCATCAGCTGCGGCGCCTGCTTTGATGCCTGCGCACACAATGCGAGAAGCTATAACGACGACACGGAGCGTTTCTTTGAGGACTTAAAGAAGGGAGAAAAGATTTCCCTTCTGCTTGCTCCCGCTTTTCTGGCGAACTATCCGAAGGAATATGCTTCGGTTTTAGGCGGTCTTAAAAAGCTCGGTGTCAACCGCATTATCAGCATCAGTTTTGGCGCAGATATCACCACATGGGGATATGTCAAGTACATAACGGAGCATAATTTTAAGGGCGGCATTTCGCAGCCCTGTCCCGCGGTGGTGGGGTACATAGAAAAGTTTCTTCCGGAGCTGATTCCCAGTCTGATGCCGGTGCATTCTCCGATGATGTGCGGCGCGATCTATGTGAAGAAGTATATGAAGGTGCCGGACAAGCTTGCCTTTATCAGTCCGTGCATTGCGAAAAAGAATGAGATCGACGATCCGAACTGTGGCGGCTATGTTTCGTACAACGTGACCTTTGACCATCTGATGAAGTATGTGAGGGAGCACGGTATTTCCGGCCCTGCGGTGACCGATGAGATCGAGTACGGTCTCGGCTCCATTTATCCCATGCCCGGCGGCCTGAAAGAAAATGTTTACTGGTTCTGCGGCGAGGATATTTTTATCAGACAGATTGAGGGCGAGGAGCACGCTTACAGATTCCTGTCTGACTATAAGAGAAGAGTACTGGGAAATAAAGAGCTGCCGTTTATGGTGGATGCGTTAAACTGCGCGAAGGGCTGTATTTACGGGCCGGGCGTGGAGGAGGAGAAGACGAAGTCTGACGACACCCTCTATGAATTACAGAAGATCAGAGAGGCCAGCAAGAAGAATGATAAGAGACACGCATTCAGCAGGAGCCTGACGCCGAAACAGAGACTGGCGAAATTCAACAAGCAGTTTGCGGCACTGGATATCAATGATTTTATCAGACATTACACGGATAAATCTTCGATGGTGACGGCGAGGAAGCCAAGCGCCTCCGAGCTTGAGGAGATTTATGTATCCATGGATAAGCGAACGGATGCGGAACGCAGCATAGACTGCTCTGCCTGCGGATACGACACCTGTAAGAAGATGGCTACTGCGATTCATAACGACTGCAATAACATCTATAACTGTATTCAGTTTGTAAAGAGCGAGGTGGAGAAAGAGGGCGAGATCGCGAGGACGATGGCGGCCGAAGTGGAGCAGAAAAACGCTGAGTTACAGGAGAAAAATGAAAAAATTGCCGGACTGATCGCCGAAGTGCAGGTGGATTTTGACAGTCTGGATATCTCTATCAGCGAAATGTCCGAGGGCAATAACAGCAATGCGGAGGAGAGCACGGGGATCTCGGCTTCCATGAGCGATGTGGTGAGCTTCTGCGATCAGTTGAATGAGGCGCTCGGAAAGATACAGAGCCTGCTCGGCAGACTGGAAGAAAACAATGAGGAAATCACGAATGTGGCGGAAGAGACGAATCTTCTTGCGCTGAACGCGAGCATTGAGGCGGCCAGAGCCGGGGAGTCCGGAAGAGGCTTTGCCATCATTGCCGAAAATATTAAAAAGCTGGCAGACTCATCCAAGGACACGGCCAGCGATTCAGACGCGAACAAAGAACAGATCCAGACGGCCATTTCCGAGCTTCTGTCAGATGCGAAGAAGCTGATCAGCGTTATTGACGGCGTGAATCTGCGTGTCACGAATCTGGCGGCTTCCACGGAGGAGATTGCGGCGTCGGCAGATATGGTGAGTACGATTTCGGGTGACCTCAAAGAGAAGCTGGCACAGTTAAACAGTTAAATACGGGAAGGAAGACGAGATATAAAAAGGACCGGCGCATGGACACGCCGGTCTTTCTTTATGGGAAACCGGAAGGCAGTTCGCTCCGGTTTGTACATTAATAACCAAGCTCTTCCCCGACAAGATAGACCTTGATACGGCCGAGATGCATACTGCGTCTTGTCACGACAACCTGACAGCAGAAACATTCCGGGGAAAGGCAGTCGTGGCAGACGCCGGCTGAGGCGCAGGGGAGATTTCGCTCCAGACGAATCGCATTGGCGGGAGAGGCCGTGTTTCTGACTCTTGCCACGCCGCTTTCTGTATCGGGAACTACCTTATTCATGCCGGCGACAACGATGACATTGGAGGGACCCTGGATCAGACAGGCTACGCGGTTGCCGTTGCCGTCGATATTGATCAGCTGGCCGTCCAGCGTGATGGCGTTTGTACTCATAAGAAAATAGTCGGCAAGAACGGTTCTTCCGTAGATCTGTCGGGATTCTTCCGGTGTTTTCGCGGCGCTCCGGTCCAGCAGCTCATAAGAGCCGCCGTGGATCGCGTCTATCAGGCCGCACTCTTTCAGGGTTTCGCTGCCGCCCCAGCCGATGATGGCGCCCGAAGGCATGGCACCGAGAATCGCCTCGACGCAGGCTGCCGACGTATCAAAGTAATAGCCTTCCATATTTCTTTTTTCCAGATTTTTAATAATGGTTTCCGCCTGTCTGGCCAGCGCAGTTTTTTTTGGTGACATTTGTATTTCCTCCGTACCATACGATATGTTTTGTAATGCTTTTCAACCATTGTATCACTGTACCCCGGAGTGGTGCAAGCAGGGAATTAGTATCATAAGACTACCGCACCAGATCGTCAGTGATGCATACGAAACCGGGTACGGATGTGAATGGGGATTGCCATGCGGCATTTGCAATTCCCGTTTCAGGGATTAAATTAACTGTTAATTTACATAAATATATAATATAATGAGAAAACAACAGACGATATAAAGGAAAGAGAAAAAACTTTAAAAAATTTCAAAAAATGTGTTGACAAATCAGTGCGAAGTGCTATAATAAACTCATAAAGAAACACTTCACATAGATAAACTAAAAGAAAGGGAGGTACGGTCCACCAAAAACTTAAAGTAACACATCAGAGAAGTACAAGTGAATAGGAGGCCACTAAAAGACGAGCGGAATCGAGTACATGGTAAAGGATGGCGAATCAGAAAACGAGTCCCGGGAAAGCTCCCACAGAAGGGGAAGAGAGAACGGATAACAGAGACGAGAAGAGATCCGAGGGGAGAGAGGGAACAGGACGCCACAGTATCAGGGATACGAGAGAAGAGATGGAAAGAGGACGTGAGGGAAAAGACGGAGGTAAAGGCCATTGGACAATGAGTTTTAGAAACGGGTATTGATTCCTTAGAGAATGAATACCCGTTTCGCATTGTCTTTCTTTATTTTATTGGAAATTGCGACAGTGCAAACCATTCAAGGAGAATGCAAAGCATTCTCTGAATCGTCGCTGTCTGGCGACGATTTTCTATTTTCTTATGGGAATCTTAATAAAATCGGGGTGGCTTTTCCACTAAAAATGGGTTATAGTATACTTATGCATACTATATCTTGTATGCGATGGAGTTTAAGGGTCTGTTATATAGAAAGCGACGGATAAAAGATATCAGAAAGGACATGGTTACAGCCGATGGGAAAGCTGCATAAGAGAAGAAAGGGATATTCGGACGAGGAGCTGGATGAAGAAGAAGCGGATTTTGAGGATGAAGAAGGGGAAGAAGACGAGATAGAGGAAGAGGATGACGAAGATGATGAAGACGAAGAGGATGACGAGATAGATGACGAGGACGAAGAGTATGACGAGGAGGAGGAACGCCGCGCGTACAGGCGCAGGCGCAGGATCCGCAATCAGATTATAGTTTATCTTGTGATCTTTTTTGTGGCGGCCGGGATTGTCGGGGGCGGCATTGCGGTCGGAAGAAAGGCGGCTTCTTTTGTAAAACAGAAGAAACAGGAGGCGGCGGAAGAAAAGGCGAAGGAAGAGGCGGCGGAGCAGCAGGAGCCGGAGGAAGAAATGGTTATTGATACGCCTGAGCCGGTGGAGGAAGAACCGGAGGAGGAAGATATTCTGGGAGAGCTGGCAGAGTCTTATTATTCTGAGATGTCCATTGAGAATAAGGTGGCGGGCCTTTTCATGGTGACGCCGGAGTCGATCACGGGAGTAAAAACAGCCACGCAGGCAGGTGACGGCACGCAGGAGGCGCTGAACCAGTACGCGGTGGGCGGCCTGATTTACTTCGGACAGAACATACTGGATAAAGAGCAGATCACGAAGATGCTTTCAAATACGGCGTCCATGAGCAATTACCCGATTTTTCTCGCTGTGGACGAGGAGGGCGGTGAAGTCAGCAGGGTCGCCAACAGCAAGGTAGAGGTGACGAAGGTGGAAGACATGGCAGCAATCGGTGCGGGAGGCGATGCTTCTCTGGCGGCCGATGCCGGGACAACCATCGGTTCTTATCTGAATGAGATTGGCTTTAACGTGGATTTTGCGCCGGTTGCGGATGTGGCGGGAGAAGGCAGCGCGCTGGGCAGCCGCTCCTTTGGCTCCGATCCTCAGGCGGTAGGCGATATGGTAAGCAATGCGGTAGGCGGAATAGAGGGGACGGGCGTGAGCGCCTGTTTGAAGCATTTCCCGGGGCTTGGGAGCACTTCGGAGGATACCCATGACGGAAGGGTGGAGATTACGAAGTCGCTGGACGAGATGCGGGCTTCGGATTTCGTACCTTTTTCCGCAGGCATAGAGGCGGGGGCGGATTTCGTGATGGTGAGTCATGCCACGGCGCCTGCGCTGGATGAGGACAATGTGCCAAGCTCCCTGTCGAAGAAGGTGATAACCGATATTCTGCGGGGGGAGCTTGGGTTTGAAGGCATAGTTATTACGGATGCGCTGGATATGACGGCGATTACGGATTACTATACGCCAGAGGAGGCGGCGGTGATGGCGCTGGAGGCCGGTGCGGATATGCTGCTTATGCCGGAGGACTTTGAGAAAGCGTACAACGCGGTGCTCGCCGCGGTACAGGACGGGACGATATCGGAGGAGCGGATCAACGAGTCTCTGGATCGGATTTACCGGGTGAAGTGCGCGGGAAAACTGGAAAATTAAAGACAGACAGATACATGAGATAGGGCGGGAGCGTTGCATGGGGCGGCGTTTCCGCTTTTTTTTCGCGCAGCGTTTTTGTTATTTTTTAAACTGCGCCATACATTTGCCGCATGGCGTCGGAGCCGATGCCGGAATGATTGCCTTGCGATATTTTTTCTGGCTGGCGGCGCGGGTCTTCCCGGGATGTTGACTTTGCCTGATTCTGGTTTTATAATATACTTAGTATTACATAGTATATAGGAATTTGGAAAGTTAAGCAAATGGGATTTATCCGATAGATGCACAGGAAGGCGAAGAAAAGAAGGGGATTATGACTGATAAGTATGAAAGGCAAATGAAGAAAGGCGTTTTAGACATGCTGGTCCTGAGACTGCTTAAGTCTGAGGCCAAATATGGTTATCAGATTATTCAGGAAATGAGGGAGAAGAGCGGGGAAATATTTCTGTTGAAGGACGGTACCTTATATCCGGTTCTTTACCGGCTGGAGGATGACGGGCTGGTGGTAAGCAAGTGGAGCAGCGCGGTGGGGAAACAGGTGCCAAGAAAATATTACGAAATTACAGAAGAGGGAATACAGACGCTTGCAGGGATTGAGGATGTCTGGCAAAGGATTTCCGACGGGATAGGAAAAATCATGGAGGATTAGGCGATGGACGAAAAGAGTTATGTAAACGCTGTTGCGAGAAAACTTAAGTGCGATGGAAAAAGGAAAAGGGAAATCAAAAAACAGCTTCTGGCAGACATTCAGGCGCGGGAAAATCAAGGAGAGCGGCTGGAAGAAATTATTTCCCGGATGGGTAAGGCGGGGGAGATTGCAGACGGCTTTAACGAAAATATTTCGCTAAAGGAACAGAGGCGCTATGCCGGAAACAAGGTGTTAAAGATTGTAATTCCCATTGTTCTGGCAGTGATATTTATTGGAATGGCCGTTTTCTTTATGCTTCCGAAAACTGTGGATATAGAGAAGAGCAGAATTTTTGACAAAGAGGAAGTGGAAGCGGTCATGAAGGAGACGGTCGAATTGCTGGATGCGGAAGACTATGACGCGTTACAGAAAAACGCCACGTCCGGGATGCAGCCCCTGTTAAATGCGGAGACGAGAGAAAATATGCGGCGCACGCTGTCCGGAGACTGGGGAGAGCGAAGGCAGTTTGGCGCGGTGTATATAGTTGAGCTGATACAGGGAAACAGGCATTTTGCGGTCGGTGAGATGACGGTGACTTACGAGAACGTAAGTGTCACATACCGGCTGACATATGATGCGGATATGCGCCTTGCGGGTATCTATGTGAGATAAGGAATAATGCGCCGGTTTGCCGGAGCACACAGGGAGAGGGTGAGGATATGACAGGGGAGATTATTTTTTCGTTTGTGTTGGTGCTGATCGGCACAGGTCCGGTTTTCATATTGGGAATTGTACAGTGCAGGAGTAAGGATCCTGTCGGGTTCTGGGCGGGAAAGAAGCCGCCGCGGAAAGAGGAGATCACGGATGTGCGCGCTTATAACCGGAAGCATGGTCTGATGTGGATTTTGTACGGGGCCGGATTTATCGGTTGTTTTGTGTGCGGGCAGCCGTTTGGGGGATTGACGGCGGCATATTTGTGTGTGACGGAAGCGATAGGGGGTATCTTTGTAATGGCTGCGTACCATAATAAGCTGAACCGCGTGTACTATAAAGAATAGGGCGGTGTACCGGAAGGGACCTCCTCCGAAGCGGTGCTGTGTGCGGAAAAAGGATTGGATTTATTCTTCAAATCGGAAACGTTATCTGATTTCCGGGCCTGCTTACGATAGGACATAGGACTGACGCCCTGTATGCGCCTGAAACTCTGGGAAAAATAGCTGGGAGAAGAAAAGCCCAGCATTCCTGCAATCTGAGACAGTGACAGGCTTGTTTCCGACAAAAGGTGCATACTTTCCTGAACCCGGCATGAGAGCAGATAATTAATGGGGGAGGTGCCATATTCCCGGCTGAAAGCATGTGACAGGTAATATTTGCTTACATGAGCAATAGAAGCCAGATCGTCGAGCGTCAGGTTTTGTTTAAAGTTATTTTCAATATAGCGGCGTACCACGGCACATTCCTTGCTGGATTTGTGTACAACAGGGATGAATGTGACGGTAAATTTGCTGTGTCTCATGAGGAGAAGTAAAACGACTTCCAGAAGGTCCTGACAGACAGTGTTGTAGCCCGGAAGCCGGGTTTCAATTTCCTGCAGCAGGCGGCGAAGGTAGAACAGGATCTGTTCGCCGTCAGTCTGAAAATGGATAACAGAGTAATCGTCTTCACCATCGTCTCCGGAAATGACATCCATTCCGTCTATACCCATGACAATATATTCCAGCGGGTCATCCTCTGAACTGTTTTCTGTATGTTCAATGCCGGGATTCACAATAATGACATCGTTGATACCGATAGGCACGGTCTTGCCGGCAAGCAGGAAGTGGCCGGAACCGCCGGTGACATAGAAGAGTTCGGTACAGGGATGCGCGTGAAAGATGGAGTGCCATTCGGGGCTGTAACGGGTGACGGTTACATAGCGGAGTTTTGTGACAGAACGGTCTACAGGATTGACTGCCAGAGGGTCGATCACGTAATGGCTGGTGCTCATAGGACGGGTAAGCCTCCTTAATGACTTAATGATACGAAATATAAAAAATTACATCTATTATAAAATGTTTCTATATGAATAACAAGAAATATTTTACAAAAGTATTTTAACAAAACTTAAAAAATGTGAAAAAAGTACCAGAAAAATGAGAAAGTTGGGATAAAAAATTGTTGATTTATATAGATGGAAAAGAGAAAGAAACTGTTAAAATAGAAAAAAAGTCTAAAAAGAGCAAGATATATAAAAAAGAGAGCAAGAAAGATGTTGGAAATGAGAGAGTATATTGCTATACTGTCATCAACTGGTGAGGAGGTGGCATAAACCTCATTAGCCAACACAAAATAGGAGGTAGATTTTATGAAAAAGGTATTGAGTATGCTTTTGGCAGGTGCTTTGACAGCATCTACACTGGTGGGCTGCGGCGGCAGTGAACCGGCGCCCGCGGCAGAGGCTCCTTCCGCTCCGGAGGAAAAGGCAGAAGCTCCGGCTGAAACGCCGGAAGAAGCACCGGATGCAGCTGCAGAGGAAGCGCCCGCAGAAGGCGCAACCATCACCGTTGCAGCAATTGAGACTGCTTATGGCAGTCAGATGTGGACGGATGTTTGTGCGGCATTTACAGCGCAGACAGGCATCAACGTAGAACTGATTACGGACAAGAACTTAGAGGACGTGATCGGACCCTCTATGCAGGCGGGGGATTATCCTGATGTGATTCATCTTGCTACAGGACGTGAGAAGGCTCTGACAGAGACCTTTATCAAGGATCAGAACATTGTTGATATCACCGATGTTTTGTCTATGACTGTACCCGGCGAATCTGCCAAGGTCAGCGATAAGATCGCCGGTGGTTTCACAGAGACCAGCCTGACCAATCCTTATGGGGATGGTAAGACCTATCTGGCGCCTATGTTCTATTCTCCCTGCGGTCTGTTCTACAACGCCGGCCTGTTTGAGGAGAAAGGCTGGGAAGTACCGACTACATGGGATGAAATGTGGGCGTTAGGCGATGCGGCAGCGGCTGATGGAATCGCTCTGTTTACATATCCCACCACAGGTTACTTTGATGCATTCTTCTATGCGCTTATGTACTCTGTAGGCGGCGCTGATTTCTTTGATCAGGCTACCAACTATGGAGAAGGCGTTTGGGATACCGCAGAAGCGAAAACCTGTTTTGAGATCGTAAGCAAACTGGCAGGCTACACGGAGAAGACGACTCCGGCACAGGCAAATGACCAGGATTTCACAAAGAACCAGCAGTTAATTCTGGACAATAAAGCATTGTTCATGCCGAACGGTACCTGGATCGTAGGCGAAATGGCAGAAGCGCCCAGAGCAGACGGATTCAAATGGGGCATGACAGCTCTTCCGGCTGTAACGGCTGGCGGTGACGGCTACAGCTATACATGGTTTGAGCAGGCATGGATTCCCGGCGGTGCAGCACATCAGGACGAAGCGAAGCAGTTTATTGCATTCCTGTACAGCGACGCTGCATGTGAGATTTTTGCAGGCGCAGGCGCTATTCAGCCGGTTCTGAACATTGCTGGGAAACTGGAAGGCGATAACCAGATGTTCTACTCCATCTACGATAAAGGCGCTAAGGCGGCTATGGGTAATTTCGCAGCTTATGACAGCGCTACAGTAGGTGTAAGCAACCGTGAAGTATGGTTTGATCCGGTAAACTCTCTGGTATCTGGCAATATGACAGAGCAGGAGTGGATTGATGGAATTAAGGCAGCTAACGATCAGATGCGTGCGAATCTGATTCAGTAATCCGAAATAGCTGTAAGCTTAAAAATTGAATAGAGAAACGGCGGTGGCAGGGCTGCTTACCGCCGTTTTTTAAAAGCAGGAAATGCTCTGAGGGATAAGGGTACCCAGAGACATGGATTGCCAGGAAAGGAGTCTGACGTATGAAGAAACGTTCCGGCCGCAATGGATTTATCTTTCTCTGCGTGGCGCCTGCGGTGATATTGTTTGTTGTTTTTATGATCATTCCTACGCTTAACGTTTTCAGGATGTCGCTGTTTCAGCGCAGCGCTTATTCCACAAAGGAAGATTTTGTGGGATTGCAAAACTTTACCCGTTTGATGAGTGACGCAAACTTTATCCGCTCCATGCAGAATACAATTTTGCTGATTGTGGTGGTGACCATTGTAACTTTTGCGTTTGCGCTGGTGTTTGCCGCTATATTGACGAGAGAAAAGATCAAAGGGCAGAATTTTTTGAGGATTGTATTTTATATCCCCAATATTTTGTCAGTCGTTGTTATTTCAGCAATTTTCAGTGCGATTTATGATACGAACAATGGCACTTTGAACAGCCTCCTGTCCCTGTTTAGCGGAAAAACCGTTGCGGTTTTGTGGAAGGGAGAGAATATGGTAATGGTCAGCCTGATCATTGCTATGGTGTGGCAGGCAATCGGCTATTATATGGTTATGTATATGGCTTCCATGGCCAGTGTTCCGCAGAGTCTGTATGAGAGTGCAGGATTGGATGGCGCCGGCCGGATTACGCAGTTTTTCCAGATCACACTTCCGCTGATTTGGACGAATATCCGTACAACGCTGACATTCTTTATTATCAGTACGATTAACATGGCATTTCTGTTTGTAAAGGCTATGACTTCCGGCGGGCCGAACGGGGCATCCGAGGTGGCGTTGTCCTATATGTATAAGCAGGCTTATACCAATTCTTCCTATGGTTATGGAATGGCTATCGGTGCGCTGGTGTTTGTTTTCTCTTTTGGATTATCGGCGTTAGTCAATGTGGTTACCAGGCGGGAACCGCTGGAATTTTAAGGAGGGCAGTCTATGGAACGGACAAAAAAGACGTCGGCTGACCGGCTGTATAAGGCGTTTATCTATGTGGCTTTGATAACTCTGGCTGTGACCATTATTATACCAGTGGCATGGGTGTTTATGGCATCTGTGAAAGAAAACAGTGAGTTCTATGGAAATCCATGGGCATTACCGGCCGGGTTCTATATCCAGAATTTTGCTGATGCATGGGGAAAAGCCAGAATGGGAGAATATATGCTCAATTCCGTACTGGTAACGGCATTGGCGCTGGTGATTCTTCTGGTGGTGGCTTTACCTGCTGCTTATGCGCTTTCCCGCTTTGAATTCCGGGGACGTAAATTATTAAATGCAGCTTTTATGGGCGGACTGTTCATCAATGTGAACTATATTGTGGTGCCTATCTTCCTGATGCTGGTAGACGGGGATAAATTTTTGCGCGGTTTATTGGGGGACGGACTTCTGCTCAATAATATTTTTGTGCTGGCAGTCGTTTACGCGTCTACGGCATTGCCTTTTACCGTTTATCTTTTGTCGGGATACTTTTCTACGCTGGCTCATGATTATGAGGAAGCAGCCTACATTGACGGGGCCGGTTACGGCAGGACGATGGTGAAAATTATTTTTCCCATGGCCCAGCCTTCTATTATTACTGTGATTCTGTTTAACTTCCTTTCCTTCTGGAATGAGTATATTATAGCGATGACATTGTTGTCAGATCCAAAGGGTGGAAAGACTCTTCCTGTAGGACTGATGCAGTTGACGCAGGCACAGCAGTCAGCGGCGCAGTACGGCCAGCTTTATGCAGGTCTGGTTCTGGTTATGCTGCCGACTCTGATCCTCTACATTTGTGTACAGAAGAAGCTGACGCAGGGTATGACACTGGGTGGTCTGAAAGGGTAAGGTGAGAATATGAAATTCTGGAAAGAGAATGTAGGTTTACGGATTTGGCTTATTACAGTGTTTTTTGCAGCGGGTTTAAGTCTTGTTATTGGCGGATGGAAGATGACCGGTGATATGATGGGGCTGGTCTTGATGATTATAGGTCTGGTTTTCCTTTTGGCGGCTATTATGATTTATAATAAACCGTTTGAGGATCCGAAAAGCCGGTAACGACCTGTTGAGGGGTGTGTTGGGTATAAAATAAAATGACCGAGGTGTGTGCAGATGGACAAGAAGATGGACGGGAGCGGCCGGGTTACGATTCCCACGGATGTGGACGTGGTACCGGAGACGCTGGAATTATTAGAACGGTGGGGAGCGGATGCGATCCGCGATTGTGATGGTACAGATTATCCGGAGGCGTTAAAAGGGGTGAACGCAAAGGTATATTCTACCTATTATACCACCAGAAAAGATAACGCATGGGCAAAGGCGAATCCGGATGAGGTGCAGCAATGTTATATTATGACCGGATTTTATACGGCGCAGGGAGATCCTTTACGGATTCCGCTCATGGCGGGTATCAGCCGTGAATTACTGGCTGTAAACACCAGAGATGACATAAAACGCTGGTGGGAAGTGATGGACAGGACAGAAGGGAGTCCTGTAGATCCGGAAGAATGGATGTATGAAGAGGAGAGTGGCTGCGTCGTTTTGCCGAATCCCAAAGCATGGCATGAATATACGGTCAGCTTTCTGGCTTACCTGATTTGGGATCCGGTGCATATGTACAATGCGGTGGTCAATGACTGGAGTGATTTTGAGCACCAGATTACTTTTGATGTGCGCCAGCCAAAGACCAGAGAATATACGATGAAACGGCTGCGCCGCTTTGTGGAAGAGCATCCCTATGTGGATGTGATCCGGTATACTACATTCTTTCATCAGTTTACGCTGATATTTGACGAACTAAAGCGGGAGAAGTATGTGGACTGGTATGGTTATTCCGCATCGGTTTCCCCTTATATTCTGGAGCAGTTCGAGAAAGAAGTAGGATATCGTTTCCGTCCGGAATACATTATTGATCAGGGGTATTATAACAACCAGTATCGGGAGCCGGCCAGGGAATATAAGGATTTCATGGCTTTCCAGCGTCGTGAGGTGGCGGCACTGGTAAAGGAAATGGTGGATTTGACGCATGAACTGGGCAAAGAGGCCATGATGTTTTTGGGAGATCATTGGATCGGTACGGAACCTTTTATGGACGAGTTTTCTACCACCGGTATCGATGCCGTGGTGGGTTCTGTGGGCAATGGTTCCACACTGCGCCTTATCGCGGACATTCCGGGAGTGCCTTACACGGAAGGCCGTTTTCTGCCCTATTTCTTTCCGGATACCTTTAAGCCGGGCGGCGATCCGGTGAAGGAAGCAAAGGAAAACTGGGTGACGGCGCGCCGGGCGATTTTGCGAAAGCCCATTGACCGGATTGGCTATGGGGGATATTTAAAGCTGGCCTGCCAGTTCCCGGATTTTATCGAATATGTAGAGAGCGTGTGTAAAGAGTTCCGGGAACTTTATGACAATATCCGTGGGACGGAAGCTTTCTGTCAGAAACGTGTTGCGGTACTCAATTGCTGGGGGCGTATGCGTTCCTGGGGGTGCCATATGGTGCATCACGCACTTTATCAGAAACAGAATTACAGCTATGCCGGTGTGATTGAAGCGCTGTCGGGAGCGCCATTTGACGTGAAGTTTCTCTCCTTTGATGAGATTCGGGAAAATCCGCAGGTGTTAAAGGAGATAGATGTGCTGATTAATGTGGGCGATGCAGATACGGCGCATACCGGCGGTATGGTCTGGGAGGACGCTGCTGTGTCATCGGCCATCCGGGAGTTCCTTTACAATGGCGGTGGACTTATTGGTGTAGGAGAGCCTTCCGGACATCCTTATCAGGGGCGGTTTTTGCAGCTTGCATCAGCTTTGGGTGTGGAGAAAGAGACAGGCTTTACTTTGGGGTATGATAAATATAACTGGGAGGAACATCCGGATCATTTCATTCTGGAAGATTGTAAGGAACCTGTGGATTTTGGTGAGGGAAAGAAGAGCATTTATGCACTGGAAGGAACGCAGATTCTTGTTCAGAGAGAAAAGGAAGTGCAGATGGCAGTCAATGCCTATGGAAAAGGCCGCTGTGTCTATATTTCCGGCCTTCCCTACAGCTTTGTCAACAGCCGGATTCTCTATAGGGCGGTTCTGTGGAGCAGTCGCAGTGAGAACCAGCTTCATCAGTGGTTTTCAAGCAATTACAACGTGGATGTGCATGCGTATGTTAAGAACGGAAAGTTCTGCGTTGTGAACAACACCTACGTGCCGCAGTCCACCATCGTATATAAGGGGGATGGGGAAAGTTTCCCGCTGGATCTGGAAGCCAATGAGATAAAGTGGTATGAGATTTAAATGCAATAGGTAAACAGAAGGGAAATTTGCGGTGCGTTGTGGTGGATCAGTCTATGTGCGGCAACGGATGCAGATGTCTGTTATCATTATGAAGCGTGAGAAAATGAGCTTGTCCGAATAAATCCGGACAGGCTCGTTTTAAATTATTGTGTCACAGACAAAAAGGGGCTGTTGCAAAAGTAGATGAATAATCTGCCGGAGCAACGGCTCCATTTTTATGCCAAAAACAGAAAAGCAGACT